>Ga0335074_10000011_pt1 | contig 519539 bp, 433 predicted proteins | sample Lox_Sample_23_FD_206715 | JGI IMG/M metagenome (GOLD analysis project Ga0335074, IMG submission 206715) | Soil microbial communities from Loxahatchee National Wildlife Refuge, Florida, United States - Lox_Sample_2.3 | ecosystem: Environmental > Terrestrial > Soil > Wetlands | place: USA... | reverse complement strand
GCTGCTTCAAAATCCCGATGATCTGCTCTTCCGTATACCGGCTCTTCTTCATCTCAGCTCCCTCGCTTAGATTACGAGAGAACTCCAGCTTTACCTGGCTGAGTTTTCCGGGGGCAGGTCAACGGAGCTGTAGTATCTGGCCCCGAAGTAGTCGTTGCCCTGGTTCGATCCGAAGGGGCTGATGCCGCCTGATGTTTCCGCGTCCCGTTTTTTGCCGGTAAACAGCATTCCGCTCGGCGGCGGCGTGCAGGTCTCCGAGTCCCCGTAGGGCAGGCTCACGCAGTCCTGCTCCACCACTCCTGCGTAATTGGCCTGCACCCGCCGCGTAGCCAGCCAGTCGTTCAAATAGAAGTGCGTCTCGGTCGTATCATCCGTGGCAAACAGCGTCCCGTTGCCATATACATTGGTGACCGCCAGCACCGGGTTCCCGCCGCTCAGCGTGAACTCGCTCAGCGGATGGTCTGACTGGTCGCGCACATAGTCCGTCTGCGTCGAGAACCCGTTCACCGTCGGGTCGCATGAGGTAAAGCTAGTGATGGTCCCCTTGGCCACGCGGTTGCCGTCCGCATCATGGATGTAGCCATACATTACCGTCATGCTGTCATAGGTGGTCTCTACCGCGCAAATCTGACCATTGGCGTTGTACAGGTAGTTCACGTTGCCGTCGCTTCCCACCCAAGCGGAGCCTGGGCGGGTCACCCGCGTAGGTGGGACGACTCGCACCCCAAGCGTTCGTGTGGGCCGCCCGGACGGATGGTCAGAATGTCTCGTTGACCCGGCACCGGAAATCCAATAAACTTAATGTTTGCAGGGGTGCTCCATTCGCTGCATCCCATTTTCACCGATAAAGAGAGTTTAAGAAGCACCATGGCAAATCATGTTTCCGCGCTGAAGCGCGTCCGTCAAACCGAAAAGCGCACCGCTGTGAACCGCTCCAACAAGAGCCGCGTACGCGGTAGCCTGCGCGCCCTGCGCGAGGCCATCCAGAAGGGCGATGCGAAGGCTGCGAACGAGCAGTATCGCGCAACAGTCTCGGCGCTCGACAAGAGCGTCCAGAAGGGAATTCTGCACGCGAACACCGCATCGCGGTACAAGAGCCGCCTGAATGCGCGCGTGAAAGCTTTGGCCGTGAAACCGGCGGCTTGATTCTTCCCTATTTCTGCCTACGGTTCAGCCGAGGGCCGGGATCCACTCCCGGCCCTTCGCTTTGCCAGCCGTCTTTGCCCGCCGCATAGATTGGTTCTGCGATAATGAGGGTAGTTGAAAGGGGTATTTATTGCTGCGTTCTCGAATTTTTCCGGGTCCGGTAGCGCTGGGCCCGGTTGCGGCCCTCCTGATGGCTTTCGCCGTCGTTCCTTCTTTGGCGCAAAGCCCGTCGACCAGCAATGCTGCGGCGACGACGCCTGCTGAAGCAAAGCCACCTGCGCAAGCAAAGCCTCTGGACCCGATCGTGAGCCGGAACATTGAGGTCACGCTCCGCTACAAGCTGCAGATTCCTCCGGACTATGTGATTCACGTAGGGCCGCGCACACCGAGCACGACGCCGGGATTTGACAATGTACAGGTGCACTTTGATCTGCCCGGCGACCCCAGCCACTCGCAGACGCTGAACTTTCTGATCTCCGACGACAACAAGACACTGGAGCGGGTGGCGAAATGGAACATTGCCGGCGATGCGGCGAACCTTGTGCCTACAGGGAATCGTCCGGTCATGGGAAACCCCAAGGCCAAAGTGGTGCTGGTGAACTTTGACGACCTTGAGTGCCCGTTCTGCGCCAAGCTTTATTCGGAGCTGTTCCCCGACACGCTGGACCACTACAAGGGGCTGATCAGGATTGTCTACCGCGATATGCCGATTCCCGACCTGCATCCCTGGGCGATGCGTGCCGCGGTGGATGCCAACTGCCTTGCTGCGCAGAACGGAACGGCCTACTGGAATTATGTGGGCTATCTGCATACTCACGGCGAGCAGATCACCGGCCCGGACCGCGACGTGAAGAAGTCTGAAGCGCTGCTGGATACGCTGGCCCTGGAAGAGGGCGTGAAAGACAAACTGGACAAGGAAGCGTTGAGCGCATGCATTGCCAAGCAGGACGAGACCGTGGTGCGGCAGGAGATGAAGCTCGCCGACAGTTTGGATGTTGACCAGACACCGATGATGTTCGTAAACGGAGAGGTGGTCGAGGGTGCGCTGCCGAAGGATGTTCTGTGGCCGGTGATTGACCGTGCGCTGGTGTCAGAGGGTATTACACCGCCACCCGACCCCTATGTTCACCCGGCCAAGCCGGCGGTAGCTGATGCCGGCGGAGCGCCTGCGAAGCCCTGACATGCTGGCTGAGTGTGCGTGCGAGGCCGCAGCGCGCGGCGGATTGCTTTATTCTGTAAGAACTGCCAGTTACGGAACTCACGATATATGATTTCTCCGTACTTTGGACGGAAAGAGGACAGGGCCCCTGCGCACTGCCGCCTCAAGGAGATACCTTTTGCAACACACGATGAACGCCGAGCGTAGCGCGCTCCCTTTGCATCTTCTGAGCAGGTCGAGATTCCTGGCTTATGTGTCTGCCGCGGTTGTTGGCGCCGGCCTGTGCATGACGGTCACAGGCTGCCACGGGGGACGCAATCCCGAGGTAGTTGCCACGGTGAACGGCAAGCCGATTCTGCGGTCCGATATGCAAGTGCGCTATGAGGAGATGCTGGGCAACTCGCATCAGCAGCCATCCGTCGAGCAGGCCGACATTGTGAAACTGAATATCGTCCACAACCTGATTGACTACGAGATCCTGATGCAGCGCGCGGCCAAGCTGCACCTGACGGCGAGCGACGATGAAGTGCAAAGCAAGCTGGATGAGATCAAGGCGCCTTATACTCCGGACGAGTTCAACAAATGGCTCGATCAGCAGCACCTGACACTAGCCAAGCTTAAGGAAGAGATCCGCGGGAATCTGACGGAAGAAAAGCTGTTCAACAAGGAGATCAACTCCCGCATCAACGTAACGGATGCGGACATTACGAATTACTACAACGCGCATAAGGCGGACTTCGATCTGATCGAGCCGCAGTACCATATCGCGCAGATTGTGGTGACTTCGACTCCCGCTCCGCCGCAGCAGGCAGGCAACCTGCAGAACAGCAAGGCGATGAATGACGCGCAGGCCAAGCGCAAAATTCAGATGCTGTATACCCGGATTCAAAGCGGCGAGGACTTCGGCATGCTGGCGGCGAATTTCTCCGAGCGTCCGGACAATGCGCAAAGCGGCGGAGATATGGGAATCATCTCTGAGTCGCAACTGAAGTCTGAGCCTGAGGTCTATACCGCGATCAGCAAGCTGAATCCGGGCCAGGTGACGCCCGTGTTGCCGTTGTATGAAACTACTCCGACGGGCAAAAAGCAGGTCGGCTACGCCATTTACAAGCTGTTGGACAAAGAGGCCGCGGGACAGCACGAGCTGAGCGACCCGCGCGTTCAACAGGCGATACGCAGGCAATTGCACGATGCCCGCTCGCAGTTGCTGAAAAATGCCTACATTGAAATGCTGCAAGACCAGGCGCGCGTGGTGAATTACTACGCGGAAGAGATCTTCAAAAACGGCGTTCAGTAAGGGCTATGGTTCGATACGGGATTCTGGGCTTTGGCCATCACGCAGTGCGGCGGTTGATGCAGGGCTTTCGAGGCGCGTCTGAAGCGAAGCTGGCTGGAATGTGGCGGCGGGACGCAGCCAAGGCCCGTGAGAACGCCCGGGAGTATTCCATTCCACATGTGTTCGAGACCCCGCTCGAACTCTGCACCTCTGCTGAAATCGACGCGGTGTTTGTGGTGTCGCCGGACGCGCTGCATCTGGGGCATGTGCTGCTCGCTGCGCGGCATGGGAAGCACGTGCTGTGCGAAAAGCCGCTGGCCATGAATGCCGGAGAGGTCGAGCACATGCTTGCGGCGGCAGAACGGCATGGGGTAAGGCTGGGCGTGGCGCAGAATATGCGCTATAACCTGAGCCTGGCAAGGATGCGCGAGTGGGTTGCCGATGGCACGGTGGGCAAGCCGGTGTTGGCGCAGGCGCAGTTTGCCTATTCGGCCAAGGGCAGCCCGCGCACCTGGATTTATGACCCAAAACTCGCGCTGGGCGGACCGATTGGGGACGTCGGCATTCACTGCATTGACGCGTTGCGCTATGTGCTGAGAACCGATGTATCCGCGGTTGGGACAATGGCGCACGTGGATGCGCACTCGGGTCCGGTTGAGTCGCACGCGGTGGTCGGGCTGGATTTTACTTCGGGTGCAATGGGCGCTGTGACGGTGACGACGCGCTCCGCCTACCGGACGCTGGTTGAAGTCACCTGCGAGCATGGCGTGATCGTGTGCGAGAACGGGCTCACGGTGGACTTTCCCGTGGATGTGGTGATGCGGCGAGGCTCCGAGGTCCTGATCAAGGAGACGATCTCCAATGCCGATGCTTACAGCCGCATGCTGGACGGCTTCTCGGCCTGGGTTGAGGGGCGCGGCGAATTTCTTGCGACGGGTCTCGACGGCCTGCACAACCAACGCGTGCTGGACGCCGCCTACCAGAGCTGGCGCGACGGCGTGCGGATCAACCTGGATTAGGGCGGATGCCGGAGCGGCTCGGCTCTGGTTCCTGCAAACGTCATCCAGCGGAGAAGCACCGAGCCCGAACCTTCGCCGTCTGGCGGCGCTTATTCAATTACGGCAAGTACATCACCGGAGACAACCGTATCTCCGGCAGAGACTCGTAGTTCCGCGACGCGGCCACTTTTGGGCGACTTGAGCTCGTTCTGCATTTTCATCGCTTCGATGACAACCACTCCCTGATGGGCCTCAACGAGGTCACCCGGCTGGGCAACGACGCGCACGACTCGACCGGGCATGGATGCCTTAATCGCCTTCGGCCCGTCGGCTCCGCCTGCGTGCGCGCGCCTGGCCTTGAGGGAGCGCGGGTCATCCAAGCGATAAGCAATGCGCTTTCCGGCCAGGTGTAATGCGGGTTCGTCCTCATGCTCTTCCAGAACAACTCGCCATGCGCGACCGTCCATGATGACGGAAAGTACGCCGGGGCGCTGTTGCTGTGCGTCAGCTTCCATGTCCACGCCGTCAATTTTTACGGCATTCGCGCCGGGTGTGTACTCTACGGAACGAGTCTTGCCGTCAATTTCGATATACAGCTTCAACGGCGCAGGCCCTCCTCGCGCGCATTTCGCTTCCAGGAGTTCGCAGGCTGTGCAACCGTTGAAGGGGCAGCGTTGCGATGACTTTCAAACACGGCAGCGGCGATGGTTGCCAGGGCCGTTTGCTCTTCGCCTTGATTCGAAGGCATAGTCTGGTTGGTCTCAGAGAGCAGGCGGTCGAGATATCCGGTATCAATGCGGGCCGCCTGAAAGTCCGGGTCTTTAAGGATGCGGCGAAAGAGAGCAAGATTGGTTCGAATACCGCAGATCACATACTCGTCGAGCGCTCGCAGCATGCGCGCAACGGCCTCTTCGCGAGTGGGAGCATAGGCAATGAGCTTGGACAGCATCGGATCGTAGTCCATCGGCACGGTCCAGCCCTCGTATATGCCGGAGTCTTCACGAATGCCCGGGCCGCCGGGCTGCAGTAGACGCGTGATTTTGCCGGGCGAGGGAAAGAAGCCGTTGTCCGGATCTTCGGCATAGATGCGACACTCAATGGTGTGGCCGCGCAGACGGACATCGTCCTGCGCGATTGCCAGCGGCTCACCCTGTGCAATGCGAATCTGCAGATGCACGAGGTCGAGCCCGGTCACGAGCTCAGTGACAGGGTGCTCAACCTGGAGCCGCGTGTTCATTTCAAGGAAGTAGAAGCTGTCCCGGTCGTCCAGAAGGAACTCGACTGTCCCGGCATTGGTGTATCCGGCGGACTTTGCCAGGCGCACCGCCGCTTCGCCCATCTGGCGGCGCAACTCCGCATTGACGACTGCCGAGGGCGCCTCCTCAATTACTTTCTGGTGCCGCCGCTGGATGGAGCACTCACGCTCGCCAAGGTAAATGCAGTGGCCATGCTCGTCGGCCAGCACCTGAATCTCAATGTGGCGCGGACGATCGATCAGCTTTTCCAGGTAAACCTCATTTGAGCCGAAAGCGCGCTCCGCCTCGCTCTGCGCCGTCTCAAATGCGGACTTCAAATCCTCCTGCCGCGTGACCATGCGCATGCCTTTGCCGCCACCTCCCGCAGCGGCCTTCAGCATGACCGGATAGCCAATCTCTGCGGCAAGGTCGAGCGCCTCCTCAAGCGACGCCAGGCCTTTTGTCGAACCCGGTGTGCGCGGCATTCCGGCTTTGTCCGCGGCTTGCCGAGCGCGGGTCTTGGAGCCGAGCGCGCGCATGGCCGCAGCCGGAGGCCCGATAAACTTGATTTCGGCCTCCTCGCAGGCCTCGGCGAAATCTGCGTTTTCTGAGAGGAATCCGTATCCGGGGTGTATGGCATCGGCTTGGGCACGGCGCGCAATGTCGAGCAGCAGGTCGCCGCGCAGGTAGGACTCGGTCGCCGGGGCAGGCCCGAGGCGGTAGGTTTCGTCGGACTCCAGGACATGTGGCGCTGTCCGGTCCACGTCGGAATAGACCGTGGCGAACGGAATCCCCATCTCGCGGCAGGCGCGTGCAATACGCAGTGCAATCTCTCCGCGATTGGCGATGAGAATCTTCCTGAATGACCGCGAATGTGTGTTCGTAGGCAAAGCGCTATTGTATGACAAGGGGTCTGGTCTAAGACAGCGGCCTAGAAGACGCGTGTTGCCCAGGAGAGGCTGCCTGCTGTTCCTACGTTGGCGAGCGTGAAGTTGTAGAGATAGGTCGTATGCTCGGGTACGGTTCCAAGCGCGTACCGGCGCACCTCAAAGCTCAACCCGCAGCAGTTCCAGTTATAACTGGTCTGCACGCCCAGGTATTGCGTTCGATCCATCGTGAAATCGTACCCTGTATTTGCGCCTACGCTAAGGCCGCGTTTGACGGGGCTGCCATAAACCACCGCCAGGCGAAGCTGATTGAAATCGACCTCTGGTTGCGTTGAAGCAGTACCGGTCTGGAGCGATGAAGTCACACTTGCCGGCTTTGCTCCGGGTAAAGTGTGCAGGTGCGCGTCGCCAAGCGTGAAGGTGAAGTCGCCGTGTTTGTACGACGTGAAGAGATTGCTTGCGTCCAGGCGTCCATGCTTGGTGTCATAATCGACATCCCACTCAAGATCGGTCGCAGAGGTAGTTTGCCAGTGCAGCCGCGAGATCACTGGAGAATAATTGCGCGGGCGTCCAAGAAAAGCCACTCCGGTCAGATCAAGCGTCGTATCCAGAACGTTGCGGGTACCAGGCGTGACCGCGCCACCAAAATCTGGTTCGAAGAAGTATTTCTGGGCCACTTGCCAGGTCAGCCAGTTCACGGTATTTCCGCCGCACATTGTGTCCGGCCCCAGCGCTTCATCGCCCTTGCAGGGGTGCAGACGGAGATGCCGCAGAAAAAGCCGCTGCGTCAGCGAGTAGTCGAGCTCGCTGGTATCGCTGGCTACGTCGATAGAGTCGAAGCGCAGGACGGAGTCGAAGTTGTCGATGCCTGCCACGTAACGATATTGCACGTCGGGTTCAATGGTATGCCGGACCTCAGACCCGAGGAGATGCACCAGCCAGGGAGGCGAGAAGTCGCGCTCAATTGCGGGCGGGCGAAGATCCACACCGGCTTCAAAGTCCTTGCGGTTCAGCGTAGCGTCGCGCTCACTGGGGACCTCACCCAGCGGTCCGGGATTCTGGCTCTTGGCGTAGAACGTGTCGCGTACCCCAACAACCGGGCGCAGTGTCCAGCCATCCAGGTGCACTGGCAGCGCTATATGCGGGTGAAGATCGAAGCGCGGCACATAGCGCGATGTCTGGAAGCCCGGTTCAGTGCGGGAGAGTGCGTCTCCGCTGGCGTTGAAGCCCCACATGAGAGGCGAGCCGACGAGGTACTGGTCCACGCCATCGAACTGAATGGTAGGAATATGCAGGATCCTGATCTCCTGCTCTCCAGTTGTGGATCCGGAGCTGCTCTCAAAGCTCTGATAACGGTTGAAGGTCATGCTCTCAGCCAGTCCACGGTGGGAATGTGCAATGAAGGCCTGCGACTTCACTTCAGAGTTGATGGCGACCGCGTAATTATCCTCGAACTCCTGCCGGTAGACATAGGAACTCAGGTACTCAATGTCCGACACGATGCGTGCTTCCGGCGTGAAGTCGCGCCGCCCGTCAAACAGAATGTCCGCGCCGCCCTGGTTTTCGGTTCCGGGCAGCCGGTCAAGCAGGCTATTGAACCCGAAATTCGCAAAGTCGAGTCCACGGCCCCGGTAGCGGAACATGGCCGTGGGCGCGAAGCCGCGCTTGGAGAAGTATTGGGCGCCGACCATGAGGTCCGCGCTGCGCCCCAGCACGAAGTAAACGTCCTCGCCGAGGATCAGTCCTTTTGTGGTGTCGTTTCCGATGATGGGAATCTCAAACCCGCTTTGGCGCGAATTGCTGTTTACCGCGTGGGTTACATACGGCAGATAGAACACCGGCACCTTGTGGACCACAGGCAGGCCCTGCAACTCGAACAGGCTGTTTTTGCCGCGCGCGATTTCATTATCCAGAAAGAAGTCATGGGCAACCAGCACCCAATCAGGGTGCGGAAGCTGGCAGGAAGTGATCGATCCGTCGACGACACGATAGCTGCGCGGCCCGAGCTGAAACAGCTCCCTCGCGGAAACCGCAAAGGGGTTTGGGGAACGAAGGACCATTCGATTTTGCGTGATCGCACCCTGGCCGGGAAGGTAATTGGTGACTGTTTTGATCTCGGCTGTTTGTCCCTGGCCCAGCGTCCCAGTCACGTTGAACAGGTGCGCGGTGTGCGCGTTCAGATTCATGGTCCCGTGCGAAGCCAGAAGGTGCGCATTATCTGGGCCGCCATCCAAGCGCAGATGTCCCTCGGCGACCACGTCGGAGGTGGTCTGGTTAAAGGTCGCCCGGTCGGCAGAGACAACGTAGTCCTTGTAGTGGATGACGATATGGCCGGAGAGTGTATAGATGTTCCCCTTCGGGGTTTTTGCGAAGGTCTGTGTCTCGGCCTCGATCCGGACCGGGACGCCCTGCGGCGGTTGAGGGACCACATGCGCGACGGGCAGAGCGCTCTCAGGAACTGGCGCGTCGGGCAGGTCTTCAGCTGCTGTCTGCGATGAACTGGCATGCTCCAGCCCGGAGGTCTGCTGCTGCGCAGCGTTTGCCGGAACCGCAGTGGACGCAGGAGGAAACTGCTTCGTTACTGCCTGGGACCAAAGCTGCTGATGACATAGCATAAGCAGCGTGGTACACAAAAAGATGCGGGCTCTCATCGCGCGGGGCAACTTAAGGATAGCAAAGCTCCAACAGGGTTCCTCCCGGTGAAAGTGCGCTGCTCTGGTTCGACAAAACGTTTCTCACACGCGTATCTGGAGCCAGGATACGTGTATAGACGCGCGTCCATCGAGAAGAGTCTCCGCCTCTTCGCAATCCTTTCCAAGGTTAGACAACAAGCTCGGACGAACCCGAAAGGGATGATCCGGCAGCAGCACCTATTCGAAACGAGGAATTCAGTTGAGCATTTCATCCCATCCTGCAGAACTTGCCGCTACTGCCGACGATTTGCCTGCCTGGAAACAAGAAATCAGCGATCGTGTGAGCGCACATCGCAAACGCCGCGGAGCCTTCAAAGAGCAACAAGCAGAGCTGCCGGGCATGGAAGCTGCCGCGCCCAATGCACGAACCGCAAGCGTTGCTGCGCGGGTCGCGGCACGCTACGCCAAGACCCCGACCTACCGCGAAGCGCTGGCTGCCGAAGCCGCAAAAGCTGCCCGCGCGGCAGAGGCCGCCGCGCAGGCGGCGCGAGAGGCGCAGGAGGCAGCGCAAGCATTTACGGATGTTCTGTGGGCCGGCCTTGATCCCGCCTCAGACCTGGACCTTAACGAGCCCGGACTCAACGGACCCGGACTCAACGAACATAGACAGCAGAGCGAGCGACGGGCGGAAGAGGCGACCGCTGCACGTATTTTCACTTCGCCAGCGAACGGCGTGCCGCAATATCATGTTGACCCTGCATCGCTTCCGGCCTCGCGCCGCTCTACGCCGCCCCAACCCGGACGGCCGCAGACAGCAGTCGAGCCGTATCCTCAAATCGTCGATCCGTTCGAGGAAGCGTTGGTTGCTCCCGCCCAGCCTCTGCCCGCCCGCGTGCTTGAGTTCCCGCGCGAGCTGGTGGCTGCCCGCAAAGCGCGTCCGCGTCTCGCAGAGGGTCCGCTTCGCGAGACAGGCGCACAGCCAGAGAAGGCCCAGCTTCGCATCTTTGAGGTCGAACCGGAGAACATCTCACATCAGCCCGCGGCCGTGTCCGCTGCAGATGAGCCGCCAGTGCTGCCGGAGTGGACCTCCATCCGCCTAGATGCCGCGCCTCGCATTGCTGAGGCGGAGCTGCGCGCTGCCTCAGAAGCCACAGGTGTATCCATGCCGGACAAACAGAGCTTCTCCGATGATGAGGAAAGGCCGTTTTCATCCCGCGCCACCAAAGGAAGAACCCTAAACGCCGCGTCCGCGGAGCGCATGGGGCTGCCGGCAGACCTGCTGCCATTGCAGGTTGCCCCAATGGAGGACCGCGCCATGGCAGCCATTGTGGATTCGGCGCTGGTGTTGTGCGCATTTTTATTGTTTGTTCTGGTCTTCGTGGCATGCACCATACATCCGCCAACCGGCAAGCCGGCCATGGTGGCCGCGGGCCTCGCGCTGGCCGGCCTGGCGGGACTCTACCAGTGGCTTTTTTTCACCTATGCCGAGAGCACTCCAGGCATGCGCTACGCCAGGATCGCCCTATGCACCTTCGACAATGAAAACCCCGACCGCAAAACCATGCAGCGCCGGGTCGCAGCTACGTTTCTTGCGATTCTTCCCCTGGGGCTTGGTATCCTCTGGGCCTTCCTGGATGACGACCGCCTGGGCTGGCACGACCGCATGACCCGCACCTACCAGAGAAGCTACAAGTAGTTGCCGCGGCGCTTTTTGGCCGTTGCCTATCGCCTCAAACGCCCAGCCGGACATTCCGGGGAACCGCGGGGCGGTTCCCTGCGTATGTTGAGGTGAGCGCGGAGGTTTGCCTATGCGGCTGGTCCCCTTGGCGCTTACCATTGAAGTGAAAGTTGCCAGCCAGGCTGAAACGCCAATGGAATTCAAAGAAGCGATCAAAGTCGCCCTCCAGTCCCTCTGGGTCAATAAGCTGCGCTCCGTGCTTACGCTCATCGGAGTGGTTATCGGCGTATCGTCCGTTATCGCCGTGATCACCCTTAGCAACGGAGTGAACCAGTACGTGGCGACCAAGGTCTACGGTTACGGGGCCGATGTCTTTACGCTGAGCAAGCAGCCGCCAGTCATTTTCAGCTATAGCGAATACCTGAAATACCAGCAACGCAAGAAGCTGGACATGGCGGACTACTATGCCATTCAGCAGGAATGCAGGAGCTGCGAAAGCGTAGGGGCTCTGCTGAACACCGCAGGGCACGTGATTTACGGCAACCACTCTAGCGACAACACCGACATTCGCGGATGGACCTGGAACATGCCCGGCATTTCCAACCTGAACATCGTGCAGGGCCGCAGCTTTGTCCCCGCGGACCAGCGCTACGCGTCGCGCGTCTGCATTGTGGGCTACGATATTGTGCATAATCTGATGCCTAATGTGAATCCGCTAGGCAAAGAGGTTCGGGTAGACGGAGAGCCGTACACCATCATCGGAGTCGGCGAGCGCCAGGGAACCACGCTGGGTCAAAGCCAGGACAACTATGTGGCTGTGCCCATCACTGCGTATCAGCACACCTATGGCACCGGCGACAGCGTCACAATCTACGTGAAAGCCGGGGGAGTGGGTGCGCGGCTGGAACGCGCTTCAAACGAAGCAACGGTAATTCTGCGCTCGCTGCGACATGACCGGGTGGGCCAGCCGGACGATTTCACGCTTTCGACCAATGAGACATTTGTTGGTTTGTGGAAGAGCATCAGCTCAACATTCGTGTTCGTTGTGATTGGAGTGGCCAGCATTTCTCTGGTGGTCGGCGGCATCGTGATTATGAACATCATGCTTGTCTCAGTGACTGAGCGTACGCGCGAGATCGGCATTCGCAAGGCACTGGGCGCCCGCAGAAGAGATGTGCTGCTGCAGTTCGTGATTGAGTCTGGGACCATGTCACTGATTGGCGGCTTCTTCGGGATTCTTGTCGGCGCGGGAGCGGCAAAGCTGGTCACGGCTATTTTCAGCTTTCCATCGGAAATCGCGCTCTGGTCGGTGCTGCTCGCAGTTTTTGTATCGGGCGGGATCGGTGTGTTCTTTGGCGTTTATCCTGCCCACAAGGCGGCCATGCTTGATCCCATTGTGGCCCTGCGGTCGGAGCTATAGGATGGTGTGCGCATGAGACTCGGCAGCAGCGGTGAATCGGTCCGAATGGCGTTGCAGACAGTGCGCGCCAACAAGCTGCGCTCCGGCCTGACGATTCTGGGTATCGTGATTGGCGTGGCGACCGTCATTTCCATCTCGTCGATCATCAGCGGCCTGAACAACAGCGTGCAGAACTGGGTGAGCTCGCTCGGCTCGAATGTGCTGTGGATTTACTATTTGCAGATCGGAGTGCGTCCCACGCCGGAGATGCTGGCCCGGCCCAGGCTCACCGTGGCGGATGCCAAGGCCTTACAGGGGTTACCACACGTGATTGCGGCCAATGCCGGTCAGCGTCATGTCGACCAGACCTTTCAGGTTGGCAATATCGGCGTGCGGTACGGCAAGAAGATTGCACAGGGAGTCATGCTTGAGGGCGATATGACCACCCTCGCGGAAACCACCGATCTCAACTTCATCCAGGGCCGCATGTTTACCCAGGACGAAGACCAGCGCGCTGCCAATGTCGTCATTCTTGGACACGATACATGGCAAAAGCTATTCGGCAATGGCAATGCCGTTGGCAAAGAGGTGGAGATCGACGGTGATATGTTCACTGTGATCGGCGTGCTCGACAAGCTCAAGCAGGCATTTGGCGGCGGCAAGAATCCGGACGACAATCGAGCGCTGTTTCCGTTCAATACCTTTTATCATCTCCATCCCGAAGACATAAATAACAACGGCGTGTGGATGAGCGTGAAGTACGACAGTCCGAAGAACCGCGCCCTGGTTGAGAACGAGGTGCGCGCCGTGCTGCGCATCCGCCGCAAGGTGCACAGCTGGCAACCAGACAATTTCTCCATCTTTTCGCCGGACTCTATTACGCGGCTGTGGAAGGAATTGACCGGCGGGTTGGCCATCTTTATGGTTGCGGTGTCGAGCGTGGGTCTGCTGGTGGGCGGAGTGGGCGTGATGAATATCATGCTGGTCTCTGTCACGGAGCGCACACGCGAGATCGGCGTTCGCAAGGCGATCGGCGCGACGAAGCGCAATATTCTTGTGCAGTTCACGATGGAGGCGACGACGCTATGCGCGATTGGCGGAATCATCGGCATATTTCTCGGCGCCATTGTCACGATCCTCGTCCGTACTATCGTTTCGTTTTTGCCCGCCACCATGTCCACCTTGTGGACAATCATCGGTTTTACGGTTTCGTTGGCCATTGGACTTATCTTCGGAATTTACCCGGCATGGAAGGCGGCGACACTCGATCCCATCGAGGCACTGCGCTACGAATAAAAACGTTTTATAACCACGCTATGTCTGGCTCACAAGTCGCACATTTGTGCTCGCTGCCATCTGACTTGCCATTACACTAGTCAGACGATGCGACGTCTTTGCTCTCTTATTTTTTCTCTCTGCCTCTGCGCCGCACCGCTGTATGCGCAGAATTACCTGAACGAGCAGCCGGTTCGCACCAGTCATGCGATGGTGGTCACCATTCACCACCTGGCAACGGATGCTGGTGTCGAAATCCTGAAGGAAGGCGGGAATGCGGTGGATGCCGCTGTCGCGACAGGCTTTGCGCTTGCCGTGGTTTATCCGTTTGCGGGCAACCTCGGCGGCGGCGGATTCATGCTCATTCACCTTAACGAGGGCCACGACAAGACCAAGGACACCTTTATTGACTATCGCGAGCGCGCGCCGCTGGCCGCGACGGTGAACATGTATCTCGACGCGAAGGGCAACGTTGTGCCGGATGAGAGCATTGTCGGCTACAAGTCCATCGGTGTGCCCGGCTCGGTCGCCGGCCTGGTATATGCGGAAAGGAAGTACGGCAAGCTCACGCTCAAACAGGTGATGGCGCCGGCCATTCGCCTGGCGACGGATGGCTACGTGCTCACGGCAGAAGAGGCCGCGATGCTGCATGATCCGCTGCTGGCAAAATTTCCCGAGTCACACCGCATTTTCCAACGCGACGGCGATTTTTATAAGGCAGGCGAGGTCTTCAAGCGGCCGGAGCTGGCAGCGACTCTGCGCACCATTGCCAATGACCCGAGTGATTTCTATCACGGGCGCATTGCAAAGACGCTGGCTGAGGACATTCAGAAGGGCGGCGGCATTATTACCGTGAAAGACCTTGCGGACTATACCGTCAAGGAGCGGGCGCCTGTCTTTGGAACGTACAGGGGATATACCATTGTCAGTTCGCCACCGCCATCGTCGGGAGGAATCGTCCTCATTACGGCGCTGAACATTCTTGAAGGCTATGACCTAAGCAAGTGGCCGGACCGCTCGCCCCAGGAGATGCACTACATTCTTGAGGCCTACCGTCGCGCATACATGGACCGCACCGACTACATGGGCGATCCGGATTATGTAAAGATTCCTGTCGCGCAGATGATCAGCAAGAAATATGCCGCAGCGTGGCGCGCGACGATTCTTCCCGACAAGGCGACGCCATCAAAGGACCTGGTGCGCCCTGCGGGCTTTCTGCCGCCGCCTCCCACAATGGCCGAGGTGCGCCATCACGAATCCATGAACACCACGCACTTCTCGGTCGTGGATGCAAATGGCGACGCGGTCGCGGTGACGACGACGCTGAACAACGGGTTCGGTTCGGGGGTGACCGCGAAGGGGTTGGGTTTTCTGCTCAACGATGAGATGGATGACTTCGCCTCCAAGCAGGGCGTGCCGAATATGTATGGACTGATTCAGGGGCCGGCGAATTCCATTGCGCCCGGCAAGCGCCCGCTTTCAAGCATGACGCCGACCATTGTGCTGAAGAACGGCAAGGTGCGCTACGTGCTGGGGTCGCCGGGCGGGAGCCGCATTATTACGACGGTTGCGAATACCTTTCTGAGCGCCGCGGATGAGGGTTTGAACATTCAGCAAGCGGTGGACGCGCCGCGCTTCCATCACCAGTACCTGCCGGATATCGTGTTTCTCGAGGCGGGCTTTCCGCAATCAACGGCCGATGCGCTGCGCGCGATGGGTTATACGGTGAAGGTTGGACATCACTGGAGCGACGGCGAGTGCATCGAGGTTGATCCCAAAACCGGTGAACTCGAAGGCGGCCACGATGACCGGCATGATTTTGGGAAGGCGGCGGGGTATTAAGCAGCTCCACCGGTTCGGTGGGCGCATTGTCAGGATGACGCGGGGTGCTCCGCGCGTGGCATGCGCCAGCCGACGAGTGCGATGACCAGCGTCACGGCCAGCAAGCACGCAATCAGCGCCACGCAAGCCGGCCATTTGCCCAGCGACCACACATAGGCCGGGACAACGCCACCCACAGTGCCTCCGATGTAGTAGCAGCAGATGTAGAGACCCGCGGCTGAAGCGCGTCCGCCCGCCGGAGCGGCAACGCGCAGAAAGCTGTTTGCCGTGGCCTGCGCGATAAAGACTCCGGTGCACACCAGTCCAAGCCCGGCAAGAACCACGACCCACAGCGAATGGCTGAGTGTAATGAGCGCACCTGCCAGGCATGCGCCGATAGCAAAGGCGATGCCGGAGCGCATGCCGATGCGCGTGACCAGATAACCGCCGGCAGGCGTAACGATCAGCCCGATCAGGTAAATCGCAAACAGATAGCTCAGTGCTTCCGTAGACAAATGGAATGGCGCATCGGCCAGGTGGAACGTGATGTAGGTAAAGGTTCCGACCAGCGCGAAGAGCATTCCAAAGCCTACGGCAAACGTGGCCAGCAGTTGGGGATTGCGGAAGTGCCTGAGCATAGCGCCAAGCTGATCTGCCACGCTTGTGCTTTCCCCACGCGGAATCGGCCGCTTCTCCTCAGGCAGCCAGCGCGCAATCAGCAACGCGCCCAGCAGCGTGAGCACGCCCAGCAGCAGAAACGACCATCGCCAGTTCAGGCGCTCGGCAGATACTCCGGCAATCATACGGCCCATAAAGCCTCCTAACGCTGTGCCGCTCACGTAAATGCTCATCACGATGGGTACGGCGTGATGGTCCCATTCCTCGCCGATGTAAGTGATGGTGATGGCGAAGATGCCGGGCAGGATAAGCCCCTGCAGCAGCCGCCAGAAGACGAGCGCATGCAGGCCGGACGCTGTTGCCGCCAGCAGTGTGGGCACGGCCAGCACCAATGTCGACGTCACAATCACCCGCTTTCGGCTCGTCTGCTCGGCGAGCGCACCGAGAATGGGAGCCGAAAGCGCGACTCCCAGTGTGGACGCGCTCACGGTGAGGCCGACGGCCGACTTCGACGCGTTGAAGATGTGCTCGAGCAGCGGCAGCAGTGGCTGGGTCACATACAGATTCAGAAATGCGAATACTCCGCAGATGCAGACAGCCGCGACACTGCGAAACGAGCCGAGTCCGATCCGGTCAGGCGGCGGAGTAAGCCGCTCTTCCATGCTTTCGATAGCAGGATTTGCCGCCGCGAGCGGCGATGCTGGTGTCAATTCGTCCATATTCCAGACTACGGTGTTTGCGTCCGCCCGCAAAGCGTCGTGGCATTTGGAATAGCTTTGGCAGGCTGTACTGCATTCGCGAGCATGCAGGGCGAACAATGCGTCAACTGGCAACCACGCCCGGCGAACGGTATAAACAAAGCAGGCATGTCCGACACCACCCCTGCCAGAGCCGCCGCAGCCTTTCACTCTCCCGACTTTCGCCGCTACCAACTTGCGCGCGTCATGGTCATTATCGGGGCAGAGGCGCAGGCGCTCGCCGTCGCCTGGCAGATCTACCTCATCACGCACAGTGCCATCGACCTTGGCTACACAGGCCTGGCACTGTTTCTGCCCGGCCTCATCTTTATGCTTCCGGCAGGCCACGTCGCTGACCGCTTCGACCGCCGTCACGTAATCCTTGTGTGTTACTCGATTCAGGTCTTCTGCACGGCGGCGCTGTTCTTCTTCGCGCTGCATCACATTCGGCACATTCTCCCCATCTATGCCGTGCTCTTCTTCATTGGCTCGGGGCGCGCCTTCAGCGGGCCGGCCAGCTCGGCTCTCATTCCGCACCTTGTCCCTAAAGATCATTTCGTTAACGCCGTTACCTGGGGCGCCACCATCTTTCAGATCGCCACCATCGCGGGTCCTGCGGTCGGCGGACTGCTGTTCACGCTGCCGCTGCATGCCGGCATTGCCGGAGCGCCGCTGGTCTATCTCTTTACCCTTGTCACACTGATTTGGTTTCTCGTCCTCGTCGGTTCACTCTCCGTTCGGCCGGGGCGCATGGAGCATCGCGCCGCGTCCCTGGATGTGCTCTTCGCAGGCTTCCGTTATGTGCGTCGCACGCCGATTCTGTTTGGCTCTATCTCGCTGGACCTGTTTGCCGTGCTGCTCGGCGGGGCCGTGGCCCTTCTGCCCATCTTTGCGCAGGACATTCTGCATGCAGGGCCGCGCGGCCTTGGGATGCTGCGCGCTGCTCCAGCTGTGGGAGCGCTCGTGGTTTCCTTTTCGCTGACCTGGTCGCCGATCAAACGCCGCGCGGGCGCGCTCATGCTCGTCTGCGTAGCCATCTTTGGCGTGGCTACCATCCTCTTCGGCGTGTCAAGAAATATGGTGCTGTCCCTGCTTGCGCTGGTCGTCGTCGGAGCTTCCGATATGGTGAGCGTGGTCGTGCGCTCGTCCATCCTGCAGCTTGCCACACCGCCGGAGATGCGCGGCCGCGTCAGCGCCGTCAACTCTCTCTTCCTTGGTGCATCCAATGAACTGGGTGAGTTCGAAAGCGGCCTTACCGCGCAGTGGTGGGGCGCCGTTCGCGCGGTCATTTATGGAGGCATCGGTTCGCTGATGATCACGGGCCTGTGGAGCGTCATCTTCCCCGAGTTGCGCCGTGCAGACGAGCTGACCGCGGAAGCGCTCCTGAACGTGGAAGCACTCGAGGCTGCTCAGGAAGTTCGCAAACTCTAACCTCCAAGCAATTTTTCAAGAAGGAACCTGCGGTATGAAAACCTGGCAAAAAGTTTCGCTCGTTACGCTATTCGTTCTGCTTATCTGCGCCATTCGCGTCTATTTCATCTGGCGGGAGCGTCATGAGCCGATGGTGCAGCCGCACCAGGCTGCCGAACCGCAGCTTACGCAGGACGAAATGGTGCTGCCGCGCAAGATGTACATTGACAGCATCAGTGACGCCAAAGCCCTAGACGGCAAGACCGTTTGGATACAAGCCGGATACTCGCTTGACTATTATCCTTATGCCGGTCATCGCGTCGATTTCGCGCATCAATCCGGAGTTCTGCCCAGCGTCCAGCAGATGGAAATTCAGGATATCGTTACGCAGAAGGTCCCCGCCAGCCATGCCACACGAGTGCCGCACGGCGACAAACAGGTCCTCGTCGTTTTCAAAATGCCCAATCGCCCGGACGAATATGCAACCGCAATTGGATATATTCAAGGCTCGGATTCGACCTTCTATTGCGACCAGATCTTCTACTACGACGATCCGCACACGATGTACAACTACTGGGGGTCCAAGGTGTGGGCCGCCATTGACGCGCACCATCCAATCCCCGGCATGAATGAGCTGCAGACAGCGATGGCCCTCGGCGTTGTCCAGCAGTCGGAAGCATCCACGATCGGCAACCGCACTGTTTATTACGACGCCGGCCCGCAAAAGTGGGCGGTGACCTTCAGCAACGACAAAGCGACAACGATCAAGCAACAATAGACCACACAGTCTGGACCGGACACGCTTGATTTATCAGGAGTAGCATTCATGCCGCTCATATTCACGACATCCTATACCGAAGACGCACGCGCCATCTTCCACCAGTACAAGAAGCTGGGCGAAAGGGCGATTGCGCAGGTCGCAGACAGCGACCTCACGCGCACACTCGATCCGGAAATGAACTGCATCGCCATCATTGTGAAACATATGGCGGGCAACATGCTGTCGCGCTGGACGGACTTCCTGACCGCCGACGGCGAAAAGCCAGCGCGCAATCGGGACAGCGAGTTTGAAGAGCCTCCCGCCACGCGTGCCGAGCTGCTCGCACTGTGGGAGCGCGGATGGGCGTGCCTCTTTTCCGCACTGGACCCGCTGACGGACGCCGACCTTACGCGCACGATTACCATCCGCGGTGAGGCGCACTCGGTGATGCAGGCCATCAATCGTCAGGTGGCGCATTACAGCTACCACTGTGGGCAGATCGTCTTCCTCGCCAAGCATCTCCAGTCCACTAACTGGAAGACGCTCAGCGTGGCCCGGAAACAATCGGCTGAGTTCAACCGTAAGGTGCTGGCCGGTGAAGCCAGCCAGCGGGACTAGCCGTCCAGGCCCACGCGCGCTTCGCGCGCCATTTTAGAACGGATAGGGGTGCTCCCGCTGGTCGTTCGGGGAGTTGACTTGCTGTTGGAAGCCTAGGCGCGCAGCGCCAGCCTTGGGGAAGAAGCGGGGAGCAGCCGCCGCATCAGCCGCGTGAAAGGCCCCGGCTTTTGCGTTGGGGATGGTTCCGGGGCTGCGGCCGGCGTTGCGGCCTGTTGCTGCAATGCGGCCAGCGTTTGCTTCACCTCTGCGCGCAACTGCTCCACTTCCAGAGCGCACTGACGCATGTAGGCCGATACCGTGATTCCGGACTCGGCAGCCCTCGTCCGCAAAAGCGCCCGCTCTGCCGGAGCCAGCCGGATAGAAATTGCAACCTGCCGTGCCGCCTCTGACGGTTGCGCAGCCACGATCGCGTCGGTGGGTTGAATGGTCTGCGCCAGTACCTCGCGGAATGCGGGCGGGGCGGTCTTCGCCTGAGATCTGGGGGACGCTGCGGCCTTCTTTTCCGAGGGCGTCATAGTTTTTGCGGTTCGAGATGGCTTCAGAGCGCGGCTGCGTTCTGGTGTCTTTCCCGATGCTTTGCGTTTTGCGCCGCGGTTCTTCGATCCACCATGCTTCATCCGCGCGGCAGCCCGCGCCGAGGCCTGGCCAGGTGCCTCCACATGGGTTACTCCGGGTTCTGCCCGCAACTCGTTTGCAGGCATGTCCTTCGCCGCGTCCGGCATCGTACCTCGCCAGCGGTTGCGCCGCGACTCCAACGCCTCTTCATACGTCAGCTCGCGGATGCCCGGCTTTACCTCTGCTGCGTTGCGCGATCCGGCCCACGCTTGAAATCGTCCGATGACGGAGTCAATGTCTTCTACGGGTTGCGTGTGCATCGATCAACCCTCCCTGCGCCGAGGATACGAGGTGAGTGCGCGGGCCACGAGGGGTAATTCCGAAATCGGAGGAAGGCGTGTTTCAGATTGGAGAGGATGGGACGGGTGGACCCAATCTGGAACTCTGATGGAGCTTTTGAGGTTTCGGAGCTTGTCAGTTGTTCAGCCTGTGTTACGAAGGCCCGCGGAGATTCCGTTGATGGTCGCGGCGATGGCACGATTGATCTCGGGCGTGTTTTCGCCTGCGCGCTTGCGCCGAAGCAGGTCCACCTGGATGAGGCTCATGGGATCCACATACGGGTTGCGCAGGCGGATGGAGCGCGCGAGCACCTGATTTTGCTCCAACAGCGCGTGTTGTTGGGTGACCGCCAGTACCGCGCCAAGAGTACGCTCCATCTCGGCCTTGAGCTTGGAGAAGACGCGCTCGCGCAGGCCCTCGTCCGGCATGAGCGAGGAATAAATTTCGGCGATGCCGATGTCGGCTTTGGCGAGCGCCATCTCCACGTTGCGAATGAGGTCGATGAAGAGCGGGAACTCCGCCATCATGGCGTGCAGCAGCTCGATGCCGCCCGGCCGCTCGGAGTATTCCTCGATGGCGTGGCCAACGCCGAACCACGCGGGGACAAGCAGCCGGCTCTGCGTCCAACCAAAGACCCAGGGAATGGCGCGCAGGCTGTCGAAACTCATGCGTCCGCCGCGCCGTGAGGGACGTGAGCCGATTTTTGCGTGCTCCAGCTCCGCGACAGGTGTGGCGACCTCGAAATAGTGCAGGACTTCAGGGTCATCGATGATGTTGGCACGATAGAAATGGAATGCGGTTTGTGAGAGCTCATCGAGCGCTGCTTCCCACTCCGGCAGCAGAACGCCGGACTGGTGCCCATGCGGATCGCGCGCGTTAGGGCGGGCCAGTGCGTCAAGGCTGGCGGCAATCATCAGTTCAAGGTTGCGCTCGGCCAGCACCACGTCCGAGTATTTCCAGTTGAGTACTTCACCCTGCTCGGTGATGCGAATCTGTCCATCGAAGGCATTCATGGGCTGTGCGTAAATGGAGCGGTGCGTGGGGCCGCCGCCGCGACCCACCGTGCCTCCGCGTCCATGGAAGAGCCGCAGCCTGATGCCGCACTCGTGCGCCACTTCGTGCAGGGCGCGATGCGCGCGGAAGATTTCCCAGATGCTGGTGAGCATGCCTCCGTCTTTGTTGGAGTCGGAGTAGCCGAGCATTATCTCCTGCGTATTGCCCCAGGTTTTCAGCAGATCGCGGTACTCGGGATTGGACCAGAGGCTGCGGCATATTTCGGGCGCGTTACGCAGGTCTTCGATGGATTCAAAGAGCGGAACGGGCATCAGGCCGGGATCGTTGCCCGAACCCGCAATGTTCACGCCGCCGAGCCGCGCCAGCCAGATCACAGCCAGCACGTCTTCAGCACTTGCGGCGCCGCTGATGACGTATTGCCGGATCGTCTCCGGGCTGCAGCCTTTCTTGACTTCGGCAATTGCCCGGAAGGTCTCGATGACGCTGCGGCTCTGGTCGCTCAATTCGCCGGGTACCTTGTCCGCTTTACCGGCACGCCACGCCGAGGCTTCTTCGAGCGCCTTGCGGTGCAGCCTGGCATGCTGGCGCACATCGAGCGTATGCAGGTGCAGGCCGAAGGTCCGCACTTGCAGCAGGACTGGGTCGACGAGTGTTTGCGCAAGCCGAAGGCCGTTATTTTCGGCCAGGCTGCGTCGCAAAATTTCAAGGTCGCCCTGGAACTCCTGCGCTGAGCAATAGGAGGGCAGCGTCGTCAGCAGCGATTCAGCGCTATTCTTGTCTGCCGGCTCCATGCCTGCGGTGCGCAGCAGGCGTGCGTGAATGCACACGAGAAAGCGCCGGTAGATTTCAAACTGGAAATGATGGCCGAAAATCTGCTCCGCGCCAGTTTGTAACTGACTCAGATACGAATTCAGCCGGGAGGTCAGTTCCTGGCTTACCGGAAGCTGCTGTGCCGAAGTTGTAAGCAGATCGATGAGCAATTGCAGCCGTTTGTCGTAGTACGCGAGCAGGCGCGTCTGTGCCTCGCGGATAGCGTCGCGAGTGACTTCGGTGGTCACATAAGGATTGCCGTCGCGGTCTCCGCCGATCCAGGAGCCGAAGCCCAGGACGAGCGGGAGGTCGGCGACGTCAATCTCAAGTTCATACTCGCATTTGAGCGCGGCAGCGATTTCGCGATAAAGCCCGGGCAGCGTCTCAAACAATGAGACGTCGTAGTAGTCGAGCCCCATCTTGATCTCGTCGGAGACCTTGGGGCGGCTGCTACGCACCTCGTCGGTTTGCCAGAGCGCGCTGATTTCGGTGACGAGCGCCGACTCGAGCGCGGAGAGCTCTTCATCGGGGACCGGGATGCGGTCGAGCTGCTCAAGAAATTCTCCGATGCGGCGGCGCTTGCTCAGAACGGAGCGTCGCGCAACCTCGGTGGGATGCGCGGTGAAAACCGGCACGATGTAGATGTTCCGCAGCCAGTCAAGAGCCTCTTCCGCAGAGATGCCCACATAGCGCATGGCGCGCAGTGTTCCGCGCAAGGTGCCACGTAGAGCATTCGAGCCCGGGACGTCGAAAAAGGATGTGCCCTGCGCCTTGTCCGCACCACGTTGTTCCGCGCTGATCTGAGCCGAGAGCCGACGCCGCTTGCGATGGTTTGTTTCCGCCAGGTTGATGAGCTCGAAATAGAATGCGAACGCCCGGCTGAGTTGATATGCCTGATCGACCGGCATGGCATTGACCTGGAGGACGGCCTTTTGCAGCAACACGTCCGCTTCCTGCAGCCTGCCTTCCGCCTGGGCCTCGCGGCGGCGGATGGCCGCCTGACGCAGCTCCTCAACCTTTTCGTAGAGCGCGTTGCCGGCCTGCTCGCGCAAAACCTCACCCAGCAGCATGCCCAGCGAGCGCACATCGCGGCGCAGTGGAGCTTCCTTCAAATCGCCAGTGCGCGCCTCCAGCTCCGCAAGCCGTCCGGCCCAACTATCGGGTTTCCAAAGAGATGGCATTACCTTAATTATGCCTGATGGTTTTTGGAGCCCCGAGGCGTGCCGCGTGAGACGGCCCCTGACAACTGATATGCTCATGCCAACGAACGGGGCAGAGATGAGCAAGGGGCGACTGGAAGCCTTCAGCGACGGCGTTCTTGCAGTCATCATCACCATCATGGTGCTGGAGATGAAGCCTCCGCATGGAACGAGCCTTGTGGATTTGCAGCCCGTAGTTCCGACATTCCTTAGCTACATCCTGAGCTTTGTTTACATCGGCATCTACTGGAACAATCACCATCATCTGCTGCATGCGACGCAGCATGTGAACGGTGCGACGATGTGGGCCAATCTGCATTTGCTGTTCTGGCTGTCGCTGATCCCGTTCGGCACAGCATGGATTGGGGAGAACCATTTCGATCCGTGGCCGGTCGCCATATACGGGATGGTGCTGTTGATGGCGGGGGTTGCGTATTACATTCTAGTGCAGGCGCTGATCCGGCTACACGGGCGTACATCGACGCTAGGCATGTTGATTGGAAACGACCGGAAGGGGAAAGTGTCGGTTGCGATTTATGTGATTGCGATTCCGCTGGCATTTGTGCGGCCGTGGATTGCCGGGGTGCTGTATGTTGCGGTCGCGATTATGTGGCTGGTTCCCGACCGGAGGATTGAGGGCAAGATCGCCGAATAGCGTTCCGGGGCGAGTAAGTGGCAATCTATCCGACAGCTTCTTCCACCTGAAGCATCAGGTCTTCCCATTCGGTGGTGAGCGTGGAGTGCTGCTCGCGCATGGAGTCGAGCTCGGCGGTGACGCGGGCGGTCTCTTCAGCACTCACGAATACACCAAGCGACTGCTCGGCATCGCCGATGAGCGCTTCCAAGCGGGGGATTTCCTCTTCGACGAACTTTAAGCGGTCCTGCATTTGTTTCAGCTTGATGGGATTTACGCGCCTGGCGCGCTCTTTGGAGGGAGCGTCGGTGGAGGGTTCAGCAGCGATCGACGCGGCCGGTTCAGGCTGTGAGGCCGCCGCAGTTGCCGCGGCCAGCTCGGCAGAACCTCCCTCTTTGCGCCAGATATAGTCTTCGTAATTGCCGGGGAAGACATGAACCTTGCCGTCCGCCACTTCAAAGACGCGCGTGGCGAGACGGTCAATGAAGTAGCGGTCGTGGGAGACGAAGATCACGGTTCCGGTGAAGTTGTGGATTGCCTCGAGGAGCACGTCCTTGGCGCGCAGGTCGAGGTGGTTGGTCGGCTCATCGAGGAGCAGAAAATTGGCCGGGCTGACAAGAATGCGGGCCAGAGCGTAGCGATTACGCTCTCCGCCGGAGAGCACGCCAAGCGGCTTGAAGACGTCGTCGCCGGAGAAGAGAAAGCAGCCGAGCAGGCTTCGCAGCTCGGAGTCGGGCACTTTAGGCGCGGTGCGGCTGATGTCGTCGAGCATGCGCGCGCCGGGGTCGAGCACCTTGTACTGGTCCTGCGCGAAGTACTCAGGCAGAACGTTGTGGCCGAGTTTGAGCAGGCCGCTGGTAGGCGTATCCTCGCCGGAGAGCAGCCGCACCAGGGTTGATTTTCCCGCGCCGTTGACGCCAACCAGCGCGATGCGGTCGCCACGGTCGATGGTGAAGCTGATGTCGTCGAGGACCAGCTTGGGGCCGTAGCTTTTGGAAAGACCGGAAACCTCTACTACAGCGCGGCCAGACGGCGGAGGCTGCGGAAAGGTGAAATGAATCTCCGGCTCTTCCTCAGGGATTTCGATGCGCTCGATTTTCTCGAGCTCTTTGATGCGGCTCTGCACCTGTTTGGCCTTGGTGGCTTGATATCGAAACCGGTTGATGAAGGCTTCGAGGTGCTCGATCTGGTCGCGCTGGTTGCGGTAGGCGGCCTCAAGCTGCGCTCGGCGCTCGGCTTTTTGCTGCAGGTATTTTTCGTAGTTGCCGTGATAGACGTGCAGGCGCTTGTTCCATATCTCAACGATCTTGCTGACGGTCACGTCGAGAAAGTAGCGGTCGTGCGAAATGAGGATATAGCCGTTGGGGTAGGTGCGCAGATAGTCTTCAAGCCAGTTGCGCGTTTCAAGGTCGAGGTGGTTGGTCGGCTCGTCGAGCAGCAGCAGGCTGGGCTTTTGCAGCAACAGTTTGGCGAGCGCAATGCGCATCTGCCATCCGCCGGAGAACTCTTCGGTTCGGCGCGTCCAGTCGGTTTTTGAGAAGCCCAGCCCGGTAAGCACCGTACCCACCTGCGCGTCGAGCGCGTAGCCGTCGTGCGCGCGGAAGCGCTGGTCGATGTGGGAAAAACGGTCGGCAACGGCGGCATACTCGGCGCTTTCGGGGTCCAGTTCGGCCAGCGAGGCGGAAAGCGTCTCCATCTCCTTTTCAAGGCCCAGCAGTTCATCGAAGACGGACAGACACTCGTCGAAGACAGTGCGGCCAGCGAGGGCCAGGCCGTCCTGCGGCAGGTAGCCGATGGTCATGCCGCGGGTGCGCTGGGCCTGCCCATAGTCGAGGCCGTAGTCCAGGCCGTCGAGCCCGGCCAGGACCTTCATCAGCGTGGATTTGCCGGTGCCGTTCGCACCTACCAGAGCGGTGCGCTCATCCGGAGTAATCAGCCAGTCGGCATCTTGAAAAAGGAGCTTGGAGCCGAATCGCTTGCCGGCCCCGGAAAGTTGCAGCATGGTTTCATTTTAGCTGCCTGACTTTTTCGCTGCGGGTTTCGGGGTTGAGCGCTTCTTCGATGCCTTTAGCTCCTCCCAGTCTTTTTCTGTCTGATCGGCGTAGGCGTTGGCGAAGTGCATCATCGCCTCGCCAAAGCGCTTGCCGTTGCCGATATACCCGGCGAGCACGCAGGGGTCTCCGGAGCGGGCGTGCCCGCGCGCCAGCAACTCGCCGCACATCTCCGCATATTCGTGCAGTCCCTCGCCAGATAGGTCCTCGACCGCAACGCTGCCTTTGTGGTCGTTCAGCTGCCGCACTTCATATTGGCGGTTAGCAATGGTGGTCCAGCCAAGAAAGGGGTCTGACTGAAACTGCATGGCGCGCTGCCCGTTCACTACGCGCTGGCCCTGATGCACGGTCGGGCTCTGTTGCGCGGAGAAGCCCTGTCTGCGAACATACGGCGCATAGGCCGAGCCCGGCTGCTCCTTGACCTGCAGAAACAGCGGATCGTCCAGCCCATTGCCCTCGAAGTAAATGATGTAATCGCGCAGGCCCACGGAGCCTGTACCGACCACCTTGAAGGCCACATCGAGCGGGTGGTACTGTGCGAAAAAGTGCCGACGCTCGGGTTGCAGCGTCTCGCTGTACGCCACGAGCGATGCCAGCACCGCGCGGCGCTGCGCTCCGCTGACGCGCGCCAGCAGCGGCTTCTCTTCCTTGAAAACGCGGTTGGGTGAGGGGCGTCCCGATGCAGCTTTGCCGGGCAGCGTCAACTGTTCCAGCGTGTTCAGAGGTGTGCACCGTTCCGCCTTCAATAGCGCCTGGCTCACTGGGGTAATGCGTTGCAGCCGGTGCACCTGGAAGCGCGCCATATCCGTGACCGGCATGCGCGCGAACATCTCCACAAATTTGTGATAGTGGGCGGCGAAGAAGAGCACGGCATCTTCACAGGCTCCTTTTTTAGTGCCCGTCGCTCGTCCGGCCAGCACCAGGCTGGTGGTCAGCCGCTTCAGGTCCCACTCAAAAGGCGCCCGGATGGTCTCGTCAAAATCATTGATGTCGAAGACCAGCCGGCCATCGGGGGCTGCAAACGCGCCGAGGTTGCGCACATGCGCATCGCCGCAGATCTGCGTCACGATGCCGGTATTGGCCGTTACGGCCAGGTCTGCCGCCATCACCGGAACCGCACCGCGAAAGTATCCCAGAGGGGAGTCGAGCATGCGCTCATACTTGAGCGTAATCAATGCCGGGACCCGGCCGCGCATCGACTCCTCCATCAGCCCAACCGGCATCTGCCTTCGCGACTCGGGCTTCCAGTGGGCGAGGTCCTGCCGGGCCATTTGCTTGCGCCGCGCGCGGCCCAGCGCCCGGCGCTCCTTCGGAGTGGGAAAATGCGTCATCGCTTTTGCACGATACAACGAGGCGGCGGCAATTTACAAACGCGGCTCAGGTTTGTGCGGGCAGGTCAGCGCTGGCGGCTTCATCCAGCTCCGGCATGGCCCCGGGCCGTGACGCCACCCAGGAGCCCCAGCGGTTGCCCGCGTCATTCATCTTATAGAGGCAGACATCGCGCAGATAGGCATCGACCAGAGCCGCCGTAAAGGCGTCGCCCGCGCCGACCGTGTCTGCCACATTGGTGGTCACGCCCATGTGGCGGTCATGCGACTCGCGCGTCACCAACAGACTGCCGTGCGCACCCATGGTGATGGCCACCAGCTTGAGTGGATACCGGCTCAAAAGCCATCGTGCTGCCGACCGCAGCGCTGCTTCCGTTGGTTCGGAACCGGCGATCAACGGGCCGCCAAGCATTTCGAGCACGATGGGGACCTCGCCGTCATTCAGCTTGAAGATCGTGGCCGAGGCGAGCGATTCGGCAATCGTCCGGGCCGAGAAGAAAGGATCGCGCAGGTTCACGTCGAATACGCGCACGCAATCAGCACGCGTCGCGCGCAGGAAATTGCGGATCGTCTCCCGCGATACTGGATCGCGCTGCGCCAGCGTGCCGAAGCAAACAGCATCAGCCTGTCCGGCAAGTGCATGCCATTCCGGAGTCCACTTCAGAAAATCCCACGCCGCGGGCTCATGAATTACATAATGCGGCTCGCCTTGCATGACCTCAATGCCCACCGTACCCGTCGGCTGCTTTGTATCGGTCTGCAGAAAGCTCAGGTCAACCGGAAACTGCTTAAGCTCAGCCCGTGCCCGCTCACCCAGCGCGTCCGCACCCAGCCGGCTGGCGATGACCCCGTGATTACCCAGGCGCGCAGCCATTACGGTAAAGTTGGCCGGAGCTCCGCCCAGCCGCTCGCCTGAGGGCAGCAGGTCCCACAGCAACTCGCCCAGCCCGCAGATGGTCTTCCCGCCGCTCATTCGCGCTGCCCCGCAGACCCTTTGCGCTCCATCTTAAATCTCTGTGCCGCGCAAGTCTCATAATTAGTTCCGTTACTTCCGTGACCTGTGAGGGAGACAGGCTGCCGCCTATGCTGGCGGAATGATACGCCTGCGCATGTTTCGGTCTCGACGGCCGCTTTACGGGCTGTTGGCGCTCGCCCTCTTACTGGCTGCGACGCGCCCCACAGCCGCCGCAAAGCTCAAGTTCCACTCCGTCGCGCTGGGAGCCATCCGCACCGTCCCTTATTCGGTTGAGGGCGATCCAGCCGGGGCCCTCCCCGGCGAGACCCGGCTGCGCGTGCGTCCACTGGTGGTTGATGGCAGGGTGAAGGAATGGACCACAGGCGACGTGCATGACGTCACCGACCGCAGCTTTGTAGTGCGCCGTGCAGTGCGAATCAATGACGCTCTGCCCACCGACCGCGAAGTGCGCTGGGTGTGGCAGCGCGGCCCCTGGCTGCTGGTGGACCGCGCCAGCGGCAGAATTACTGCGCTGCGCCTGCCCGACTACGACCCTTCCGTGTCTGACGTGGTGTGGTTTCGCGATTACGCCGCCTACTGCGGCCTGAACGCCAGCGGCAAGGACCTGTATGCGGTCGTGGCGCAGATAGCCGCGCGGCGTCCGGTGCTCAGCAAAAGGATCAGCCCCTGGGACCTGGCCAGCCATCCGGCACCTGCCTGCGCCGCGGCAGTGTGGCAGCGCAACCCGTTGCAGGTCACCTTTTCTCCAGTGGGAGGCGCGGCCCGCAGCTATGACCTGATCGGCGCCTCCGCCGTGCTGGTCGAGGACGGCGACCCAGGCGACTCCGGCAATTGACGACGGAGGCCGGGGCACGGGTCTAGACTGGTTCTATGGAGCACTGGTCCTATGAAACCGTTGGATGACCTCCTGAAGCTGGCCGAAGAGGCGCACGGGCACATGTGCCCCGGGGAAATTCTGGGCGTGCGCATGGCACTGCTGGGATGCAGCCGCCTAGGCATTGACGAGCCGTATGGCAAGGACCGCAATCGGCTTGTAACGTTTGTGGAGATCGACCGCTGCTCGGCGGACGCCATCGGAATGGTCACCGGGTGCCGCCTCGGCAATCGCGCGCTGAAGTTCCGCGACCTGGGCAGGATGGCGGCGACGTTTGTAGACAGATCAAGCGGGCGCGCGATCCGCATCGCGGCCAGAGAGTCGTCGAGAGCGCGGGCGAGAGAGATGTATCCGGAGATCGAGAACAAGAACCAGCAGCAGATGCGCGCCTATCGCGAGATGCCGGACGCGGAGCTGTTCACTGAAGAGTGGGTCGAGGTTCCGCTCGATGCGAGGGACCTTTCGGGTTACATGGGCGAGCGCGTAGCCTGCGATGCGTGCGGCGAGGGCATTAACTACGACCGATTTGTGCGTCGCGAGGGAAAGACGCTGTGCGTGGCCTGCGCCGCGCCGGAGGAGCGGTACTACCGGCCGCTCCCGGTTTCGTCAGCACGATAACCTGTGCCGTTGCGACCAAACTGCGATCGACTGTTAGCGGCCTTCTTTGAGGCGGGAGGCCAGGCGATCGGGCAGCCCGGCGGCGACGATCCGCTGTTGTGCGTGCTTTACATCGTAGGGCACGCGGTAGAAGATGATCCGGCGCAGCGCGTCGTCGCCGCTACCCTCGGTTTCGTAAAGGGCAAAGGCCGCGCGCCAGTCGCCATCACGGGGCTGGCCTACTGAGCCCGGATTGATAAGATACCGCCCGTTGTTCCGCAACGGCAGCTCAAATTCGACCGGCCCGCGTGAATGGTACTGCGGGGTGATCCGGAACCACTCCTCGCCGTTGGTGGCAAAGCCACCTTGCAGGTGGGTATGACCGAAGAAGTTAATGCGCGTCCGGGCCTTGGTCAGCGGGGCCCATGCATCGCGCACGGTGAGCACGTATTCGTCCTCGTCCAGCAGGGAGCCGTGGACGCAGCTCACATCCGGGCCATCGGGCATGATGGGACCAGCCGGCATGTGCCGCAGCCAGTCGGTGTGTTCGGCGCTCAAGACGACGCGCGTCCAGCGAGCGGCTCGCCCGGCAATGGGGTTAAAGCCGTCCATGCTGTCAACTCCGCTGCACGCCTTGTCGTGGTTGCCGCGTACAAACACGTGACCCAGCTCACGCACGCGGTCGATCGCCTCATTGGGGTTTGCTCCGTAGCCGACCACGTCCCCAAGGTTCCACACCGCGTCATGGGCGGGTGCGGCGGCCAGGACCGCGTCAAGCGCTTCGAGATTGGCATGGATATCGGAGAGGATGAGAACACGCATCGGCAGCAACGTACGGACAAACAGGCCCTTTTTCGATTTTATACTTTGCTTCAAAATCTGCCCGGCCCGCACACCAGTTCAGGCGTCGCAGAAGAGCATCTTCGCTCCGCACGTCCTGCCGCCACGGGAAAACCCACTGATCGAATCCCCTCTATTTGCCGATAGATACGTTGAAGGCACGGATACGGCGCAGGAACGACTTCCAGGTACCGGAAATGCCACTCCGCCAGCAAGCAACACGCGGAAGTGACCATTCATCCCATGGCAGGGAGAGGCATAGGTAGATTTATTCGAATGACAAGACCAGACCGGCATCACAGCGGCGCAGCGCGGAGCCAACAGGGATTAGAGCGGGCTGCCGACGTTCTTCGCGAAAATCAAAGGCTTATTACACTCGGCCGCCTGGCGGCGAGCATTACGCACGAGATCAACAACCCTCTCGAGTCCATTACCAATCTTCTTTACCTGATCGAGCAGGACAAACCCGAAAACGCTGCGGGATATCTGCGGCTTGCCCAGCGAGAGCTGGCGCGCGTTGTGCAGATCACCCGGCAGACGCTTACATTTTCGCGCGAGACCAGCACGCCGGTCCGGGTTGAACTGGCTGACCTGATTGAAGAAGTCCTGGATCTTTACTCGCGGCGCATCAGCGACAAGCACCTGCGTGTTGCGCGCCAGTATGAGACACGCGACCAGGTTCTGCTGCTGCCTGGGGAAATGCGGCAGGTGCTCTCCAACCTCATTTCCAATGCTTTGGAAGCCAGCGACCCTCAGGGCCGGATTGTGATCCGCCTTCGTGAGGCGCGTTTGTGGGGCGCGAAGAGCAAAGAGCGTGGAATCCGGCTCTCCATCGGCGACAACGGCCCGGGTATTTCCGATGAGGTGCGCAGCCGTTTGGGGCAGCCATTCTTTACCACGAAAGGGCAGGGCGGCACGGGCCTGGGGCTTTGGGTCACCGAGTCCATCCTGAGTCGCTACGGCAGTACCCTTCAGATTCAGTCCTCGGTCGGCGGCCGCAGGCACGGGTCAGTCTTCAGTTTTGTCCTGCCTCTAAAGCTGCTACCGATCAAGGTCATTTCAGGAGGCAGCGAGACGGACACCCCACCATCCAAAGGTTCACGCAGCACACGCCGCAGCGGCCTCCGCCTGGTTGGTCATGAAGCTTCCCCCGCTGTGCGCGAGACGGAAGACCCATCCGGCATGGTCGATGAAGCCAAACAACCTGCGCAGCTTCGCGCCAGACGCAGGTAATCTGACTATTCCTCGTCTTCTTCCTGCGGGTGCTTCGCGTTGGCAATGATCTTTTCAGCAATGGCCTGCGGCACCAGATCGTAGTGATCCATCTCCATGTGATAGCTGCCGCGTCCCTGAGTCATAGCAGTCAGGCTCTGCCCATAGCTCAGCATCTCCGACATGGGGACTTCGGCCCGCACCACCGTTGTTGCTCCGCGCGTTTCCATGCCCTGCACGCGCCCGCGCCGCTGATTCAGGTCGCCCATCAGCGCTCCGGCACATTCGTCCGGGGCCTCAATTTCCACGCGCATAATCGGCTCCAGCAGCGCCGGCTTGGACTGTTCCATGCACTTGCGGAAAGCAATACGTCCGGCCATCTTGAAAGAGAGCTCGTTCGAGTCCACATCGTGATAGCTGCCGTCGTATAGCGTTACGCGGAAGTCCACCACAGGGTAGCCCGCCAGATAGCCGCGCGCCGCCGATTCCTGAATACCTTTTTCAACTGCCGGGATGAAGTTGCGCGGAATCGCCCCGCCGAAGATGTCATTGACGAACTCAAACCCCGTGCCACGCGGCAACGGCTCAATGCGAATCTTGCAGTCGCCAAACTGTCCGTGGCCTCCGGTCTGCTTTTTGTGGCGGCCCTGTGCGTCGCCGCGCCCGCGAATCGTTTCGCGATAGGGAACTTTGGGAGCGTTCAGCGTGACCTCGGTGTGATAGCGCTTGCGCAGCCTGGATACGATCGCCTCAATGTGCGGCTGGCCCGCGCCCGCAATGAGGAACTCATTGGTCTGCGGGTCGCGGAAGAAGCGCACCAGCAGGTCCTCCTCCATGAGCTTGTGCACCGCGGGCGCCAGCTTGTCCTCATCGGCGCGCGTCTTCGGCTCAATGGCATAGGTCATCGCCGGTTCGGGGAGTGACACAGGCTCGAAGAAGATCTCCTGTCCCTTATCGCCCAGCGTGTCGCCGGTGAGAGTGTCCTTAAGCTTGGCAACCGCGCCCAGGTCACCGGCGTGGAGCTCGCTCACCGGCACAGCGGTGCGCCCCTGCATGATCGAGAGGTGCGAGAACTTCTCCTGCCCGCGGCGCGCATAGTTGATCAGGCATGCGTCATTCCTGACGACACCTGAGAAGACCTTGAAGAATGTAATGCGGCCGGCGAAGGGATCGGTCATGGTCTTGAAGGCGTAGACCGCGACCGGCTCGCTGTCGTCCACCTTGCGCATCACAATCTCTTCACCGTCGGCTTCTACGGCGTGGCCGTTCGCCACTGCCTGCAAGACGGCGCGCGCGGCCACCTGCTCGCGCTCAATTGGCGCAGGCGCATACACCTTGAGGAAGTCGAGCAGATGATCGGTGCCTACGTTGGCCAGGCCGCTGGCAAAAAGCACCGGGAAGATGCGGTCCTCGCGGATGGCCTCATGCAGTGCGGTGATGAGGTGCTGCTCGGGAATGGTGCCTTCTGCGAAGAACTCCTCCATCAGCTCATCCTTGCCCTCGGCGACCAGCTCCACGAGAGCTTCGTGCGCAGCCTTGGCATCGGCCTGCATAGCAGCGGGAATCTCGCCGATCTTTCCTGCACCGTCGCCGCCAGGTGTGTAAGTGAACGCCTGCATCGTCACCAGGTCGACCACGCCTTCGAATCCGTTGCCGTTAACGATAGGCAGTTGCACGGGAATTACGCTTCGTCCGAAGCGGTCGCGCAATGCCTCCAGAGTGGGATGGACGGCGGCAGCAGCGCGGGGATGGTCCATCTGGTTCAGCACCAGCACACGCGGCAGGTTGAACTCCTCGGCGTACTTCCAGACGGAGCCCGTCACTGTCTCCGGTCCATTCGGTGTGTTTACGACCACCAGAGTCGCCTCCACGGGCAGCATGGCCGAGCGCGCCTCATGAACAAACATGTGGAAGCCCGGTGTATCGACAAAGTTCACCTTGACGCCATTCCACTCGGCAAAGGCCATGGCATTCTGCATGGTCATGCGACGCGAGACATCTTCTTCGTCATAGGCCGTCGCCGCGCTGCCATCTTCCACACGGCCCAACTGCGGCGTCATTTTGGCGGCATGCAATAGAGCCGCCACCAGCGTGGTCTTGCCGCAGTGGGAGTGACCCGTGACAGCAACATTGCGAATCTCGCTTCCCTGATAAGACTTCATAAATTACTCCCGAGGAAATCAACTCCCGCTCTCATCCGGCCACCTGCGCAGGAGCAAATGGAGTTTGCTGAATAGATAGACGCAAAAAAAGACAGACAAGGCGAGGATGCGTACGCAGCCGGCTGCGGCGCATTCGACCTCAGGCGCGCCCTTCGTCCGGTTCTGGTGGCGTCTTCGCCCATGTGAGTCGTCTGCTGAAGGCGCAGAATTTCGCCGCAACGAAACCCGTGCTCCTTCAGAGGGATTGGATACTAGCACGGTGCTGGCCGCGCGGGCAATTGCTTCGCGTGACCACTCCCGTTGGTCGTGGAGCCGGTGGCATGCCTCAGCGTATGGAATGTATAAGGGCAACCAAAATGTCGGAGCCCTAATCCGCTACCATGCTCTCGCCGGGCAGGATCGGGCGCGTCCGCGGCAGCTTGCCCTCGTAGGCCAGCACTCCCATCAGCAGCAGCGCGGCGACGAATGCCAACAGCTTTACCAGGCTCATCGCGCGCGTCTCCGGCAGCAGTTTCCACAATAGCAGCAGCAGCGTCTGTGCTACAGTCACCGCCCATACTGAGCCGTAGAAGTAGCGACGCTCTGTACCTTCGCCCCTGGTCGAACGGGCCACGCGCGGAAGCCTGCCCACAGCGCCCAGAAGCAAAATGAGCAGGCACAGGGGAAAGTATGCGTAGTTGTAAATCGGCTTCATCGTCCACACACCGGTGCTTGTCGCGATCACCAGCCCTGCCATGTTGAGCAGCGCAAAGCTCAACACTGCATTCCACGCAAAGGTGTAGCACACGCGCCGGTAGAGGGGATTCGGTTTGTCCTCGTCAAAGCGCAGGATGTAAGGCCGAGGTTCGGAGCCGGGCAGCTTGCCGCGCACCGCGGCGATGCCGGTCCCGATGAGCACGAGACCCAGCCATGCGAGGTTGCCGCTCCCAAAGCCATGCGCAAACAGCTTGAACGTCAAGGGACCGGGGGCCAGAAAGAAGACCCATATCCAGATTGGCCAGTGCGCAAGCCGGTATATTCGCGTGTTGCGCTCGCGCATTCTGCGCGCCTCAGCGTACTCTACTCTTCCGCGATATTGCATAAGCCGGAGTCTCGCAGACGTGACTCAGGCGGTCAATCCTTCGACCGCGACTGGCGGGAGCGCGAACAGAAGCCGGTGCTTCGAAGACGGTGACCAGGGTGGCTCGAAGTCAGTGGGCCGCGTTTGCCTGAACAGCAAGTTCGCCGCGCAGCACCACAATCGATGCAGCCGGCAGCACATACTCCGTATCTTTTCCGCCCGTCACCTCGTGAACTGCAATCGGTCCGTCACGGTCGGCATAGCCTCCGGTGTACGGACCTGTGGCGGCGCTCTCGCTCAACGGCGGATGCGCATCGAAATAGCGCTCCGCTGGACTCCAGTGATACTGTGCACTGCCGAAGACAGCCTCATGCACGGGTCCAATAAACCCAACCGACTTGCCGTCTTTTTCAAATACCAGCTTCAGGCTGTGCTCCACGCGCTGGTCTTTATTGATCAGCATCACCGACCATTGTCCATCGGGCCGATGGACGGCGTACGCCGTAACCAGCTGATGCCCGGCTCCGTCGCTCACATTCGCAGTTGCCGGATACACCACGTTCTCACCCTTCGATTCCAGCCATTCGCGGTTGATCATCTGGCTGGCGAAGAACTGCGACAGTCGCTGCTTGATCTGGTAATCCGGGCCAACCGTGAACATGCTGAAGGTGCCTGCCGAATCGTTGCAGCCGACCTCCATCTTCAAAGGAAGGTAGTGGAAGAAATACACTTGGTTGCCGCCAGTGTTCAGATAAGAGCCAATGTAGTCCGCCAGCCACAGCCCGCCAAAAATATCCATGGCGCTCTCGCTGATGGAGGACGACAGGTTCGACTCCGTCAGATAGATCGGCACACTCGGCGGGAGCCCGTCGCCGCGCCACACCTGCATGATGTGCGTAATCAGCTCGGGCTCCTGGTACAGGTTGGCCCAGCTTATCCGGCACGGACTGTAAGGATAGTGCTCGAAGGAAAAGAACCCCAGGTCACTCATGCGCCCGTGCGCGCGCAGATAGTCGAGGAAGCGGCCCAGCCACGACGTGCGCCCCTCTGCATCAGGCCATGTCAGAATGTCCTCATTCACGCCCTGAAAGGACGGCCCTCCCAGCTTCAGCTTCGGATCGACCTTGTGCAGTGCCGTCGCGAATTGTAGATAAAGAGCGGCGTAGTCCTCGGGCAGCATGTACTGCCCGTCTGATTCTTCGCCCATCTCAATCGCAGCGATCGGGTATTTATGATTTTCGAGGTAGCGAACCTCGGCTGCCGCATTGTCCGGCGTGTCATAGAGGAGTGCAATCGGAATAATCGCGGGCAGCCCTTGCGTCACCCCGCTTTTATAGAAAAGATCGAACCCCGGCTGGGCCTCAAGGCGATTGACTCTGCTCTCGGCTGTATGCCATGGATCGACCGACGAGCAATACGTCGCCGTCTGCTCCTGGTCCGCGGTATGCCGCACAACGTCATGGAACACGCCGTCTTTTGACGTAGTGCCCATATACAACTCGCGAATTGCATATCCCACGCAGTTGCGCGGATCCGCCGGGCCCTGCTCGTCGCAGGTATTGGAAGACTCCGTCATCCAGATGCGCACAAAGCGCACGGGTACCGGAGCCTGCGACAGCCGCAGCGTCACCGTTCCGCCCGCGCCGTTCGTGATTGCCCCATTGGGAAACGCCGTCCACACGCCGCGCGTCGGCGCGTGAAACGGATCCAGCCCGTTCCAGTACTCGACAATGTATTTCTTCGCGTACGGCGCGCCCCATGCAATCTTCAGCGTGTCCACCGGCACGTTGTTGCTGAGGTCCATAACCACCCACTGCGGATGCAGCGCGTCGCTCTCGCCCGTGTAGCGGCTCGTCAAATACGGATTGCTCTTCCAGTAGGTGTTCTGGTCGCCGTCCGTCAGGCGCGAGTAACCGACGGGTCCGGTGCCGTCGTTGCGGGTTACGCCGCGGTGCGGCAAACCATACCCGAACGAATAGCGAATGAATCCCGTCGATGTTGCCGATCCGGTGAAGTAGCCCTTCTGGCCCGGTTCACTCCATGTGCCCACCGGGTTCCAGTGCCACGCCTCAACCACCAACTCGGTGTTCTGGCGATAGCTCACCGGCTGCCATCCGGCGGCAAACACCTGCTTGAGTACCTCCGGTGTGAAGTCGTGGTCAATGGCCGCAACCGGAATGCGGTCTATCCCCGCGCCCAGCGAGGTACGCGGGTCGACGCGATTCAGCACATGGTCCATATCAACCTGCACTGTCTGTGCGGAAAGCAACGTGGTCGAAAGCAGAGCAAGAGGCAGGAGAGAGGGAATCGACGGAAAAAATCGCATGGAGGTCTCGCGACAAGTTATACACAATGACCTGTGTCGGTTCAATCGTTTTAATATAAGAATGAGCAGGTGAGTTGCACTTTCCGCTGGACCCGCGCTCCCTGTTTGTTGAGCATTGGGGACAGACTGGAACGATGCCGGCACGCAAGCCAAAATCAAACCGCGTCACGCTGCAGGATGTTGCGCGCAAAAGTGGATTCTCTCCCTCCACCGTGTCCATCGTGCTCAGCAATGCGCCTCTGTCGCGCAACGTTGCTGAGCAGACGAAAGAGCATATTCGCAAAACCGCGCAGGAGCTCGGCTACCGGCCCAACGTCTTTGCTCGCTCGCTGCGCAGCCGCCGCAGCGGAACCATCGGCGTGCTGCTGTTCGACATCTCCGATCCCTACTGCCTCCTGACTCTGCGCGGCATCGAAAAGACGCTACGCGGAACGCCCTGGCTGCCCATCCTGCTCGATGCACACAATGATCCCAGCCGGCTGCAGAGCTACCTGGACATGTTTATCGAAAGGCGCGTTGAAGGGCTGATCGTTGTGGCCAACTGGCTCTTTGACGAAGGCGGTTTGCTGGCAAAGATCGCGCAGGAGGAGATGCCGGTTGTGGTCGTCGGCCGCGATCATTCATCGCAGAGCATCAGTTCCGTTCTTGTGGACAATGAGGCTGGCGGGTATGAGGCGATTCGCTATCTATATGGTCTCGGCCATCGCAAAGTTGCAATCATCCGCGGCCCGCAGGAGCTTGCAGACAGCGTTCGCCGCTGGAATGGTGTTGAGCGATTCGCCGGCGAGAACGGATGGAGGATCGAATCGAGCCTTGTCCGCGATCTGACCGTAACGGCTGATCCCATGTCGCCGTTTGAAGGTGGCGTGAAGGTAACAGAGGAACTGCTGGCCTCCGGCGAGCCATTCACGGCGCTGATGGCCTTTGATGACTTCACAGCACTCGGTGTGCTGCGCGCTCTGCACCAGGCAGGGCTCAGCGTTCCGCGCGACTGCTCGGTGCTCGGATTTGACGATATGCCGCTGGCCTCGCTAAGTACGCCCGCGCTTTCCACCATTCGGCAGCCGATGGATGAGATGGGCGCGATTGCCGCGCGACGCATACTGAATGCGCTCAGCGAAGGCAGCAAGGCCAATCCGATGCTGGAATTGTTTCCGCCCGAGCTCATATTGCGCGACTCCACGTTGAAGCTGGATTGACGGGGTTGCCTCTGCCCACCCGCCCCGCAAAGTGAGAAGATAAACAGAGGGGCAGTTGTCTCTCGCCCGATACGCTCTTGAAGATACCTCGCCGCACCCGGATCACCATCTCGATTGTTGCTGTCGTACTCCTGTTGCTGGCTGGCGCACTTTACCTGCGCATGGAGGCTCCGCCCGAAGTGGCGCGACTGCTGCCGGAATCCGACGGTATCGTCTACTTCAATCTTCGCCCGCTGCGCGCCGCCACGCACTTCGATCAGCACCCTGTGCAGCACGATCCCGACTACCAACACTTCATTGACGCCACCGGCATCAACCCCGAGCGCGACCTGGATCAGGTGGCCTTTGCGCTTGAGCGCATGCCCGATCCCAACGGCCCCAACGGTCCGGTCGCGTACTCCGAGGTCTTCGAGGGGCGCTTTAACAGCGGCCGCCTCGCCACATATCTGCATGGCATTGCCGGAAGTACAGAGACATACGCGGGCCGCACTGTCTACATCATTCCCCACGACGGGCGAACCGTCCGCGTTGCCCTGCTCGGCTATGACATGGTGGCCGTCAGCAATACGCCGACCGAGGAGCAGATCCACTCCATCATCGACCGTTACCGCACCGCCGCGCTTTCCTTTACCGGATCATCGCTGCTGGCCGAGCATTACTCGGAGGTTCCGCTGCTCTCGCCCGCCTGGGGCGTAGGCAAAATCGGCCTGCCCCTCAGTGATGCCACTGGGGGCATCAGCGTTCTAGGTGTAAACCTGCCGTTTTCGCCGGACACCACCTTCATAGCCTCGCTGCGCTGGGTGGGAAAGACCCGGCTTCGCGTCGTGGAGATTGCACCCACCGCGCAGGCCGCGGCCGACTCGGCAGCGGCGGTCCAAAGCCTGCTTCAGTTCGCTAAAGGAATCGAAAATGTGGCTTCCCCTGACAATTCGCAACCGCAGATTCAGGCCGACGTTCAGGCGTTACTTAACAGCGCCGAGATCAGCCACGCGAAAAACCGCGCCGTCTTCACCGCTACGATTCCATCCAATTTGCTGGAAAAACTGCTGAACGCTCCGGTGCAGATCGAAGCCGCACCTCAACAACCTCTATCTCCCGCACCGCAGGCAAAAGAGAGGGACAGGACTAGTTCCCGGCGTTAAGAGTGGCGTTGCCGCCGGCATCAGCGAACTGGGTCATGGTTTCGCGCAGGTATTTGTGCGGGTTTACCGGAGCATCGTGAATGAGCACCTCATAGTGCAGGTGCGGTCCGGTACTGTGGCCGCTGTCGCCAAGGTAGCCGATGACCTGGCCGCGGCGCACGCTCTCGCCCGCGGTCACGGCAAATCCTGAAAGGTGTCCATAGAGGGTCTTGATGCCGTTTCCGTGGTCAAGGACAATTTCACGACCGAAGCCGTCGGCCAACCCCGCCTTCAGCACCACCCCATCTGCAGGCGCCCGTACTGGCGTGCCGAAGGGAGCCGCAATATCAATCCCGGCGTGGAACGCGCCCTCTCCGTCAATCGGATCGAGCCGCTCACCAAAGGAGCTGGTAATGCGCCCCATCACCGGCCAGAGCGAGGGCGCATTCAGAAGATGCACCCAATTGCCATTGCTGGTCATGGGATCAATTCCCATTGCGTAAGCCTGAGTAAGCTCGCCCGAAAGGGCCGTGGCACGCAGTGATGAAAGCTCATCGAAGGACTGCGTGTAACTCGTGTCTGCGAAGCCGGCGCCGGACTCCAGTGAGTCAGTGGCAACACTGGCAGTGTGCTTTACAGAGTGGTCTTGACGCAATCCGTAGAGTGCGCTCACCTCGCTGGCAAGGGAGCCCAGCGAAGCGACCTGTACTTCCTTTTGCCGAGTGACGGCTTCCAGCTGCTTGTAGTCCTTGCGCAGCGCCGCGTGCTCTGTACGTATCTGGTTGAAGCTGGCCGTCTTCAGCAGCATGCGGCTGTATGAGCCGGCCATGCCCGCCAAGGTGAATGCTCCTACTACCGCTGCCGCCACAAAGGCATAGGCGTAGTGCATCGGTACCGGAACCTTGCGGAGGCGTCCATCTTCTTCACGCGCAACAAAAATAATGTAAAAGCGTTTACGCAAACGACGTCACCAGTATTCAAAGGGTTGGGCGCGGTGCAGAATTACACCCGAGCACCTGGTCGTGCCTGCCGGCATCTGCGCGACTAAAATAGGGGAACTTCGCAAATCTTTTGAAAAGCTATCAGCTTGAGCAGTTCCGGTCAACCAATTCGGGGGATTTTAGCGTCACCCAAAATGGGTATTTGCGTTTCTCATTTGAGAAATAGCAGTGCAAGCGCGAAGTACATTTGGCTTCTCAAATAATTGCAAAGCTCATTAAATGAGTCAGATGCGTGTTTGGATGCGACATTTGTTTTGCCGGATCTTCTACTCCACCACCACAGCCTTCGCCCGCTTGCCCACGCGCAGGGTGATTCTTTGGCGGCCGTCGAGCGCAAGGTGCGCCTGCTTTACAACCTCGCCGTCTACGCGAACTGCGCCTTCCTTGATCTTGCGGTCGGCCTCGGACGACGAAGCTGCAAGGCCTGCCGCCGTCAGCAGTTTCGAGACCCGCACCCGGCCTTCTGCATCTGCAGCGAGCTCAGCCGGAGTTACATGCACCTCTTCCAGGCCCTCAAGGTCGTCGCTCTTTTCCTGGAACTGCCGCGCCCAGTTCTCGTCGGCTGCACGCGTTGCTTCCTCTGAGTGGAATCCAGAGACAATCGTTCGCGCCAGCCGTTTTTTGGCTTCCATGGGATGCAGCTTGCCCACGGTGACCTCGGCCCGCATCAGGTCGATCTCGCTTTGGCGGAGATCGGTGAGCAGCTCCCAGTAGCGCCACATGAGATCATCGCTGACGGACATGAGCTTGCCATACATCTCCTGCGCCGATTCATGGATACCGATGGCGTTGTTGAGCGACTTCGACATTTTCTGCACGCCGTCCAGCCCCTCGATGATGGGCGTCATGAGCACAATCTGCGGCGGCTGGCCAAAATCGCGCTGCAGTTCGCGTCCGGCAAGCAGATTGAACTTCTGGTCGGTGCCGCCCAACTCCACATCGGCCTTGAGCGCGACCGAATCGTATCCCTGCGCCAGCGGGTAGAGCATCTCGTGCAGAGAAATCGGCTGCTCGTTCTGGAAGCGTGTGTGAAACTCGTCGCGCTCAAGCATCTGCGAAACGGTGAACCTGGCTGCGAGGCGGATGATGTCTTCAAAGGTCAGCTGTCCCAGCCATTCGGAGTTGAATCGTACCTCCGTCTTCTTCCGGTCGAGAATGCGGAACACCTGGTTGGTATAAGTTTTCGCGTTCTCATCGATCTGTTCCCGCGTGAGCGGCTTGCGCGTGGCCGAGCGTCCCGTTGGGTCGCCGATGAGCGAGGTGTAATCGCCGACCAGAAAGATCACCTGATGGCCCAGGTCCTGGAAATGTTTGAGTTTGCGCATCAGAACGGTGTGGCCCAGGTGCAGATCCGGAGCCGTCGGGTCAAAGCCCGCCTTCACGCGCAGCGGAACGCCCGCAGCTCGCGACTTCTCCAGCCGCTCGCGCAGGTCGGCGACGCGGATGATCTCCGCTGCGCCCTTCTGGAGCAGATCGAGCTGCTCATCAACAGGAAGAAAATTAGCCATTGGTCTCATCAGTATAAAGTGCCGGCGGCGCGGACGGGTCCGGCTGAAGAATATGCGGGCCAGAGCGACTGCGTTTCCATGCGTGAGGTCTACGCTGCAGCCCGCGCGCGCATCATAGAGATTGCTATGAGAAACCTTCCCCCTGCTTCTCATCATGTCCATGCCGTGCTGTTTTCGGCCGCGTTGTTTTCACTTTTGCTTTTCACAGCGGCTCCGGCCCGCGCGCAATCCGAAACTACGATTGCGGTGAGCTTCTTCGGGGCCTTTACCGGAACTACCACAGGCAACGGCACCGTCCAGAGCCCTTCCAACCAGGCTGGCGGTCTGGTCGAGTTGCGGTACCTCGCGAACCCACTCATCGGCTACGAACTCACCTATTCCTACAACCGCGCGAATCAGAGCTACAACTTTACCTCGGTCAAGGCCGGAGCGCACGAGATTACAGCCGACTGGGTGGTTTCTCTGCCGATTCTCAACTTCCGGCCGTTTGTTCTGGCCGGCGCAGGGGTTATCGACTTCAAGCCGGCAGGGAACCAGATCGGCGTCTCAAGTGACGCCCATCCTGTCTTTGTCTACGGCGGCGGAGTGGATTGGGAGGTGTTGCCGCACTTCGGGTTGCGAGGGCAGTACCGCGGCAACCTATACCACGCGCCTGACCTGCTTGAGGCTGCCAGTTCAACCGATGCCTTTGCACACACAGCCGAGCCGATGGTCGGCGCATACTTCCGGTTCTAGAGAATTGTTTTTAGCGAGCCCGGCCCGCGACCAGGTCTGGGCTCGTCATTCAGAGTGCTTCAGCGCCTTGCGCACTGAGCCCCAAATCATCAGCCGGGTGAAGCCGCTGAAGATCAGCGTGAAGCCTACGAGGGTTCCGATGACCCACACTGCGGCCCTTGCGCCGTCCCACCAGATGAAGATCCCAAACCCAAGCGCAAAGATCGCATTCAGCAGAATCCAGTAGGCGCCGGGCCGCGAGCGATAGCCGAAGAAACCAACGATGCCGATGATGCCCTGCACGATCAGGATGATCCCAAGCACCAGTGTGAGCGCCAGCAACCCCTTGGCCGGATGCACCGCGATATCGAAGCCGCCAATCACGTAGATGCCGCCAACCAGCAGCCGCCAGAAGAAGGTCCCGGTGGCCTTGGCGTGGAAAGCATCAATTAAGTGGAAGATGCCGCTGATGACCAGCAGCCATCCGACTACGATGGCAACTCCCAATCCGGAGAGCAGGGGAAGGCTGACAGCGAAGCATCCGGCGATGATGATCAGAATTTCCCAGACGATCGCCCAACCACTCACCTTCTTCAATGAACCAGTCACGCTGGGTTCTTCCATGCGTCACCTCCCAGGCTGCCGCTCGGTCTGAACGGTCGAGGCCGCTTCCAAACAAAGATGCAGCTGTTCTTACTCCATTTTGGCCGGCATCGGCGGGTGTTTCGCGCCGGTCTTTGGCGCTACGAACGGCACCGGCATGGTATGCCCTCGATGGCAGGTCCCGCACGTTACCGTCTTCTCTGCGGGGGTCGCGTCCGGGTCGTGGATCGTCGAAAGATACTGCGTGTTGATTGTCTCCGTCATCCGGATCATGGTACGCGCAATCGTCTTGTCCGGCTTCGTGTCCGAAGCAAAGTCCAGCTGATGCGTCTTCAGGTTTTCCGCGTGACAGAACGAACACTCCACTCCCAATGCGTGTCTGAATGCATCCATGGTCGCAATGAGCTGCTTGTCCGAGATGTTCTTCGGCAGCACCTGCAGATTGGTTGGCCGCGGGAACTTGGGATGCATCGGCCTATGCGCCGGCCTCGGTGGAGGAGTGGCGGTTTGCGCAGCCAGTGGGAGTCCTGCGATCAGTGCGATGCTAAGAAGAACGGATGAACAGCGCATCAGTTTTATCCTCGGAAAATTTGAGCTGGAACGGCTGAACCGGGACGGCTTTGCAGGCCATTGTTACATAGCTCAAGTTCCGCCGGTATCAAAAATAAAAGGCCCGCCGTCATCGGCGGGCCTCGGTCACGGTGAGGTCCTCAGGAGTAAGCCGGAGTTGCGTTGAAGTCGTCGTCCTCCTCCGCCATTCCGTGGCGCCGCATCAGGTTGGGCAGGTTCTGCGAGAAGGCCGAGCGCGGCATTACCATATCGCATCCCGCCTCCACTGCCTTCACCTTCAGGTCGCCCTGCAGATGCGAGAGGAAGCCAATGATCGATGTGCTCTTTTTGAGCTTTGCCTTCAGCTTGGGAATCAGCGTAAGCGGCTTGGCGTTGGCGTTGTTCAGGTCAAAAACGATCAGCGAGGGGCGCTCATCCTCCGGCGCTTCGACAATCTTAGTGACCGTGTCCTTCTCATTCTTCAAAAAGCCGACTTTGATGCCCAGCTTCTTGGCCGTCTCCTGAATCTTCGCCAGGAAGAACAGGTCCTCGATGAAGAAGTAGATGTGGGTCGGGGCGTCCTCACGGATTGGCGGTGGCGGCGGCTCCCATGTGGCCAGCGGCTCGCCGGAGTATCCGGTGCCGTGTACATTGCCGTTCACCACTTCAATGGTAGAGGGCGGAGCGTCGGCAACGTTGCCGTTCACAGCGCGGTAGCTGTGATCCATCGGTCCTACAAATACCTGCTGGCGGCGCTGCTTGTTCTTGCGACGTCCGCCGCCTCCGCCGTTGCCCTGTGACTGCCCGTTCCCATTCTTCTGGTAGAAGCGGTGCTGGCCACCTGCTTTCGGCTTCTGGTTACCGACGTTCTGCTGCGCCTGCTGACCGGGCTGGGCGCCCTGTCCGTTGGCTTGCGATCCGCCCTTGTTCTTGCGGCGGCGGCGGCGCCGGCGGCCTTGTCCGCCATTTTGGTGAGAAGGGGATTGGCCCTGCTGCGGCGCTTGCCCTTCAGCCGCGGCGGCCGAGGGCTGGTTCTGCTCTGTTGTCATGCCTGCACTTCCTGGTGCGTAAATCTTGCTGCGTACTTCGTTGTATTGCATTGCGGGACCTGTGTTTCCGGCTGGGGCTGCCCGCCTTCCCACTCAACACGCCGGAGAATTCATTCAACTTAAGGCTTCATAGATAGGCCGTTACGCCCTCTCGCTGCAAACACCAGCACTCGACCATGCGGAGCATGGAGAACTGGCAAGGCGAATTCACAAATCCTAACGGAAACAAGTGGGTCGAGACCCTGCTAAGTACGTCTTCGAGTCACTACGGGTTCAGCTGTTATCCTGCCTTCACCGGCATCAACCGGGCTAAGGCCCGTTAATTCAACCTATTGTCACTGTCGAGAATCACGGCGAGCCGCTTTCCCTAAAAAGCTGGCTTCAGCCGTTCGATAGGCTAAAAACATACTACTCCCCAAGGGGATACATAGCAAGTAGCTTCATCCTCAGCCGCGATCTCACCCGAAAATGCCTGCAAGTCAACTTCTACCGATCAGCAAAAAACCACCGCGCGATACGCTGCGGTGGTTCTTTGTTTCTTAATGGCCAGTCACTGGCCTCCCTGAAAAATGCCCTTGGCTTACCGCCTTAGGACTTCTGCTTGTTCCGGCCCGGGCAAATCTCGTGGGATCTAACGCTCTCGGCAGCCGGAACTCGTTTCGCATGGCTCTTCTCTTGCTTGGAGAGCCTGTGCGTCGCTGGCTGCCTAACTATAAGCAATCTTTATGCCGTTTGGACTATATGGCAAAATCAATGACTTAGGGCGGAATCGGGACGATGAAATACTGATTTCTGGAATCGTTACAAAGTCGGCATTCGTAAAACCATAAACAGGCGTGAGCCCACTCTCGTTTCAACACTATTTCTGGCAGTGGGCGCAATAATGCGTTCCCCGTCCCGCCAGCACCAATCGGCGAATCGGTCGGCCGCATACCCGGCACGGCTCACCTGTGCGCAGATACACGTTGTGTTCCAGCTGAAAGAACCCGGCTACCCCGTCCGCGTCAACATAGTCAGAGACCGACGATCCGCCCAGCTTAATTGCTTTTTGCAGAATCTCCTTAAGCGCCGCATGCAGGCGCAGTAGCCGCTCCCGGCTCAGCTTCCCCGCCGCACGTGTCGGGCGAATCCCCGCTCGAAACAGGCTCTCGTCGGCATAGATATTGCCCACCCCGTGCAGCAGGGTCTGATTTAGCAACGCCGCTTTGATGGACAGCTTGCGGCCCCGGAAGAGGGCCACAAAATCTTCCGGTGAGATCGTCAGCGGTTCGCGCCCGGGCCCGCGAAAGCCTGCGCCACCCTCCGAGCGATGCAGCGCCAGCCTCCCGAACCGCCGGGCGTCGACAAAGCGCAATTCACGTCCTCCGCTCAGCGCCAGCACAGCATGCATATGCTTCGGCACCGGAACCTCCGGCGCGGAGACCAGCAGCCGTCCTGTCATGCCGAGGTGCACGATCCACTGCGCAGATTTCCTGGCCGCGCCGCCCGGTCCGTGCAAATCGAACACAATGTGCTTGCCCTCACGGTAGACCTTTTCGATCCGCGTAGCAGTGAGCGCCTCGGCCATCTCTGTCCGTGACGTCTTGAAGGGCTCCTTGTACCGGCTCAGCCATACGGACACGATCTGCTGCCCGCGCACGTGCGCATTCACGCTATTGGCAACGGTTTCGACTTCAGGCAATTCAGGCATGGGACTCCGCGTCCGGCGATACGCGGCTTCGCCGCCTTCGCTGTTCAAGCATTTGCTAACCGCTCCCGCTGGTCGCGGAAGAGGCAAGTTCAGAGTAACTGGTCTGGAGGATTGGGCTGAGCGTGGGTTTGCAGCAATTTCTATCTCGGTTTCCCAGGCAACAGCAGATTATCGATCAAGCGGGTTGCTCCCACAAAGGCTGCGACAGCGATCAGCGCTCCGTTGCGTGTGTCGGCAACATCCTCAAGTGTGTCGGGGTTGACCGCGTGGAGGTAGTCCACACGAACGGCAGGCTCTCCGGCCAGGACGGCTTCGGCTGTCGCAATTAACTTCTGGGCTGGCGTCACGCCTTCGGCTGCCAGCCGCTCCACTTCGCGCAGCGCGCGGTTGAGGGCGAGCGCCTGTCTGCGCTCCTCTAAAGATAAATAGCGGTTGCGCGAGCTCATCGCGAGCCCATCCGGCTCGCGCACAATTGGACACACCACCAGCTCCAGTCCAAAGTTCAGGTCGCGCACCATCTTCCGGAGCACTGCCACCTGCGCCGCGTCTTTCTGGCCAAAGAACGCTTTGTCCGGCTGCACGATATGGAACAGCTTGGCCACAACGGTCGCCACGCCGCGAAAATGCCCGGGCCGGGATGCTCCGTCCAGACGCTCGCTTACTCCATCGACATCCACAAACGTGCTTGCTCCCGGCGGATACATTTCTTCGGCTGCCGGCGCGAACACCAGATCTACGCCTTCGCGCTCGAGCGCTGCGCAGTCCGCCTCAAACGTGCGGGGATACTTCGCGAAGTCTTCATCCGGGCCAAATTGGGTCGGGTTCACAAAGATCGAAACCACCACGGCATCACTGGCGGTCCGCGCCGCTCGCACCAGAGACAGATGTCCCTCGTGCAACGCGCCCATGGTTGGAACCAGTGCGATGGTAAGCCCGCGCCGCCGCATCTCACGCAACGCCGCGCGCGTTTCGGACACCGTATGCGCAATTTGAAGTGTCGTTGTCTGCTGCATGATTCAAGCCTTCCGCGAGCCCGCTGCCGCTATCGCGGAGACAGGCTTTGCGGACAGGTGATAGCTCTCCGCTTCGGTAGGAAATGCGCGCTGTTCCACGTCCCGCTTGTAGCCCGCAATCGCCGCGCGGAACAGCGCCGCCGCATCGCCGTACCGGCGCACAAACTTCGCCGGAGGCGTGAACGTAAGGTTCACCAGATCGTGGAAGACGAGGATCTGCCCGTCGCAGTCGGGCCCGGCGCCGATGCCGATGGTGGGAACGTGCAACTGAGCCGTGATGTCGGCGGCAACTTCGCGCGGCATGCCTTCGAGCACAATGGCGGCAGCACCCGCAGCCTCCAGCATGCGTGCATCGCGCGCCAGCTCTTCCGCGGCCGCCTGCGTCTTGCCCTGTACCTTGTATCCGCCCATGCGGTGCACTGCCTGCGGCGTGAGCCCGAGATGGCCGACGACCGGAACCTCTGCGGCAACCAGCCGTTCTACGAGTTCGCAGCGCACTGCGCCACCCTCGATCTTCACTGCCTCTGCACCGGCTTCCTTAACGAAGCGGACAGCGTTGCCAACGGCGTCATTGATGCTGCCGTGATAGGAGCCATACGGCATGTCCACTGCCACAATGGCGCGCTTGACGGCACGGCGTACGGCACGCGCGTGGTGCAGCATTTCGTCTACGGTCACAGGCAGAGTTGTTTCATAGCCCATGACCACCATTGCCAGCGAGTCGCCAACGAGAATCAGGTCGATGCCTGCCTCGTCGACGAGCCGTGCCGTCGCATAGTCATACGCAGTCAGGGCGCTAATCGGCGCTTGCGCCTGCTTCTTGTCCTGTAATGTCTGGAAGGTAACTTTGGATGGCGTGCCGGTTCCGGCTCCGCCCGTGCGGAAATTTGTAATGCTCATATCGTCTCCAGTGCAGCTTCCTCATAACAAGAGGAATGCCGCCCGTACCCGACATTTGACGATACGCTCCCGGCAGGCTGAAGTAAAGCCGCGGAGGACAATCGCCACCGCGGCTTTGCTTTTACTGCACTCTCGCGTTGTGTTTTTTGCGGTATATACGCCGTGATTCCTGGTTCTGCTGTTGGTGAATGGTCTTGCGGTCCTGCTTGGTCAGGTGTCCATTGTCCTGTGCGCGCATGCCCCGCTCTTCGCGGTTGATGCCGCGTTCCTGACGTTCCAGTGTCCGGGTTTCGTGAGGCGTGAGCTGCCCGCTCTTTACGCCCTGAGCAATGCGGCGCTGCTGGTTCGCTTTACGCTGGTGGATGTTGTAGTCATTTTTGCCAGGGGTGGGCGTCGTCTGCGCCATCATGGCAACGGGTGTGACTGCTACCGCGGCTGCAAGCAAGAGTGCTTTTACGTTCATGGTCGTTCTCCTCAGGCCCTTCAAGTCGTCATTGGCGGGGCGGCTCGCGCGTTCCTGCCGGTTACGACTAGCTCAGACACTGCTCTTTGGCGCGAGTTGCGAAGTTTCGCAGATATTTTTCAATCTCTGGAACCGCGACCGCTGCTTTCGCCCTCGCTTTAAACTCAAAGCATTCGCATGTTTCTTGCGCCCATTATCTTCGCGGCTGCGCTTGTGCTTGCTCCTTACTTCGCTGCAGCATTCTTCCCGGAGCGAACAGCCACTGCGTTACGACGCGCGCCTTTTACGGTGCAGCTGATTGTTCCGGCGTTCTTGTGCATTCCCTACCTGCTTGTCGCCGAGCCTGCACACATGTTTCGTTGGAGCTGGTTCGCGCTCTATGCTGTGCTGCCGGTTGCGATGGCTGCGCTGCTCGCTCGCGCGCGGTTTGCCGATCCCGACCAGCGCGGCAACTGGCGCGATTTTCTTGTGCTCGCTGTCCTTGGACTTGCTGTTGACCTACGCTGGTTTCAGCCTGCATGGCCCGCACGCCTCGCCGTCTTCAACAAGGTGCTGCTGCTTGACGCGGGCATATACGCGCTGTTTGTCATCCGCGGCCTCAGCGGAGCAGGATTCAATCTGCGACTTCGCTTGCGTGACCTCGGTGTTGGGTTGCGCGAGTTTGCTTTCTACGCGCCCATTGCTATTCCGCTCGGCCTCGCTCTGGGCTTTCTGCATATTCATCCCGCGTGGCCCGGCGCGTTGCGCGCCGCAGAGGCCTACGCCTTCAGCTTTTTCTTTATCGCGGTTCCAGAAGAGCTTTTCTTCCGCGGCTGGCTTCAGAATTTGCTCGAGCGCCGCATCGGACGGCCGTGGTCACTTCTGTTCACCGCTGCTCTCTTCGGTCTGGCGCACTGGAACAAGCGCGCGCTGCACTTTAACTGGCGCTACGTCCTGCTTGCCGCCATCGCCGGAATTTTCTATGGCCGAGCCTGGCGCAGCGAACGCCGCGTTGGAGCGTCGGCGCTCACCCATGCCACGGTGGATACGCTATGGGGACTTTTCTTCCAGTGATGATGCGCGCTGTATGGTCTGTAGGTCAGATATCCCAGGCCTACACGCATGTTGTGGTCGGCGCTGCCCGGCACTGTGATCGCAACACAGATGCCCAGCACTGCGTGCGCCAGGCCCAATGTGTATACGTTTCGATAGCGCAGGAATAGTGCGCACGCGGCCAATCCCCACACCACCACCAGCGGCATGAGCACAGGGTTGGGTATATGCGCCAGCGTGAATAGTCCGACTGTTGTCAGAACGGCGGCTGTTCTGTTCGGCAACAAACGCAACAGGCGCAGCAGGAAGAAATCAAGCAGCAGAAATTCCTGGAGCACCGCCCACACTCCATACGTCCAAAAGCGCCGCACGAACAGCAGCGGCGCGCCCGGTGCATGCAGTGTATGGAGCCTTGCGCTCGCGGCCACTGCAGCAGCTGCAAGCAACAAGGCCACTCCAGCTACCCACAGCGACCGCGCAAATCCGCGCTCGCGCAGTCCCATCACCGTCCATCCGTCGAAGGACAGGATAGTCGACGCTACCACCCACGCCAACGCCGTCCAGTCACACACGAGCTGCCATGGCCGCGGCGTCCAGAGCGCCACCAGAATCAGCCCATACGCAACGCCAAGCTCCAGCAGGTCACGTCGCCGCCGTTTCGCTTCGCGCACGCCTTTATCTTCAGGACATGGAACCAGCTTGTCCGCCGCCGGGCTCATGCTGCATTAGACAGCGGAATGCCGTCTGACGGCACCCCGCGCGCCGGTTCTTGTTCATTCCGCAAAAAGTTAAGCGGATTCTCGCCGCCGCACCTTCATATCTTCGCGCAGCCGCTGATTCAAAACCAGCAGCTCGCCAACAAGCAGGCGCAGCCGACCGTTTTCCGTCTCCAGCTCGCATACGCGGCAGTGCAGATCGACTACCGGTTGCGAACTCTCTGCCTCATGCGCGGGCACATGCGGCAGAACGTTCTGGGCAATATTGCCTGTGCCAGCCTCCATCAGAATCACTCCCTTAAACGGACTCAACGTCCCGCGCCGCCGCGTCAATGATGGCCGCAATTTTGCTGATCTGCTCCGGCGACAGGTTCCCCTGGGCAAACCGCAGCTTAAGCGCCATCTTAAAGTTGTGGATGGCGCGCATAATCTGTGGCGCGCGCCCGCTTCCAAACGCCTCGCCCATCTCGCGAATACGCCGAAAAAGGCTATCGACCAGCTCTTTGTTGGATTCGAGTTCCTTCCGGCCGGCGTCAGTAATCGTGTAAAGCTTCTTGCCGCCCTCGGCCACTACCGTTGCCAGGCCTTCGTCTTCAAGCTGGCTGAGCGTGGGATAGATGACCCCGGCGCTGGGCGCATAGGCGCCGCCCATCTGCTCGGCAATGCCCTTCATGATCTCGTACCCGTGAGCCGGCTTCTCGGCGATGTAGCTCAGGATCACAAAGCGCAGCTCGCCGCTCTCAAACAGCCGCCCACCAAATTCCCGGCCAAAGCGATGCCGTCCCTGGTGCCGGGACCAGTGCTCGCCCATTTCGGCCCAAAAACCGCCGCGGCCGCCGCGGAAATGTTTTCCTGCAGCGCATGTCCGCGCCGCATCTTCAAAATGACTTCTATAGTCACGTCCAAGCATAAGATCTACTCCTAACTGTTTCAAGATATATCTCAAAACTGTCTGTAAGATATATCTAAAAAGCATTTTGATGCAAAATTTCTGTGGAAAACTCCTGAATGCAGCTGGATTCGCCTTGGGTTGTGGTGGAGCAACCGTGCGGGCGACGGCCGCGCTCTCACTCCAATATGGACAACGTAGTCAACCTCCCCCCGCCGTCCGGACCAGAACCTGAATTCTGGAAAGGCTTCCTTTTAGGAGCGATGACAGGAATGGTCGTCGCTGCCTACACCTACGTTATGACTGACTTCAGCTTCGCCAAACCCATACGGCGCTTTGCGCCAGCGAGGCCCTTATCGCAAAAACCCGCTGCCTGAGCCGGACCGCTAACTCTTCCACTTATTCAGGAAAGTGGTAAGCGAAGCCGAGTCGAGGTGGCGCATGTCTTCAAACTCGCCGTGTTGCTGGCTGTAGAGCAGTTTGCCGCGCGCGCTCAGTACGGCCAGCGCCGGAACACCCCGCTTCAGGGGGATGTTGTATTTCTGGGCGAGGTCGAGGTTCTTATCGAAGCGGCCTACGTCGACGTGAACGACGACGAAGTGCTGCGCGACAATCTCGCTGTTCGGCGACTGGTGCATGTAGATGTCCAGCACCTGGCAGTCGCCGCACCAGTTGCCGCCAAAGTCCAGAATGATGCGCTTGTGTTCGCGTGTTGCGGTGCGGATGGCCTGGGCGATGTCGGCATGCGCGTCTGCCGTGGCGGAATAGATGATCCGGGATTGGGCTGAGGCGAAGACTGCGGCGGTAAGAACGACCAGAGCAGCAACGGTATTGCGTGCGGCACGGAACATAACGAGCACCTCCAGCGGGCCTGCTGAACATTGAGACCAACAGAATACGAGAATGGTTACAGTCTGCCATACTCTGCGGCGAAAGCAAGCGCTGGGCGCATCCAAGTCCGTTGCCCGGTGCGGTCCGTTGCCCGGTGCGGCGAGGCCCGCGTATTGTGGATGGCATGAAAAGTTCTCGCTGGCCTGTTGCTCTTCTTGTCCTGGTTTTCACGGCCGCATTCGCGCAGACTCCGGTCCGTCCGCCCATTACGGGCGTCTCTCATATCACTGTTTACACCAGCCACCCATCTGAGTCGGAACACTTTTATGTGCACGACGTCGGCCTGAAGAAAGGGCCCGATCCGGTGAACCCCGCCGGGGTGCGCTACTACGTCAACCCCACCCAGTTTGTTGAAGTGCTGCCGCTTCCCGCCGATGCGGGCAACGCGCGCTTTGACAGCATCGGCTACAAAACCACCAATGCGGAGGCGCTGCGCAGGTACCTTGCCGCAAATCACTATACCGTGCCTGCCCATGTTGAGGAAGGCTCCGACGGCAGCCGCTGGTTCGATGTGAAGGACCCCGAAGGCAACAAGGTCGAGTTCAACCAGGCCTCGCTGCACCCCATCTCCATGACCGGAGCCGATCCCATCGGCGTACACATCATCCATGTCGGCATGCGGGTGCACAGCAAGACTACGGAAGACACCTTCTACCGCGCGCTGCTCGGCTTCCGCCCCTACTGGTACGGCGGAATGCATCCGGGCAAGACCGACTGGGTATCGCAGCAGGTGCCCGACGGCCACGACTGGCTGGAGTACATGCTGGAAGCCGGCAACGGGCCCATCTCGCAACGTGAATACGGCGTGCTCGACCATTTCTCCATCGGCATTGTGAATATGGAAAAGGCGGTCACCAAGCTCGACTCCGAAGGCCGGCTCGACAACCAGCACACGCCCATGCAGATCGGCAAGGACGGCAAGTGGCAATACAACCTCTTCGATCCTGATGGGACCCGCGTGGAGCTGATGGAGTTCACTCCGGTCGAGAAGCCGTGCTGCTCGCCGTTCACCGCTCCGAACCCATCACCAGCGGAGCACTAATAGACAAAGCCGTCCGGGAAGGGCGGCTTTCGTTTTCGCACTCAAATGTCAAGCCGGTCGCTATCGAGCGTAAGGCCACTCGTACACCACCACGCCCAGGTTGTTCAGCATCTCAATGGTGGTTTCGACATTGCGTCTGATCTGAACACGGTCGCTGCGGACCTCATTGGGATCTTCTTCGAGAGCGACCACGCGTCCGTAGGGCCACGATTCCTGCGGCACTGAGGCCAGCGCCTCAGGCAGGTCCTTCAGCCTAAGTTCAAGTTCGCGCCTGCGTGCGGCTGTGGGTTGCAGCAGCTTGCTGGGCAGCAGGCTGCTCTGCGGCGGCGGCGGGTTCATGACGCGCAGCGTCACCGTGGTTTTGGAAACGATGAGGAACGGGTTCTGCCAGCCACTCCGGGTATGAATCGCCATATACCGGCTCTTCGCCGGCGGCGGAATCACATCCAGCAGTTCGCGGTCTGAGGCCTGCTCCTTGCGGACCGCCTGCGCCTGCTGCGCCGTTTGTGAGGTTTGCGCCGGGCTATTGTTGGCGGAGCTGTGACATCCTGCGGCAGCGCCAAGCGCGGCCAGCGCGAGTGTTGCGAGGAGGAGGCGGAATCGGTTCATGCCCGGACAAATTCAGCATACCGCGTCGGGAGGCGCGACGTGAAAATTTGCGATCCGGGTTACTTATTTCGCCACTTCGGCGCTCGCTTCTCAAGGAACGCTCGCGTGCCCTCGGCCTTGTCTTCCGTGCCGCAGCATAGCCCGAACCTCGCCGCCTCCTGCGCCAGCCCCTCGTCCAGCGGAAGGTCATAGCCCGCATGCACTGCCGCAATGCACTCCCGCACCGCAATGGGGGCCATCCCGGCAATTGCTTTCGCCAACGCCTGCGCGCGCGTCATCAGCTCCGCCGCCGGAACCACTTCGTCCACCAGCCCGATCCGCAGCGCTTCAGTGGCGGGGACTATCTCGCCTGTCAGGATCATCTTGAACGCGGCACCTTTGCCCACCAGCCGAGGCAGCCGCTGCGTCCCGCCATAGCCGGGAATCAACCCCAGTTTTACCTCCGGCTGGCCCAGCCGCGCTGCTTCGCTGGCAATACGGATGGTGGCGGCCATGGCCAGTTCGCATCCGCCACCTAATGCGTATCCGTTGATGGCCGCAACTACAGGCTTGCCCAACGTTTCCATGCGGCTGAAGATGCGCTGGCCGCGCTCGGCCAGTACCTGGCCCTGACTCTGCGAGACTGCAGCCAGCTCTTCAATGTCTGCGCCTGCGGCAAACGCCTTTTCGCCTGCGCCTGTCACGATTACCGCGCGCACGGAGTTATCTACGCTGAGCTCCTGCAGCGTGGCATCGAGCTCCTTGAGCAGCGCCGCATTCAGCGCGTTCAGCACCTTTGGACGGTTCAGTGTGATCACCGCAACTGTATCCGATATCTCAACCAGCAAGTGTTCGTTTTGCATGACCGATGAGTGTAGCAAAACCGGCCACGTTCTGGCGGTGCGCCGAACGCTTCAAACATGCCGTACACTAACTGATGCGTCCACAGCGCGAAGTGCGACGTACCTAAAAATCTATGCAGCTCCCGAGTCCGCGCAAGACATCTTTGTCCCGCTCCGTATCAGCTCACCCGGTTCGCAGGTTCCGCTGCCTTGTATCCGCGCTCTCGATCCCGCTGCTGCTCATCGCCGGCTGCGGAGTCAACTTTCCGAACGCCGGCTTAACATCGCAACCGGCGCCCACGCAGCCTCCGCCGGTCGCCACGCAAAGCGGACTCGTTACCATCAGTCCGCAGTACGCCGCAGTATTGCCTGGTGGAAAGGTTCAGTTCACAGCCAACGTGAATGCCTCCGGCTCGCAGCCGCTGGAGTGGCTGGTGAATGGGGTCAATGGAGGCAGTGCTTCGGTCGGCACCATCAGCTCTTCAGGAGCCTATGCGGCGCCGGCCTCGATCCCACTTAGCGAAAACGTCACCATCACCGCCGCACTTGTGGCCTCGCCGACGCAGAACTACGCCACCGCCGTTACTTCCATCATCAATCCCGGCGTTGTCTACGGCACACAAAATCCGCAAGTCGCCGAATACTCCATCTACCTTCCGGCGCCGGGCAAGGTCGCCGTGGATTTCGGCAAGACCACCAGCTACGGACTCGATACCTGGGAGGTCGCCACGCCTTCGCCCAACGGAGGCCAGGTCAACATCCTGGTCGCCGGAATGCTTGCCAAGAGCCTCTATCACATGCAAGGGCAGATCGCCCTCAACGACGGCGCCACGCTTGCCGATACCGATCACACATTCACCACAGGAACACCGCCAGGCACGGCCAAAGTTAACGTCATAACGTCCGGTACACCTCAACCCGGCATCGAGATGTGGAACACTCTCATCCCGGATGAGCCTGCTTCCGCCTTCGCCACGGATCTTCAAGGCAACGTCATCTGGACCTATCCTGCGCAGGGATCGACGATTGATCTCCTGCAGGGCATTCAGCTGCTCCCGAATGGAGACCTGCTGACCCTCATCGCTCCGCTGTCTTCGCTCAAGTCCACCAGCACACTCGGCACTCAGCCCACCATTGATGCGGTACGCGAAATCGACCTTGCCGGAGATACGATTCGCGAAATTTCAATGGACCAGCTCAACCAGAGCCTCGCCACCGAGGGCTACAACATTACGCTCAAGAGCTTCCACCACAACGTGCTTGCGCTGCCCAACGGGCACTGGGTGCTCATGGCCGCTTATCCCAAAAACTTCACCAACCTTCCCGGATATCCCGGCACCACAAGCGTTCTCGGCGACGTTCTGGTTGACGTCGATCAGACCGGCAAACCCGACTGGGTCTGGAACTCGTTCGACCATCTCGACGTAAACCGCCATCCCATGAACTTCCCCGACTGGACCCACTCCAATTACATGCTCTACTCCAAGGATGACGGCAACATCCTGCTCTCTATGCGCCACCAGAACTGGATCATCAAGATCGATTTTGAGAATGGAAAGGGATCGGGCAACATCCTCTGGCGGCTCGGTGAGGGCGGCGACTTCAAGCTTGAGGGCGCCGTCGATCCTACCGACTGGTTCTATGCCCAGCACGGTATGGGCTTCTTTTCGCCCAACACCACCGGAGTCTTTAAACTCGGCCTCATGGACAACGGTAACGACCGCATGTTCCCGCCGCCTACCGGACAGCTGCTCTGCAAACCCTATGCCGCGACTACGGCAGACTGTTATTCCACCATGCCTGTCCTCCAGATCGACGAGTCGAACATGACCGCGACCATGCTCATCCACTACGAGCCGCCGCCCAGCTACTTCAGCTTCTTTGGCGGCAACGCCGAGCTGCTTTCCAACGGAGACATTCAGGTGGACTTCTGCGCGCCGCTTAGCGGAGCCATCGTGCAGGAATTCGATCCGACCGGCAAGACGGTGATCTGGCAGGCGACCACCCCCCAGACCGACCAGTTCCACGCCGATCGCCTGCCCAGCTTGTATCCGGGTGTGCAGTGGCCGTAGCGGAGTAACATTGCCTAGGCCGCCGCCCGTTCGCGGCGCAGCACATCGTCCGCTACCGGAAGACCGGCAAGCAGCATGAGGATTGCCGCGAGCGGCAACGCGAACCTAAAACCGATGTGCCGAAACCCGATTGCGCCTGCCACTCCGCCCAAAAAGAACAGCAAGATCAGCGCGCTCAGCAATCGTACTGTGTCCAGTTCCCGGGCAATGTCTATATCACCGCCACGCCTGCCGCTCACGATGCGCCCGACTGCAATGCCGATGTCCGTCACCATTCCCGTTACGTGAGTTGTGCGGATTACGGCGTCCGAGAGCTTGGTGATGATTGCATTCTGCAGGCCCATCGAAAAGCACAAAAGGACAATCAGAGCCACCACAGCGCGTCCGCTAGACATCTCTGCGCCATGCAGCCCGAATATCACCAAAAGAAGAGCTTCGGCAAAAAGCGGGAAAGCATATTCGCTGTGCATGGCGCGCTCTCTCGCCCAACGCACAAACAGCGTCGTGAGAAATGACCCTGAAAAGAACGCCAGCACCGATGCGGCTCCAATCATCACCAAACGCACGCTGCCCAGCGCGGTATTGTCCGCCATGGAGGCGACCACGCCCGACATATGCGACGTGTAGTGGTGGACGGCAAAGAACCCGCCTGCATTCGCGGCTCCCGCAACAAACGCCAGATACCAGGCCAGGTGGCGATTCGCGCGTTCTGATCGGTGTCGTCCTGTGAGCCCGCGAAGATAAAACAAAGGCATGATTTTAATGATAAGAGGAAATTACCCGGCAGCATTCACATCGTGCTGCCGCGCGGAAAAAGGAACCCCCTTGTCACCCGGACAAGGGGGCAGGATGGCTGCTCGATAGGGGTACGGTTATAGCGCCATACCGAGCATGTGCAAACTCCGTTTGAAACTTTTCAAGCTACCGGATGTCTTACTGTCCGGCCTGAGCCGATGTCGTCGGAGCGTTCCGGACAACAAGGGTCAGGTCGCTCAACTGAACCTGCTGCAGATACTGAACACCCTTCACACTGATCGTCGAAATGGCAGTGTTGGGGTTCCTCTGGCTAACAATCTGCGCCGGTACTGTAACAGGATGCTTTCCGTAAGGAGCGAGGGTGAGCTTCGCGTCCGATCCCGTTCCGGTCCAGGTTACTTTCACAGGTCCGGCGGGCAGTGTCGTTGAGCCAACCTGCACGGGTTGGGCGAAATCGACCGTCTTTGAATTCTTGGCGGCATAAGCAGCGAAGGTGAACGCGAGAGCCAGCAAACCAACGGCGAATCTTTTCATGGAAATGATCTCCTTTTGTCTTCCAGTGACTGGATTACCCGTCTCTTTGCGACTCACTTCAAAGACAAGGCGGGATACTCTCAACTTAGCCATACGGTTGGCACGAGAAAAGCTCCATCGTGTACTGAACCCGGGTCGCTACACTCTAATTGCTTGTTTCTACAGTGGTTGCTAAGGCGCATCTGCCCTGTTTCTGGGCACGTATCATACGTAATTTTGCCGCCCGAAGAGGCAGGTTTGCAGGGTTGGAGGGATTGAGGCTTGGACTAAAGCGCGCCAGAACGGGGTGACGGCTTACGAATCGTCGCCTGAGGGGATGGTTTTTACCAGGTTTTCACGGTGAGGATTTCCGGAGGTCCCGGGTTCCTCTCGATGACATCGGTTTTGATCACTGCCTCAAGGTTTTCCTGGTCCCAGTTCTTTGGCGCTTTGGCGAGCATGGCATCCATATACGTCGGGTTATAGAGGACCTCGCTGGCAGCCTCTGTTCCTTCGCCCATTATGCCAGCGGCAATGATCACAGGCTCACCAGTCACGCTGTCGTGAATGCGCGCCACGATTGCATAGTCCGTCGCTACGATCCGGTCAGGCTCCGCCCATTGCAGCGTCCAGAACTGGTGAGGGTTCTGGCGGTCAACCACCTTCCTTATGCCGTCCGAATCGTCGAAGCCGTAAGGGAGGTTCTGCGTAATGCGCATGGTCCACGCATTGTCGAACGCCCCGATGAGCACAATGGGTCCCTCGCGCAGCTGCTCAAAGCTGGCATTCGGGGCTGAGACAATGCGGAAAGATCCGTGACGGGGAACCAGCGGCACAATGGCATGGGCCAGAGTGATGACGTCAGACTGGTCGAGGCCTCCGGCAATGGGAGCACCGTCCGGCATCCTGTCCTGCCGATCAATCGAATCCACAGGCTGGCCCAGACAGTAGGTGATGGGGTTCTGACTCGATACGAGCGGCTCCCAGAAGCGCTGCATGTTCGAGGGAGCTGTAGGGCGGTGATAACGTCCGATGACAATGCCGGCCATCAGGGCCAGTAACAAAGAAGCACCGACGAGGGCCCAGCGTTCGACACGAGGAAGCCGCTGAGACTCGGACTCGGCTGAAGCCGGAATCGCAATGCTCGACGCATTGAAATCCCGCTCCTGGCGGGGCCCATCGTTCTCCGCTTCAGGATTCGAGCCCGCAGTATTGGCTGGCGACTGCTCCGGCTCGCGAAAGACAGGCACATAAGAGCCGGCCGATAACTCGATGATCAATTCACCTGCATGGGCCGGGTCATAGTAGTACTGAATGAGCCGCCGGCGTACCTCTGCGGCTGAGGTGCGGACCACAGGGTCGAGATTGACGTCGTAATCGGGGTTACGGCCGAAGGCCTCAACGCCGATCGTGCGCTCCTTCAGGTCAGCGGCATTGCCGAGCAGCGTCTGCTCGACCGTGTAGGCGAGCAGAACCGGGTAACGCTTGCTGTTTGTAAAAAGAGGGTGTGCGAGGAGCCGATTCAACTGCGCACGGATCGCCTCAGCGTCAGGGACCGAGCCTGTCCTCGAAGACTCTCTGGGAGACTCTTTTGATGCTTGCTGCGACGACAACATGCTGAGCTCCGCTGCCAGTTAGATCGTCCCGGCTGACTTCTGTGGCGTCTTCTGTTCTAAATTGTTCGAGCGAAACGAATATCCGACGGGCTCAAACGAGCGGCCCCGACAGAGGAAGCTGAATTTCGATCGGAAGAATGCCTCGCAAAAAATACATCTGGCGGTCAGCAAACGAACGCGACGCCTATTGTCAAGAGAACCTATGCCTGTATTATACAGTGCGTCAATAGGCACATCCATTTAGCACAAATGGTTGATAGGGAACTAATTAGCATGGAGTCCTTGGACTCCCTGGGTCCGCTCTGCGGCAATCGCTCGGGCAATATTAAACTGCCTCCTCCACCTGGCCGGCTGGGTAACTAGATCCCGTTGCCCGGACATGCTGGTCGCTCTGGCGTTCGATAGAATAAGAGCGCATGACGAACTCATTCCGCCGCGCTGCATGTGTCTCAGCGCTGTTTCTTATCTGCTCAAGTGCCATCCTGATCATGACAAATCCGCGCGGGGTGCATGCAACAAGTACTGAAGCACGCCAGCGCGGCGCAAATCTGTTCTTTACTCGGGGATGTGTTCGTTGCCACAGCATCACTGGGGTTGGCGGAAGCCGGGCGCCTGACCTGGGCGCGGTGGGTCTTCGTCGTGGGGCGCACCAGATTCAGAAGCAAATACAGAAGGGCGGTCATGGCATGCCGCCGTTTGGAGCTGTGCTCACGAAAGCCGAGGTAAAAGACCTTGTTGAGTTTTTGAGTTCCTGCCGCAGCGAGACAGCCCCAGGCTGTCGAAAGTGGCTGCCGGCCCAGCCATCTCAGTAGAGGCTGCCGGCCACCTCTTCAGCAGCCTGTTCCAATGCATCGTCCGTCTGTGGATCAAGCTTTTTGGTGTGAAGCGTGAGCGTCACCATGAAATAAATATCGCGAAGCTGGGCAACAATCATTTCAGACGACTCATGATGACGAGCTCGAACCGCGCAGCGAGCCGCCCAGTTTCCCACTCCGGTGATCTTCGCACTGTCAGCAGGGCACATCTGCGGCGCCTGCTTACTCACAACAATTTCGAGCAAATCAGATGGCTGGCCCTGACGCGAGAACTTGCAGGACCCCATGCCAGTGTTTGACACGTTGACCGACGAAAGCACGTCTTCGCCGAGCAACTTCGCAGCGGTGCCGATTGAAAGCCACGGGCAACCTGTCATTACCGGTTCGTTTGCGGCGTTGTTCGACGGACTTGCCTGCGGGTATATCGACCCTTGCTGCATTTGTGCCGCTGCAATGGAGGCACAAGGCAGCACAAGCAAGAGCAGCCAACGATGAAACATGCGACGGAACATGCAATGTGTCAGGCTTTCACCTTCATCGGGGACTTCGCCTTTTGCAGCGGGCCAGATTGGAGGATCTTGCCGCCTTCCTGAATGACATAGAGCCAATTTACGTTAAGGTCTGTAAGGCTGTCCGTGTGCCCGCCGAGCCAGCGAATCTCCACCGAGTCCACCTTCGTTGCCTGGTCCAACCCGTAGTGCAGGCGCAAATCGTTTTGTGAAAAATAGCTGCCGCCGCTGCGCAGCTCCGCCACCTGGACCAGCGGCTTCGCGGCTTTGGGGTCGTTCATGGCGGTGACCGTTACTCGACTGCCGATGCCGGTGCGGTTCGCCTTCACGCCTACCAGCTTGATCATGATCCAGTTGCGATTGAGCTTTGAGTCGCAGCGGAGCAACTGAGGAATCGTATTGATGCAGTTGACGGCAACATCGATGGTGCCGTCGTTGTTGTAGTCGCCAAAAGCGCAGCCGCGCGCCGGGGCCAGCTCCATGATGCCCGGCCCGCCCTCCTTTGTAACGTCCTCAAATCGTCCGTTGCGCAAGTTGCGATAGAGATACTTGTGTTCGGCGTATTTCAGGTCAGCGTTCGACTCGTCGACCTCGGGATAGACGTGCCCGTTCGACATGAGAATGTCCAGCCAGCCGTCGTTATCCATGTCGAAAAAGCCGACTCCCCAGCCCAGCAGCCGGGTATTCTCTCCGAGGCCGCTGGGGTAGGTCCGGTCTTCGAAGGAATCGTTGCCCAGGTTTGCGTAAAGAGAGTCGGTATCGCCCGCGAAGTTGGTTTTCACAATGTCGAGTTTTCCGTTACGCAGGTAGTCGCCGACGGAAACGCCCATGCCGGCCTGGGGCTTTGCTTCAGGAGACAGCGCCGCACCGGACTCAATAGCGATGTCAGTGAATGTGCCGTCTGCATTGTTGTGATAAAGGGTGGCGGGCGCCGAATCATTCGCGACATAAATGTCTGTCCAGCCGTCGTTGTCGAGGTCCGACGCAACGACGCTCAGACCATAGGTGCCTACAGCCGTCCACATGCCGGACTTTTGGCTAACGTCAGTGTAAGTACCGTTGCCGTTGTTGTGATACAGGATATTTCTGCCGCCCGGCAAACCCGGCGGCCCACAGGCAACCAGGATGCCTTTGTAAGTACATGGGCCGTCCTGCGGCGTTGGAGCCGTCTTGAGGTCCAGGTCCACGTAGTTTGCGACGAAGAGATCAAGATGGCCGTCGCGGTCATAATCGAGGAAAGTGCAGCCGGTGTTCCACCGCACCTTAGGCCCAGGCTGTATCAGACCAGCCTCTTCGGTCACGTTCTTGAAGGTGCCGTCGCCGTTGTTGCGATAGAGCGCATTTTGCCCATAGTAGGTGACGAACAGGTCATCATGGCCATCGTTGTTGTAGTCGCCTACGCAGCAGGCCTGTCCCCAGCCTGTCTTGTGCTCTAGCCCGGAGCCGATCGTGACGTCGGTAAATGTTCCGTCACGGTTGTTCTTGAACAAATGGCAGTGCGGCGCATCTCCGTTGGGGAAGCCCTCAAGCCGCCAGCCGTTCACAAGAAACAGGTCAACCCAGCCATCATTGTCATAGTCATAGAAGGCCAGGCCGCAGCCGGTGGTCTCCAGCAGGTACTTATTGTGTTTTACACCTCCGTAGATGGTGACGACATCCAGTCCCGCTTCTTTTACGACATCGACAAAACTCACGCCCAGCGGCGTTCCCTCAATCGGCGATTTGGGGCCGGGAGGCGGCGGTGCAGCAATCGCGCTGTACACGCGCTCCTGCGGGCCGATGTGCATGGGCTGTTGCTGCTGTTGTTGCTGCGGTGCGGCCAGAGCGACAATGTCCGCAAAAGGCAGAACGAGCGCCGTGCGGCTGAGTGAGCGGATAAATTTGCGGCGATTCAACGTAATACCATCCTTTGCTTTGGCTACTGCTGTCCTTGCATGTCCATGGGCATGGAGTCCTGTTTCAGATCTGTGTGCAGATGCCAGGGAATGCTTTCGATCGAGATCTCAGGGTGTTTGCGCAGATAATCGAGGGAGTAAGTAGGCGCGGAAGGATCGACGCGCTTGATGACGTATAGTTTGGCCTGTTCAGCTGCCTCCTTCTTCATGCCCTCGCGGAAATACAGAATGGACAGGTTATAGTGAGCAGCCAGATCGTCCGGGTCGATGGCCTGGAGCGCCCTGAACTGCTGAATGGCAGCATCACTGCGATTCTGCTGGTAGAACGATATACCCAATTCCCGCCGCGCCTCGCGGCAATCCGGATATTGCGCGAGCACCTTTTCCAGATCGATGTCCTCGGCGCGCGTGTGCCGCTCTCTACGTTCCACCAGGGCAAGATAGTACAGGGCGCGCGCATCATTGGGGTGCATCGCCAGAGCTTTCTCCAGCGGAGCCCGCGCTTTGGAATACTTTTCCCATTGAATGTAGTTGATCCCGACATTGATGTATCCGTCGGGGTAGTCGGGGCGCAGACGGACAACGTGTTCAAACGCGTTCATCGCATACGCATATTGCAGCTCATCGAGGAAGCTAATGCCGGCGTTGTTCCAGCGCATCCAGTCCGGATTGTCCGCCGGCAGCGGCGCGGTTGGCTCGTTTTTCCCAATTTTCAGGACCCGGGTCCGCGATGCGAGCTCAACAATCGGATATGCCGGATGGTCTTTGCCGAAAACATTGTTCAGATAGCTTTGCCGTAAGTGACGATAATTGACGCTTGCGGTAATCGTTAACGGCCCTTTTACATTCCTGGGAATCTGGAACTGGTAGCGGACGAGCGTGGACGATCCCGCCTGAATCGTGTTGTCATACGCCACCGAGTGGATCGTCCACACCATGTGGTCATCCACGAAATTTCCCGACATGTTGACCGGCCGGTTGTTAAATTTGTGTGCGCGCTTATCGACCGTGCCATCGGGATTGACAAATCCGCTATGATAAATCGTCGTGCCGTCAGCATCTTTGACCGTAACGTGAACCCATGCCTGATATAGGTCCCGCACCTCGGGAAGCAGCGAGTGGCCGATATTTTTACTCTGAATTACAACATAGGCCTCAACGATTGAGCCTGCCTTCAGGTTGAAGGGTACTGAACCGAGCGGAGCGATGACTCGGCCCATTTCGCCAAGCCGCAGCGCGAAGATGTCCACATTGAGATAGTTGCCGCTCTGCAGGAACTCAATTGTCTTTTTTAGCTGCTCGTTGTAGCCGTAATAGAACGGGACTGCGGTGTTTCCTGCGAGCCAGCGGTGTGAGGCGATCATGCCGCGTTCTGCTCCGTAGTCAGGAAGCTTGGCAGGCACCCGCATCATGTGGCAGTCCTGGCAGCTCTTGAAGCCGGCGGTGTAATACGTCAGCGGAGTCTGTTGGGAAAACTTCGATTGCTGCCACTCGTCGTAGGTGGTAAACGCGCGAATCCATTTATAGTCGTTGAGCTCAGGGGGCAGGTTTGCCTTGTGGCATGCGGCACAGAACACGGGCGACTTGTAAAGATCCCTCATCACAGCCTTGGAGTGCCGGTCCAGATGCGCCAGTATCTCGGCGTCGGGAACGATGCCGGGAACCGGTTTTCCATTTGCGTCGACAATGACCGCGGGTACGCCCAGCACATAGCTGCCGTTGCCCATCTTTGAGTTCACTCTTTGGATGGAGTGGCAGACCATGCACGTTACGCCATCGCGATCGAAGGAGCGATCCACCTGTGCGCCTGGATTGAGCGCGCCGGAAAGCACCGCGATGGGATTGTGACAGCTGTCGCAGTGCCGCGCGTAAGCGATGCCCTTTGTCCGAATCAGAATGTTAACGCTGGTGCGATAGAACGGCGCACGGAATGCATTGGCGTGCAGCGACTGGCGCCACTGGTGGTACGCCTCCTGATGGCAATGCCCGCAGTACGCCGCGGTTGGAAAAGCGGAAGGAGGCAGGAAGTTGTTCCCAACGTCGGTGGCGTTTCCGGGGAGTGATATCTGACCTTTACCAAACGGGTAAGCATAGGTCTGCTCGACCTTGTCAGAGAAAGCCTTATACGCATCCAGATTATTTGAGTGCTGGGATTCAGGATTCTCGGCTGCGCGCGTGGTTGACCACAAAAGCAAGCACATTCCTGCCAGAAGCAAAAACAGAAGACACGCGCGCCGGGCATATAGGTGAATGAGCCTCACAGCAGCAACAGAAATTAGCCCCCAAAATGAACCGTTAACGTTTCCCGACCTTGCCGGTTGATTCTTTCCGTCGACTCAACGCTTCTCGCTGATCACGCGGGATTATAGCAAACGAGCTATACCACAAGACACATCAAATCGAAACACGCAGCATATGGCCTGTGCGGCAGAGCAACCGCGTGATTATTCCATTTGGTGCTGAGAACTCGTGCCTTCAAATGACCCTGCTCTCAACAATGGTCATCCTAGATACTTCTGGAATCTCTAAAGAAACGGGAGGGCTGCCTTAAGGTTTTGCCGCCGACTTGCTTGCTTCTGCCTTCTGGCGCTCCTCAGCCGCCTCGATGGTTTTTCCCTCTCGATCCAGTGCCCTCGCAAGACCAAGATGGGCATCTGCATAGTCAGGGTCGAAGCTCAGCGCATCCTGGAATTGAAGAACCGCTCCGGCAACATCGCCGGCATGCAAGGCGGCATTACCAGCATTGGTAGAGACCTCCGCGCGCTGAAAATTCATGTGGGCACGCATAAGATCAGCCGCCTTCTTGCGCTCCATCCTCGCCTCTTCAGGTTGATTCTGCTTGACCAGCACAGAAGCAAGCGTCAGATAGGCGTCAGGCTGGGCGGGGTTCTGGCGAATAGCTTCGTGCAGAGCGGAAGTGGCTTGCGGCAGCATGTTGAGGTTCTCATACACGCTTCCAAGCGTCGCCCATCCATCGGCGTCCTGGGGGCGGAGCTTCAAAGCAAGGGACATCTCGCGAGCTGCATCGCTATATCGCCCCTCCTGCAAATAGAGAATGCCGAGAAGATAAGGCGCCTCCGGAGCGGTGGGATTCAGGCGCTCTGCCGTTTCCAACTCTGGAATCGCGGCTGTCGCATTGTCTTGCCATTTGTATGCAAGTCCCAGATCATAGTGCAGTTGCGATTGGTTCGGCGCCAGCTTCAGCGCTGTCTGCAGCGCATGGATCGCGTCATCAAACTCGTTGAGCTGCACATAAGCTGCCGACAAATTCTCAAGCGCGGTCACATTATGCGGATCGAGCGCAACCGCTCGCTGCAGAAATGGGACTGCATCCTTTGCCTGCTGCGCCTGGCAAAGGGCCATGCCAAGATTTGTCATAGCTGAGGAGTTGTCCGGCTCCTCCGCCACGACTTTTTTTAGCAGCACGATCGCATCCTGAATCTGGTTGGAGCGCTGCAAGGCAAGAGCGAGCTGATACGATGCCGCAGTGGAGTTCGGTTCCAGCTCCAGCGCATGCCGGAAGACCGGAATTGCCTTGTCGTCGTGTCCATCCGCCACAAGGGCATTGCCAAGTTCAAGAGCAATCATTGCATTCCGGGGCTCCAGTTGGGAGGCTTGGACGATTTCCGCGAGCCCGTTCTCCTGCCCCTGAGCACGCATCGCAAGGCCAAGGTGCAGGTGTGCGACACCGAAAGCGGGATTGAGGCGAATCGCTGCTGCGAACTCCTGCTGAGCATCTGTCCAATCCTTCCGTTGCGCGTAGAGAGAGCCGAGAGCATCGTGCAATTCTGCATTCTGCGAGTCGAGCGCGACCGCAGCTTTCATCTTGACGATCGCCGGGCCAACCTGATGGATCTGCGCGAGCGAGCGTGCATAAGCAGCCAGCACATACGAAGGGAGTTCGTGCTGTTGCATCCGCGCACGAGTCTCCAGACGGGAAAATAATGGGACGGCCTTTTCCGGGTTGCCGATCTGTTCGTACGCCAAGGCAAGATTCATCCGCGCCGTATCGTCATTCGGCTGAATCGCCAATGCCTTTTCAAGCTCGCGAATACCGGCCTTCGTCTCCCCGCGGCTCACCAGGACTGCGCCAAGCGCACTGTGCCCCTGTTCGGCCTGCGGAGCCAGGCGGACGACCTGCTCAAAATCCGCCTGGGCCTCACGCAGGTCCCGCTGACTGATCGCCACCTGACCGTCGTGATAGGCAGCACTCGCCTGCTTCAGAGTCGAATAAGACGCCTGGGCTAAGCTCTGGCTTGAGAATGCGCCTGCCGCAAAGACCACCGTCAACAGACAGACACATCGGCTTTGAAAGGAACTCGCCATAGAAGTCGGCGATTCGATGTTATCCGTTCAACGGTGTGGTTGTCCCCTCAGCCCACAGTTCACGCCGGGCATGGATCAGTCCCTGCGCTCGAATGTTCAATTGCCGCTCGCGGTTCAGTGTAACTGGTCGAGCGCAAGGTTTAAGTCGAGCACGTTCACTCGTTCTTCGCCGAGCAGTCCGAACTGGCGTGGTGTGATATGGCTTGCGACCAGAGCGTTTACGGTTGCGAGCGGCAAATGGCGCGCCTGCGCAACGCGAGGAGCCTGATAGTAAGCTGCGGCCGGGGTGATGTCCGGATCCAGGCCGGAAGCTGACGTGGTCACCAGATCGATCGGAACCTTGGCGGTGCCGACTTGTTCGGCGGCAACACTCTTTTCCACGCGCGCGATAAGCGCACTGTTTGTTGGCGCAAGATTTGATCCACCCGAAGCTGACGCGTCATATCCGTTGCCTGCGGCCGATGGCCTGCTGTGGAAGTAGTCCGGCCCTGAAAAGTCTTGCCCGATGAGCTGAGAGCCAATCACTTTGCCGTCGCGCAGAATCAGGCTTCCGTTTGCCTGCCTGGGGAAGAGCCACTGCGCAAGCGCGGTCATGGCGAGTGGATAGCCCAAGCCAAGAAACAGGGCGGAGACAATCGTGTATAAGAGTGCGGTGCGCAGGTGTTTCATAAGTGTCCTATGGCGGTGATTACAAGATCGATCATTTTGATTCCGACAAAAGGGATGATTACGCCGCCCAAGCCGTAGACGAGCAGGTTTCTTTGCAACAGCTCTGCTGCGCGAACGGGGCGATATGCCACCCCACGCAGCGCCAGTGGTATGAGAGCGACGATGATAACGGCGTTGAAAATTACGGCGGAGAGAACAGCTGACTTTGGAGAGCTCAGGTGCATTACGTTCAGCGCGGAAAGCACCGGGAATGCGCCGGCGAACATCGCCGGAATAATCGCGAAATACTTCGCCACGTCGTTGGCAATGGAGAATGTAGTGAGGGCGCCGCGCGTCATCAGCAGTTGCTTGCCGATGGCCACAATCTCAATCAGCTTGGTCGGGTTGGAGTCCAGATCGACCATATTTCCGGCTTCCTTGGCCGCCTGTGTGCCGCTATTCATCGCCACGCCCACGTCTGCCTGGGCCAGCGCCGGCGCATCGTTCGTGCCGTCGCCGGTCATTGCCACCAGCTTGCCTTCGGCCTGCTCGCGGCGAATCAGGTCCATCTTGTCCTTGGGGCGGGCTTCGGCGAGGAAATCATCTACTCCCGCTTCTCGCGCAATGGCCGCAGCGGTCAATGGATTGTCGCCGGTAATCATGATGGTGCGAATGCCCATTGCGCGGAGCTGCTGAAAGCGCTCGCGCATTCCGCCCTTCACAATGTCTTTAAGATGAATTACGCCAAGCGCCACGCCGTTCTCTGCAACAACCAGCGGCGTGCCGCCGTTGCGGGCAATTGATTCCACCGTCTTACGCACTTCGCCCGGCATTGAATTGCCGTGCTGTTCCAGATACCGGGCAATCGCGTCGGCCGCGCCCTTGCGAACGCTGCGTCCGTCCAGGTCAACTCCAGACATGCGCGTAGTCGCGCTGAAGGGAACAAACTCCGCGTTATGATGCGCCAGCTCGCGCCCCCGCAATCCGTAGCGCTCTTTCGCCAGAACTACAATCGAGCGGCCTTCAGGGGTTTCGTCGGAAAGCGATGAGAGCTGCGCCGCGTCCGCGAGCCTCTGCTCAGTGACGGAAGGCGCGGGTATAAACTCTGTCGCCTGGCGATTGCCGATCGTGATGGTTCCGGTCTTGTCGAGCAATAACGTGTTCACATCGCCCGCGGCCTCTACCGCGCGACCGGAAGTTGCGAGAACGTTGTGTTGAATCAGGCGGTCCATACCGGCAATGCCAATCGCAGATAGCAGGCCGCCAATTGTAGTCGGGATGAGGCATACGAGCAGAGAAACCAGAACAAAAACCGACTGCGGCGCGCCGGAATACATGGCGAATGGCTGCAGGGTTACGGTAGCGAGCAGAAAGACGATGGTGAGCCCGGCAAGCAGAATATTCAGCGCAATTTCGTTGGGCGTCTTCTGCCGCTCCGCTCCTTCCACCAGCGCGATCATGCGATCGAGAAAGGTCTCGCCCGGGTTGGATGAGATGCGCACCACGATCTCATCGCTTAACACCCGGGTTCCTCCGGTCACAGCCGAGCGGTCGCCTCCGGACTCGCGAATCACCGGCGCCGATTCTCCGGTAATGGCCGATTCGTCCACTGACGCGATGCCATCGACCACCTCTCCGTCGCCGGGAATCATCTGTCCGGCAACCACCCGCACCATGTCGCCGGCCCGCAGTCGTGAACTGGGCACCTCCTCTACGCCTGAGTCGGAGATGCGGTACGCCGTAGTCTCAGACTTGGCTTTGCGGAGCGCATCTGCCTGGGCCTTGCCGCGGCCTTCAGCCATGGCCTCGGCGAAATTTGCAAACAGCACGGTGAACCACAGCCACAGCGTGATCTGAAGATCAAATCCAAAGCTGCCATGCAGACGGCTCGAAGGAGCAAACAGCAGGACCGTTGTCAGGACGCTGCCGACTTCCACCACAAACATGACCGGATTCTTCACCATGCGTGCGGGATTCAACTTGAATACAGCGTCGACGACTGCACGGCGGGCGATCGGCCCCCGGAACATGGAGAGCATATTTTTTGCGGATCTGGATTCGTAGCTCATAGTTCTCCTTGTTTAAAAGGTGCGGCCGGCGTGCAGCAGCAGATGTTCAAGAATGGGGCCAAGGCTGAGCGCGGGGAAAAAGGTCAGAGCGCCCAGGATCACAATGACTGCTGTGAGCAGGATGGTGAACAGCGGAGTGGTTACAGGGAAGGTCCCGGACGACTCAGGCACGATCTTCTTTTGTGCAAGATTGCCGGCCAGGGCAAGCATGGGCACAATCATCAGAAAACGTCCGATAAACATGGTGAAGCCGAGCGAAATGTTGTACCAGTTTGTATTTGCGTTGATGCCTGCGAATGCCGAACCGTTATTGCCGGCGGCCGAGCTGTACGCATAGAGGATCTGCGAGAGCCCGTGCGGTCCGTTATTGGTTATGCCGGGCAGGCCGAGGTGCGGCGTCAGCACGGAAATTGCCGAAAAGACGAGGATCACCAATGAAAAGATAAGCAGATACAACATGGACATCTGCACGTCGAAGGCTTGAATCTTCTTGCCGAGGTATTCCGGTGTTCGCCCAACCATGAGGCCTGCGACGAAGACCGACAGGATCACGAAGATGAGCATGCCGTAGAGCCCTGCGCCTACTCCGCCGAACACAATTTCTCCAAGCATGATGTTGACAAGTGGCACCATGCCGCCCAGCGGCATATAGGAGTCGTGCATGGAGTTCACGGCGCCGCAGCTCGCGTCCGTAGTCACGGTTGCAAAGAGTGCGGAATTTGCAATGCCGAAGCGGACTTCCTTGCCCTCCATATTTCCACCAGCCTGCAGGGCAGTTGTGTGCTGGTTCACTCCGAGTAGCAGCGGGTTCGGCTGGGACTCCGCCCAATAACTGGTTGCGACTCCCGCGAACCACAGGATGAGCATGGCGCCGAGCACAGCCCAGCCGTGGCGCAGCGAGCCGGTCATCTGCCCCAACGTAATCGCGAGTCCGCCGGGGATGAGAAAGATAGAAACCATCTCCAGAAGGTTGCTGAAAGGCGTTGGGTTCTCGTATGGATGCGCGCTGTTCGCGTTGAAGAACCCACCGCCGTTGGTTCCCAGCATCTTGATTGCTTCCTGCGATGCGACCGGCCCCTGCGCGATGGTTTGCGTTGCGACAATCGCGGTCGTGGTCTTGCCGTCTGCTCCCGTACTGGTTTGCGTCTGCGGTTGGACGAGATGCGCCGTCGTGTAAGGGTGAAGGTTTTGAATGACGCCCTGCGAAGTGAGCGCCAGAGCGTAGACGATGCAGATCGGCAGCAGAACCCACAGGATGGCGCGCGTCATATCCACCCAGAAGTTGCCGAGCGTTTTTGCCTCACGCCGCGCAATGCCGCGAATAAATGCAATCGCAAGCGCGATGCCGACCGCCGCCGACCAGAAGTTGTGCGTGGCCAGTCCGAGCATCTGGGTCAGATAGCTCATGGTCGATTCCGGGGTGTATGCCTGCCAGTTGGTGTTGGTGGTGAAAGACATCGCTGTGTTCCAGGCAAGAGCCGGAGCCACCGCGCCAAGGTGTTGCGGGTTAAGTGGAAGCAGTTGTTGAATGCGCTCGATCAGGTAAGTCAGAAGCAGAGTCACGGCGCTGAAAATCAGCATCGAGATTCCGTAGCTGGTCCAGTGCATTTCCTCTGCTGCCTGCACGCCAGTGCATTTGTAGATCAGGCGCTCGACAGGAACGAGCACCGGGTCGAGCCAGGTGCGTCGCCGCTCGAAGACACACGTCATGTACACGCCCATGGGTTTCGCAAGCAGCACCACTATCGAGATGAAGACCGCAATCTGCAGCCATCCGTTCAAAGTCATCAGAATTTATCCGGTTGAAGGAGGCAGATGAACAGGTAAACCATCAAACCTGCTACGAGAATGAGAAAAATTGCGTCTTCAATCATGGTTACGCTCTCCCTTCAGACGCGCGAGGGCGTGCACATAAAGCACACCTGAGGCGAAACAGGCGAAGGTGATGAAGGTGAACAATAGATCCAACATAGAGCTCTCCTTGCAATTGCTAGAATTTCACCAGAATGGCTCCGGTGATGCGGTTCTCGCTCTTCACGAGGTCCGGAGCCCATCCGGGCACGAATGAGCCGGGCGCGCCGGTGTTGCCTCCCGGTGGCGTTACGCCGCCCGGGCCAGCGAAGTATGGCACGTTGGCGGCGCGGTGGTTGTACTCGAGACGCCAGGTGATGTACTGGCTTGGCATGTAGTCGGTTGTCACCGAAGTATCCCAGGCTTTGAACGGGTCGCCCGGATTCTCGGTGAAGTAAGGCGTGCCGGAGGCTGCCGTCGCGCCATTGATGGGGGGCAGAAGCACGAGGTAGCGGCCGGGATTGTTGATGCGGCCACCGCCGAGCGTCAAGCCGAAGAGGTTCCTGTCGAACCACAAGCGGTTATAAGCCATGAAGCCGAGGAAGCTCTGCTTGGGGCCTTTTGCCGAATTGCCGGCGCAACTGACGCCGCCGCCATGTTCGCATCCGGCGTCTCCGGTGAGTGAAAATGCGGCCATACTGATCTGGCGCGAGAATTTGTTTTCATAGTATTTGTACTGCACGCTGTCATCGGTATGGTAACGAACGCGGCCGGGAGTATTCAGAGTGTCTTCTCCGAGCGCGTACTGGTTGCCGAGAATCTCCAGCCGCCCGGTTGGACGCCAGAGAATCTGGCCGCCGATACCGGGCCGGTTGTTAAACCGTCCATAAGACTGCCATCCGTTGACGAACCAGGGCTCGATCTTCAGCTTGTCTGTGGGAAACCATTGCACCCGCACACCATTGAAGAACCAGGGCGTGTTCGACGAAACGTACGACGGCTGATAGGCCCAGTTATCGAATTGGTAAAACGAGAACAGGCCGACGTAGGAGAGGAAGATGCCGGCATCGACGTTGAGGCCATGCTGCACATTGAAGTGGTATCCGGCATTGGCCTCTGACACATAACGATAGGCGTCCGCAAGGTCCCACTGTCCGCGCGCGGGGCTGGCATCGTTGCGCGGCGTGGCGGTGGAGTAAAGGCCGATCTGGCTCAAAAAACGGGCGCGCACATGGTTCACGTGGAAGTCGCCGCCGATTCCAAGGTCCGTCAGTGTCACCTCATTGGCCCGAAAGACCTCGCTCGATCCGACGATGGTGTCGTCCTGCGGATGGCGGAAGTCGTAGGTGTAGCTCACATCGGAGCGAATCTCCGGGGTAAAGAATTTAGTTGCGTAAGGTGTGTCCTTGGTGCGCGCGTTGCCGTTGAGCCACGTGAAATCAGCAAAGGCAAAGGGTGCAGCAGGCTCCCGCTGCGGCACCGGCTGAGTGCCGGACGTAACTGCGCTGACCGGAGCAACAGCCGCTGTCGCCGGATCGCGCGAAACCTTCGAAACCGAAGCGGTCTCTGCTGTCGCTGCCGATACTGGAGCCGAAAATGGAGCTGGAACTGCCACAGGAGCCGCTGCCGCCGCTGCTGCAGCGGTCTGCTGCTTATGTGCGTTCACCTCTTCTTCGAGCGCAGTTACTCTTTCTTGAAGCATTTGCACTGTGCGTTGAAGCTGTTGGATCTGCGAGCTTGCATCGCTAGCCTGGCCCTTCGCATGCACAGGCACAAATATCACGCATAGCGCCACGAGCGCTGTGCAGCACTTCCAGAGTAAGCGTCTTTTTCTCCAGCAATGCAGGCATGGCAAGCACTCGCCTTGCTGCGAAACGGCCTTGCGCAGGCTTTCACGGAGGTCCGCTGCGGGTAATTGCGGTCTCATAGCCACTTTTTCCTTTTGTTAGTCGGATGTTTGCGATGACTTTCACGTGTGAACCCAAGCAGGATGACAAGGAGTGCGCCGATTGATACTGCGCCAATTCCCACACCCCACCAGATATTCATGCGCAGTCCATCAGTTCCCAGAGTTATGAGAACCCGGGTACTGCTAAAGAGGGCGTAAGGGGGGCGTAAAAACTCCGTAAGGAAGGAACCGGAGTCGGCTGTGAATGGGTTATTTCATCGGGCTGGGAACAAAACGGTAGCCGATCCAGGGCTCCGTCTGGATGTATTCGGGCGATGAGCTTTCGTGCTCGATCTTGCGGCGAAGCTGGGCGACGAGGACACGCAGATTTTCAGGCTGCTCCATGCCGGCTGGTCCCCACATCGACTTGAGTAAGGACTTATGTGTGAGCACACGCTCAGGATTGCGCGCAAAGAGGAGCAACAGGTCAAACTCCTTGGGCGTGAGCCGAATCTCCTCACCGCGTAACTTCACCAGGTGACGTTCAGTGTTGATCTCAAAGTCGCCAGCCGTAAACACGGGCTTTGTGTATTCCTGTTCCGTCTCGCGCTCAAGCGCGCGACGAAGCTGGACGCGCACCCTCGCCAGTAATTCCTGAATGCCGAAGGGCTTTGTGATGTAGTCGTCCGCGCCCTCATCGAGCGCGCGAATTTTCTCCTGCTCCTGGTTGCGGACTGAGACCACGATGATCGGCGTAGAGGCCCGCTGCCGAATTTCCCGCGTCAGCTGAATTCCATCCATCTCAGGCATAGACAGATCGGTAACGACAAGCGAAGGGTTGACTTCCAAAAAAATCTGGAGAGCTTCCACTCCATTGCCGGCTGTGTAGATCTCATAGCCGCTGCTTTGCAGCGCCGCACGGAGCACACGTACGATCTGCACTTCGTCATCGACTATCAGGATTTTCAAGACCCATGCTCCCGACCAACCACCCAACCGCTGTTCCCGTACAATCCTATCCGTGAACGCGCTTCGCGCCACTACGATCTACCGGGCCATTGCGGCAGGAGCAGTCCTGGCTGCCATTGTTGCCGCGTACCGTTTGCTCGCCCCAGCCAATCCAACTACGGTTGCACTCACGCTATTGCTCTACATTCTAGTTCTTGCAGCCTGGTGGGGACTCAGATACGCGGTCGTTGCCTCCCTCATCGCCGCGGCCTGCTTCAATTTCTTCTTTCTGCCGCCCATAGACACTTTTACCATTGCGGAGACACAGAACTGGGTCGCGCTTTTTGCTTTTCTTGGCACTGCCATCATCGCCAGCCAGCTCTCCGGACGCATTCAGGCCCAGGCGCGCCAGGCCAAAGCGCGGCAGGCGGAGTTGGAAATCCTGTTCGAACTCAGCCGCGCACTGCTCCAAACGGACAAGGTGGCGGAACTGCTGCCCGCAATCCCCGGCTTTGTTCTCTCTGCCGCACGGGCCACATCGGTTGTGCTCTATGTCGAGCGGGGCGATCAGTTATTCCATACTGCGGATGTCGGTTCAGAGGACATGCAGGGAATTGAGCCGCGTGCAGCGATGCATCTGACAGAGGTGCGGACCTCTGACAGCACGGGATGGACCATTCTTCCAGTTCGCACCGGAATCAGGCCGCGAGGCCTTCTTCTGATACGCGGAGTCACCGCTTCCAAAGAGACATTCGAGTCGCTTGCGAGGCTTGTTTCGATCGCCATTGATCGCGCCGAAGCGCTTGAGGAAGCGGCTCGCATTGAGGCGACGAAAGAAAGCGAACGGCTGCGCATGGTGCTGCTCGATTCAGTGACACATGAGCTTCGAACTCCGCTGACCGCTATCAAGGCCTCCGCCACAGCGCTACTTTCCACCCAGCACGTCAGCCGCGAAAACCAGATCGAGATGCTCACCGTAATTAATGAAGAAAGCGACCGTCTCAATCGGTTGATCGCCCAGGCCATGCAGATGGGCCAGCTTGACAGCGCGGACATGCAGATGGAGTTTGCGCCTTGTCAGGTCCGCGATCTCGTCGAGCGGGCAATCGAGTCATGTTCTTACTCGCTTGCGCGGCATCACTTGAAGATCGATATTCCTGAAGACTGCCCGCCGGTGCTGGCTGACTGCGCGTGGATTGAGCGCGCTCTCATCAATCTTTTTGTCAACGCTGCAAAATACTCGCCGCAGGGCACGGAGATTGCTGTATCTGCATCAGCCACTGGTCAATTCGTGGCTATTTCGGTTACAGACGATGGTGTTGGCATCGATCCTGCCGAGCAGGAGATGATTTTTGAGCGCTTTTATCGCGGCCAGAACTCTCGAGACCGGGTCTCTGGCACCGGTATGGGGCTGGCGATATGCAGAGCAGTCGTAGAGGCGCACCACGGATCCATACGAGTGGAGAATGTGTCTGGTCACGGCGCAAAATTTACCGTTATGCTTCCTGTCGTTCAGACGAGTTGAGTTCAGTTGAAAGAAGCGCATGCCTGCGGGCGCTATGCGAGACAGCAGAATTGCGCTGAGGCAGAATCCGGGTACTGACTGATAGCGGTGGATATATCTGCAAGAAAGGATTAGCTTGTTTGCACAATTAATTCTCGTGAGGGCCCGTTCGATGCGACTTCTGTATACGCAGTTTCGCCTAACTTTGTTGATCGCAGCATTGCTTTCAGTTTTCGTAGCGTTATTTACAAACGATTTTGCATTGGCTCAGATGGTTTCGCCGAAGATCGATCAGCCAAACCAGCCCTTCTCCTACTTCAGCCAGCCGTCGGATGAGATCGGGGTTATGGACGCACCTGAGGCCACCGAGATTACTCCCGAAGGCTACCTTTATACGGGGTTCGGCGAGCTGATGTTCTTTACCGGGCCGGACGATATGCCGGTTCATCAGCGGCTGCGCACGCTTGAGCGCGGGTACCTGCCAATTGACCATTACACCTGGAAACAGGATGGCATTTCCTACAACTTCACCATGTTTGCTGCGACGCTCGATGGAACTCCGGAGGGCCAGCTCGTCGATTTCATTCGCATTCGCATGCACAACGAGGGTTCAATTCCGACGCGTGCCTTGCTGGCTGCGGGCTTCCGGTATCAGGCGCCATCGAATACACCGAGCCCAATCGGTGACAACCGCTTTCCCCGGCCAGGAGAGGCAGCGCGGCCCGGAGACTACCGCCAGCCGGGAGTCCTATTCAGTAAGTCATGGAAATATGAGTTTTCCGGCGATGCGTTTGTTCGCGGCGGCAAGGCGATGTATGTGTTTCCGGAGAACCCGGCGGAGATGTCGTTTACGCTGCGGCAGTTCTACAACAGGCCCCCTGATCTGACTCCGCGCGTGCTCGATATTCTCCCTACAACGCCAGCGGGAGTTGTTCGCTACAGCAAGATGCTGGCTCCAGGTGAAGACTATGTTCTGGATTTCAAGCTGCCCGTGATTCCGGTTGCGCCGGGGCCTGAGCTGACGGCGGTGGAGAACGCTTCGTTTAATGACTATCAGGCGCGGACGATCGGTTTCTGGGAAGCAATTCTGCATCGGGGAATGCGGCTGACGGTTCCTGAGGCGAAGGTGACGGATGTTTTTCGCGCGAGTCTGATTTACGACCTGATTGCGCGCAATAAAATCGGCGACAACTATATCCAGACTGTGAATGACCTCCATTACCACTCATTCTTTCTGCGGGACGGGTCGGACATTGTTCACTCGTATGACGTCACGGGGTATCCGGTGATCGCACGCCAGGTGCTGAACTTCTTCGCGGACTGGCAAACGCCGGACGGGAATTTTCTTTCCCAGCCCGAGCAATACGACGGCTGGGGTGAGACGCTGTGGGCATACGGCCAGCACTATCGCATTACGCACGATCGCGCCTTTGCCGAGCAGGTATTTCCTTCCATCGTCAAGGCGGTTGCGTGGCTTAAGCAGGCGCGCGCTGCGGACCCGATGCATCTGATGCCGGCGTCGGATGTGCTCGATAACGAGTACATCAAGGGCCACATTACGGGATACAACTTCCTGGCGCTCGATGGCCTGCACGAAGCGATCCTGATGGCGCAGTCGCTGGGCAAGACACAGGACGCGGCGGACTTTCAGCGCGAGTATGACGACTACAGGGCGACATTCCTGAAGCGTCTGGATGAGGTGACGGCCACGACCGGAGGCTATATTCCTCCTGCACTCGACGGCCAGAAGGGCGGTCAGGACTGGGGCAACCTGCTCGGCACATATCCAGAGCATGTGCTGCCGCCGGATGATCCGCGTATTACGGCCACGCTGAAGACCACGCAGGCTAAGTATCAGGAAGGGATCATGACCTATGGGGATGGCCGCTATCTCCATCATTATCTGACCATCAAGAACACGCTGACCGAGGTGATTCGCGGCGATCAGGATCAGGCGGTGCATGAGCTGTACGGACTGCTGCTGCACACCAGTTCTACGCAGGCAGGATTTGAATACGCGATCCATCCCTGGGGAGACAGGAATTTTGAGGGAAACCTGTCGCCGCACGGATGGTTTGCAGCCGAGTACCGCACGCTGTTGCGGAATATGTTCGTACGCGAAGACGGCGACAATCTGCATCTGCTTTCAGTGCTGTCTCCGGACTGGATTGGAGCGGGGAAACATATCTCCGCTGAAAACGTGCCGACCGATTTTGGCATGGTCAGCCTGACGCTCGACCAGCCGAGTGACTCTTCGGCAACTTTACACATTGACTCCAGCTGGGTGAATGCGCCGAAGCAGATCGTCGTTCATCTGCCGTGGTTTATGCGGGTCTCGTCCGTGCTGGCCGATGGCAACAATGTGCCGGTTTCCGGCGGCGCAGTGAGAGTTCCACCCGGGACGCATACAGTGCAGATCGCGTGGGGCCGGCTTGCGGATGCTCCGGAGCTAAGCTATGCGCGCGCTGTTGATGCGTACAAGGCCGAGTACATGCGGCACTACAACGAGTTCATGCACGGAACTGCAACCGTCCCGGCTAAACCTTAATGAAGATCTTCTTAATGTAGAGAGGCCACACGACGAGCCAGCAAACCATCACAAAAGCTATCGCGTAGAGTAGCGCGCCTATTCCGGGTGGATGGACGCGCTGGAAAAAGCCCTGGTAGATCAGGTCGTCGAGGGTCTGACCAGGGCCCAGTTTGATGGAATCAAGTCCGGATGCCAGTAGCTCCGAAACCATATAGGCCGTGATCGCATTGGCGCCGAAGACCAGCCAGTAGTAGGTCCATCCCCTCTTCCACCCACGAATTTCTATAGCCCAGTAGCAGAGGGCAAGGCCCAGCAGCGAGATGCCGGCGCAGAAAAGAACGAAGGAGCTGGTCCAGAGATTCTTATTGATCGGGAACCAGGGGTTCCAGAGTTGGCCCAGAAAGACCAGAGCGATGCCTCCGCCAAGCAGGCCCAGGCATTTCTGTTCCTTGCTCTTTGTTGTCCGCAACCACATGCCAGTAAGCATGCCGAGGAGCGCGGTAGCGACGGAGGGAATGTCGCTCAGCAGCCCCTCTGGATCGCGCACACCTCTGTAGAGACGCCCCGGAAAGATGTGCCGGTCAAGCCAGGCAGCGATGTTTGCATACTTGTCCATGAAAGGGATGGTTTTGCCGGGGACGCCGAGGCCGGGTACGGGAACGAATCTCATGAGAGCCCAGTAACCAACAAGGGCGATGACTGCGAGAACGATTTTGCTGGCCGGTTTTTTGTCCCAGAGGTAGAGGAAGCTGCATACAAGGAAGCAGATCGCGATGCGCTGGAGCACGCCGTAAATACGAAGAGTTTCGAGGTGGAAGAACGGGAAGCCGTTCACTACGATGCCCAGCAGGAAGAGTATGACGAATCGCTGCATATCGTGGAGCGCAATGCTCTTCTTTGAGGCGCCGCGGCTGAGCCTCGACTCAGTCGAAAAGACAATCGTAATGCCGACCAGGAACACGAAGGTCGGGAAGACCAGGTCGGTCGGTGTCCAGCCGTTCCAGTCTGAATGCTTCAGCGGCCCGTAGGCATACCTGCCGCCGTTGTTCACCAGGATCATGAACGCGATAGTGATGCCGCGAAGGACATCAAGTGATATGAGACGACTTGAAGATACGCGCGCGGGATTCTCAAGCGGAACAGATGAAACCGATGCCATTTGACTCCCCATCTCCTTTAGGCAAACGAATTGGATACACTCTACTCGCGTTTCCCCTGCGATTCCAGAGGAATTCCAAGTTTGCGGTGTTTGCTCTGCCAGGTCTCACGATCGTGAACATTTTCTTCTTTCATACCCGGGCTCAATGAGGCAGAATGGTTGTTCATCAAATGATGCGCGTGGGTCAGCAAGTTCATGGGACCGAGGAACGTACCAGCCAAGAATACCGATCCTGAACACGACCGTTGGTCTATGGACGAGCGACCGTCAGGCGTGAGTACGTTTCAGGACCTGGTGGGCGGAAGCGTTGTCATGCAGCGCGTGTACGCCGCCATATCTCAGGTGGCTGACAGCAATATTGCTGTGATTGTGCGCGGGGAAAGCGGAACGGGCAAAGAGCTCGTCGCGAAAGCGATTGTCGCTCTCAGCAGCCGGCACAATAAGCCGTTCATCCGGGTGAATTGCGCCGCATTACCCGAGAACCTGATTGAATCAGAGCTGTTCGGCCACGAACGCGGCGCCTTTACCGGGGCGGTCGACTCAAAGCCCGGGCACTTTGAGCTGGCAGATAGTGGGACACTCTTCCTGGATGAAATTGCGACCCTCACTCTGCCCCTGCAAACAAAGCTGCTGCGGGTCCTTGAGGACCATCATGTGCAGAGGCTGGGCGGGCGGCACAGCAAGAAGATTGATTTCCGCCTGATTTGCGCCACGAATGAGCCCCTGGAAGAGATGGCTAAGACGGGCAAGTTCCGCGAGGACCTCTATTACCGGATTCATGTGGTGCCGGTTCATCTGCCCCCTCTGCGCGAACGCACTGGAGATATCGCTCTGTTGGCCGACTACTTTCTCCGTACGCACGCGGCTGCGAATAATATTCAGCCGAAGCGTTTGACGCCCGAGGTGCTGACCATACTGGAGGAGCACAATTGGCCGGGCAATGTTCGAGAGCTGGAGAATCTCATACAGCGCCTACTCATCACGGTGAAAGGTACCGCCATCCATCCGGAGCACCTGCCTGCACAAATACTGGAACAGAGCCTTTCCGCGCAGGACGCCATCCTTTTGCCCAGGGATGGAGTAGGGTTTGATGAACAAATTCGGCAGATGGAGATAGCCCTGCTCGAAGCCGCAATTCGCCGGGAGTCAGGAAACAAGGCAGCGGCAGCAAGGCTGCTGAAACTGGACCTGCAGCGGATGAAGTATCTGTGCCGGAAGTATTCTCTCTGAACCGAGGTTTGGGTTAATTTTTAATCCGCCAGGGATTAATTTTTAACCTATATGGAGGAGCCCCAGTTCGAACCCCGAAATCTGGTACGCCACGTCCTATCCTACAAACAACTCATACATAAAGGCTTAAGCGAATCGCTGGTGTCGCGTTTGAGTTTGGCATGTCACCTGCTCTATGTGTTGACGTCAGTACTTATCAAACACCTTCAGCGAGGAAACGAAATGGCAATCGAGAAGAAATCCCTGATTAGCAAGAGCACCTCCACCGCGAAGAGCACCCCGAAGTCTGCTCCGGCGACAACCCCGGCACCGAAGATGGAGACGACCATTCGGCTTGCCAAGCAGTTTACTCTGGCGAAGAAAGTCACGTTAGCCAAGAAGGTGAACCTGGCGAAGAGGGCGACTCTGGCGAAGAGATTTTCCTAAGCCGCTTGGTGGCCTAACGCCTAAAGAGGCTTGCAATGCCGATGGGTATGTTTCAATAAGCTTGCCCGAAGAGTTTTTCCCCGGGATTATGGCGAGGCGACACCCGACGCCTCGCCGTTTATTTCTCTACCAAACATAGCTGCGTACCAGGTTACGAAGACCGTCGTAAATTCTCTTGGCGATGCTCCGTCTCTTGTCCAGGATGGTTGCCATGCCGACCATTCCCGGACGCAGCGCGTTGGCTGGCCCGTCAAGCTGAACACGCGACTGGTAAAAAGCAGGCAGCTCAATGCCTACGTATTGTTGCGGCGGAAGAACCCCTTCCGGCAGTTTGAAAGTCTCCCCGCTTAACGGCGCCAACCGGACCCACACGGGAAGAAACGTGGAATGCGTGTCGATGGCGACAAGGTCGCCGGCATGAACTCTGTCGAGAGCGGGTGCGGGGACATAGATTCTGATCTTCGGTGGCCCCGTGCTTGCGACCGTGATTAAATTCTCACCTTGCCCAACATTTTTGCCGACCAAAGTCTCCGGGGATGCCGTCATGACGCGCGAATCAAACGGAGCGCGAATGGTCAGGAAGCGGCTTTCACCGGCAGCCATGGTATGCATGCGGGTGGCTTCTCCATGGGCTGCAATGGCTGAGCCTAAAGCCTGATGGTAGACCTCTGAGTTTTCAAGTTGGGCATTTGCCAGTGCAAGATTGGCTTGTGCTGCCGAACTGCGAATGTCATAGGTCAGGCTGTCCAAGTCAGCAAGCGGCTCACCTTTGCGGACGAATTGTCCTTCCTTCACGTAAACTCCGCGAACAGTTCCGGGAACGCCCGCACGTAGCACCTGCACGTCCGACGGCTCGACAAGGTAATATCCATACTCCCGGGTGTGCCATATGGGCACGAATAGAAGGGCCGCGATTACGGCGAAGGCTGCCAACCTGAGAGGCGTGACCTTCCACAGAGCACTTTCTTTCCGGGCCGTATAGAAATTCGCCAGGAATGCGCCAAAGATGCGGATTCGCGAACGGAAGATCACGAACGTGAGAAGTGCTGCCGGCAGGATTGCCCACTCTGCAACGAAATGTGTGAGGACGTTAAAGGCAAAGCGGACAACGGCAAATAGAAGCAGATAGCTGTAGAGCCCGGAAAGAATGGCATAACAGGCAAACAGCAGGACCCGCCTGCGTGGAACGATTGGAACCTCAACAGGAAGACGAAAAACGTGGTTCTGCACCCAGCCTGAAAGAAAGGATGTGGAGCGTTCTTTGAGGTCAGGAATACCAATCCATTCGGTCAAGAAGTAGTAGCCGTCAAGCTTTATAAGCGGGTTGAGGTTGATGACGATTACGGCGAGGCCGGTGATGAGAATGATCTGGTAGGCGAAGTTGTGGATAGGCTCTCCGACAGGCGTGTTGAGCCAGATGACCATGGCGATTCCGCACATCACCATCTCGATCCAGATTCCAGCAATAATCGTTGCGAGCCTCTGAAGGCGTGTCGCCGATACCCAGGACTCGGATACATCAACGTAGAAGCAGGGAGTCAGGTAGAGGAACATGAAACCCATGCTGTGGACCTCACCGCCAAAGTGCTTGCAGGTAAGGCCATGCGAGCTCTCATGAAAAAATCCAATGACGAAGAAGATGAGCCAAAAGCTCGTGAGGTCAGCAACGCTCTTCTTGCTGAAGTTGTAATAGAGGGGGATGTCGTGGCTGAGAAGAGGCCATTTCGCGTAAAAGACGAAGGCCTCAAACACAAAAAGTGCAACCACCAACGAAGTGAACCAACCGCTGTAGAGATACTCGCCGATCGCGTTATCGACGCGCGTGAGATAACGGTCCGGGTCCCAGGCTGAAAACGAGATATGCGCCAGATTCGCGCCAACGCTTTTGTGGCTGCGCCGCGAGCGTTCGGCGCGTAACTTCTCGCTCATGGCAATGTTCTTTTCCTGAGCAGTCCGATACCAGAAGTTGGATTCGTCGAGTCCTGAGGCGAGGTCTTTTACTTCGTCGGCTGTGATCGGAGCGTAAGCAGCAGAGTATTCTTCTGCAATTTCTTCGTAGCTCTTTACTCCGTCGAAGAGTTGTACCAGATTCCATTGAAGCGGCGGAAAGCGGTAAATGTTCGTTGTACTGCGCTGATAGACAACTACAATCGGCTCTCCGTCAAGTAGGTCGTCACGAACGATCAGCTCGGGATCAAGCTGCGGCGGAGTCGTTCGGACGAGCCGGCTCTTCGGGATTTCCGGTAATGCGGCGTCGAGCGCTTCGCTTAAGTTCATGGCCGTTCCAGATGGATCTGCATTGACATACCCGGCTTCAGCAATGCAGACGGGCGGTCCAGGTCTCCAACGACCTCAATGCTGTCACTGGATGGGTCCACAACAGGGCTGACGCGACGAACCACTGCCGCCTGGTGGAGGCCGGGAAATACCGGCGTTGTGAGGTCGAGGCGGGTACCGGGATGAACTGCACGCAGCTCCCCTTCGGGAATCGTAAACAGGATGTGTAGAGGCCGTTCCGCGGTCACCCAGAAGAGGGCGTCGCCTGTCTTGACCTCCTGCCCAACGCGCGCGGAGACGCGGCCGACGACTCCTGTAAAAGGTGCTGTAATGCGCGATTGGTCGAGTTGTACATCGAGAGCCTGCAATTGGTACTGAGCTTCCGATTCATCGGCCTGGTACCGGGAAACCTCCGCAATCGTCTCCTGTAGCTTGTACTTGATGTGCTCCCAATCGACCTCGTCCAGGACTTTTGCGTCACGCAAAAGGTCCGCGCGATGCAAATCGGCGGTCTCAACGTCTTGTTCAGCCTTCCACTCCCGAACCTCTGCCTTGAGCGCTGTCACCTTTGCCGCGGCGGCGTCGCGTGCGGCCTCGAGCTCACGACTGTCCAGCAAGGCCAGAGTCTGACCTTTCGACACGTGATCGGCAATCTGGACACGCACAGCGACAACCTGACCATCCCGCTCCGCCGCCACGTTTGCCTGCTGATCGACGACCAAGGGTCCTGTCGTTGTGAACGGTTCTGCATCGGTATTCACAGTTGCCGATGCCTGAGCGGGAGTTGGGTCCTGGGCTGGTGCAGGACTCTTTGCAGCAGAAGCATGTGCCGTGTCAGGCGAGGATGCAGTTGGCTCGGGGCGGGCGTTGCAACCGGACAACACGAGAGCCAGGCAGAGACTGGCTCCGACTGTGGCTGGCGGCCCGAATTGGCGAAAGATCCGTAGCAGCATAAAGGTCTACCACCCAATCAAATTCCAGAACGTTTCCCAAATCCATAGCGCCGGGCGCCGCAACAGCACATAGCCTGCGCTATGGAAGCCGTCGAAGATCTTCGCGCGCCCCACCATGCCCGCGCGCAGTTCGGCGCTTTGGTTGGCAAGAAAGACTCGCGCAAAAAAGACCCTTTCTCCGTTACTCAAATGCGCTTCAGGGCTGACGATGGCAATCCTCCCATGCCAGGTTCGGGCCGGGAAGCTGTCGAATTTGATCGCAACCCACTGCCCGGGATGAACAAGGGGAATGTCGGCATCATCAACGGCCACATTGACGACGACATTCGATACATCCAGTACCTGGGCAAACGATGCACCGGCATCCAGGTGCTCTCCCGCGGCGTTTTGCAGGTTTGGAGTGATGACGATACCGTCAATCGGTGACCTGAATTCCGAGTTCAAGAGGCGAAGCTGGGCATAGCGGAGCTGGGCCTGGAGATAGTCAGCTTCGGCACGGTCCTGCCCCGCCTTCGGAGAACCTGCGGCCAGGTCATTCTCCATGGCCAGCATTGCGGCCTGATACTTCGCCTGCGCAGATGCCAAGTCCGCCTTCCATGCCCAGTTGTCCAGATTGCCGAGCACCTGACCTGCTCTAACACGCTCTCCCTCGCGCGCGAAGACGTTTGCCACATTGCCCTCGACCGGAGCCGCGATAGTAACGATATGTTGCGGGCCAATCATGGCAGCACCCTTGAGTCGAAGAGGCAGAGGGACCAGTGTGAAGAAGGCGATCGCAGCCAAGGCGACGCTAAGCGCGGCAAAATGGCGCTGGCGGTCGCTTCTCAGCAGCTTTTGCTTACGCTGCATCAGCGGTTCCAGAATTTGAATAAGCGGGACATCGCGGTAAAGCAGCGCATTGCGCGTGGCAACTGTGGCCTGCCCCGCCAGCACCTTGATCATTTCAATATGAGCAGTTTCCAGAAAGTCGGGGTCGCCGCTCTCATAAACAAGCATGCCCAGTCTTCCCTGATCGTCGCTGAGCGGTAGCGCATACACGGCCCGCAGTCCGCTCTCCTGGAAATACTTCTTGAAGTACTCCCGCACCCTGGCGTCAGGATGCTCCGGTTCATCCTTGTGCTGCCGAACAAGCAAAGTCTCATCCTGATCCGAAAGCCATGTAAGCAACCCGCGGAGCTGTTCAACGGTGGCATCACCCGCGGGAATACTCGCCATTCCTGAGACGGCCCTCAGTTGCAGACGCCCTCGCTGGTCCAATGCGATCGCGCAGCGTTCAAACGGCAGCACCGACTGCGGGCTGTTCACGATAATCTGCAGCAGGCGTTCGAGACGAAGCGTAGAGGTGATCTCAGTGCTGACATGCACCAGGGCCTCGAGAATCTCCAGTTTCCGCTCACTGAGCAGCAGGCTTGCGTTCTTCAGGGCGCTGCTGATCGTCTCCGCCATGGTGTTCAGGAAGAAGAGATCGTCATCGTCGAATGCGCTTCCGTCAACTTTATTTACAGCTTCGACGACGCCGACTTCGCTGCCCTCCTGCAGGAGCGGAACGAGCAGAGCAGTATAAACAGGCGTATCGCTGTGCCCCTCATTCCGGCTTTTCAATCTGGGGTCTTCCGGGTCGTCAATAATGAGGGGGTCGCCTTCTTCCGCCATGTCTGCCACGTATCCCTCACCCGGCTCTTGTATGGACCCCACTTCTATGGTTTCATCCTCACCGGCTCTCGACATAAGCTTGAGATCATCACCCTCAAACATCCAGAGATGAATCGCCTGTGCGGGGATCATACTGATGACTTTTGCAGGAATGAGCTCGATAAGGGCGTCGAACTCCAGGGTGGAATTCAATGACTTCTCAAGGTCGTAGAGTTGAGTGAGCCTGTGAATGGAATTCAGGCGTTCCTGTCGCAGCTCCAGTTCGCTTTCAGCAGTAGCGAGAGACGAGGCGGCAAGTTTGACCAAAGGTTGCAGATCCAGGACCTGTTGCCGGGTGATCTCGCTGCCAAAGGAGAGCATCTCGAACATGCAGGAAATGGCCCCCTCAGTAAACGGGAGATAGGCGATTGAGCTGACGGTTCGGGTGGTAAGCACGTGACCGTATTCTTCGCGCCGCAACTGGCTGCCCTTGTAAAGCAGCGGTGTCCCGTCAGGCGGAAAAATCCGCGGCTTGCCCTCCAGGATCTCCTGAGCGGGTGCTGCGTCCCCGGAAAAAGCAATGGGAATCCAGGAGGCCTGATCGCCCTCTTTTTGAATGTTGTAGAGAACACATGCGCTGTCAGGAACGGCCTGGGTAAAAGTTTCCGTGAGGATTGCTGCGCGCCCGCCGGGTTCGGTGGCGTTGAGCAGGCCAATAGCCGCTGCAAGGAGACGTTCTGTACTCAGTCCACTCACAAGGAAGATCTCAGATGCTGGAAAAGAGCGACCAAAGCGTATATATTCAACGGGCAGGTCACCCGGAGGATAGTGGCAGCCTAGCAATCCGGGTTTCCTGTGTAAAGGGAATTTTTCCCCGGCGGAAATCAACGTGGATCTCGACATCAAACAGACCGGAAATATCTGCGTTCTCAAGGTAAAGGGCGCCTTGAAGTATGGCGAGCCAGTGATCGCGTTCGATAACGCAGTGCTTGCAGCCCTGGAGTCGGGCCACACACAGCTGATCCTGGATCTATCATCGATGCCGGTGATCGACTCTTGCGGTATCGGCTCTGTGGTAAACGCCTTGCGGAAGGCCGAGCAGCTGGGAGGGGATGCGAAACTGGTCGCCCCTTCACCTTTCGCCCTGAAGACCTTCAAGATGGTAGGGATACTGCCGCTCTTCCAGCTGTACTCCACTGAAACAGAAGCGATCGAGGCGACATCCTAGCGCGATCATCTGTCCTGCCCATATCGAGTCCGATCGGCCCGTTTTCCGCTCACATTCGTTGGATGACTTTGACCCCGGCCTGATGAAATAGCTCATTCATCTTCTCCACAGACCCATCGAGGTCGATAGCGCGACATGCTGGTTGAATGACTACAGCCGGCAGACCGAGCCGACGCGCATCCAGCGCCGAATATCCGACGCAAAAGTCATAGGCCAACCCTGCGAAAAAGACCCGGGTCAGGCCCCGCTCACGCAGGTATCCGCTCAGGCCTGTCGGGGTTACACGGTCGTTCTCAAAAAAAGCAGAGTATGAGTCAACGTCGATTCTGTATCCCTTTCGGAGAATCAGTTCAGCCTGTGGCAGCTTCAGGGCAGGATGGAACTCTGCGCCGGCCGTGCCCTGGACGCAATGATCGGGCCAGAGCGTTTGCGGCCCGTACGCAGCCTGAATGGTCTCGAACGCCTTCCGCCCGGGGTGGTTCGAAGCGAACGATGAATGCCCCGCCGGATGCCAGTCCTGCGTCAGAACAATGTGCTGGAATCTCGGCGCAAGCTTTCGGATGGGATCGATTACTTGATCGCCCTGCGGCACCGCCAGGGCTCCGCCCGGGCAGAAGTCGTTCTGCACGTCCACGACTACGAAAACGTCCTCTGAGGTGATTTCCATTTCAATCACGAAAATGCCAGTTTCCCTCGAGTGTCAAAGGTTATCAAAGGCGACGGCCCATCGCCGGATCGGGCACGCATACATGGTGCCTTCTGGCATAGAGGTTACGCCGGTTGAAGTAAAGTGATCTTATCGTGATCATTAACCTCGCACGCCGGGCGCATAACCACAATTGGGAGCTGGACCCGATTACTCGGTCGCTTCTGGATACGGACTTCTACAAGCTTTTGATGCTGCAGTTTATCTGGCGAAATTTCCCGAAAACCAATGTTTCCTTTTCCCTTATCAATCGTTCGACGCAGACGCTGCTTGGCGATTTGATCAATGTTGACGAGCTTAGGGAGCAACTGGAGCATACAAAGAAGCTGCGGTTTCACAAGTCAGAGGTGATCTGGCTTGCCGGCAACACCTTCTATGGGCATCGCGGCATCTTTGATCCCGAATTTCTCGATTGGCTTGAACACGATTTTCGACTTTCAGATTATGAGTTGTCTGTCCGGGACGGCCAATTCTCACTCGCGTTCCGCGGGCTGTGGACAGAGACCACGATGTGGGAGATCTACTCGCTTTCCATTGTGGATGAATTGAAAACGCGGGCAGGGCTGAAGCATCTCAGCGAGTTCGAGCTGGACATTCTCTACGCGCGCGCCAAAACAAAACTCTGGGAAAAGATGGAACAACTGCGCGACATTCCCTGTTTGAGGGTGAGCGATTTCGGCACAAGAAGAAGGCACAGCTTTCTGTGGCAGGAATATGTGGTCAAGGCGATGAGCGATGTCCTCGGCGAGAGCTTTGCCGGAACCTCCAATACGTTTCTGGCCTACAAGCACGACCTGGAGGCGATTGGCACAAATGCGCACGAGCTGCCGATGGTATTGGCCGCAATGGCTGACACGGATGAAGAATTGAGGGAGTCACAATACCGCCTTCTCGATATGTGGCAGCAAACCTATCACGGAGAATTGCTGATTTTGCTTCCTGATACCTTCGGCACAACCCAGTTCTTCCGTCACGCACCAGACTGGGTGGCGGATTGGACCGGACAACGTGCGGACAGCAAGGACCCGTTCGTTGCAGGGGACGAATACATTGCATGGCTGAAAGAGAGAGGCCGTGATCCCAAGAAGAAACTGTTCATTGCCTCAGACGGACTTGATGCCGACCAGATCGTGAGGCTGCACGCTTATTTCGCAGGAACAATTCTCAATGGAGCTACTCCTGCCGACTTCCACTCGGCAAGTGATTTTCTCGATGAACGAAAGTGGAGCCCCGAACGACGCATCCGTTTCAGCGCGGGCTGGGGTACATTGCTTACAAATGATTTTCGTAACTGCAATCCGCAGGGCGATGAACGATTCGAACCAGTGAGCCTTGTGTGCAAGCTAAACGATGTTGACGGCAGACCCGCAGTGAAGCTATCCGATAATTTCCAGAAAGTGCAGGGACCGCCGGAGCAGGTTGAACGTTATCGGCAGGTGTTTGGGTTGGAGGGAATTGCGGATACTCCGGTTGTGGTGTAATTGCGCAGGTCTACAGGTTCGGCCTCCAAAGCCCTGGCGAGCGGAGGGCAGATGATCTTCAAGAACAGACAACATGCCGGACAAAAGCTGGCTCAGGAACTCGACGATCTCGTTGGGCAGGAAGACTTACTGGTGCTCGGAGTTCCGCGCGGCGGTGTTCCGGTTGCATTTGAGATAGCACAACATCTGCATGCTCCTCTGGATGTGTTTCTCTCCAGAAAACTCGGGGTACCGGGCCAGGAAGAACTCGCTTTTGGGGCGATCACAGCAGACGGCGGGCGCTTTCTCGATAGTGAAATCGTAGCTGCGGCCGGCCTGTCGTCTGCGGAGATCGAAACGATCACCCGTGCGACTGAGGAGAAGGTACGGGAGCGCGCCAGGCTTTACCGTGAAGGGCGTCCGCCGCTTAAGGTCGAGGGGCGGACTGTAATTCTTGTCGATGATGGGGTCGCTACAGGAGCCAGCATGTACGCTGCAATGCAGGTCCTGGAGGGGATGAAACCCAAACGTCTGATCGTTGCTGTTCCCGTCGTATCCAGAAACGCAGGGAGCTGGCTGCGGCTCCATGCAGATCGGCTCGTAACGTTGCATGCCCCGGAGAATTTCTATGCAGTCGGGCAGTTCTACAACGACTTCTCACAGGTATCGGACGACGAGGTGATAAACCTGCTGAGACGAGCGGATCGGATGGTTGCCGGTTTGACCCCCGAAGAAGGATGAGTTGCTGCATCAGGCACGTAATGGATGCTGGCCTTACTCTGAAAGGATTGGCTCCGGGGCCTCTTCCGTCATAGGCGCCAATTCCTTGTGCCTCTCAAGAAAGCGAACGCAAGCGTTCCAGCGCAGGATGGAAGAATCGTTGCCCGCAGGCCGCAGCCGCTCCGCTTCCTCGAAAAACTGCAGCGCCTTCACGATCCAGTCATGAACATAACCACTGAATCCAGGCCCTTTTGAGCCATAGAGCGCCTTTGCACGCCGCTCCCACGCAATCCCGGAATAGTAGGCGCGATCGTACGGTGATGCCAGGGCGGTCACCATTTCCATCGCTCTGGCGAAGGAACTTCCATCCTGAGGAATTTCATCGGTAAGCGCAAGGATAAGACTGATTCGCGCCTGATGGCTCGCAGGGTCGATTTCGAGGATGTCGAGACAGATGCTCACGGCTTCATTTGGCTCACCTAACAGGCGATAACGTTCGGCCTTGGCCAATGCGGTTTCTATGCTGTCACGGGAGATGGGCTTGAGTTTGAACATTGAGTGACCTCCTGTTCGTTCTGATCTCCTTCGCGTTACAAGATGTGGAACAGTTGCTTCAGAGGATCGAAGAACTGGTCCACCACCCGCTCCTTGAGCGGAATAATCGCGTTCTCTGTAATCGTAATCGACTCGGGGCACACCTGGCGGCAGCAGGTGGTGATATTGCAGTAGCCGATGTTATGCTTGCGGCGCAGATCGCTCACGCGGTCCTCAGCGTCCAGCGGATGCATTTCGAGCGCGGCCGCATGGACCAGCAAACGAGGGCCGATGAACTCGTCCTGCTTGTGATGCTCGCGCAGAACGTGGCACACATCCTGACACAAAAAACATTCGATACACTTGCGAAATTCCTGCACACGCTCGACGTCGGCCTGCTGCATGCGCCAGGTACCGTCGGGCGAATCAGGCAAGCGCGGCCTGAATGGTCGGATCGTCTTCTTCGCACGAAAATTCCACGAGACATCGGTGACCAGATCGCGTATCAACGGAAAGGTGCGCATGGGTTCGAGGATGACCGGCATCTCCAGGTTGATGTTGCTGAGACGGGTCATGCACATGAGCTTTGGTGTTCCGTTGATTTCAGCCGAGCAGGAGCCGCACTTACCGGCTTTGCAGTTCCAGCGCACGGCGAGATCGTTCGCCTGCTGCGCCTGGATACGGTGCACAGCATCCAGAACGACCATGCCCTCTTCGACGGGCGTGGAATAGTCCTGGAAGGCGCCACCTGCGGGGTCTCCGCGCCAGATGCGAAATGTCGCTTGCGTGGCCATCTATATTCCTCTTTGTCTGTTTCCTTTCCTCATTACTTCATTTCTTCGGTTACAGCCTTTAATTCATCGGGCATCGGCGAGAGGGCAATCTTCTCCACTTGCATTGCCCCATCCGCACCACTTTTGACGACAATGTTGTATTTACCCCATTCGGCGTCTTTGTTGGGAAAGTCCTCACGAAACTGCGCACCGCGGCTCTCTTTGCGCATCAGCGCCGCGCGGGTGACGGCCTCAGACACGATGATCAGGTTGGTCACGTCTACTGAGGTATGCCAGCCATTGTTGTACTCACGGTTGCCGACAACTCCGATACGCTCGGCCCGCGCGCGGAATTTCTCAATGGCAGCCAGCGCCTGCTGCATTTCCTGCTCGGTCCGAACGATGCCGACCAGATCCTGCATGGTGTCCTGCAGGTCGTATTGAATCTGGTAGGGATTTTCACCGGCAGGGCCGCGATCGAAGGGCACAAGGGCAGCGGCTGCCGTTGCCTGAAGCTGTTGCTCATCAACTGTTGCAGCGGCGCGGGTCTTTGCGAATTCTGCGGCAAAGCGCCCTGCGCGCCGTCCGAATACAAGCAGATCAGAGAGTGAATTGCCGCCCAGCCGGTTCGCGCCGTGCAACCCTGCCGCGACTTCGCCGGCGGCGAAGAGTCCGGGCACCGTGGACATCTGCGTGTCGCCATCGACGCGGATTCCGCCCATCACGTAGTGAGTGGTAGGGCCGACTTCCATCTGCTCCTGAGTGATATCCAGATCCGCAAGCTGCTTGAACTGGTGGTACATGCTGGGGAGCTTGCGCTTGATGTGCTCCTCGGATTTCGGAAGATGCTTCTTGATCCAGGAAATGTCCAGGAAGACGCCGCCATGCGGCGAACCGCGCCCCGCTTTTACTTCGCGATTGATGCAGCGTGCGACATGATCGCGCGTGAGCAGTTCGGGAGGCCGGCGCGCATTTTTATCGCCCTGCGTATAGCGCCATCCCTCCTCTTCGGTGTCCGCAGTCTGCTCCTTATAGAGATCGGGAATGTCGTCGAACATGAACCGGCGGCCCTCGCTGTTGCGCAGCACGCCGCCTTCGCCGCGCACGCCTTCTGTTACCAGAATGCCGCGCACGCTAATAGGCCAGACCATCCCGGTTGGATGAAACTGAACGAACTCCATGTCCTGAAGTTCGGCACCCGCGTGATAGGCCAGCGCAAGTCCATCGCCGGTGTATTCCCAACTGTTGCTGGTGATCTTGTACGCGCGGCCAATGCCTCCAGTAGCCAGCACGACGGCCTTTGCCTGCCATAGATAAAAACGGCCCTTCTCGCGGTCGTATCCGCAGGCACCCGCAATTTGCCCGCTGTCTAGCAGCAGACGGAGCACGGTGCATTCCATGTGGACTTCCATACCGGCGTGAATGCCGTGATCCTGAAGCGTGCGAATCATTTCAAGGCCGGTGCGGTCTCCGACATGGGCCAGACGTGGATACCGGTGCCCGCCAAAGTTCCGCTGAAGAATTCTGCCGTCTTTGGTGCGGTCGAAAAGCGCGCCCCACGCTTCGAGTTCGCGCACGCAGTCCGGGGCTTCCTTGGCATGCAGCTCGGCCATACGCCAGTTGTTGAGGTATTGGCCGCCACGCATCGTATCAGAGAAATGCACGCGCCAGTTGTCGCGATCATCGACGTTGGCAAGAGCAGCGGCAATGCCGCCCTCAGCCATTACAGTGTGGGCCTTGCCCAGCAGCGACTTGCAGACCACTCCCACTTTCGCGCCGGTCGCGGCGGCCTCAATGGCGGCGCGAAGGCCCGCACCACCTGCTCCGATCACCAGAACGTCGTACGAGAACCGCTGGAATTCCGGCATCTAGAAGATTCTCCAGTCGTGCCAGATGCCCATGGAACAGAGGCGAATATAGAGATCGGAAAACCCGACCCAGAAGAGACTCGCCCACGCCCAGCGCTTATGTCCCCGGTTCAGGCAGCTCACGCAGTCGTAGAGTTTGTGCCGTACAGGGTGTTCTGAAATGCGGTCGAAGACTCCCCCAATAAGATGCCGGAATGCGTGACAGCCGAAGATATATCCGCCCAGCAGCACAACATTCAGTACCAGAACGATGGTTCCGACGCCGATTCCAAAGCCGTCAGGGAAGCGGAACGAGAGGATGGCGTCATAGACGAGAAATCCCCAAATGAGGTAGGAGAGCCGCAAAAAGTAACGGTGAAAGTTCTGCAGAATCAGCGGAAACCTTCGTTCCCCCAAGTAGCTCTTGCGTGGTTCGCTCACTGCGCATGCCGGAGGATCGGCCCAGAATGCCTTGTAGTACGCGCCGCGGTAGTAGTAACAGGTAACGCGAAAAAGGCCGGGCATCCAGAGAATGAGGAGTGCTGGAGAAAACGGCAGAAAGCCTGGATACCATGCGGGCTTTGGGCCGAACAGCGCGTGTGAGGAGCTGCCGAAGAGTTCGGGCGAATAGAACGGGGAGATATACGGCCCGAAGGTGAAATGGCGGTTCTGGAACGCGGCCCAGGTGGAATATACGATAAATGTGCTTAGACCGAGAAAGACTGATGCAGGAGAAAGCCACCAGGCATCGCTTCGTGACGTTTGGCCGAACTTGCCATTTTTCCAGACTACGTCGGGAGCTGACACAAGTCCCTCCGGGGCCGAGGGATCGCCGGACTTCGCCTTCCCAGCCGCTGGCATGGCATTCTACAGCAATAACTCTGCCATCAGCTACACCGTATAGCGTTGGCTTTTCAGGGCCTCTCGCGTTAGGCCCACGCGGCTTATCTCTGTCTCCGGAGAAGGTGGGTTCCGCTATGTCAGCCAGAATGCAGGGATTTCACTCAGTGTGAACTGGTGACCGTTACCAACCGGCCTACACGCTCATTGAGTCTAAAGCGGCTCGGTTTGATTCCTGACGGCTCATCGCCAGCCCAGAGCAGGAGCGACGCTGGTAAGAATGGCCTCCATGACGTGCACATTGTATGCAACGCCCAGTTGGTTCGGGATGGTGAGCAAGAGTGTGTCGGACTCCGCAATCGCCTCGTCTTTCCTGAGCTGTTCAATCAGGACATCGGGCTCTGCAGCGTAGGTACGGCCGAAGATTGCCTGTGTGGTTTTGTCAAGGAAGCCAATCTTGTCTTCCTCCTGACCTCCACGTCCGAAATAAGCGCGGTCATAGTCGTTGATCAACGCAAAGATACTGCGGCTGACGGAAATGCGTGGAGCTCGAGTGTGACCAGCCTGCTTCCACGCCGCGCGCCGATGGTACCAGATACCTGACCGGATTCCCGCAGAAGAGATGGCTGCCAGAATCGAGGCTATGGTGAAGCCGGTCTCTCTTAGCGCGTCCGTGTAGCTCTCGTCATGAATATTTCACAGCTCGGGAACAAAACGCTGGAGCCAATCTATGAGACGCGCTATTGCTCACCTGTCACCAACAGGGCTTGGCACTCATTGAGCGTCGGTTAAGCTCAGTTTCAGGATTACTTGCGGGAAGCGGGCTTAAAGTGATCTGAATGATAATTGTCTACAAGCCGGCTTCTCAATATGGATCCGTCTCTTCGATCTACCTTGATTAGTTCTCTGATTGAGATCTCATCTGATTATTGATACTCGCGATTTTGCATCAGCCGCAGCATTGATATTTTGGCTTTTGGGTCTAGCGCAATGACGATGAGTATGGATCACCTCCTCACCAGCATAACCGTAGCGGGCGGGATGCGAATTCGAGACCAGCCTTAGCGGCCCAGCCGAACTCAGCACTGAAGTGTCCCCGTCGCTTTAAGCCCCGGCTCCAGTCAGGCTGCGCTCTTTACGCAGCGCCTCCAGCGCCGCCACAATCTCCGCCGGCTCCAGGCGGTTCCGGTAGTCGACATCGATAAAGGCGAGAACAATCGTGCCGTTCGTGTCGATAACATAGGTTGCGGGAATCGGCAGCACCCAGCTGTCGTCGCCGTTCTTCTTGGGCAGCGCATGTTGGAAGCGGGTGTAGATGGGCCGCAGTGCTTCAGCGAGCACAAACGCAATCCCATACGCCTTGCCCGTCGCCGAGCCTGTGTCGCTCAGAACCGGGAACTCAAGCTGGTTCTTTTCTGCGGTGGAAAGGCTCTCGTCCGGCGTTTGCGGAGAGATGGCCACCAGCTGCGCGCCGAGCTGCTGAATTTCGGGCAGCGCGTTCCTGAGCGCGCGCAGCTCCAGGTTGCAATAAGGGCACCATCCGCCGCGATAGAAGCTCACCACCACGGGCCCTTTGGCGAGCAGAGTGCTGAGCTGCACATGGCCGCCGCGCGCATCGGGCAACCGGAAATCCGGGGCCTGATCGCCGGCCTTGACGGCGCGCTGGGTTATGCCGGAAGCGGCCAGCTCCATGTCGGCGCTGGTCATCGCATCACGAATCTCCGGTGGCACTTCGGCCATGAACTCGGAACGGAAGGTATCAAGCTCGGCTTTGAGTGTCATTGCTGGTTCTCCCTTCGAGGTTCTGCGTTGGATCTGGGCTGGCCGAACGCGGGTATTCCCCCGCGCTGGCAGCGGAATTCATCGCGCTCACGCGACTTTTTCTGTCGAAGCCTAACGTTCGGCTTTGGCTTTCATCGACTTCACGAGGTCGGCCGCAGATGCTCCTTCGAGTGATAGTCCGTAGCCGACTTCCCGCACAATGCGCTCTTTCAACGGTTGAATGAAGTGCACGCGTGTATTGCGACGCGTCACTTCAGGAGCCTTCAAGTAGAGCGCGGCCAATTCCTGCGCCCGGCTGATCGCCTTGCCATTCGGCACAACTTCGGCCACAACACCCCATTCCTGTGCGGTTCGCGCCGGCAGCGGCTGTGGGTCAAGCAGGAAAGCTTCGGCTCGTCCCGCTCCCGCGCGATAACTCCATGTCGTAAAGATTCCGTCACCGGGCACAACGCCAGCAGCATAGTGACCCACATCCTGGAAAGTCGCTCCCTCAGCAGCAACAATCACATTGGCAAGCAGTGCATAATCGGAGTGAATATGCGCGCGTCCCTCGATCGCCGCGATGACCGGCACACGGATGTTGGCTATGTTTTCCAGGGCCTGAACGCCTTCATCGTGAATCTGGCTCCAAATTCCGGGATCAGAACCGTCGCCGAACGATGACCAATCGACATCCGTAATGAAATCCCCGCCTGCCCCCGTCAAAATGACGATCTTGTTCGCTCTATCCTGCGAAATACGGTAGAAGGCCTCGACAAATTCCGTATGTGTATGCGCGGTCATAAGGCACGGCCCGCCTTTTGTGTGAAGTTGAACTGTCAGCACACCGCTGGCATCTCTCGTCAGTTTTACGTTCTGATAAGAAGTGAAGTAGTCAGCTTGAACTGCTTGCATACGAGTCTCCTCTCGGTTTGAGTGCTTATCTTGAATCTGCCGCGATTGCCATGACTGTCGCGGAGGACTTAAGGACGAAACTCACAGAAGTACGCGGCAGATTAGATCTGGGCCATCCCGCCGTCGACAAACAGCTCGACGCCGTTCACGTAGCTGGCTTCGTCGGACGCGAGGAACGAAGCGGCCTTGGCAATTTCGTCCGGCGTGCCCATCCGGCCAAGGGGAACGTTCTTCGCGAACTGCTCCTTTAGCTGGGTCAACGCATCGCCCTGCTGCCACTGCTCAAGCAGCGGTGTATCGATGTGCCCTGGGCTGAGGGTGTTGATGCGAATATGCCGGTCGCGCAGTTCGTTCGCCATGGTGCGCGCGAACGAACGTACGGCTGCCTTGGTTGCGCTGTAGACGGTGACGCCTGGAATCCCTTTTACTGTTGCAATCGAGCCGTTCAGGATGACGGATGCGCCGTCATTCAGAAGCGGCAGGGCCTTCTGCACCGTGAAGAACAGCCCCTTCACATTGGCGTCAAAGTGAAGATCGAAAAACTTCTCGTCGACATCAGCAATCGGCTTTGGCTGCGAAACACCGGCGTTGGCGAAGAGGACATCGATCTTGCGGTTCTGCTTCCGCACTGCGTCATACAGCCGGTCGAGATCGGCGACATTGGCAACATCGCCCTGCACGGCCGTCACGTTCTTGCCGATCTCGGCAACCGCTGCGTCCAGCGCGTCCTTGCGCCGTCCGGTAATAAATACGTGGTCCATTCCTTCCTCAACAAAGCGTTTTGCCGTTGCCAGCCCCATGCCCGTTGAACCGCCTGTGATGACTGCGACCTTACCTGCGAATTTGTTTGCCATGGTGAACCTCCCTTTCTGCATCATCAGATGTGAGCCTATTGATTCCGATTCGCATGGTGTAGCCCGTCTGGAGTGATAACATCTATGCTCGTCTGGAATAAATATGGACCGATTGCGCGAGATGGAGATGTTTGTGCGGGTAGTCGAGACCGGCTCGTTCTCCGCGGCCGCGCACGATCTTAAGCTCGGCCAGCCCGCAATTTCTAAAGCGATTGTGGCTCTGGAAGAACGGCTCGGTGTGCGTCTGCTCGTGCGCTCCACTCGGCAGCTCTCACCCACCGAAGCGGGCACCGCATTCTACGAGCGCGCACTGCGTGCAATTGCTGAGGCCAACGAAGCCGACGCAGCCGCCCAAGGCGCGGGCGCGGGACTTGAAGGTCGCCTGCGCGTCTGCTCGCCGGTGACCTTTGCGCGCCTGCATCTGGTTCCCAAGCTCGGCGCATTTCTTGACGCGCATCCGAAACTCCGGCTGGAGCTGGTAATGGATGACCGGGCGGTCGACCTGGTGGCCGAGAACATCGATGCCGCCTTGCGCCTAGGCGCCTTGAGCGATTCGTCGTTGCGCGCACGCAAGCTCGCGCAGGTGGAGCGATACGTCGTGGCGAGTCCCGCATATCTCGCCAGAAGAGGGACCCCATCGAATCCAGCGGACCTCTTGGAGCACGATGGAATCATCTACGGCCAGAGCTCGGGCGGGCAGGAGTGGCTTTTTCGGCGCGGAACTTCGGAAACTTCCCTTCGGCTAAAGGCAAGGCTCACATTGAGCGCTGCCGAAGGCGTCCGTGAGGCCGTCCTGGCCGGCCAGGGATTTGCAATTACTTCGCGATGGATGTTTGCGCCGGAGCTCGCGTCCGGCGCGGTCGTTCCCGTACTGATGGAATGGACGCTGCCTCCCATGGAACTATGGGTCATCTATCCCTCCGGCAAGCTCACCAGCACCAAGGCTCGCGCATTTATGAAGTGGTTTGAAACCACCATCAACGAACCAGACTAAAACCATTCCTCGCACCAGGGTGAATGATCTCTCCGAATGTTTGGGGTCTCCGGGAAACTATCTTGCGAATTGTAACCTTATTGGTTACATAAATTCGCTTCGAGGTTAAATGGCTGAGGCAAAGTCACGCCGTCGTATCGAGGGCCACCCTCTACCGCCCGCCGGAGATGGTGTACAGGTCCGAAAGGCTTAGGTGATAGTGGTACGCATAGGCCTTGCCATCGGGCGTAATGATCAGGTTCTCCGTCTGCAGCCCGCCGATGGGCGGCAGTGGTATGTCCTTCCACTTTGTTTGAGCGCCTGTAGCCGGGTTGAGCACTTCCACATGGGCGGACATGGCGCCGGGCGCTGGATTATTCATCACATAGAGAAGGTTGTCGCTGGTCCATCCCAGAGCGTTCTGATCGGGGTGCAGCCCATGAATCGGCACCGGTGCGCCGCCGTCCATTGGCATCAGAAGGTTCGCAACGTAATTGTCTGAGGACCCAGCCAGCATCCACTTGCCGTTGGGGGACACGCCCCAGCCGACAGTCCCTTCCGGCGTAATCGGCTTCGGCGCGCCGCCGCTCAGGTTCTGCAGCCATGTCCGCGGAGCATGTCCTGCCTCTTTAGCCACGTAGTAAACGCTCTTGCCGTCCGGCAGAAAACCGCCGTCAATATAAGTTGCGATCAGGTTCGCCGGCGAAATCCTTCGCGGCTCGCCCGGGCCGATGGGCAACAGCCAGATCTGGTCCGCCGGTTCGGTAATCTTCTGCGAAAGCGCCCACTGCTTGTCCGGAGAAAGCCCCAGCCCGTACCCTTGACCGATGGCGATGGCCGGCGAACCGTCCGTGCCCCGCACATAGATCGTGTAGTTCTTCGAGCTGCGCCCTTCCTCTTCAAACAGGATCATCTTGCCGTCGTCGCTCATGTCGCGCAGCTCGCCGTAGTCCATCCATGAGAGGTCGCGCTGCGTCGTCCCATCCGAGCCGATAATCCCATGCCGTATGATCCCTTGCTCGGCAAGTACCATTCCACTCGCCGAGATGTCCCGAAGAAAAAGCCGTCCCGGCACGGAGAGGACCTCGCCGCGCTTGCCCGACAGCGAAAAGCTGTAGATCGTGCCCGACTCAAGCGGAGAACTGAACCATACCGCATCCCCCGTAGGCGTCCATGCCAGACCCTCCGCGCTCGTGTACACAGAACTCGTGGCAACCTTCTGCCCATTGGAGTGCAGAATGACGATCTGGCCTCGATCGTCGGTAGGATCGCCATGCGCAACAAAGGCCAGATACTCCCCGTTCGGCGAGAAGCGGAGGTCATCGATCGCCGGGCTGCTGTAAAGCACATGCCCGACTGGGTACTCGACCTGGCAGAGCGCCTTGTCCGGCAGATAGCGCACAATCGCCAGCGAAGAATCATCCGGACTGTAATCTGCCGCCACAACATTTTCGACCTCTTGCTTTGGAGCGCTTCCGGCGCTGCTGCGCGCCAGCGTTCCCACCGTGAGATAGCTGAAAGGCAGCGGCTTCGGCGCAAGCGCTACCGCAACTTCGCCGTCCTTTGAAATCGCCAGCAATCGCGCATTGCTGATCCCGAAAGGATGCCCGGAAGTTCCGCCCACTGGAACGGTGTAGATCTCCGGATTCCCCTGGTCCCACGCCGCGGTGTACAGAATGTTCTGGCCGTCAGGCATAAACCGCGCGTCGGTAATCGTCCCGCGCCGGAACGTGAGCCGATGGAACTGCATGCCTGTAATGTGCCGGTGCGGTCTCAGGAACCATCCCGCAGCTCCCGCCACCAGAACCAGCACTGCAAGTGCAGCGCCCAGTCTCCAACGAGGATCGATGGCGGCCTTCTGAACCGGCAACGTCCCGGATGCCGTGTTGTTCGTCACCGAATCCAGCGCAAAGGCAAGGTCGCGCGCCGACTGGAACCGCTGGTCGGGCGATTTCTCAAGGCAATGCCGGACAATACGATCGAGATCAGGAGGCATCTGCCGCCCAGAGCCAAACGTCTCCGGCGGCTCTTCATTCAGGATCGCGGTCATCGTCTCCGCAGCCGTGTCGCGCTTAAAGGCGCGCTGGCCGGTGAGCAGCTCATATAGCACCGCACCAAAGCTGAAGATGTCCGATCGGCCATCCACCGTCTGCCCGCGCACCTGCTCGGGAGACATATATCCAGCCGTCCCCACCACCGTACCTACATCCGTCGCGGGGCCGGGCGCGGTAATGGTTGGATCGAGCGGCGAAGCAAACCCCATCGACGGCCCGACCGACTTCGCCAGCCCGAAGTCGAGGATCTTCACCTGCCCCGTCGAAGTAATAAAGATGTTGTCCGGCTTCAGGTCCCGGTGCGCAATGTTCTTGCTGTGCGCGGCAGCCAGTCCATGCGCAATCTGGATCGCATAGTTGATCGCCTTGCGGTGCGACGGAGTGCCGCGCGCCAGCAGCTCCCGCAGGCTCTCACCCTCCAGCAGCTCTGAGACCAGATACGGCGCGCCGTCATGCGTTCCGATGTCAAAAATCGCAAGGATATTCGGATGGCTGAGCGCCGCAACCGCCTGCGCTTCAGTTTCAAAGCGGCGCAGCCGACCGGCATCCACCGCAAAAGACGCGGGCAATACCTTGACCGCCACATCCCGCCCCAGCCGCGTGTCGCGCGCCTTATAGACCTCGCCCATGCCTCCGGCGCCGATGAACGCCGTGATTTCGTAAGGTCCGAGACGTGAGCCGGGAGCGAGTGCCATGGAGTGAGCAAAATTATAGCTGGACTTGCCGGGATTCATCCTTCAGCCGCAAACCTGCATCTGCAAGTGATGCAAAATGCGCCTCGGGCGCACTATATGGAAGCGCCCGGCAACCCCGGCGTCGTGATGGAGGCGGATAATTTATGCCCACAGCCCAGCGTACTGACCCATTCCTTGCAGGGAACTTCCGCGTTGCAATCAACAGCATCACAGCCACTTCCTTCAGCGAGGTCAGTGGCCTCGAAGCCGAGATTGAGATCGCTGACTACCGCAATGGCGACGAAAAGCAGAACGCTGTCCGCAAACTGCCGGGTCTCAATAAATATTCGAATGTCGTCTTGAAGCGCGGCATCACCTCGGACCAGTCCCTGTGGAACTGGCTGCAAAGCGCGCTGAACGGGAATATTCAGCGTGCGAGCGTCGTAATCACTCTGCTCGACCAGGCTGACAACCCCGTCTGGGTCTGCAAGCTGTCCAACGCCTGGCCCTGCAAGTGGACCGGCCCCATCCTGATTGCTCAGTCCAGCGAGGTCGCAATCGAGACCCTCGAAATCGCCCACGAAGGCCTGGAATTGGCCCAGCCCTGAAAATTCGCGTAGCACCAGGTCTCAGTGAGGCCCCGAAATCGTGTAGAGATCGGAAAGGTGAAGGCCGTATCCATACAGGTAGCTTGATCCGTCGGGAGTGATGAACAGGTACGCCCAGTTAACATGGACGCCTGCAAGTGGGGGTATGGGAAGGTCGCGCCAAGCGGTGTGAGCGCCGGTGCGAGGGTCGAGCTTTTCAACGGCAACCGTTGACGCACCTGGTTTTGCGACTTGCACCACATAAAGCCGGTTGTCGCTCGTCCATCCCACAGGACGGTCATCCGGTTTTAAGCCCGCAATCGGAACCGGCTTTCCGCCGTTCATCGGCACCAGAAGCGTAGGCCATTGGACTGAACTGGACATAGGTACAGCCAGCATCCATTTGCCATCCGGTGAAACCGCGAAACCGAGGATGTTCTTTGGCGTGATGGCGCGGGGAGCGCCGCCGCTGAGGTCTTGAAGCCATGTGCGTGGAGAATGTTCGGGGTCCAGCGCCGCATAATAGATCGTCTTGTCGCCGGGCAGGAAGCCGGCGAGAACCATGCCGCCGGTATCGAGCATGGAAACGCGCCGCGGCTCACCCGGACCAACCGGCAGCAGCCAGAGTTGATTGTCAGTTCTTACGGACAGCACCCATTGCTTGTCATGCGAGAGTGCAGCACCATAGCCTTTGCCCAGGGGAATGGCGGGCGCGCCGTCGACGTTGCGGACATAGACCGTGTAATTCGGGGTCTCGGCCCCTTCTTCTTCAAAGAGGATCATCTTGCCGTCGTCGCTGATGGCGCGTGAGTAGCCGAAGCCGAGCCAGGACAGGTCCCGCTCTGTTGCCCCATTGTCGCTGTAGACAACGCTTCCAACGTGGAGTGTGCCCTGTTCGGCAAGAAGCTCTCCGTCGGCGGCTATATCGCGCAGGAAGAGGCGTCCGGAGACAGAAAGAACCTCCCGGCTCTTTCCGGAGAGCGACAGAGCATGAATCGCGCCCGATTCGAGCGGAGAGGTGAACCATACCTCATTTCCTGAGGGAGTCCAGGCAAGACCCTGCAAGCTTTCATAGAGCGGACTCACAGCAACCTTATCTCCGTTGCTGCGCAGAATGACAGTATTGCCGCGGTCGTCGTAGGGGCCATCATGGGTGACAAAGGCCAGGTATCGTCCGTCCGGTGAAAAGCGGAGGAAGTCGATATCTCCGGCGCGATAGATCACCTTGCCGATCGGGTATTCGACCTGGCAGGAAATCTTGTCCGGCAGGTAGCGCACAATGGCCAGCGAGGAATCTTTGGGGTTGTAGTCGGCGGCCTCAACATTCTCGATTTCCGGTCTGGGTGCGCTCGTCCCATTGGCGATGCGGGCAAGAGTGCCTGGATCGAGCAGCGGGAACACCTCGTTGGGCGCAAGCGCAATGGCAATCTCGCCCTGTTTGGAGACAGCCAGGAGCCGCGCATCTGCAACACCCAGAGAGCGGCCGCCATTCCCGTTCGCAGGCACGCTGTAAATTTCAGGCTTCGAGCCTTCCCACGCAGCCGTATAGTAGATCGTCTGTCCATCGGGAGAAAAGCGCGCGTCAGTGATGGTTCCGCGACGATAGGTCACCTGATGGAAGCGCAAGTTGACGGAGGGACGCGAGGCGAAGATCCTCCATGTGATGAGCGCAGTAGCCAGCACCAGCACCACCGCTGCGGCTGCGTAATACCACCATGTGCGGCCCGATGCCCCCTTCGCGGCAGGCTGTCCAGATGACGGCGTCAAATCCGACGCCGACTCAAGGTCGAACGCAAGATCGCGCGCCGACTGGAAGCGGTGATCGGGGGACTTCTCCAGGCAATGCCGGACAATGCGGTCCAGTGCCGGCGGCAGTTGGCGTCCTGTTGCGGCAGTCTCCGGCGGCTCTTCATTAAGAATCGCCGTCATCGTCTCCGCTGCCGTGTCGCGTTTGAACGCGCGCTGCCCGGTGAGCATTTCGTAAAGCACCGCGCCAAAGCTGAAGATGTCCGTCCGGCAATCCACCGCAGCCCCGCGCACCTGCTCGGGAGACATATATCCGGCCGTCCCCATCACCGTCCCTGCATCGGTCGATGGCCCCGGCACGGGAATCGTCGCGTCTGTCGGCGATGCTTGCCGGTTCAGCGCGCTCGCGACCGGCTTGGCCAGGCCGAAATCAAGGATCTTCGCCTGCCCGTCGCGGGTAATAAAAATGTTGTCCGGCTTCAGGTCCCGGTGCGCGATGTCCTTGCTGTGCGCCGCGGCCAGGCCATGGGCAATCTGAATGGCGTATTGGATCGCCCTGCGATGCGAGGGAACACCGCGCGCCAGCAGTTCGCGCAGGCTTTCCCCTTCAAGAAGCTCCGTGACGATATAAGGCGCGCCCTCATGCTCGCCCATATCGTGGACGGCAAGAATATTCGGGTGGCTGAGCGCGGCAACCGCCTGCGCCTCCTGCTCAAACCGGCGCAGCCGTTCCTGGTCCGCTGCAAACGACGCGGGCAGTACTTTGATCGCGACGTCGCGATTCAGACGCGTGTCGTGGGCCTTATAAACTTCGCCCATCCCTCCGGCGCCAATAAGCGCGGAGATTTCATACGGACCTAGACGCGAGCCAGCCGGTATGCTCATCGAGTGAGCAGAATTATAGACGAGGAATGCGGGTCCTCGTCCTGCAATCCTGTTTGAAAATCTCGGTCCATCAATCTCGCCTGCATCGCGTCATAGCTCGGCCCGGCGTCTCGGGCGCGGCCCGGCGATTGCACTCTGCTTCGGGACATCCCGGATGGAATCGCAGGAAAGCCTGTGCCTGCCAGCAACCCGGCGGTCGGACATTCGTTTCTCAGGAACCCTACCTGAAGCTTTCAAAGCCAAAGCATCCGATGCACACCAGTGATCTGCGATTTCTCAGGCTTACTCTCACAAACGTGCATCCCCTCACCCAATCGATCACTTCTTATTAGTCGTCTTCTCAATACTCATCTTGAAGTTCCCCTCTTGTCCGTGTATGGAGCAGAAGGTCGTACATGATGGAGCCGCTGAAAATCTCGGGCTCGCGCCTACCGATTGGATCACTAGAACTTTGCTCGATCCCGGCGCAGAAACTGGCCAGAAAAAACCATATCTTGCGGCACGAACATTTGAAATCTTCGTTCTCTCCTCGACTCTTTGTACTTATTCACTCACGTTTCGAACTAAAGCGAGAAGATCAGCGTCTCCAGCTGACATGCGTGATTGCCACCAAGCTAGATAGGCTCGAAGCCGATCCTCTTTCTGTCAGGCCGTGTTCAGCGTGCGGTGTTCTGTCTCCGTCGCTGCTCGCTTGCCTTTTTGATTTCACTCATATCGCCAATCGGTCGTATGTCCCATAACGTTCCATACTTCAGGGCCGGATGCTGCGACATGAGCTGAATGGCATGATTCATGTCCCGCGCCTCAAGGATGCCAAAGCCGCCGAGCTGCTCCTTGGTTTCCGCATAAGGACCGTCGGTGGTCACGACTTTGCCGTTCTTCCAATGCAAGGTCAACGCTGTTTCAGAAGGCTGAAGACCCTCTCCGCCCCAGGAGTGCCCGTGGGCGCGAAGATGGTCGTCGTACTCAAAGCATGCGTCGAACATTGCGTTTCGTTCAGCCTCAGTCAAGGCGTCGAATTTGCTCTTGTCGTAGTAGCCCAAACAGAGATATTTCATGGTTCTCTCCTTTTTCCTCTCGTCTTTGGTGGGGGCCTGCGGCACGGCCGTCGCAAGTGTTGCCGTTACTGCTTGAAGTAGCGGAGCGCAACACATCCTGATTTAAGAATTTTTGACTCAGCAAGTTTGAGTTGCAGTTTCTTCGGCAGGTTTACGCCGTCGAACAGGCGTCTTCCTTCTCCTGCAACGACTGGCCCGATGACAAAACGAAACTCATCCACCAGACCAAGCTCGACAAGTTGTGAAGGAATATCGACGCCGCCGGCCAAAATATTTTTGCCTGGCTGCTGTTTTAATTTAAGTACCTCGTCACGAAGGTTCCCACGAACAATTCGCGTGTTTTTATCTTCAGCGCGGTCTAATGACCGCGAAAAGACAATTTTGCCGGTGGAGACAAAGGCACGGGCGAATTCGGTATCTGCTTTTGACGCGGACGGGTCCTTGAGGACATCAGGCCAATAGGGAACCATCAATTGCCAGGTTTTACGCCCAAAGATCTGCAGGTCAGCCTCTCGCGTGAGATCAGTCCAGTATGCAAGTAATTCTTCATCGACATATTGTTTGGTGTGGTCGCAGCAGCCATCCAGGGTGATGTTGATTGCGTAGATTACGTTTCTCATTGAATTGAACTTCCCCTTTATGTATCGGTGATTGCGCCAGCACGCGGCGGATGAGAGTGTTGAACCGTTCAGTTGCTTCCGTCGGGCCTTCTGTCAAAGAATGCGTAGGAGATCGGGCGCACCTCGACCGGCGCCCGGCAGGCGACGGCAGCCCTGCGCCCCCACTCGAGCGCTTCGTTCAGATCAGCGGCTTCCAGCATCCAAAAACCGCCTACGTGCTCCTTGGTCTCGGTGTACGACCCGTCGGTGACGAGCACTTTGCCGTCGGGCTGGGCTTGCAGCGATTTGGTGTTGTTGACCGGGGAAAGGGCAGCGACGAACTTCCGGGCACCGGCAGCCACCATTTCGCGGTTGAGCGCGTGGATCTCTTCCATCATTGCTTTGCTTTCGACCGACGGGTCGTAGTCGTCGGGGCGGTAGATAGCAACCAGATACTGTGGCATGACTTTTTCTCCCTGGTTCCTGTAACTCGCGGAACTGTAGCGCATCGTTCAGCAGCCAGATAGTCGCTGGGGACAGCGAAAATCGACAAATATTTTTTCCGATTTCGTCTCAGTTTTTGAGCACGCCTAATGCAGTACTACTGGCGTTCCATCGGACCAATCCGGGACCATGACCAAGAACACGAGAATCGGTGGCAGTCCGTTCATTTGCGATGGCTTCTCTGGCGAGAAGAACCACAAGGGAGCCGACATAATCGGCGAGCCCGCTGCGCCAGAGCCCCAATCTTCAGCATTCCTGACGGAGGTATAAAACATTACATGCGGCAGGTTGTGGCCACCTTGGTCAGTCAGATACGACGACTTCGACATCATGTAGTCCATTGCGCCGCTCTGAAGGTTCGGCAGTTGTTTATTTTTGTATGCCGCTTTCAGTGCCGCCACCGTCTCCGCCTTGGAACGACCGGCCATCACCATCCTGGCGCGCAGATAAACGATGGGCAATATCGAGCGTGCAGCCTGGGGGTTCAGACAATCGGCAGCCCTCACCTTCGGGTTCCAGAATTCGTCCCAGTCGAATGCTGCTCCCCACGACCGCCCTACAAAGCAGACGAAGCCGCTTTTCCCGCGGACCGCTGTCTCATAACCCTGCCGTCCCAGAACCAGGACCTCTGCATCGCGGGAGATGGACTCCGGCGCTGCGCTGCGCGCCAGCGCGATCTCGGCAGTCCGATCCATGAGATACTGCCCGACCGGGGCCATCTTCGGATAGGGCGTTGCGGCGTCCTGTGCCATCGCGTGGCAGGCCGTACCCAGCACAACCAGCAGTGCGACGGTTTTGATTGCGCCAATCTTCTTTTTTTGCATTGTCTTTCTCCTAAGCATGCGCCTTTTTCCGCCAGCGGCTGAACGAACGGATGAAGGCAAGCGAGCAGCGACAGAACACCGCGCACCGGAGAACGCCACTGCCCAGCGCCAGCACGCGGCGGGTGCGGCTGTTTACTTGCTTCCGTCGGGTTCTTGTTCCGGAGCCGGGAAGAAAAGAAGTTCGCGCACTTCGCCGGGCACATCGCAGGCAATGGCGCCCTTGCGCGCCCACGCGAGTGCCTCGTCCATATTGGCGGCTTCCAGTATCCATAAACCGCCCATGTGCTCCTTGGTCTCGGTGAACGGCCCATCGGTGACGAGCACTGTGCCGTCGGACTGCTTCCGCACCGTCTTGGCGCTGGCGGCCGGGGAAATGCCGCAGGCGAACTTCCTTACGCCGGCAGCAATCATTTCGCGGTTGAGCGCGTGGATCTCTTCGACCATCGCTTCGGTTACGGTGGATGGATCGAAGTCGTCGGGAAGGTAGTTACAAACCAGATACTGTGGCATGACTTCTCCTTTTTGTTTCCTGTGATTCGTATTCTGCGAACTCAGGAGCCGTGGCTCATCGTTCTTTTGTCCTATAGTCGTTCGGGAGACGGAAAATCGACAGCTGGGCGAAATTTTATTTTTATTTTTTATTTCAACTGCCGAATGCGTTCCTGCAGAAACTGCCGCTCCGGTTCCTGTTGGGTCAGAGCCAGGGCCTTCTCATACGAGGACCGGGCCTCAGCCGTCCTGCCCAGCCTGCGGCACATTTCCGCACGGGCGGAATGCGCGAGGTAGTAATTTGCCAGTTCACCGTGTTCCAAGACCGCATCGATCTGCGCCAGGCCGGTTTCCGGGCCATCGCGCATGGCAATGGCCACGGCACGATTGAGATGTACGACTGGCGAGGGCTGAATTCGCGCCAATTGGTCGTAAAGCGCAACGATCTGCCGCCAGTCGGTCGCGGCCGCCGATTCCGCCTCCGCATGAACGGCCGCAATCGCCGCCTGCAACGTGTAAGAGCCGAAGCTGCGGGACTTCAGCGCTTTCTCCAGCAATGCCACTCCCTCCGCGATCTGCTCCGGGTTCCAGAGAGAGCGGTCCTGGTTCTCCAGCAAAATGAGCTCGCCGGACGGTGAGGTTCTTGCGGCGCGGCGGGATTCCTGCAGCAACATCAGAGAAAGCAGCCCCATGATTTCCGACTTCAGGATTTCCGGTTCCGGCTGGAGCTGGGCCAGCAACCGGCCCAGCCGAATGGCCTCGCCGGTCAGCTCGGCCCGCGTTACCTCCGCTCCAGCCGCAGCCGAATAGCCCTCGTTAAAGATCAGATACACAACCTGAAGGACAGCTCCCAAGCGGGTCGGCAACTCCTGCGAGGCCGGCACCTGGTAAGGAATTGCCTTATCGCGGATGAGCGCCTTGGCGCGCACAATGCGCTGGGCGAGCGTTGCCGGCGTAACCAGAAACGCCCGGGCAATTTCCTCCGTGGTCAGGCCGCAGATTTCGCGCAGAGTGAGGGCAATCTGTCCCTCCGGAGGCAGAGCGGGATGGCAGCAGGTGAAGATCAGACGGAGGCGATCGTCCTCGATCTCTTCATCCTCGAGAGGAGCGTCATTGACGCGCGATTCAATGTGGGCAACAAGGTCTCCCTGCGCTGCGTCGAAGCGGGCGCGACGGCGGATGCCATCGATGGCCTTGAAGCGCGCCGTTGAAATCAGCCAAGGGCGCGGATTGTCCGGAATGCCGGTCTGCGGCCAGGACTCCAGTGCAGCCGCGAATGCCTCGTGCATGGACTCTTCGGCCAAGTCCAGGTCTCCCAGGAGGCGCACCAGCGTTGCCAGAACCCGGCCCGATTCCGACCGGTAAAGAGTGTCAATGGTCCTACGGATTTGTTCGGGCACGGGCGGCGGCATCTACGCCAAACTAGCAAACGGAGTGGCGGGAGACAACTGCGCCCGGGCTTCCCCTCCACAGCCCCGACTACGACGACGGCGAGATATACTCGCCCACAAACATGAATCGAGAAACTCCAGTTATAACTGGCTGAGAAAAACGGGGCAGTCAAGCCCTCGCAATCGAACCCTTCTGCATCCTGATCGAGCCTATGAAACTAAAGTTCGTCCCTTCAAGTCTTTGTACTTTATGTTTGATATCGCAGAGACAAGCATCAAATCATTAGTCAAGTATTAATGCCGCCCGGAAGATGACTCCACAGCAGGATTTCCCGTCAGGAGTCATCATCTGTCCATCACTATTGAAACTCTGGTTAGTCGGTAGCGGTTAAAGGCGAACTCCTTCACTGCAAGAACTTATTGTTGTGGTGTGCAATCTACTCCTGTCAACAACTCCGCATGCTTCAATCATCCAGGCTAGACGCGAGGATCTGCGTCCCCGGAATGTATAGACGGAAGACAAAGAGCCGTGATTCCATACAACCTTGCTCTCTTGACAAATCCCGAAGTTGGCATCAGGATTAGTCCACAATCTGTTTGGTGATGAAGTCCACCTCTAACCGCCCTCCAGGCTGATGACTCCTACCAACGGGAGGAGTCTTGCGCGGGAAATGCCTGGAAAAGGTTCGCGAACAATCTTTCCCTGCTTATTCTGCTGAAACTCATTGCAACAGGAGGCGGTATTGATCCTGTCCGATGAGATTCTCCAGGTCTGTCAGGTGCTGTGTGTCCTGCTGCTGGCGCCGCTCCTGCAGGGATTCATTCTGAAGGCCGAAGAGCGGGTGCAACGCAGCCGCGGCCCGAGCATCTTTCAGCCATATCGCGATCTCTGGAAGCTCTTCCATAAGCAGTCCGTTGTTCCGGAGTCAGCTTCGTGGATTTACTTTATCGCGCCCATCATCGCGTTTACTGCGATGCTGACGGTTCCAATTCTTATTCCTGTGCTCACGGACCGTCCGTTGCCACTTTCGGACATGGGAGACATGCTGGGCGGAGGCATGATTCTGACGCTCGGCTCATTCGCCATCATTCTGGCCGGCCTTGATTCAGGGAATGTCTATGGAGGCATCGGTTCCAGCCGTGCAGCGATGCTCGCAATCCTTGCCGAACCGACTCTGATCCTCGTCCTGGTTGGGGTGAGCCTGCTGGCAAAGGCCATGCTGCCGTTTGTTGTGAATCACCTGCTGCTGAGCAGCGCTTCTGTGTATTGGAGCCCGGCGCATCTCTTCCTGATTCTGGCGTTTTTCGCGCTCCTGCTGGTGGAGACAGACCGATTGCCGATCCACTCGAGCACCCATCTCGAAATTTACATGATCGATGAGGCGCGGATTCTGGAATACTCCGGCCCTTTACTGGGGCTGCTCAAATGGGCTTCGATGATGAAGCAGTTCATCCTCTACATCATTTTCTGCAATGTGTTCCTGCTTCCCTGGAGCCTTTCGCAATTGGGAACACCGCTGGGACAGCTTGGCGCAATCGGGTCCCTGCTGTTGAAGTTCCTGCTGGTGGCCCTGACAGTCGTCGTTGTCGAGACTGTTCAATCGCGCCTGCGCTTTTACCGTTATCAGGAACCTTTAGCGGCGGGATTTCTTTTTGCCGTGCTTGCCATTGTTTCGAGCCAGTTGCTTTGAGGAATTGGGATGTTCCTGGCACACATCAACTCGCTGCAAGCTTCGATCTTCAGTTCGCTCGCTATTTTGAGCCTGCTGCTGACCTTTGTCATGCTCGGCTCACACTGGCTGAAGAATTACGTCTACGCATTCGCTGCCCAGTCATGGCTGATTGCTGCGTTGTCCGCGTCGGTGGGCTATTTCAGCGGCTACAGGGAGCTGTATGCAATCGCAGTGCTTACAGCCCTGTTTCGTGGCCTGGTGCTGCCGTGGCTGCTGATGCGGATCGTCAGCAGACTGAATGTGAAGCGGGAGATTCACTCCGTCCTTCAGTCGAGCTCGAGCCTGGTGATCGGCGCCTGCGTGGTGATGTTCGCCTTCGTTATCGCCAACCACATGAGCAGACAGCAACAGGGCGCGGCTCATGTAGTTATTCTGGCCCTCACCATCATGCTGTCGATGAAGTTCCTGGGCTTTCTCATGCTGTCCGTGCGCGATGAGGCGGTCAGCCAGATTCTGGCGCTGCTTGTGCTCGAGAACGGCATTTTTCTGGGCTCGCAGATCCTTGTGCCGGGCATGCCGCTGCTGATAGAGATTGTCATTCTTTTTGACTTGCTTATCGTCGTGGCGTGCTTCGGCATGCTGGTCCGGTTTCTTGTGGTGCATGCGGGGACCACAAGCAGCCGTGAGCTCAACAGGCTGGTGGGATAGCGCATGGGGCGACAGTTACTCTCCATCCTTTTGCTTGCGCCTCTAGCTGCCATCTTGGTGTCTCTGGCCTCGCGTCGCGCCCGCATCGCGGAATATGCAACCGTTGCGGCCGCGATTATCGATCTTGCAGTCAGTATCCCTCTGCTACTCCGCACTTTGTCAGGCTCGCTGATATTTGCGCATGGTTACGTCCTTCTGGACGCCTTCGGAGTCTGGGTCATTCTCTGTGTTTCCATCGTTTACGCCCTCTCGTCCATTTATGCCGTCGGATATATGCGGCTTTTGAATGAGGAAGAACGGCTGCCCACGTTCTATGCGCTGTTCTCAGGGTTCGCGCTCACTATGCTGTTGGCCTGCGTGATGAACAATGCCGGCGTCTTCTGGATTGCTATCGAGCTGACAACACTCGTCAGCACGTTTCTGGTGGGCTTCGAACGCGAGGCCGAGAGCACCGAGGCTGCGTGGAAGTACATCGTGGTTGTTTCCGGAGGCATCAGCCTCGCGCTGCTCGGAACCGTCCTGTTCTATTGGGGCAGCTCCTTCGTACTGGGGCCGAGCTATGCGATGACCTGGGCCGCATTACGTCAATCGGCTCCGCAGGTATATCCGCCTCTGTTGCTTGTTTCCTTCCTGCTGGTGCTGGTGGGCTACGGCACCAAGGCCGGCCTGGCTCCCATGCACACCTGGTTGCCGGACGCGCACAGTGAATCTCCCGCTCCGGTGTCGGCCATGCTTTCGGGAGCATTATTGAATGCCTCCATGCTGGGCATTGCCCGGTTTCTCGGCGTCGTTACCGGAACCTCGGTCAGTCGATTTGCGCATGCTGCCGTGGTCGGCTTCGGGATCTTCTCATTCGTGCTCGCAATCCTGTTTATTGTTCGGCAGACCGGCATCAAGCGCCTGATGGCATATTCCAGCGTTGAGCATATCGGCGTTCAGGCTCTCGGTCTCGGCTTTGGCGGGCCGCTCGGCATGGCCGGCGCCCTGTATCACATGCTGAACCACTCACTGAACAAGTCGCTGATGTTTTATGGCGCGGGAAATGCCATGCGCGCCTATCGCAGTAAGGAGATCAAAAGCATCCGCCATGTGCTGAAGGTTTTTCCGGTCAGCGGCATTCTCTGGCTGCTGGGAGCAGTAGGCATCGCCGGAGCACCGCCGTTCGCGCTGTTTCTGAGCGAGTTCACCGTGCTTCGTGCCGGAATAGGCGGGAGCTATCGCTGGGTTGTGATCGTCTTTGTCATCTTTCTCATTATTGTCTTTATCGGTTTTCTCTCTCACTTCCGCGCCATGTACTTTGATGAAGCGTCTGAAGGAGAGATCGTGCCTCTGCCATTCACTGCGTGGCGGACTCTTCCGATGTGGCTCGCGTTTCTTCCTCTCCTTGTCCTCGGACTCTGGTGGCCGCATGGTCTGTGGAATATCTTCCATCAGGTCTTCTTGAGCGTGATGGGAGGTGGCCAGTGAGAGAGACAACCGAACGCGTTCTTCAACCAGCCGAAATTGCCGAGGCGTGCCGGCAACTCACAGATCAGGGTGCGCGCCTGCAAATGGCGTATGCCTGGTTTCCGGAACGCGGAGAGTCACCGGAAGTCCTCTACCTTGCCGACCAGGGTCCAGGCAAGCCGTTTCCGCTGTTGCGCTGCCGTCCTTCTCAGGGATCGGCTCAGATGATTTCGCTTGCTACACAGATTCCGTTGCTTGGCTGGTACGAACGAGAAATGACGGACCTCTGCGGAATCTATTTTGCAGGACATCCAGAGCCTCGTCCTCTTGTGCTGCACGAAGGCGCGCACCCTGCTCTGCCTCCGCTCGACCCTCGCTATCCAAAAGATCAAATTATGCCTTATACCGAGGAGGCCTGGGATCTTCCGCCTGTGGAAGGCAATGACGTACAGGCGTTGCCGTTCGGGCCGGTCCGCGGCGACGTGCTCGAATCGGCGCAGATAGCCTTCTATTACATCGGCGAGGCGATCCTGCACTGCCACCCGCGGCTCTTCTTTAAACATCGCGGCATGGAAAAGCGGTTTGAAGGACTGTCGCCCATGCTGGGCACGCTCGTTGCGGAGCAAATCTCCGCCGTCGGCAGTGTGTCGCACGCTCTGGCATACTGCCAGGCTGTCGAAAATGCCTGCGAGTGTGAAGTGCCACTCCGTGCGCGCTGCCTGCGAACTGTGCTCGCCGAAATGGAGCGCCTCTATAACCATCTTTACTATCTGGGGCACCTCTGTCACACCACAACATTGAAGGTGGGCGAGGCGCAGGGAAAGCTGCTGGCTGAGCAATGCAAGCAGTTTAACGGCATTTTTACCGGCAGCCGCTTCCTGCGCGGGCTGCTCAAGCCGGGCGGGCTGCGCCGTGATCTCAATCTGCACGGTTTGCGCGCAAAACTCAATGTGCTTGAGCCTGAGATCGAGAGCTACATGCAGGCCCTGGAGACGACCAACAGCCATCTCGACCGCCTGATTACAACCGGACATCTTCCTTACCAGACAGCTTTTGACCAGGGCGCGTCCGGCCCTATCAAGCGGGCCTCCGGCATCGAGCGCGACCTGCGCCACGATCATCCCTACGCAGCGTATGATCGGCTGCCAATCGAAATCCCTGTGCGGAACGAAGGGGATGCCCACGCACGGGTACAGGTCAGGATGGCGGAGATCCGCACCAGCGTTGCGCTGATTGTGAGAGCCATCGACGAGATGCCCGAAGGCCCCATCGATACTGAGGTGCGTTTGCAACCACGCGCAGAAGGATTGGGATGGTGCGAAGGACCGCGGGGCTCTACCTATTACTGTGTACATCTGGACGACATAGGCACGCTGGTGCGAGTCAAGGTGAAGTCGCCTTCATTCTCGAACTGGCGCGTGTTTCCGTTCACCGTGCATGACACAAACATGATGGATTACGCGATCAACGAGGCAAGCTTCGGCCTGACCATGGCCGGATGCGACCGATAAGGATTGGAGAATCAGAATGCCGATCTGGACACTATACGGACTCAGTCGAGGGCTGGCGACGACTCCGTGGCCGGCAAAGAGCGAGAGCGGACAGCAGCAGGGTGTGCTCGGATTGCCGGCATTTAACCAGGATCGCTGCGATGAGACTTGCCGTGCATGCGTTGACTCCTGTCTGCCTGAAGCCATCACGATTGAAAGTTCGGCATCAGGAGAACGGCTGACCATTGATTATGGCAAATGCATCAGTTGCCAGTTATGCACCGAGACCTGCCCGAATAGTGCGCTTGAGAAATCGGACCACTGGGCCTTCGGCGTCCGCCGGCGTGAAGACCTGGTGTGGGCGGAGGCAATGGCAACGCAGGAGGCGAAGGAGTTAAAGAACGGTATTCGGCGTACGTTTGGCCGCAGTCTGCATATACGCCATGTCGATGCCGGTTCCTGCAATGGCTGCGAATCGGAACTCCAGGCGTTGAATAATCCCTACTACAACCTGCATCGTCTGGGAATTTTCTTTACGCCGTCCCCGCGTTTTGCCGACCTGCTGCTGGTGACCGGCTCCGTGACCTACGCCATGCGTGAACCACTGCTCGAAACGTGGAATGCCATGCCGGAGCCTAAATGGGTGATGGCGACGGGTACTTGTGCAGTTTCCGGAGGCATCACCGGAGGCGGGTACAGTTGCGCGCATGGTCTCGATGGAATCCTGCCGGTCGATATCTATCTGCCCGGCTGTCCTCCCAACCCATCGGCCATGATTCACGCCCTGCTCCTTTTGCTGCGCCGAGCGGAGCAGGTGGTGCATGGAGGTCATTATGGGAGATAGGCTTCTTCTCGCCATGCCCATCTTGTGGGGCATCGCCTTTGTGGCCGCGCTGTTGGAACGCAGCGGAAAGCTTGCTCGCATCGCAGTCGCACTGGGCTGCCTTGCTGGAATTGCAGGATGCATTGCTACATTGCCTGCGCCTTCAGCTTCTGTCGCAGTGGGATTTCTGCTCGCCGATACGCCCGTGCGGTTTCAGCTCAGCCCCGGAGCCTGCTGGCTCCTGCTTTTCGGACTCATCCCCGCATTCTTCGCCGCTGCTCTGAGCAGCACCGCATCGTTGCGTTCGAAGCAATCCGCGTGGATGGCGGGCGTGGCTTTGTCTCTTCTGGGCGCGCTGGGGGTCTTCGGGCTCCAGGATGCGATGTCTTTCCTGATTGCCTGGGAGGTCATGAGCCTCGGCGGAGCCGTCATGATTCTCGGTGAGGGAATCTCGGAGTCAAGAGGCGGGCCGACGCTTTTCATGCTCGCGCTGCTCGAAGTGGGCGCGGTTGCGGTTCTTCTCTCGCTCCTGCTGCTTGGAAATCACTCAGGCTCTGTCAGCTTCGAGGCACTGGCATCGGTTCACATGCCGTCAGCTGCGGTTGTGCTGATCGTCGGCTTGCTGCTGCTGATCGGATTCGGTGCAAAGCTGGGAGTGTTGCCCTTTTATGAGTGGTTCCCCGCCGCGTATGGCTCCGGCAGCGGTGCGACCGGCGTCATCTTTTCCGGCGTCGTCCTCAATGCGGCTTTTTATGCGCTTGCGCGCGGCGTTCTCGATTGGTTGCCACATGCTGGAGTCTGGGCCATGAGCCTGGCCATCATTATGATCATCGCTGGCGTGTTGAGCGCCATCCTTGCCATCTTCAATGCTTTCCAGGAAGAAGACTGGCGGCGCATGCTCAGTCTGTCATCGGCGGAAAACGCAGGAATCGCAGTCGCGGTCCTCGGCGCGTCACTGCTCTTTGCTATCACTGGTCTGCCCGCCGCTGCCGGACTGGGATGGATCGTTTGCCTCATTCACCTCGCAGGCCACAGCCTGGCCAAAGGAACGTTGTTTCTCACTGCCGACGGCGTCTACACCGCAAACCAAAGCTATCTTATCCGTCAAACGGGCCTGCTTAGAAACACGCCGGTGATCTTCGGCATAGGCGCCCTCTTTGCAGCTATGAGCCTCGCTGCCTTGCCGCCTCAGGCGGGTTTCGTCAGCGAGTGGTATGTCTTCCAGACACTCTTCCAGGGTATGCAGGTGAATGTTGTAGCCGCGCGATTGACCATCGCTCTGTCGGCCGCCGGCCTGGCTTTGGTTGCAGCTGTCGCGCTTGCAACGTTCGCCAAGCTCTTCGGGATCGGCCTTCTCGGAGATGGACATTTCGGTCCGTCCCATCTTTCTATTCGCCGCTGCGGCAGCGTCTTTCTTCTCGGACTCTGTGTCCTGGCGCTGGCAGTCGGTATGCCCTGGTGGGTACAGATGCTTGGCCCTGCCAGTCAATCCTTCTTTGGAGTCAATGCCGCGGCCCGGATGAAGGACGCATGGCTTCTGGTTCCCCTCAGCGGGAAATTTGCCTTCATTTCTCCCACCAAGCTGGTTATTGCAGGGCCTCTTTTGGCGCTGCTTCCACTTCTGATCTTTTCCATAAGCCGAAGCGCGTTTCCCCTGCACCGCGTACCTGTCTGGTCCGGTGGCCGCCGCGAAGACGCGCGCCGTATCGCCACGACGTCTCTCGCGTTCTCAAATGCACTTCGCACATTCTACGGATTCATCTATGGGCCCACCCACAACCTTGAGCGCGAATATGATCACGGTCCCTATTTCGTGAAACGCCTGATCTTTAATCAGGAAGTCGCCCCTATTTTTGGACCCTACCTCTTTGCCCCGTTGACGCGCCTGGTTCGATCAGTCTCGGATCGTGTCAGCGTCATCCAGTCCGGCTATCTGAACTTTTACAATGGGCTGATCGGTCTGCTGCTCGTGCTCATTCTCGGGCTGGCTTTGTTTTATCGGTAATCAATACTGTTTTGTTCCACTCTATGAGTGGCTTCGCCGTGGCATAAGCCGAAACCGACGCATCTGTCAGACAGATTTCATTTCGTCGCGTAATCCAATTCCGTAGCTCCCATTTCCTTGAGTGCCAGAGCGTCCTCAGGAAAATCCCAGCACCGCGCACCAAATTATCGCCGACTTTGCGGTAGTGAGCCGGATAGGCGGCGCGGCTGGCGGGGCGATGATCTACGGATCGGGAACCGTTTGGTAAATTATTGATTTTATTGAACCTTCGATTTTTGAATCCGGGGCCAAGTTATTGATTCCGGCGATTTTTGGCGTAAGTTAGTGAAACGAAGCCAATTTCCGCAAAAATGGGCGTAAGTTCAAGATACGGGCCATCTTCCCGGCATATTCAGGATTTAAAAACACTTGCGGTGACCGGGCGCGGCGCGGTTTTGGTTTTGCGCGGGGAAAGTCTGCCGGGCCTGAATTCTTTCTCCCCTATATATCCAGTATAGCGACTTCAGAAGGGCTCAAATACATTCCGTGGGAAAGTTTAAGCGGTTTGCTTTGAGTTGGTTGCGTTGAATTCTGGGCTGAAGGGGGTTGACAGGGGGAAATGGGTGAAGCGGACAGCTGAGGCTTGGTCAGCAAAGAACGGCCTGCGGGGCAGGTGGCTGAATCTGATCTGATCGATTCATCGCCGAAGGATGACGATTTGAGTTTTGAAGAATCAAAGCGCGTTTATGAGGACTGATCTGCGATGCGCGAGCGCCGACCATATTTGATGTGCGCATGGAGAAAGACAAAGAGTCGATGCTGATGGCGCGACTCGCCAGAATCGAATCGTCGGGAGCGAAACCGGTCCATCTGCCGAAGTCTCCTTCGGCGAGCCTGCCCACGACTGCCAACTCCGCTACTCTCAAAAGTTCTCGATCATCCAGACGTTGCTATCGTTTGTGTAGCCTGCCACCGCCAAATGCCGCCGGTCGGGAGACGGTATTCCTTTAGTGCCCAGGAAATTGAGTTTTTGCTGCCATAGCGCGCTGGCCTCTCCTCTAAGATCGACGCGAAGCAGGGTGGTATCCTGGGGCGTCTGGCTGGAAACAAACAGTGCGTTTCCGTCGGCAGACCAATCGACTGACCAAAGGTTGTTCCATCCCCTTACCGCTAAATCGGTTGTCACCCCACTCTTCAGGGATAACAGTCGAATGCGCCCTTCGCGCGTCATGGCGATTTGCGAGCCATCCGGGGAAAGGTCCCAACCGCCTGCAATGGAGGGCTCCCCTTGCCGACATCCATGTTAGTAGTCTGTCAAGAGAAAACTCGAGGCCATAGGGCGCGCTCGGGAGAGCGCGCATTGCGCTGAGTCAGGATCGTTCGCTGCGCACGAGTGCCTCACGGCTGTTGGCCATTGCCTTCCAGCGGGACCAACAAATCGTTCAGAATCGCAACAACCTCAGATCAGGTTTAGAAGATCAGGAAATAGCAATCGGATGTGAAAGGGAGGCCGTTAGCCGGGCTTGCCCGAAAGATTTCGGCGTTTGCGCGTCTCTGCAACAACCTCGTCCACTTGGCGTAGCACGTCATGGGCCGCCATCAAGCCAAAGTGGTCCTGGCTGCCTGATACGGTAATCATGTCTTCCGGGAACTCCTCTCCGAGGATGCCATTGTCGAGGTTTTGTAGTTTCAAATCCGCTAACGCGGCCCGATAGCTGGAATCGTTCGAGATAACCAGTCGCAGCGTTGGCAAGCGCTCGCGAGCTCCTTTGAACCGTCGCGCAAACACTTCGAATCCCGGGGTTTCACTGAATGGACGGACAATATCGGTGGCAGCGCGCCGCAACACGCCAATATCACCCTGGAACTTGCGCAGCACTTTCACCAAATAGTCCTGCATGTTGAGCCAGTCTTCCAGGGAGGTCGCTGAGTCGCCCATCCGTTTCAGATCGGCAATTGATACCTCCGGACGGTCGGGAGAAATCCCTGCCAGGACCCGCGAAGCGAAGCAGGTATCGAGGGACAAATTGCATTCTAGCGACAGGAAAGCGTCAATGCGCGGCGCCGGCTCGCCAGCTGGCCCCAAAAGCATCTCGAAACCCATGTCCGCACCCAGCGAAAAGCCGACCATCACGACGATTTCGGGTTGGAATTGTCCAGAGATTTCCCGCAACCACTCGCGCAAGATGGCCACATGATCCGCAAGTGACAAGGAGATGCGTCTGCGACGATCCGGTTCGCATCCGTAGAGCGTGGGACTTAGGCCTCGATACGCCAAATTCTTGAGGATCGGCTCAAAGTCTCCGTGATCGAGACCGAGTCCATGAAGAAAGAAGACCAGGACATCCGAGTCAACCTGGTTGTCTACATAGCGCAAATGATCGCCGATAATTCGAGGATCAAGAGTGGCGCGGTCGAGCTTGCGACAAACGCGTTCCGTAAGCATGAACTGGTGCTCGATCAACTGGTTCGCGGCCTGCTTGCGCGAGAATTCTGAAGGCCTTCGCGGCGAGAACATGCTTCCTGCTCGTACGCTGCTTGTGTCGGCTGAGACGCTCCCGCTTGTCGACTGTTTGCTCAAGTGGCGCAAGTCAACCGCGATTTCCTTCGCAGTCTGGTATCGGTCCTCCGGGTCCTTGGCGAGACACTTGAGAATAATGTCATCCGCTTTTGCCGACAGCTTCTTGTTGATGCTGCTGGGCGGAGAAGCAGAACGATTGAGAATTTCATCAACCAGCTGCGCATGCAGCGATGAACTATATGGGCGCTGTCCGGCGGCAATCTCGTAGAGCACAACCCCGAATGCGTAAATATCCGCCCGGGGGTCGAGGTTCTCACCACGCAATTGCTCCGGCGACATATACAGCGGGGTGCCTATGATCGCGTGCGTATCGGTCAAGGTTGTAGCTTCGGATTGATTGGCCTTAGCCACCAGCTTTGCCACGCCGAAGTCGAGGACTTTCACCAGCCCCGATTGAGTAACGAAGATGTTGGCCGGCTTGATGTCACGATGAATTACTCCCTTGGAGTGTGCCGCGCCGAGCGCCTCGGCAATGGGCATTCCCAATTTCGCGACGAGCTCAGCGCCCACCGCTCGCCGGCCCGCCATATACATAGCGAGCGTCTGCCCATCGAGATATTCCATTACTATGAATTCCCGGCCCTCGTACACATCGATATCGTGAATCGTACAAATATTGGGATGGTTCAGCGACGAAGCGGATCGGGCCTCGCGGCGAAAGCGCTCTAACGCGACAGAATCCGCTGCCATGTGCTCGGGTAGAAATTTCAGCGCGACCAGGCGGCCAAGTCTGGTGTCCTCGGCCTTGTATACCACTCCCATGCCACCAAAGCCGATTTCGTCAAGAATGCGGTAATGTCCAACCGCAACACCCTTCAGGTCAGGCCTCGGCACCGCTGCCGCCGTGACGGGCCGAAAGGGAATGGTGTCGACCTGGTCCGCAAATGCTGGCTGTTCGATGAAGCTGGCAGAGTCGCTATGATGAGCCAGCAGCGATTCCACCTCGCGGCGCAGTGCTTCATCGCCAGCGCACAATTCTTCAATCACAGAGCTGCGCCGGCTTTCGTCCGCATCGAGAGCCTTGTGAAAAATGCTTTCGACTTTTCCCCATTGCTCAGGTTTCATCGGATTTATTTCCGCCCAGTTCGCGCATCAGCCACGCCTTGGCCAACCGCCAATCACGCGCCACGGTTTCAGGCGAAACTTTCAAAACTTCCGCAGTTTCCTCAACGTTGAGACCGCCAAAAAAACGCAATACTACGACCTGGCTCTTGCGCTCATCCTCCTTCGCCAACTGATTAAGAGCATCGTCCACAGCGACCAAATCAGCGGAGGGCTCCGGAGAGATTGTCAGAGCATCGTCCAATGAAATTGCTTTTGCTCCATCGCCGCGTTTGTGCGATCGCCGGGCACGGGCCTGGTCAGTGAGAATGCGTCGCATTTGTCGCGCACACAGCGCGAAGAAATGTGCCCGGTTTTGCCAGTCGATCAGCTTGAGGCCGGATAGACGCAGATAAAGCTCATTGATCAGCTCCGTCGTTTGTAGCGTATGGCCGTCACGTTCCCGTCCCATGCAACGCCTGGCGACCCGATGCAGCTCGCGATAAACCTGAGGAGTGAGCTTGTCCAGAGCACCTTCATCGCCCCGGCTCCACGCCTGAAGCAGTTGGGTGATCTCGTGTCCGAGGGCGTCGTCCATCCGAATCTCTGGGGCCGGAAGAGTGGCAATTGCGTAAATATTACACCACCCGGTGGTCTCAGGATCAGGTGCGCCCGAGAAAGCTTCTTTCTGACTTACAGGTTTCCGTCGCGATTCTCGCTACATGGAGTGAAGGCAAGCCAAGAGGCGCGGTGAGCACGACAACCGCGCCGCAGGATCAAAGGAGAGACGGAGATGAAATCGATATTCAGGAAAATGGCAGCGCTACTCAGCATGCTTCTTGCGGGGGCATTGTTGACGGCGCCGGCTGTAGCGCAGTCAGGAGCCGGCTCCGCCAATAATTGGCGGGACGAAGACGAACAGCTCGCACAAATGGCTGAACTGGAGCAGCTTCACGCAACCTTTCACGCGGCAGTCAGCGTGCACGATCCAGTGAATGGCGATTCGCCTACAGTGATAACTCAACGAATCCGCGACGCACTCTCGATCTGGGCTAGAGATGCCGAACTCACGATTGTCAACACCACTGCCACGGCCGGAAATTATATCGGCAACGGCGATCCGGATGATCCCGCAAGTTGCCCTCCACCCTCAGGCGACACGTCCACCACCGGTCAACAGGGCACGCTGTGCACGTTCTTCAAGTATGTTTCCGGCGGGTTGCAGGCAGCCAATAAGTTTGTGTCGCTTTCTCCGGCATTCAAAACAAAGTTTGTTCCTGTAAAGGACGATGACGGCCAATGGAAATCATCGGTATATTTCGAATGCCATTACTTCGACGTATCGCTGAATCCAGCCACCGGCCAGCCGTTTTGGACAGCCAAGAGTCACGTAAGCCTTAACGGTGAAGCGCAAAAGATCGATGGGCGGTGGTTATTGACGCACGCCAGCTCATCCGCTGTTGGAGTTCCAGTTCCGTGAAGCAAAACACCCGATGCGTTCCAAAGTTTCCCGCGGTTATACATGGGCTAAATCCGATGTATCGGTATTGAGAAACACATTTCTCGTCACTTGGCCTAGTAGTCGACAAATCTCTAGTGCCGTATCGACAGCGCTCCGCGTGCAGGGACTCATCTTTGGCCGGAAAGTCGCAGGCGGAGCGGTGTTGGTACAAATCGGAATTTGGCACATGTCTGCAAAGTCGCCGACGGTGCCTTGTGCCACAGGTGAGCCCTACGGCGCCCGGGCGATGATGTACCGGAAAAGCGCGCTGAGGCGGACCGTCCCGTCGGCCTTCACGTATGGTCGGAGGGCGGCTTCGTGGGCGCGGGTCACGGCGTCCTCGTTGGTCCGGTCGGCCGCTGACCTGGCTGAACCCGCAGAGTTCAAGCCCCGTACCGCCATAGCGAGACTCGGGTAGCTCCACTCCGTATTGACATCCCCAACCTCAAAAGGAGCCATGAGACCGCCGTCCTCTACGAAGCGGCGCAGCCCTCCCTCCTCTGTAAGCGCATCGGCCTGCGGTGAGGTGGTCCGAGATCCTGCGAGAAGTGGCGCGAGTGCGGCAACGACGGTTGCAGCGTCACCCGCCTCGTGGCGTCCCCAGATGACAACGACGACCGGGGCGCCCCTCTTGGCAGCACGTCCGGCGGCCGAGAGCGCGGCAACGGGGTTCGTCGCAAACTGGTAGGCGTTGAAGCCCGTCACGGCGTCAAAGGACTCCACCGGAAACGGAAGGTCTTCGAGATCGCCGACGCGGAAGTCTGCGCTCGGCGCTCTTTCCCGCGCGATGGCGAGCAGCGCGTCTGATGCGTCGATGCCAGACATGAGAAGCCCGCGCGCGCTTGCCATAGATGCGAACATTCCGGCCCCGCATCCGACATCGAGAAGAGACTGTCCCGGGTTGAGTGCGAGTTTGGCCAGGATGGTGCGATAGGCGGACGACATCTGACATTCCTGGACGTCCGCCCAGTCGCGTGCCCGCCACCCCCAGAGCCGTCCATTTGCCAGCGCGGTCACCATGAGCCAAGGTAGACCGACGCGTGCGCCTGGCCTGCCAGGTGCGCGAATAGCACGATTAAGAAGCCCGGCTGCGGATGCCCGGCCTCGCGAAACAGATTCGGGTAGCGCTTGGTCAAGTCGACCTCGCCGCTCTTGCCATCAAAGCCGCGGATTTGTGTTTGCATTGATCGGGCTACTCCCTTTTAGGCGTGCGAAAGCCATCCACTCGGCCAGTGCGTCCCATCCTGAATACATCCTCACTCCCATCGCCACTATTTTTAATGCTTGCAAGTTTCTCAGTTCGTTCGAGAAGGTGGCAGGCACGCTAGTAAAGAGTTCAGACTCCGGCAACTAACTTGGCGAGCGCATCTCCGCTCCACTCAACAATCTCCGGCGGACCCTCGTTATAATTGCTATAGCGAATCCACGTCGGCCGCACGCGCACATAAGTAATGTGCTCCCACTTCAAGCGCTCGCGCCCATCAGGAAATTGTTTGAAGTAAATCTCCTCCTGCACGCGTTTGAGTTCTGCTCCACTCGGAATATCCGCAATGCCCTCATACTGAACCGTCCGCTCGTCATGACTGCCGCTCACGTATCCACCCGCCGCGCCAAACACCACGGCAACTCGCCCGTCGCGCTGCACATTCCGGAACTTTCGTGAATTATCTACCGTATCAAACACAAGCTCCAGCTGATCGCTGGCCGCCACGCCCAATATCGCCGCTTGTGGCGCGCCATCCGGCGCAAGTGTCGCCGTCGTCACCAGTGGGACGCTTCTCATGAACGTCAACAATTCGTGTCGTCGAATCACGGTCTTTACCTACGCCAGCGCCTCGAAATCAGCGTCCCGCCGTTGTGTTCGTGGCGCGCCATCAATCTAGAGTCTAGGAGTTTATCCGCAGCGCGTCTTGGAAAAATCGGCCACGCGCTCGGGGACAATTGCTCCAGGACTTGCTCCAGCAAGCTGGGCAACCTCGTTGCTCATGTGCGCCTGATCGAAATAACCCAGCTCCAGAGCCATTTCCGTTGGCTTCTTCTCAGAAGATGTCTCGGCGCGTTGCAAGAACGCCTGAAGTCGAATCACACGCGCCAAACGCTTCGGGGGCAGACCTACCCACTTCATCAACAGCCGGCGCAAGTGCCGCGCGCTGACTCCGCATTTGCGAGCCAGTTCCTCAATACGTATTTGGCCGCCGCTTCCTTCGATCCGTTTGAGAAACAACGCAACGCGCGGCTCGATTCTCGCTCCTGCCAGCCGCTCGACGAGGAATTGCTCCAAAATGTCGATCCGCTCCCCTGCAGTGGCCGCCTCACCAAGGCTCTTTGCGAGTCTGCTGCCCTGCCCGGGCATTACCATTTCCAGCGTCATGCGACGCCCAGCCATTTTGTGCATCGGAACTCCGACCAGCGCGTAAGCCACGCCGGGCCGCAAACGCACGCCAAACAGTTCCTGTCCTGCTGTCAGCCCGCGCTCTCGTGGCGCTAAGAGCGGCCCAACAAGAAAACAACGCGCCGGACCTCGCGTGAGCACCTGGCACGAAATCGTCGCGCATGCGTCCGGCAAGCTTCGCAGACGCGTCGCATCAGAAGTCCTAATTGTCCAGAAACATCCAAGGTGGGAACGAAGACATTCAGCCGGCTGCCGCAGCCTTAGCTCTGCGCCCTCGACCATCGCGCTTGCAAAGCTCATGCTCCGACGCTCCTCGAATCAGCAGCACTCTCCGCGCACAACTTCGCGCCAGCGCCTTCGGAATTAAGTCTATCAAGCAGTCTTGAGAACATCGATGGTTCTGGCCTCACTCTCGCACAGGCCATTTGAGGCTCAACTGTTGACTTTAGTGGGATAATCGGACAATTTCCGTTTATGACAACAATTGCAAATCGCTTGATCTGGTGCGGGTGAGAGGCGTGTTGCATTATTCTTCAGCCGGTTTTTTCCTTACTTCAGCTTGAGCAGGCGTGTTCATGTGTGCCTTTCATCTGTGATCCCGCCGACCAACGCCGGGTTATTCAGGGTAGGAAGGCAACAGAGTCGACGAATTGCGCACCGGATAGTTGAATCCATGGTAGGCCGCTCTGTACCGCGCCCAGATGAAGTCGGAATTCTGATCGGGACGCATGAGATCAGTGGTCGTTGAGAACATGACGATTGGCACTGAAGCGCCTCTCACGACCACACCTGAAAATGGGCACCGCTTGGCCAGTTAACAGGGCGAGTCGCATTCAGCCGGTCGCCTTTCCGGGGAGAGTGGATGGCTACTGGGCCTCGGACATGGTGCGGCCATACACCTGGACGTAAAGTCGCCATCTCGGACAAGTGACATATACGCGTGCTCAATGAGTGCATCATCGCCAAGGCACTCATTGAGAGTGATTCGGGAAGGATACTGTATGGTCCGCCGCGCGACGTCAAAGACTAGTTTGGTCGAGAGACAAGTCTGCGGCAATTAACGTTCCGCCATTCAGCCCGGTTCATGCCCTACGGCGGCCATTTGGCTGCGTCATCGGACTGTCGATAAGGCGCTTTCGGCCCCCTTTTCCCGCAGCCCCAGATCTCTCCAATCACGGTATTTGGTGGGAAATGCTATAGGGCGAAATTGAGCTCCAGGGGTGCGGAAACGGGTAAATAAGTACAAGTTTTATGGTGGGAAGAAGGTGTTCCCCGGGTGTTGGAGGTGAAAATCCTTGCACGGCTTCTTGAGCCGTCATAAGACGATTTCTACTGCGTTCGGCGCGGGGCCGGACCCGGGTGTTGTGAGGGCGAGTAAGCCCATGGCGGCGGGCCGCACAACAAGGGACATCCCTGACCACAGGAAACCGGTGTTTTGGTGTTGAAAGCTTATACTAGGCTGGGAGCGGATGCACCATAAATGGTGCATCCAGGGTGCGGAAAAGCGCAGAATCGGGTCGATTGCCGTAAGTTCTTTGGAAAGTGGTGGCCAGAGACGGGATCGAACCGCCGACGCCGGCCTTTTCAGGGCCGCGCTCTACCACTGAGCTATCTGGCCTTGGTGCTTGAGATCCAAGGGCAACCGGGAGGTCGCTGGAGGGTAGCGCTGACATTCTTCCAGTAGCAGGAGGGCCGCTGTTGGAACTGAGAAACGTCAATTCAACCCAAATCAGTATAACAAACGGGCACCCTCTCATCGGGAGGTTGTGCTCTTCTGTTTTCTGCACCAAGGCAGGAACTTTGGCCGCGTCTGGCATACACTTTTCAGAACCGTATTTCATTAAGGATGGCATCCATGCTCTGCGTTCCTCGCACTCGTATGCTTTGCGTTCTGCTCGTGTTCCTATCCGTGCCTGCCTTGCTCCCGGCCCAGTCGCATGCGGTCCAGACAATCTCCGCAGCCAGCGCGGAGAGCCGCACCGCCGCAGCCTTCAATGAAGCCCGCAAGATGGGGCCGCCTGCCCTCCGCGCGTTTCTCTACCGCATGCCCAAAGGGGGTGATCTGCATATTCACCTCTCCGGCGCGATTTATGCCGAGACGTGGATTCGCGCGGCCGGCGAGGAACACCTCTGCGTCAATGTTCAGAGTCTTTCCTTCACAAAGCCCGACAATGGCGCCTGCAAGTCAGGAGAAGTCCCCGCCAGCCAAGTCCCCCTGAACCAGGATTTGTATGACCACCTGGTGGACTCTTTCTCCATGCGTACCTTTATCCCCACAACCGCTGACTCAGGCCACGACCAGTTCTTCGCCACCTTCGACCGCTTTGCCGATGCAGACAAAGGCCGCACTGGCGAGTGGATCAACGATGTAGCCAGCCGCGCAGCCGCGCAAAATGAGCAGTACCTTGAGCTGATGAATACTCCCAGCTTCTCCGAGGCCGCCGACCTGGCGACAAAGATTGGCTTCAATCCCAACTTCGTACAATACCGCCAGCAGCTTCTCGACGCCGGCTTCCGCAAATTCGTTCCTGCGGCGCAGGCGCATTTTGATCAGGCCGACCGCAACCGCGAACAGATCGCCCACTGCGGTCAGCCAGACGCCCAACCCGCCTGCAAGGTGGAGATCCGCTACATCTATCAGGTGCTGCGCGACAAGCCGCCGCCGGTCGTCTTTGCGCAGATTCTTCTCGGCTTCGAGGCCGCATCCACCGATCCGCGCATCGTGGCCATCAATCTTGTGCAGCCCGAGGATGCCTACTACTCCATGCGTGACTATCACATGCACATGGAGATGATCCGCGCGCTCCATCCCTTCTATCCCAACGTACACATCACGCTGCATGCTGGCGAGCTGGCCTTCGGCATGGTTCCTCCAGCCGGGCTCAGCTTTCATATCCGCGATGCGGTTGAAGTGGCGCAGGCCGGGCGCATCGGCCACGGCGTGGACATTATGTATGAGAACCACCCGTATCAGCTGCTGCGCGAGATGGCCGAGAAGCACACCATGGTCGAAATCTGCCTTACCAGCAATGCCGTCATCCTCAATGTCAAAGGCAAGGACCACCCCTTCATGATCTATCGCAAGTACGGTGTTCCCGTCGCGCTGGCCACCGACGACGAGGGGGTCTCGCGCATCGATCTCACCCACGAATACGTCCGCGCCGCAGAGACGTACCCGCTGACCTACCTTGACTTAAAGGAGATGGTGCGCACCAGCATCGAGCACGCCTTCCTGCCCGGAGCCAGCCTTTGGCAGAAGACAACGCCGGAAACGCTCGACAAGCCCGTCGCCGCGTGTGCAGGGCAGCTCGGAAACGAGACTCCAACCGGAGCCTGCGCACGCTTTATCGCCGGCAGCCAGAAGGCGCAGCAGCAGTGGGAACTCGAGCGGCGGTTCCACGTTTTTGAAGCAAGCTTTTAAAACCAGGAGTCCGCACCAAAAAGCAGCAGGGGCGAGCCTAAGCTCGCCCCGCTGGTAATTCTCCAGCTAACGTGTTTAAACTTCTTTGCGTCAATTAGAGAGGCTGGACGTCCGATGCCTGCCAGCCCTTCGGCCCCTTCACGACGTTAAACTGAACGGCCTGACCTTCTTGCAGACTCTTGAAGCCGGATGTTGCGATGGCCGAGTAGTGCACGAAGACATCTTCCCCATTCTGGCGGGAGATGAAGCCGAACCCTTTTGCGTCGTTAAACCATTTCACAGTACCTTGTTCCATTGTGTTGCTATTTCCTGATTGAATTGCGCTGGAGTGAAACGGAAGCTGAAGACAACCCTGCTACAGCACAGAACTGCCGGATTTCCGGTTCGGACCTGACGCGCAGTTAGTGTACCAGACTTTGCAAGTTCTTGTTACTAAAGTTCTTGAAAATCAGATGACTCACCCGGGCCGCGCTGGAATCCCGCCTGACTATAATCCTCATGTATCCCAAATCATGAAGGCCGCCTTACCCTGATATGACAGTGCCGCCAGATCGCCGCATCACCTTTATGCCTAAACCAATGCAATCGTTTGTCTTGATTCTCATTTCTCTCCTGTTTGCCACAAACCCGCTCCTTGCCGCCCGCAAGGCTGCTGCCCCCGACTTTGGCCCGAACGTCTTCGTGTTCAGCCCTTCCATGCCGGCAGCGAATATCCAGCAGCAAATCAACAGGGTTTACGCGATCGAGCAGCACAATGAATTCGGCCCGCAACGCTATGCCTTTCTATTCCTGCCCGGCACATATCATGTCGATGTCCCTATCGGCTTTTATACGCAGGCCATAGGTTTGGGAGCCTCGCCCGACGACACCCACATCGACGGCAACCTGCATGTCGATGCTGCCAGCCGCCACAATAACGCCACCACCACATTCTGGCGCGGAGCCGAGGGTCTCTCCGTCACCCGCCCAGGGGAACCATGCGCTGGGCTGTCTCGCAGGCTGTACCCTTTCGCCGCATGCATGTGCACGGAAACATGGTGCTCAACCAGCTCCGCGGATGGGCCAGCGGCGGCTGGATCTCCGACAGCGTGATTGACGGCACCGTTGATTCCGGCTCGCAGCAGCAATGGATCTCCCGCAACACGGACTGGAAAAACTGGACCGGCTCCAACTGGAACATGGTCTTTGTCGGCGTCAATCATCCCCCGGCAGGCAACTGGCCCAATCCGCCTTACACAAAGGTCGCGCGCACGCCGGTTGTTCGCGAAAAGCCATTCCTATACGCCGACGCGTCTGGAAACTACTTTGTCCGCGTGCCCGCTCTGCGCCGCAACAGCATCGGAATCACCTGGAGCGGGGGCTCAACTCCCGGCGTCAGCATCCCACTCAGCCATTTCTACATCGCCCATCCGGGCGCAGACACTGCCGCGAGCATTAACGCAAAGCTCGCGGAGGGCAAGGACCTGCTCTTCACTCCCGGAATCTATCAGCTGACCCAGGCCATCCACGTTACCGACCCCAATACCATCGTCCTCGGCCTGGGCTTCGCGACCCTCAAGCCCATTGACGGAACCGCAGCCATGACCACGGCCGATGCTGACGGAATCATCATCGCCGGACTGCTCTTTGATGCTGGCCCCATCCAGTCGCCGGTTCTTCTGCAGGTCGGCCCAGTCGGCAGTCATCGCCGCCACATCGCCGACCCCATCTCCCTGCACGACGTTTTCTTCCGCGTCGGCGGAGCCGGCGTAGGCCGCACCAAGATCAATCTTGAAGTCAACAGCGACGACACCATCATCGACCATACCTGGATCTGGCGAGCCGACCACGGCTCCGGCGTCGGCTGGAACCTCAACCTCAGCGACAACGGTCTGGTCGTCAATGGCAGTCACGTAACCGCCTATGGACTCTTCGTCGAGCACCACCAGCAGTTCCAGGTGCTATGGAACGGCGACTACGGGCGCACCTACTTCTATCAGTCTGAGATTCCCTATGACCCACCCAATCAGGCTGCCTGGAAGAGCGCACCCGGCACAAACGGATGGGCCTCGTACAAAGTCGCCAATGACGTCAAACATCACGAAGCCTGGGGCCTCGGCATTTACAGCGTCTTTACCTATCCCAACGTTGTTTTGGATCATGCAATCGAAGTCCCCAAAACACCAGGTGTGCGTTTCCACCACATCATCACAGTTGCTCTTGAGCACAAAGGCGCCATCAGAAACGTCATCGACAACACCGGCGGATCGACCCAAACTGATCCCCGCTACACGCCAAAAGTCACACTCTTCCCTTAAGGAGCTGCAGCGGGCCGGCAAAAACTGAACCGGCCTGCTGCCTCTTATCGGCTTTCTTTCGCGAGCTTGTCGAAAGCGGAATAGACGAATGATCCCAGATACCACCCGTCAATAAACTTGAACGGAGTCTCCCCCGTCGTGTAATGCCCGCAAGGAAGCACTTTCGAGACAAAGTTCACGCCTAGCTCCTCAAAATTTCGCAGCACTTCCAGCGAGTACTGCTCCAAAAATGTCAGGTCGTAGCGCGCGTGCACCACCAGCACCCGCTTTGGATGCTCCGCAAAACGTCGCATATAGCTCACCGGGCTGATCGCACTCCAAACTGCGCGCAACCGCTCCTGCGTCATGCCTGCATCTTCAAACGACTGTCGGATATGCCTTGTGCTCTGCCCAGTCCACACTACATCCCCAAATGCTGTCGAGGCATGATTGAACGCATTCACTGTTAGCCGCGGATCATGCGCGCTGGCAAGGAACGCATAGCACGAACCCAGACTTGTCCCCAGAATCCCGAACTGCTCATAGCCCTGCTCCTCCAGCCAGTCCAGACAGCAGCGAATATCCACCACGGCCTGCCGGCATGCGGAGATCGTCCGCCCGATATTCGAGCTCACTGCGTAGTCCGACCGCTCCAGCTCCGCCGGACGGCGAACATCATGGTATGGCTTGCTCAGCCGTAGCGCCGAAATGCCAAAGCGGTTGAACAGTGAGCACAGCGCGTTGTGGCTGAAGGCATCCGCATTCCACTGCGGCATCACCACAATCGCCTGCTTCGGCTTGCCTGCCTGCTTTTCCGCCGGGGCCGGATACCATCGCGCATTCACCCGGTCATTCTCCGGATAGGGTGTTCGCACCGGCGAAGTAAAGCGCAGAAACGGCGCCGGCTCCAGTTTTCCCTCCGCGGCCTTCTGCTTCAGCTCCGCGTCATGCTTCAGCGTCTCCGGCCGGACATTCGTTGGAAACAATTGCGGATGCCGCTCCTCCAATTCAAAATCCGTTGGCCGCTCGTAGCCAAAGAAGTTGTCGCTGCACTCCACAATCGCGGCATTCAGCGCATTCATTTTGTCTTCTTCGTTTGCAGCCGTGCTCAGCCGCTCTCTCAACCCGGCTGTAGAAATGAAGTCCTCGATCCAGTCAAAGCCCCACTCAACCGGGCGCACCACGCGGTTCTCATCGCGAGTCGTCAGTGCGGTTTCCCAGCGATACATCCATCGTGCGTAAAGGCCCACCGCTAGTCCACCATCACCCGGGGCACGCGCGCGTTGATGTTGCACAGAATCTCGTATGGAATCGTCACTGCGAGGTCAGCATGCTCGTAGGCCGTAATCGCCCGCGGGCCTTGCTCTCCAATCAGAACCACTTCATCGCCGATCGCAAGCCCGGGAACATCCGTCACATCCACAATCGTGAGGTCCATCGAGACTCGGCCCGCAATCGCAGCCCGCTGCCCGCACACCAGTACGGCGCCACGGTTGGAAAGCAGGCGGTTTAGCCCATCCGCATAACCCACAGGCAGCAGCGCCAGCCGTGTTTCCCGCTCCGCACTGAACGTCGCGCAGTATCCCGCCGTTTCGCCCTTCGCAATCGTGCGCAGAGAGGCCACTCGCGTCTTCCAGCTCAGTACCGGCTTCAGGTCATCGCTAAACTTCGGCTGCACGCCGCCTGTAAATCTGGGCGCATATCCATACAGTGCCAGTCCCGGACGCAACATCGCCTTCGCTCCGTGCTTCTCCGCGAGCTTCACCAGTGCCTCCGGGCCGGGGTCGAGCAGGGTCGCGGAGTTTCCGGCATGTATCCAGCCCGGCTTAAAGCCGCGCGCACAAATCGTATCAATTGCAGTTACAAATCCGGCAAACTGCGCGGCCGTTGCCTGCCCATCCAGAATTTCTGACGAATGGAAATGCGTCATCACACCATAGAGCCGGAGTTGCGGAGTCTGCTGCAGCTTGTCCAAAAGCGTCGGAAGCACGTCAATCCGAACGCCCTGGCGAGACATCCCCGTGTCGATCTCCAGATGCACCGCCATCGGCCGCCCAACGCGTGCAGCCTCCTCCAGATGCACCATTTCCCAAACCACCGGAGTAATTCTGTGCGACAGCGCCGCTTCAGCCTCACCCGGCCATAGTCCACCCATTGCCAGAATCTCAACATCGTTTGCGCCGGCTTCGCTGCATGCTGCGCGCACCCGCGCTCCCTCGGCCACGTCCGTCACGCCCAGCCACTTTGCGCCATTGGCAGCCAGTGCTCGTGAGCAGATCACTGTGCCATGCCCGTAGGCATCGGCCTTCACCACGGCCAACATCTCCGCAGGCGCAGCCAGCCTGCGAAGCAGGTCAAAATTGTGCTGCAGCTTTGAGCGGGAAATCTCCGCCCATACAGGTCGACCCATCATCTCCATTGCGCCTGTCAATTGGTGGGCGGCGCGTTCGTGCTCTGCGTGCCCGGTTTCGCGCCTTTGTAGAGCAGCGGAATATGGAACGGCTCAGCGGCGTTGCTCGGCTTGTCTGATTTCTTCTTTTTCTTCGCTTCCTGCACGTCCCCCGGCAGGGCCGTCCGCTGCGACTGCACGCACTTCCACACCTCGCGCACATGCTGGTAAACGTGCGTAAAAACCCCGCGCTGCTCATGCACAACGCCATCCAGCTTGGTTTGCTCGATATAGGTCCCAGTCACAATGGCGATGTCTTCAATCACGCGCACGTTCACCACACGCTGCTCCATCATCACCACCTGCGGCTCCTCTTTCTCAAACATTGAGGCGACCACCTGGTTACGCGTCAAGACCTCGCCGGTCGACGAAATGTCGATAAATGTCGGCGAAAGAATTGTCTCCAGCGTGAACTGGTCCTGCTTCACCCGCGACGTGCTCCACTGGTCCTCAATCTTCTGGAACTCTGTGATTAGAGGCGGTTGCTGAACGGTCTGCTGCGCCAGCACAACTGTGGGAACGGCGGCTGCGATCATGAAGCATGAGGCCGCGGCCAAACAGAGTAATATCTTCTTCATCTTTTCGGAACCCATGTTCCACCATGATAAATGGCTGACTCGGCATGAGGCCTGTTTCACACACAGATACACTATTTTTCACAGCCTTTCATCCCGCGAACGCTCTCCACTTTCCGGCCTAAACTATGTTCATGGCAACCCCCACCGACATCTCCTTCGAGCGCGGCCTGCCCGCATCCGTCGACGCGGAGCGGTCCATCCTCGGCGCTATTCTGCTCGAAAACCACGCCTACAACGAAGCCGCCGAAAAGCTTCGCCCTGAGGACTTCGCCCTCGACTCCCATCAGCGCATCTTCGCCCGCATGGCCGAGCTCATCGATGCGGGCCGCGCCGTCGATATCGTCACCCTCGCCGAAGAGCTCTCGCGCCGCAAGGAGGTGGAATCCGTCGGCGGTGTTGCCTATCTCGCGTCGCTCACCGAGGGCCTGCCGCGCCGTCTGTCCATTGAAGAATACGTCCGTATCGTCAAGGACAAGTCGCTTCTTCGCCAGCTCATCAGCATCTGCTCCACGTCCATCTCCCGCGCGGCGGACCAGAGCGAGGAGGCCCTCGAAGTCCTCAACGCCGCGGAGACGTCGCTGCTTGAGGTCACGGAGAAGGGAATTACCAGCGGCTTTGCCAGTATTCCCGAAATCGTACGCGGCTCTTTCGGCACCATCGACAACTTATATAAGGAAGGCCGGGAAGTCACCGGCCTTGCCACACACTTCGATGAATTCGACCGCATGACCAGCGGACTCCAGAACTCCGAGCTCATCATCATCGCTGCCCGTCCCTCCATGGGCAAGACTGCGTTGGCCATCAACATTGCACAGAATGCAGCCGTGCACAGCGGCAAAACCGTCGCTGTCTTCTCGCTTGAAATGAGCAAGGAATCGCTTCTGCGCCGTATGCTCGCCTCGGAAGCGCAGGTGGACTCGCAGAAAATCCAGAAAGGTTTCCTCGGCCGCGAGGACCACTCCAAGCTGTCCTCCGCGCTTGAACGCCTCGTTGAGTCGCAGATACATATTGACGACACGCCCGGCATCTCGCTGACGGAAATGCGCGCCAAGGCCCGCCGTCTACGCCAGGTGCGGGGCAGCCTCGATCTCATCGTCATCGATTATCTCCAGCTCATGTCCGCTTCCGCTATCGGCCCCGGCCAAAAGCGCTATGAGAACCGCACGCAGGAAGTTTCATCCATCTCGCGCGGTCTCAAGGCTCTGGCCAAAGAGCTCAAAGTCCCCGTCATCGCCCTTTCCCAGCTATCCCGCGCTTCTGAGCAGCGCAGCGGAGACAAGAGACCCATGCTCTCCGACCTGCGCGAATCCGGCTCTATTGAGCAGGACGCAGACGTCGTGGCCTTCATCCATCGCGAAAGCTACTACAACCGCGACGAGAACGGGCAGCCCGACCCGGACACGGAAGGTAAAGCCGAAATTATCATCGCCAAACAGCGCAATGGCCCAACCGGCTCTGTGCAGCTGGCTTACCTCTCCAAGTACACCCGTTTTGAGAACATGTCCTACCGCGACGACGCTGGCTACTAGCGCCGGCCTGGCTATTCCAGCCCATTGCGGTTTCATGCGGTGAATATTTCGGCGTTGTCCGTTATTTCCTTTATATAGAGTGCGATAGCATCTACGCGTCGGCGCGGCACTCTCTCTCCTCGTCGCTTGCTCCCCCGCCTCACTCCCTGCCTGCCGTCCACACCAGCCCGCACCACGTCATAAACTGGCGCTTTTTTGAAAACAGGCGCATTATGATGGACAACCGTTCGTGCGATTTTGGAAGTTTCCATTAAGGAGGCTGACATGCGAACGAATTCCTACCTTTCGGCAGCTGCCAGGCACTCCTCGCTCTCATTGCTCAGCTTGTCTCTGGTTTTCGTCTTAGTTCTTCCAGCGCTTGCAGGTGGTCTGCAAAATCCTCCGATAACTTCCTATCCAACAGCCTACGCCTATTACGGCCCCGGCCAGGAGAACCATCCTTCCGCGCAGAACGTCTCACTGCCTTCGTCTCCAAACCCGATTGAATTGCTGGACACGAGTTCAGTAAGCCCGGAAACACTGGGCGATCTCCTGATGATTCATCAGCATTATCTGGCCGCCATTGAGGCCTATCAGCGCGCTCCGCAAAACTCAGCGGTGGTCTTGAACAAACTCGGCATCGCCTACCAGCACATGTATGCGCTCGACATCGCCAAGCTGGAGTATGAAAAGGCCTTGTTCATCGAACCTAAATACGCGGAAGCGATCAACAATCTCGGCACTATTTATTACGGCAAGCAGGACTATCACAAGGCGGAAAAGTACTACCGCCAAGCCATCCATCTCAAACACAACGACGCTTCGTTCTACAGCAACCTCGGTACTGCCTACTTCGCCGATCACGACTATAAACACGGCATGGCAGCCTATCGCAAGGCCTTTTCAATCGATCCCAATGTCTTTATCAACAGCTCGCTCGCGCAAATCGAGGAGCTGGGTCCCCAGGACGAGCAGATCACCCTCAACTACGACCTGGCCGAACTCTACGCGCAGGCCGGCATGGTCGACGCAGCCATTCACTACCTGCGCATGGCTTTTATTGCCGGCTTCAAAGATCACAAAAGGCTCATGGAGGACAAGAGCTTTGCCAAGCTGCGGCTCACTCCACAATTTCAGTTACTGTTGACCGAGGAACACATCAAGAACCCGAACGGTTCTGAGCAGTCTATGATTGTTCAATCCGGACAACACCTGCAATAGGCATTCGCGAGTCCTCACTCCCTCCCTTAAGCTTGAAGTATGTGTTCCCCGCGTTTCCTTCGATTCGTATCTCTCGCGGCTCTTCTACTGCTTTCCGTCGCGGCCAATGCCGGTGCGCACGGGTATTCCGGTGCCATAGGTCATCCCGGCCCTTATGTGCCCCTGTGTTCGCGGCGAATCGTCTTCTCCGCCAGCTACCTCGCCGATCTTCAAGCCGAAAGAGGCCCCGGCTATCTGTTCACAATTGAAAACCACACGGCCAGACCCATTCGACTGGCTGAGCCGGTACCATCCAGCGCACACTGGTACGCGCGCGTTGGCAACAAGTGGCTGTGGCGCGCATCCAGCGGATCAGGTGGCGCCCTCGTTGATGCAGTCAACAAGAATGGTCCGCTCTTCGCCTATCGGCCCAGCTCTGCTTCTGCAGATCCGCGATATATGACCGTGCCCGCGCATGGAAAAGTACAGTGGACCTCCGGTGAGAACGACAATCCCGCACTCGCGTACCAGCCCAGTTGCAGCCACTGCAACTATCCCGGCGAGCGCGACTATAAAGCCGTGTTTGCTTACGCCTATCTGCCGCCCGCAGGCCAGCGTGTCAAAGGACTCCTGTCCTGCGGACTGCGGACCAATCTTGTCGACATGCCTCCCAAGCCGCACACAAAATAACGTCCCACATCGCGCCAGATATTCTCTTCGTGAGTGCCGACTTTTCTTCGGCAATCCCCGTCTTACCTCGTTAGGAAATGGACGCAACTGTCGTCTTCCTGTCGGGTTCTCAAAACCCAAGAGGAGCAGCACTATGCACCGTAAACTTTGTACGTATGCCTTAACCACCCTTCTCACCCTGGGAATTGCCGCCGGTACAGCATTCGCTCAGGACGACTCCACTCCGCCCCCTCCATCACAAAACGCCCCTATGCACATGCACGGGCGTCATCGCATGGACCCCGACCAGCAGCTTAAGCGTATGACGAAGGACCTCAGCCTCAGTGCCGATCAGCAGTCCCAGATCAAGCCCATCCTCGTATCCCGCCAGCAGCAGATGCAGTCTATCTTTCAGGACCAGTCGCTCTCACGTCAGGACCGTAGCCAGAAGATGATGTCAATTCAGCAGGACACAAATGGGAAAATCGAAGCCGTACTGAACGACACGCAGAAGCAGAAGTACGAAGCCATGCAGGCACAGATGCGCCAGCACAGATGGCACCACGGCATGGGGCAGGGAGCGGGGCAGGGAACCGACCAAGGCAGCGCGCCTCCGCCGGATGCTTCATCCCAGCCTCAGCAGCAGTAGTTTCGCGGCATCAAACGATGAAACCCCGCCCCATCCGGGCGGGGTTTCGCCGGCTCGTTAGCAGGCCCTATTGCACTACGCTTGCCTTGGGCGTTTGCTCTGCCTGCACATGGAACCGCTGGTAATTGCTGTCGGTAATCGTCACGTTGGCGCGGTAACTGATCAATCCAAACGCATGCGCTACAACACGCGCCTGCGCTCCCACAGGAAGCCATAGCTCGTTGTTGACCAGCTTCTGGTCAAAAGTAAAGTTGCTTCCTTTGCCGACTGAAAACAGGCCAAAGCCCAGATGAAAATTGTCGTCAAAGCGCGCCACCAGTCGACGTACCTGCATGTTCTTCTCATCCACCCACAGTGTGCCTGACATCTTCTTCGACGCATCTTCAGCTATGCCGTGCGTTTTTGCATGCGGGTCACCAGTAAAGTCAAAAACAATATCGCTGCGCCCGTCCACCATCTCGCGCCGCGGATGTGACGCCTTCATCATGCTCAGTACCTGGGTCACGCTTACCACATTCTTGTTCAAGAATTCCCCGGGCGGCGTCTTCTCTGCTTTCGCGATCTCCTTCATCACGCGGTCCTGCTCCTTCTTTTGCTCATCCGGAGTAAGGTCTTTGCCGTCTTTCTTCACCAAGCGCCGAATCTCATGTGTATTCACGAAAAAGACATCGACGACTTCGCTCTCAGTCTTCGTTATCTGGCCATGCTTGTCCAGCATCTGTGTCACCATGCTTTCGTGCCACGTGTAGTTCTCCCGTGTCTTGTCCATCTCACGCTGATGTTCGGCTACCAGCTTCAGCAGGGTTGCTGCATCGGGAATTGGCGCAGTCTGCTGCGCAAAAGAAGCTGCTGCATAGAGGCAGCAGGCCAGCCACAGAATGCCTATGCGTCGGATGATCACCTTAGAATAAGAATACTTGCGTACCTTCAGATAAGTGCGCACCCTCTCTCTGTTCACTTAACACACTGACGCTCCTGAGGAGGTTCGATTCATGGCTGTACCGGCAGAGGCCGCCACTCTCTTTCTCGATTTTTCCCGCAAGAAACTGCTCGAGCAGTACTGGCCGCGCATGCGCACTTGTGTCGAATCGCTCTCTAGCGAACAGGTATGGTGGCGCCCCAATCCGGCCAGCAACAGCGTCGGAAACCTTCTTCTTCACCTCAATGGAAATGTCCGTCAATGGCTGGTCGCTTCCTTCAATCGGCAGCCGGACGCACGCAATCGGCCCGCTGAGTTCGCTGCGCCTGTACAACCTTCCGCTGCGGTCCTTCTCAACCAGTTCGGAGAAACGATGCAGGAGGCCGGAGTTGTTCTTGCGCGATTGACGGAGGCCGATCTGCTCTCCCAATATGAGATCCAGGGCTACCGGGTCTCAGGGCTCGCTGCCGTATATCAGGTTGTCGAACACTTTGGTCAGCATCTCGGGCAGATCATCTACATTACCAAGATGCTGCGCGGCGAAGACCTTGGCTTTTATCGCGAGCTCAGCCGGACTGGCCACAGCTCCGGCGAAACGAGTGCTTAGTGCGCTTGTTCCTGGGCGGGCAGCGTCTTCGGCACTGCAATCCCCGCCGGTCTTTTTGCGTGGGGAGAAATTACCGCCCGGCCGTTTACCGCCTCCCGCACTGAGCGAGGCCGGTCCTGCGGCAACGCCGTCACCGGCTGCGGCGCTACGTGCGCAGCAGAAGCCGCTCCCACACCCGGCTGCGACATCCCCGGCACCTCCAACCCCGGGGCCACAGGCAGCATATGCCGCGAATGGCTGACGCTTCCAACCACGATGAACGCACAGCCTAACGTCGCGACCGCGAGCCCGAATACCAGTTGCGGCAGCCGAAAAAACCCTTGCCTCTCGACGCTGGCCCGTGCCAGCCGCGCAACAATCCGCTCTTCCATCCCGGCCTGCGGCTCGGCTGTTCCCAGCACGCGCAGCGTGCGGTCAATCTGCTCTTCGTAATTTTCCTTCATCGCGAGACTCCTTCCTCTTCCAGCAATGCGGAAAGTTCACGGCGCGCGCGAAAGATGCGCGAACGCACCGAGGATTCTGTTGTCTTCAGCACTGCGGCAATTTGCGCGGTTGAAAGCTCCTCCACCGCCGAAAGCAGCAGGGCCTCGCGTTCTTTCGCCGGCAACCGGTCGATCAATGCGAGGATTCGCGCGTGCTCCTGGGAGGAAATCACTTCATCGTCCGCGCGCCGGTCTGTCGAGGGCAGCACCCGGACAAAATCTGCAATGTCATCGCTCTCCGGGCGCGTCTTGCTGCGTCTTTTGCGGTCCAGCACTACGTTCCATGTGATCCGCACCAGCCATACCCGCACGTCGCGAATCTCAGTCAGCTTTTCGCGATGTTTCAGCACCCGCAGGAACGCTTCCTGCACCGCGTCTTCTGCTTCCGCGCTGTTCCGCATCACCGAATACGCCACGCGATACAACGCCGCCGAATATTCGGCAACCAGCGCGGTAATGGTGTCGGTCGTATCGACGGTCATGGCAGGCAAAAAACCCGGCGCCATCCACCCGGCAATCTGCCCCGTAAAGGAACTCATGCCATAAGGACGGGCAACTCTCCATTTTCGCTCAAGACGGCTGCCACGCCCTGGTTAGCTGCAACCTTTCAAACCGGTCCCGGTTCATGGGGATCCCGCATACCTCAAAAGCAAAAGGCAGGCTCATCGCGAGCCTGCCTCAAGCGAACCGTTGTTTGATTACTTACCGCCAGCCAGCTTCTGGGCCGCAATCTGGGCCGCTGCGGTGCCTTTGTCCTGGTCCTTCACCTCGGCGTAAAGCCTCTTCGCCTCAGCCGGATTCTTGATCTCGTACAACCCCGCCAGCTCCAGCTTCGCCGCAGACGCAGGAACTGTCAGCGTGGGGTGCTTAATTACCTGCTGGTACAAAGTCACTGCCTGGTCGTCGCGCCCCGTCTGCCGATACAGACCCGCCAGCGCCATCTTCGCCAGCGCCTCCAGCTCGCCGTTGCCGGAATGAATCGCCGCGTCCAGTTCCTTCTCTGCGCTTGCGGTCTGGCCCATGTCCAGATACGTGAGCCCTGCAAAATACTCCGCATTCTTGCCCGTCTTCAGCCAGTTGTAGTGGTCGGCCGCCTGCACAAACAGAGGATTCGCAGCCTTCGCCCGTGCTGCCGCAGTCGGGTAGAGCTTTTCGCCCGGCAGTTGCTCTTGCCCCGGCTGTGCCAGCGGCGTGTTGTAAATGTCCATTGCCTGTCCGAACAGCGCCTGAGCCTTCTCTGAGCGTGAGTTATAGACCAGGACTCCGGTAATAATGAGCGCCGCCAAAACCACCACCGTAATCGAGGCGATGATCGCATTCCTGCGGTGGTCCTGCAACCAGTCGAGACCGGAGGCTGTTGCCTCGACAAAACGGTCCTGTTTAAGCGCGTGACGTGTCTGTGTATCCACTGATGTCCTTCAGAAAGCCTTCCAGGGGCGGGAACTTCGCGCAGCCAGAGCACGCTGGTCGGCTGTCTGCGTTGAGATACTTCAAGTCTATAGCGGCCCCTTTGCCCGGTCAACGCAACCCCACCGCCGGATACCTCTAGCTTTCGCCTCTGTGCGGCAGCGCTATCATAAGATGCTGTCACAAGTTGTAACACTATGAGCGCACAAAAGAAGACAAAGCCTGAAATCTCGATTCAACAAGCCGAGCTGATCCTCAAACTCTACGAGCTGCGGCGGGAGACCGTCATGCGGGCGGCGCGCTCCTATATCGGCGGAGACTTCATGCCTGCCTCTGTCGACGAATTTGTCGAGATCGTCAGCGTGGGCGGACGGCTCTCCGGCTTTGTCCTCCAGGTATATGGGTATTGGGATATGGTCGCAGCCTTTGTGCGTCATGGCGCGCTCTCTGCCGACCTTGTCTACGACACCTGCCAGGAAATGTATTTCCAATACGCCAAAATTCAGCCTTATCTTGCCGGCTTTCGGGAAAAGATGAACCTGCCCGAGTTTCTGATAAGCATTGAGCAGCTGATTGAGGGCTCGCGGAAAGGCCGAGAACGTCTCGCAACCATGCGCAAAAATCTGGCTGCGATCGCGGACGTGCGTGCCGCCAAAGATAAGGCGTCGCAGCCATAGCAGCAGCTGATCCGGCGCTGTAAGCCATAAAATAGCTTCATGGAATACCCCATCACCCGCCTGCGCCGCCTCCGCCGCACCGAAGCGATGCGCAGCCTCGTCCGCGAGACGCATCTTGAGCCCGGCGCCCTCATCTATCCGCTCTTTGTCTGCGAGGGCGAGGCCGTACGTCGCGAAATCCCATCCATGCCCGGCGTCTTCAATCTCTCCGTCGACGAAGCCGTCAAGGAAGCCGAGTCCGCAGCCGCCCTCGGCATTGGCGGCCTGCTGCTCTTTGGCCTTCCCGCGAGCAAGGACGAGCAGGCCACCGGTGCCTGGGCCGAGGACGGCATTGTCCAGCGCGGCCTCCGCGCCCTTAAAGCCTCAAGCGCGGCTAAAGAGCTCCTTCTTATCGCTGACGTCTGCCTCTGCGAGTACACGTCGCACGGCCACTGCGGAATTGTGAAGAAACAGGGCGATGACTACGAGATCGAGAACGACTCCAGCCTCGCCCTGCTCTCCAAAACCGCCGTCTCGCTGGCCTCCGCCGGAGCCGACATCGTTGCGCCCAGCGACATGATGGACGGCCGCGTCGCCGCGATCCGCGACCACCTTGACGACGAAGGTTTGGAGCAAACGTCCATCCTGTCCTACGCCTCCAAGTTCGCTTCGGCCTTCTACGGCCCCTTTCGCGAAGCTGCAGACTCCGCGCCCCAGTTCGGTGACCGCCGCAGCTATCAGATGGACCCAGCTAATATCCGCGAGGCCATGCGAGAAATCGACCTCGACCTCGGCGAGGGCGCGGACATGGTCCTAATGAAGCCGGCCATGCCCTACCTCGACGTCATCCGCGCCACCCGCGAGCGCTTCGAAGTCCCCATCGGCGCGTATCAGGTCTCCGGCGAGTACTCCATGCTCCAGGCAGCCTTCGCCAAAGGCTGGCTTGAGCCTCAGCGCGCCATGATGGAGTCACTGCTCTCGATCCGCCGCGCCGGAGCCGGCTTCATCGTGACCTATTTCGCCAAAGATGCGGCAAAGGTTCTTGGCGGCTGAGCATTGCCTGCCCAGTCCGCCTCTGTCGCCTTAGCCTTCACCACACATACGTCGCAACAGACTCTTCAGGAACCGTTGTGGTGAACGACTCTCCGTGATACTTCACATCGAACGTCTTCGCAAAGTTCCCGGTGTTCGACACAACCAGCACGGTCTTCCCGTCCGGAGTCGAAAACGCCACCGTTGCCAGTTGTTCCAGCTCGCTTGAGGCAATACGCACGGAACCCGGTGGAACAAACTTTGAGAAATGGGCCAGCGCATAATAGGCCACGTTGCGCGTTACATTGTTGCCGTCGAGCGTGATTGCGCCGTAGCAGCCCGTGCATCCACCATTGTTGGTATGCGGTCCGGCCTGCGGATCAGCGGCCAGGTTCCACAGCAGGACGTTCCGGCTCCAGTTGCGTGTGCTGCCAATCAGCACCTCCTGCACCGGTTCATCCACATACAACGGTCCGCTGCCCGGCCGCTGCGTTACAGACTGCTCCGTCATGAAGAGCTTCTTGTTCGGATAGTCTTCATGCACCTTGGTGAAGGCCGCGGCCGTGCCACCATAAAGATGGAACGCGGTTCCATCGGCATACTTGCTCGCAGCCGGATCCGCCAGAATCGACAACGGATACGAAGGCACATCCGGGTTGTGGTCGTAAAGCCAGATCTTTGTATCCAGCCCAGCCTGCGCAAACGCCGGTCCCAGGTCCTTTGCAATGAACGCGGCCTCCTCCGGAGCAAACACGACCATACTCGGCGTGTTTTTTGGATTCAGAGGCTCGTTCTGCACGGTCACTGCATGCAGCGTGATGCCATGCTTCTTCATTGTCTCGATGTACTTCACAAAGTACTTCGCATACACGCTGTAATATTCCAGCTTTAAATGCCCGCCCTTCAGGCTGTCATTGGTCTTCATCCACGCGGGAGCAGACCACGGCGAACCGAAGATCTTGATCCCCGGATCAATCGCCAGAATCTCCTTGAGCGCCGGAATCACGGTCGTAAGGTCGGGCCCCAGGCTGAAGTGCTTCAGGTCCGCGTCCGTCTCCCCGGCAGGCATGTCGTCGTAAGTGAAAGCGTGGTCGTTCATATCAGACGACCCGATGCTCACCCGCAGATAGCTGATGCCGATCCCGTCGCCCGTTCTGGTAAACAGCTCCTTCAGCAACTGCTCGCGTTGCGCTGGGTCCATCTTCATCAACAGCTCTGCGCTCCCGCCGGTCAGCGCAACTCCAAACCCGTCGATCGGCTGGAACCGTGCCATATCGTTCACATTAATCGCGGGCAGGGAACCGGTCGCGGATGAGAACTGCAGCGCCTGAGGCTGGAGCGTCAGCAGATCGGACCGGTTCGGCGTCGTTAGCCACTGATGGGCGCCCGGCAGCGGCGCCGCTCCATCCTGTGACTCCTGGGCCACCAGGGATACCGGCACAAGCGCCATGATGGCGCACAGCAGAAGCAAAACCAGTCGACGATTCACAGCAGTTCTCCTCGAATCAATGGGTCCGGACCTCGGGTGGGCGCGGCGCAGAGCCATTTAGACAATCGATTGTGTTCAATACGTGAAGCGAGCCACTTCACGGGTCGCACCCATACAAACAGGATTGGGGCTCTTTGTCAATCTGCCTGAAACAGAACGTAGAAAAGCCGGAGACGGCTTGTTGCCATGCGGCCTGTAAAAACATCTCGCCAGCCATAGCCACGCCCCTGTTTAAGATAGGTAAATGCCGCTGTTCAAGATCATCATCCTCGCCATCATTCAGGGGTTGGCTGAGCTGCTCCCTGTCTCCAGCTCCGCGCACGTCGTCGTCGCAGAGCGCATCATGGGCCTCAATGCATCGTCCCCGCAAATGACGCTCATGCTCGTCATGCTGCACACCGGCACCATGTTCGCCGTCATCGTTTACTTCTGGAATCAGTGGCGCAGGACCTACTTCCGCAGTCAGGGAGCCTTCAATCTCATCGCCATTCGCCTCATCTGGGCCACATTTCTTACCGGAATAGTCGGCCTCGCCGCGATGAAGATCGCCGAGAAGACCCTTCTGAAGGGCGTCCCACACGCGCAGATTGAAGACCTCTTCAACCACCTGGGTTTGATCGCCCCTGCTCTGCTCGCCGTGGGCATTCTCATCCTCGTCGCCGGCCTGCTGCCCAGCAGGGAAAGCGACGACCGCGAGCCCTCGATGGCTCAGTCCGCATGGATCGGGATTGTGCAGGGGCTCTGCATTCCATTCCGCGGATTTTCCCGGTCCGGAGCCACCATCTCCACAGGCATGCTCACCGGAGTCACCCGCGAGCGTTCCGAGACCTTCAGCTTTGCGCTGGTCATCCTGCTTACCCCGCTTGCCGTCGGAAAAGAAGTCCTGCGTCTCGTCCATGCAAAGCACATCACTACCGGCTTCAGCCTGGCTTCCGCCATGGTGCCCGGACTTACCGGAATGTTCTTCGCATTTCTCGCGGGACTGGTCGCCCTCAAGTGGTTGAGCCGCTGGCTGGAGGGCGGACGCTGGTACTTCTTCGGAATCTACTGTATCGTCGCGTCCGGCGTGGTCTTCTACCTTCACCACATCGGATATTGATCGCGCTGCGCCCTAACTCTCCAGCAGAAAATCCGGAGACACCGGGTTTTCATACAGCGAGTAGTCACGTGTCACCACCGTCAGCCCCGAGGGAGTCACAAAGTAGTTCTTCTTGTCCTCGTTCTGGTCGTAGCCAATTACCGTGCCTTCAGGCAGCTGCACGTCGCGGTCGATAATCGCCCGCCTTATCCGGCAGTGCCGCCCGATGTTCACGTGCGAGAACACAATGCTCGAATCCAGTTCGGAGTATGAGTTCACGCGCACATCCTGAGACAGCAGACTGTTGCGCACCGTAGCGCCGGAAACAATGCATCCGGCCGAGACAATTGAATTCACAGCCATGCCCGTACGCCCCGGCTCTCCAAACACGAACTTCGCCGGCGGATACTGCCGCACGCGCGTCCGGATCGGCCAGTTCCGGTCATACAGGTTAAATACCGGCGAAACCGACGCTACATCCATGTTCGCGTCATAATATGCCTCCAGCGTCCCCACATCTCGCCAGTAAAGGGCCTGCTGTTGGTTCTCATCCACAAAGTTGTAGGCGCACATCTTGTACTTGCCCAGGATGCCCGGCAGAATATTGTGTCCAAAGTCGTGTTTCGATGTCGGGTCTTCCGCATCCTGCAGTAGCGCCGGCAGCAGCACGTCCGTATTGAACAGGTAAATGCCCATCGAGGCATCCACCATGTTCGTATTGAATGGCGACCGCAACTCCGTGGTTTTCGGCTTTTCGTCAAAGCCCACCACTTCGCCGTTCTTATTCACTTCGACCACCCCAAAGCGATAAACCTCTGAGGGGTCAATCGGCAGCGTGGCCAGCGTCACATCCGCGCCTGACTGCTCGTGATGCTCCAGCATCTTGCCGTAGTGCATTTTGTAGATGTGGTCGCCGGAAAGGATCAGCACATGCTTCGGCTGCTCGGCGCCGATGGAATAAATGTTCTGGTACACCGCATCTGCCGTGCCCATGTACCAGTTCGCACTCACCCGCTGCATCGGCGGCAGAATCTCAATAAATTCGCCCAGTTCCTGGGCTACTGCGCTCGTCCAACCCTCGCGTATATGCCGGTTCAGAGACAGGGCCTTGTACTGCGTCATGATGTACACGTGGCGCAGGTCGGAATTTATGCAGTTTGAAAGGGTAATGTCAATAATGCGGTAGTTGCCGCCGAAGGGCACCGCCGGTTTCGCCCGGTCTCGGGTAAGAGGAAAGAGTCTTTCGCCTGCGCCACCTGCCAGCAAAACGCCCAAGGTGTCTCTCATCGGCATGGTCGGTATCCTCTCGTCTACAGTTTTATGTCAAATCCATGCTGCGTCCGAACGGAGGATAGTACAACACCGAGCGTCACACAATCCAGGTCTACTCTTCCAACGAGGCGTCCTCATCTCCTTCAACCGCAATCCGCAGCGACCTCAAAAAGTGCAGGTCCTGCGCCGTGAACGTGCCTTCTCCGCGCTGCTCTTCGCCGTCCACCGCGCCAGCTGACTCCTGCGTGGCCTGCGGTTGCTTCTCGGCAAGCTCGTTCAAGCCAATCGTCGCTTCCAGCATCAGCAGCACATCGAACCCTTGCTTCCGGATGTCCTGCACCACGCCGGCTATCTGCTCCGATTCGGAGACGCTTTCATGAATCGCCTCTCCCAGTTTCTGGACGAGCTTGCGCATCTTTTGGTTCAAGGGGGTTTCACTCCGTTTCCGCATCGCAGCACGCCGCCGCGCTCTCCGATACTCCATTAACCTTACTTCCGATATTCAATACCTGCAATCAGAATTGAAATCGCATCGCTGTTAAACTCATCGTATGGAACCGGACCGCGTAGGCCGCAAGATCGGCGTAGGCGTGCGCGTCGCGTCAGGAATGTTGCGTGACCGCGCTGCGCAAACTGCGCAGACCGTTCGCCAGGAGGCCCCCACCCACGTTGCGCGGGGTATCAAGGCGGCTTCAGGCGCAAAGCGCGGTGCGAAGCGCTTCGGCGAATCTCTCTGGGGTCCGTTCGTCCACGCCGGCGGCGTCCTGTGGCTTGAAATTACCGGCGTATTCTTCGCAATTTTCAGCCTCTTCTTTGTACAAAACGCCTGGCACCTGCGTGACGCATGGCAAAGCGGCCCGCAGCATGGAAAATTACTGATGTACGCCGCTGTCGCCGCTGTATTCCTTTATTTTTCTGTCAGTTCCTTTTATCGCGCGTACAAGAAGCAGAAGAAGCGCGCCCGGCAGCACTGAAATATTATTTGCGGGCTTTCTGCTTTTTCGTGCCCGTCTTTGAGTTTTTCTCTACGCGCAGCTTCCACGCCGTATGCAAAGCGCCTCGCAGCAGCTCTTCCTTTGCCTTCGCCAGCCGCACATGAGTCGCGCCCATCCGGCCCCAACCACCTGGAACAGGCAGAAACACGTCCGGCTCCTCTTCGACAAACGCCGCCTGCTGCTCCGGATCAAGCATCAGGTTTCCGAAGCCCTGGTTCTCTGCCGCGAGTGTCGCAAAGATATGTCCACCTACGCGAAAGTCCGCCGCGCCCATGTGCGAGCCTTCCTCCGCGCCCTGCATGCTCAATGCAATCCTTCTGAAGTCTGCAGCTTTCACGGCCGTCCTCCTTAGAGCACAAACACCAGACGCGTGCCGACTTCCTTCAGGTCCCACGCGGTATCGATCTCGCTCAGCGAAAGCGCCTCCGTGGCAAATTCAAACGGTTTTTTGGCCGCCTCTTCGAATAGATCGCCTACAGCCTTCAAAATCTCTTCGAGGGATGCGCTCCCGAAGCCGCTCCCCAGCAACTCCAGCCCCGAGCTGCGCAGCGTGGCCGCATGCAGGGAAATCGTTGCTCCTGCTATACCCCCAATCTGCACATACCGAATGCGCGGGGCCGCATGACTCAGTCCCTTCTGCGCAATTGCTTGCAATAAAAGCTCGGCAGGATGCCCCCACAGGTAATCCAGCACCACATCCACCTTGGCCTCAGCAATCGCCGCGCGAAATGCCTCCACCAATGTCGCCTGTTCCTGCTCAAGAGAGATCACCGTGTCCGCGCCCAGCGCGGCCAGCTTCGCCAGCGACTTCGGACTCCGTCCCGCAGCCACTACCTTCTTCGCGCCGAGCCTGCGCGCAATCTGCACCGCGAGCTGTCCTGACACACCCGTCGCGCCAAGAATCAACACGCTCTCGCCCGCGACAAACTTCCCGCGCATCAGCGCAGCCTTGGACGACATCCCGGGATTCGCCAGCGCCGCGGCCGTCACATCATCCAGCCCATCCGGCACCGGCACACACATCCACGGCTGCGTAATGGAAAGTTCGGCAAATGTCCCATACGGAGGTCGCGTACTCCCGAAATAGACGCGCCTTCCGTCCGCCAACCTTCCAACACCATCTACTCCCGGAACAAACGGCAGAATCCCCGCGCTCCCGTAGTGCGACCCATTCGCCAGCGCTCGCACAATCTGGTGCAGCCCTGCCGCGCTCACCTTCACCAGCACTTCGCCATCCCCGACAACCGGATCAGCGAACTCCGCATAGTGCGGAGGACGGTCATATGCTTCAACCACTGCAGCCTTCATCACAATGTCTCCTTAAAGCAGGACTCTCACACATCTAAAGGTTAATTGGAAACGAACCCTTCAGAGAAACCCAAAGCGCAGTTACTGCCTGATGACCAATCCCTGCGCTAAAATCAACCGTTCGCCCAGTCACCATCTTCACTGGTCCCATGGCTATCGACCCGTCCAAATCCGTCTTCACCGCCAGCGATCTCACCGCCCTCGACTACGACCGTGACCTCGGCTACCCTGGCGAATTTCCCTTCACGCGCGGCATCCAGCCTACCATGTACCGCGGACGTCTCTGGACCATGCGCCAGTACGCCGGCATGGGCGACGCCGAAGAATCCAACCGCCGCTACAAATTCCTCATCGCCAACGGGACCGCCGGTCTCTCCGTCGCCTTCGACCTACCCACCCAGATCGGCTACGACTCCGACGACCCCATGGCCGTCGGCGAAGTCGGCAAAGTCGGCGTCGCCATTGACTCCATCGAAGACATGCAGCGCCTCTTCGACGGCATTGCCCTCGATAAAATCTCCACTTCCATGACCATCAACGCGACGGCGAGCATCCTGCTCGCGCTCTACGTTGCCGTCGCCCACCGCACCGGAGCCGACATCCACAAGCTCTCCGGCACCGTCCAGAACGACGTCCTCAAGGAGTACATCGCCCGCGGAACCTACATCTATCCCATTCCCCACGCCATGCGCATCGTCACGGATATGTTTGCTTGGGCCAACGAGCATGCGCCCGAATGGAACACTATCTCCATATCCGGTTATCACATGCGCGAGGCTGGCTCGACCGCCGCGCAGGAGATCGCCTTCACTCTCGCCAACGGCATGACCTACGTGCAGGCTGCTGTTGACGCGGGTCTGGACATCGACCGCTTCGCCCCGCGCCTCTCCTTTTTCTTCAACGCGCATAACAACTTCTTTGAGGAAGTCGCCAAGTTCCGCGCTGCCCGCCGCCTCTGGGCCAGCATTATGCGCGAGCACTTCGGAGCCAAAAACCCTCGCTCCTGGATGCTCCGCTTCCACACGCAGACCGCCGGCTCCACCCTCACCGCCCAGCAGCCGGAGAACAATATCGTACGCACCGCAATTCAGGCGCTCTCCGCCGTTCTCGGAGGCACCCAGTCCCTCCACACTAACGGCTATGACGAAGCTCTTGCCCTTCCCACCGAAGAGGCCGCACGCATTGCCCTTCGCACCCAGCAAATCATCGCCTCTGAGTCCGGCGTCGCCAACACCATCGACCCATTCGCCGGGTCGTACTACATCGAGTCCCTCACCAGCGACCTTGAACAACAGGCCCGCGCCTACCTTGACCGCATTGACGCCCTCGGGGGTATGCTTCGCGCCATCGAGCGCGGCTGGGTCCAGCAGGAGATCCAGTCCGCCGCCTACGATTACCAGCGTGCCGTCGACTCCAGCCAGGCCACTGTCGTTGGCGTCAACCGTTTCACCCGCGACCCAAACGCAGGCCCGGAGCCTCCCATCCCCATCCAGCGCATCGACGAAAATCTGGAACGCCGTCAGGTCGAGCGTGTCCGCGCCCTGCGTGTGCGCCGCAATCCCACACCCTGGCAGGCGGCGCTCAAACAGGTCAGGGACCACGCCCGCGGCGGTCAGAACCTCATGCCTGCCATCCTGTTAGCCGTCGAAAGCTATGCGACTGTCGGCGAAATCGCCGCCGCCATGCGTGATGTCTTCGGCGAATATCAGGAATCCGCCGTCATCTAACATCAACAACCCTATGCCCGCGACGCAGAGTGCCGCGCGGTGAGCACCCTTGCAATGCAGAGCGAATCTTTCTACTATTTTCTCCAATGACGCGGTCGGTCAAAGTCGTCGTGGCGCTGCTCTGCATCGTATGTGTGCTTGCCCTGTGCGCAGCGCCTTATGCTGATATTCCGCCGGCGGCACTACGGTCTCTTCAGGCCGTGGTCGCACTGATGCTTTCGCTTACGGCTGCCGTTCTTCTGCGCAGCCATGTTTTCCAGCCAAATCCAGCTTCAGCCACGCGTTCCGGAGCAACCCACTACGCTCTGTTCTGTCCGCGGTTACTCCCTTTGCAGGCTAGCTGTGTCCTGCAGTGCTAGATTTTTGCCTTAAGCGCTCCTCTTCAGTTCCGTAATTCGCTTCAACGAGCCGAACCCTAAATTCACCTCAGAGAGTCGAATAAGGAAGCCGCATCCAGCGGATTTCCGAGGAATCAATGAAGGCACAAGATATATTTCAATCCTGGTCAATCATTCTCTCAGGGCGAAAGCCCATGCTCTCGATTGAGCTTACGCGCGAGTGCCCGCTCCGCTGTCCAGGCTGCTATGCCTTCGACGAAGCACATCTCGGCGGCAATGGTGTTACCCTGCGCGTGCTTTCCGACTACAAAAAGGATGAACTCGTGGATCGGGTACTGGCCCTGGTCGAGGAACACCGGCCGATGCATGTCTCCCTGGTTGGCGGCGATCCTCTTGTGCGTTACCGCGAACTGGAAAAAATCTTGCCCAAACTCGATGAGCAAGGTATATATGTTCAGCTCGTAACCAGCGCGTTTCGACCCATTCCTGCGCATTGGGCCCGCTTCCCTCGGCTGGACGTTGTCGTGTCCATCGACGGGCTGCAGCCCGATCATGATGAGCGGCGCAAACCCGCGACCTACGAGCGCATTTTGCAGAATATAAAGGAAAGCCGTGTGACCATCCACTGCACCATTACGGGCCAGATGGCAAGACAAACGGACTACTTTTCCCGCTTTCTCGCCTTCTGGAGCACTCAACCGCAGATCAAGCGTATCTGGATGAGCCTTTTTACGCCGCAGAAGGGCGCTGTTGCTCCTGAGATCCTTACCTCCGCCGAGCGCACGCGCGTCATTAATGAGCTGCGCCGCCTGCGCATCGAGTATCCCATCCTCGAAATGAACGACAGCGTCCTGCGCGAATTCCTCCATCCGCCCAAGTCGCCGGACGAGTGCATGTTTGCCCAGACCACGCATGTCGTCTCTGCCGATCTTGCCACCCGCGTCACACCGTGCCAGTTCGGCGGTAACCCCGACTGTTCGCAGTGCGGATGCCTCGCCTCCATGGGGCTGGCAGCCGTAGGCCATTTTGAGATTAGCCCTGGAATCACAATCGGCAAGCTTTACAATGCCTCTGAACGTCTCGGGAAAGGCATTGGTAAACTCAAGGATTTTCACAAAAAGGTAGCATGAGTATGACTCTTCAACCCGCTATCACTGTCCTGGAATCACCCTCGCCCGCCCGTAATGCCGCGCACACCGGGAGCCCGGTCGTCAACATTGAGCAATCCGAGCGCGAGCTGCGTCGCCAACTCGCCCGCTGCGCCCACTGGATGCATCGCCTCGGCTTTGCGCCCGGAACCTCGGGCAATCTATCCGTGCGGCTTTCTTCGGGAGACCGCTTCAACGAGCGTCGCCTCCTCGCGACTCCCACCGGTTGCAGCAAAGCCCTGCTTCGCCCCTCGGACATGGTCATCGTTGACCTCGAGGGCCGCCAGCACTCCGGGACCCGCAACGTGACCAGCGAAATCGGCATGCACCTTGCGGTCTACCGCGCCCGTCCCGACGTCAATGCCGTTGTGCACGCGCACCCGCCAATTGCAACTGCTTTTGCGTCATGCGGTCTCGCGCTCGATGCCCCCCTTTGCGCCGAGATCGTTATGACCCTTGGCAAAATCCCCCTCGCACCCTATGCCACTACCGGGACCGATGAGGTTGCCTCCAGCCTGCAACCGTTTCTGCGCGACCACGATGCCGTACTGCTTGCCAATCACGGACTCGTCACCTATGGCAAAGACCTCCTCGACGCCTTCATGAAGACGGAAGTCTGCGAACACTTCGCGCAGGTCTGCCTTACCACCCGTCAACTGGGCTGCGCCAAGCCCCTCGAACCCGAAGCTCTGAATAAACTCGCGGTCGCCCGCACCCGCTACCTCGCGAATCTTCGTCCTTCATTCAGGGACCAAAGTTAAAATTTGTCGAACTGAAATTCGCTTGCGAGTAATACACCGCTAACCGGACATTCACGGCACATAACTATACCTTCTGCGTGGCTGAAAAAAGAGCCTCCCAAAGGAGCGGTTATGCATAAGCTCGTCGCTAGCTCTCTCGCATCTTTACTTGTTGCTTCACAGACTTTCATGCCGGTATTCGCCAATGGGCAGGATGACCGGTTCTCGACCGCCACCCCTATCCATCACCTCGTTGTTATCTTTCAGGAGAATGTCTCCTTCGACCACTACTTCGGCACCTACCCCAGCGCGCTCAATCCCAAGGGTGAGCCGCGATTTGTCGCAGCTCATGGCACCCCATCCGTCAATGGGTACACGCAAGTTCTCCTGACACAGAATCCCAACTTCCTCAATACCACACTGAACGGAACCGGCGCGGCAAATCCCTTCCGCCTTGACCGCTCGCAGGCTGCAACGGCCGACCAAGACCACAATTACGAGCCCGAGCAGGAAGCATTTCATGGCGGCCTCATGGACGGTTTCCCGAAATACACGGGCACACCCGGACCTCCGCCAACCGGCTACCCCACCAACGGCCTGGTCATGGGCTATTACGACGGCAACACCGTTACAGCCCTGTGGAATTACGCGCAGCACTATGCCATGAACGATAATTCCTACGGCACGACCTTCGGTCCGTCGACTCCCGGCGCTATCAACCTCATTTCCGGCCAGACGAACGGCGTGGTCGACGCCATCTCGCCAGGCACCGCGGTTATCGATGACGGTGACGGCGGCTACACCGACATCGGCGATGCCGACCCTGTCGGGGACGTTTGCTCCAGCACCTCCAAAGCCATTCACATGAGCGGCAAGAACATCGGCGACCTGCTTAACAGCGCGGGTATTACCTGGGGTTGGTTCGAAGGCGGTTTCAATCTCTCAATCAAGAACCCCAATGGCACCACGGGCTGCGGCCGCAACACCACCTCCGCCGTCACTGGCGTCACTGAGAGCGACTACATTCAGCACCACGAGCCGTTCCAGTACTACGACTCCACCGCCAATCTCACCCACAAGCGCCCTGCTTCCGTGAACACCATCGGATATCCGGGAGATCCCGCCAACCATCAATACGACATCAATGACTTCTTCGCCGCCGTCAAAGCCGGCAACTTCCCGGCTGTCAGCTTCCTGAAAGCCCCCGGCTATCAAGACGGCCACGCCGGGTACTCAGACCCGCTTGATGAGCAAAACTTCATCGTGAAGGTCATCAACTTCCTTGAGCAGCAGCGCGATTGGGCCAGCACCGCCGTTATTATCAACTACGACGACTCCGACGGCTGGTACGACCACCAGCTTGGCCAGATCGTGAACCAGTCTTCGTCCTCGGCTGATGCGCTGCTCGGCACCGGCAACTGCGGAGACGGCACCACAGCTCTCGCCGGTCCCGATGGCGATCATGTTCAGGGCCGCTGCGGTCATGGACCGCGTCTGCCCTTCATGGTCATCTCGCCCTGGGCCAGGCAGAACTTTGTTGACCACACCATGACCGACCAGAGCTCGATCATCCGCTTCATCGAAGACAACTGGCTCGGTGGTGAACGCATCGGTCAGGGCTCCTTTGACGCCCTTGCCGGCCCCATCAACAACATGTTTGACTTCAATGATCCTCCACGCCTGAAGCCGCTCATCCTTGATCCGACCACCGGCGAGGTTATATCCGGCTATTGGCAATAAAAACCTCGAAACCATTACCATTCCGAAGGACGCCCGGACAGCAAGTCCCGCGTCCTTCGGAATTTTCCTGTTAAAAACCACCGGGACTCTGCATTGATATCCAGACGAAGCTTCCTCGAGCGAACCGCCGCCCTCGCCGCCTCCCTTGCCCTGAAAAGACCTTCTTTTGCCCAAATACACGAAATACACTATGCTACGCCGCTCGACCCTGACGCTCTACACCCGTGGGTCGATCCGCTTCCCGTCCCCGAGGTTATTCAAAACATTGGCCATCGCCCCGATCCCAACGACCCATCGCGTCAACTCCCCTTCTACCGTCTCGCCATGCGCGAGATGCACTTGAAGCTGCATCGCGACCTGCCGCTAACGCGTGTCTGGGGATTTAACAACTTCTCGCCCGGCCCCGTCTTTGAGACCCGCAGCGGCCAGGGCCTGCTTGTTGAGTGGGCAAATGAGCTGCCTGCACAGCATTTCTTGCCCATCGATCACACCCTTGGCGGAGCCGGCCCCAGCGTGCCTGACGTCCGCAGTGTCATCCATCTCCACGGCGGCAGAACTCCCGCCGCCAGCGACGGCTATCCCGAAGACTGGTACGTTCCCGGGCAGTCCCGTGTCTACCACTATCCCAATCGGCAGGACGCGACGCTGCTCTTCTATCACGACCACACCATGGGGATTCACCGCCTCAACCTGTATGCCGGCCTATTGGGCCTTTTCGTCATTCGCGACGAAGTCGAGGACTCACTCAACCTGCCCCGCGGTAAGTACGAAATTCCGCTCCTGATTTACGATCGCTTTCTCCGCAAAGACGCCCAGCTCGACTACCCCGTTTCGCCTAACCCCCAATCACCCTGGGTTCCCGAAGTCTATGGCAATGCCATGCTCGTTAACGGCAAGCTTTTCCCGTATCTCGACGTCGAACCTCGCGCCTACCGCTTCCGTGTCCTCAATGGAGCCAACACCCGCTTCTTCCGCCTCTTCGTCCAGCATGGCTCCGGAGCCGGTCCCGATCTCCACGTCATCGGCAGCGACCAGGGGCTGCTCTCCGCGCCCGCGACCGAGAAGCGCATCGAGCTCGCTCCTGCCGAACGTACCGACTTCATCCTCGATTTCAGCCCCTTGGCCGGAGAGAAGCTCGTCCTCGCTACCGACGGCTTTGAACTGCTCCAGATCCGCGTTGCCGGCAGCAAGCCCGCCGCGTTTTCGCTGCCGCTGACCCTCCGCCCCACCCCGCGCACACCGGAGTCGGCGGCCATCCGCACCCGGCGCCTCACTCTCGACGAAATTATGGACCCGGTTCAGCAATCCATGGGCATGCTTCTCAACCGTACGCGCTGGAGCGCGCCCGTCACGGAAACGCCCACACTCGACACCACCGAGATCTGGGAGCTGGTCAACCTCACCGAGGACACGCATCCCATCCATCTGCACCTCGTCCGTTTTCAGCTTCTTGAGCGCCGCCCATTCGATGTCTTTCTCTATCAGGACAAGGGGCAGCTTCGTTACATCGGCAAACCGCGCCCGTTCCTGCCCGTCGAAGCCGGCTGGAAGGACACCGTCCGCGCCGAATCTGGCGAAGTCACCCGCATCATCGTCAAATTCGAGGGCTACACCGGGCGCTACCTCTGGCACTGCCACATCGCCGAGCACGCAGACAACATGATGATGCGCCCCTTGGAAGTGATGGCAAAAGGGGAGGGATAACGACAGCAGCCGCGCGCCTATCCATCGCTGATAGCATCGGGAATATGGTTCCTCTTTCGCTCGAAAACCAGGTTGTCCTCATCACCGGAGGTTCTCGCGGCATCGGAGCCGCTGCCGTCCGCCTCTTCCATCAGGCCGGAGCCCGCGTGGCCTTCAACTACCGCAGTGCCAGCTCCGCGGCCGAATCCCTTGCGAGAGAACTGGGCTCCAACTGCATCGCCATCGAGCAGGAGCTCTCCACGCCCGAACATGGGCGCACCCTTGTTGCTAAGACCATCGAAGCCTACGGCCGCATCGACGCGCTCATCGCCAACCATGGCGTCTGGCCGCCCCATGATGCCCCCATTGCCTCCATGCCCGAGGAGCAGTGGCGCTCCACGCTCGCCATCAACCTCGACAGCGTCTACGGACTCACCCAGACCGCCGTTGCCCAGATGCTCCGCCAGGGCCAGGCCAGGCCGGAAGCGCCGGACCAGCCCGCCGGGCACATCGTCTTCGTCAGCTCCACCGCCGGCCAGCGCGGTGAGGCCAATCATGCCGACTACGCCGCCAGCAAGGGCGCGCTCATCAGCCTGACCAAAAGCCTTTCCAGCGAGCTTGCCCCGCAGGGAATATGTGTCAATTGCGTCGCCCCCGGCTGGGTCGAAACGGATATGTCCGCCGCGGCCCTCACCGATCCCGCCTCCAGCGCATCCATTCTTGCCACGATTCCCCTCCGCCGTGCCGCGCGTCCAATCGAAATAGCGGGTCCTATACTCTTTCTCTGCACGCCTTTCGCCGGTTTTATCAGCGGAGAAATCCTCAACGTGAATGGAGGCGCGGTTCTCGTCGGATGAAAAAGCTCGCGATTCTTACCCTGCTTCTATTCGCTGCCTGCTATGCGGCAACCCCTGCATCCGTCGCGCAGACCCAGCAAATCCCCGGCGCCAACGCAGCCAAGGCCAAGGCCGAACTTGAGGCCATGCTACAGGCCATGGGCGGCCAGCGCTGGCTCGCGCTGCAAAACATCTTCTATCACGGCCGCGTCTCCGGTTTTTACCAGGGCAAGCCCACCGGGGAGATCGAGGACTACTTCGAGTGGATCACGCCCTCTGGTCAGGCTCGCATCGAGTACGGCAAAAAGCACGACGATGTCGAGATCTTTACCGGCAGCGACTGCTTTGAAGCCACCTATCTCGGCAAGCGCAAGCTCCCCAGCGATATCTGCGACGACTTCATACGCCGCCGCGACCACTCTATCAACGTAGCCCTCCACGTCTGGATGAACGACCCCAATACCCTCTTCATCGACGACGGCCAGACCCTCTCCGAACGTCACCTTACCGACCAGGTCACCCTGATCAGCGCGAATGACGAGTCCATTGTCATCCAGATGGACGCCCAGACTCACCTGCCCCGTAGCTGCACCTTCCAGTACCGCGATCCGGTCTACCACGACAAGGACACAGACCGCGAGGAGTACGACAACTACCATCTCATCGAGGGCTTTCCCACGGCCTTCAGCATCACCCGCTTCCACAACGGCGACATCGTCAGCCAGCGTTACCTTTACAACGCCGGATACAACGTCAAGCTGCCACCTAACGGCTTCGACATCGACGCCATTGCTGCCCACATCAAAAAATAGCCGGAAACCTGGGACTATGCCTGCTCGCCGCCCTTTCCGGGACCGCACAGGCTTGCGCCGCCTGGGGCGCTTTTTGCCTCACCACGAAGTAAACTCGGTGTGCGGATTCTCGTCTATTCAAGTGCATGGAAAACATCGTTTCCACAGAGCTTCCGCCCATTACGCAGGAGCTTCCGGTGCTCGAGCTGTCGGACTTTGACGAAGTGGTGCGGCTCTACCGGCCGCGCATCTTCCGCTTCCTCATGTCCTCGCTGGGCGACCGTGATCTGGCCGAGTCGCTGACGCAGGACTGTTTTCTTCGGGCCTATAATGCCCGCCACCAGTTCCGCGGCGATGCCAGCATCAACACCTGGCTTACGCGCATCGCGCTTAATCTGGTGCGCGACCATCTGCGCAGCCGCCGTATCCGCTTTTGGCAGAAGACCCGCGAATCGGCGATCGATCTGGTCGACATCAGCGATTGGGTTCCGGACAAAGCGGCCTCTGCGGAAGCGGCTATATTGCAGCGCGAACGCGTGAAGCAAGTTTGGAAAGTAGTCAACGATCTTTCCCGTCAGCAGCGCACCGTTTTCATCCTGCGCTTTGTTGAGGAAATGGAGCTCTCAGAGATCGCAGAAACCACGGGAATGAACACCAGCACCGTCAAATCGCATCTGTATCGTGCGCTGCGCGTCGTTCGCGAACGCGCAGGAGGTCAGTCATGAACAATCAATTCGAACAAAATCCGCTTAAGCCGACCGGCGAGCTTGCCAACGCCATTCGCGACTTCCGCTCTGCCGTCACGCATGTTGCCGACCGTGAGACTGCGCGGCCTGTCTCCGCTGACTGGCTAGCCCCGGCGCGCCGTCGTCGCCGCAGGGCGCGGCAAACCACGATGCTTGCCTGGGCCTGTGCCACGCTGCTCTGCCTCGCCATGCTGCCATATTCAATTAACCTGAGCCACGAGGCGCCGCCGCAACCTGCCGTCACAGCTGCCACAACAGCAGCTCCTGCTCCTGAGTCCGACAACGCCTTGCTCGAGCAGGTGGACACAGACGTTTCCCAGACCGTCCCCTCACCACTTGAGCCGCTGGCTGAGCTTGAAAGCTGGAGCTCCGAATCAACCTCGACTTCTGCCTCAAATACCTCGAGCCGTTCTTCCGGCCGCACTGCCGGGTCCGGATCCGCGCTCTCATCAACGGAGAAACAATAATGATGCAAGACCGAAAGAAACTTCCCGCAATCTTCCTTACACTCGCCTCAATGCTCTGCCTTGCGGCCTCCGCACCTGTGTTCGCGCAAGACTGGCAGGGCCGTGGTCCCGGCGGCCCCATGGGCGGCCCGATGGAACACGACTTCCATCGCCCCAACCACGGACGCTGGTGGGACAACCCGAAAATCGCCACTCAAATCGGCCTCACCGACGCGCAGAAGAAGCAGATGGACGACATCTTTTTCAAGAATCGTCTTCAACTGATCGACCTGAATGCCGCCCTGCAGAAGGACGAACTCATGCTGCGTCCTATGATCGGAGCCGATCAGCCGGATGAGGCAAAGGTCCTCGCTCAGATCGACACCATTGCCCAGGACCGCGCCAACCTTGAGAAGGCCAACGCCCGCATGCTCTTCGGCATTCGCAGGGTCCTCACCCCTGAGCAGTGGACCAAACTCAAGACCCTTGTGCGCCAGCACCGCGCCATGATGGACCGTCGTGGCCGTATGGGACAGCGACGCTGGCGCGGCCGCCCGAATGGTCCCGGCGGACCGCCGCCACCGCCTCCGGATGGCTCTGCTCCGGGTGCTGGGTCGGCGCCACAGCCGATGCCCAATGCACAGCCGAATTAGTAAGTGCTATTCCTCCAAAACTAAAAGAGGAGCGGTGACCCGCTCCTCTTTCTTTTTTCTCTTCGAACTTACTTCGTCTCCACCGCAATCACCCGTATCTCCGGATACTGCTGGTTCCAATCATCGGACACATGATCGAAGATCAGGTGGAACGACTTCGTCTCTCCCGGAGCAATCGGCGAAGCTGACACCGGCTCAATATCAATGGTCGGCACCCGCGCGCGAATCAGCTCCAGCGGCATCGTATTCTTCTGCGCAATTGGATTCGTAAAGCCGTGGAATGCCACCTGCACCGTCACGCCGGTCAAGGTTTTGTCTCCGTTGTTGGTAATGTCTCCGTCAATGTAAGTCTGCGTCGCTCCAATAATCGTCGATGCCGTGCTCATCTTGATGTTTGAGATCGTCAGATTTTTCGCATATGCAGCCGGCGGCGCCAGCCCCGGCCCACCCGGATTTACCGGCTTCGGCGTGCGTCCCACCACCAGCCATACCGCGATGACCAGCCCGACCACGGTTCCGGCAATGGCCCAGGGCAAAATCGGCCGTGGCTCCTTCGTTTCGCCTTGTCCCGAGCCCAGAAAATCCGGCCCGTTCGCTCCATCCGTCATGATGGCGATTTTACATCCCCGCTATCAAAAGCTCGCGCTGCCTGACCTATGTTGATTCTCCGGTCACGTGGATAAAAATTCATATTTTCGCGCATCAAAATGGGGCGACACTGAGTCTATTACTAAAAGATGGAAAGCCAGGCAGCACACCCCGGTTGTACTCTGACCGGACAACATCCACGCTTCATCAGCACTGAGATGGCCTATGCAGCAGACGCAAATTCAATCCGCCCCCTTGCAGTCTGACGTTCGTCGCCAGCCCGGCGAATCGATCTATCAGATCGCCATCATCATCGCCGCGCTCCTGCTCGTCATCAGTGCGTCATTGTTCTGAAAGAACTCCACGGAACCGCGGCCCGCGCATGCGCCGCCTGAGGCGACTATCCCAGGTCCATCGCATATTGTGCATCGGACTCCGCTCGCGCCGCCTTGGGTTCCTTCGTCAAATCAAATACCAGCCGTTCGAGCACCAGCCGCTTGTCGGGAGGCTGCGACCGCAGCTCCAGGTCCGCTCTCGCAATCAGCCGCAAAGCACGTGTAATCTCCCGGCTGCCCTTATACCGTCGCGCCTGCCGGATCAAATCCTCCGCTGCAAACGGAGGCATCCGGAAGCCCTGCCACAGTGCCTGCCATATCGCCCGCGGGTCGCGCACGTTCTTCTCCAGAATCACCAGCATCTGCCGGAACGTCCGCGCCAGCATATACAAATGCCCGATCGCCGAATCCTCTCCACCGTCGGAAGCATTCAGCAGCCCCGCCAGCAGCTTCAGAGCACGCGCCGTGTCCCTGGCCGAGATCGCATCCGTCAGCTCGTATAGCGACCGCTGCTTTGCCGCCAGAACCATCGTCTCCACATCGCCCAGCGTCACGTGCTTCTTCTCGCCCGCATACAGCAGCAACTTGTTCCACTCGCTCGCGATCAGCATCATGTCCGCGCCCAGCGCGTCGGCCAGTTCGCGCGCCGCGTCCTGCTCAAACTTCATGTCCAGCCGTTCGCTCTCCGTCACAATCCAGCGCAGTGCGTCCGTTTCGTCCACGCGGGCCAGCTCGACCATCCCGCACCATTCGCCCAGCGTCTCGCGAATCCGTTCGTAGCGGTTCTTGTCGTCCATGTCCATCCGCCGCGGATCAGACGGGATGCGGATATGGTCCGCCACAAACAGAACCACGCACTGCGGATTCGGCGACCGGAAGTACTCCTCAATCGCCGCAAACTCTTCCTTTTTCGCGCCCCGCGTGTACAGCGCCTTGAGCCCGCGCACAAAGAACACCTGGAACGGAGCCATCAGCGACGGCGTCCGCGCCCGGTCCAGCGCCTCAAAAATATTCGTCTCGCTTAAGTCCAGGTCGCTCAGGCAGAAATCCCGCATCTGCTCGGGAACCAGTATCTCCAGCACCGCCTTCCGGCAGCGCTCATACAGAAAGGTCTCATCGCCCAGCAGCACATATCCGGGCCGCAGCTTCCCGTCGCGCACCTCGGCTACAAAGCGATCAGCCGCCGCGAACCCCGCTCCCATCTATCTCAGCCTCGCTTTGTTTGCCCGCATAACCATTAAAAGGACTCCAGAATATCCGACACCACCGACTGCGCAAAATCCGTCGCCAGCCGCTGCTCTGCCGGACCGTTTTCCTGGATAAACGTCACCAGGTCCTGCGTCGTCTCATACTGCTGCCGGAACAGGTACGACGGATTCTGGTACAGCACCCTCCCGTCGCGGTCCACCAACTTCACCCGCGCCTGTATCGTGATTAAAAAGCTCGATGACTGCCCCGTCTGCGAGTTGTATGTCAGAGGAGTCACCCTGAAGCTTGTAATCGTCCCATCGAGCGTTGCATCTGCATTCGCGCTGTGCCCCGCAATCAGGCGGTACGACGTCCGGCTGGAGAGCTCCTTGATTACCGCCTGCGTGAACAGAACCTCAGTGTGGTAAGACTGCGTGTCGTTCTGGAAGACCGGAACCGCCAGCGTATGCACCGTCTGCGGCAAATGCGCCGCCGTGCCCACAGCATGATACCCGCAGCCGCCCAGCCCAACAAGGCAGCTCAACAAAACTGTCGCTATCCCCCGGCCCATCCCATAATCCACGCCACGACCCATAGCTGCTCTATTCTCTCAGGACTCCGCTTTCACCGCACGTAGCTTTTCGAATCCCTAACGGCTACCGGCACCTCAACCTGTACCCCGCTGCTAAAATGAAATAAAGCAATGAAGTGTCCATACTGCGGGTTTGCGCAAGACCGTGTGGTTGACTCGCGCGAGAGCAAGGAAGCCGACTCCATCCGCCGCCGTCGCGAATGCGAGCGTTGCAATAAGCGCTTCACCACCTACGAACGCATCGACGAAATTCCTTACATGGTCGTCAAGAAGGACGGCCGCCGGGAGAAGTTCGAGCGCCAGAAAGTGTTGAGCGGCCTGCTGCACGCGTGCGAGAAGCGTCCTGTCCCGGCCAGCGCCATGGAAGCCCTGGTCGACGAAGCGGAGTCCTTCCTTATGGATTCGCCCGAGCGCGAACGCACTACCAGTGAGATTGGGGAGCTGATCATGGAGCGCCTCAAAGCTCTGGACACCGTTGCCTACATCCGCTTTGCCAGTGTCTACCGCGACTTCAAGGACGTCCGCGAATTCAAGGAAGAGCTGGAACAGTTGCTCGGCACCAAAGAGCGCCGCAAAAGCAGGTAGTCGGCTAGCTATAACAGGCATCGTGCGCGCCGCCTCAACGCCGCGCCTATTACGAATGAAAGAGACCATGCAGAAGACACACACAGTCACCCTCATCCCCGGCGACGGAATCGGCCCCGAAGTCTCCGACGCGGTCGTCCGCATCCTGGAAGCCACCGGCGTCCGCTTCAACTGGGAGCGCTTCGCCGCCGGCGCGGAAGCCTTTGAAAAGCACAAGGAATACATTCCCAAAGACCTCTACGAGTCGATTGAGCGCAACAAGGTCGCCCTCAAAGGCCCCGTCACCACCCCGATCGGGGGCGGATTCGCTTCCATCAACGTCACTCTGCGCAAAAAGTTTGAGCTCTACGCCAACTTCCGCCCTGTCAAGAGCCTTCCCGGCCTTGAAACCCGCTATCCCAACGTTGACCTCGTTATCATCCGCGAAAACACCGAGGGCCTCTACGTCGGCCTCGAGCACGAAGTCGTCCCCGGCGTCGTCGAATCGCTCAAGGTCATCACCGAAAAGGGCTCGACCCGCATCGCCAAATTCGCCTTTGAGTACGCCCGCAAGCACAACCGCAAAAAGATTCACGCCGTCCACAAGGCCAACATCATGAAGATGTCCGACGGCCTCTTCCTCAAGTGCGCCCGCGAAATCGGCAAGCACTATCCGGACATCACCTACGGCGAGCACATCATCGACAACACCTGCATGCAGCTGGTCATGAACCCTTATCAGTACGACATGCTGCTGCTTGAGAACCTCTATGGCGACATCGTCAGTGACCTCTGCGCCGCCTTTGTCGGCGGGCTCGGCCTTGTGCCAGGAGCCAACATCGGCGTCGAAGCCGCCATCTTTGAGGCCGTGCATGGTTCCGCGCCCGACATTGCCGGCAAGGACATCGCCAATCCCACCGCGCTGCTGCAGTCCGCCGTCCTCATGCTGCACCATATCGATGAGTCCGCCGCTGCTGACCGCGTGCAAAGCGCGATTGAAAGGGTCTATGGTGAACAGAAGACGCTTACGCGCGACGTGGGAGGCAGCGCAGGCACGCGCGCCTTCGCCGATGCGGTCATCGCAGCACTCGAAACCGGAAAGGGAACGTCGAACTAACCACAAAACCAAAGGAGAGAAATGCCGGTTAAAAAATTCTTTGCCATCGCTCTTTGCTCGCTGCTGCTGGCTGCCGCGGGTTGCAAGAAGTCCTCAACCAGTGCAACCACACCGGTGAAGAATTACACCACCATCGACTGGGCCAACTCCGGCACCATCTCCGGAACCATCCACTTCACCGGCAAGGCTCCCAAGCCAATCCTCATCGACATGGGCCAAGACCCGGTCTGCGGACTTGCCTCTGCCAATTACACCAAGCAGTACATCATCTCCGGCACCGGACTTGAAAACGTCTTCGTCTACGTCAAATCCGGCCTTGGTGACAAAGCCTATGCCGCGCCCTCCACGCCCGTTGTTATGGACCAGAAGGGCTGCCGCTATATCCCCCATGTCATCGGAGTCATGGCCGGCCAGCCCATCCAGTTCACCAACAGCGACGCCACCATGCACAACGTCCACATCACGCCCACTAACCCAGAAAACCAGACCGTCGACATCTCCGAGGGGCCAAACACTCCACCCCAGACCCGCACACTTTCCGCCCCTGAGCTTATGGTCCCGGTCCGCTGCAACAACCACCCCTGGATGGAGGCCTACATCAACGTCGTCTCCAATCCCTTCTACGCCGTCTCCGGCGATCAAGGCACGTTCACCATCAAGGGAATCCCGCCCGGAACCTACACCCTGGTCGCCGACCACGAGCAGCTGGGTGAGAAGACCGCAACTGTCACCGTGGAACCGCACAAAACCACCACCGTAGACTTCACCTACGCCATGCCTGCAACGCAGTAGTCCCGCAAGACAGGCGGCCACATCCGGCAAGGCTGAGGGACCTCGCTGCATTCAGCCCCAGTAATCGTCAGGAAGGTTGACCACGATCGGTTCCGCTGTGCTGCGCACCACGATCCAGCGAAACGGCTCATCGGCAGAAGGATTGATTTCCATGTGCGGCGTCCAGGCCGGTACATGCAGAAAGTCTCCTGCATGTACCGTGATCTCTGACTCTCCATGCTCGCCCCATCGCACCCGCGACGAACCCTCCAGCACGTACACGATCGTCTCCTGCTTGCCGTGATGGTGAATTCCCGTGCGGGCGCCCGGCTCGACCAGGAATGTTCCGCCCCACAGGCCCGTATCGATCCCTCGATTTTGCGCGACTGCGGCCAGACGCAACGATCCCGGCGTCTGGGCCGTACCGGGATCGAACTCTGAAGAATGGACAACGCTGAGTGGAAGATATTTCGACAAAACGCTTACCCCCTACTAGATGGATGTTCCGGATGAAGCGCAAGATTCGCTCGCGCTGGCCGGCGCTCGCGCACCTGGAGGTCACATCCGTGTTTATGCGATGGAAAGAACCGGATACACTGGAAGCACAGCGGACAGCAGGAGAGGTGAAGCGAAGCGGCTTCCGGCAGCCCGAACAACGCCCGGCCCCTCACCCGCCCGGCTTCCCAGGATTTTTGTAAGACGGATCGAAAGACAACTACATGCGTCAACAGATTGGCATCCTTGGCGCGACCGGAATGGTCGGTCAGCGCTTCATCCAGCTTCTTGAGAACCACCCCTGGTTTGAGGTGGCGTGGCTCGCCGCCAGCGATCGCTCCAGCGGCAGGAAATACGGCGAAGCCGTCCGCTGGAAGCTCGACACACCGCTCCCTGAGCGCATCGCCAACATGACCATCTCGCCCGCCGTTTCCGAGGGCGCGCCCAAGGTCATCTTCGCCGCGCTCGACGCCGACATCGCCCGCGAAATGGAGCCCGCCTTCGCCGCAGCCGGCTGCGCTGTCATCTCCAACTCCAGCGCCTTTCGCATGCACCAGGATGTGCCCCTCGTCATCCCCGAGGTCAACGCCGACCATCTGCCTATCCTCGAAAACCAGGAGTGGCGCAGGCAGTCCGGCGGATACATCGTCACCAATCCCAACTGCTCCGCCATCGGCCTCGTCCTCGCCCTCAAGCCCATCGTCGACCGCTTCGGCGTCGACTCCATCTTCGTCAGCACGATGCAGGCCGTCAGCGGAGCCGGATACCCCGGCGTCGCCTCCATGGACATCCTCGGGAACGTCGTTCCCTACATCAAGAATGAGGAAGAAAAGATGCAGGCCGAAACCCTCCGCCTGCTCGGCTCCCGCGACGGCAAAATCGTCCGTCCGCTCGACGCGAAAATGACTGCACATTGCAACCGTGTCGCCGTCGAGGACGGACACACCGAGAGCGTCAGCATCAAGCTCTCCCGCGAGGCAACCCGCGACGAACTCCTCGCAGCCTGGCGCGAATTCACTCCGCTCGCCGGACGCGACCTTCCCACCGCTCCTGCGCAGCCGGTCGAATTCACCCCGCTCGATGACCGTCCCCAACCCCGCCTTGACAAGATGCGCGGCAACGGCATGACCGCCACTGTTGGACGCCTGCGCCCCTGCTCGCTGCTCGACTGGAAGTTCACAGTGCTCTCGCACAACACCATTCGCGGCGCAGCCGGAGCAGCCCTGCTCAATGCCGAGCTGCTCGTCTCGCTCGGTAAACTCGACCCCACGAAACACAATTTGGCGGCCGTTTCCGCATGAACAAGCTCGTCGTCATGAAGTTCGGCGGAACCTCCGTCGAAGACGCCACCGCCATCCGGCGTACCGCCTCCATCGTCAAGGGCCGACACGACAAGGGTCTTACGCCCATCGTCGTTGTCAGCGCCATGGCCAAGGTGACGGACCAGCTCCTCGCAGCCGCAGCGGCAGCCGGACGCGGCGACCGCGCCGGAGCGCTTGCCATCACCGCCCGCATGCGCTGCCGCCACGTAGAGACGGCCACCGCGCTCGTTTCGGCCGAGGCCATTCCCGCCCTCACCCAGTGGCTCGAAAGCGAATTCTGTTTTCTCGATGAAATCCTGCGCGGCCTCTCCGCCGTCGGCGAGCTTACCCCGCGCATCAGCGACATGGTTGTGTCCATGGGCGAGCGCCTTTCCAGCCGCATGATCGCCGATGCTTTCAGTCATGCCGGCCTCGACTCCGTTCACGTCGACTCCCGCGCCTCCATCGTCACGGATGCGCAGCATGGCAAGGCCGTCCCGCAGGATGCGCTCATCGAGCAACGCCTGAAAGAGCACGTCCTGCCTCACGCCTCCGCTGGCCGCACCGTCGTCATGGGCGGTTTCATCGGCTCCTCCATGGACTCCGCGCCGGACAAGCTCATCACCACCACCCTCGGTCGCGGCGGATCCGACTTCACTGCCGCGCTCGTCGGTGGCGGCATCGACGCCGCGGCGATCGAGATCTGGACCGACGTCAACGGCATCATGACCACCGACCCGCGCATCGTTCCCGAGGCCCTGCGCGTCAAGACCATCAGCTTTGAGGAAGCTGCTGAGCTTGCCTACTTCGGCGCAAAAGTTCTCCATCCGGCCACCATACTGCCCGCGGTGAAAAAGAACATCCCTGTCTTTGTCCTAAACTCGCGTAATCCTGAAAACGAAGGCACGCGTATCATCTCTCTCGCGCCGCACTGCCGCAGCCCTTTCAAGTCCATTGCGCTCAAGCGCCGCCTCACTATCATTGACGTCGTCGCCAGTCGCATGCTCATGTCGCACGGCTACCTGCGCGCCATATTCGAAGTCTTCGACCGCCACAAGTGCGCGGTCGACATGGTCTCGACCTCTGAGGTCTCCGTTTCGCTCACCGTCGACTCGAACGAGAAGCTGCCCGAGATCGCCGCCGACCTCAGCAAGCTGGCGGACGTGAAATACGAAGGCCGCAAGGCCCTCATCTGCATGGTCGGTGAAAATATCCGCGGTCAGAACGGCATCGCTGCCCGCGTCTTCGACGCCATCCGTCACGTCAACGTGCGCATGATCTCTCAGGGTGCATCTGAGATCAACATGAGCTTCATGGTCGAGGAGGACGAAGCCGAAGAGGCAATCCGCTCCCTGCATGCCGCCTTCTTCAACGATCCCGACCCCGATATCTTCGATATTGAGACTGCCCCTGCAACAGCAGCTTCTGCGAAAGGCGCGAACTAGCTATGCTCTTTCTTGTTCTCGGCCGCGGAAAAACCGGCAACATCGTCGCCCAGGTCGCCCACGAGCGCGGCCACGGCGTCCGAGTGCTCGGCGAAGAGGAAAACCGCAACGCCTCCGCGCTCAACGCACCTTTTCTCGCCGGCTTTGACGTGGTCATCGACTTCACCACGCCCGAAGCCGTCATTCCTAACCTCCGCGCCTGCCTGGCCAACGGAGCGCGCGTGGTCGTCGGTACCACTGGATGGTACGCGCACCTCAACGACATGCGCACCCTCGCGCAGCGCAAAGGCGCTGGCCTTCTCTACGGAACCAACTTCTCCATCGGAGTCCAGGCGATGCTTCGTGTCGCCCGTGAGCTGGCTCTTGCTGCGCCGGATTACAAGTTCAGCATCACCGAAACGCATCACGTCAGCAAAAAGGACGCGCCTTCCGGCACGGCGCTCACCATCAGGCAGGTGATCCAGACTGCCAATCCTGCGCTCCAGGTCGAAATCATTTCAAAGCGCGAAGGCGACGCCTCGGGCATTCACATCGTCGAAGCACGCTCACAGAACGATGTCATTGAGCTGAAGCATGAAGCCTTTTCGCGCCGCGGCTTCGCCGAAGGGGCCGTCCGCGCCGCTGAATGGATCGCCGGCAAATCCGGCGTCTGGGAATTTAGCGAAATTGCAGGCAAAATAAGTTGACTTTATCTTGTCTTACGGTCTTAAAGCACGGCTATTCTTAACGCAACAATCTCCTTTCGGAGTCTTTAGGTTGAGGCCATCCATTGTCATCCTGACGTTCAACTCCGAGTCATCCATAGCAGACACGATTCGGTCAGTGGCATCTCTGTCTGATGATATTCATATCATCGACTCATTCAGTACGGATCGCACGCTCGAAATCGTCCGCGGCTTTGACGTCAACGTAGTGCAACACCCTTTTGAAAATTACGGCGCTCAGCGCAACTGGGCCATCGACACCCTACCCGTAAAATATCGCTGGCAATTGCATCTCGACTCCGATGAGCGCGTGTCTCCAGAGCTTTGCCAGGAAATTGCATCTCTTCCTGAAGATCCCGTGTTTAACGGTTTTTTCCTGCCCCGCGTAATGACATTTCTTGGCAGGACGATCCGTCATGGCGGATTATGTCCTACTTGGCATATGCGTCTCTTCAGGTCTGGAGCAGGCCGCTGCGAAGCGCGTCATTACGACCAGCATTTTTACGTCACACAAGGCCCCACCGCACAGCTCAAAGGCATCATGATCGATGATCTTCGGATGTCTTTGACGGAATGGACGGCGCGCCATAACCGCTGGTCCAGCGCAGAAGTCGAAGAGCTGAGCACATCGCAAAGTGTGGGACGGGTTCGGGGCCGTCTGGTAGGGAACCCCGTTGAGCGGAAGCGCTATCTGCGCGGCTTGTACAACCGTACCCCGCTCTTTGTGCGGCCGTTTGCCCTCTTTTTTTATCGTTATTTCATACGCCTTGGCTTTCTCGATGGGGCTGAGGGCTTTATCTTCTATGTGCTGCAGACTTTTTGGTTCCGGTTTCTTGTCGACGCAAAATCTTTTGAGAAGACTCACGCACAGAGCGAAAATTCTGCACAAGATCAGACGTTGTAGACTCATCTTGTTATGGAATTGACCTCAGGCTGCGGCACTGCATTAATTACCCCATTCCGTTCCGATGGAAGCGTTGACGAACAGGCACTTTTCGCACTCACCCAATGGCAGGTTGACAACGGCATAGATTGGCTGGTCGCCTGCGGCACTACCGCTGAAACGCCAACCCTCACCGATGAGGAATGGCTCCACGTCCTCCGCATCGTTGCAGAGGCTGCCGCCGGACGCGTGCCCATCTGGGCCGGCTGCACACACAACTCTACGCGCGAGGCCGTCCACCGTGCCCGCACTGCTGCAACTGTTCCCGGCATCAGCGCCATCCTCACCGCCAATCCCTACTACAATCGGCCCACGCAGGAAGGTCTCTTCGAGCACTTCAAGGCCATCGCCCGCGCCGTGCCGCATCCTGTTGTGCTCTACAACATCCCCAGCCGCACCAGCGTCAATCTCGAACCCGCCACCGTACTACGTCTCATTGAGGCTTCCCCTAACATTCTCGGCATCAAGGAATCTTCCGGGAATCTTACTCAGATCACCAGCCTCATCACCAGGGTTCCGCCTGCATTCCGCGTCTATTCCGGCGACGATAGCCTGGCTCTCGGCGTCATCGGCGCTGGCGGCGCCGGAGTCGTCTCCGTCACGTCCAACGAAATTCCCACTGAAATGGCTCAGATGGTTCACGCAGCTCTCAACGATGACTGGTCCACGGCGCGCCGTATCAACCGCAAATACTTCCGGCTCATTGAAGCCAACTTCTGGGAGACCAGTCCCGGCCCCGTCAAGGCCGTTCTGTCCATGATGGGCAAGTGCGGCGAATACTACCGCCTCCCAATGCTGCCCGTATCATCGGGCGTCCGCGCCCGTCTTGAGCGTGTCGCCGGAGAGCTCGGCCTGCTTGTTCACGCACCTCGCCCTGAAGGCGACCTCCGCATGTTCTAGTGATCCGCTTTTTCAGCGGCTGTCGTGCAACGTGCCAGATACGGAGCACCGTCGTCAAAGATCTTCTCACGGCAAAGATGATTCGATGCATAAGCATGGAATCTCTTGCCTATGCGATCGCACCCTGCGACGATTTCAATTCTTCTTGCTAAGCTTCCCACATGACCGACGTGCTTGAGACGGAGCGTCTTGTGCTGCGGCCGCTGCAGATAGAAGATGCGGCGCGGACGCAGGAGCTTTTTCCGCATTGGGAGATTGTGAAATTTCTGGGTGCGATTGTTCCGTGGCCGTATCCGGCGGACGGCGCGCTGACTTATTATCGCGATTCGGCGCTGCCTGCTATGGAGCGCAGGGAAGGCTGGCACTGGACGCTGCGCTTGAAGGAATCTCCGCAGGAGCATATTGGAGCAATCGGCCTTGTGAAGAACGAGCACAACAATCGTGGATTCTGGCTGGGGATTCCGTGGCAAGGACGCGGCTTGATGACAGAAGCGGTGGCAGTGGTAAACGACTATTGGTTCGATGTCCTGGGATTCAATGTGCTGCGCGCTCCCAAGGCTGCGGGAAATACGGCCTCGCGGCGGATTTCGGAAAAGACCGGCATGCGGATGGTTGGGACGGAGATGCGCGATTATGTGTCGGGACGGCTGCTGTCGGAAATATGGGAGATTACGGCAGAGGAATGGCGGGCGTGGCGAGGGAGATAAGTGAGCGCAGCCAGTGCCGAATGCGAAGAGCGATCCTGCGCACTTCCTGTGCCAATTCACACAGTTTTAACCGGAGCCCGCTTATAAGCATGACGTATAAAGAACATAGTGGCGCGGTGTGAAGCGCGACCAACCATCCACACATTGCATTTCTGCGACAGGAGGCGACGTTGACGGCTTTTGGCTTTCGGGAGAGACGTTGGATTTGCAGACTCACGCTGGGATTGATTCCGTTGCTATGCTTGATGGCCTTCTCGACGAGCGCGACTGCTGCAACCCCGAAGCAAAACGCTGCAGGAGCGAAGCCTGACCCTGACCAGGAACTTGTCGCCAATCTTCGCGCGCATATCCATCACGTCTTTTTGATCTATCAGGAGAACCGCTCGTTCGATTCCTATTTCGGATCATTTCCGGGTGCGGACAATCTGGCGACGGCTGAGGCGCGGACGCATGGCTTCCGCCAGTGGGACGCGATTGGTCATGAGTGGATTACTCCATTTCTGCTGAAGGCCGCGGACACAGCGGACGCCGACCACTCGCGCGAAGCATTGCTGGCCAAGAGTGACCACGGGCGCATGGACAACTATATTGGCTACGAAGAGAAGCACCTCGTAGAAGTGTCAATGGCGAGCCCGCAGTTTGCGCGGCAGGTGGGCATTCTTACGATGGCGCATGAAGACTGCCATACGGTGCCGTTTCTGTGGATGTACGCTCACCGGTTCGCGCTTTATGACCACATCTTTCAGGCGATGTATGGGCCGTCAACACCGGGAAACATCGATCTGATTGCCGGACAGACCGGACAGACGCAGGCGGCGCGGCATCCGAACGAGGCATTCAAATCGTCCTATGCAACCGGCGAGCCGGTGGTGAACGACGCAAATCCCGACTTTGGTCCATATGCATTTCCCTTCCAGGTAAACGGGGAGCATCAACTGGACCAGACCTATGCGACGTTGATGCTGACGCTGAGCGGCGCGAACGCGAAAAAGGTGAAGGTCGATACGGACGACATCAAGGACGACATCAATGAGCTGGTATTGCTGAACCACCGCGCGGTGCCGTGGGCGTGGTACCAGGAGGGATTCGGGAATGGCGAGGGCGACGACCATCCCGCGTATATTCCGCACCATAATGCGCCGCAGTATTTCGGGTATATCCGGCAGAACCCATCGATGTGGCGCGGCGAGCACGATCTGTTGGACTTCTTCACCATGATGAAGGCCGACGCGCTGCCGCCGAAGAGCGTGGTATTCATCAAGGGCGGGCGGTTGAATCCGTTTGGATGGAAGCCGGCCAATCCGTATGCGCAGAACATTCTTGGCGACGACGATCATCCGGGGTACTCGGACTCGCAGCTCTCAGAATCGCTGGTGGCGAAGGTGGTGAACACGGTCGCGCGGAGTCCGTACTGGAAGGACTCAGTGATTATCCTGGTCTGGGACGACTCGGAGGGGTTTTATGACCATGTACCTCCACCGCAGTTTGAGCAGTGTCCAGACAAGGAGCCGTGTGGGGACGGGCCGCGGGTGCCTCTGATTCTGATTTCGCCCTACGCGAAATCGGGGGCAATTGTGAAAGATCCCGGCGATCATGTGTCGTTCGCGAAATTTCTGGATGTGCTGTTCCAGCTGCCGGCAATGGCCTCTCTGCCGGATGAGAAGCCGTATATGCCCGAGGGCCCGCGGGACGCGAATCCGCGTTTGACGAATCTGCTGGGAGGATTCAGCGCGGCTCGGCTGGCTGGAACAGAGCCGCCGATCCCCGCATCCCAAGCCGAGATTCCGGATGCGATTGTGAATCACTTCCCGCCGGCGATGACCTGCAAGGACACCGGCGTGACGCCAGTCGTGATCCCCGGCGCGTCGCTGACGCCGCCCAGGGGATTCACAAACCCGTTGCCATAGGGGTGGACCTGGGTTAAGCCGAGAACGACGTGCCGCAGCCGCAGGACTTTGTGCTGTTGGGATTGATGAAGTTGAAGCCCTGGCGCATGAGGGTCTCCTCGTAGTCGAGGACCATGCCGTGCAGGTAGATGAAGGACTTCGGGTCGACGAAGATGCGCACGTCCTCGAAGTTGAAGATCCGGTCGCGTTCGCGAGGCTGTGTGTCAAAGCGAATGTTGTAAGACAGTCCTGAGCAGCCGCCGCCCTGCACGCCCAGGCGCAGTCCACCTTCGGTGGGCGAGATGCCCTCCTTGGCCAGGGCGACGCGGATGCGCTTGATGGCGCGGTCGGTCACCTGGATGCCCTTTTGCGCGGGCGTCTGGTCGGCCGAGTTCAGGACGTTGAGCTGATCCGTAGACATAGTTCTTTACACAAGACTCCCAGACCTCCAGGCGAGATCTGGGTCGCTGATTTCCTGTTTCCTTAGCGGGCGGCGACAGCCTGTGCGGCTGTGGCGTCCTCGCCAACGCCGTTCTTCTTCTTCCAGTCGCCAATAGCAGCCCGGATGGCGTCTTCGGCGAGCACCGAGCAGTGAATCTTGACCGGCGGGAGCGACAGCTCCTTCACGATGTCGGTGTTCTTGATCTGCATCGCTTCCTCTACGGTCTTGCCCTTTACCCACTCGGTCGCAAGCGAGGAGGAGGCGATCGCCGAGCCGCAGCCGAAGGTCTTGAACTTGGCTTCCTCGATGACCTGCGTCTCCGGGTTGACCTTGATCTGCAGGCGCATCACATCGCCGCACTCCGGCGCGCCCACGAGGCCCGTGCCCACTTCCTGGCTGGATTTATCGAGCTGGCCTACATTGCGGGGGTTGTTGTAGTGGTCGATGACCTTGTCGCTATATGCCATTTGTTTCTCCTGTATAAACCAGAATTCCGTTAAAGATCCTTAGTGTGCCTGCCACTCAATCTTGGTCAGGTCGATTCCTTCTTTCACCATCTCGTAGAGCGGTGAAAGTTCGCGAAGCTTCTGGACTATGTCAATGACCTTGTCGGAGACATAATCAACTTCGGCCTCGGTGTTAAAGCGTCCCAGACCGAAGCGGATGGAGCTGTGGGCCACATCATCGCCGAGGCCAAGGGCCTTCAATACATAAGATGGCTCAAGCGTCGCTGAGGTGCATGCCGAACCGCTGGAAACGGCGACGTCATTGATGCCCATCAGCAGCGACTCGCCTTCAACATACACAAAGCTCATGTTGAGGTTGCCGGGCAGCCGGTGCTCCATCGATCCGTTCACGTGGACGTAGTCGAGCGCCGACTCCATCTTGTGCTGGAGCTTATTGCGCAGCTTGAGAAGATGCTCCGTCTCCGCCTGCATTTCCTCGCCGGCAATCTCGGCAGCCTTGCCCAGTCCGACGATTCCTGGAACGTTGAGAGTGCCGGAGCGCATGCCGCGCTCGTGGCCTCCGCCGTTGATCTGCTCTGAGATCTGCACACGCGGGTTGCGGCGGCGGACGTAGAGCGCGCCAACGCCCTTGGGCCCGTAGATCTTGTGCGCCGAGAGCGACATCGCGTCGATCTGCATGGCGTTTACGTCGACGGGAATCTTGCCCACGGCCTGCACCCCGTCGGTGTGGAAGAGCACGCCCTTTTCGTGACAGAGCTTGCCGATTTCGGCCACCGGCTGGATCACGCCGATCTCGTTGTTGGCGATCATGATGGTGACAAGAATTGTCTTGTCGTCGATGGCCCGCTTAAGGTCCTCAATGTCGATGATGCCGTCGGCCTTCACAGGCAGATATGTCACGCGATAGCCGGACTTCTCAAGGCGCTTACAGGTGTCGAGTACGGCCTTGTGCTCGGTGACCTGGGTGATGATGTGGTTGCCGCGTTCGCGGTACATCTCGGCAATACCCTTGATGGCGAGGTTGTTGGACTCGGTGGCGCCGGAGGTGAAGATGATCTCCTTGGCCGATGCCCCGATGAGCTTCGCGACCTGTTCGCGGGCCTTGTCCACGGCAGCTTCAGCCTCCCAGCCAAAAGAATGGTTGCGGCTGGCGGCGTTGCCGAATTTCCCTGTGAAGTAGGGCATCATGGCTTCGAGCACACGCGGGTCGAGCGGCGTGGTTGCATGGTTGTCCATGTAGATGGGCAGCTGCACGCCCGCCGGTACGGGAATGGTTCCGAATTCTGTCGTAGTGCTCATTCTGCTTTGCTCCTGCTGCGTCTTCGTACTTTCTCTAAACTTGCCTGCAATCAGGCGTTCTGCGTTCCAGCCCGGGTCTGGCCTTGAATGTTGACCAGGTCTTGTACGGAGGTTCCATGTCTCCCGTGCGCGCGGTCCGCTTCGACCAGGTCGGATATCCGGATGTTCTTGAGCACGTCGGAGATGCTGTCATTCACGCGGGCCAACGGCTCTTTGATGGTGCAACTGTTCGTTAGGTCGCAGATTCCGGTCTCGGTCACGCAAGATGTGATGAACAATGGCCCGTCAATAATGCGGATGACCTCAAAAGCTGTGATGGTTTCCGGCGCCCTTGACAAGGTGTAGCCGCCGTTCATGCCGGCATGGGAGCGAAGCAGGCCTTCCCGGGCAAGCTGCTGCAGGATCTTGGCCAGCAGCTGTGGTGGGATGCGGTACGCTTCCGAAATATCCTTCGCGCTGAGCGAGGCTTCGCCTGGATGCTCGGCAAGGTACTTGAGCGCCATCAGCCCGTAATCAGCTTTCTTGGTGAGTCTCAGCATGGTAGAACAGGCTCCGATAGCCTATGGGTAAGTATACGACTGAAATCGTCGGAATTCAATGCCAGGTTGCCGCGGGGGAATCTTCAAATTCAACGAATTGCAATTGACAGGTTGATAGGCACGGTTACAATTTCTGCGAGGCCGTCCAAATTCGCGCCTCAACAGCCCAGTTCGACCATGTACGCTCAACACCCTTGCCGGTACCCATAACGCTCTAGACCATCATGGACACCCCCTGCAAACACCCCAAAGTACGCGTGGTAGCACGCGAAGAGGATACTGAATTCGTCGAATGCCAGGAGTGCGGCGAGGTCTTCGACTCAAACGAGTTCCGCGATATGGCGATTGAGGAACAACCGGAAGAGGAAGAGGAAAGCTGAACCGCCGGGGCCGCCTCTAATTATTGGCCGTCACAGTGGAGCCGCTGAGCCTGCGCGTCATAAGCCAGGCATAGTGGAACCCGGATACAACCGTGAATACAACGGTTGCCGCCAGAGACCAGTGCTTGACGAGCAGCACCAGGTACGGCGCATAAAACTGGCTGAGCAGAACTGTGAGCAGGGCGATGATTTGTGCAAGAGTATTGGCCTTGCCGAACAGACTGGGTCGGAAGTCCTTCATACCAATGCTGGCGTAAAGGATGGCGCCAACCATAACAATGCCCAGGTCGCGCCCAAAGACGAGCACAGTGACGCGAAGAGAGATCAAGCCTTCGTGATGAAGCACCAGGAACAGAGTACTGAGCAGTAACTTGTCGGCCATGGGGTCAAGATACTGGCCCAGCACGGTGCGCTGCTGCAGCCAGCGTGCGAGCAGACCGTCGAGACCATCCGTGATGCCGGCAAGGACGAAAAGCCAGAAGGCAATTTGGTAATCATGATCGAGGATTGCCAGAACCAGAAACGGGATAATACACAGCCGCAGAAGCGTGAGCTGGTTGGGTGCGGCGCGTAACTGGGCAATCTCGCGTAGCTTCATGCGTACGGACGGCGCGGCCGATGGCCGCGAGGACAAAGTCCCTCTCCATCATATTCGGTTGTTCCAATCTATTTAGCCTGCTCTGAGCGATCTACGCTTCGCGTGCGGAAGGCGTATGACAAAGACCCGATCGCAGGGCGCATACCAGCGGTCTATTTTCGTATTAATATAATGAATTGAAACGTATTGCATCATATTTTCCTCTTCGCGGTGCCGAATGGCCTTGCGGCAGAGATTTCAGAGGCCGTCCTTTTATGTCCGCGACGCATCGCTTTCCTCTCCTCCGCGCTTTTCCGTTGATTTGTTTTGCCCTGGTGATTGTTGGCGTGCCGGCTTCCGTGCAGCAGGCCTCCGCGCAGGCGGCTTCGAGCATTACCGGAACCGTGACGGATTCTTCCCGCGCGGCGGTCCCGGGTGCACGCATTCAAGTGCAGGAGGTGAACACTGGCGCACGACGCGAAACCGTGACCCGCACGCAGGGGCAGTATCAGGTGCTCTCGCTGCCCGTAGGCGAGTATCGCGTGACGGCGGGCAAGCCGGGGTTCGCGCCGGAGCTGCGGACAGGCATTCATCTTGCGGTGGGACAGGTGGCTACGGTGAACCTGCGGTTGCGCGTGGGCGGCATACAGCAGCAGGTGACAGTGCATGCCGATGCGTCACTGCTGAGTCTGACCAATGGAGACATCTCCGGCCTGGTGGGTGAGCAGCAGGTGAAACAACTGCCGCTCAATGGTCGCAGCTATGACGAGCTGATGACGCTCGATCCGGGAATTGTGAATTACACCTCACAGAAGACCGGAGGCATCGGAGTTTCGAACTCAACAGTGGGAAATAATTTTGCGGTTTCGGGCAATCGTCCGCAGCAGAACCTCTACCTGCTGAACGGCGTAGAGTTCACAGGAGCGGCAGAGGTGAACATGCAGCCGGGCGGCACCAGCCAGGAGCTGCTGGGTGTGGAAGCGGTGCGCGAGTTCAATGTCCTGCGCGACTCCTACGGCGCGCAGTATGGCAAGCGGCCCGGCGCGCAGGTGTTGATTGTGACCCAGAGCGGCACTAACCAGGCCCATGGCAGTGTGTATGAGTTCCTGCGCAACAACGCGCTCGATGCGCCGAATTACTTTGACAAAGGCAGCGCGCCGCCGTTCCAGCGCAACCAGTTCGGTGCGGCTCTTGGCGGCCCTTTGCAGCGCAACAAAACATTTCTCTTCGGGAACTATGAGGGCTTTCGCCAGCATCTGCACCAGACGGGCGTGGACCTTGTTCCGGACAACAACGCCCGTAACGGATATTTACCGTGCAAGCTGGTGAGCCCCGCGCCAAATCCCTGTCCGCCTTCAGGCCTGGTGGATGTGGGCGTTGCCGACAGCGTGAAACTGTTGCTGGCGCTGTGGCCAGCGCCGAGCCCGGGCGCACCGGACTTTGGCGGAATCTCTGAAGCCTTCAACAGTCCACTTCAGACCATTCGCGATGACTTCGGCACGGCGCGGCTGGACCGCGTCTTTTCATCGCGCGACAGCTTTACCGGCGTATACACGATTGATGACAGCGACGACGTGACGCCGACCAGCAGCAACCTGTACAGCACAGACCTGGAAAGCCTGAGAGAGCAGGTGGCGAGTCTCGAAGAGACACATGTCTTTTCGCTGGCATGGATCAACACGGCGCGCTTCGGCTTCTCTCGCGCGGCATATTTCTTCACGGGCGAGCCTACTCCCGGAACGCCCGCAGCCGGTGTTCCGGGCTTTGTGGAGAGCCATCCGGTCGGCGCGGTGGTGGTCGGCGGCAGCGCGGCGGCAAACCCTTCGGCACAGGTCAGCCTGGCAGGCAGCAACGTCGGCAGCAACCTGTCCGTTCATCGCAATCTTTACTCTATTGAAGATCAACTGACATACACACACGCACGGCACTCATTAAGCGTGGGCGTATGGCTGCAACCATTGCAGTCAAATGAACAGCTGGCGCTGACACAGTACGGGCAGGCGACATTTACCGGCCTTCAGCAATTTCTCGGAGGTACGGTGGGCAGTTTTGCATATGATCCCACGCCGACGGAGCTGAACTGGCGCTCGCTATTGGGGGCCTGGTACGTACAAGACGTGATTCGCCTGACGCCGCATCTCACCGCCTCTCTCGGTTTCCGCGATGAATTTACGACAGGCTGGAATGAGGCGCATGGGCGCGCGGCGACGTTTGTTTTTCAGAATGGCGTGATTCAGACTCAGCCGCACGTGGGCGACAACACCTTCACGGTGAACAACGCAAAGTTCCTGCCTCAGCCGCGCATCGGACTCGCATGGAATCCGTGGGGATCGCGCACCGTAGTACGGGCAGGCTTCGGCATGTACAACGATCTGCAGGACGCCTTGGGCTACCGCATGGATCAGAATGCGCCATTCAATCCGTCATACAGCATTGCGGATCTGCCGGTGTCAGATTTTCCACTGACGGCGACTGCGCCGGCGAATGCGAAAATTGCGCCCGCAGGCGTGCAGCCGGATCTGAATACGCCGACGCTGATCTCGTGGTCTCTGCGCGTGGAGCAGGAGCTTTCACAGAACACCACACTCACGGTGGGCTACGTGGGCTCGCACGGATACCACGAGGTTGTAAGCCTTGACGACAACGAGCCGACGCCGGTGTTGTGTCCGGCAGCGCCGTGTCCGGCAGCGTATCCCGCTACTTTTGCTGCGCCTCTGGCCGGGTCGGCAGTTCCTGCGGGCTCCTACTACAACGCGCCGGGAACGCCGCTGGCGAATCCTAAGCTTGGCCCGGCGTGGGCGTGGTTTTCCAGAGGCGACAGCTCGTACAACGCATTGCAGGTAGACCTCCAGCACCGTATGAGCAACAACCTGATGATGCGCGGAGTCTATACATGGTCGAAGGCGCTCGACAACGGCGATTCGCTGAATGCGACGGCGTCCGGCAATGCGCCGGGGCTCGTCTCAAATCCATTTGACATAAATGCCGACTGGGGCCCGGCTACCTATGACGTGCGCAATGCGGCGGTGATCGATGCGCTCTACACACTACCCTTCGGCCACGGCCAGCGCTTTGGGGGCAGCCTTCCGGGCATAGCCAACGATTTTCTGGGAGGCTGGACGGCGGCCTCGATTGTGACCCTGCAATCGGGTTTCCCGTTCACGCCGCAGCTCAGCTACAACCCCTCCAACAATGGCGACAACAAGAATCCGGTGCGGCCATTCCTCAATCCTGACTTTCACGGCAAGGTGATTGTGGGCAAACCATCGGAGTGGTTTGATCCGAGCGCGTTTCTGGCCCCGCCTCCGAACAGCGGCTTTTACGGCAACGTGCGCCGCGACAGTTTTAACGGACCGGGCCTGGCAACGTGGGACTTTTCCATGCTCAAGGACACCACGCTGCACGAAAATCTCAAGCTTCAATTCCGCGCGGAGCTCTTCAACCTGCTGAACCGCGCCAACTTCAACACGCCGAACCTGGTGGTGTTCACTCCGTCAGGAGTATCGCCGACGGCGGGCGTCATCACCAGCACGTCAACCACGTCGCGGCAGGTGCAGTTCGGAGCCAAACTGCTGTTTTAGGCAGAAGACCAGGAATGTGTGTCGCTTGCTCATCATTCCGGCAGAGCCGCCTCAGCCGCCACGACCGGGCTGGCAAAGTCTTTCCCGCGATGTTCTGGCCCATAGAAGATCAGAAAGAGTAACGCCACAATCACCGCGCCTTCAAAAGCCGTCAGCGCCCAGGAGTAGCCCATGTGGTCGCGCATCTTGAGTTCGATGGCAGTCGCAGGTGAAGCAAAGATCAGGCCAAGCTGATAGACAAAGCCGGGGAACAGTCCGCGGACGGACGACGGTGATAGCTCGTTGATGTGTGCGGGAATGATGCCCCATGCGCCCTGGACTCCGGCCTGCATGATGCAGGAGCCAAACAGCAGGGCCAGCGCTGTCTCGCCAAAGGCCCAGGCAGGAATCGATATCAGTGAAACAGCGAGCGCAAGCAGGGCAGAATAGCGGCGGCCGATCTTCTCTGACGCGTGACCAAAGATCAGCGCTCCGATGATTCCCGCGCTGCTGTAGAGGATAGGGATTCCATAGAGCAGGTTGATGCCGGCAAGCTTTCGCTCCGCAATGAAGGGCAGCGACTTCAGAAAGTCCGGGTACAGGTCCTGCGTGCCGTGCGACAGGCAGAGCATCACCGACATGAGTGCGAGCAGGTAGAGAAAGATGCGCGTGTGCTTCCAGAGCGAGCTGAAGATGACCTTCATGGAGCCGATGCGCTGCGTATGCCACGCTTCCGACTCGGGTGCGAACCAGGTGAGCGCCGCAATGAGCACCGCAACCGGCGCGCCAAGAAAAAATGGCGAGCGCCAGCTGAGGTGTACCGTAACGAACTGCATGACGGCGGCGACGATAAGGTATCCGAGTGGATAGCCGGCCTGGAGCAGGCCGCTCAGGAAGCCGCGCAGCCGCACCGGCGCGCTCTCCATCGCATAAGACGCGCCGACTCCCCAGTAGCCTCCCATGCCCGCGCCGTAGAGGGCGCGCATGATGAGGAACATGGTGAAGTTTACCGACAGGCCGCTCAGGACCGTCATCGACGAAAAATAGAAGACGCAGATCACCAGCAGCCATTTGCGTCCGAACCTGTCCGCCAATGATCCGAAGACGAGTGCCCCGACCGGGCGCATAGCCAGCGTGACGGTAAGCGTGTAAACGATGTCTGCCTTGCTGACATGGAAGTGCGCGGCGAGCGCATCAAATAAGAAGATGACGACGAAGAAGTCGAAGGCGTCGAGCGTCCAGCCCAGAATGCCGGCGGCGACGGCGAGCTGCCAACCTCGGGTAGGCTCTTTATAGAGTGGCGCTTTGCCGGTATCGCTAAACGGCATGCAGTTCCTCTCGTAACTTTATACAGGCTGGGAGCATGCGTGGGTTTTATCGCAGGCGCGATTTACAGGAGTGATCGATGCTGACAGTGCAAGCGTGGGACATGGCTGGGAAGCTGGCCGATCCGCGCACATGGCGCATTGCCGGGACGTCTCTTAATGTTGCTTTGATGTCTCTTAGCACGCGTGGACTGAAGGGCTTTCCCGATGGAATCGGCTCGGGCTGTATTTGCTACAATGAAGCAGACCGCATCGAAAGACACTGGTGGTTGCATCTGCCCCGGCAATTCAGAGTTCAACACCGGCTTCGACAGCAGCGAACAGGCGCGTAGCTCAGTTGGTTAGAGCGCTACCTTGACACGGTAGAGGTCAGGAGTTCGAGTCTCCTCGTGCCTACCATATCTTTCTATAACATAGGCACCTCCATACCCCCGTCCGAGCCCGCTTTCATTCCGCATCCGTTCCGCACCGTTCCGTTATTGCACCGTCGCACCAGGCAGCAACTCGTTCAGGAACTGACTCTGTGCCGCCAGCTTATTGGCATCCACAGCAGGGCTGTAAATGGCCAATGTCGTTCGGATATTGCTGTGACGAAGCATCGACGAACCGTCTTCAAATCATCACCATTGTTAGAGACCAACCAACTTCCAAGGCTGTGCCGAAGATTGTGGAATCCCCAGCGCTTTACTAGTTGCCAGTTGAATCGTAGTAGCGAACTCGGGTGACTTTTCCGTCTTTCTCGTGCTCTTCGATGGCCTCGAAGACGCCTGCCTGCACGCCGCCGGGTAGAGGTAAGTTTAGCTCGCAATGCTGCCGCAGCGCGGCTTGGCTCCCTTCAACCGGGTCTAAGCGAAGACCCAGTCGTCGGCTTCGCGTACATTGTTTCGCTCTGCCAGTGCCGGAGATAGCCTCCGAGTACAGGATGGAGAGCAACCGGGGCCTTGCGATGAACATTCTTGCAGTTCCCGATCTCTTCTACCCAGCTTCGCCGAACAGCGATTCGCTTGCGATCGTACTCAACGTCGGCCCATTGCAGGCCACGAGCCGCGCTAATGCTCAAGCCTGTTGCGGCGATAAACGCGGCAGACAGGCAGATGACATCACCTTATAGAGTGGTCGATGTCTTGCCCTCGGGTGTGGCCTCTTCTGGCTGACCACATTCGACTTAGGCAGGAAGCGTCCGACAGCCAGGCGCGAGTACAAAGCGCGTTTAGATGGCGATATGGAGCGATCAAGGCCTTATAAATCCATGAGTTAGTGCTCGCCCAGACTTTCACACGCTCGAGATCGGCCGCTCGAACCGCTCCTGCCCGGCACATTCGCAGCTTTTGCCGTACTTTTTGTCTCAAGTGGCCGATCAAGGCTGTACAATCCCACTAGTTTCACCGAATCATCTGAATGTTATTGCTCGCCTCAGTGGCAAGCCGAGCGAGAAGCCTTCTTGGTGTCCGCCGTTGCTCCGGTTCCATTTCCGCGGAAGTTTCTCCAAGCTGCAATGCATGTCTATAGCCTTACAAGGCTTGCGGTACGGCAGCGCCATTGGTTGGGGGCTGGACTCAGATCTGGTGTGGAGTGATACAACAGGGATGCTAAAATTCCTGCCAAATTCCTCTGGAAATGGACTTGAGATGAAATGAAGAAGATGGACTATTACGAATTCCTTCAGATCAGTCCGAATGCTGAGGAAGAGACGATTCACCGCGTCTATCGGTTTCTCGCGGCCCGCTACCATCCGGACAATCCCACCACCGGAGACGCGGATCAGTTTGCAATCCTAACGCGCGCGTATGAGGTACTCTCTGACCCCGAGCGCCGGGCCCGTTACAACGCGGCACGCGAGAAAGAGGGAGCGAAGAGCGAGCCGCTGTCAACTTCTATCGACTTTATGGACCAGTTTGAAGGCGAGTCTAACCGAAGGCTGGCCCTCCTGGCAGTGCTTTATTATCGCCGCCGTGCGAATCCCGGCGCGCCAGAGGTGACTTTGGCTGAGGTGGAAAAGCGCATGGGCTTCCCCCGCGATTACCTGGATTTCACCACATGGTATCTGCAGAAGAAGGGCTACATTACACGGGCCGATAACTCCGACTTTACGCTGACGGCTGAAGGCGTCGACTTTGTTGAAACGCAACGGGTGAATCTGCCCATCCTGAACAAGCTGCTGACGCCGGGCGAGATGACTCCCGTGACAAATGATGATGGCGCAGCGTCCGAGTGGACGGACGAGGACGGTTCAGTGCACTCCCACGACCACAAGGCGCTGAACGCAGAGCGCAGAGGAGAACGCCGTGTGTCCACGGATGAGCGCCGTGCGAATCCGGCAGAGAGGCGTGCGGGCGTGAAGGACCGGCGCCAGGGAAAGCCCGACTGGAGAGCCAATCCCATCGAGCGCCGCAGGAACGTCTTTGACCGGCGCCGCAATCCAAACGAAAGGCGCGTCGGGGATGAAGACCGCCGCGCTAGCACGGGAGACGGTTTAGCCAATCCTTCCGACGATGCCGCCCAGCAATAATCCGGTCAGACCCGCTGCCAGATGTTACTGACCGGTCCCGATCGTCAATCCCGGCCCAAGCTCATCAAGCCTTCGCCCCGGCAAAGCGCTCCTCGATCTCTTCCAATGTTTTGCCCTTGGTTTCCGGCAGGAAGAAGACCGCCGTGAGGAAGTAGATCACCGTAAATCCTGCAAACATGAAGAACATTGTCGAATAACCGTACTTGCTCACCACGGGCAGGAAAATGGTGAGCAGCGTTGCAGCAACCATTTGGTTGAGAACCAGGGCGATGCTCATGCCGTTCGAGCGAATTCGCGTCGGCATTAATTCTGAGAGCGCAACCCACACGACCACGCCCGGCCCAATCGCGTAAAAGCCCATGAAGACATAAAGCAGCACTGCAATCAACCAGCCATGCGCCTCGCTGGGTATGGGTCCTATGATCGCTCGCTGAATCGTGAGAGGGGCCGTCCGGGCAACGTCCAGATTTGCGAAAGGATCTTTGAAGAGAGCTTCAACTTTATTTGATGGGACCCCAAGTTCGCGTGTGACGTGTATGGGAGCCGCAGTCGTATTGTCAGAGCGCACAAAGGTGGTCGCTCCCGTAAATCCGCCATAGGAATAAATCACCGCGAACGATGCTTTGGCAGGATCAATCGAGTGGTTGCCGCTATCTGCCAGCAGCTGTTTTGCCATTTCTGGCGTGAACTGCAGATCGAGCGTTTGGTTGGGCTTGACCATGGACTGGATCGCCGCTCCGCAATCCACATTCTGCTTTTCGGCCTGCCGGAAAAGAACGCCGACAGTAAGCATGGACAGGATGATTCCTGAGGTTCCCAGAATGAGCAGGAACTTGCGCCCCTTTTTATCGACCAGAGTCACACCGCCAATGGTCAACAGAAAGTTGACGACCGTGAAGATCACATAGCCCCAGTGCGACTGAAGATCGGTCAATCCGCTCTGAATCAGGATATTGGTGTTATAGCCGATTACAGAATTTACGCCGGTTGCCGTATTGCAGGCCAGAATCACGCAGGCCAGCAGAAATGGATAAACATATTTCCGCTGCAAAAGCGAGTCCCGAATCTTGCCTGAAGCAGTCTGCGTCTTGGCCGCATTGGCCACCTCATGCATCTCGTTTAGCGCAAGCTCGGTTTCCTCAGGAGTGCGTGTGCGCAGAAGCGCTATGCGGGCACGTTCCAGTTTGCCGCGCCGGAAAAGCCAGCGCGGCGACTCGGCAACGAAAAACGTGCCGAGCACAAAGAGCAAGCCGGGTGGAAGCGATACCCAGAAGATGCGCCGCCATGCCTGATCTTTGAAGTGAAAGATCACCGAGGGGTCGGCAATGCGCTCAATCGCTTCAACGCGATAGCTGTAATAAATTCCGATAAACGCAGCCACCACGATGCCGAGGGTCAGCAGCCATTGGAAAACTCCCGTTCCCTTGCCTCGAACCGATGAACCCAGGCACTCCGCGAGATAGAGCGGAACAACAATGCCGATCAGTCCGCCGCTAATGCCTTGCAGCAGGCGTCCGAAAAACAATGGTCCGTATCCGTGCGAAAGCGCAATGATCGGGATGCTGAGAACGAACATGATGCCACTTACCGTCATCAGCGGCTTACGGCCCATCCAGTCAGCCAGCAGACCCGCAAAGAGCGTCGAAATCACGCTACCCAGCAGCACCGCCGCCACAATTACAGAAAGCTGACCCGCGCTCAGGCCGGAGGTCGCTTCAAGGTACGGCAGCGCCCCTCCAATAATGCCTACATCGACCCCGTAAAGAAGCCCGCCAAAGCCGGCGACCAGCAGCAGAAGCATGTTTTGAAGTTTGTAGTTTGGCGGCGTAGACGGATAGGCGCTGACGGCGTTGCTGGAGTTGGGCATCTGAGTGGTATCGGTACGCTTTCAGAAGTAAGTCTAGTGTCCAGTTAAGCATGATAGAGCCTGCCTGACCAAACTTGCGATGCGCAGTCGCCCTGGGCGGCACCGCGCCGGGAGTTTCCTGCTCCCCGGCTGAATCGCACGGGAACCGGAATGAACGCCGCGTCGTATTAAAAGATGGTTATTTGGGAAATACCGGTCGAAGGCGAGTTGGTAGGGCACAGGGATTGGAGTATTCTGGCTCGCGAGGTTCATTTATCTAACTACTCGGTGAGGGGCAAATGGCAATTGCGCGGCAGGTAATTACATCGCTGCAGGCGGACGGTACTGACCTGCTTGGAACCAAGGCTTTGGCGGTGAAAATCGCAGACGAGAGCATCGTTTCCGGCTCGCTGCTCACGGTTGAGAGCAACCATTTCTGTGTCCTGAAAGGACGCGGCGCAGTGCTGAACGTATATGAAACCGGCCAATACGCCCTCACTACTCCCGACAAACCGTTGCTCGGCTCCATCGCGCAGGGCTTCTTTGGCGGATCGTCGCCCTGGGTGTACGAGGTCATCTACGTCAACCGGTCAAAGTTGCTCATCCGCAGCGAAGGCGTAGCCACCAGCGAAGAGATGGCTGAAATGTACTACCAGGTCGACTACTACATTCATGTGGACACCAAGGAAGCCGCGCTTGAGCTCATTACGCATATGCCCTTCAACGGGCACTGGATCGACATCAAGGAAGTGGCCGACTACGCCAGCCCGGCGATCGAGCAATCGATCAATCAGGTCGTCCAGGTCACCAAGATGGAGGAGATCAACGAGCACATCCAGGAGGTTCGCGAGCTCGTAAAGGCCCATCTCGCTGATTTCCTAAAGACCTACGGCATCACGCTGAATGATCTCAAAATCCTCATCATGCCCAAGGACGAACGCATGCGCGAGCTGATCTCGCTTCAGGCGATTGGGCTGAGCGCGATGGAGGCGGTGCGCTACTACCTCGCGCTCAAGATGGCGGAAAAAGGCCTGGTCTCTGCGCCCAACGCGGCTGCCGGAGTTCCATTCAACGTAGGCGGGCCCGCAACCGGCTTCTATCCGCTCGGGGCCGAGACAGGATTATCCGAGAAGAAATAATGCCACAGTCCAGCTTTTACGACGCAGGCCTGCTGCGACAGATTGCGACCAACCTCTTCTACGGATGGGGTTACAACTTCTATCGCACTGAGAACATGCTGCGTGCCGACGATCAGATCGTGCGCACCAAAGCCGCATGGTTGCTGGGTACGGCCATGACCAGCGTGTCGAAGGCAGAGACCGACTACCGCCGCGAGTTTCTGCCCGCACCCACCCGCGCCAAGCCGTTTCCAGAACCTGAGGCCGTTGCATCCACGCAAAAGCTTGAGCGGCTGGCCCGCGACATCGGCGCACTCGAAGGCTTCATTCAGCAACTTCCAGTGCCTGAGAACGACCGCATGACGCAGCGCTACCGGCTCGAGGCGCCCACGCTGAAGGTCCTCATTGACCACGACCTGAAGCTTGTCGGCCAGTGTGAAACCCTGCGGGCCATGGTGCATGAGCAGGGCGGCGCGGGCATCCTGAAGGTCGCAGACGAGCTCCAGACTGGCCTGAACGCCATTCGCGAAACGCTGCGCGAACGCGAGAATGTGCTGCACAGCCCGGCATAGTCGCTGATCTGAAAAGCCAACGCCTGCAGTTCACTCTTGGGGCTCGTTCTGTTGCGCTCTCCTGACAATGCCCCGTGTGATAAGGGCCCAAGATACATGTGATTCAAATCACTGTATCGACTGCCCGCCTCAACTATGGTTTCCACAGTCATCCTTGGCCTGAACTGATGCAGGCCCGAGGGCCGGTTGAAGGTGGAATGAGGCATACAGTCATCATTGGCGGTGGAATCACGGGGCTAGCAGCAGCCTTCCATTTGCAGCGCACCGCGCATAGCAGTGTGGCCGTTACTCTCATCGAGAGCAGTCCGTGCCTGGGCGGAAAAATCACCTCAAGGCGCGAGAACGGCTTTCTGATCGAAGGCGGACCGGACTCTTTTATCACCAGAAAGCCGGCAACGATTGAGCTGTGCCGTGCGCTCGGCCTGGAAGACGAACTGATCGGCACCAGCCCAGCAGAGCATTCCACCTACGTACTCAGCCGGGGTTGTCTCCATCCATTCCCTGACGGACTGGCGCCCTTGGTCAAAAGCCGCCTCATCTCCTGGCCAGGCAAATTGCGCATGGCCGTCGAGCCATTTGTGCCGGTGCGCTGCAAGGACGCAGACGAAAGCCTCGCGAGCTTTGTCCGCCGACGCATGGGAACCGAAGCATTGGACAAGATGGCCGCGCCGCTGCTCGCAGGCATCTATGCCGCCGACCCGGAACGCCTGAGCCTGCAAAGTACCTTCGCCATGCTGCCGAAAATGGAAAAGAAATACGGCAGCGTGTTGCGCGGCTATCTTGCGCAGAGACAGCGTCGTGCCCGCAGCGAAAACGGAACGGCCCAGCACGCGAGCAGATCCATGTTCATGACCCTTCGTGGCGGTCTGCAGCAAGTCGTCGACACGCTGACCCTTCATTTGGCCTTCGCTGACATCAAGCTGAATTGCCGTGTTCTGGCCGTCATGCCGATCGGGAACCACTATGAAGTTCTGCTCCACGACGGCTCCTTCCTCCACGCGGACGATATCGTCTTTGCCACACCCGCCTACGTCACCGCCGAATTGGTTCAGGGGATGGATCCTCAGCTCGCAGAGCACTTGCGTAGGATTCGCTATGTCTCAACCGCCACGGTGTCTCTGGGTTTCCGGCAGGGCGACCTGAATGCGCCGCTCGACGGATATGGTTTTGTTGTTCCGCAGCAGGAGGGCCGGCTGATCACGGCCTGCTCCTGGTCGTCAACAAAGTTCGCCGCGCGCGCACCCGCTGGCTACGCACTTGTCCGCGTTTTTCTGGGCGGAGACGGCAATGAAAATGTTGCCGAGCAGGAAGAAGCAGCGCTGGTCGACCTCGCCCGCCACGAACTGTGCGCGGCAATGGGAATCACAGCGCGCCCAGTGGTGAGCAAGGCGTACCGGTGGCATAGGGGAAATCCTCAATATGACGTTGGCCACCTTGCTCGCCTGGCCGAAATAGAAAAGCTCGCCGCTCATCACCCCGGACTCTACCTGGCAGGCGCAGCTTACCGTGGCGCCGGCGTCCCCGATTGCATTGAGAGTGGCGCTCGCGTCGCAGCGCGCATCGCAGAGCGGGCATCAATCGGCCAGCAGCAGCATTGCAAAAACAACGTTCAGGAGTGTGTCTATGGTTAGCATTGGAGGGGTTAGCATTGGCGGAATCACAACGACGCTTATCACGGCGGGGCCGCGTCCTTCGAGCGCGCACGACTACGCAAGAAACCCAATGATCGTTTACTGGGAGATGACGCAGGCATGCGCGCTGGCCTGCCGCCATTGCCGTGCAGAGGCGATGACAACACCCCATCCCTGCCAGTTGACCAATGCCGAAAGCCGGCTGCTGCTACGCCAGATTGCCGCCTTCGGCGATCCTCTGCCGCACCTCATCATGACCGGCGGCGATCCCACGCGGCGCTCAGACCTGTTCGAGCTGATCGACGAAGCACGGAGCCTTGGCATCTCTGTATCTATCACGCCCAGCGTGACGCCGGAGCTGACCTTCGACAAGCTCGCTCGCCTGAAGGCGCACGGCATCGAAAGCCTCGGCATCAGCCTCGACGGCTCTGAGGACATCCGCCACAACGCGGTTCGCGGCGTCGACGGCTGCTTCGACTGGACCATGGAAGCTCTCGACAACGCAGGTAAACTGGGCCTGCCCGTGCAGGTCAACACACTCGTCGCGCAGGAGACGGTTGACGATCTTCCCGCAGTTTACGAGCTGCTCAAAACCAAGCCCGTTATGCGCTGGAGCCTGTTCTTCCTCATTGAAGTAGGCCGCGGCAAAACACTGCAACCAATTTCGCCAGGCCAGGGTGAGGAGCTGATGCGCTGGATCTTCGACATGACCCGCGTCGCGCCGTTCCAGATCAAGACGACAGAGGCGCCGTCCTATCGTCGCGTGGCCCTGAGCCGCATGCTTGAAGCCGGGCTATCGTCATCCGAGATCAAAAAGACGCCTGTGTATCGCGGCTTTGGCATCCGTGACGGTCATGGAATTATGTTTGTGTCGAATCAGGGCGACATCTACCCTGCGGGCTTCCTTCCGCTTGCAGCCGGAAACATTCGCAGAGATCACGCGGTTGACATTTACCGTAATTCTTTCCTGTTCCGGTCACTGCACTCGCCCGAGCAGTTCAGGGGCAAGTGCGGCAAGTGCGAGTACCGTGGTCTCTGCGGAGGTTCGCGCGCCCGGGCTTTTGCCTGGTACGGCGATCCGCTCGCCAGCGATCCATTCTGCCCGTATCAACCAAAGGCAGGCGCTGAGCCCCTCTAAATATGGAGTAGGCCGCCGCGGCAAGCCCCGCAGTTTCTGACCGCGGCAGCCAGTTTCAAAGCAGCGGCGTACTACAATCAGGTCTCATGAAGAGAAGGATGGGCCGCTGTTGAACCCGCTGGCTGCACTGCTGTCACTGTCTGACACGGAGAAGGAGCGCCGTGGACTGCTGAATACTCCGCGAGAAATATTTCAGCAGCCTGAGACATGGCTGGAAACCATAGACCGGCTCGCTCAACTCAGGCCCGGACTTGCCGAATTCATTGCAGAGTTTCTTCAGGAAAAAGCAACGCGCCGTCCTGCAGTCATTCTGGCTGGAGCGGGCACCTCTGACTACGTTGGCCGCGTCGTCAGCCGCACTTTGCGGCGGCAGTGGGGCTGTGAAGTCACTGCTGTTCCAAGCACTGAGTTACTTACAAATCTCGACGACTTTATCCTGCTCGCCTGCCGCTACCTCTTCATTTCATTTTCGCGCTCGGGGGAAAGCTCAGAGGGTGTGGCCGTGCTGGAGTTGGCGCGGATGCGCTATCCCTCGCAGGTCAATCACCTGGTTGTTACGTGCAACCAGAGCGGCGCAATGGCAAAAATGGCGGGCGTATGTCCGCTGGTACTGGGCGCGCGGACGAATGATCGCGGCCTGGCGATGACCAGCTCCTTCACCAATATGGTCCTGGCCGGACTGTACCTGGCGTTTGTCCAGGCTCCGGAACAATTTGAACCGCTGGCGAAGAAAGTCGCGGAAGTTGCGGCGAACAAAATGGCGGACATTGCGGAGGCCGCGACTGGCTTGGCCCGCAGAGGCTTCTCGCGCGTCTGTTTCCTGGGTGCCGGGCCGTTGCAGGCCGTTGCAGAAGAATCTGCATTGAAAGTTCTTGAGTTAAATGCCGGCCGCATAGCGACCGTCGCGCAATCTCCACTCGGGCTGCGCCATGGCCCGCTCGCGTTTGTCGATGACCAGACTCTGGTGGTCGCCTATCTCTCCGGAGAAGAACAGCGGCAACGGTATGAGCTTGACCTGCTCGACGAGCTTGCGCAAAAAGGCCTGGGCGCGGAAACACTCATCGTCGCTCCGCGCGCGATCGCGCGCCTCGTGCCGAGTACCGCGAAGCTGCTTGTGCTGAATGCGCCGAAGGATCTCCCCGACTTTTGTCTCTCTCTCGTTCACGTCGTCGTTGGACAGTTGCTGGGTCTGTTTTTCTCGATCGAGAACGGCATCACGCCGGACTCGCCCAGCTCTGGCGCCATCAGCCGCGTCGTATCGCATGTCAGGATTTATCCGTTCGACGGGGGAGCGCAGTGAAGAGGATTCTTTGGGCGCAACTTCGCGTGTTGTTTGCGCTTTGTGCCGTGTTCTTCGCAGCAGAGACCGCTGCCTGCGCGCTCGATGCGGGCAAAGCTGAATTTCAGAAGTCAGGCGAAGTCTACTCGCTCAGTAACCGCACGATCAGCGCACAATGGAGCCTCTCGGGAGACACTTTGCGCGCGCTGGTTGTTACGGACAAGACTCATCATGCGCAAGTGTCGATGCCCGTACCCTTCGCGCTATTGCTTGGCAACGGGCAGATTTACAAGTCGGACGACCTCAAGGCAGCCGGGGCGCCGCATTTTTTAGCTTTGATGCCGCAACCGGGTGCCTCGCGCTTTTCGGCCCGTTTGCCGGGAGAGGAGTTCGTGCTCCCACTTGCCGATCAGGCCGGAGATCTCCAAATTACTTGGACTGTAGTGTTGCGAGACGGTTCGAATTACATCCGCCAATGCGTGACGATCACAGCAGTGGGTAAAGACCTTCCTGTCTCAACCGTGCGGTTGATTGATGCGCAGTTGCCCGGCGCGCATGTGGTGGGATCTGTTAAAGGATCGCCAATTGTTGCCGGAGATTTCTTTCTGGGTTTTGAACATCCCTTGTCTGACAGTGTGGTGACAGCCGGGCGGGCCGTCGCCTCAATCGATCGCACACTTCCTTTGAGCGCCGGACAGTCGATCATGTATTCCGCGGTAATTGGCGTTGCACGCACAGGTCAAATGCGCCGCGACTTTCTAAACTACATCGAACGCGAGCGGGCACATCCATACCGCACCTTCCTGCATTACAACTCGTGGTACGACATCGGCTACTTCACCCCGTACGATCAGGCGGACGCGCTGAACCGCATCAACACATTCGGCGAGGAACTGCATGTAAAGCGCGGTGTGACCATCGATTCGTTTCTGTTCGACGATGGATGGGACAACCACAATTCGATCTGGGGATTTAACCAGGGTTTTCCGGACGGATTCACACCCATTCGTAAAGCTGCGGCAAAATACGGCGCGGCGCCGGGTGTGTGGCTTTCACCATGGGGCGGATACGACGGACCTAAGAAGCAGCGTATCGCCTATGGCAAGGCGCATGGCTACGAGATCGTTAACGGCGGGTTCGCGCTCTCCGGTCCGAAGTATTACGCGCGCTTTCGCGACGTTTGCCTGCAAATGATCGAAAAGTATGGTGTAAATCAATTCAAGTTCGACGGTACAGGCAACGCCGACAGCGTCTTTCCCGGCAGCAGGTTTGACAGTGACTTCGACGCTGCGATTCACCTCATCGGTGAGTTGCGCAAGGTCAAGCCAAACATCTACATCAATCTCACAACGGGAACCTATCCATCGCCATTCTGGCTGCTCTATGCCGACTCCATCTGGAGGGGCGGCTACGACGACAGCACAGCGGGGGTTGGCCCCTATCGTGAGCGCTGGATTACCTATCGCGACGCCGACACCTACGCCGAAATCGTAAAGCGAGGGCCGCTCTATCCGCTCAATTCCCTCATGTTGCACGGCATGATCTATGCCCAGCATCACCAGTATCTGGATAAGGATCCGGACAACGATTTCCGCAACGAGATACGCTCATACTTCGGCACCGGTACGCAGTTGCAGGAGATGTATATAACGCCTTCGCTGCTGACCAGCCAGAATTGGGATGATCTTGCCGAGGCTGCGAACTGGTCGCGCGCCCATGCCGACGTACTGAAAGATACACACTGGGTCGGCGGTGATCCGGCATGGCTTGAAGTCTACGGCTGGGCCTCGTGGTCGCCGCGAATGGGGATTCTGACGTTGCGTAATCCCAGCAATAAGCCGCAGACCATCCACATCGACCTGCAGAAAGTGTTTGAGTTGCCGGCAGGCGCGCCGCGTGATTATCTCGCCAGGAGCCCGTGGAAGTCCGATGCAGGGAAGCCAGCAATCGAGCTCCGTCCGGGCGTGCCGCACGAATTTCACATGGCCCCCTTCGAAGTGCTTACTCTGGATATGACTCCGCGATAATCAGGGGTGCACAGCGTATACGTGGTGCGTCACGCCTGTGATCTCAGGGTTCTGCTCGTTTTCAAGATCAAAGACAATGACCGTATTGCGCCCCTTGTGCAGCCAGCATCCGGGAACATAGTCCGACTGCTGCGGTCCGATGTTCCAGATGCGTCCCACCGCATGTCCGTTCACCCACAATAGCCCCTTGCCCAGTTGGCTCACGTCAAGATACGTGTCGCCCACCTGGCTCAGAGTAAACGTTCCCTCATGGAAAGCCGGTACGGATGCACTCGTCCGCGACCAGTGCAGCACCGAAGGCTCTGCCATTCGCAGTGGGAAGTTGTCCCAGCCTTCGATCCTGGCCCCATTCAGCGTTACAGGGAAGATCAGGCCTTTGCGGTCCATTGCGAACGCGTGCCCGAAGTTGATGCGCCCCGTGTCTTCCACCAGAATGTCGAGCCGCGCGTCCTTGCCCGTCACATCCAGCGTGGCCGTATGCTGTCCAAGACGGCGGTCGAGCGTTACCACCCGGCGCCCGTTCAGATATACGACAGCATAGTCGCGGGCTGCGCCAATATCCAGCGTGCCATGCACGGGGCCACGAATGTGCGTGCGATACAGCATGTAGCCCGTCTCCATCTCAAAGTCAGAGAAATGCATGGGCTCCTTGCTGTGCACGGGCTTCGGCAGGTTGCTCCATAGCGACGAGGCCAGCGGCAGCCGGAACGGCGCAACCCGGATCAGAGGCACAGTGGCGGGCACGGGCGGCAATGCGCCTGCCGGGTGATACTTTGCCAGTAGCTTGCGGAACGCATAATAGTGCGGCGTCGGGTCACCGGCTTCATCCAGCGGAGCCGCATAGTCATAGCTCGTCGTCTCCGGCTGGTAGCTCCTGCTGTCGCCGTTGGCTCCGTTGTAAAAGCCCCAGTCTGTTCCGCCGTGGAACATATAAATGCTGATCGAATAACCGTGAGACAGCACCCAATCGACGTCCTTCAGCTGCTCCTCAATAGGAGCACCGGTATGGTGCGGTTCGCCCCAGTTATCAAACCATCCGGGATAGAACTCGGCCACATACATCAGCCTTGAGTGCGGCCGGAACTCCAGCAACTGACGAAAGCCGTTCTGCACTTCTCCCGGCCCTACATCAATGGCCGCGGGCAGCTCGGGAAGCGTGCCGCCCCAATCGCCCGGCCCGTCGCCCGTGTACATCACCACGCTGCCAAACCCGGCCTCTGTGTTCATCCTTTTCACGGCTTCCAGATAGGCCTTGTTATCGCCGTACGAACCGTACTCATTCTCCACCTGCACAGCGATAATCGGCCCTCCGTTGGTCCACAGCAGCGGCTTCAGTTGCTGCCCCAGGTGCTTCATGTAGTCCGTCGCTGCGCGGATAAACGCAGGATCGAGGCTGCGCACCTTCATTGTCGGGTCCTTCAGCAGCCAGTTCGGATATCCGCCAAAGCTCCACTCGCCGCACACATACGGCCCGGGGCGCAGAATCACATAAAGCCCGGCCTTCTGCGCGTCGCGGATAAACTGCGCCACATCATACTGTCCGGAGAAGTCCCACTCCCCCGGATGCGGCTCGTGCACGTTCCAGAACGCATACACAGTGACCGCATTCAGGCCCATGGCCTTCGCCATCCGCATACGCATCATCCAATACGGGCGCGGAATGCGCGGGTAATGCATCTCGCCGGAGATGATCTGCACCGGCTTGCCGTCGATAATGAAGTGCCCACCGCCCACCGTGACGGTACGACGCGGAGTTGTGTGCGATTCCGCAGTCGCATTGCATGCACCGATGAACGGAATGAGCGCGAGGAGCAGCGTAAGCAGAAAACGATTTCTGGTCATGATGAATTGGCCATACCGGACAGTTGCTCTGTCGCCTGCAAATGCACCGCTGTGGGCTCTCCGAGCATCGAACCAGCGGTTGCTCTGTCTGGTCTTCGATGCGCGCGACAGATTGCCGTCTTGTGTCATTCCAGTTATAAATGAATTTGCTTTTTTGGGCTCCGGCCCATCACCATCTCATCCCGCGTATGCCTCTCTTTGACGTCACGATCGCCGGCGAACTGAATCTGGACCTTATTCTCTATGGATGCCCCGAGGAGATTCCCCTTGAGCGGGAATTGCTTGCGGACGATTTCAAAATGACGCTTGGCAGCTCCTCAGCAATCCTTGCGCATAATCTCGCTGCGCTTGGGGGGCGCGTTGGTTTCATCACCTGTACAGGCAACGACGACCTGGGCAGGATCGCTCGCGAGCGCCTTTCCGGAAGCGGGGTCGATCTTACGCATGCTCGCGCACTCGACTCGATTGGAACCGGCGTTACCATCATCCTTCCTCATGGCAAGGTCCGGCACATGGTTACCTTCCCCGGCACCATAGCCGCATTGAAGGCGAGCGACCTCGATATGGATTACCTGGCGTCGTCGCGGCATTTTCATCTCTCGTCGCTGTATCTGCAAAGCGGCCTCACCGCCGATGTGCCAAAGCTCTTCGAGCGGCTTAAAAATTCCGGGCTCACAATCTCACTGGATACCAACGACGACCCTGATGACCGCTGGGGATTCCCGCTCTACGATGCATTGCCGTTCGTGGATGTCTTCCTGCCGAATGAGCGCGAGCTCCTGCGCATCACGAAGAAGCACACGCTCGAAGACGCGCTTCACGATCTTTCTCCGCTTGTGCCTTGCATCGCTGTCAAGCGCGGCGCGCAGGGTTCGGTGGTCAGGACCGCCGATGAATTCGTCACGGCAGATCCGGTTCTGGTGAGCCCGGTGGATACAATCGGCGCTGGAGACAGCTACAACGCCGGCTTTTTATTCGCGTGGCTTCAAGGCCTCAGCCTGCGTGAGTGCGCATACGCCGGCAACGTCACCGGAGCGCTCTCTACACTCCGGCCGGGCGGGACAGAAGCGTTCCGCGATCCGTCGCTTCTGACGGACTTTCTGGCCCGGCATAACTTTCCGGCGCCGGCTGCGAAGAGGGCCTGAAGATGAGCGGCGCGCCTGAGCAAGAACAGGACAAATTCGTCGCTATGGTGACTGCCACAGCCGAGATTTCACTGCCGCTTGGCAAGTTCCAGCCCCGGTCCATGCTCGTCACCGGCGACCATACGCCGCTGAAGGCCAAATTCGCCGCTATCGATTATCACAATCATCTTGACGCGCTGGATCCTCGCGATGTGCTTCGGGTGATGGACGCATGCGGCATTGAGCGCATCGTTAACATCACGATGAAGACGGGCGAAGACGCTCTTCGGATCATGGACAAATTCGCCGCCGTGGATGCGGTCCGGTTCTCCACAATCGCGTGGATGGACTGGTCGGATGTTACCCATGCTGATTTTGTTGAACGCTCACTGCGGCGGCTGGAGAAGCTCGTTTCGCATGGAGCAAAAGGTATCAAGTTCTGGAAAGACTTCGGGCTGAGCGTCCGCGATGCTGCGGGCAAGGTGCTCCGCATCGACGAAGATCGCTTTGCACCGATCTTTGACAAGGCGGCCGCGCTGGATATACCCGTTATGTTCCACACCGCCGATCCCGATGCTTTCTTCCTTCCGATTGACGAGAACAATGAGCGCTACGAAGAACTCGCCGCGCATCCGGAATGGAGCTTTACCGGGTCCTTCTTCTCCAAACAGGAATTGCTGGACCAGCGGGATCGTGTATTCGCCCGTCATCCCGGCACTACCTTCGTCGCTGCGCATGTGGCTGAGAGCGGCGAAAACCTGGGACGGGTAACGCGACTTCTTGTGACATACCCCAACGTGTACATCGATATCAGCGCGCGGGCCTCAGAACTTGGCCGCCAACCCTACACCGCGCGTGAGCTGTTCCTGCAATTCCCGGACCGAATAGTCTTCGGTGCCGATCTTCTGCCGGAAGAGTCCATGTACCGGCTTTATTTTCGCTTTCTTGAGACAGCAGACGAATATTTCGAATATCCTTCCCATGCCTCTCGACAGGGTCGCTGGAATATCTATGGTCTCCACCTGCCTGACGAGGTTCTGCGCAAGGTGTACCGGGAAAATGCACGCAGGCTTCTGCATCTTTAGCTTCCCGGCGCTTCCTGCGCGTTCACAGTGGAACGCGCCGAAATGGCATACAACATGAATAGGTAAACTTAAGAGAAGCAATCGCTCAAGGGTAAAACTGCAAAGGTAATTCAAATGAAGGCTCTGGTAAAATCCCGCGCGGAGCGCGGGCTGTGGCTCGAAGATGTTCCCGAACCAACGGTTGATCTAAACGACGTCAAGATCCGCGTTTTGGCCACGGGTATTTGCGGTACCGATCTGCATATTTATGAGTGGGACGCATGGGCGCAGCGGACGATCCCCGTTCCGCTCGTCATCGGGCATGAGTTTGTCGGCGAAATCGTTGAAGTCGGCTCCAACGTGACCGGCTTCAAGCCCGGCGACCGCGTAAGCGGCGAGGGGCATGTCGTCTGTGGACGCTGTCGCAATTGCCTGGCCGGTCGAAGACACCTCTGCGCGCATACTAAGGGTGTGGGAGTGAATCGCGCCGGCGCTTTCGCGGAATACGTCGTTCTCCCCGTCACCAATATCTGGAGACACTCCGACCGTGTGCCCCTGGAAGTCGCCGCGATCTTTGATCCATTCGGAAACGCAGTGCATACAGCGCTAGCGTTTCCCGTTCTTGGCGAAGACGTGCTCGTCACGGGCGCAGGCCCCATTGGAATCATGGCAGCAGCAGTGGCCCGGCACGCAGGGGCGCGGCACATTGTCGTGACAGACCTGAACCCTTACCGCCGCGAACTCGCCATCAAGGCCGCCCGGCCCAGTCTCGCCGTCGATCCGCGCGAGACGCCGCTCGAAGAGGTGCAGAAGCAGCTTGGTATGCAGGAAGGGTTCGACGTCGGGCTGGAGATGACCGGCAACCCGCAGGCCTTCCGGCAGATGCTGGCGAACATGAGTCACGGAGCTAAAATCGCCATGCTGGGTATTCCGTCTCCAACCGAAATGTCGATTGACTGGAGCACGGTAATCTTCAGCCAGCTCACCATCCGCGGCATTTACGGACGCGAGATGTACGAAACCTGGTACAAGATGACCGCGATGCTTGAGTCCGGACTGGACATCAGCGGTGTCATCACCGATCGCCTGCCCTACACCGAATTCGAGCAGGGCTTCGAGGCCATGCGCTCCGGCAATTCCGGCAAGGTCATTCTCCATTGGCGCTGATGACGCGTTGAGGTTGCCTCAAGGGCGCAGTGCGGCCGCTACGCGCTCGCGGATTGGTTCGATGCCGTCCGCTAATCTCCTTATTTCTCTGTAGTTGATCAGCACTGCCTCGCAGCTCCCACTGTCCCAACACTTGCCTCACCATGCGTTCTCTGCTAATCTGGCATTCATCACAGGTACTTAACTATAGTTAAGTACCTGTATGAATCCTGGATTACATCCGAGAGAGCCCTTCCCGATGAGGCGTTTTGTCCAGCCGCGGTGCTTTGTCTTAGTCGCTGTCGCCGCTCTGCTGCCCGTATTCAATCTGCCCCTGTGTGCGCAAAGCGGAACCAGCAGCGCGCTTACCGGCGCGGTTACAGATGCAGACGGTGCAGCGGTACTGGCCGCAGTGACCGCGACAAATGCCGATACGGGAGCTGTTCGCGCCATGCAGGCGAACGCAGAAGGCCGCTTTCTCTTTTCGCAAATCAATCCGGGCAACTATCGCGTGGAAGTAACCGCCGCCGGATTCGCTACCCAGAAATCGCAGGTGGTTCGTGTGGGTGTGGGCCAGACCGTCACCCTCAAGTTCACGCTGCGTCCGGCGGTAGCGTCGCAATCCGTACAGGTCAATGCCCAGGTCGGGCTCATCAGTCTTGAAAATCCCGATACCTCAACAACTCTGGAAGCGAAAACCATAAATGACCTCCCGAATCCAGGCCAGGACCTGACCTATCTCGCGCAGTTCGCCCAGGGCGCAGTAATGAACACAGCTGGCTCGTCCAACGACTTCAAGGCTGCCGGAGGATACGGCAACGTTGAGTTCAACGGCCTGCCCGCAACCTCGAACGGCTATATCCTCGACGGGTTTGACACCAACGATCCTTTCCTCGGGCTGAACATCGGCCTTTCCACAAACCTCGTCATTGGTCTCGACGCAGTGCAGGAGGCAACCGTAAACACCAACTCTTTTTCCGTCGATCAGGGACGTTACGGAGCCTCGCAGGTCGATTACGTCACCAAATCCGGCACCAATCAATTCCACGGCGACGCATACGAGGTGTGGAACGGCTCCGTCCTCAATGCGGAGGACTACTTTCTGCACGCAACCCCCGGCGCTACAAAGCCTCGCTCGAATGTCAATGAATTTGGCGCAAGCCTCGGCGGCCCCATTCGCCGGAACAAGTTGTTCTTCTTTGCCCACTATGAGGGCGTGCGAATCGCGTTGCCCATCGTCGAACCTATCACCGTGCCCTCGTCCGCCTACCAGCAATATGTCCTCGAACAGCTTCCGCTCGGCGGAACAGACGTGATCAACGGAACCGCTCTCCCGCCGCAGCCGCAGGAGGTAAGTTTCTATCGCAATATGTTCAAGCTCTACCGCGGAACCAGCGGCACGCCCGTCGCTGTGCTCTCCTGTCCTCTGGGCGCCAATGGCGAGCTGCTTCCGGGCGCGCAAACACCCAGCCATTTGTTCAACGGAAGCGGATGCGCCAACCGCCGAACGGTTTCGCTCAATAACTCAGACAGTGAGGACCTGATCGTCGCCAAGATCGATCACACAATCGACGCCAACAACAGCGTCTGGTATCGCTTCCAGCAGGATACCGGCCTCCAAGCCGCATCCACCGATCCCATCAATACCATCTTCAATTCGTATTCGCCGCAGCCGCAGCGCACGTTGGTTGCCGGATACACCCACATCTTCACTCCCGATCTGGTTAATCAATTCAATCCCGGAGCAAGCTGGTATTCCAGCATCTTCGAACCGGATAACTTCTCTCGGGTGCTGCAGACGTTCCCCATCGTTCTCGCCGGCAGCAGCTCCAACGCGCCCTTCACCACCATCGGAGGCCTCGACAACACCTTCCCCCAAGGCCGCAAAGTCACGCAGTGGCAGATCAACGATAACCTCGTGTGGTCCCACGGCCGGCACACATTCAAGTTTGGCGAGAACTCGCGCCGCCTCGACATCAGCGACTACGACCTTGGTGAAGGCACCGTCCCCGTCGTTACCTATAACGACCTGGCTGAATTCACCTACGGCGCTGCGTACACCGCGGTGGCAAGCTATCCCGTCGCGCTCAAAGAGCGCATCGCGATGGGCAACCTTGATATGTATGCCATGGATACATACCAGGCTTCGCCCCGGCTCACATTGACCGCCGGAGTGCGCGCCACCTGGAACACCGATCCGGTCAACCAGCAGGGCCTCTTCGCGCGGCCGCCTGCTTCGTTTCTCGACATCTCGCACAACCTCGCGCAGCCGCTCAATCAGGCCATTGACACCCACGTGCAGCATCTCTTTCCGGCCACGCCGCTGTTGGCTTGGCAGCCCCGCGCTTCTGTTGCCTTCCGGATGCTGAAGGATACGGCGATTCACGCGGGCTTCGGCGTTTTCAACGACATCATTCCCGGACAGGTGGCCGACCTCGGCGCGACCAATGCGCCTTACGATCCGCAATTCACCGGAGGCCTCGCCGGACAGGTCGGCGGCATAGCAATCGCACCCGGAGTAAGCAATAGCGCAGTGGATGCAACCTCCGCGGCGAACACATCGTTTCAAAAGCTGTTTGTTGCCGGAGGTTCTGGCTGCGAGGGAAATGCATGCCCGCTGGCCGTGGGCCTGAATACATTTCCCAGCGGCAAGCTTAAAACGCCATATTTTCTTGAGTGGAATCTTGGCATCGAGCGCGAACTCGGCCAGCGCGGCTCTCTGCGGGTCGATTATGTCGGAACGCGCGCCCTTCAGGAACCCTATCAGGTACAGCTCAACGGCTACCAGACTGTATGCAACGGATGCTTCGCTCCATTTCCATATCAGCAGCCTCTCGACCGCCGCTTCGGCACCGTAAACGAGTTCCGCACAGGCGCCAGCAGCAACTACGCGGGCCTTCAAACCGTCATTACAAAGCAGGCGCGCGGTCTCACGCTTCATGCCAACTACACCTGGAGCCACTGCCTTGACGAAGTCTCAAACGGCGGGCTCCTCGCGTTTTCCAGCCTGGGGATTCTTTCGCCGCTGCCCGGTGAACTTCGCCGTAACTACGGCAATTGCGATTACGACATTCGTCATAACCTCTCGGCATTTGCGCTCTACGCTGTCCCGTTTCATTCTTCAAACTCGATGTTGCGGGCGATGCTGGGCGGTTGGGAGATTTCAGGTACAGCTTTCTTCCATACTGGAGTGCCTTTCAGCGTGGTCAGCGCGCCTTACACCGCCAATGGCAACGGAATCTTTCAGGGCGGCGGCCCGCAATTTGCCCGGCGTGTTCCTGGTGTGCCCTTGTACGCGCACCATCGCGTCATCTCCGGTGTAACTCAGCCCGGCACTGTGCAATGGCTCAACCCGGACGCCTTTGCTTCGGTGGTTGATCCCGGCACCGGCGCCTGCGTTGGAGGAGACTCCCCGGCAAACTGCCAGTTCGGCGACACCAGCCGCAACGACTTTCGCGGTCCGCATTTCACCTATTCCGAGTTGTATCTCACCAAAAGAATCCCTCTGCATGAGCATGTCGTCTTTCAGCTCGACGCGCAGCTTTATAACTGGCTCAATCATCCGAATTTTGCATTGCCGAGCAATCAGGCAGGTGTTCCCGGCGACACGGCCACACAGACCGGGTTCGGAACCATCGACGGTGTCGTCTCCCCGCCGACCGGGCTGCTCGGCGTGGGCCTGGGCGGAGACAGCGCCCCGCGCATGATTGCGCTGCGGGGACGCATCGAGTTTTAACGCTTGAAGCAAACCCGCCCCGCCGCGACTCTAATAGATATATGTCTTCGCGTTAAGATTCTTTCTGAAGAATTTCAAGGAGTATTTCCATGATTCAGTCTCACGGCTATGCCGCGCAGCAAGCCACTACGCCTCTGGCGCCCTATAAATTTACCCGCCGCGATCCAAAGGAGCGCGATGTGGTGGTCGAAATTGACTACTGCGGCGTTTGCCACTCTGACATTCACTCCGTTCGCAACGAGTGGCAGAACGCAATCTATCCCATGGTTCCGGGCCACGAGATCATCGGCCGCGTTACCGCCGTAGGCAACAAAGTCACCCGCTTCAAGGTGGGCGATCGAGTCGGCGTGGGCGTCATCGTCGACTCCTGTCGCACCTGCCCCAGCTGCAAGGCAAACGAGGAACAGTACTGCGAAGTCGGCATCACGCTCACCTACGGTGCGTATGACAAGTACGGCGAACTCACGCAGGGCGGCTACTCCAACAACATCGTCGCGGACGAGCACTTCGTGCATTCCGTGTCCACAAAGCTCGATCCCGCCGGCGTCGCACCGCTGCTTTGCGCGGGCATCACCACCTACTCGCCGCTGCGCCACTGGAAGGTCGGCCCCGGCAAGAAGGTCGGCATCGTGGGCCTCGGTGGACTTGGTCACATGGCGCTGAAATTTGCTCACGCCTCCGGCGCGCACGTAGTCCAGTTCACAACGTCTGAGTCGAAGATCGCGGACGCCAAACGCCTCGGCGCCGATGATGTCGTCATTTCTAAAGACCCGGCCGCGATGAAGAAGGAGGCGAACAGCTTCGACTTCATTCTGGACACCGTGTCAGCTGTGCACGATCTCAATGCGTACCTCGCTCTGCTCAAGCGCGACGCAACCTACTGTCAGGTCGGCCTGCCGGACAGGCCCCCGATGATCAACATGGGCAACCTGCTCTTCAAGCGCCGCGCCATGTCTGGCTCCATCATCGGCGGCATGGCGCAGACGCAGGAGATGCTTGACTACTGCGCCGAGCACAACATCGTCTCCGATGTTGAAATCATTCCCATCCAGAAGGTCAACGAGGCCTTTGAACGAGTGATCAAGGCGGACGTGAAGTACCGCTTCGTGATCGACATGGCGTCGCTCAAGCAGGCATAACAAAAGCCGGATCCGGGCTTTGCTGATGCAAATCCCGGCCTGTCTTCCAACATCTGTCAGGGAATCGGGAGCGAGTGAGGAATCACTCGCTCTTTGTCGTTGGCGATGAATTTGCTGCGGGAGCCGGCGACGCGGCAGGCTTTGCATCAGCGGTGGAGGTTGTCGGCTTGCTGTCTCCCGTAGACTCCGTGCTGGTGGCGGAGGAACCCCCAGCTTTCGCCCCGCCTTTACTGGCGTAGTCTGTCACATACCACCCGGAGCCCTTGAACTGGATGGCTGGAGCGGAGATGAGCCGCTCCACCTCGCCCTTACATACAGGGCACTCTTTTTCATCCGGAGCGCTGAAGCTCTGGATCTTCTCGAATTGATGACCGCACTGTTTACAGCGATATTCGTAGAGCGGCACGATTGATTTTCCTTCCTTAAAGATGATCTACAAAAAAGAAAAAAGATCCACAAAAAGCTCAAAGATCGAACAACGGCCCTATTCGACCGGCTGCGGCTTCGCTCCCAAACTCGCCACATGTACCTCATGGATCGCTTCCACCGCGCGCAGCGCCTTGAGCACGTCCGCCGTAACCGCGCCGTCCACCTGCACCACGGCCAGCGCCGTCCCCTGCGGTACGCGCCCTTCGCGCCCCAGCGCAAAGTTGGCGATATTGATTTTGTAGTTCGCAAGAATGGTTCCGATGCGCCCGATCACACCCGGCACGTCCTGGTTCCGCAGGGTAATCAGCGTGCCTTCCAGCGGAGCCTCAATGTCGATCCCGTCCAGTCGCAGCAGGCGCGCCGAGGTTCCATGCAGCACCGTCCCGCTCGCGGTCACATCGCCGTTCCGAGTGTGGATGGTCAGCTTGAGCACGTTGCCCGCGCCGCCCGAGGCTGCCGCTTTCTTCTCCTCGTGAATGCGGATGCCGCGCTCCTGCGCGACCGACGCAGCGTTGATGCGGTTCACTCCTTCCGCATGCCCCAGAATTCCCTCAATCGCGCTGTTGCGGATCAGGTCGGTCTTTCCCTCGGCAATGCGTCCGTTGTAGGAAATTTGCACGCTCTCAAAGTTGCCGTCGGGGAACTGCGCCAGGAACGACCCCAACCGGTCGGCCAGCGTGATGTAGGGAGCCAGCTCCACATACTCCTCATGTGACAGCGACGGCAGGTTGACCGCGTTTTGCACCACTCCCAGCTTCAGATACTCGCGCACCTGCAGCGCAATCTGCACACCCACAGCCTCCTGCGCCTCAGCCGTCGAGCCCGCAATGTGCGGCGTCAGAATCACGTTTTCGAGCGCGAAGAACGCCGAGTCCTTCAGCGGCTCCTTATGAAATACGTCGAGCGCAGCGCCGCCGACGTGGCCGTTCTTCAGCGCCTCGGCCAGCGCCTCTTCCACAATCAGCTCGCCGCGGGCACAGTTGATAATGCGTACGCCCTTCTTCATCGTGGCAAGCGTGTTCGCGTTGATAATGCCCGCAGTCTGCGGAGTCAGGCCCACGTGCAACGTGAGATAGTCAGCCTCGCGGAACAGCTCCTCTGTGCTTACGAGCGCAATGCCGTTCTCTCGCGCGATCGAGGCCGCCACAAACGGATCATGCCCGATAACCTCCATGCCGAAGCTCTGTGCGCGCCGCGCGACCTCAAGTCCGATGCGGCCCAGCCCCAGAATGCCCAGCTTCTTGCCGCGCAACTCCATCCCTTGCAGCGATTTCTTCTCCCACTTGCCGGCGTGCATGGTGCTGTTGGCCTTCGGGATCTGCCGTGCAAGCGCCACCATCACGCCAATGGTCAATTCAGCCACGGCAATGGCGTTGGCGCCGGGAGTATTCATCACCACAATGCCGCGTCGCGTCGCCGCGTCGGAGTCGATATTGTCCACTCCCACGCCTGCGCGGCCAATCACTCTCAGCTTTGGCGCGGAAGCCAGCAGGCTGTCATCCACCTGAACTGCCGACCGGACCACAAGACCATCGGCGTCGGCGATCTCCGCTGCCAGCCCGTTCTTGATGTTGTCGTGTGTCACAATCTGCCAGCCCGGCTCAGCCTCAAACACAGCCAAAGTCGCCGGAGAAACCTTTTCGGCAAGGACGATCTTCATCATTCTCCTTTAGGGTTGCGGGACCCGGCTTATCGCGGGTCCCTTTGTGCAAACAGACTTACCGCGCGGCCAACGCCTCTTCCGCCGCTTCCTTCTTGGACCCGCCTTCTTTTTGAGTCCGGGTGCGTTCGGCATAAACCTTCTGCGCCGCAACCAGCGCCTTGCCGAACTCAAAGTCCGGCAGCTTCAGCGCCGAAGCCGCAACCTGTTCCAGCGCGCCGATCAGCGCGATCGTGTCCATGTAGTCGAACAGGCCGATGTGCGCAATCCGAAAGATCTGCCCCTTCATCTCGCCCTGTCCGTTGGTGACTACGGCGGCAAAGCGGCTCTTGAGCTCCTTTACGACCACGCCCGAATCCATGCCCTCCGGCGCATACACCGCGGTTGCCGCAGCAGCCGGAGAGGTCGGAGCAAACAGCTTCAGGCCTATTGCCTGAAGCGCCGCCCGCGTCATCGCCGCACAGGTCTCGGCATTGTCCACCAGATTCCTGCGTCCCGCCGCCAGGTCGCCGCCGCCCTGGGCCGCGATAAAGTCCAGTGCCGCGCCCAGGGCTGCAATCAGCGCAACCGCTGGCGTATAGGCTGACTCGCCCTTCTGCGCGCTCTTGCGTTCCTTGCGCAGGTCAAAGTAGTAGCGCGGGTTCAGTGAAATTTCCGCCGCCTCCCACGCGCGGTCGCTCAGCGAAAGGTACGCCAGCCCCGGCGGAATCATCACCGCCTTCTGCGAGCCGCCGATGATCACATCCATGCCCCATCCGTCCACGTCCAGATGCGTCGTACCCAGGCCGGTAATCGCGTCAACAACCAGCAGCGCATTGCTCTCCTGCGCCTTCAGCAGTTTGGCCACTCCTTCCACATCGTGGCGCACGCCGGTTGAGGTCTCCGTCGCCTGCATATACACGGCGCGTGTTTCGATCTTCAGCGCCTTGCGTACCTCGTCCAGCGAGAACGTCTGCCCGTAGGGCGCGCTCACCACATCCACCTCGCAGCCATAGGCCTTGGCAATCGCAGTCCAGCGCTCGCCGAACTTACCAGCCGAGAGCACCAGGACGCGGTCGCCGGGCGACGTGAGGTTGGAGACAGAGGCCTCCATGGCCCCCGTCCCTGAACAGGCCATCAGCAGCACATCGTTCTTTGTTCCCACAAAGGCCTTCAGTTGTTCCAGCACGCGCTGGTAGAGCGCGCGAAACTCCGGCGTGCGGTGATGAATGTCGGCTGCGGCCATGGCAAACTGTGCCGCGGGCAGCAGAGGAGTCGGGCCGGGAGTAAAAAGTCGGGTCTTCCGAATCATCGTAGGTGTTCCTTTTGCAGTATTGGATTCGCTTGATTTCTTGCGATTCGTGGCTACCTCTATTTTACCGGGGGAGCGCGCCCCGCGCTTTGTTTCTATAATGGAGGGTTACGCATTCCAACCGTTTCAACAAAGGCAATTGAGGCAAGGAAATGACGGAAGCAGGTCTTGCAGCGCGTATTGATCAGGACATTATTGCCGCGATGAAGGCGCGCGACCCGGAACGCACCGGCACTCTGCGCATGGTGAAGACAGCCATTAAAAACAAGGCGATTGAGAAGCGCCAGCCGCTGACCGAACCGGAGGTCCAGCAGGTGCTGACCACGCTCATCAAGCAGCGCCGCGAGTCGATTGAGCAATTCACCAAAGGCAATCGTCCGGAACTCGCCGCAAAAGAGAGTGCGGAGATTGCGCTGATTGAGACTTACATGCCTAAGGCCGCCGGCGAGGATGAGGTTCGCGCGCTGGTGCACCAGGCCATCGCTGAAATTGCCGCCAGCGGCGCAGCGCTCGGCCCCAAAGACATGGGCGCTGTGATGAAGGCCGCGCAGGCGCGCATTCAGGCCGCAGGCATTCGCGCCGACGGTCGCATGGTGAGCGAAATCGCAAAGGCCGAACTCGCAAAGTAGCAAAGCTGGGCCGGCCCGGCTGAAGGGCTGGCGAAACCTGATAGCATCGCAGTCGGAAGACTTCCCCCTTGGGAATTGTGGAGGAATTGTATGGACCAGTCGCAGAACTCACCCAGTGGCGCGCGCCGCAACGAAGATATCGCCCTCGACCTGTTTAAATTTGTCGCCACCACCACAGGGGCAGGACGCGCAACCGTGCCCTCCACTGGATTCACAGCTTCGCCCGCTCCCAAGCCTGAGGACCAGGTCGATCACCTGCTGGAACTCTACGCGCGCTGCCTGAAGTCAGTGTCCGGTAATGGCCAGTAATTCATCCCTATTGAGCGTCGCGGTCTGCGGCGCGGGAGCCTTCGGTCGCAATCATCTCCGTGTCTATCGCGAGCTGGAACAGGCCTCCGGAGGCGTCCGGCTCGCTGCCATTCTTGAGTCCGACGCCTCACTCGTACCCGCCCTGCGCGAGGAGTGGGGCGTTCCCGTCTACTTCTCGCTCGACGAGATGCTTGCTGCCCACAGCCGCGGAGATCTTGCGCTGGACGCAGCCTCCGTCTGTGTTCCTACCTCCATGCACCACGCTGTCGCCGCTCCGCTGCTGCAATCCGGCATTGACCTGCTCATTGAGAAGCCGATTGCGGCAAGCGAAGCCGAGGCGGACGATCTGATCGCCTTGGCGCAGCGGCACGGCCGCATCGTGCAGACCGGGCACCTTGAGCGATTCAATCCTGCCATCCTCGCCGTTCAGCCGCTTTTGAACCAGCCCATGTTCTTTGAGGCGCATCGCCTCAGCGTCTTTACGCCTCGCGCTCTCGACGTGGATGTCGTCCTCGATCTGATGATTCACGACTTGGACATTGTGCTGAGCTTCGCCGGCTCGCCGGTGCGCGAAATTCACGCGGTCGGGCTGCCCATCCTCTCCAACAAGACCGACATCGCCAATGTGCGCCTGGAATTCGACTCCGGCTGCGTCGCCAATTTCACAGCCAGCCGCGTCAGCACGGAAAAGGTCCGCAAGCTGCGATTCTTCCAGCCGCACCAGTACATCTCGATTGATTACGCCCGCAAGGACGTTCTGGTCATTGATGTTAATGTCAAGGACGTTAACGCGAATGCAGCCGCTGCCGCCGTCCCATCTCTGCCCGGACTGCCCGGCGGGCTGGCCTTCAATAAGCCGCCGGTGAGGCAGTCAGAGCCGCTGCGCATCGAAATCGAATCCTTCCTCGATTCCGTCCGCACGCGTTCTGCACCGAAGGTTTCAGCCGAAGATGGACGAGCCGTGCTGGCGCTGGCCCTTGAGATCAACCGCGCAATCGCCGCGCATGCGCAGCGCGCCGGGCTCGAAAGGTTTGGCAAAGGCCGGGCGTAACCGCGCGGATCGCTCCCGCAGCAAAGCTGCCTCTCTAATAACGCTTGACGTTAATAACGTAATCCGTTAATATCGCATTTGATCGTCAGCTTCCACAGTTCGGAAACCGAGAAGCTCTGGAGGACTGGGAAGAGCCGCCGCTTGCCGTCAGAAATTTGGATGTCGGCGTTCAAGAAACTCGCGCTCCTCAATGCTGCAACAGGATTGACGGAACTGGCGGTCCCGCCCGGTAATCAGCTTGAAACTCTTACTCGCGATCGAGAGGGACAGCACTGCATCCGGATCAACCGTCAGTGGAGAATCTGTTTCCGCTGGCGAGACGGAGGAGCGCACGACGTGGAAATTGTCGATTATCACTGAAGGGCACTCATATGAGTACACGTAAACCAGTCTTCGCAGTCCATCCCGGAGAAATTCTCCGCACCGAGTTTATGGAGCCGCTTGGTATTACCGCCTATCGCCTCGCAAAGGAGCTACATGTTTCCGCTCCGCGAATGAACGATGTGGTGCGCGGCAAGCGCGCGATCTCTGCGGATACCGCCCTTCGCCTCGGGAAGTTCTTCGGAACCTCCGCCCAAATGTGGCTCAATCTGCAGAATGACTATGACCTGCGTCTCGCCAGCTGCAGCGCAGCGTACAAAGAGGTGAAGCCGCTGAAGAAGACGGCCTGAAGGCGCTTATTTAGTGCAATTCCTTCACAACCGCTCCGGAAGGCGGCTTCAACTCAAATTGGTTGTCGGGAAGTTTCTGATTCGCAATGATCCTCTCGAATGTGAGCACGATCTGGTACTCCTCGAGCGGCCGCTTGATCGTGATTGTGCCCGGGAATCTTACTGGGCCAAAGGTCTGGTCCGGCCCGTAAATGGCCTCCGTCTGGATCGCGCCCTTCGCGTCGTAGATATCTTCTTCGTACGGACGAAGATTGACGCGGTTGAAGTGAATCACCCGTTCCGGGATCAACTCATTGCTGTCGCCCTTGCGGCGCAGCACGGAGAGCACATAGTCGGGCTCGATCATCAGTTGCTTTGTTTTTGGATCGATCACCATGTTCGTATCTGACGTCAGCAGGACCAGGTCGTCGGGTCCGATGCAATTGATCAGCAGCGAGTCGGAAAAGACATTGGGACGAAAATTCTCCAGTGGATTCTTCGATGGCTCCGTCACCGTATTCGGCCCCTCAAACACCTTGTTCTCGTGAGGAATCCACAGCTTAAAGGTTTTCCCGTCCGAGGCCATGTCAAAGGCGATGGTGTGCAGGATTGGAACCAGCCCGATCACCCGCAGCGCCTCCGGTTTGCGCAGCACGATGTATCCCTTGAAGGACGTGTAGGTCTTTTCCTTGCCTTTCCTCGGACCGCCCACCGTTGCCTGGAACGTTACAGTGGCCGTCATCGAATGAATCGCTTGACACCGGTCGTTGATGGCCTTCACCAGGTCATCTGCGGTCGCCGTCAGGACCACAGAAGGCATCTTCGCCTGCCTGATGCGGCGCGTGTGTACCAGGCAGCCATTGAGCAATGGCAGCATGAGCAGCAACAGCAGCGCGCTGGTTGTTCGTCTACCCATCAATGCGGACGGCTCATGTTCATACGGACTTGCAAATCTTATTGTTCCACTATTGCTATTGCGAACCCGCATCGCGCAGCGACTTTCTGTATGCGGCTACATCGTGCGCATGCTGCGCCAGTGTTGCGGAAAATCGCGATTTGCCGGAGGGATCGGCGCTTGCCGCGACAAAGTAAAGGTAGTCAGTCTGGGCCGGGTGCATTGCCGCCCTCAGTGAGTTTGCTCCCGGTGAGCAGATGGGCCCGGGCGGCAGCCCCGCATGCTTGTAAGTGTTATAGGGGGAGTCTGACTGCAGATCGGACTCGTAGATCGTTCCCCGGTAAGTACCGGCGAGCAGGTCCGCATAAATCACCGACGGATCGGTCATAAGAGGCATGCCTTTGGCCAGCCGATTTACAAATACGCTGGCCACCAGCGGACGCTCAGCCGGAATCGGGGTCTCACGTTCGACAAGGGACGCAAGCGTCACAATGCGATGATAGTCTCCGTGCAGCCCCAGCTTCTTTGCCTCCTGCCTGAAGCGGTCGACCATCGCCTGCTGTATCTCGGTTGGGGTGGCATGCGGCGCAAACCGGTAGGTATCCGGGAAGAGATAGCCCTCAAGGTTCGCTGCCTGGGGATCGAGGTCGGCAATCAGCGATACGTTCGCGCGGGCCGCGGCAAGAAATTCTTGCTTTGGTCCAAACCCCGCGTCCTGGAACCTCTGCGCAATGTCAAACAGATTTGATCCCTCTGGAATCGTAACGCTGATTGTGTAGACGTCACCTTGCACCAGCCGCCGGTAAACCTCGGCTAGCTTTGCCGGATGATCAAACCGGTATTCGCCGGCCTTCAATGTTCCGCCCTCGATCTTGTGCATAACATCAAAAGCCAGCTCGCTGCGGATGATTCCGCCCTGCTGCAGTAGCGCAGCAATCTTGGTCGTCGGAGTGCCCGGCGGAATCTCCACGAAAGTCTGTGAGGACGGTCCGAAGGGGGCCATGACGAAATAGGCAACCACTGCAATCGCTGCGATTAGTAAAAGAAATAAAAAACGTCGCACCAGATAACCGAATACTGTTGATTGGATTCCCTGTATTGATTCTATGATGCGGACAATTTTCCGCGGCCTGTCTTTGTAGCGGAGAGGTAACTTTCTAGAATCAAGACCGCAGCCACCTGGTCCACAATCGCTTTGTGCTCATCGCCGGCGCGCCCCGCGGCGTACAGATGTCGATGCGCCTCGGTCGTCGTCAGCCGCTCGTCCCAAAGATGGACCGGCAGGCCGGTTTCCTGGCGCAGCAACTCCGCAAAGGCCTGCGCTTTGGCGGCCTGCGGGCTCTGGTCGCCGGACATGTAGAGCGGATTGCCCACCACAATGGCCGTGCAGTTGTATTTCCGAAGCAGCCGCTGCAGCGACTTGACGTCCTGCCTGCGGTTGGAGCGAACAAGCGTAAGCACCGGCTGGGCGGTAAGTCCAAGCTCATCGGAGACCGCGACCCCGATGCGGCGATCGCCGACATCGAGCCCCATCAACCGCCTTGCAGCGTTCTCCATGGGAGGATCATACGCATTTATTCCATCCCCATTCGTTATAATTAGATTTTGTGACTAAACCGGCTGCAGCCGAAGCCTGGCGGCCCAAACCCAACAGCCGCCCTACGGACTAATACATGCCAGAACACATCAAGAAGCAGCTCCAGGAAGAAATTCGCCAGCTTGAGCATGAACTTGCCCACGAGCTTCCTGCCGAGATCAAGAAGGCAGTCGCCCTCGGCGACCTCAGCGAAAATGCCGAGTACCACATGGCCAAGCAGCGGCAGGAGTTCGTGAATGCGCGCCTGGGCCAGCTTAAAAAGCGCATGGCCGAGCTCTCACTGGTGAACCTTGCAAATATTCCCAGAGACCGTGTTGCCTTCGGTTCCACCGTCATCGTCTACGATGTCTCCAAGGACGAAGAGATCGAGTACCGGCTGGTGACCAGCGAGGAATCGGACGTGAACAAAGGGCTCATCTCCACCACGTCGCCCATCGGCCGCAGCCTCATCGGCAAGCAGGTTGGCGACATGGCCATTGTGGTCACCCCGAACGGCAAGCGCGAGCTCGAAGTTCTGAAGCTGGTCACCATCCACGACGCTGAGGGAGAATAGCGCCATGACCGGGCCCCAGTGAGTACATCCCGATGACGAAAACATGGACGAGCGCTTTTGGCCGCGCCTGCGGAGTCCTTCTGCAGGCCATCGTCAATGGTCTTGCGCTTACTCGCATCTCGCCCAATGTTCTCACCTTCATCGGCCTGCTCATCAATACCGCCGCGGCCATCCTCTTTGGCTTCGCCAACGCACATAACTACGTGCGCATGTTCCTCTACGCGGGGCTGGTCATCATCGGCGCCGGCATCTTCGATATGGTCGACGGGCGCGTCGCCCGCCAGACCGATCAGGTCACCGTCTTTGGTGCATTCTTTGACTCCGTCATCGACCGCTATTCTGACGTGGTCCTGTTCTTCGGACTCCTCGTCTTCTACGCGCGCGGCAACCGGCTGTTCTATGTCTTTCTGGCTGCCTTCGTCATGGTCACGTCGCTCATGGTCAGCTACACACGCGCCCGCGCCGAGGCCCTCATCGGTAAGTGCAAGGTTGGATTTATGGAGCGCCCAGAGCGCATTGTGCTCATCATCCTCGGCGCCCTCTTCAATCGCTGGGACGTCATGGCTCCCGTGCTCTGGGTGCTGGCCATCATCTCTACCATCACCGTCATCCATCGCATCCGCTACACCTGGCAGATGACGCGGCCCGCACTCGAAACACCTGCCGAGCCGCAACTCACCAGCCACAACTGATCGTCATCCGCGAATCCCCAGCTTCCTGCTCACGCGGTCCAGCGTCTCCAGTGCCTGGTCCAGCTGCCCCCGGGTGTGCTCGCTGGTCATAATCGTGCGAATGCGCGCCTTGCCCTCCGGAACCGTCGGAAACGCAATCCCCGTCGCCATCACTCCCGCATCAAACAGTGCCCTCGAAAAGTCCATCGCTGTACGGCCTTCGCCAACAATGATGGGAGTAACCGGCGTCTCGCTCGCCGGAGTGGTCACGCCGCCAATATCAAAGCCCATCTTGCCCAGCTCGCCCTTGAAGTAGCGCGTGTTCTCCCATAACCGGTCAATGCGCTCCGGCTCGCTCTCCAGCAAGTCGAACGCCGCCATGCACGTCGCCGTCACCGATGGCGGATGCGACGTCGAGAACAGGAACGGCCGCGCCCGGTGGTAGAGAAAATCAATCAGGTCGCGCGACCCGCAGACATACCCGCCGAGCGATCCGATGGCCTTTGACAGCGTGCCCACCTGCACATCCACGCGTCCGTGGCAGCCAAAGTGGTCTACCGATCCGCGCCCGTTGCGCCCCAGCACACCCGAGGCATGCGCGTCGTCCACCATCATGATCGCGCCGTACTTGTCCGCCAGATCGCACAGCTTGTCCACTGGCCCAATGTCGCCGTCCATTGAAAACACGCCGTCCGTGATCAGCAGCTTCCTGCCCGGCTCGCCGGCAACCTCCTTCAGCAGCTCTTCTGCATGGGCCATGTCTTTATGCCGAAAAACCTTGATCTTCGCCCGCGACAGCCGCGCGCCATCGATGATGCTCGCGTGGTTCAGCTCATCAGAGATGATGAAGTCCTCTTTGCCCAGAATCGACGAAACCGTGCCCGCATTGGCCGTAAATCCGCTCTGGAAGACCACGCACGCCTCAACATTCTTGAACCGGGCGATCTTCTCCTCCAGCTCCATGTGGATCTTCATCGTCCCGGCAATGGTCCGCACCGCACCCGACCCGACGCCATACTTCTTCGTCGCCTCAATCGCGGCCTCGCGCAGCTTGGGGTGCGCCGTCAAACCCAGGTAGTTGTTCGACGCCAGATTAATGACCTTCTTGCCGTCATACGTGCACACCGGGGCCTGCACATCGTCCAGAACACGCAGCCGGAAGTGCGTGCCGCGGGTCTTCAGTTCATTCAGTTGATCTGTAAGATGTTGCAGTTGGGGGCGCTGGGAAACCTGGGTAGTCATAAAATGCCTCACTCTCAATCATTGCCGAAATGCGTACGGAAATAAAATCGCAACCAGCCATCGTAGAGCATTTTGCGTTCTCCAGATACAATGAGAGCGACAGCATTTTCGGAAAGGTCCAAGGCGAAGCCACAGACCTAAAGTCAACGCGACCAACAGGGAGCGGTGACCCTGAACAACGTCAAGATGCCACAGTATTTCCGATAATGCCGTTGGCAGCACACCGCTTCCTTTTGAGAGAGCAGAGAACCATACGAATGATTTTGCAGTTCTTGCCGCACAGCATCAGCAGGTCAAGCCTTCGCAAGGCGGCGGGCCTGGCAATCGCAATCAGCTTATTGGGCATCGCGCACGCGCAGGTTGCAACACACCTCAATCTCTCCAGACAGAACGGCGAGCACGGCGTCATCTACACTGCCGCAGTCAGCGACATTGCCGGAAATCCAGCTACGGGCGGCACTGTCACTCTGGAGAACGCGCAGGGCGCGTCATTCGGCTCCGCATTCGTCAGGAACGGCCAGGCTACGCTGAACCTCGACCAGCCGATCACCGGATCTGTCTACGCGGTTTACAGCGGCAATTCGCAATTCCGCGCTTCCACCACGCAAGCGCAGGCCACCAGCGACGCCGCCAGCACTGAACCCGACTTCTCCATCACCGCCAATCCGACCTCGCTCACCCTGAGCCCCGGGGGGTACGGAACCATTGTCCTCACCATCACTCCGCTGAACGGCTTCGACGATATGGTCACGCTCTCCTGCTCCGGCAACCCGGCCGCGTCTGCCTGCACCTTCAGCCCCACTACGCTGACTCCGCTGAGCGCAAAAGCCATTACCAGCTCATTGCAGATCACCACGCAGGCCGCTTCTGGAACCAGCAGCAGTCTCGTCCTGCCCCCGGCAGCCACCGGCAGCCACTCGCGCGCCGTATATGCCTTCGTATTGCCCGGCCTGATGGCTCTCATCGGGCTCGGCGCAATCCGCAAGCGCTCCGGTCTGAACGCGCTCAGCGTCATCGGCGTCATCGCGCTGCTCGGCGCAAGCACTCTTGGCATCAGCGCCTGCGCTCAACGCTATGACTATCTGAACCACCCGCCGGAAGGCAATCCCGGTATAGCAGCCGGAACCTACACCGTGACCGTGGCCGCCTACTCTAACAACGGAGCCACCGTCACCAGCCACACGCTGAACATCGCGCTGACGGTGAAGTAAGGACTAGATATCTTGACCAATAAAAACGGCGTGCCCTCAGGCACGCCGTAGTCGTCTCAGTGATTAACCCTAGTACTTCGGTACCGTCGGGTCCACGTCATTCGACCAGGCTGTGATTCCCCCAGTCAGGTTCCAGATCTTCTTGAATCCGTTCTGCGCCAGAAACTCGGCCGCCTTCTGGCTGCGCCCACCCATCTTGCAGTGGACAACGATCTCGCGCTCCTTATCGAGTTCTCCGAAGCGCGCGGGAACCTCGCCCAGCGGAATCAGCTTGGCGCCTAGGTTGGCGATCTGGTACTCGTACTGCTCGCGCACGTCGAGCACAAATATATCGTCCTTGTTGTCCAGCCGCTTCTTCAACTCCACTGCGCTAATTTGCGGAATACCGTTCTGCATGACCGTTCCATTCACATCGGCGGGCTTCGGCTCCGGAGCAATCCCGCAGAACTGCTGGTAATCGATAAGTTTCGTCACAGTGGGGTGGGTCCCGCACACCGGGCAGTCCGGATTCTTGCGCAGCTTGAGCTCCCTGAACTTCATGCCCAGCGAATCGACCAGTAGAAGCCGTCCGATCAGCGGATCACCTTTGCCCAGAATCAGCTTGATGACCTCGGTCGCCTGAATCACGCCCAGCAGTCCGGGCAGAATCCCCAGCACGCCGCCCTCCGCGCACGAGGGAACCAGCCCCGGCGGTGGCGGCTCGGGATACAGGCAGCGGTAGCACGGCCCATCCTCGGTCGCAAACACGCTCGCCTGGCCCTCAAACCGGAAGATCGACGCATACGCGTTGGGTTTGTTGCCGCTCATTACGCAGGCATCATTCACCAGATAGCGGGTGGGGAAGTTGTCCGTGCCGTCCGCGACGATGTCGTAATCCTTGATGATCTCCATCGCATTTTCGCTGGTCAGCATCGTCTCGTGCTTCACGATGTTCAGGTGCGGATTCAGCGCCTTCAGCTTCTCCGCTGCGGACTCAATCTTCGGACGGCCCACATCTGCCGTCGAGTGGATAATCTGCCGCTGCAGATTGCTCTCGTCCACCACGTCAAAATCCACCAGCCCCAGCGTGCCCACTCCGGCTGCCGCCAGATAATAGGTCAGCGGAGCGCCCAGCCCGCCCGTGCCCACGCACAGTACCTTCGCGGCCTTCAGCTTCTGCTGCCCCTCCATGCCCACTTCGGGCAAAATCAGGTGGCGCGAATAGCGCGCAATCTCGTTATTGCTTAACTCCGGCAAAGCAACCGGATCTTCCAATGTAGTCGCCATCACAATCTCTCTTGATGAACCCTTTCACTATCAAAATTCTATTCTCGCGACCAACGGGAGCGGCCACCTAAGTCCGCATTCCACTGGCGGCCGAAGGCCGCGTGTGCCCGTGCGGCCAGCACCCGCCGGCGATGGAGGGAATGATGGACAGGGCGTCCTGCTCGCCGACCTTGGTTGCGTCTTTTTCGGGCAGATAGCGAATGTCCTCATCGTTCAGATAAACATTCACGAAGGAGCGCAGCTTGCCCTCGTCCGAGTACAGATGCTTCTTAAGCTCGGGGTGCTTGGCGGTCAGGGCGTTCAAGGCCTCGCCTACCGTTGCGGCGTTTACGCTCACAGTATCCTGCTTGCCGGAATACGCGCGCAGCGGAGTCGGAATATGAATCTTCATCGGGAACCGTCCTTTTCAGTTGAAGGAATGCGTGTTGAGCGGCCGGGTCGTGTACCCGGACGCGAGTCGTGGTGGCCTATGCTGCCTGGCCCACGCTCAACATCGCTCGGCTTCCAGCGCGGCGACGAGCGTCGCTTCTTGCTCGAAAGCTTTGTCTTCTTCCCCGGTTCCGGTCAGCAGGAACGAGTTCGTTGCCTGCGCGACCCCACTGATCACAGCCGTAATTACGTAAGAGCATCCAATCCAGTGCGCTTCGGCCAGGTCGGTCTTCGACCACTGTGCCGGATGGTCCGGGTGCGAGTGGTAGAAACCCACAATGTCCAGCCCTCGCTCGCGCCCCTGCCGCTGAATCTTCACCAGCTCCTCGGGAGCAATCTGGTAGCGGTTGTGCGCCGAGTCGGTGCGAATGTTGCCCGTGCGCACCGCCTCCTCGACTTCGTTCGAACCGTCTGCGAAGCGCCCGAGCAGCACGCCACAACACTCATAGGGATACGTCTCTTCCCCATGGCGTCGGATCGCGTCGTAAATGTGCTCGTTCAGCTTCAGCATCGCTTCGCTTACTCCTCCCAAAAACGCTCGCTCAGGTATTTGTCTGCCGCGTCGCACAGAATCGTCACGATCACGGCTTCGCGGCCCTGTGCCGCTTCCTCTTCAGCAATCCTGAGGCATGTCGCCACTGCAGCTGCCGCGGAAACACCCACCAGCAGACCCTCCGTGCGCCCCAGCTGTTTAGCCATGGCATAGGCGGCCTCGGTCTCCATCTCCATATTACGATCAGCCAGTCCGGCATCGTAAATCGGCGGCACAATCGCCGTCTCCATATGCTTCAGTCCTTCCAGCCCGTGAAAAGGCGAGTCCGGCTGCATGGAAATGCATTGGATGGCCGGGTTCAGCTCCTTCAGCCGTCGTGTTGTGCCAACAAATGTGCCGCTTGTGCCCAGTCCGGCCACAAAGTGGGTAATCTGCCCCTCGGTCTGTTCCCAGATCTCGTTGGCCGTGCCGTAATAATGGGCGCGCCAGTTGGCGTCGTTGCCATACTGGTCGGCGTAGTAATACTTCTCCGGCTCACTGGCAGCCAGCGCCCTTGCCTTGCGAATCGCTCCGTCCGAGCCGTCCGCAGGGTCCGTCCAGATCACATTTGCGCCATACGCCGCCAGAATCCGCTTCCGTTCCAACGACACATTCGCCGGCACGCACAGCGTGACCGGAAAGCCCATCGCCGCGCCCAGCATGGCATAAGCAATGCCGGTGTTGCCGCTCGTTGCATCCAGCAGATGCTTGCCCTTGTTCTTGCCTGAAGCCGGCCCCAGCAGCCGCTTCCGCTGCGCCTCGGCAACAATTCCCGACGCGGCTCGGTCCTTCACCGACCCGCCCGGATTCACCCACTCCGCCTTGCCCAGAACCTGAATTCCCGGCAGATGCGCGGTAATCCGCTCCAGCCGGATAAGCGGGGTATTTCCGATGCGTTCCAGAAGAGCCGTTCCCAGCGGTTTGATCATCGAATTGGTGAGTGTCGCCATGCGTTGCAGTGGTGCCGCCGTTATGCGAGAGTGAATGTGAGGCAGAACACCAGCTTCTAGTGTAGCTTTTTGCCCTGTTACCTCAAAATTCTTCCCTCAGTTAGGTTGCCGTTATGCCAAAGAAAATGAAGCCCCGCAGCTACGACGAAGCTCTCAATCAGCTTAAGAGTCTTCAGTTTGATGTACATGAGGTCCCCGGGGTCGCAGGACGTGCCCAGGTTTCCAAATATGGCTGCGCGGCAATCATCGGCCGCGGCCCCAGGGGAGGCGTTGCCATGTTCCACAAGCCGGGAATTCTCATGGGCAACGAAATCGCCATCCTGCTTGATCGTGGATTCCAGAAGTTCTTTAAGACCAGCAAGTTGGAGATGGCTGCCACGGCCGACCGCCTGAAGGCCGAGCACCGCTTTGCCGAAGAACTGGACGAGGTCATCGGCGAAGTCAGCCTGTACAACGAGTCACTGGGTTCGGTCAGCGACGAGTACATGTACGACCGCGTGAAAGGCCGCGACACAGACGCGCCGCCCGTCGGCCTCGCTCCATGGGACACAACCGGAGCCGCGGGCGGACACTGATCCGCCGGCAGCAGAAGCATCCGCGCGAGCGGCACGGCCCGGCGTAGCGTCCGGTTCTACAAATCTAAGGAAGGCCTCATGCTCATCCGGCTGACGCTTTTTGCTGCCCTGCTTGCCGTTCCCCTGTCGGCTCTATCCCCTCTATTCGCTCAATCTCACGAGCACCATCCGTCGCACTCCTCCAACGCGGACACGCCCCTTATTCCCGCAGCCCGCGCCGCCGACTCCTATGCGATCTACGCCATGCTGTTGCCCGGCGCCTCCGCCGACAAAATTGACCCATCCAGAAACGTCGACTGGGTCCTTGGCGATACCACCGTCAACATCACGGACATGAACCCCGCCATTCCGCCCGACGGCCTGCTCAAGGCCCCGCCCGACAACCACCGGGCCTTTGAGGAAGCCCTCGAGGACTATGAGGCGCGCAAATACGAGCGCTACAAGCTTCTGGCCGCCGACTTTCACCCCCACGAAAGCTTTTCGCTCGCCGACCCTGAAAGAGTGCGCAGTCGTCGCCGCTCGGCCTCAGGCTATGACGGAGTCATCTTCTTCAGCGCGGTCTATTTCAACCGCGCGCAGACCGCGGCCCTAGTGTATGTGAATGATTGGTGCGCCAACCTCTGCTCTGCCGGACAATGGGTCTACCTTGAAAAACACAACGGAGAGTGGGTACGCCGCTCCGGTCTGGTCTCCGGCGGAGGATAGACTTCGCCTCCATTTCTTCCACTCGCCTTAAAGTTGCTCAAGTTTGGCACGGTAACCAACCTCGCCGGAGCTACACTGGAGAAGCCATGTCTACGCAGATTCTTGAAGCCGCCGCTCCCGCCCTGACCTTCGAACAGAAGCTCGACCGCCTCGCCGAAGTCGCCGTCAACGTAGGCCTCGGTCTGGCCCGCGGGCAGGAGCTCGTCATGACCGCCACGCTCGACACACTCCCGCTCGTCCGCCGCATCACCGCGCACGCTTACATGGCCGGGGCTTCGCTCGTCACCACATTGCTCGCCGACGAGGAATCCACTCTGCTGCGCTACCAGTACGGCGAAGACGAGGGTTTTGACTATGCCGCTGCCTGGCTCTATGAAGGTATGGCTGCTGCTTACCGCAGCGGGGCCGCTCGCCTGGCCATCGCCGGTGGCGATCCCGGACTGCTCTCGCAACAGGACCCCGAAAAGGTCGGCCGCGCCAACCGCGCCGTCTCTAAAGCCTACCGTCCCGCGCTCGAGCTCATCACCCGCCACGACATCAACTGGACCATCGTCGCCGCGGCCACACCCGCCTGGGCCGCAACCGTCTTTCCCGGCCTGCCTGCCGATCAGGCGCTCGCGAAGCTCTGGGACGCCATCTTCGCCGCATCGCGCGCTGACCTGCCCGATTCCGTCGCCGCCTGGAAGGCCCATGACGCTGGCCTGCACCGCCGCGCCGACCTGCTCAACCAGAAACGCTATGCCGCGCTCCACTTCAAATCGCCAGGCCCCAACGGTTCAGGTACTGACCTGCGCGTTGGCCTGGCCGACAACCACCTGTGGCTCGGTGGCGGCACCACTGCGGGCAACGGCCAGTACTGCATTCCCAATATGCCGACCGAAGAAGTCTTCTCCACGCCGCACAAGGACCGCACCGAGGGCTACGTCGCCAGCACCAAGCCGCTCTCGTATCAGGGAACCATGATCGAGGGCATCCGCGTGCGCTTTGAGGGCGGACGCGTGGTAGAAGCCAAAGCCACCAAAGGCGAAGAAGTACTCAACCGCATGATCGAGACCGACGACGGCGCGCGCCGCCTCGGCGAAGTTGCGCTGGTGCCGCATTCCTCACCGATCGCGCACAGCGGACTGCTCTTTAACAACACGCTCTTTGATGAAAACGCGGCCTGCCACATCGCGCTCGGTCAGGCCTACAGCAGCTGCCTCAAAGATGGAGACAAGCTCACCCCCGAGCAGCTGGCCAAACTCGGAGCCAATGAAAGCCTCATCCATGTTGACTGGATGATTGGCTCCGGCAAGATGGACGTGGACGGCATCACGTCAACGGGTGCCGCCGAGCCGCTCATGCGGCAAGGGGAGTGGGTCTAGCTCTTCTGATCCTCCCCGCAACCCACTCCTTCCAATACTGGAAGGAGTCATGGCATGCCGAAAACAGTTCGTTTCCACCAGCTTGGTGGTCCTGAGAACCTCAGGTTTGAAGACCTGCCCGCCCGCGAGCCCCAGCACGGTGAGGTCAAACTGCGCGTCAAGGCCGTCGGCCTCAATCGCGCTGAATCGCTCTATTTCCGCGGCCTCTACCTCGAGAAGCCCGAGCTGCCCTCGCGGCTTGGCTATGAGGCAGAGGGCATCGTGATGGCCGTCGGCCCTGATGTCACCCGGGCCTGGATCGGCAAACGCGTCTCCACCATCCCCGGCTTTTCGCAGAACCAGTACGGGGTCCTCGCCGAAGAGGCAATTGTTCCAGTGTCTTCGCTTGGAGAATTTCCCGAGAAGTTCTCCCCCGTCGAAGGCGCAGCCATCTGGATGCAGTACACCACCGCATGGGGTGCGCTCCTGCACGTCGGCAAATTGACCAGGGCTGACTACGTCATCATTTCGGCTGCTTCCAGCAGTGTGGGTCTGGCCGCCATTCAAATCGTAAAGGACACAGGCGCGACAGCCATCGCCACCACGCGCTCCTCAATCAAGCGCGACGAGCTGCTCGCGCTCGGCGCCGATCATGTCATCGCGACCGGAGAAGAGGACCTTGTTGCGCGCGTGAATCAAATTACCTTCGGTCAGGGTGCGCGGCTGATCTTTGATCCGATTGCAGGCGCATTTGTGAGTGAGCTCGCCCGGGCTGCGTCGTATCACGGAATCATCATCGAATACGGAGCGCTCTCGCTTGAGTCGACGCATTTTCCATTCTTCTATGCCCTCCGCAAGGGCCTGACCATGCGCGCCTATACGCTCAGGGAAATCACCGCCGACCCCAACGCATTGGCGGCTGCAAAGGAGTACATCTACAACCGGCTGTCCGACGGCCGCTTCGCGCCGAAGATCGCCCGGACCTTTCCCTTTGCGCAGGCGGCCGAGGCCTACCGGTACCTCGAATCGAACGCGCAGGTCGGCAAGGTAGTCATCACGGTTCCGTAAGCGGTGACCTAAATTTTGAACGGCGTCTTTCGGTGCCCTGCTGCCCAAGCGACTCCGGCTCCCATCGCAAGGAGAACCCTGTCCGTTCCAGGCCAATGGGACTAGAGATTAATACCATTCGTGCAGTATAGTCATCTTCGCTGTATGAACTCTTACTGAGAAAGCGTCAAGTGAACTCCCGAGTTGCTGTACTCGCATTTCTGCTTCTTGTGGCGGGACAATCTTCGTTGGTTGCGCAGCAGCCCTCGATGAACTCATCTCTATCTGCGATGAGTACCGCGTCACTACTCGCATGCGCCAGCAGCGGTACTTGTGACGATACTGATTGGGACGTTGCAGACGAATTGAGGCAGAGGCTCAGCGCAGATAGGCTGATTGCGCTGTACCCTACTCAAAGTGTGCAGGCAAAAGCAATCATCGTGGATGCTCTCTATACCGTCAAAGGCGCAAAAGTGGAGGAATTCATGCGTAGAGTTGCATTCTCCGACCTACATGCTGGCCAGACGGGAGAGGATAATCATTACTATCCGCTGCAATACTTGGCGAAGCTTTGTGACACGCAAGCGCTCAAAGAGCTAAATCGCGTGGAAAACTACCAAAACAGTTATCCCGTCAGTTGCATGCAGTGGCAATATACCCTCGCGACTTTTGGAAAATGCGGCTATAAACCTGCTGTTCCGTTGCTTGCCGCAAATTTGGATGATGCTTGCGTGAACAACATTACGGCAGCCGAGGGAAGTCTCCGTAAGCTCATGCCGAAATCAAAGTGCTGGAAGAAGGCCGGATTGAATGGCAATTTTCAAATAGAATCCGCCTGCTATGCGAGCGAATATCACGCAACGGTTCGTCCGTAGATATTCCAGTCCTCTTAGTAGCAAAAAACAAAGCCTCACGGATCGCTCCGTGAGGCTCTTCAGCGGATGCAGCTCTTACGCTCTGCCGATAGGCGCGTGGCCCTCCAGTGAGACTCCAGCGCGGCTCGTTACTTCAAAGCTGAGCTGGTTGTTCAGCGGATCAGACTCGACCCGCACATGGTCGCCATGCAGTACCTCGCCGTCGAGGATCTTCATCGCCAGCGGGTCCTGAATCAGCCGCTGGATGGCCCGCTTCAGCGGACGCGCTCCATACGCGCGGTCGTAGCCGGTCATCAGCAACTGGTGGCGCGCTTCAGGCGACAGCTCCAGCGTAATGTCGCGGTCGGCCAGCAGCCTTTCGAGGTCCTTCAACCGCAGATCGACGATCTCCGACAACTGCTCCTCGCCCAGCGGACGGAAGATCACAATATCGTCCACCCGGTTCAGGAACTCCGGCCGGAAGCTCTGCTTGAGCACGTCCATCACCTGCTCGCGTGCGCGGTCAAAGGCCGCCTCGGTCGTCAGCGACTCGCCCTGCAGCACCTGTGACCCCAGGTTCGAGGTCATGATGAGCACCGTGTTCTTGAAGTCCACCGTGCGGCCCTTCGAGTCTGTCAGCCGCCCGTCATCGAGCACCTGTAGCAGCACGTTGAAGACATCCGGATGGGCCTTCTCGATTTCGTCGAACAGCACCACCGAATACGGCCGTCTCCGCACCGCTTCGGTAAGCTGGCCACCCTCGTCGTAGCCCACATAGCCCGGAGGCGCGCCGATCAGCCGCGCTACAGCATGCTTCTCCATGTACTCCGACATGTCGATGCGGATCATTGCCTGATCGTCATCGAACAGGAACTCCGCCAGCGCGCGCGCCGTCTCTGTCTTGCCCACGCCCGTCGGGCCCAGGAAGATGAACGACCCGATCGGCCGCTTGGGATCGCTCAAACCCGCGCGCGACCGCCGGATGGCATTTGCGACCGTCTTGAGAGCATCGTCCTGCCCAACCACGCGCGCGCGCAGCCGGCTCTCCATCTCGACGAGCTTTTTGACCTCGCCCTCGAGCATCTTGGATACGGGAATGCCCGTCCACTTGCTCACGATTTTGGCAATGTCTTCCTCGTCCACTTCCTCCTTCAGCATGCGTGGCCCGGACGCCTTTTCCTGCAATGCCGTCAGCTTCTTCAGCTCATCTTCCAGCTTTGGCAGCTCGCCATACTGGATCTGTGCCGCGCGCTCCAGATTGCCGCGTCGTGTCTGCTCTTCGGCTTCAAAGCGCAGAGCTTCGATCTGCTTCTTGACTTCGCTCAGCCGCGTAATGGCCTCGCGCTCCTTCTGCCACCGCGCGCGCAGCCCGGTTGCCTGCTCCCTGAGAGTAGCCAGTTCGCGCTCCACTTCCTGTAGGCGGTCCTTCGAGTTCTTATCCGTCTCACGCTTCAACGCGGCCTTTTCAATCTCTAATGAAGTCGCCTCGCGCTCGATCTGGTCAATCTCCGTCGGAACCGACCCGATCTGGATGGCCAGTGAAGCCGCTGCTTCGTCCACCAGGTCAATCGCTTTGTCCGGCAGAAACCGGTCTGAGATGTAGCGGTGCGAGAGCGTCGCCGCGGACACAATCGCCGAGTCCTTGATGCGGACTTTGTGGTGCGCCTCATAGCGTTCTTTGAGCCCACGCAGGATCGCAATCGTGTCTTCTACATTCGGCTCGCCGACAAAAACAATCTGGAAGCGCCGCTCCAGCGCCGCGTCCTTCTCAATGTATTTGCGGTACTCATTCAGCGTGGTTGCGCCAATGGCCCGCAGCTCGCCGCGCGCCAGCGCCGGCTTCAGCATGTTCGAGGCGTCAATCGCGCCCTCAGCCGCGCCCGCGCCCACCAGCGTATGCAGCTCATCGATGAACAGGATGATCTGCCCATTCGAGTCCTCAATCTCCTTCAATATCGCCTTCAGGCGGTCCTCAAACTCGCCGCGATACTTCGCGCCTGCCAGCATCGATCCCAGATCGAGCGAGATCACCCGCTTGTCGCGCAGAATCTCCGGCACATCTCCGTGCACAATGCGCCGCGCCAGCCCTTCCACGATCGCTGTCTTGCCCACGCCCGGATCGCCAATCAGCACCGGATTGTTCTTCGTCCGGCGCGACAGCACCTGGATCACACGCCGAATCTCTTCGTCGCGCCCGATCACCGGGTCCAGCTTGCCGCGCCGCGCCAGTTCCGTGAGGTCCTTCGCGTACTTCTCCAGCGCCTGAAATTTCGCCTCGGGGTTCTGGTCCGTCACCCGCTGCGTCCCGCGCACCGTGGTCAGGCTCTTCAAAATCGCATCATGGCTCGCGCCAAAGCTGGCCAGCAGAAGCTGCGCGCCGTCATTCTTGGCATCCGCAAGCGCGAGCAGCAAGTGCTCGGTCGAGACGTACTCATCCTTAAAGTTCTCCGCCTCCTTAAATGCGCGCTCAAATACCTTGTTCAGAGCTGCAGAAGCCCCCGGCTGCGCACCTCCGCTTACTTTGGGCAGCTTGCCCAGCGCCTCTTCAATCTTTGCGCTCAGCTGCCCGACCGGCACACCGATCTTTTCGAGCACGGGAGCAATAATGCCCTCGCGATCGGCCAAAAGCGCGGCCAGCAGATGCAGCGGCAGAATCTCCGGATTGCCGTGCTCCGACGCAAGCTGGCTGGCAGACTGCACCGCCTCCTGCGATTTCACTGTGAATTTTTCCCAACGAATTGCCATATATTTTCTTTCCTCAAACTCAATTACCGCGGGCTAAGGTCCGCCCGCTTTGCGTCCCCCATTACAAAACATCAGCGATACAGCTGCCAACGAAAGTAAAACTTAGACGCTGACCGCCGTACCGCTGACTCATTCATCGCCAACCAGCCTTCAGACCGGTCGCTCTGGTTGCCTCTTAAGCAGCCGTCCTGCCCTGGACCGGCTTGCTGGTGCTGCTTTCCACCTGCTTGGGCCCGCTGCCAACCTGCACCTTGATCTGCTTTGGTTTGGCCTCAGCCCTCTTCTCAAGCTGGATGCGCAGCACGCCGGCGTCATAATCGGCCTTCACGCTGTCCGGGTTGATCGTGTTCGGAATCGTGAACGCGCGATAGAAGCTGCCGTAGCGGCGCTCAATGCGGTGGAAGTTCTCTTCTTTCTCTTCCTTCTCGAACTTGCGCTCTCCACGCACTGTAAGGTTGTTGTTCTCCATCTGGATGTCCAGGTCCTCCTGCCTCATACCCGGTACTTCCAGCTTCAGGACGATCTTGTGCTCATCCTCGTAAATGTCCACCGGAGGAACAAACGATGCTGTCGATACCAGTTCACCCTCTCCCGCTCCGCGGTTGTAATCGAACAAAGAGTTCAAACGGTTCTGCAGCGTCAATACTTCACGAAAGGGATCCCAACGAGTAATAGCCATAATCATTCTCCAAAGGTTAGAGGTATTGGCCGGTCGCGAGATCGGCCGTGCAGTTGATCTGATGACTACTATAGCATAGTGGTTGCATAAAATATGAGTGTTTAACTATCACATTTATGATGGTTCGGCTTCACGCCAGCCATCGTCCAGTAAATGATTCTTATATAGCCACTTACATCTCAAACGCGCCCTGCTGGCCCCACTCGGACTTGGATGCCGGGCGCTCCTTCTAGGGCCGTAAAGGGCACTGCAAGCCCCTTCTTCGGAACCGCCCACCGGCAATATTTGGCTACCCATAAACAAATTTTGACGTCATCAAAGTTTTACCTCTTGACCCTGCGGCTCACCTTCCCGAGAATGAAGAGGTTATTCTTAAACCCCAACAGAGGATTCCATGGCCGCATTTTTGCTCGTCGTCGCTGCTGTTCTAAGCCGCGTCCTTCCCCATCCCTGGCTTAACTTCACAGCAGTCGGAGGCTCGCTGCTTTATTTCGGTGCTCGCCGGCCTCTGCGCCAAATGTGGGTCCCGGTCCTGGCCCTGGCGGCCACGGACTACTACCTTACAGTCTTCTTTTACAGCTACCCGTTCCACGTCTCGGCCTACCTGCTCACTTGGGCCTGGTACGCTGCCGTAATCGTTCTGGGCTATGTTCTCCTGCGCCGCAAGACAACCGCCGCACGCGTGGGTGCCGGAGTCCTCATTGCGCCAACGTCATTCTTCCTGATTACGAACTTTGCCGCCTGGGCTGCCATGCCGCAGCTCTATCCGCGCAGCTTGGCCGGACTGGGCCTGTCCTATGCGGCTGGCCTGCCCTTCTACCGCAACGACCTGTTATCGACAACCATCGTCGCCGGTCTCGCCTTCGGACTGCCTGCGGTGGCCCGCATGCTTGCCCAACACCGCCACCAGCCTGCAAGCATATAGTTCTCTATCTTGCCTGCGGGACCGCAGACAACGCAGTACGCGCCGCCGCTACCGTTGCCTGGGCATCATCCGTCGTGTGCGCAGTGCTCAAAAACGCCGCCTCAAACTGGGAGCAGGGAAGCCATACTCCTTGCTCCAGCATTGCCCGATGAAAACGCGCAAAACCCGCCATGTCTGACTTAGCCGCCGATGCATAATCCGTCACCGGACCGGCGGTAAAGAACCAGGTGAACATCGATCCCACCCGGTTGGCCACCATCGGCACACCCGCCTGCTTCGCCTCGGCCAGAATGCCGCTCACCACAGCCTCACTGAGCGACTCAAGCTTTGCATACACCTCATCGCGATGGTCGAGCAGGTAGCTGACAGTGGCCAGCCCTGCGGCCATCGCCAGCGGATTCCCGCTTAGCGTCCCCGCCTGGTACACCGGGCCCAGCGGCGCGAGCAGGTCCATAATATCCGTCCGCCCACCGAACGCAGCACACGGCAGTCCTCCGCCCAGAATCTTGCCCAGTGTCGTCAGATCGGGCGTAATGCCGTACAGCTCCTGCGCTCCGCCCAGTGCCAGCCGAAACCCCGTCATTACCTCGTCCACGATCAGCAACGCGCCTTCGCGGTTTGTGATCTCGTGCAGGGCCTGCAGATAGCCCGGCGCGGGCGGAATACATCCGGCATTGCCCACGACTGGCTCAACAATCACACAGGCGATCTCGTGCCGGTGCGCGTCAAACGCCGCTTCAACGGCCTGCGTATTGTTATAGGGAAGCGCCAGCGTAAGGTGTGCAATCTCATCCGGCACTCCAGCCGAACCGGGAATGCCGAACGTCGCCACACCCGACCCGGCCTTCACCAGCAGCCCGTCAGAGTGGCCGTGGTAGCAGCCCTCAAACTTCACCACATATTTGCGCCCAGTGTACGCCCGCGCCAGCCGGATCGCCGACATCGTGGCTTCGGTCCCGGAATTGACAAAACGCAGCTTCTCAATGGAAGGGAAGGCTCGCGTGACCAGCTCGGCCAGATCGGCCTCCGTGGCCGTGGATGCGCCAAAGCTGGCGCTGCGTCGCGCTGCCTCGCGAATCGCCTCGACTGCCGGCGGAAAGGCATGCCCCAGAATCATCGGCCCCCACGACCCAAAGTAGTCGATGTAGCGGTTGCTATCCGCATCCCAAAGATATGCGCCGTCGCCGCGCTCCACAAAGGGCGGATCGCCGCCCACAGCGCGAAAGGCGCGGGCAGGCGAATCGACGCCACCGGGCAGGAATCGTTCAGCGCGCTGCTGCAGCGCACGGGAGCGGGTAAGCGTAGTTGGCATGCCTCAAGTATAGAGAACGGCCGCGGCCTACCAGCTCTTGCGCTCTTCCAGGTAGATTTTCGTGTAGTCCAGATAATTCCGCGCGTATTTCAGAATCATGTCGCGATCGTCTGAGGTGAGCTCACGCCGCACCTTGGCCGGAACCCCTGCCACCAGCGACCGGGGTGGAACGATCATGCCCTCAGGCACCACCGCTCCCGCGGCAACAATCGACCCTTCGCCGATACGAGCGTTGTTCATGATCGTTGCGCCCATGCCGACAAGGCAGGCTTCCTCCACCACGCAGCCGTGTACGGTCGCGTTGTGCCCAATCGTGACGTACTCTCCCACGATTACCGGATACAGGTCCCGCATCCCATGCAGCACAGCACAGTCCTGCACGTTCGAGTGTGCTCCAACCTGGATGGAGTGCACATCGCCGCGCAGCACCGCGTTCATCCACACGCTGGCATGTTCGCCCAGGACCACATCCCCAATTACCTGCGCCGAGATGTCGACGTAGCAGCTCTCCGGAATGACGGGCGTATGCCCCCTAGTAAGAGCGGATCATGAGTTCAGTGTAGCCTCTGTCTTCAGGTCCCGATCGTGAACATGGATAGGCGACCAACGGTAGGGGTCACAAGGGCCGGTTCCGTGAATGCGCGAAGCGCGTGTGCCTGGACGGCCAGTCCATCATTTATCCTCAAGAGGATCATGTCTGAAGATGCAATTCCACAGCTGTCCGGTTATAGCGAAGCCGAACTCGATCGGGCGTTTGCTGCTATCTCACGAGAGGTGGCAGCCTCAGCCGCCGGGCTTCAAACGCCGGAGGCTGTCGAGCAGTTCCGCCTGCAATGGGTCGGCCGCAAGCAAGGCCGCCTCAAGGCGATCAGCGATGCATGGCTCAAATCCGCGCCAGCCTCAGCCAAAAAGCTCATCGGCCAGCGATTCAACACACTCAAGGCAGAGATTGAGCAGCGCCTCGACGCTGCCGACTCCACCAAACACGACGGTGCGTTTCATGCTGATGCCATCGACATCACCTTTCCCGGCGGACGCCGCAACCCCGGCTCCGAGCATCCACTCATTAAGACGCTCAACGAACTGGTAGCGATCTTCCAGCGCATGGGCTACTCCGTCGGCGTAGGGCCCGAGGTTGAGACCGACTACTACAACTTCGAGTCGCTCAACTTTCCTCCCGGCCATCCCGCGCGCGATACGCAGGACACGCTCGTCGTCGCCAACCAGGACCGCAAGCCGCTGCGCGACCGCCTCATCATGCGCACGCACACCTCGCCTGTGCAGATCCATACCATGGAGCAGCAACCGCCGCCGGTGCGCATCGTCATCCCCGGCAAGGTGCATCGCAACGACGCGGCCGATGCCACGCACTCGCCCATCTTCCATCAGCTTGAGGGGTTGTGCGTGGACGACAACATCACCTTCAGCGACCTGAAGGGCACGCTCGACCACGCGATGAAGGAGCTATTCGGCTCCAGCGTTAAGACGCGCTTCTTCCCGTCGTTTTTTCCTTTCACTGAGCCATCAGCCGACGTGCAGATCAGCTGCCCCTTTTGCGGAGGCAAGGGCTGCCGCAAATGCAAGTACTCCGGCTGGATTGAGCTGCTCGGCTGCGGGATGGTTGACCCCTCGGTCTTCGGATTCGTCGCGCAGAAGCAGCCCGCCTACGACCCGAAAATGATCAGTGGCTTCGCCTTTGGAATGGGCATCGACCGCATCGCCATGATGAAGTACGGAATCACCGACATCAGCCTGATGTACTCGGGAGACCTCCGCTTCCTGGAGCAGTTCGCATGAAGGAGCAGTTCGCATGAAAGTTCTTACTACCTGGCTCCGCGAATATCTCCCCGGTCTGAACGTCTCTGACCGCCAGCTCGCCGACGACCTCACCCTGCGCGGCATCGCCGTCGATGGTGTCTTTGATTTGAACGGCGCCGCGGGCGCTGATCTCGGTGCGAACGACTCGCTGTTCGAGATGGACATCACAACCAACCGCGTCGACGCCATGAACCACTACGGCATCGCGCGCGAAGCCGCGACCATCTACGGCCTCATGCTCAACCCGCTTGAGACGCTGCTTCCGGCAGCCAAACCCGGCCCCGGCCATCCCGTCCGCATTGAGGAGCCGGCCCTCTGCGGCCGTTTCACCGCTCGTGTCCTGCGCGGCATTCGCGTGCAGCCCTCTGCCGGAATCATTGCCCAGCGCTTCGCGCTGCTTGAGCAGAAGCTGATCTCGAACGCAGTCGACGCAACCAACTATGTCATGCTCGCGATAGGCCAGCCCACGCACGCCTTTGACCTCGATAAGATCGAAGGCGCCATCGTCATTCGCCGCGCGCGCAAGGGAGAAAGGCTCAAAACCCTCGACGAAATTGAGCGCACGCTCGATCCCGAGGACCTGATCGTTGCGGATGAAAAGAAGCCTCTCGCCCTCGCCGGAGTCATGGGCGGCTGGGACTCCCGCATTACCCCGGAGACCACGAACGTTCTGGTCGAGGCCGCGTGGTTCGATCAAATCAGCATTCGCCGCGCCTCCAAGCGGCACCTGCTTCATACCGATGCCTCGCACCGCTTCGAGCGCGGAGCCGACTTCAACGCTCCTCCCGTCGCTTCCGCCATGGTCAGCCGTTTCCTGCTTGAATCCGGCGGGCACATTGAAGGCGACTTCATCGACGTTGTCATTCCCGAGGTCGAAGCGCGTACCGCAACCCGCTCCAGCATCTCCTTCGCGGTGAGCGAGGTCCGCCGCATCCTCGGCCCAACGGACGACCCCGAGGGCATTACCGCGTCCACAGCGGAAGGCATTCTTGCCGGTCTTGGCTGCGGCCTGCAGGCTCATGCAGGAGAAATCTACGACGTTACTCTGCCCAGTTGGCGGCTCGATCTTGAGCGCGAGATTGACCTCATCGAGGAGGTCGCCCGCGTCTACGGATACAACCGCTTTCGCAACACTCTGCCGGCCTTTGCCGGCTCGGTCGTCGAACTGCCCTGGGCGGAGAAGGAATCCGTTGTGCGCCACACGCTCCTCGCGCTCGGCTGGACGGAGGCCATCTCCTCGACCTTCTGCGCCGCAGCGGATGCGGAGCTATTTGCCCCGCAACCCAACTCTGCCGTCGCGATGGGCAACCCACTGAATGAAGAAGCAGGAATGCTACGCCCGTCGCTCCTGCCCGGCATGGTGAACATGCTGGCGCTCAATCTCAATCGCGATGTCGAAGATGCCGCGCTCTATGAGATGGGGACCGCCTTCAGCGGGAGCACGGAAAAAGTGGACGAGCGCCCCGCGCTCGCCATCGGAGCCACTGGCCGCGCCTTCGGGTCCGCAGATGTGGACTTCTACGATCTCAAGGGTTCGCTTGAATCTCTGCTGGCGAAATTCGCCTCGCGTTCCCTTTACTTTGACGCTCTGCTGCTGCCCGCTTGGCTGCACCCGGGGCGCAGCGCCCGTGCCGCCCTCGACGGCAGCACCGTTGCATACTTTGGTCAGCTACATCCGGCGGAAGCCGAACGCCGCAAGCTCAAGCAGCCGGTATACGTGGGCGAAATCTACCTCGACCGCCTCTATAAGCAGGCGTTGCGTCAGCCTGTGGCGCGCGAGCTCTCGCGTTATCAGGCCGTGCGTCGGGACTATTCGCTGCTGTTTCCGGACTCGGTATCCTGGGCCGCAATCGAGCAGGCGCTCAACGGTCTCAACCTCGTCGAGCTTCGCAGCTTCGCGCCCAGTGAGGTCCTGCGCGATGCAAAGAGCGAGCGAATCCCCGCCGGGCACTTCTCATTGCTGCTGGGCGTCGTCTTCCAATCCAACGAGCGCACTCTGCGTGAGGAGGAGTTACAGCAGTTCTCCCGGAGAGTCATCGACGCCTTGGAAGCAGTCGGCGGAAAGTTGCGAGCAGGCTAGCCTTCGGCCCCCGTCGTATCCATTGCGGGACGCGCCGAGATTTCACGAATCATTTTTCGCAGGTTTCCACCTGCCATGCGGAGCTATACTGCGCAAAGAGCCAATGTTTATCTCTCAGAGGTGCCTGTAATGTCTTCGACTGCCGTTGAAGGAACCCAGATCTCCCTTGCCGCCGACGACTTCAACGCACTCGAACAGCGTGTGCTGCGCATGGTCGAGCTGGTCAGGAGTGAGCGCGAAGCCCGCGCAGCAGCCGAAGCGCGCATCCAATCGCTTGAGGCGGCCGCAAAAAGCCTTGAAGACAGCGGACTCAATGCCGAACAGCGCGTACTCGCGCTTGAAGCGCGATTGCAGGAGGCAACCCAGAAGATCTCGCAGCTCACCGAACAAAATGCGCAGGCTGCCTCGAATGTTGAATCATTTGAGCGTGAACGCGAGGCTGTGCGCGCCCGCGTTGAAAAGATTTTGAAACACCTTGAGGAAGTCTCCGCCTGAGAACAGGACGGAATTCATAACTTAAGAAAGGTTAGGCCATGACGGAACCGGGCCAGGAAAATTCCATTTCGGTTGATATCTACGATCAGACCTACCACTTGCGCGGAGAGGACACGGACTACATCCATCGCCTCGCGGAGATAGTCGATGGCAAGATGCGCGCGGTCGCCGCGCACGGTAAGACCGTAGACTCCCTGCGTGTCGCCGTGCTCGCTGCCCTGAACATTGCCGACGAGTTGGTTACGCTGGAGCAGAAGTACCTCGGGCTCACCGGGCAGACAAACCCGGCGCAGAACTCCCTTCGCACACGCGCACATACGCTGACTGGACTGCTCGACTCCCTGCTCGACGGCGAACGCAAGATCAGTTAAGCTGCTGTTTTCCATTTTGGGCACTGGCAGAATCCAGCTTCTGTACCCGGCTTGCAATCCACAACGCCTCTCGGTAGCATCCATCTCAGAGACCGGCCTGCAAAGCAGGTGTGGTGATTTACGCTGGTTGAACCTACATTCATTGAACAGGGTTCTTGACTCGATCATTATGGCTCGGTGTGCAGTGTCCGCCAGTCCGGAATGCCTAAAGAGCCTCGGCGAGAGCCCACCGTCTTAGGACGGGTTCACCGGCGCATTACTGCACGGCCCCGCGGGTCGGTCTTTGCATTTTCCGTCAGACGTTCTTGCACCCCCTTCTGTTCCAGCTCGGCCACCTTGCGGTCCCCACATACGGAGCCTGCACTGCGCTCGCGCTCGTCACGGCATTACTCGCACTGCGCTACTTTGCGCGCCTCCTTGGCCTCAGCCCCAATCGGGTCTGGAATCTCGGCCTGATCGCCATCCTCACTACGCTTGTCGCCACGCGCCTGCTGCTGGTGGCTGCATACTTCAGCGTCTTCCGCCGCTACCCCTTCTGGGTTCTCGGCCTCACCGCAAATCACAGCGCATGGATTGACAGCGTCGCGTTGGCTATCGGCCTCGCGGCGGGCTTGCTCTACGCACTTGCCGAGGGCCTGCCCATACTCCGCACTCTCGATTGCATTGCTCCTTCGGCTGCGCTAGCTCTCGGCCTCAACCGCATCGGCGCATTTCTAGCGGGTCTCGACTACGGATTACCGTCCGTGCACGCCTGGAACGTAACCTACACAAGCCCCGTCGCCGCCTTCTGGTACGGCACTCCGCTCGGAGTACCGCTCACCCCGGTCCAGCTCGACGATGCGCTCATTTCGTTTCTGCTGTTCATTGGCTTGTTATGGTGGCTGCCCCGCCGCACACAGAATGGCGAGCTCTGGGGTGCGTGGCTCTTTTTCTATGGCTTCGCCAGTTATTTCCTGGCCTTTCGGCGCACCGTTACGCAAACGCAGTGGGCCCTTCGCTGGCCCGTTGCCATCGTTATGGTCATCGCGAGTATTGGCTTCCTGCTTCGCCGCAAGTCCCGCTCCTCAGCTGAAAGCTATACTGTGAGAGATGATTCGCCCGGCACTTAGGCTCTGCGTCCTCTTCGTGCTTGCTCTTCCCGCCATGACGTTCAGCGTGCTGCATGCTCAGTCTGGTCCACCCAGGCCCATCCTCCTCTGGCCCAATGGCGCTCCCGGTGCACTCGGCAATACTCCGGCCGATCAGCCCCGCATGTACGCCTTGTTGCCCCAAAAGCGCTCGACCAGCGCAGCCATACTTGTCATCCCGGGGGGCGGCTACGAACACGTTGCTCTTGGGCATGAAGGTTTCCAGATTGCCTCATGGCTCAATCAGCAGGGCATGGCGGCCTTCGTCCTCGACTACCGTGTGAAGCCCTATCACTATCCGGTCGAGATCGACGACGGTCGTCGCGCCATGCGCCTCATCCGTGCTCACGCCGCTGAATATGGAATCGACCCCAACCGCATCGGTGTCTGGGGCTCGTCGGCTGGCGGCCATCTGGCCTCTTCGTTGGGCACGCACTGCGAGGTAGATTCGGAAAAGCTCTATGCTGCGAACTCCACTGACCCCGTCGACAAAGTCTCCTGCAAGCCCGACTTCATGGTGCTGGCCTATCCCGTCATCGGCATGCAGGAGCCGGTCACGCATACAGGCTCGATGATCAACTTCCTCGGGCCGCACCCCGCACCCGGCCTTGCGCACGAATACTCTAACCAGTTCGCAGTCACACCCGATACGCCGCCGACGTTCATCTTCGCCACAACCGACGATCCCGTCGTTCCGGTCGAAAATTCGCTCGACTTCTATCGTGCGCTGGTGCATGCGCACGTCCACGCCGAACTGCATCTGTTCGACTACAGCGATCACGGCTGCGGATTATGCGGCTCCATCATTCCTCTCCGTGTCTGGCCGTCGCTGCTGCGCACCTGGCTCATCGACCACAGCTACCTGCCGCCGGACGCGCCTCCAGCGCCAGCTCCCGAACCAAACTGGCCTGTCTGGCCCAAAGGTTTCACTGGTCCCGGCCAGCCTGAGTGATGGCAAAAGCTTCCTATGTTGTTCCGGAAGAGGCCGCAGGCAAGCGCCTCGACGCATGGCTTACCGTCCAGCTTGAAGGCGTCAGCCGCGCGCGGGTGCAGCAGCTGCTGGCCGGGTCCAAAGTGCTGGTCAACGGCGCACCGGCCAAACCATCGCTCAAGCTTCACGGGGGCGAAACAGTCGAAGTACTCGGAGATCCCGCGCCGCCGCCACTTCGCGCCACTCCTGAGCCCATCCCGCTCGATATTGTCTACGAAGACGCCGACCTGTCCGTCATCAACAAGCCTGCCGGAATGATGGTTCACGCCGGCTCCGGCGCAACCGATCACGCGCGCAATCGCGGTACATTGGTCAACGCCTTGCTCAGTCACTACGCCGCCCTTTCACATTCCCACGACCTTGTGCGCCCCGGCATTGTTCACCGGCTCGACAAACACACCAGCGGACTCATCATCGTTGCCCGGAATGACGCCGCGCATCTGCGCTTGAGTGAGATGTTCTCCCGCCGCCAGGTCAGCAAGACCTACCTCGCGCTTGTGCACGGAGCCATCAGGCAGGATCACGGCACAATCAACGCGCCCATCAGCCGCGACGCAGTCCGCCGCACCCGCATGACCACGCGCCGGGAAGCCGGAGCGCGCTCGGCCATCTCTCACTATGACGTCATCGAGCGTATCGACTCGCGCTTCGGCAAGTTCACGCTTGTCTCTGTTCGCATTGAGACGGGCCGCACGCATCAAATCCGCGTGCATCTGGCCTCCATCGGCCATCCCGTCGTCGGAGACACCCTGTACGGCGCGCCAGCAAGCATCTCTTCGGCAGCGCCTCGAAAGAAGTCAGGCCCGCCGCCAGAAACTATCTCCCTCAATCGCAACTTCCTCCACGCCGCCGAATTGGAATTCCCACACCCAATCTCAGGCAAGCACCTCCATCTGCGCGCTCCCCTTCCAAACGAGCTCACCGGCTTTCAGCAAAAGCTTGTTGTCCTTGAAGACTTAGACCCCAAAAAGCAGGGCTCTGGTTAGCTAAGCTCCTGCTAACCGTCTTCGTCCCGATGCAGCCATTGCGCACCGGACAACGCGTCGATGACAATCACAATAGAGGGAAATTTACGCATGCAGGTTCTTTACACCGCTGAAGCCACTGCCGTCGGAGCGCGCTCCGGCCACGCCACCAGCTCTGACGGTCTGCTCGACGTCGCGCTGGCTCTCCCGCCGCAGATGGGCGGTAAGGGCGGAGCTACCAATCCCGAGCAGCTTTTTGGTGCTGGCTACGCTGCCTGCTTCGGAGGAGCAGTTGAGTATCTCGCCCATCAGCAAAAACTCACTACCGGAACCATCATCGTGAAGGCCAAGGTCAGCATCGGTCCCTACGATCCCGGACACGGCGAAGGATTTACCCTTGCCGTCGCACTTGACGTCACGCTTCCCGAACTGACGCAGGAGCAGGCTGAATCGCTTGTCGCGGCGGCTCATCGTACCTGCCCCTACTCCAATGCCACTCGCAACAACATTGAGGTCACTCTCACTGCTCATGGGGGAAAGTAAATCCGTCGCGCAGCACATCATCCACATGGATACAGCTCTGCGCGCGGTCGATCTGCCTCATCAGCCCGCATAGAACCTTGCCCGGCCCCACCTCTACAAACTGCGCAGGCACCTGCGAAATCAGCAGCCGCATGGACTCCACCCAGCGCACCGGGCCGGTCACCTGTCGAATCAACGCATCGCGCAGCGATTCAGCGCCAGTCATCAGCTCCGCATCCACGTTCACCGCAACCGGAACGCGCGCATTCGCAAACGCAAGGCTGCGTAGCAGGCCGGCCAGCTTGTCCTGCGCTGGCTGCATCAGTGCGCAATGGAACGGAGCGCTGACCGGCAGCGAGACCACGCGCTTGGCGCCGCGTTCTTTCGCCAGTGCACTGGCACGCTCCACCGCAGCTGCTGCTCCTGAGATCACTGTCTGCTCAGGCGAATTAAAGTTGGCTGCAGAAACCACTGCACTCGTCTCTGCCGCGGCATCTGCGCAGGCCCTCGCTGCATCTTCTGAGCTCATCCCCAGCACCGCTGCCATGGCGCCTTCGCCCGCGGGCACTGCTTCCTGCATAAACCTTCCGCGGCTGCGTACAGTCTTGACCGCATCGGCAAAGGTGAGCACTCCCGCCGCCACGTCCGCCGAATACTCTCCCAGCGAGTGCCCCGCCACATAATCCGGCGTAATGCCGCGCTCCGCCAGTACCCGCTGTGCGGCAACGGAGACCGTAAAGATTGCCGGCTGCGTGAACTCCGTGAGCTTTAATTGCTCTTCCGGGCCCTCAAAACACAGGCGCGACAGCGCAAATCCAAGTGCCTCGTCTGCTTCTTCAAATGTCTGCTTTGCAATAGGAAATTTATCCGCCAGCTCGCGCCCCATACCAACTGACTGCGAACCCTGTCCGGGAAAAAGAAAGACCAGCTTTGTCGTACTCATGCGAGGGTTAGTGTAACGCGCGTCCTTCGAGCGGCAAAAGCTCACACCTCATCTATGTTTGTGGCGGAGGTTTTCTGACCCCTTTGTCGGATTCAATAGATTTGGCAATCATTTTGAAAATTTGATTCATTTTTGTCGTCCGATGAGAAGCTGAAACGCATCTGCTGTCCGGAAAACCTATTGCGTAGTCCGAAAAGAAATACTTCGGAGAGGAAGCGATCGCCTTCATCGTCTGGCACGGGGTATAGCCCTTGTATGGACCCGAAACATCAGTCACGCATCCGTCGGGCAATGCACCGTAGGCGACCGCATATACCCTCGTTCCCGCCCTCGCAGCAGCCCTGGCAGCAATAATGGCCTGCCCGCACTCGTCGACTGATGATGGGTATATCCCGGAACTTGGTAAGCTTGACGGCATTTGCGACGGCATAGAATTTGCCCAGCCATCTGTAATAAGTATCATCACGTTTTGCGAGCCGGGTCTCGACGACTGTTCGGCGACCAGCGATGCTTGTGCCGCATAAATTGCGCTGGCATAGTATGTACCCTGACCGCCTACCGGCCGCATGGAACTACATCCGGATTTTCCACCGACAGCTGCAACAAGATTTGAAGCGTGATCCAACGTATCGGCAGTATCCGCAGCGCGATACTCGCCTGAATAAGGAACAATCTGATAGGTCGCCTGTACCGTAGTCATCGTTAGCCTTCTCTCCGGGCCTTCCCCGGACCATCTTGGAACCGTGACCGGATTGCTCGAATAGCTGGTTGCCATTGCGCGGGGGAACGTGTACGGCACAGCCGTAGGATACTTGCCGCTGCAATCGTATTCGGTGTTGACGGTATCCAGCTCCACATTTGGAAAAACGAAGAGGCTTACTCTATCTAACGCGTTTGCACCACAATTCGATTTGCTTACCTTGCAGAGTGAGAGCTTGTCCAGTAGTGTGCGGACACCGGCCAACACGCAGCCTAGCCTTGCGGTATTGCATACTCTGTCGTTTAGCACCATCGACGTTGTCGTATCGATAATGATCGCAACATTGTGTCTCGTGTGAGCTTTACCGGTGTGCCATGATATTGGTGCAACTCTGTACAAGTCCGGTTGAGGCGATTGGGCAACGCAGCAACTTATAAGGGCCAACGAGAGCAGCAAGCCGGCGCGCATGCACTCAAGCCTGCCATAGGAGTTTTCCACCGTCAACAAGTCGTTACAGGCCACATTTTTGCAGGCCCCGTTTGCGCTCAATCCCCCACTGCGATAGGGTCAAGATATGGAGCAGCTCTGCCATCGTTGCGGCGCAGCAATCAATGAGGCCGATCCCTTCTGCCCGCACTGCGGAGCGCCGCAGCTGCGCTATGAGGCTCCCGAAGAGCCGATCCCTTCAGCAAGCACTATGCCCGCTCAGCGTCTGGGCAATCGCAGCTTTGACCTCATCTCCTGGCGAGACGCCATTCTTGCCGCCGCAATCATCTCCATTCCCGCCGGCATACTCTCTGCACTGCTCGGGTTTGAGGTGCTGTGGGTCCTCGCAGGCGGAATGGTCGCCGTTTCTCTATACCGCCGTCGAACAGGAATGTTGCCCACCGGCAAGATGGGATGGCGTATCGGCATGTTGCTCGGATTGTTCGCAGCCGTGATCTCTGCCGCATTCAATGGAGTGGCCCTGCTGGTTCAGCGTTATGGCTTCCACCAGGGAGCAGTCATTGATCAGCGGCTTCACGACGTCATCGATTCATTCACCAAGACATACGCCAACTTCCTCTCGAACTCGAGCCCGGAGATGGCCAAGTCTATGACCGAAACCATGCACTTCTGGGTCACACCCTACGGGATCGCCGCCTTGGTTCTCACAAATGCGGCTGAGATGGCCGTTTTCATGCTTCTGTTCGCGGCAGTCGGCGGCGCACTCGCAGCGCGCTTCACCGCAAAGGCTCCGCAGCACAGCGTGCGATAGTCTTCTACTTGCCCCGCATCGCCGCACCCTCGTATCATCGGCAAGAGCCAAAAACTATGCCTGAAAGTCATTCCGCACCCCGTCTGCGCGAAAAGGGTCGCATCATGTCGGCCTCCGAGATCGAGCGAACGCTCGTCCGTCTCGCGCACGAAATTATTGAGAAGAACGATGGCGCCGATAATATCGGTCTTGTTGGCATCCGCCGCCGTGGCGTGCCCATTGCCGAGCGTCTCGGAGCGCTCATTTCGCAAATTGAAAAGCACCCCATCGATACCGGCGTCCTCGACATCAGCTTCTACCGCGACGACCTCTCCACCAGCGGTCCGCGTCCCACCGTGCATCCCGGCGCGCTTGGCTTTGACATCGCCGGACGTAACATCATCCTTGTCGACGACGTTCTCTACACCGGTCGCACTATTCGCGCTGCGCTCGACGCTCTCTTCGATCACGGCCGCCCGAAACGGGTCCAGCTTCTGGTGCTCATTGATCGCGGTCATCGCGAGTTGCCGATCGAAGCTACATTCGTCGGACGCACCGTGCAAACCAGCGACCGCGAGATTATCGAGGTCAAGCTTCGCGAGGTCGACAACGATGAGCAGGTGCTGCTCGTCGAACGCACAGACTGACCCATTCACTCAAACTGCAATTGCTCCGCAACAAAACAGGCCACACCTTAACCCATGCCAGCCAAGAAGAAAGCTCCGAGCGCCGCGCCCCGTCCAAAAGCAATCGCTCTTCCGGCGGCTGACTCCCACATTCATCCCGCCTCGGTCCTGTCCGTTACTCAACTTTCACTTGCCAACGTGCAGCACATCCTCAAGCTCGCCGACGAGCTTGAGAAAGAGTCGCCCGCGCGCCGCGACCAGCGTCTGTTCAAGCGCCGGGTATCGCTGCTCTTTTACGAGTCCAGCACCCGCACCCGGACCTCCTTTGAAATTGCTGCCAAAGCCATGGGGGCTGACACCACTCTCGTCAGCGACAAGTCTTCGAGCATCGAGAAGGGCGAGTCGCTCAAGGACACCGGCCTCACGCTGCGCGCCCTCGGCGCTGAATGTATCATCCTGCGCAGCCCCTACTCCGGCGCGCCTTGGCTGCTGGCTGAGAGCACCGGCCTTCCTGTCCTCAACGCAGGTGACGGGATGCATGAGCATCCTTCGCAGGCCCTGCTCGATCTGCGCACCATCCTCAGCCGCCTTAAAAAGTCTGGGACCATTACCCCATCCGCCCTCAAGGGCGTCACTCTCACCATCTGCGGAGATATATTTCACAGCCGCGTCGCCCGCTCCAACGCGCTGCTTCTGCCGCGTCTCGGCGCCCGCGTCATTCTCTGCGGCCCGCCTCCCTTGCTGCCGGAAACCGCCGCCCAAATCACGCCGAGGGATGCCACAGGTAGCATCGAGATCGAACGCGACTTCAACCGGGCGCTGGCGCAGGCCCAGGTCGTCATGATGCTCCGCATTCAGGCCGAACGCCTTGCAGGACTCGCCCTTGACCTTGAGGAGTACACGGCCCGCTATCAGGCCAACGCAGAACGCATCGCACAATATGCGCCGAAAGCCGTCATCATGCACCCCGGCCCCATGATCCGCGGCCTCGAAATCACCAGCGAAGTTGCCGACGGAGCGCAGTCGGCAATCGAGGAACAGGTGCGCAACGGAGTTGCCATCCGCATGGCTCTCATCTATCGCGCTCTTAGCGTCTCAAAAGGAAGGAGCTTGCGATGAAGCCTATTCTCATCCGCGGCGGACACCTCATCGATCCTTCCAGTGGCATTGACGCTCCCCGTGATGTTCTGCTCGCCGACGGCAAGGTTGCCGACGTCGACAAACCCGGCAAAATCAAGCAGGCGGGAGCGGAAGTAATCAACGCCAAAGGCCTCGTCGTTGCTCCCGGCCTGGTTGATATCCACGTTCACCTCCGCGAGCCCGGCCAGGGATATAAGGAGACCATCGCAACCGGCACCACTGCCGCTGCCGCTGGTGGCTTCACCTCCGTCTGCGCCATGCCCAACACAATCCCGGTCAACGACTCGCCGGAAATCACCCGTTGGATGCTCGCGCCCGAACGCAACGCCTCCATTCGCGTGTTTCCCATCGGCGCTGCAACGCGCGGATCCATGGGCGAGGCCCTCACCGAGTACGGCTCGTTGCGTGCCGCCGGGGCCGTCGCCGTTACCGACGACGGCAAACCTATCCTCGGCGACCGCATCATGCGCGAAGCCCTCATAGCCGCAGCCCGCGCCGGCCTGCCCGTCATCCAGCACGCTGAGGACACGCGCCTCACCGGTGGCTGTTCCATGAACGCCGGCCCTGTCGCCTTCCGGCTCGGTCTGCGCGGCATGCCTGTTGAAGCTGAATCCAGCCTCGTCGAGCGAGACATCCGCTTGCTGGCCGAGGTTCGCGATGCCCGTGCTCATCTCCACGTCGCGCACCTCTCCACCAGGGCCGCGCTCGACGCCGTCCGTAAGGCCCGCCGCAACGGGCTCCGCGTAACCTGTGAAGTCACTCCCCATCACTTTGTTCTGAATGAGGAGGCGGTGGGCAGCTACGACACCAACGCCAAAATGAATCCGCCGCTGCGCTCCGAAGCCGACCGCGAAGCCATGATCGAAGGCATCCTCGACGGCTCTGTAGACGCCATCGCCACCGATCATGCTCCCCACGCATTGCACGAGAAGCAGCAGGAGTTCGACCGCGCTCCCAACGGTATCACCGGCCTTGAGTCCGCCCTCGGCTTGGCAATCACGGTATTGCACACACAACACAACATGCCGCTCAGCCGCATCATCTCGCTGCTTAGCACGCAGCCGGCAAATGTTCTTGGACTCAAAGGTCGCGGAACCCTGGCTATAGGCTCACCCGCTGATGTTGTCCTGTTCGACCCGGCGAAGAAATGGGTCTTTCACTCCTCGGCTTCGCGGTCCAGGTCAAAAAACACGCCCTTCGATGGTTGGAACCTCCAGGGCAAAGTCCACACCACCATTGGTGAGGGTAGGGTCGTATTCCGATCAGAAGATTAAAGCCGGATATCCGAGCGAGACAGGACCGGCAAGATTAGGGTATGTGTGCCTGCGGGACGCCCCGGATTGCACCGCCCGTCCCGACCTCTCGACCGGCTGGCCACCGGCTAAAGACCCTCTGAGCGCCATCTCGAACAAGCGGAACGACCCGGGCGGCAGGAGTTACCCATCGGTAACCTTTTTGGAATCATTACGATAAGAAAAAGGCCAATGGGAGCCTCGCATTTCTCGCTGCAATCTCCGCCTGTCCCCGCACTCTATGTGCCCCAGTAAATCTGGCGCATCCTATTAAAAAATTTACAACATACACTCTTGACAAACCGTCGGGGAGGTGTAAAAAATAGGGCCACACTACCTCGCTCTGTCCCGGCCCTTGATGTGTTTAAATTGCGTAGACTGCGCGCGGGGACATTATTCGGTATACTCCCTCGCTCTCTAAGGATGTTGTTGCAGGGTATCTGCATGCATGGAATGAACCACACTTCGAACTTGATCGGCAAGACAGTGAAGTCTGCGCCAAGGAAATCTCTTCGTCATCGTTTCAGGGACGAAGCAGGTGCCACGATCGTTGAATTCACTCTGGTGATGGTCTTTCTCTTTTTGCCCGTAATGACCAGCGTAGTGGCCTTGAGTTGGATTATGAACCAATATCTGGAGCTCACGAACGCTGTGAACCTGGGCGCGGCCGCTCTTGCAGAAAGCCGAGGCTACACCACCGATCCATGCCTGACGGCTGAGGAGCAGGCTTACGCAGTGGCCCCAATGCTTAGCCCAGCGAATCTCAAGTTCCAGTATACGTTCGGCACTATGTCCAGCTCAGGAGTCTTTACCCCTACCTCTGGAGCAACGTTTAACGGAGGTGGCGCTGCTGGTAATAACGACGCTTCAGGGTGCAGCGCGACCGGATCTACTGGCGCTTCAGCCAATATGTTGGCAGGCAATTGGGTCCGAGTATACGGCACTTACGCTTGCGGCTCCCCATTCGGAGCCATGGGTATGGGCTGGCTCAACTCATTGGCCTCTGGCTGCCATCTCACGGCGGTAATAACGCAGGTGATCCAATGAAAACAGCAAGGCATATCGCAGTACTCTTTCGGCTACCCGTTGAGATCCGGTCGAGAAAGTGTCGCGGCCGCCTTCATGTCTGCGGAGACCGAGGTTCTGCGCTTGTTGAATTCGCCCTTGTGCTGCCTGTCCTGCTGCTTTTTATCACCAGCGTAGTCGCCATGGTATTCACCTTCAACCAGGCTCTGGAATTTGAGAATGCCACTATCATCACCGGGCAGCTCCTTTCCATCAGCCGCGGCAATGTCTCTGACACCACCACCAACAACGTATGTCTGTTAGCTGAGAATGGGTTTTACGCCGCTGCGCCGAATTTTAACCAGAGTGACCTTACATTCTCCTTTGTATTTAACGCAATTTCGTCGAATGGCACTGTTACGACCACGACGATTTCCGGAGCCAATCCTCAATCATCATCCAATACGGGGTGCGACACCACAGCATACGACCAAATGAATCAGGGCTCTTCGGTTACGATTCTCGTCACATACCCTTGTATCAGCCCGTTTGCAGTCTACGGCGGTGGGGCTTACTCAAATGGGACGACGTCTAACGCTCTCAACTTTAACTGCGCCCTCGCTTCGGAAGTAACGGAGATCATCCAATGAAACACAACTTTCAGTCTTTTCTGCGCTGTGCGCTCAGGGATCAGAACGCACAGGTACTGCCTATGATGGCGCTCATGATGGTCGCCTTTATCGGGTTCGCCGGCTGTGTAATCGATGTCGGCAAGGTCTACTATGCCTACAACGAGCTCCTGGCATCGACCCAGGCGGCCGCGCTGGCCGGAGGGCAGGCAATCTCAAATACCGAAATCACCGTGCTGAATAATTCAAAGCAGGCCATTCCGGATGCGACCCCACAGGAGGTCGCGGCATACTACAGCTCCCAAACTCAAACCAGTTCGTCGCTTCCGGTGTTGGGCACGAACGCCAATCCCATCTTTCAGACCGTGTCCATTCCAACGCCCTTCCCTCAGGTTTCCTGCAATAGCACTTTGGAAGCGGCGCCTTATAACATCTCATGTATCACTTACAATGGCGGTGGCAGCTCAACCGCAAACGCCATCCAGGTGGAACAGCAGGCAACGGTAACGACATGGTTCGTTGGGCTCTTTGGCGCCAAGTCCATCACCCTCACGGCATACGCGTCCGCGGCCCGGGCCGGTGCGGCAACCACTCCGTATAACGTGGCCATCGTTGTCGACTCAACGGCGTCCATGCAAACAACCGACGACAATTGCTCCTTCGGCAAGATCTCAAGGTTCCAGTGCGCATTGGACGGCGTCCAGGTGCTGCTCGAAAATATGGCGCCTTGTTACTCCAGCGAGACGACGTGTGGTACCGCGACCAACGGTATCACCGCGACCCCAATAGACATAGTTTCCCTCTTTACATTCCCCAACTTTACGACGGCCTCCATGCCCTATGAATACTGTAACGGCGGCGCCAAGGGGAGTTCATGCGCTTACAACACCAGTGGCGAGCCTGTTCATGAGCCGTACACCTATCCATCGACAAGCGCAACAAGCTATACGTCGCTCTCGACTTCGGCGGGAAATGTGTCTTACCTGGTAACTTACGCCTCTGGCGGTCTGGGCTCAGGCTCCAATGGTTTTGTGAACGACTACAAAACGGACGACCCGACCAGCACACTCAACACTTCATCTGATCTCGTGAAGGCCATAGGCTGTTGCATCAACCTTTCTACTGACACGCCGACCGGCACGCTGACGGCCGGTATGGACGCCGCGGGCGGCGAGGGGACCTACTATGCCGGCGTGATCTACGCCGCAGAAGCAGCGCTTTATGCCGAGCTGCAGGAGAGACCAGGTTCGCAGAACGTGCTGATCATCCTCAGTGATGGCGACGCATCCTCGACTCAATCCCAGATGCAATCCACAAACAACGGGTATACCCTCAGCAGCAGCGGCACATATCCGTCATATCATGACGAGTGCTCCCAGGCTGTCAAAGCAGCGGGAGGTACGGTCGGGTCAAGCTGGACACCTGACACATCTGCCTTTACGACGGCCCGTGCCAGCGTCGAGAGAGTTTATGCAATCGCCTATGGCTCGGAGACCGGCAATTGTGCCAACGATACCATATCACCGTGCGACACGATGAAGGAGATGGCCTCAAACTCGGGCTATTTTTATTCGGACAACAACCAAAGCGGGGCTGGAAACGATTCAACCTGCACCGGAACGGGTGCGACCACGAGTCTTGCGCAGATATTTACGGACATCGCGTCGGATTTCAGCAACTCCCGATTGATTCCTAACGCCGTCTTCGGAGGCACATGATCGACGGCTGAAGAGACACAAAGCAGAAGGCCCGCGCCTGGAATCTCCGGTCGCGGGCTTTCTATTTGGTCGTGAACCTCAATCCCACATATCCGGACCCGCTTCTACTGCCCCGTGCTCGGTCCGCCGCTAATGTACCTCCACCACCGCCAGTCCCATGGGTGGAAGTGTCAGGGTGAGCTTTCCATCATCCAGCCTGGTCACCTCCGGCGGTCCGGGCTCCGATGCCTGCTTGAGCGCGGCAATCTGCTTGGCTGTCGGATAACGCGGCTTGCCCATTTTGTCCCACGCGGCCAGCGTGTCGCCATGCTGTGCATCTGAGCGCTCAATGCTTACCTGCGCATCCGGCGCTACGCCCTTCAACTCCAGCGTGACCTGTTTGTCGTTCCCCTGCGCATCCGGCTCTACAAGGTTCCATGCCGCAATTACCAACGCGCCGTCCTTACGTCGCGTCACCAGCACATTGTTCTCCGGTGCGGCAATCCGCTCGTCGCCCAGCTCATGCAACATGGCAAAAGCATTGAAGGCAGACTTGGGAATTTCGTCTTCCGCAATCAATCCAAATCCGCCATAAAAAGGGGTCTTCACCGGGCCCTGCTCCTCAAACACATCGGAGAAGGTCCAGTACGACATCATCTTCGCCATGCCGTCGCACTGCCGGATCGTGTCCGCCAGCCACGGCCCCATGTAGATTGAGTCGGTGATCTCCGACTGGTTTGAATATGTCGCGTTGAATTCGCTCCAGATCAGCGGAATGTGCGGCCGCACGGAGGCCAGAATTTCTTCGTGGACCTTCTTCACCGCGGCGCAAACCATCTGGTGCGGAGCAATTGGACGGTCGTCGCCAAAGATGTTCTGCGATGTGTCATTCCCGTATGCGTGCGTCGAAACAAAATCCAGCGGCACATGGTTCTCTTGTGTGTGCGCGATCAGGTCGCCGACCCATGCCGCCTGTGCCGTTGCCGGCCCGCCTACGCGGATGCGCGGACTCACCGCCTTCAACGCGCGCGCCGTGTTGTCGTACAGCTCAAAGTAGGTCTGCTGCTTTGGCTTTCCCGCCCAGAAGTCGATATTCGGCTCATTCCACACTTCGAAGTACCACTTCGAGACCTCATCAATTCCGTAGCGGTTTACCAGATTCCGTGCAAAGGCCGTAATCAGCGCATCCCATTTTGCGTAGCTCTTTGGCGGCGAGACAATCGGCTTGTACCAGAACCCCTGAGAATCCGGCTGCGCTGCCAGGGCCTTGGGCATAAAGCTGATCTCCACGTAGGGCCGCACGCCGTTCTTCAGCAGCCCGTCATAGATCTGGTCAACGTAGGAGAAGTTATAGACCGGATTGCCCTGCGCATCCTCGCGGTATACTCCGTTCTCATCGTCCAGAATGGCGTGAAAACGTACATATCGGAAATCCGTAACCTTCTTTACCGCACGCAGATCATCGCGATAGTCCGCGCGCAACGACAGGTTGGCCCGCCCTGATCCGAACATCTGCTCCCAGAAGTGCGGCAGCGGCGTCGCCGCAGCATGTGCGTTAATTTCGATAGTCTCAGGTGTTGCCGGAGCGCTGCTTTGCTGCGCAAACCCGGTAGGAACAAGAAAAGCCATCAACAGCGCCAGCGTCATTCTGCGCATAGGAAATCTCCCCCTCAAGCAGGGAATCGATTCGGCGAAAGGCTATCCGTGAAGTATGCGCGCCGGACCGGCCTCAGGCCCAACCACTTTGATGCGTCGCGCCAGGCCCATTAGACCCAGCATACGGATGCCCCAGTAATTAACGTCCAGCTCATACCAGGCCATGCCGTGGCTGCTTGAGACCGGATGCGCATGGTGGTTGTTGTGCCAGCCCTCGCCGCCTGTCAGCAGCGCCACCCACCAGCTATTACGCGAATCGTCCTTCGTCTCAAAACGCCGCGAGCCCCAGATATGCGTCGCCGAATTCACCAGCCAGGTCGCATGCAGTCCCAGTGTGGCCCTTAAGAAGATGCCCCACAGCATCCACGACCATCCGCCGGCCAGGTACAGCCCCACACCCAGTACCACTGCCGGAACCCAGTGGTACTTGCTCAGCCATACATAAAATCGGTCGCGAGCAAGGTCCGGCGCGTAGCGCTTCAGCAGAACATTGCGGTTCCGCAGCGTTCCGAGCAGCAGCCAGCCCATATGCGACCACCACCCGCCGTCGCGCGGAGAGTGGGGATCGCCCTCGCGATCGGTGAGCTGGTGGTGCAGCCGATGCACGGCCACCCAATAAATCGGCCCGCCCTGCATCGCCAGAGTGCCGCATACCGCCATTGCATATTCCACCCAGCGCGAAGTCGCATAGCCGCGATGTGTCAGCAAACGGTGGTAGCACATCGCAATGCCCACGTTCTGAGCCGCCACCCATAGCGCTACGGCTATCGCCAGCGCCGTCCAGCTAAAGAAGAACAAAGCCGCCACCGCGCCAAGATGAAAAACGGTCAGCCAGATGACCAGGACCCAGTTGAAATGCTTGGATCGGCCCTGAATCAGCGCCTGTGAGTCTGACTGAAGAGTTTCGATTGGAAGAGCGTCAGTTGCGTGTGCGGCTTCGGCCAGCAAGGGCATCTCCGAAAGGGGATTTTCATCCTCAACCCTAACTGAGGCTCGGCGAGCCAACTGTAAGATTTGAGTAATTTCACCGCACTCAGGCGCGGTTCGATATCTCAATCCGTGCCGGCGGCTCTTCCATCTTGCCGAAAATCATCTTGCCCGAGGCTGTTTGCAGCACAGACGTGACGGCAATCTCGACTGACCGGCCGATCATGCGCCGCGCATGGTCCACAACCACCATGGTCCCGTCGTCCAGGTAGCCAACCCCCTGATTCATCTCCTTGCCCTCTTTCAGAATGGAGACGCTCATCTTCTCGCCCGGCAGAACCACCGGCTTGAGCGCGTTGGCCAGGTCGTTGATGTTCAGCACTGCGACTGTATGCAGATGCGCCACTTTGTTCAGATTAAAGTCGGTGGTCAAAATCTTGCCGCCCAGTTCCTTGGCCAGCTCAATCAGTTTCTGGTCGACTTCGCGGATGCCTGGGTAGTCGGCTTTGACAATCTGAACGTCCAGCAGGTCATCCGATCGCATCCTCTGCAAAACATCCAGCCCCCGCCGCCCTCGCTGGCGTTTTGACCCATCCTGAGAATCCGCCACCATCTGCAGCTCGCGCAGTACAAACTCCGGAACCAGCAGTGGCCCTTCCAGGAATCCGGTGTCCGCCATGTCGGCAATCCGACCGTCAATAATGGAGCTGGTATCCAGGATCTTGGCCCCGTGCCTCGCCTGGCTGCGCTCTTGCGCAAACAGGTCTCCCATCGCGCTCAGGTTCAGCAGGTCGCCTTTGCTCGCCCCCACCACCAACCCAATATAGGTCATCAGCAGCAGGATGAAGATCTCCAGCAAACTCAGCAGTCTGCCGCTGGGCAGGCTGTAGCGGAGTACCAGTGAAAACAGGAATGCCCCGAAGATTCCCAGAATGCTGCCGATTACCGCGCCCAGCAACCGTTTCAGGCTCAGGGCGCGCACCCGCAACTCGAACGCCAGTACCAACACGCCAGCCGTCGCACCTACAACGGCTGAAATCCAGGGTGAAAGTCCAAACGGGCGAAAAGAGTAGCAAACGATCGATAACAGCAAAATAAAGGCAAAACGGATAAGGATTAAATCCATAAATCCAACAGTCCTCCTCGCAAGAAACTTTCTCACGCCGGGGGAGAACCTTCACGCGGAGTATATCCCTCCACCCCCGCTCAAGGCAAAAAAGCAATGCGAGAGGGGAGCGCAGTAGTTTTGGAATCAGTTTGTAGACTCGCCCAGCTTTTGAGCTCGTCCGTACTCAAGGAGTTCTTCAGTAATAACTCGATCAGAGCGTGCTCTTTGATTGCCGGAAACGATTGCGAAATGACTTCGGGCGTCGTTTCGTTCGGGAAATGCACCATCAGCACTGGCCTGGGGTCAAATCTTCCGTCGGAAGCCTGCTGGTCCTCTTTGGTCCACATGGGGGAGGCGCGCCACAATCCCACGCGCCAGGAATGGTCAGAGCAGATGACAACAGTGGTTTTCGAGGCGAGTCTGGTCTGTCCAATCCACTCCATCAGCTGGGCTAGGGTTTTGTCGGTGAGGGCGAGATTATCGAGATAGCTGCCGTTTACGCCCAGCTTGCCGGTCTTGCGGTCATAAAAACCGCCAGGATGCGGCAGTGGCAGGTGGAGAAAAATGAATCCGATGCTTTCGTCGTCGATCAGTTGATGTGACCACTGCATGAGCTCCACGTAGTCGGCAGAATGGATCTCTGCACTGGAGGGGGTACGGTATTTATGGCCCATGAGCTTCGATTCGGTGCGGACCAACGGTGCATTCACGTTCCACCACAGGGACTTTCCTTGCAGGTAGTTTCCGGGAATTACGGAATGCAGTGACCAGGCGCACCAGTTGAGCCACGGACCATAGGTGCGGCAATAGGGGTTATACCAGCCGGCGATCCCGGTGGACCATCCATTCTGCTGCGCGTCGGCGAAGATGGATTTGTCTGCTGGAAACGCCTGCCAGCCGCGTGCTGAAGCTTTGACGTAGAGGTTTCCGGACAGATCGCTGCGTTCGTCGACGATAGCATGGCCCCAGAGTAAGGACGGCACAACCAGCTCTGTGTAGAATCCTGTCGGATTGATATCGGAGAACATTACGCTCCGGGAGCGGAACCGGTCAAGGGCCGGAAGAAACATCCCTGGCTGACGATGATCGAACGTCTGGTCCTGCGAGAGCTCGTCGAAGAGGATCCAGATGACACGCCGTTGCGGGATTTGCGCCGCGGATACCGGCCGCAGGAAGGAGCGAACATCATGCGGTTCTCTATGGATCGCCATATAGACGAGTTGCGGCAGTATCCAGACAATGCAGACGCCGAGAAGAGCAAGAACCGCACGGCCCGCTTGAACCGCTCTTTGATAAAGCGCCTTTTGCCGGAGCCAGAGCGCGACTCCGGTGCCGAGACAGATCAGCGCGAGCCATACGGGCTTGATGAGGTGAACATTGATGTCCCCGAGCCAGACAAAGAAAGCCCAGGTCTGTGTGATGAGAATAGTGGCAACCACCGTCCAAGCAAGAGTGCGCCCTTTCGCGTCGAAGCGGTTCAGCAGCCAGAGCCCAATCGTGCAGACGAAGCACATCATCACCACATCGATAGCCACGGCGCCGTATACGGTGTTCATCGGCAGGAGGCGGTGGTAGAGATCAACATGCACCGGAGAAAGATGCAGCCAGAAGTAGCGGAACATGAGCAGAATGCCCGCGCCGCAGCCTTCGAGCAAAACCCGCAGCCGGTTTTCGCGAGGTTTAGAGGTCAGAATCGATCAAGCTCCAGTGAGGTGTTCTGTTATTGGGCTTTCAACAGGAAAAGCGTGCGTCCGTTTTCCAGACGCTCCTCTTCCACGATTGCAAAATGTTTCCGGGCAGCGAGGACAAATGCAGCTCTGTCCAGATGCCCGTAGAGGTCGTCCCGTCCGCGCACCAATTCTTTGAAGCGCGGGTCGGTTGCTGGGATCCACTCCGTGATGGCCCACCGTGTTGTAAGCGCGCGCAGTAGCTCCACAACTTCGCTCAAGGGAATCTGGTCAGCGATCAGGAGGTGGTGCATAAGCCCAAGCATAAACACGCAGTCGAAGCGTTCCCTGGTGCGATCAAGCAGACTGAGCCATTCGCGATTCAGCCAACCGGTTGCCGGGCTGGGCCGCGCTGGATCAGCGATGAGCGGCTGAATATCGAGCTTCTGCTCTGCGGCAAAACTCCAGCTCCGCATGCTGGCTGCGACATCTGTATCCCAGCCGACCACGCGCGCGCCTGTCTCAGCGGCAATGCGTGAATAGACGCCGGTGTTCGCGCCGAGATCCAGAACCCGCTGCGAGCGCGTCTTGAGCAGCGAATTGCGGACAAACGCCTGCTTTTGCTCGTGGTCCTTGCCTGAGTAATGGTCGGCCGTTTCTGAGTATCTACTCCATCGTGAATCGCGGTCCGCGGGCTTCAGCGCAGCTACTTTTGTGCGCAGCTTTTGCAAGTTGCGCCCCAGCACAGCCGCCGCGACTTCGGGCTTCTGTCGCAGCTTAGCTGTGGGGGCAGTGGCCATGGCCTGCCCGCGCCGTTCAAAAAGGTGAGGAAGTGTGACAAGAGAGCGGAAAGGCTCGCGCCAGCGCTGCATCGGTCCCAGGTAAGGATATATGTCGGCGGGCTCATAGCCATCGCGCCGGATCAGGCTTGCGGTGAGAGGCCAGCCGAGATAGCGGTAGGCTAGCAGTGGTAGCAGATAGGTGCGCACAAACTGCGCGTAGGCAAGCCATATCGGGCTCTCAGGATCACGCGCGTCAATCGAGAGTACATCGACGAGCACCGGCCGTGTTCCCTCGAACAGCACATTGAGCGGAGTGGCATCCTTCAGGACAAGGCCTTCCTTCAGCAGCCTTTCGCAGAGGTCGAGCGTAAGGTTGGCCGCTGCAATCCATGCGTTTGGCGTCCACTCCCACGGATACGACGAGAAGAAGATTCGCGGGTGCTCGAGAAAGACTTCGCTGGCCTCGGGGCTGTCCTGCTCAAGAGTGGCGACGAGGTGTCCTTGCTTGACCCATTCCTGCGCAAGCGGCGAGCGCAGAAAACGCAGAGCAGGTTGCGCCAGAGCCGCTCTTACGCGACGGCGAACCAGATCGCCTTCAATCCGGAGTGAACCTGCGGGGTCGCGGAACGTATCAATTGCGGCAGGAGCGCCTGGCATCATGCAGGCGGCCCGGATACGTCCTTGCTTACCGTCTCCTGTGCCGCGGCATCATTTTCCGTTTCGTCCAGCGTATGTTTGCCGATTCCCAGAAACTTGCGTACTTTAGCGCGAAATGCAAACACCGCGCCAGCCAGCATGGAGCCACCCACCTGTAAGAAAAGCAATCCGGTGCCCGGATCACCATACGCATAGGCAGGCTTCGTGGCCACAACAAGTAGAACAGCCACCTGAATCAGGCCGTAGCTATACCATGCAAAACGTTTCCATCTCCGCATACCGTGCACCTGGTGTGAAATACACATGAACTTCTTATGAAATGTCTATACCGTTCAATAAGCAGACGCGTATTCCGCGCTAAAAGTTGCCGTTTCTTCGCAGCCCGTCGGATACTTCCCTGAAGCTTGTAAAATAGACGGGTAACTACTTGGAAAAGGCTACATGTCTACGCAACTCGAAAGCGCTCTTACCCAGAAGATTGAAGCCGCCGCCCGCGCGGCAAATATGGTCATCCTCACTGCCGAGTCCGGCTCGGACTTCAACGGCCATCCAACCGCCCGCTTCCGCCTCGGATTGGACCAGGATACAGCCCACGACCGCTCCCTCATCCTTGAGCTGAGCGAAGCCTTCGACTTCCACAAGCCCGAGCTGCTTCCTGAAATGACCTCGCACCTCCGCGAAGAGGCCCGCCGCCTCAGGAATCCGCGCCCGGACGTCTATGTAACTTTGGCCGGTTTGCCCATTCGTTTCAGCGGCTTCCAGTGGCCGTTCCACCGCTCCACTTCCGGCGCTGACACCTATATCGTGCACGGCACCGTGCACCTTGAAGACGGCCAGAACTCACCCCTGCATGCGCTCGTCTCCGCCAGCATGACCGTTACCTTCGCGGAGATCGTCCCCGCGCCCGAGCAACCCTATGCCGAAACCTTCATCTACAACGCCGTGCGCAAGACGCTCGATCAGGGCCAGCTAGAGATGCTCAAGAGCGGCAACCGTCAGCCTGTCCCCGTCACCACCCGCTACTATTCACGCTGGCAAAAGAAGTTCTTTTTTACCGACACGGACAATCAGTCCCGCCAGGACTACCTCGCGCTCAAGGTCTACTGGCTCTCCGGCGCGCTCGGGGGCAACCAGCCCGTCTGGATCGCCGACCCCCGCGACGCCCAGTACCTTAACACCACTTCCGAAGAGCTGATGCAAATGGCCGGCGATCTCTCCCGTCAGGGCCTCTTCCGGCTAGACGGAGACGGAGCCGCGGCCACGTCCGCCCTGCTCGACCGCGCCGCGTTGTACCAGGACAAGCTCGCCCGGGCCCTCGCCATAACCAAGCCTGCCTTCAACGAGGAAATGCGACACGGCCACACCAATATGTAGGGCGGCCTCTCCTCAGCGAACTACGGCTGGCAGTATCTCCTCCACGTCCACCCACTGCGTTGGATAACTCCCCGTATAGCAGGCCGTGCAAAACGTGTTGCCCTCGCCGCCATCGCAGGCCTTCTGCAGCCCATCCAGGGACAGATACGCCAGCGAATCCGCCTCAATAAACTTCTGAATCTCAGCAATTGAGTTGTTCGCTGCGATCAACTCCTGTTTGCGCGGCGTGTCCACGCCGTAATAACAGGGAGAAATAGTTGGCGGGCAGCTGATGCGCAGGTGGACTTCCTTGGCTCCCGCCGAGCGCACCATGCGCACAATCTTGCGGCTCGTCGTTCCGCGAATAATCGAATCGTCGATCAGGATGATCCGCTTGCCTTCGAGCAAATTCCGCACCGGATTCAGCTTCAGCTTCACGCCGAAATCGCGCACCCGCTGCTCTGGCTCAATAAAGGTGCGGCCCACATAATGGTTGCGAATCAGCCCGAACCGGAAGGGAATTCCGCTCTCCGCCGCATAGCCAATTGCCGCCGTCACGCCCGAGTCCGGCACCGGAACCACCAGGTCCGCCTCTACATGCGATTCGCGCGCCAGTTGCCGCCCCATCTGCTCGCGGCTCTCCTGCACCCAGCGGTTGAAGATCTTGCTGTCCGGCCGCGCAAAGTAGACGTGCTCAAAGATGCAGCTGGCCTGCTCAACACCATTCGAGAACCGTCGGCTGGTCACGCCGTCGCGCGTCACCATCACCAGTTCGCCCGGCTCCACGTCGCGCTCAAACTTCGCGCGCAGCAGGTCGAAGGCGCAGCTCTCGGAGGCAAACACAATCGTGTCCGGCCCGTCCGGGTTCTCAATCCGCCCCATTGAAAGCGGCCGGAACCCGCGTGGGTCGCGCGCCGCAAACACGCGGTCCCGCGTCATCATCACAATCGAGAACGCCCCCTCCACCTGGCTCAGCGAATCGGCAATTGCGTCCACCAGAGTGTTCGCCCGCGAGTGCGCAATCAGCTGCACAATGATCTCCGAGTCGCTCGTCGTCTGGAAGAACGCCCCGTCGCGCTCCAGCCGCGCCCGCACATTGCCCAGGTTCACCAGGTTGCCGTTGTGCGCAATCGCAATCAGACCCTTGGTCGATTCAACCCGGATGGGCTGCGCGTTCAGCAGCGCCGAGTCGCCAGTCGTCGAGTAGCGCGTATGGCCGATCGCCATATCGCCCTTCAGTTTGTCCAGCACGTCGTCGGTAAAAATCTCCGACACCAGCCCCATGCCCTTGATGTTCGAAAGATTTTTACCATCGGCAACAGCAATCCCCGCCGACTCCTGCCCGCGATGCTGCAGCGCGTATATCCCCAGATAAACCTGCCGAGCCGCATCCGGATGCCCATGCACGGCAACCACGCCGCACTCCTCACGCAGCTTCGGATCAGGATTGTCCGCCCCACCACCATTGTCATCCCGAGCGGAGTTGGACGCAAAGCGGACAACGCAGTCGAGGGACCTGCTTTTCAAGGATTCTTCACCCGGAACACCCTCGATCAGCAGCCGCCTCACGCCAGCACCTCATTCGCCGTCTGGTCGTGGAGAGTGGATTCGAGAGAAGAGGACCAGACGTTCTGAAGATCAACCACCGAAGTCGAGATCAGAAGGTCATTGCCAAATTTTATTTCAAGCGTCGAACCGCCTACCGTACCTACTTGTAGTGCGGTCAGCAACCCATATCCATTTACAAGATCGCATAATCTTCCGACGTTCTGTGGAGAACAGGTGACAATCACCTGGCTTTGCTCTTCGCCGAATAGCTCAATGGCGGGAGGCAGTTTGGAAATTGCCGGCTCAATCTTTGCGACAACACCAATGTTGCTGCGAACGGCTATCTCTGCCAGAGCGACTGCGATGCCTCCATCTGAGACATCGTTAGCTGAGTGAAGTAGGCCCGTTTCGGCTGCTTTTTGAAGCACCCGTTGAAGTTGGCCCTCGTTCCAGAGATCGAGTGCCGGAGGTTTGCCCCATATGGTTCCAGTCTGGACGCGAATGAATTCAGATGAGCCGAATTCCTTTAAGAACTCGTCTCTAGGTTGATAGGCGTCGATCCGAGTTAACAACAGTACTACATCCCCAACCTGAAAATCTGTCGGCACCGCCTTCGTCACATCATCCAGAATCCCAACCACCCCGAGCACCGGCGTCGGATAAATCCCCTCGCCCTTGGTTTCGTTGTAGAGCGACACATTCCCGCCCGTAATCGGAGTGCCCAGCGCCGTACACGCCTCGGCAATGCCATCGATAGCTGCCGAAAGCTGCGCCATGATCTCCGGCTTTTCCGGATTCCCGAAGTTCAGGCAATTCGTTGCCGCCACCGGAGTCGCGCCCGTACATGCCACCTTGCGCGCCGCCTCGGCCACGGCATGCATCGCTCCCAGTTTCGGATCCAGATAGCACCACCGGCTGTTCCCGGCCAGCGCCATGGCCAGCCCCCGCTCGTGGCCCGGAGTCCCCGTACCCTTAATGCGCATCACGCCTGCTTCGCCGCCCGGCCCCTGCACCGTGTTCGTCTGCACCATGGTGTCGTACTGTTCATACACCCAGCGCTTTGAGCAAATATTCGACGATGCCAGCAGCTTCTTCAAATCCGCCGTGTAGTCGCGCGGCTTCTTCAGCTCTTCCAGCACCTCCGCCGGAGGATCCAGCGGAACCGGTGCCTTCCATGTCCCCACCGGCCTGTGATACACCGGCGCATCATCCGTCAATGACTGGTTCGGAATGTCCGCGACCAACTCGCCATGTTGGAAGATCCGCATCCGGGGCTCGCCAATCACCGTACCCACAATGCTCGCGTCCAGTCCCCACTTGGCGAATACGTCCAGCACTTCCTGCTCGCGGCCTTTTTCAGTCACCAGCAGCATGCGCTCCTGGCTCTCGCTCAGCATGATCTCGTAGGCCGACATGCCCGTCTCGCGCTGCGGAACCTTATCTAACTCAACTTCCAGCCCCACGCCGCCGCGTCCGCCCATCTCGCAGGTCGAGCAGGTCAGGCCGGCCGCGCCCATGTCCTGAATGCCGAGCACCGCGCCCGTCTGCATCGCTTCCAGGCACGCTTCCAGTAGCAGCTTCTCCATAAACGGATCGCCCACCTGCACGTTGGGCCGCTTCTGCTCCGATCCTTCCTTGAACTCTTCGCTGGCCATCGTCGCGCCGTGAATGCCGTCGCGCCCCGTCTTGGCTCCGACATAAATCACCGGATTGCCGACGCCCGTTGCCTTCGCGTAGAAAATCTCGTCGCGCTTCACAAGGCCCAGCGCAAACGCATTCACCAGCGGATTCCCCGAGTAGCACGGCTCAAACTTCGTCTCGCCGCCCAGGTTCGGAACCCCAAAGCAGTTCCCGTATCCGGCAATGCCGCTCACCACGCCTTCCAGAATCGAGTGGTTCTTGTGCACCAGCTCCGCGGGAGTCTTGCCATCCTTCTCGATCGGCCCAAAGCGCAACGAGTCCATCACTGCCAGCGGCCGCGCGTTCATCGTAAAAATGTCGCGCAGAATGCCGCCCACGCCCGTCGCCGCGCCCTGGTACGGCTCAATGTATGAGGGATGATTGTGCGACTCAATCTTGAACGCGCATGCCCATCCATCACCCACATCGATAATGCCGGCGTTCTCGCCCGGGCCCTGCACCACGCGGTCGCTCTTCGTGGGCAGCCGCTTCAGGTGCACGCGCGACGACTTGTAGGAGCAGTGCTCGCTCCACATCACGCTGTAAATGCCAAGTTCTGTCAGAGAAGGGGTGCGCCCCAGCGCGGCCAGAATGCGCTCGTACTCTTCAGCCGTGATGCCGTGCTGGGCCAGAAGTTCGGGCGTTACGGTGACCGGTTCGGGAGCCACTGCGGAATCGGTTTTCATGACTTTGAAACATTATTGTCGCATGCCTGCGGCGGCATCTGCGCGCTGTGCCGCCTCGTGCGCCTGCCACGCAGCGCGAACCTGCGCGATATGCTCCGGCGTCGTCCGGCAGCATCCCCCTACGGCCCGCGCTCCCGCTGCAAACCAGCCAGCCGCCAGCTCGCCGTATTCCGTTGCGCTCGTCGTCCCGCACCAGCGTCGCTGCTCCGCATCCCACGCCTCGCCCGAGTTGGGATAGACAATCACCGGCTTCTCAGTTGCAGCTTTCGCCCGCTCGATCAACTTGGCGATGTAATCCGGCTGAGTGCAATTAACTCCCACAGCCACAACCTGTTCTGAGCGTCCCGCCAGCGCCGCACATTCGGCCAGCGGTTCACCGTGCACCACACGCTCTGCGTCCCGGCACACAAACGACATCCAGGCTCGCAGTGCCGGATAGCGCCCCAGCGCCTCCAGAATCGCCCACGCCTCCTCATGCGACGGAGTCGTCTCCATCGCCACCAGGTCCACGCCCGTCTCCGCCACCACCTTCAGCCGCTTCGCATGGAACTCCACCAGCTCTGCAAAGCCGATGTCATAGATTCCATGGAACTCCGCCCCATTGTGCAGTGCCGCGCCGTATGGTCCCAGCGAAGCCGCAATCATCACCGGTCTCCCCGACTCCCGCGCATACTCCGCGCGCACTACCTCGGCAATCCTTGCAGACTCGCGCAGCGCCTTCTCCGCATCCTCCGCCGGGCGCCCGACCTCGGCATACCCCTGCGCCGAAACCTGATAGCTCACCGTGGAAATGCAGTCCGCGCCCGCCCGCAAATAATCAAGATGCACCTGCCGAATGATCTCCGGCGTGGTATCCAACACATGCGCTGACCAGAGCGGCCCGGATATGTCACAGCCGCGCCGTTCCAGCTCAGTCGCCATGCCGCCATCCAGCACGTGCACGCCTGAAAAGTCGAATTTGGCCGCGACGGACATGATCTCTTCACTCTCAGAAAAGGGGCGCATTTCTGATATAGTCAAGAATAGCTTGCGATGAGCGGGAACGGCCAGGAACCCGCGCTGCGAGCGCCGTCCGGCCAATTCCGTGGCCAACCTGTTCGGGGAGTGGCTCAGCCTGGTAGAGCACCTGGTTCGGGACCAGGGGGTCGGAGGTTCAAATCCTCTCTCCCCGACCATTCATAAAATCAATAACTTACGCGAGATTCGCTCCTGAGCCAAACACTAGACACAAGGGGTCAATCAGCACGAGGGCTTTCTCTGCAAACACTTACTGCAGTGTTTTTCTGTTTTTTAGCGCATATTTCCTCTTGAGGTTGCGAGCTGCGACCAAGTGACCGCATTGTCGGGATTCAGTTCCCGCAAGAGCAACCAAGCCAACACCTTCAGCAATTCGGGCTGATCTCACTCCGAAGCCACTGGCTAACAGCATGCCGATTAGCGATCGAAAACATTGGCGCCACTTTGACGAAAAGTGAGAGGCCGATGCAGAGCATAAGTCGCGAAAGTGCCCCTAATGCCCATAGGGATGAATTTCAACGGCAAGGCTCCTAACTCCGCGACTGATCTGCCGATTGCAAGTCACGCCTCGACGCGAGTCTCCGCACCAGGAGTGGCATCAGGAACAGGATCGCGAAGACCGTTGTGATCATTCCGCCCACCACTACTCGAGCCAGCGGTTGCTGAGCTTGCGCCCCGATACCGTTGGAGACGGCGGCGGGTAAAAGGCCGATTCCAGCCGCCATACAGGCCATTATTACCGGACTGGACCCGTCTCGATCGGAATCATCCTAGGTGGATTTTTGTTGCCTTGCGTGGGAAATCAACCGACCGCTCCGGTTACTTCTCCGCAATCTCCGTCCTTGCCTCCGTCTCGGGCAGGATGTCTTTTGGGCCGGCGACCGATACATAGAGGGTCGGCAGCAGAAAGATGCTCATGAATAAATCGGCAATGAGTCCGCCGACGATCACGATGGCAAAAGGACGCTGGGAGTCGGAGCCGATGCCGTGTGACATTGCGGCGGGCAGCAGCCCCAGCGTGGCCACTAGCATGGTCATCATGATGGGGCGCAGCCGCAGAACAGCTCCTTCGACTGCGGCATCCTCGACGGACTTACCTCGGGCGCGCAGCTGATTGATGTACTCCAGCATAATGACGCCGGTTTGTACAGACACCCCGAAGAGAGCGAGAAAGCCGACCTCTGATGAAACGCTGAAATTTGTGTGGGTGATCAACAGCACCAACAGGCCGCCGATGCTGGCCATGGCCACCGTGGCAAGGATCAGGATGGCCCATTTGAAGGAACGATACATTGAATAGAGGATAATGAAGATCAGCAGCACGGTAAGGGGCACGATGATGGCCATCCTTTTGTCTGCACGTACTTCGCTTTGATATTCGCCCTCCCAGCTGATGTGATAGCCGCGCGGCAGCTTTACCTGTGCATTGACTTCGCGGATGGCCTGCCGGACCGTGTCGCCAAGAGCTCGTCGGCGCACGCTGTACTTGATGGCAACATAGCGTTGATTATTTTCGCGATATATCTCCGAACCTTCGTCGGCTTCGCGAATGTCGCAGAGCTGAGCCAGCGAGACTCGCTCACCAGTAGGAGCCAGCAGTCGAATATTTTCAATTGCCTCTCGTGTGTCGCGATACTTCGGCAGGTAGCGGAGCGTAAGGTTGTAGACTTGTTCGCCTTTTAACACCTGCGTCAGCGCAGTACCGCCCACAGCTGTCTGGACGGCATCCTGGACATCAGCTACATTGATGCCCCAGCGCGCGGCCTTTGCGCGGTCTACCCTGATGTCCAGATCAGGCTGACCTGTCACTTGCAACACGCCGAGGTCCCTGATGCCACGTACATGGCTCATCACGGCAGCAACCTGGTCTGCGATGTTCTCCAAAGTGTGCAGGTCATTGCCATAAACTTTGGTGGCCAACTCGCCTTTAACGCCGCTGACCGCCTCCTCCATGTTGTCCTCGATTGGCTGCGAGAATCCCCAGATGATGGTCGGGAATTTCTTATGTAACTGGTAATTCATGGCTGCGATCAAATTGTCCTTGTTGCCGTGAAAGATTGGCCGCCAATCCTTCACTGGCTTCAAGCCGACAAAATATTCTGTATTGAAAAAGCCGGTGTGGTCGGTCCCGTCATCAGGCCTGCCTGTCTGGCTGGTGCATTCGGTGGTTTCCGGAAATGAGCAAAGAATCAGCCGGGCTTGATTTGCGACCGCGATACTCTCCGTCGGGCCAACGCTCTGATCCAACTCGCCGCGCACCCATAGCGACCCCTCATCGAGGTGGGGGAGGAATTCAGAACCAATTACGCCGCCAAAAGCTAGATAGAGAGCCAGCAGGAGGCCTGCGACCCCGACGGCTATGGTAAAACCCTGATGATGGATCGCCCACCGGACAAGCCGCCGGTAATGCTCTCGCAGGAAGTCCATTACCGGGTTCTTCCATTCTTTCGCACCTTTGCTGAACAAAAAGCTTGAGAGCACCGGCGCAAGAATGATGGAAAAGAGTAGCGCGCCGAGCAGAGCAAACGCTACCGTCCATGCCATCGGATGAAATAGACGGCCCTCCACTGCCTGAAGAGTGAAGATAGGCAGATAAGCGGTAATGATGATAGCAATCGCATAGAAAACCGGACGCTGGACCTCGTGCGCGGCTTCTGTGATGCGCTGTTGTATTGGACGCCCGCTTTCCTCTTTGCGTGCCAGATGACGAACGATGTTCTCCACCATCACGACCGTGCCGTCCACCACCATGCCGAAGTCGAGGGCGCCGAGCGAGAGCAGATTGGCGGGAATATGCTTCAGGTCGAGGCAGATAGCTGCAAAGAGAAGAGAGAAAGGGATGGTCAACGCCACAATCAGTGCGCCACGAACATTTCCCAGGAAAAGAAACAAAATGATGACGACGAGAACAATACCCTCGCTCAGATTGTGGAGAACGGTATGGGTGGTGAAGTGCAGGAGATCACTGCGGTCGATGAAGGGGTGGATTGTGACGCCTTTGGGCAGGATCTGCGTGTTCAGCTCGTGCACCATATTGTGCACACCGTCGAGAACAGGTTGCGCGTTAGCCCCTTTCAACAGGCACAGAATTCCGGAAACGACGTCATCGTTGTCAATCAGCTTGCCGTTACGGTGATAGGTATCGCCGAACTGCCCCAGGCGAATCATCGGCCCCTGTTCGACGATGCCCAGGTCTTTGATACGAATCGGAGTGCCGCCTTTGGTTGTCACAACGGTGTTGCCTATGTCCTGAATATCGCGCACCAGGCCCACTTCGCGCACGTTGATCTGCTGCTCGCCTTCCTGAATAAAGCTGCCGCCGCCGTTGGCGTTGTTGTTGGTAAGCGCCTGTTCCACCTGTGCAAGGCTTAGCCCATAGTCGATCAGTTTGTTTGGGTCGAGCCGCACTTGGTATTCGCGCGTGGGCCCGCCGAATGGGTTGGTATCGACGATTCCGGGAACGGACTTGAGATACTTCTGCACTACCCATGTATCGAGCGATTTCAGATTCATCACGTCGTACTCAGGGTTGGTGCTGCGCAGAACATAGAAATAGATTTGACCGACCGGACTCCAGTCAGTCCCCATCTGCGGAACAACGCCGGGCGGAAGACTCACCTGCGAGAGCCGCTCCAGCACGCGCTCGCGATTTTCAAAGTCTGTTGTTTCATCACCAAAAACCAACTCAACAGTAGATAGGCCGAAAATCGACCATGACCGGACGTGCGCAACGCCCGGAATTCCGTTCATAACTGTTTCGATCGGTATCGTAACCTGCTGCTCCACCTGCTCTGCCGAGATTCCCGGCCACTGAGCGATGATGTCCACATAATTGTTGGCCACATCGGGATAGGCCTCAACAGGAAGACGGCGGAACGAAACGATACCCCATGCGAACAACATCACTCCGAACGCCAGCACCAAAATCTTGTTCTGGAGAGCAAAGTCGACCAGCTTTCGGATCATTGCGCCTCCAGTGCAGCTTCCAGCTGAAGCACACTTTTGACCACTTTCTGGTCTGGCGCTACCCCCTGAAGAATCTCCTGCTGATTTCCCGGCAGCATATTTCCTGTTTGCACAGCGACGCGCCGGAAGTGGTCTCCGCCCGCTGGCTCATAAACCCAGTTCTGATCGTGCAGGTGCAATATAGCGTCTGCTGGTACAGTTGCATGCACCTGTTCTGTACGACTGATCAACGTCGCCGTAACAAACATGCCCAGCCGCAACATGCCGGGATTCGGTACGTCGATACGCACCTTCGCAGTGCGGATTGTGGGATCAAGCACAGGGCCAATGTCGCTCACCGTTCCAGTCAGGATCTTGCCTGGATAGGCATCCAGACGTATTTGTGCCTCCTGTCCCACCTGCACCTGCGGCAAATCGTTCTCGTAAACATCGCAGATCACCCAGACATGAGACAGATCGGCAATAGTAAATGCATTCGGAGTTCCTGCATACGTCACGCCAGTTGCCGATGCATTTGTTACATTTTGAGCTACTATCACGCCTGAGATCGGCGCGTAGACATTGACGATGCTGGAGGGATGGTCCTTGTCAACACCAAGAGTATTCAACTGCTGCCCGGCAGCATTCAAATCTGCCTTTGCATCGCTCTCGGCATCCGCGGCTTGCTCCAGCATCCCAGTTGAAATGGCCCCGTGTGCATAGAGATCTTTCGCCCGCACATATTGCCTGTTGGCAAGCTGCTCATCATTGACTGCTTTCAGATATGTGTCAAAAGCGTTGGTAATGTCCGGGCTCTGGACTTTCAGCAGCAATTGCCCCTTCCTCACGTACTCGTCCAGGGTGGCCCTGATGTCTACCACGCGCCCGCTGGCCAGCGAAATGACGGGGACTTCGCGGTTGATGTCGGGAAACACTGAGCCGGTGACATTCAACCGATTGGGGGTCTTGATCTTTCCCGCAATTGCCAGCGGAAACTCCTCCGGGTGCTCTACGGTGACCACATTCCTGTTGCCGACTTCAATTACCTGAGGATGTGGCGGCACACCATCGGCTGGATTGAACTTCTTTTCGCATGCCGTCAACAACAGGCACGCGGCAAGGCAAAAGGCAGTCTTTACAGCGGGCTTGTTCGTCACTGGATCACCTCGCGTCCTGCGGCTAGATTCAATTGCGCGGCAGCCGTCAGATAATCACCGGTTAGTTGTGCATATGCGAGTTGCACCTGTCTGTAGTCGCTTTGTGCGTTGAGAAAGTCCATCAGAGAAGCGCCCCCATGTTCGTAGGAATAGGTGACGGTGTCGCGCACGCGCAGCGCCTGCGCGTTGTACTGTGCCTTGTACGGCCTGAGCAGAGCAATGTCGCTTTCGACCTGGGCATAGGCCGTGTCCACGTCAGAAAAGACCTGTGCCCGCACCGCTTCACTGGCCTGCAGGCTTCGGTCTATATCAATTTGGGTGCGCTGCTTCTCGCCCTGGTTGCGGTCGAAGATGCGCAGGGGAACACTCACGCTGAACCCCAGAGTTTGGTCACCGTTGGGATTATTAGTCGAAGCGTTCCATGTGTACCAGGCGCCAAAGGTCGGGTCTGTGGAACCATTCGCGATGGCGAGCTTGTGGTTCGTCTTCGATTGCTGAATGGCTTGCATCGCAGCCTGCAAGTCGGGCCGATTGACCAGCGCTACCTGACGAAAATATGCAAGCGGCTGGAGGGCTCCGGAACAATCGAACGGCCCTGTGACGTTGAACTGCGCCACCGGTGTAGGGTCGTTCATGAGCTGCAGCAACTGGATCTTCGCAGTGCGCAGGTTGACAAGCGCCGTCTGCAACTCAGCTTCGTACTGCACGCGTTGCAACTCGATGCGGTCGAGATCAATCGAAGCGATGTCGCCCGCCTTGAAGCGGGCCTGACTTATGGCGATGATGTTGTCGTAGTATGCGAGATCCTCTTGCGCCAGCTGAACCACGTCCTTGGCTTCAAGCGTCTGCACAAAGGCCGAGCGCAGCGCGAATTCGAGATTGCGTTTCAGGTCTTCATGTTGCGACTCAGTGATTTGCGTGCCTTCCTGTGCACTTTTCAGCCGCAGTTCGCGTTTGTGGTCGCGCTCATGCAGATAGCTGATACCCGGCACGACAAACGTACCAGCAAGCGGCTGCCAGACGCCATTATGGGGAGCAATTTGGGTTCCATCCACCGTTGCGTTGAGCTGCGGATTGGGGCGCAGATAGGCGGTGATCTCTTCCGCCCGCGCCTCGTCAACATTGTCGGCATCGGCCTTTAAGGCAGGATTTGACGCTTCAAAGCGCGCCTTTACCTGCTGCCAGGTAAGAGCTCGCCGAGCACCTGCAGGCGTCGGTGCGGACGTTTGTGCGAATGCTGCCGAGGATACGGCAAGCACGGCCAGGACAATCCTGGGCCTGATCCAACTGAATTTCATGATGCGCGTCCATTCATCGCACAAGTGCGATTGCGGCTTGTAAGAGAGAAGAAATTACGAAGGGTCTGGAGAGACTACACCGCGAGCGCGGGAGGTGGTCGGGACCACAAGGAAAGGAGATGGCCGCTCCTCTGGCGAGGCGCCATCTCTTCCACGGCAAAAAAAGCGATTTTATTGAGGTGCAGTGGGCATAGCCAGAAAGCCACCAAAGCGAGCGCATATGGGAGAATGCTCGACGGCGTCGCCGGGGCCAGGGGCTGGTCGCTTCTCACCACAGTACGCTTGATCTCTGCGGGAAGCTGGCAACCGTGGAGATCGTCGGTAATTGAGATGGGAGGCAACAAAATCGCCGTCAGCATGGCGAGCGCGATTACCTGCAACCCGACGCGTGGAACCAGCGACCCTTCGCGGGGATCGCGTCGGCGCCAAAACCACAATCCCCATAGGGAGATTGCCACTGCCAGCCAGACGAGGTTGGATAGGAGTTCCACTGATGCAGAGTCATTATAGCCAATTGCAGGATTCCGGTGACAAGAAGTCCGCCGGGGAGACTCTGTCTACCCGATAACGACAAACCCTGGCCCAGTCCGCTTTCTAGTTCGCGCTGCCCCGCCAATAACTTCCTCGTAGCGCTTTCGAAGAGCTTCCAGCAAGTACCACAGTTTCGCAATGATCCTTACTTGCGGTATCGCATTGCCGAAGTCGCTTTTCGATTGCAACCGCGAATTCACTGCCCTGCATAGAGATGACCTGGCCGTTGTATTTTTGTCCGTCAACCTGCCCTCACGCAGCGCATTCGGCACAAATAAGGAGAGTTTGAAACCGAACCCCTTGGATTGACCTTAGCTTTCAATCATCGTCAGATAGTTGCAGGCAATAGCAAGAGCGTTTGTGGAGCGGGTTGATGCGACGACGACGCAGCGCGTACTGGACCATTACATTTCTGCTGGGCCTCACTGCTGTCACGCTGGCATGCGTACAGGCTCTGCCGGCTCTGGTGCCCGGCAGGCGCGTCACGCTCACGGTCCTCGACGAGAGCGGACATGCCGTCTCTAACGCAGAGGTTAGCGTCCTTGAACCCGGCCGGCCGCCGGTCAAAGTCTGGACCGATTACGCAGGACGTTGCCAGTATTCGCTTCAGCAATCGGAACCGTATCAGTTGCGCATCACCGCCGCCGGTTTTTATGAAGCGAACCAGCAGAACATAGATCCACTCAATGCGAGCGTACGGATCATGCTGACGCACGAGCGGCTTTTGCAGCAGCAGGTGCAGGTCACGGCTTCCACCGTGGGCATCGACACGCAGGAACCTTCCGACGTCTTGTCGCTGGGCACGCCCACGATCGTCAACATACCCTATCCCGTAAGCCGCGACATCCGCACCCTCCTGCCCTTTGTTCCCGGCGTAGTTGCCGACGGCAGCGGCCAGGTCCATGTTGCAGGATCGGAGTTCTGGCAGACTCTCTACACTCTCGACGGGTTTAATATCCGCTCGCCCGTCAGCGGCCAGCTCGCGTTGCGCGTCAGTGCCGACGCCGTGCGTTCCATCGACACTGAAACCACGCGCTACCCCGTTCAATACGGCAGGGCCACCGGTGGCGTCATTGCATTTTCCACCGGTATGGGCGATAACAAATTCCGCTTCAATGCCACGGATTTTCTACCCTCTTTTCGGGACCTCAACGGCATTCGCTTCGATAAATTTGTACCGCGCTTTACATTCTCTGGCCCCATCGTGCGCAATCACGCCTGGTTCTTTGATGGACTCGAGACAGAATACGACAACATTTACATCACTGAGCTTCCAGCCGGAGCCAACACCGACGAATTGATCCGCGGCAGCAACCTGTTCAAGTTCCAGACCAATGTGGGCAGCGCCAACAGCGTTACCGGAGGCCTGCTCTTTAACGACTACCACTCGCCTTACGACGGCATCTCGCCGCTCGTTCCGCAGCAGAGCACGACCAAGCGCAACACCATTGCGTGGCTGCCTTACCTGCGTGATCAGCTGCGATTCCCAAACGGCGTCCTGCTCGAAACGGGCTTCGGCGTGTTGCGTATTCGCGACGGTTATGAGCCCCACGGGAATTCTCCCTACACCCTGACTCCGGAGACCGCCGAAGGCAGCTACTTCCAGAACCTCACCGGCACCTCGCAGCGCGAGGAAGGCAGTGCGACGCTCTTTCTGCCGCGCCAGCAATGGGCCGGCAGCCATGACATCCGTGGCGGCATCGACCTCGATCACATTGACTTCGGCCAGCGTGTGACGAACGCACCCGTCAACTACCTCCGTGAAGACGGAACCCTTCTCCGCCGTAGCGTCTTCACCTCCGTCCCGCCCTTCAACCGCCATAATGCCGAGCTGGGAGCCTATCTCGAAGACCACTGGAATACCAATCTGCTCAGCGGCCTTCTCATTCAGCCCGGCCTTCGCTTTGACTGGGACGAAATCATTCGCCGCCCGCTCTTCTCTCCGCGTATCGCCTTCGTCTACGCTCCCGGCTCACAGCCCACCACGAAAATCTCCGCTGGCGTCGGCGTCTACTACGATCACACCCAACTCGATTACCTTGAGGATGCTCTCGGTGGCTCTCGCTACGATACCTACTACGACCCGGACGGTGTCACCCCCATCGGGACGCCGCAACTTACCACCTTTACCTATAACCAAAGCGCGCTACGCGAGGCCCGGGCCATCAATTGGAGCATTGGTGTCGAGCAGAAGCTGCCCAGCTCCATCTATGCAAAAGCTAACTTCATCGACAAGAATGTCTCCGACATCTTCACCTATACAAACCAGAACGGCCCGGCAGCTCTCTCCGGCAACTACCTCCTCACCAGCAACCGCCGGGACCACGATTACATGGCTGAGGTCGAAGCCCGGCGCACTTTCGGTCAGTCGTATACGCTCTTTGCCTCTTACACTCGCTCTCTGGCTCACACCAACGCCGCCATCGACTACTCCCCGACTGTCTCGTTCCTGGGGCCGCAGCAAAGTGGCCCGCTCGCATGGAACACGCCCAATCGCATCGTCTCCTGGGGCTGGCTGCCGCTGTATCTGCCTTGGTTTAAAAGGAACTGGGACTTCGTCTATACCCTCGACTGGCAGAATGGCTTTCCTATCACCTCTGTCAATGCCAATCAGCAGGTCATCGGGGCCGTCGGCTCGCACAGCTTTCCCAACTATCTTTCCTTCAGTCCCGGCCTCGAATGGCGGTTCCATCTTCACGGCTACTACTTCAGCCTGCGCGGCATAATGGAAAATGCCACCGACAGCCAGAATCCTGCTGTCGTCAATAACAACGTCGACTCACCTAATTACCTCATGTTCACCGAGCCGCTTGGCCGCGCCTTCACTGCTCGCATCCGGCTAATTCAATCAAGAAAATAAGCTTGAACTCACCCGGTACGTATAAAAGTCCACTGGCACAGCTGTGTTCGGCATCACCGACGATCGTCCTTTCAATTCCATTCAATGGCAGACGACTACCGGACTATAGCATTTTCGGGATTACTGTAGACCGAAGCGAAGAACTTAAAGTCGACGCGACCAACAGGAAGCGTTGACCCTGAACGATATGAAAAGGCCGCACTGTTTCCGAAAATGCCGTATTTCCGGACTACTTGAATTAAGGAGTAATCGTCATGCCGAAAACCATGCAAGCCGCCGTCGTCGAAAAATTTGGACAACCGCTCAAATTGCGTGAGCTGCCCATTCCTCAGCCCGGCCCCGGTCAGGTGCTGATTAAAATTCACAACAGCGGAGTCTGTCACACCGACCTCCATGCAGCAGACGGTGACTGGCCCATCAGGCCCACTCTGCCGTTCATCCCCGGCCACGAAGGCGCTGGTGTCGTCGTCGCCCTGGGCCCCGGCGTTACCCACTTAAAGGAAGGTGACCGTGTCGGCATCGCCTGGCTGCACAGCGCTTGCGGACACTGCGAATTCTGCCTCGCCGGCTGGGAGACCCTCTGCCCCGAACAAAAGAACTCCGGCTACTCCATCAACGGCAGCTTTGCTGAGTATGCTGTTGCCGCAGCGGACTTCCTTGGCCGCATCCCCGATAAGCTCTCCTTCCGCGACGCCGCGCCGATCCTTTGCGCTGGAGTCACCACCTATAAAGGCCTCAAGCAGACGCAGGCCCGCCCCGGCCAATGGGTCGTCATCTCCGGCGTGGGCGGACTCGGCCACGTCGCCGTGCAGTATGCCAAGGCCATGGGCCTGCACGTTGCGGCCATCGACATCGGCCCGGACAAGATGAAGCTCGCCCGTAAGCTGGGCGCCGAGATTACTGTGGACGCTCGCGAGCAAGACCCCGTCGCGACAATTCAGAAGCAGATCGGTGGTGCCCACGGCGTCCTGGTCACTGCGGTTTCTCTGCCTGCCTTCAAGCAGGCCGTAGGAATGTTGCGCCGCGGCGGGACTTGCGTGCTCAACGGGCTGCCTCCAGGCGAGTTCCCGATCTCCGTTTTTAACATGGTGCTCAACGGATACACCTTGCGCGGCTCTATCGTCGGCACTCGGCTCGATCTGGATGAAGCACTCGCGTTTGCCGCGGAAGGTAAGGTGAAGGCGACGATTGAGGATCAGCCGCTCGAGTCGATCAACGACATCTTTGATCGCCTCAAGGCCGGCAAGGTCAACGGTCGCGTCGTTCTGGACTTCGCTGAGCATGCTGCAGCGCACACTCACGAACTGATGGTCACGCACGCATAGAGCTCGCTCTTGTTCTGAATAAGTGCTTCGGGCCGTGGAAATGCGCTTGGCGTATTCACGGCCCGATGTGCGTGGGCCTCAATGGCCGTACCTGTCTGCCATCACGTCGCAAAAAATATCGTGGGGCCAACCCTTAAGTTGTGCCCCACGAAGTCAGATAGAGTCTCAAGGAGGTCTTTTCTGACTAGAAGAACAGCTTCAGCGCCAGTTGCAGTCGGCGAGAGGATTCCGCGGCAAACCTCGTCGAGGTAATTTCGCTGAAGTTGGTTGTAGTAAAGTTCAACTGTCCTGGCTGTGCAAATTGCGGGGTATTAAATGTATTGAACGCCTCCGCACGGAACTGCATGCGTATGGATTCTGTGAATGCAAAGTTCTTGAACACTGACGAGTCGAGGTTTTGGAAACTCGGCCCTCGCGCCTGCTGCGGCCCTCCGCCAAGAACTGCGAAATTCTCCTCGCCGACTGAGGTGGCGATAGGCGGCTGAGCAAATGCGTTGGGGTTCAGCCACTGTGCCTGGTCATGCGGCCCCGCGTACAAGTCCGCTCCCGGCACCACGTCTGCGAAGCAGCCGAATTCAGAAGTTGCTACCGGGCAGGTCACCGTAAATGGCTGGCCGCTCTGGTAGGTATAGATCGCGTTGACTGCCCATCCTCCCAGGACTGCATCGGTTGCTTTGTTGGCGCTGCCCATGAACTGGCGGCCGCGGCCGAACGGCAATTGGTAGGAGCCCGAGATGTGGACCAGATGCGTCGCATCCGTATCGCAGAGCCCGTAATCCTTATTGATTCCGAACCCCGGCAGCCACTGAGCGCGGTACTGCTGGTTCTGCGAGGCCTGCGTATGCTGGTCACTCATGCATTTGCTGTATGTGTAGTTGGCAAGCACCGACAAACCGTAGCTGAGTTCATGTTGATAGGTTGTCTGCAACGAGTTGTAGCTGCTCGAAGCGTTGGTAGTTTCGTAAGTCGCATTACGGGCGAAGCTGGGGAATGGAACATACGACTGCGGGTTCACGCTCGGCGGAAGAATCTCGGTTGGGGAATTGTTGTATCCGAGATTGTCAAGGTGCCTTCCCATTGTCCCTACGTACCCCACCTGAATGGAATCGTGACGGCTGAACTGGTCCTGCACCGTCAGGTTCACGGTCTGGACATACGGCGTCTTGAAGTTGTACTGCCGCCCATATAAATTCAAGCCCTCGCCGCTGTTAATGGTCGGGTCCTCGAGGTTGATCGTAGTAAACGCCTCTTCCATCGTCGCCGGGTCCCCATTGCTAAGCAGAAGCGGATGCTGAGAATCCGGGCTGTTGAAGGTCGAGACGTAGACAAACGGATAGTTGGTGCCAAGAGTTCCGCCATAACCCAGGTTCCCCAATGCGCCATACGTTGTTCCGTATCCTCCACGGATAACAAGGGTAGGCGTGGCTCTGAATGCAAAGCCAAGCCGCGGAGCGAAATTCGTCTTTTGTGCATTCCCTAAAGTCAGGCTGGACACACAATCGAGTTTGATATTGCTGCTGACCAGCAGCGCATCGAAGGAAGCAGATCGCGGAACTGCGCAGCCCTTCTGGGATATGTAGTAAGTGCCGGTGTCGCCGTTTCCGCCAGCCGCGATAAAGTTGGCCTGCCTGCCGTTGACTTCCGCGTAGGGCGTAAAGTAATCCCAGCGTACGCCAAGGTTCAGCGTCAGGTCGGGAGTGTACTTCCAGTCATCCTGGACGTAAGCCCCGATGTACCAGCGATGATCGTCGGTCGCGGCAATGTTCGATCCTGAGAAGCTGCTCATGCCGCCAACATAATTTGGACCGCCGACGGTGGACGTACTCGGAACAACAAGCAGGTCGCCGATACCGGTAAGATTGCTGTTCTTGTTGGGGATATCCGTGTACTGCCCATTGAAGTTCAGGTCGCCCCGCCCTTGCGGCGGCTGGGAGATATCGCCTTCCAGGTCATCAACTTGAACGCCGGTCTTGAATGTGTGATCGCGGAAGACCTTTGTCACGCTGTCCGCACCTTCAACGCTCCATACATATTGCAGCGTCGGAGTGTAGTTGCCGACGCCAATGTGCGTAAACCCGTTAATCGTCGTTGGTGGAATGCCGCCGTTGTTCGCAACCTGGGGAATCCCCTGAATTCCATACTGCGCGGGAATTCCAAAGGTGTTTCCATAGTTCGATTCCTGAAGCTTGTCCGCGTGGACCATGCCGACATGCATTTCGTTCGTCAGCGTTGGAGTAAATATATGCGTGTAGCCCACAGCAAATGCATACGCAGGAAAACTGTCGTGCCTGCCGCCGCCTTCGCCTACTGCCACACCCGGCAGTGTCGAGGGCACATCCTCTGAGATCAGGCTTCTGTCATAGACGCCAAACAGGATGTTGTTCGGGCTCAGGTTCTCGTCAATCCTGACGTCGTACGTGTTCGTATTCTCCGGCTCTCTCGGCGTCCAGGTAAAGTTATTGTTCAGCCCTGACGCGGTCGGCGTCGGGTAGACGCCAAGGAGTTTCACAGCATTGGGGTCAATGCGATCTTTTGGAATGTTGTTCAACTCAGCCGTATCGCCAACAAAGTCGGTTTGGCCGAATAGGCTTCCTGTATAAAAAGGATCGCGAACATAGGCACCAGGTGTACCGGTGAGTCCGGTAATCGGGTCGACGCCGTCGGCGGGGATCTGGCGCGTGGTCGCCGGGTCAAAAATCGTGCCGTGCGGGAACACTCGCCCCAACGCATCCGTTCCCGTTCCCGTGTTGCCCGTAATCAGGTCCTGCAGGTTCGTAAAGCCGCTGTCGATCATGCCGTTTGTCGGCACGGTGCTGGTGGCAGGTGAGGGGGTCACATAGCGCCCGCCCTGGTAATCCCCAAAGAAGAAGGTTTTGTCCTTGATGATGGGGCCGCCCAGCGTGGCTCCGAACAGGTTCTGCCTATACTCCGGCTTCGGAAGATCATTGTGGTCGTTGAACCAGAGGTTGGCGTTCAGGGCGTCATTCCGGAAATATTCCCATACATCTCCGTGAAATTGGTTGGTGCCGGATTTGATGGCCGCATTGATTACAGCTCCGGTCGAGTGTCCGAACTCGGCATTAAAGTCGCCGCTCTGCAGCTTGAATTCCTGAATGGCGTCCGGTGGAGGAGTAATGGCCGCATTGCTTCCCACCGACGATCCGCCATACACCTCGATGTTGTCGTTAATGCCGTTCAGGCGAAAATCGTTCTGCCACAGGTTGACGCCATCGACTGAAAAATACGCGCTGGTCGAAGATCCTGAATCGCTGCTGGGATTGCCGACCGGAGCTGTATTGACACCGGCTGAGAGCTGCGCCAGTGAGGCCCAGTCGCGGGTCTGCAACGGCAGATTATTTACGGCTTCTGATGTAATCGTCTGGCCCACGGCTGCGCTCTCTGCCTGAAGCAGGGGGGCCGCGGCAGTTACGGTCACATGCTGCGTCACAGCGCCTGCCACCAGGTGCACGTCAACCGTCAATGTCCGCTGCACATGGATCAAAAGCCCGTCATCGATAAATGTTTGAAAACCCTGCGCATCGGCTTGCAGAGTGTAGGTTCCCGGCCGTACCCCGGTAAAACTGTAGGTACCGGTCGAGGTTGTTTGCATCTTTTGCGATACGTTGGTCCCGGTGTTCGTCAGTGTGATCATGGCGCCCGGAACCACTGCGCCGGTTGGGTCGGTTACTGTTCCTGTGATTCCGCCCGTATCCAGCTGGGCGAACAGAGCGGTTGGAGAGAAGACTGCGATCAGCACAAGAAAAGCCAGGACGGCTTTTACACCGCGTTGCATCTGAATCATGAACAACCTCCACAAAGTTCTGCATCTGCAAGGGAGCAGTTTGTCTCACTGGTCCTGAAGGTTCGCTCCCGCTTTCATAGTCGTTTTTCAGGACGCGAATGAGACTACGTTAGCGCTAACGAAGTATGCAAGCAAAATATGAACCTCAGGACGCATATTCCGTGAATTTTGCGTAAAAATTGGCAAGATGCTTCGTTAAATGCAATCACAGTAGCGCTAAAGCAATCTTGAAATCCCCGTGGAACACGACGAGGAACAAAAAGGTCGCGGGGCCGAGAGGGCCGCGGCTCCGCTCGCTGCAAAAAAGCGCTATCCAATTCCGAAAAGTGCCCGCATCTTATCCGGGTATACTGGTGCTACTTGCCCCCGCAGTCATCGCTCAGCGCTGGAAAGAGAGTTCAGTCTTAGCTGCCTATGGCCGTTCGGCTTAAAGACATCGCGCGTGATTTGGGGGTGTCGCTGATTACCGTCTCCAAGGCCCTGCGCGGCATGGAGGATATCAGCGAGGAGACACGACAGCGAGTCCTCAAACGCATGGCAGAGTTGAATTACCGCCCCAACATGCTGGCGCGCGGCCTCGCCAGCGGCAAAAGCTACACCGTCGGTCTCGTCGTTCCTGATCTCTTGCATCCTTTCTTCGCAGAATTCGCCAAATCGCTCAACGGAGTTCTGCGCAGCCATAGCTATGGCCTCATCCTTGCTTCGTCAGAGGAGGACCCTGAGATCGAGAAACAGGAGATACGCAACGTGCTGGCGAGAGGAGTGGATGCCTTGCTCGTCGCGTCATGCCAGCCTACCCTGCAAGGGTTTTACGGCATCGACGATCAGCGCACGCCATTCATTCTGATTGATCGCAATTTCCCTTATCTTCGCGCCCACTTCGTCGGCACGGATGACTACGCTGCCGGCCTCGCGGCCACCCGGCACCTTATCAGCACGGGCAAGCGCAGAATTGCGCACATCGCCGGCCCTGATCTTGCGCCGGGGGTAGACCGCCAGCGAGGATACAGAGATGCTCTCCGCGAAGCAGGCGTCGCCATTCGCGAGCCGTACATCCTCTCCAATTCAAGGGTGGAAGAGCTTGGCGAGGATGTCGGCTGCCAGGTGATGCGCAAGCTGCTTCAGAAGAAGCCTCGGCCTGATGCCGTTTTTTGCTACAACGATCTAACCGCCATCGGCGCCATGTACGCAACACTCGAGGCCGGGCTCTCCATTCCCGGCGACATCGCCTTTGTCGGCTGCGGAAACGTCCGCTATTCGGACTATCTGCGCGTTCCGCTTTCGTCCATTGACCAGTCCACCGGTCAACTTGGCGAGCAGGCCGGAAAGCTCGCTCTTGACCTTATCGGCAAGCGAATAGCAGTTCCCAAACACATACGAGTTGAGCCAAGACTGGTCGTCCGTGCTTCGTCCGCGGGCGCAGCCGCAAAGAATGTTCAAACCTGTTCAACGGATAAGCCACGTGTCCGAGCCAAGCGTTAAGAATCTCCGCTTCTGCAGCCTGCCTCAATGCAGCAGGATGAGCAGCACGATCCCTCCGAGCAGGACAATCAGAGGGACCCAGAAGTGGCTGTCTGTGAGGATGGCTTTCAGCACAATATCTCCCATTGCAGCGGATGCGCGCGGTCTGGCCGCGAATCATTTTGAATCGAGCATGAACTCCTCGAGCACTCTAACGTATCCTCGCAAAGATCGCAAAACCGGGAAGAAAAGATTTGAGTCTGATGAAAAGTCTTCAAATTTGCTTGCCGAACTGGCCTACAAAATGCTAAACGTTAGCGGTACCGTATGCTGAATATCGATGCACGGGGGAGATTTGCAATGACAACGCCACACAAACAGCCGCAGGAGCCCCTGAAGCACATCGATCAGTGGGACGACTTCATCGCCGGCAGATATCGCGAAGGGAAGGACCCTTCTGAGTTTCGCAACTACGACGAGAACGTAAATCCCTCTGTTGCCGAGTTCTACCGCCTGAACCATGCCAACCAGACCCTGGCCTTTACTCTTCAGAAGGAAAAAGAGTTCTGCGGGCTTAAGCGCGGAAAGAAGAGCATCTGGGCCGCAGCCGACTATCTCAACACCCTGGTTGACGACAGCGACCCCGACACTGATCTCTCTCAAATCGAGCATCTGCTCCAGACCGCGGAGGCCATTCGCAAAGACGGCCAGCCTCGCTGGTTCATTCTTGCCGGCTTCATCCATGATCTCGGCAAAGTCCTCTGCCTTTATGGAGAGCCCCAATGGGCCGTCGTCGGCGATACATTCCCCGTAGGATGCGGCTACTCCGACCAGGTCGTCTTCCACCAGTACTTCGTGCTCAACCCTGACGTCCATGTTCCCGAATACCAGACCCTCTGCGGCATCTACGAACCGAATTGCGGGCTGGACAAGGTGCACCTCTCCTGGGGGCACGATGAGTACATCTATCGTGTTGCGCGCGACTACCTGCCTGAGCCTGCACATTACATGCTGCGCTACCACTCGTTCTATTCCGCCCACCGTCACGGCGCCTATCGGCATCTCATGTCGCCGCATGATGAAGAAATGTTCAAGTGGGTGCACAAGTTCAACCCGTATGATCTGTATTCAAAGGGTGCCGAAAAGCCGAGCATCAAAGAGTTGAAGCCCTTCTATGAGGACCTGATCGCCGAGTTCTTTCCGTCTGAGATTGATTGGTAATCCGCTCTCATGCCGACACTCGCACCCTCCAGCCGGCCCACCGGCACGCTGCGCTCCTTCCACGGACTTGGCATTGCCTGCGCGCTGACTGCGGGCGCATGGCTCGGCGGCGCGGAAGCTCCAACCAAGCTGGTCGCGGCCGGCTTTTCGCCCTTCGCCATTTCGCTCTGCATGGTCTTCGGCGTTTTCGTCGCCCGCTGGACCCTGCCCATCGCCTTTAAAGGAACCAATTATGTATTCCGCGACCTGCGCAAGAAACCCCATCTCATGGTGTGGGCCGTATTGGCCGGCTCGCTTTGGGCCGTTGCCAATACACTCACCGTCTTCGCCATCCGCGACGTCGGCCTTTCCATCGCCTTCCCGCTCTGGAACACCAACTGCCTCGTGGGGCTGTTCTGGGGATGGTTCTTCTTTCATGAGCTTAAGGGCGCCAGCGCGAAAAGCTGGGCCAAGGTTGTCGGCGGAGCCATCGCCATCGTTGCCAGCGCGGTCATGCTTTCTGCAGCCTCTGTTCATTCCGGCACAGTTTCTTCTGCCCGCGCAGTCTCCGGCGTCATCGCGGCGCTTGGTGCTGGCCTTATGTGGGGGACCATGTATGTCCCCTATCGCAAGGCTTATCTCTCTGGAATGAACCCGCTCTCCTTTGTCACCATCTTCACCTTTGGCGAGCTGGGGACCATGGGGCTTCTTGCCTTTACCCTGCAAGGCGGCGTCACGCCCCTCGCTGCGGAACTGAGAACTCTCCGGCCGTCCATGCTCTGGCTCTTTCTCGGCGGATTTTGCTGGGTCATCGGCGATCTTTTCCAGCAATACGCTACCAAATACATCGGCATCGGGCGGGCCATCCCGCTGTCAAATACCAATCAGCTGTGGGGACTGGCCTGGGGCGCGCTCGTCTTCGGAGAATTTGCCCACACCTCACTCTCGCTGCGCGTTCTCGTCTTCGGCGCTTCAGCCATCATGATTGTCGGCGCGCTGGCCATCACCTCGGCTTCCGCCTCCATCAAAGAGCGCGACTCCTGCATGAGCGCCATTATTCGCGAGTGCGACCGCTATAAGCTGGATCTCGCCGACACAGTAAGCGCCTACCATGGACCCGAATCCGGTTCAGCCCTGTCCCAGGCCCGGCCCTGGTGGGACTTCCTCATTCTGGCGCTCGCCGTCGGCGTTTTTGTATGGCTGGCCATCGGTGTCCAGCGCCCGCCCATCGCCGTGCAGCTTCCCAGCGCAGTTGTCCTCACGGCAATTCTGCTGGTTCTCCTCCTCGGTTGTTGCTGGCTGCTTCACCGGCAAACCCGCTTCCACTAATGCGGTTTGCTCTTTAGGTGCCTGACGCTCTTTACAACGCCTCGACCACAGGCGATGCTGAATAAGTCGTGAAGGATACCATCAGCGTTTCAAAAGAGGACTATCTCAAGGCTGTGCTTGAGGCCGAGAGCGAGGGGCAAACCGTCATCTCTGCCACGCTTGCGCACTGGCTCGGAGTCTCCCCGCCCGCTGTCTCCATGGCCTTGCGCCGGCTCCGCCGCGATGGCTACGTTGAGATGAAGTCGGACGGCGTCGTCCGTCTCACCCACAAGGGCCGGCAAACGGCGCACCGCACCGCGCTCCGGCATCACCTTATCGAGCGCATGCTGTCTGAGATGTTTGGGATGCCCTGGTACGAAGTTCACGATGAGGCCGAACGTCTCGAACACGCGGTTTCGCCCGCCTTTGAGGCCCGCCTTCTCGAAAGGCTCGGCCAGCAGGGGACCTGCCCGCACGGTAACTCCGTCCTGCCGGAAAGCCCAGCCAAGCGTGCCCGGCGCGGGCTGCGCACGCTGGCTCAGGGCGACGAAGACACCGACTACATCGTTGCCAGCCTCTATGAGCGCGACCCCCGGCTCCTGCGCTTCCTGCATGAAAACGGCATTGCTCCCGGCGGCGCAGTCCGCGTGCTCAGGAAGAACTACGACCAGACCCTGGCCATCGAAACTCCTTCCGGCAGCACCACGCTCGGCGCACCCGCTGCCGAAAAAATCTGGGTCAGGGCCCGCACCGAGCGAAAGAAAGCCTCCTAGAAAGCATCGTGGGAAAATGCCTCCTGGTTTCAGCCTGTTAAGACAGTAACTCCATCTTCCGATGGATATTGTTCTCCCCCTGAGGTAAGTACAATTCATGCAGCAATGCCAACCTCCTGTCGCCGCACGCTCCGCTTTGCCGCTCTCGCTGCATTTCTGCTCTGCGTAGCAATGGCGCACGCGCTCGATCCACATCAGGACCTGCGCCGCTACGGCTATCAGTCCTGGCAAACGGACAGCGGCCTGCCCCAGAACACCGTCCACGCTGTGCTTCAAACCATTGACGGATACATGTGGTTCGCAACCGAAGCCGGTCTCGTCCGCTTCGATTCCGTCAACTTCACCGTCTACACACACAAGAACACGCCGCAGCTTCCCAGCGACCTTGTTTATTCGCTCCTTCAGGACAACTCCGGGACCCTCTGGATCGGCACCGCCAACGGCGTCACCAGCTACCGCGATGGCGTCTTTCGTGCTTATCCAGACACCTCAGGGAGCAGCATCTGGTCGCTTTTCCAGGACCGCAAAGGCCGCATATGGATCGCGACCTCCGCCGGGCTCTCGCGTCTTCAGGGCAGCCGCTTCATCAACGTTCCCGGCGTTCCGCCTCTTGACCAGAACAGCCACATGATTGAGCCGCTGAACGGCTCGCTTTGGCTCTCGACTACAGAAGGCGTCTTCCACGCCTCGCCCGGCAACGCTACTTACTTCACGCTTGCCGGAAGCCCGGTCCAGATCCAGGCCCTCCTGCTTGACCGTAAGGGACGCCTGTGGGCGGGCACGCAAAATGGCGTCGAGATATGCAGCGCCTCTGCCCTCACTCCCGGCAGTACAGCAGACTGCAGCCCCTTCGCGCCCATGGCCGGCAAAGACGTGGACGCGCTCGCCGAGACCCCGCAAGGCGGCATCTGGATCGGTGCTGATTCCGGCCTTTGGTTCACGGCCTCTGCTGTACCGGGCCCCAAATCGCAGCAATCCAATCCCCCCTCCCTCAAGTCCTACACACAAAGCGACGGCCTGCCCTCCAATCGCGTCAACCTTCTCTATTGTGATCGCGAGGGTGTCATCTGGATCGGCACCGCGGGCGGACTTGCCCGCTATGCCTACGGTTCTATTGAAGCCTTCACCCCGAAGGAGGGCTTCTCCAGCAATCTCATTCTCTCGATCGCGGAGGACCGCGAAGGGAATCTCTGGCTCGGCACAGAATCCGGCGGCGTCGATGTCCTCCGCGACCGTAAGTTCACCACTTACACCTCGGCCGATGGCATTTCCAACGACCACATCCTGTCTGTTATGCAGGACCACTCCGGCGCCGTATGGCTGGGCACCAGCGGAGGCGGTCTGGATCACGCCACACTCGCCACTGTAAATAAAACCGGATTCTCCACCCCCACCGCAGCGAATGGCCTGTCCAGCAACATCATTCTTTCGATTGCCGGTGCGCCCAACGGCGACCTCTGGGTCGGGACTCCGGACGGCCTCGACCGCATGCACAACGGCAACGTCACCGTCTTTACCTCGGCCGACGGCCTTGCGGACGACTTCGTCCGCTCGCTCTGCTTTGACGATCACGGTACTCTCTGGATCGGCACGCGGCGCGGTCTCTCGCAATATCGCAACGGCCAGTTCACGACCTGGACGGCGCTCGACGGTCTCGGCAGCAACCTTGTGGGGGCCATGCTGCAGGGCAGCCACGGCGGCATGTGGATCGCAACTCTCGGCGGCCTCACCCACTGGAGCAACGGACGCTTCCGCAACTACACCGAAAAGGACGGCCTCTCCAATCGCATCATCACCGCGCTGCACCTCGAGCCTGACGGGACCCTCTGGATCGGCACGGACGGCGGCGGTCTGAATCGCTGGCGCAATGGTGTCATCACTCCCATCCGTCCCACCGGGGCCGACCTGCCGGCATACATCTACGGCATCCTTGATGGCGGCGAAGGAAATCTCTGGCTCAGTTCGAACCAGGGCATCTACCGCGTCAATCGCGACGCCCTCAACCGCTACGCCGATGGCCAGATCCACCACGTACTCGTCGATTCGTACGGCATCGCGGACGGAATGAAGATCAGCGAGGCCAGCAGCGGCGGACATCCCGCTGCCTGGCGCATGCAGAACGGAACGCTTTGGTTCGCCACGCTGCGCGGCGTCTCCACGGTCGATCCTGAGCACCTGCCCATGAACCGCGTCCCGCCCCTCATGGCCATCGAACGCTTCAGTGTGGATGACATACCAGAGCCTTCTTCCGAGCTATTCAAGCCAGGCACGGCGTCGCTCAAGATCGCCGCCGGTGCGCGCCGCTTCGCATTTGACTACGCTGCTCTCAGTTTTGCCGCGCCGAACAAGGTCCGCTTCCGCTACCAGCTCGTCGGCTTTGATCACGCCTGGATCGCCGCCGGTTCGCAACGCAGCGCCTATTACACCAATCTGCCGCCAGGCCATTACACCTTCCGCGTCATCGCCTGCAATAACGACGGTATATGGAGCGCCGCCCCCGCTTCGATTTCCTTCCAGTTGCGGCCTTACTTCTATCAAACGATCTGGTTCTACGTCCTGCTGATCCTGTCCATTGGCCTGCTCGGCTACCTTGCCTACCTGTGGCGGCTTCGCCAGGTTGAGTCGCGCTTCACTGCGGTGCTCGCCGAGCGCAATCGCATCGCGCGCGAAATTCACGACACTCTCGCGCAGGGCTTCGTCGCCGTTTCCGTGCAGTTGCAGATCGTCGGCCGCACCTTGTCGCAGTCCGCGGACGCCGCGCGGCAGCATCTCGACGAAGCGCAGGAGCTGGTCCGTACCGGCCTCGAAGACGCCCGCCGCGCCATCTGGGAACTGCGCTCGCAGAACTCTGAGAATCAGGACTTCGCCTCGCAGTTGCTCCAGATGGCCGAACGTGTCACTGCGTCTTCAGGGATCAAGACACAGGTTGAGGTTCACGGCGCCTACCGCCCGTTGCCCGCGCGCACAGAAAGTGAGCTGCTCCGCATCGCGCAGGAAGCTGTGACAAACGTCGTCCGCCACGCTGGCGCCACCCGTGTCCGCATTCTTCTCGCGTATACCCGTCGTCACGTAAAAATGACCATCTCGGACGATGGCCGCGGATTCTCCTTCGCCGGGCCGTCAATTTCCGGAGACCATTTTGGCATCACTGGAATGAAGGAGCGCGCGCAGCAGATCGGCGGCAGAGTTAAAGTAACCAGCAAAGAGGGAGAGGGAACCCAGGTCTACGTAGAAGTCGCAGCCGGGAGCAAAACTCTATGAGCGAAGCAGTTCAAAACCCAATTCGAATATTAGTCGTCGATGACCACTCCATCGTGCGGAAGGGCCTGGTCGCGCTGCTCAACACCGTCGATGGCCTCTCTGTTGTCGCGGAAGCCTCCGACGGCGAGCAGGCCATTGCAACCTTCCGTGCCGTCCAGCCCGACATCACCCTCATGGACCTGCGCATTCCCAAAGTCTCCGGAGCGGACGCCATCGCCAGAATCCGTCATGAGTTTCCCGGCGCGCGCATCATCGTCCTCACCACCTTCGACGGCGATGAGGACATCTTCCGTGCCCTTCAGGCCGGCGCAAAGGGATATCTGCTCAAGGGTATGGATACCGCCGAACTCACCGATGCCATTCGCGCCGTCTACGCCGGCAAGTCACGCATACCGGCCTTCGTTGCGGAAAAGCTCGCCGAGCGCATGGGCGGCCCCGCGCTCACCACGCGCGAGCTTGAAGTGCTCAAGCGGATCGTCGCCGGCCGCAGTAACAAGGAGATCGCGGGCGACCTCCATATCTCTGAAGCTACAGTAAAGACCCATATCAACAGCATTCTCAGCAAGCTGGGCGTCAGCGACCGCACCCAGGCCGCTACCAGCGCGCTGCAGCGCGGAATCGTGCATCTTGACTAACTATCTCTCGTGAGGTTCGCAGAGAATCAGGAGGTATCCATGCGGAAGTTTGTTGCAGTCGCGGTCGTTATCCTCTTTTGCGGTTTGGGTTTCGCCGGCGCTCAGGCCTCGCATCAGAGCTGGCGCGCCGCCACACAGCAGGAGCTGCAGGCCCTGCTGCCCGTACGCGCTCCTGTAGTGCATGAGCGCATTGAGACGGAAATGCGCACCGCCTCAGGCATCACCAACGGAGAAGGGAAGTACGTTGCCGGCGTCGTCCTTATTACTGTCGGCTATTCAGCCAACGGCAAGTATTCGCACTTCTTCCTCACCCAGGTTCCGCTCAAAATCGGCGACTTCGTCCTTCAGCCCGGCTCCTACCTCATTGGCTGGGACCACGAAGACGACGGCCTCAACGTCAAGTTTTACGAGTCGTCGTCAGGTCTCTTCCTTGGCTCCATCAAGGCACGCTTGAATTCTTCCATCCATAGGGTAGAATCATTTCGCGTCTGGCCGCCGTCCGACCGTTCTGTCATTCAAATCGGGCGGTTCACGTTCCCTTATCAAATCGGAGACTGAACTTCTCAATGCCGTCTGAAACGACCGGCCCCAAAAAGCTCGGGAAACTCTTGCGTGCCCTCGAATCCAACTGGCAGACCGAGATGGTCGGCTACCACACCTATCTCACACTGGCTGAGCGCGACGCTGATCCCATCCGCAGCCAGACCCTGCGCCACATGGCCGTTGCCGAAGAGCAGCATGCGGCCTTGTGGGCCGAACGCATTCAGGCGCTCGGTGGTTCTCCACCGAAATATCACGGCAAGCCAACGGGCGATGCCGACACGCTCGCCAACCGCATGGGCGGCCAGCGAATGGCCCTTCGCCGTCTGGAAATAGACGAGAGCCGCGCCATCGCCACCTACAGCCGTCAGCTCCGCGAGCTGAACGACGAACCCAGCCTCGCGATTCTCCGGCAGGTCATCGAAGAAGAGCAGGAGCACTACCGCGAGCTCAGCAGCCTCATCCGGCAGCGCTATCCGCGTCACGTCGTCGCGGAAACTCGCTCCAGCCCTCGCGTCATGCTCGATGAGTTGCTCGCCAAACGTGCTGGCTCAGGTCGACAGGCCGCAGGCTGGATCGGCGACGCCATCTACGGCGTCAATGACGGCCTCGGAGCGATCTTCGGTATCGTGTCCGGCGTCTCCGGCGCTACCGCGGGCAGCAGCCACTATGTTCTCCTTGCTGGCCTCGCCGGAATGATTGCCAGTGCGCTCTCCATGGGTTCCGGCGCGTACCTCGGCGCCAAAAGCGAGCGCGAAATCTACGAGGCTGAACTCTCCCGCGAGCGCGATGCCATTGAGATGAACACCCCCGAGGCCCGCGAGCTGCTCTCGCTCTATTTCCAGGTCAAGGGCCTGCCCGAGGATGACGCGGACCACGCCGTTGAACACATTGCCGAAGACAAGGAGCAGTTCCTCCGCGCCCTCGTTGCCGAGCGCCTCAGCACTTCAGAGGCCGGCCTGCGCAAACCCTTCATATCTGCGGTCTCTGCGGCGCTTTCCACTGCTGTCGGGGCCTTCGTCCCCATCATCCCATTTTTCTTCATTGGCGGATACGAGGCCATCATCATCTCAGCCATCGTCTCGCTCGCCGCTCACTTCGCCGTCGGGGCCGCCAAGTCCCTCATCACCGTTCGCTCCTGGTGGGCCAGCGGATTCGAAATGACTCTCGTCGGTGCACTCGAAGGCATCGTCACCTATGCCATCGGCATCGGCCTCGGCCACGTCGGCGCGTGATAAGCAATTATGTAACTTTTAAAGTGTATTTTTCGTGGAGGCCATGCCCGCACGGAACTGGTTCGCTCGCTCAAACTCTTCGCGCAGCTCCGGAGTCTTCAGGTTCTCGCGCAGATGCGTCAGCCGTTGCTCCAGCGCCAGCAGTGACGCTGCAATCGCCTCAGTATTCGTATGCGCCACATCGCGCCACATTGAATACGGGCTCGCGCCCAGCCGAGTCATCTCCCGCAGTGCCCGCCCGCCGATGGCGAGCATTTCATCCTTTTCTGCGAACTCATCTTCCAGCAAAGCGCTCAGCGCCGTCGAAACAAATTGCGGCAGATGGCTCACCCAGGCGCAAAGCGCATCATGCCTTTGCGGATCAAGATCGATGACCCGGCAATGCATCTTCTCGACCCAGCCGCGCCAGTCATCCGCCAGCACCCGCGACTCAGGATGCATCGCTCGCGTCTCTGCTGTTTCAGTAAACAGCCACGCCGCGCCGTCAAACAGGTCCGCATCCGCGTTTGTCGCGCCGCTCACCTCTTTGCCCGCCATCGGGTGCCCGGGCAAAAATCCAGCTGAGTCCTTCAGGTTGTAGCGTCCGCGCGCCCACTCAACCAGCGCGCCCTTCACACTCCCCACATCAGTAACGAGCTGTCCCGGTTTCAGCACCGGAGCCAATCGCTCCATCCATTCAAGAATCGTGAACACCGGCCCGCACAGCACCGTCACGTCGCTTGATTCGGCTGCAGCCAGCCCATCGCTTGATCCGAAGTGCACTGCGCCGCGCTCCACGGCAATTGCCAGCTCCTCCGGGTCGGGGTCCCAGCCTCCAATCTCGCCGGCAAATCCATGTGAGCGCAAAGCCAGCCCCACCGAGGCTCCAATGAGCCCCGTGCCAAGGATCGCAATGCGCTCGATCGGCATCGTGCTTTAAACCGCCACTGCCTGAGCTTCTACCGGCTCTGCGATCGTGCGCCCCACCGCCGGAGCAATGATGCGCAGCTCATCCATCAGCTTCGCGAACTGTTCAGGAAACAGCGACTGTACTCCATCGGAGACAGCCTTGTCCGGGTTTGGATGCACCTCGATCAGCAGGCCGTCTCCTCCGGCCGCAACGGATGCGCGCGCCATGGCCGCAACCATGTCCCGCCGACCCGTTCCATGCGACGGATCGCCCACAATCGGCAGATGCGACAGATGCTTCACCACCGGAATCGCCGAAACATCCATCGTATTGCGCGTGTATGTTTCATAGGTGCGAATTCCACGTTCGCACAGAATCACGTCGTAGTTGCCGCCGGAAAGAATGTACTCCGCAGAAAGCAGCAGCTCTTCAATCGTCGCCGCAATGCCGCGCTTCAGCAGTACCGGCTTGCGTGCCGCGCCCAGTTCGCGCAGCAGGTTAAAGTTCTGCATATTGCGCGCGCCCACCTGGTAGCAATCGATGTACGGCAGCATCAGGGGAATCTGCGAAATCTCCATGACCTCGCTGATCACCAGCAGCCCCGTCGCATCGGCGACTTCGCGCAGCAGCTTCAACCCCTCCAGCCCCATCCCCTGGAAAGAGTATGGTGAGCTCCGCGGTTTGAACGCGCCTCCGCGCAAAAACTTCGCGCCTGCGGCCTTCACCTGCGTCGCTGCCTTGAAAATTTGATCGCGGCTCTCCACTGAGCACGGCCCCGCCATCACCACTACTTCCTGGCCGCCGATCGCCACCCCATTCGGAAAGTGCACAATCGTACCCTCCGGGCGAAATCCGCGTCCAGCCAGCTTGTAAGGCGACGAGATGCGCACTGCCTCGGCGACTCCGGGAAGCAGCTCAAAATCCTTGTGGTCAAACTGTCCCGGCGTGCCTACTCCCGCCAGAATCGTTTGTCGCTCGCCTGTCGTGCGGTGAACGTTAAAGCCGATCGAGACCATGCGTTCCACTACGGTCTGTATCTGCTCTTCGGTGGCTTTTTCCTGCATTGCAACAATCATGGTGTCTTCGTCCTGTCCTGCGCGTCCTCGCGCGTCTGCAATTACTGGTTCCCGTCCGTGGGCTTCGCCTGCGAAGCCAGCTCATCTTTCTGGAGCGCGCGCATTACGTCGATAATGCGTTCGTAGATGTGCGTCAGCTCGATGTCCGGCAGGGGTCCTTTGTTGGCGGCGCGCACGTTCTCAAAAATCACGCGCTCACGATTCGGTTCATAAACCGGCAGCGATGTCGATCGCTTCAGCTTCCCGATCTCCTTTGCCGCTGCCGCCCGCTCGCTGATCAGCGCAACAATCTGCCGGTCAATTTCGTCGATCTTCACTCGCCAGTCTGTAATATCCATGCCTTCTCCCATCCTCCGGTGCGCGTCATCTGCCGCGTTGCCGTTTGTGTCTCTGGTATCCATCGATGAAATTAACGGACCTGCATCGCCGGTGCCCGCAGGCCCTTGATAAATCGTGCAATCGAGCTGGGCGCTTCCGCCGGTTCTGATTTCTCAATCGTCGCCACCAGGGCGCTGCCCACCACTGCCGCATCGGCAAACTCGCCCACTGCGGCAAAGTGCTCCGCATTCGACACGCCGAAGCCCACCGCAATCGGCAGCCTGGTGTATCGCCGCAGCCGTGCTACCAGCTGCTCCGCATCCGCTGCCAGAGACTGCTGCGTCCCCGTGATGCCCACGCGCGAAATCGCATACACAAATCCTTTCGAGGCGGCTGCAATCTTTTCGAGCCTCGCATCCGGACTGGTCGGAGCCGCCAGGAAAATCGGGGCAAGCTTGTGCCGTTCCAAACACGCCAAATACTCGTCCGCCTCTTCCACAATCATGTCCGTTACCAGCACGCCGTCCACCCCGGCCTCTTCAGCGGCTGCGCAAAACCTCTCCAGCCCAAACCGCAGCACAGGATTGAAGTACGTAAAAATCACCAGCCCCGCTTCCGGCCTGGCTGTTCTCAGCTGCTTCGCAATCGTCAGCACATCGCTCAACCTGGTGCCGTGCTTCAGCGCCCGCTCGCTGGCTCGCTGAATCACCGGCCCGTCGGCCAGCGGATCGCTGAACGGAACCCCCAGCTCGATCACGTCCGCGCCCGCGTCGATTGCGGCAATCGCAATCGCCAGTGTTGACTTCAGGTCGGGGTCGCCGGCCGTCAAATACGCCACGAGTCCCGGCTTTCCGGCAAACTTGATCGGCACTTCCTACGCTCCCTTCAGCTTCAGCTCGCGCGACAGAATGCCCATGTCCTTATCGCCGCGTCCTGAAAGGTTGATGATTAAGATTTCATGGCGTCCCATCGTCGGGGCCACGCGGATGCACTCCGCTACCGCATGCGCGCTCTCCAGCGCCGGCAGAATCCCCTCGGTCCGTGCCAGCGTCACCGTTGCTTCCAGCGCCGCATTGTCACTCGCGCTCACATACTCCGCGCGCCCTGAATCATGCAGCGCCGCATGCTCCGGGCCAATCGATGCATAGTCCAATCCGGCGGAAACCGAATGCGTCAGCGCGATCTGCCCGTTCTCGTCCTGCAGCACATACGAATATGTTCCCTGCAGCACGCCCGGCACGCCGCCTTCGAACCTCGCCGCATGCTCGCCCAGCCCCTTGCCGCGCCCTCCAGCTTCCACTCCAATCAGCCTCACGTTCGCGTCGGGGATGAATTCGTAGAATGCGCCGATCGCATTGGACCCGCCGCCCACGCAGGCGATGATCGCTGTCGGCAGCCGTCCCTCCTTCTCCAGAATCTGCAGCCGCGCCTCCTTGCTGATCACGCGATGGAAGTCTCGCACCATCGCCGGATACGGATGCGCGCCCAGCACGCTTCCCAGCAGATAATGCGTCGTCCTCACATTCGTCACCCAGTCCCTCATCGCTTCATTGATCGCGTCCTTCAGCGTCTTCGAGCCTGAGTTCACCCCGCGCACCTCAGCGCCCAGCAGCCGCATGCGATACACATTCAGCTCCTGCCGCCGCATGTCCTCTTCGCCCATGTAGACCACGCACTCCATGCCCAGCAGCGCACACACCGTCGCCGTGGCCACGCCGTGCTGTCCGGCCCCCGTCTCGGCAATAATGCGGTGCTTGCCCATGCGTTGCGCCAGCAGCCCCTGTCCCAGGCAGTTGTTGATCTTGTGCGCGCCCGTGTGCAGCAGGTCTTCGCGCTTCAGGTAAATCTTCGCGCCGCCCAGCGCCTCGGTCAGCCGCTCGGCAAAGTACAGCGGAGTCGGTCTTCCCGCGTAGTCCCGCAGCAGCAAATCCAGCCTGGCCTTAAACTCCGGATCTGCCTTCGCTTCGTTATAGGCCTGGTCCAGTTCGTCGAGCGCCGCCACCAGCGTCTCCGGAACGTAGCGTCCGCCGTACACGCCAAAGCGTCCCACGCGCTGCTTCGGCGCTGCCGCTTCTCTACGAGTCTCAGCATCGTGAGTCTCAGTACCGCTCACCATCGTTTCCTTTCTCGCTCGCCGTCATTGTCAAGCAATCAAAAGCCGCGACCTTTGTGGCCGCGGCTCTTGTGGAAGTTCGTCTTAATCTGAAAGTTCTGCTTTTTTCCTGAATCCTTCAGATGTGCACGGGACCGTCCGCCAGAGCCGCTATTGGATACCAATAGCGGTAGGTAAAGGCGAAAAACTGGAAGGTTCCGTGTGACATCTTGATTTAAAAGATACATGCAAAGTCAGAAAAACAGCAACTGATTTCTTCAGACCTCAATCTTCGCGTCCAAATCCAGTTTCCGCGCCGCGATCCTTGCGTTCTCAATAAAGGCCCGCACCTTCGCCGCATCCTTTTTGCCCGGACGCTCCTCCACGCCGCTCGCCACATCCACGCCCCACGGCCGCAGCGTCACAATGGCCTCGCCCACGTTTTCAGGATTCAGCCCGCCCGCCGCAATCAGCCTCAACCGCGACCCCGCAAAGCTTTCATGCGCCGCCTTCCAGTCAAAGCGAATCCCCGTCCCTCCCGGCATCGTCGCCGTGCGCGAATCCACCAGCACGCCGTCAATCGCCCCATCGGCTTCTGCCGCGCGCAGTTCCGCTCCAAGCCCCTGCTGGAAATGAATCACCTTCAGAATCTTCAGCCGCTCCGGTGCATACCGCTCGCGCAGCCGTGCCCCAATCTCCGGGTCACTTGTCGAATGCAGTTGTACGCCGGTCAGCCCGCACGCCTCAATTGCCGCCGTCAACTCATCCAGCCCCGCATCCACAAAAACTCCGATCTTCTCGATCGTCTCCGGCAGTCGCGGAGCAATCTCCGCCACCTGTTCCACCGTCACCCGCCGCGCGCTCTCTGCAAACACAAATCCCACCGCGTCCGCGCCCGCGTCCACCGCCATCCGTGCATCTTCAAGCGACGTATTCGCACACACCTTCACCCACATGACGCAACCTTCTCCGTCGTTGCAAGCAAAGGCGCCAGCAAATCCCGCAACGCGGCTCCTGGATCAACATGCCGCATCAGCGACTCGCCTACCAGAAACGCATCGAACCCCGCCGTTCGCAGCATCCCCAGGTGCTCCGCCGTATGAATCCCACTCTCCGCCACGCGCACCGCGCCCGCCGGCAGCTTGTCGATCAGTCGCAGAGATGTTTCCAGACTTACCTCAAACGTGCTCAGGTTCCGGTTGTTCACGCCATACGCGTCGCATCCGGCATCGAGCGCAAGCACCCGCGCTAGCTCTTCGTCCGTATGCACCTCGCACAGCACATCCAGCTTCAACTCATGCGCAAAGCTGGCGAAGCGCGCGATCTCTGCGTCTTTAAGCGCCGCTGCAATCAGCAGAATCGCGTCCGCACCGTGCGCCCGCGCCTCCACAATCTGGTACTCGTCCACAATGAAGTCTTTGCAAAGGCAGGGAAGTCCCGTCTTTTCTGAAGCGATTTCCAGATTCCGCAGGCTGCCCTGAAAATATGGTTCATCTGTCAGCACTGAGAGCGCCGTCGCGCCGCCAGCCTTCAGCGAATTCGCCAGCGCCGCCACGTCAAAATCCGGGCGAATCAATCCCTTCGACGGCGACGCTTTCTTGAGCTCGGTAATCATCGCCGGCGCTACCGCCGACCGCTCCCGCAGTGCGCGCGCAAACCCTCGCGGCGTGTGTCGCGCCGCGCGAACTTCCAGTTCCTTCAGGGGAACCGTCCGCTTGCGCGCGGCAACCGTCGCTCGCGTCGTATCTAAAATGCGTTCCAGATGCACTCGTGCCGCTCCTGCTGCCAGTATAGCGGGCGGCGCGTCTTGCCTTGCACTCGCCTCCCACGAAACCCGGCCTCTGAAACGGCACTGCCGAAGCGGGTCTGCGGCTCGGGCAGACCACACTTCGGCAGTTTGTGGGCGGAGGGAAGTGGACGACTACTGCAACTCGTCCACGTAGTGCGCCAGCAGTATCAGTTGCCCTGACGACTGGTCCTTTAACAGCAACCCGACGACGCGGATATGCATGCTGGTGTTCAGGTCACTCAGGCCGCTCAGCCCATCGCGGTACTGCGTCGGCCCGCCAACATAGACCGTCACCGTTCCAGGCACCAGTAGCCCGGCAAATCCGGTCACGTTCATCTGGAAGCTTCCGTTGTTGTTGATGCTGTCCGCAACAATTGTGCCGTTGTATCCCCAATGGCGCAGCACCACTCGATTGCAAGTCACAGCCTGCGGATTCGTCGCCCCGCTCGCCGGTCCGCCAATCGCCACATGCTGGCCCGGAACCAGAGTCGCCGAATTAAACAGGTATTCCGACAACGGATTGTGCATCCAGTAGATGAAGAACTTCTCACTGCCCGATAGGTTTACCTGTGCAATCTGCCCAAGCATCAGCCCTGTCGTTGTCGGCAACAATCCGCGTACATAAAGGTCAAAATCGCTTGCTGTGCCCGACGATGGCTGCACATAAGTCACCTGGCCGGCAGCATAGAAGCCGTTTTGCGAAAGAATCGCGACCTCATCCGCATCGATGGTCGAGTCTGCGCGGTCAATTGTCCCGGAGATCTGCACAATGCTGCTCGTCGTCAGATCGCTCAACCCTTCGTTGCCGTCCCATTCCGTCTGACCATTCACCTGAACGGTAAAGTTGCGGCCATGCGGGCCCTGGATCACAAAGGACTGTCCCGTCTGGTTAACAGACACGACTGCTGCGACGAACTCATCGATATAACCACCCGGATCACTCGGCGCGACTGCCTTCACATTCAGAGTCGGCGTCACCACTCCGGTAATCTGGCCGTTGCTGTCCACCTGGATTGACTTGTAAAGATCGAAGTCGAGACGTACCCCCACCGGCTCCGTCTGGCTCACCACCAGCGGCTTGGCCAGCGTTGTTTGCACGGTTGATGTCGTCAATGTCGCGTCTTCGGTCTGGATCGTTGGTGCAGCTCCCGTCTGCGTTTGCAGGTAGCCGATGGTTGCAGGACCGAATGTAACCGAAATCGATGTATAAGTGCCGGCTGGAACATCATTCATGTCAAGCAGCGTCTGCAATCCGTTGAAGCGGGCAAAGTCCACCGTTGGTGAACCGCTTAACAGCTCTGTTTGGTTCCCGCTCGCGTCAATCGCGTCAATACTGGTGATCTGCGCGTTGAAGGACACAACGCTCGCCACAGGCGCATCGGTACCAATCACAAAGGCTTCGCCTGTGTTCGCACCGCTGGTTCCGGAACCGGAAGATGAAACTGAGCTTGTACCGCAGCCGATAGATGCCAACGTTACGACGGTTATCGAAAGCAGGGAAAGACACAGTCTTCCCATAACTTTAGGGAGGCGCATAACTGGACTCACATTTCTGAAACCGCCGGTCCTGCGCCGCACAGCAGCTTCGTTTAGCGGCCCCGGATCGGGGTTCCTAACAATGAATATTCAGGTTCAGGTGAGCATCAATTCCGGAACCTTGTCGCTCCTTCAGACACAACAGGGGGAACAAAGTTCTCCCCAAAGTAATTTTTTTTGCAACTTTACCCCGCTGGAGCGCATTCGGTATGGGGATGTCCGTAGTTACTGCGGCTCTCAGGCCCGGTATATTTGTTGTTCCTGCACTGAATTTTGCCGCGAATATAACCTGATTTTCACGTTGCACGCCGCAACCTGGGGCTTAATAGCCGCAGTATGAGAAACCAACGGCGTCTCGACGCACTGCTGTTTCCCATTACCCATTGGCACTGGAAGGCCGCCGTGATGTCGGCCACCTTCCGCGCCGGAGCGTGCATGGTGGCCCTCTACCGCTCGCCGCTCCACGCGCGCGAACACTTCGGCCTGGTCGAAGCCGCCTACGTCCTCACGACCTGCGGAATCTTCTCAGCGTGGCAGCAGCAGGCGCTCGGCATTAAGCCCCGTCGTCTCGCCTGGCTTATCGTAGTGCTCGTTATCCCGCTTGGTTCTCTCGCTGCCGACTCCGGCCTTCACCTCTGGCTAGACAGCGGCAATATGCGGGCACTCGGTATCGGAGCACTAATTGGAACACTCATCTCTTCCATGTTCCACTGGCACGTCATGAGCAACGGAGCCATGATTATCGGCGCTTCCGGGCGTTCGTTCCTCGATGATATGCGCCAGATGCCGCGCCTCGTGGTCAGCTTCGTCGCCAATCCTGTCCGCTGGCTTGCCGCACGCCTTCGTCCCAGCTCCATCAGCGTTGAAGCAGAAGACCTCGAAGCCGCCTGAAGATCTCTTCAAGCGGCGTCCCTGTTGTCAGCTCCCGACCAGCGGGAGGGCCAGGACAGCTATAGCATTTTCGGAATTACTGTAGACCGAAGCGGAAAACCCAAAGTCAACGCGACCAACAGGAAGCGTGACCCTGAACCATTTAAAAAGGCCACACCATTTCCGAAAATGCCTTAGTGTGCCGCAGGCGCCGAAGGCGCGTGTGCCTGGACGGCCAGTCCTCGCGCCTTCAGCAAAGGCTCAATCGTCGGCTTCCGGCCCAGCCAGCGCTCGTACATGATTTGCAGGTCTTCCGTATTGCCCCGAGACAGCACCATCCGCCGGAAGCGGTCCCCATTCGCGAGCGTCAGCCAGCCATTTTCTTCAAACCACTGGTAGGCGTTGTTGTCCAGCAGTTCGCTCCACAGGTAGGCGTAGTACCCAGCCGCATAGCCGTGTCCCCAGATGTGCATGAAGTAGCTCGACCGGTAACGCGGCGGAACCTGGTCCATCTGCATACGTGTCCGCTTCAGCGCTTCCGTCTCAAATGCATTGATGTCCTCCACGGCCTCGCCAGCCTTCAGCGTGTGCCACTGCATGTCGAGTTCTGCTGCCGCCAGGACCTCGGTCAGTGCGTACCCTTCGTCAAACTTCGCCGATTCGATCACCTTTGCCTTCAGCTCGGCCGGCATGGGCTCGCCTGTCTTGTAATGACGCGCATAGTGATCAAACACCTCGGGATGCGTCGCCCAATGCTCATTGAATTGCGACGGCAACTCTACAAAGTCCCGCGGCACCGCTGTTCCCGACAGGCTCGGATACTCCGTATCGGCAAACATTCCATGCAGTGCATGCCCGAACTCATGGAACATCGTCGTTACATCGTCAAACCTGATCAGCGCCGGCTCACCCGGTGCGGGTTTCGCAAAATTTGACACGTTGTAGATCACGGGCAGCTTGCCCAGCAGCTTTGACTGGCCAACAAACTCGCCCATCCACGCCCCGCCATTCTTGTTGTCGCGCTTCAGCAGATCGCAGTAGAAAAGCGCCAGCGGCCGTCCATCCGCCTCCAGCACCTCATAGACCCTCACTTCGGGGTGATACACCGGAATGTCGTGCCGCACTTTGAACCTGATTCCGTAAAGCTTGCCTGCGGCGTAGAACACGCCGTCCTCGAGCACGCGATTCACCTCCAGGTACGGCTTCAACTCTTCATCATCCAGGCCGTACTTTGCCTTCCGGACCTGCTCCGCATAAAAATTCCAGTCCCATGGCTCCAGCTTGAAGCCGCCTTGCTGTGTGTCGATCTGTGCCTGGATCTCCGTCGCCTCGTGTGCTGCATTTTCCTTTGCGGGTTCAACCAGCTTGTTCAAAAACTCAAGCGCTGTCTTAGGAGTCTTCGCCATCTGGTCCTGCAGCTTCCACTCCGCGTAGTTCTCAAACCCCAGCAGCTTCGCCTTTTGCGCCCTCACCTGCGCCAGCTGCGCAATCGTCGCCCGGGTGTCGTTTGCATCATCACGCTCCGCGCGCATCCGCGAATGTTCAAACATCGCTCTGCGTGTCGCACGCTCAGCCAAAGACGCGAGATACGGCTGCTGCGTCGTGTTCTGCAGCGGAAGCACCCATCCTTCCGTACCGCGCTCCTTTGCCGCCTCGGCTGCCGCCGCCATCTGCGCTTCGCTCAGCCCCTTCAGCGCAGTTCTGTCTGTCGTTTGGAAGGCCGCGGCCTTGGCCGCCGCCAGCAGCTTCACAATAAACTCGTTCGACAGCGTCGCTTCTAACCGGTTCAACTCCTTCAGCCTGGCCTTGTCTTCGTCCGGCAGTGCCGCTCCCGCCTTCACAAAATTGTCGTAAATGTACTCGAGCAACCGCAGCGGCTCCGCATCCAGCTCCAGCTCCGCCCGCTCGTCATACACCGCCTTGATTCGTGCAAACAGCTTCGCATTCAGGTAAATCGCATCGCGGTGCGCCGCCAGCTTCGGGGCCTCAACTGTCTGCACCCGCTCCAGCTCCGGATTCATATTCGCGCTCGCCACTCCATGGAACGCTGCCAGCGCCCGGCTCAGCAATTGCCCCGTCTTTTCCAGCGCCTCGCAGGTGTTCTCAAAAGTCGGCGGAGCCAGGTCTTCCGCGATCGCCTCCACCTCTTGGATCTGTTCCGCCATCCCTGCTTCAATCGCCGGCTGGTAATCCGCGTCCTTGATCCGGTCAAACGGCGGAGCCTGAAACGGCAGCGTGCTCTCCGCATAAAAGGGGTTATCCGGCCCAAACGCCACGGCATAGTCCGCCGTCAGCTCCCCAACCTCAGCAGTGCTCGCAATCTCCGGCAAGGCAATCTCCAATCTTCTTCAGTTGCGCTCTCTCATCAGGTTGTGCTCCAAGGCCCCAAAAGTAAAGCACCGTGCGATCAACGCCACCCCGCCTTACTCATCCCTCACAACCTTATGAAACTTCACTTCACGGCTGGTCACAAACCCCAGCCGTTCGTACAAATCAAATGCTCGCTTGTTTGCCGCGCTCAAATGCAGGCAGGAAATCCATCCGTCCCGCCTGTGATCAGCCAGCAGCTGCGTAATCAGTGCTGCCGCATATCCCTTGCCTGTATGCTCGGGATGCGTGCACACCCCGCTTACCTCTACATAGCGGTCAAACTTCATGCGTTCTCCGGCCATCGACACCAGCCGCCCGTCCACGCGCACTCCGTAATACGCGCCCATCTCGCAGGTTCTGATCCGGAAATATCCCGGAAACGCAATCGTCGTCAGCTCCACCATGTCCGCTGCATCTGCGCAGGACAGCCTGACGATCTCAACATCGTCCCGGCGCCGAAACCGGGGCTCCTGCGTCGAGCACTCCGGAAAGATCATCTGCAGGCCTGCCAGCGTCCCCTGCAGCCGTAGCCCCGGCGCCAGCTCTGCAGGTGCGCTCACGGGCGTTTCCCCCATCAGGTAAATAACCTCTTTTGGCCTCAACAGCCCGCGCAATTCACCGGCTGACTCCTCGCTCCACTCCCCAACCGCGCCAAACGGAGCCACATCCGACTGGTACTTCCGCCCCTGCCCTGCAACCTCCGCAAACCTCCGCTGCCGAGCCTCCAACGCATGCCATACCGGATTCGCAAACATGTCCTCAGCCAAAATCCATCCCTCCGCGCGCCTGCATTTTTAGAGGATTCACCATCAACCGCGATGCACAAAATCAACCCGTCTCTGAGTCGCAAGTTATGACCCGCGGGGAATCAAATTCGGAACAGGGTGGCGCGGAGCGTGTTGCCTCGACAGTCAGCCCTCACCAGATGGTTCTAGGATAGTGCTGCTGTATCTCTTCATCGGCAGAGATAAGTGGCGCAAGGCCGTTGGCCTTTGCCTGGGCTACGATCACGCGATCAAAGGCATCGCGTGTCCACAGCTCATCCAACGCTGCATTGGCCACCTGCGGGAACGGCAGCCCGCATACCCGCAACCCGATCTCATGTTCCAGCTTCAGGAGCACATCGCGAGCGGGTAGCGTGATGCGCTTGCGCTCATACAGATAGGCGAGTTCCAGCATCACCATGGGGGAGATCAGCAGATCATGTTGTTCAACCGCGCGGCGGGCTCGTCTGGTCAAGCGCTCCAGGCTTCTGTTTGCCAGCCATACCACCACATGCGTATCGAGATACCCTGTCAAAGCGTCTTCCAGTCTTCCTCGAGCTTCCGCTGCATCTCTTCCTTGAGTTCCGCATCCTCCAGCGATGTCACTCCCGGGCGTATCACCTGCAGCGGCGTGATGCGGTCCAGCTTGCGGCCAGCCAACGCTTCGGGGACAATCTTGAACCGCTGCCCCTTGTAAATAACCGAGACCTCGGTCCCTTCCATGGCCTGATTGACCAGGTTGAACAGTTCACGCCGAAACCGGGTAATGGGAACATCCATGTACACAGTGTACATCATTTATGCAAATAGTGTACATATTCACCTCTGAAAGTCTCAGGTAGTTCGGTAAACTGATCGCAATGCCCCTTCCACCGAAACTCATAGCCATCGACATCGATGGCACGCTGCTCCCCTCTGTCGGAACGCGCATCAGCGACCGCAACCGCCGCGCCCTTTTGAGTGCCGAAGCCGCTGGTATCGAAATCGTCATCGCCACCGGACGCCGCCAGGCCTACGCTACCCCGCTTATTCACCCCATCGGACTTAAACCGCAGACCGTCATGGTCACCTCCAACGGCACTGTCACCCGCACCCTCGGCGGAGGCCGCATCGACCGCTTCTTCCTGCCTATCGCCACAGCCCTTGAGCTCTGTCCCTTGCTGCGCCGCTTCGGCGGAACCACAGTCTTTACCTTCGACCGCGAGGGTCCGGGCGAGCTCGTCCTTGAATCCATCGATCAGCTCAACGCCCGCATCGCTCCCTGGGTTGAGTCCAACCGTCCCTGGATTACCGAGGTCCGACCCCTTGAGCGCGCCTTCGACTCCGGCGAGCCGCCCGTACAGGGAATGGTTTGCGGAACCCTTGAAAGTATGAGCGAGGCCCACTCCTGGCTCGAAGACAGCGATCTCTTTGGCAAAATCGAGCTGCACCGCACCGAGTATCCGGTCCGCGATCTCAGCATCCTCGACATTCTGCCTCCCGGCTGCTCCAAAGGCGTCGCCATGCGCCGCCTCGCCCAGTCGCACGGCATCGCGCCTGCCGAAATCATGGCCATTGGCGACAATTTCAATGACCTTGAAATGCTTGAGTTTGTTGGCCAGCCCGTCGTTATGGCCAACGCCGCTCCTGGCCTCGTGGAGATCGCCCGCTCCCGTGGCTGGCAGCTCACCGCTTCCAACGACGAGGACGGTGTCGCCCTCGCCATCGAGAGCGCCCAGGACTCCCTCAGCGTCCAGTCTGCAGAAGCAGGCGCCCATTAAATTCCGTAAGAATCAGGCCCTAAAAATCAAGAGAGTGATAAAGTTGCCCTGATGCCGGCCGTCTATCCAAAATCCGCTACAGCACGCGTGGCGCTCGCCTGCATCACCGTATTTGCGCTCGCTACCTCGGTTCGCGCCGCCGAGCGTATCACCCTCACCAACGGATACCACCTCATCTGCGACCACCGCGCCGTCGTCAGCAATCGCGTGCGTCTATATATGGATTCCGGCAGCGACAACTTTATCGAGGTCAGCGCGGCCCAGATCGCCTCGGCAGAAACAGTAACCCTGCCCAGCGCCAGGCCTGTCGTACCACAATCCGCGGCCAACTCCGCCACCCAATCCCGCCTTACCCCTGCCGAACTCCACCAGCTTCTGGCCAATGCCGGTCAGGCCCACGACCTCGACGTCGATCTGCTCGCCAGCGTCGTTCGCGAGGAGAGCGCCGGACACCCCCGGGCCGTCAGCCATGCCGGGGCCCAGGGACTTATGCAGCTCATGCCCTCGACTGCCGCCCAGCTCGGCGTGACCAATGCCTTCGCTCCGCTGCAGAACATCCGGGGAGGCACAGCCTACCTTGACGCGCTGCTCCATCGCTACCACGACAATCTCGCCCTCGCCCTTGCTGCATACAACGCCGGCCCTGCCGCCGTGGACCGCTGGCACGGCATCCCGCCCTACCATGAAACGCAACTCTACGTGGCCCGCGTCATCCACGAGTTCAACCGCCGCGTGGCCGCCCGTAAATCCCGCAGGCTCACGCAGGTAGCTGCGGCCATTCACTAGGGCCTCGCAAACAGGCACAATAGAAGCAAAAGGAACGATCTGTTTGAAGAAGAAGACCTGGATTCTCTATCTGGTTGTGGGCCTGGCTCTGGTCGCGCTCATTCTCTACGCGCGCCACAAAATCAACTTCAACTGGGGCGTCTTCGTCCAGCAGTTGAAGCTCGCCGACTGGACGATGATCGCCATCGGCGTCGCCTGCATCTGGTTTGGCTATGTTGTCCGCGCCTTTCGCTGGGTGCTCTTCCTCAAGCCCGTAAAGAAAATCCCGCTCTTCAGCCGCCCATGGTTTGACGTTCTCGGGGCCCAGGTCATCGGCTTTACCGGAGTCGCCCTTCTCGGCCGTCCTGCCGACCTCGTCCGGCCCTACCTCGTCTCCCGGCGCGCAAAGCTCCCGCTGAGCTCGCAGGTTGCGGTTTATGTTGTCGAGCGCATGTTCGATCTTGGCGCTACCGCGCTCATCTTTTCCACCGTGCTCTTCTTCGCGCCCGATCGCGCCACCCTGCCGCATCCCGAAGTGCTGCGTCACATTGCCCTGATTGGCCTGGTCGGAACCCTCACTCTCGCTGTTCTCGCTACCTCCATCCGCCTTAGCGGAGCCGCTGTCGCCGGTGTATCGCAGAAGGTCCTCCGCACACTCTCTGAGGGCCTTGCCGATTCCGTATCTGCCAAAATCCTGGCCTTCCGCGAAGGTCTGGACATGCTGGCTTCGCTGCGCGATGTCGTCTCAGCTCTCCTGCTCTCGCTTTTCATGTGGGGACTCATCACCATCGCCTACTTCGTAACCATCCGCGCCTTTGTCGACTCGCCCCCGCTGCACACCATCAGCCTCGCTTGCTGCCTCGTGCTCATGGCCGCCGGAATGGCCGCCAGCGCCCTGCAGCTTCCTTTCATTGGATGGTTCACTCAGATTGCCGTCCTCGCCGCCGCCATGCAGCAGCTCTTCGCAGCCGCATGGGAGCCGGCCCTCGGCTGCGGCGCGCTCCTGCTCATCGTCACCTTCCTCAGCGTCATCCCCATCGGACTCACCTGGGCGCGCTTCGACCATGTCTCTCTGCGCAAGATCTCCGAGGAAAGTGAAGACGCCGGCGCTCACATCGGCGTTGAATCCCTCACCCCGCCCGCGCCTGCCGCTAAACCCTGATACTGTATTTGGCTCAAACCAAAACAGAGAGCACACAAGTTTGAGTTGAAGATTTGCTCATAGTGTCTTTCTCACCCCGCGCCGCACCACATCCGTCACAACCCCGTAGATCGCGTGGGTGATCCATTCACTTATGCGCTCCTGCGCCGCCTGCTCGTTCTTTCGCGGAACCACTCCCAGCTTCGGGAGCACCGCCTCATGCGTAATCCGGTTCAGGGCCAGGCCAAACGCCGCGCCCTTCCACGCTCCCAGCGTCGGCTCCTCTTCCACCATTGCGCCGTACACCGCTCCCGCCGCCGCACCAAACCCCCAGTTGATTGCGCTTTCCGTCACGCGCCGTTGCTCGTCCGTCAGCGCATGACCCGCCGCACGCTCCACCAGCGCCACACCCGGAGAAACCCTCCCCGGCTCGCGCGGCGGAAAGATCTTCTCGGCCAGAACCTTCGCTCCCGCCCCGACAAGTCCGCCAATCAGCCCCGCTGCCGCGCCCTTCAGCAGCGACCGCTCCGGCTTCCGCTTCTCTATCTTGTCCAGCGCCTTCTCTGCTTCCATCCCGTTCATAGGCAAATAAGATGCAACCAGTCTTGTGTGATAAGCAAGCGCTTGAAGAGATAAAATTTAACAAGTAATGGGACTCGGCCAGAGCTAGAGAGTACCCCTGTTCTTTTCGAGGCCTTCGGTCTTGCAATCCCTCCACCTTTCCCGCATAATCAAAAGACGCGCCTTTTATCCGGCGCACGCATTACCAACCACGGCCGGCAGGCATCAGCGCCGAGCGGTGGGAGACGAGGAAGCATGTCGAGAAAAGCAGGTAAGAATGTCGCGAAGGCGCGCGCGGCTGTCGAACAGCGCCCCTACGCACTCCAGGAAGCGGTTCCGCTCCTGCAAAAAGTTAAATTCGCAAAGTTTGACGAGACCGTGGATCTCACCATGCGTCTCGGAGTCGATCCCCGCCATGCCGACCAGATGGTGCGCGGCACCGTCGTCCTTCCGCACGGTCTGGGCAAGACCAAGCGCGTCGCCGTCGTCACCACCGGCGAGCGCCTCAAGGAGGCTGAAGCCGCCGGCGCAGAATTTGTTGGCAGCGAAGATCTGGTCGAAAAGATCCAGAAGGAAAACTGGACCGACTTTGACGCCCTCATCGCCACGCCCGACATGATGAAGTCCGTCGGCCGTCTCGGCAAAGTGCTCGGTCCTCGCGGTCTCATGCCCAACCCCAAGACCGGCACCGTGACGAACGATGTTACTGCCGCAATCAGGGAAATCAAGGCCGGCAAAATCGAGTTCCGTACGGACAAGACGGCCCTCGTGCATGTCCCCGTGGGCAAGCTCTCCTTTACGGTTGAGAAGTTGATCGAGAACGCGCAGACAGTCATCACCAGCGTGGTTCGCGCCAAGCCTTCCGCCGCCAAGGGCAAGTACATCAAGGGCATCACGCTCAGCTCCACCATGGGGCCGGGAATCCCCCTTGACAGCGCGGTCGCGGAAGCTGCCGCCAAGGCGTAACGAGAATTTCAGGGTTTTGGCCGCCGTCGATTTCGACAGGGCTGGCCGGTAAGGAATCGTAATTATGGCAATCAGCAGGTCAAAGAAGGCAGAGAAGATTGCGTATCTCGCGAAGGAGCTGGAGCACTCCACCAGCGCCATCGTCGGCACCTTCTCCAAGCTCACCGTCGCGCAGGATTACGAGCTGCGCAAGACCGTTCGCGCTGCGGGCGGGCGCTATCGCGTGCTCAAGAACAAGCTCGCCGCGCGCGGCTCCAGGGGAACCAAAATCGAGGCTGCTCTCCAGAACCTCAAGGGCGTCTCCTCGGTCGCCTACACCAGCGGTGACCCGGTCGCTCTTGCCAAGGCGCTCTCAACCTGGGTGGCAGAGAACGCGGAGTTCACCTTCAAGCTGGGCATCATCGACGGCAAGGTCATCAATGTCGAGGAAGTCAAGGCGCTGGCCACACTTCCGGGCAAGGAAGAGATCTTCTCGAAGCTCCTCTTCCTTATCAATGCTCCGGCGCAGCGTCTGGCCACCGTCATCAATGCAACCGGGCGCGATCTGGCCGTCGTTCTCGGTCAGGGCGTCGAGAAGGAAAAGTTCGCAGCAGCGAGCTAGGGTGAATGGCGGAGCGAGCGCCGGATTGCGCGAGCAAAGCCAGAGGGCGAGAGCGGGTTACCGCGAAGCCCTCGAATCAGGATTCGCCGCGGCAGCGGCCTGAAGGGTGCCACGTCTGGGCACATCGGAAACTTCAGGGCGCGGGCGGGCGGCAACCGGAGAAATCCGGCAGGCAATAAAAAATTTAGTTTCAGTTGGAGAAAAACATGGCGGATTTACAGCAGTTGGAAGATCAGATCGTTGGGCTCAGCCTTCTGGATGCGGCGGCCCTGGTGAAGAAGCTCGAAGAGCGCCTCGGCGTCTCCGCGGCGGCAGCGGCCCCGGTCGTTGTTGCCGGCGGTGCGGCGGCAGGCGCGGCTGCCCCGGCGGCTGCAGAGCAGACCGAGTTCACCGTCATCCTCAAGGATGCCGGCGCGAACAAGATCAATACCATCAAGGCAGTACGCGAAGTCACCTCACTTGGCCTCAAGGAAGCCAAGGACCTGGTCGACGGCGCTCCCAAGCCCTTGAAGGAGAACATCAGCAAGGACGACGCCGAGGCCATCAGGAAGAAGTTCGAAGGCGTCGCGACGGTCGAAGTCAAGTAGTTTTTCGGCCGGCCCGGCTTTTGCCATCCCTTCGCGGGAGATTCCCGTTTTGGGGCGTTGAAAGCAAGTTGCATGCCAAAGCGGAACGCGCTATTCTATTAGCTGTGCGTTCCGCTCGGCTGTCTTTGTGGGGTCGGGTAGGAACAAGAACTCTGCGCCTCGTCTCCGGCAATCCGGCAACCTTCTCAGGCTCAATGTTTTAATGGCCTGACAGTTTGCATGCCGGCATAACGGCGCAAACAAATTTCTTCCGGTAGAGTGCTACCGGCGTAACTGCAGGATACAAGGCGGGCCTGTGGATACGAAAGCGAATCGGTTGTAGGGCGGCGAATACGCGGTTAGGGAATCGGCGGGAACTTAACATTCTGTCACGTTTTAGTGCACAACCCGATTGTGGCGCTCGTGAGGCTTCTTGTCTCTGCGGGCGTTTTCGCGTTGTGGCAGCAGATCGTCCCGTTTTTCTCCGTGCTTCGCGTACCCTCCTTTCCGGTCCTGCCCAATGTAGCTTTTCCCCGGCGCTTTAAGTCGCCGGCCTCCCGCTGGAGTCTTCTTCAGTCTCCGGCAGGAGTTGTCTCGAACCAAAGCGGAAGACTACGCCCTGCGTCGTCTCCCGCGCAAGTAAATTTCCGGCGCACTCAACCTTAGTTTGGCCGAGCGCCGGTACAAAAAGCGAGACGTTTTCTCCGGACGGGGCGGGGAAGATGAGCATCGCGCCAGCACCACCAGGGGATTCCGCGTGACTCGGGCGGCATCTTCTTTTCCGGATCATCGGAACCTCGTATCGACGAGTCTTGAGGAGTGAAGCATGCCGAACGAGAACCGCGCCCTTCGCAGCCGTCTCGATTTTTCAAAGATTCCGACATCGATCCAGATCCCCAACCTCATTGAGGTGCAGCGCCGCTCCTACGAGCGCTTCCTGCAAATGGACAAGCTGCCCTCCGAACGTGAAGACAACGGTCTGCAGTCCGTCTTCACCTCCGTGTTTCCCATTACCGACTTCCGCAACATCTCCCAGCTCGACTTCGTCGACTACTCCATCGGCAACTGGGAATGCAAGTGCGGACACCTCAAGGGCCTTCACCACCTCCGCACCGCCTGTGTGAACTGCGGCAACATGGTCATCACTGACCCGTTCCACCCCGGCGACGTTCTCTGCTCCAAGTGCGGAACCTACAACAAGAACACGCCCGACTTCTGTAACAAGTGCGGCGACCCCGTCGGTCTGCAGCTCAAGTACGACCAGGCTGAGTGCGAAGAGCGCGGCATGACCTACTCTGCCCCGCTCAAGGTCACCGTCCGCCTCACCATTTATGACAAGGACCCGGAGACCGGCGCCAAGACCATCCGCGACATCAAGGAGCAGGAAGTCTTCTTCGGCGACATCCCGCTCATGACGCAGAACGGCACCTTCATCGTCAACGGGACCGAGCGCGTCATCGTCTCCCAGCTCCATCGTTCACCCGGCGTCTTCTTTGAGACGGCGAACGCCCGCACCTATTTCTTGGGCAAAATCATCCCTTACCGCGGCTCCTGGGTCGAGTTTGAGTACGACCAGAAGAACATCCTCTACGTCCGCATTGACCGCAAGCGTAAATTCCTCGGCACCATCTTCCTGCGCGCTCTCGGCCTCAAGTCCGACGAGGAGATCCTCAAGACCTTCTACACCGTCGACAAGATCAACCTGAAGGACGGAAAGCTCTTCTGGGCTCTCGATGAGAACGCCGAAAAGCCGACTCACCTGCTCGGCGTCAAGCCGGCGCACGCCGTCGTGCACAAAGGCGAGGAGATCGCGCACTCCGGACGCAAGATCACTCCGTCCATCCTCAAGGCCCTGCGCGCTGCAAAGCTCCACGAGGTGGAGGTTGAACCTGCCGAGCTCGACGGCGCCATCACCGCTGCAGACATCGTTGACACCACCACCGGCGAAATCTTCCTCGAGGCCAATCAGGAGCTCACCGCCGACAAGCTCCAGAAGCTTGTGAACAGCGGCGTCGCCTCGGTCGAGGTCTTCTTCCCCGAGCGCGACGATGTGGGCAACATCATCACCAACACCCTCCGCCGCGACTCGGTGCGCAAGCCAGAAGAGGCGCTCATCGAGATCTACCGCAAGCTGCGTCCCGGTGATCCGCCCACCCTCGACACCGCGACCGCGCTCTTTGAAGGCATGTTCTTCGACCCGCGCAAGTACGACTTCTCGCGCGTGGGGCGCTTGAAGTTCAACATCAAGCTTTACGAGAACGCGGACGCCTCGCCGCTCGACCACCGCACCCTTACGCCTGAGGACTTCTACGGGACCATCCGCTACCTCCTCAAGCTGCGCAAGAACATCGGCGTCGTGGACGACATCGACCACCTCGGCAACCGCCGTGTGCGCGCCGTCGGCGAGCTCATGGAGAACCAGTTCCGCATCGGCCTCGTCCGCATGGAGCGCGCCATCAAGGAAAAGATGAGCGTCTACCAGGAGATGTCCACGGCCATGCCGCACGACCTCATCAACGCCAAGCCGGTCATGGCCGCCATCCGCGAGTTCTTCGGCTCCTCGCAGCTCTCGCAGTTCATGGACCAGACCAACCCACTTTCGGAGATCACCCACAAGCGCCGTCTCTCCGCGCTCGGGCCGGGTGGCCTGTCGCGCGAGCGCGCCGGGTTCGAGGTTCGCGACGTCCATCCCACGCACTACGGACGTATCTGCCCCATCGAAACGCCGGAAGGTCCGAACATCGGCCTCATCAGCTCGCTGTCCTGCTTTGCGCGCATCAACGAATACGGCTTTATTGAGTCTCCGTACCGTCGCGTGGCCAATGGTCGCGTGCTCGACTACGTGCAGATCTCCAACTCCGGCGAAAGCGGTCTCCGTGTGGGCGACCACATCGAGAAGTCCGAGGCGCACAAGCTCAACAACCAGCTTAAGAAGGAGAAGAAGCGTCAAATCGAGTCCGAGCCGTTCTCCTTCTATCTGTCCGCTTGGGAAGAGGACCGGCACACCATCGCGCAGGCCAACATCGACCTCGACGAAAAGGGCAACATTACCGACGAGCTGGTCAACGCCCGCCGTCAGGGTAACTTTGTTCTCGTCGATAGGTCTGAGGTGGACTACGTTGACGTAAGCCCCAAGCAGCTCGTTTCGGTCGCTGCCTCGCTCGTGCCCTTCCTTGAGCATGACGACGCAAACCGCGCGCTCATGGGAGCAAACATGCAGCGCCAGTCCGTGCCTCTGCTCGTGTCCGAGGCTCCTCTGGTTGGCACCGGCATGGAAGGCGTCACCGCCCGCGACTCCGGAGCCGTCATCCTTGCCCGCCGTAACGGCATCGTCGATTCGGTCGACTCCGAGCGCATCATCGTGCGCGTCGAAGGCGAACATCACCCCACGCAGATGTCGCGCGAGGTCGGCTCCGACATCTACCAGCTCATCAAGTTCAAGCGCTCCAACCAGAACACCTGCATCAACCAGAAGCCGATCGTCCACCAGGGCGACCGCGTGGTCAAGGGACAGGTCATCGCCGACGGCCCCTGCACCGAGCAGGGCGAACTCGGACTCGGGCGCAATGTGCTGGTCGGCTTCATGCCTTGGCGCGGCTATAACTTTGAGGACGCCATCCTCATCTCGGAAAAGCTGGTCCGCGAGGACTACTACACCTCCGTCCACATTGAGGAGTTCGAGATCGAGGCCCGCGACACCAAGCTCGGCCCCGAAGAGATCACCCGCGATATCCCCAACGTCAGCGAGCATGCGCTGCGCGATCTTGACGAGAGCGGCATCATCCGCATCGGCGCCAAGATCAAGCACAACGACATTCTCGTCGGCAAGGTGACTCCAAAGGGCGAAACCCAGCTGACGCCGGAAGAGAAGCTGCTCCGCGCCATCTTCGGCGAGAAGGCTGGCGACGTCCGCGACGCCTCGCTTACATGCCCTCCGGGCATTGAAGGCACCGTCGTCGACGTCCGCATTTTCTCCCGCAAGGGTCAGGAAAAGGACGAGCGCGCCAAGCAGATTGAGACCGAGCAGATCTCTCAGCTTGAGAAGAACCTGGCTGACGAAATCCGAATCCTCACCGACGAGCGCCTCAAGCGCCTGGAAGCGATCCTGGGTGACAAGGAAGTGCTGGCCGACCTGCACGACGAGCGCACCAACAAGCGCCTCCTCGTTAAGGGAGCCATTCTTGACCGTGACGCCATCGAGCGCATCTCGACCAAGAACCTCAAGCGCATCCGCTACGCCGACAAAGACCCGCGCGTCAACGAGCAGATCGACGAAATCGAAGAGATGACCTCGCGTCAGATCGACGTTCTCCGCAAGATCACCAATGAGCGCATCGGCAAATTGCAGAAGGGCGATGAGCTGGCCCCCGGCGTCATCAAGCTGGTCAAGGTCTACGTCGCCATGAAGCGCAAGCTCTCCGTGGGCGACAAGATGGCCGGTCGCCACGGCAACAAGGGCGTCATTTCACGCATCCTGCCCGAAGAGGACATGCCTTACCTGCCCGACGGCACTCCGGTTGAGATCATCCTCAACCCGCTCGGCGTGCCTTCCCGTATGAACGTGGGTCAGATTCTTGAAACCCACCTCGGCTGGGCCGCGCACGAGCTCGGCAAGCAGGTCGCGGAACTGGTTAAGAAGCATCAGGACGCCACCGAAGTCCGCAAGGTCTTCCAGGAGCGTTTCGCCGGCACCGCCGTTTTGCGCCAGCTCATGGATCTTGACGACGATCAGGTGCTTCGCGTCGGCCTCGGCATGGATCGTGGCGTCTGGTTCGGCACCGCGGTCTTCGACGGCGCGCGGGAAACCGAAATCAAGGCCCTGCTCGAGTCCGCGGGATTGCCCACTTCCGGCAAAACGGTTCTGTACGACGGCATGACCGGCGACCAGTTTGAGCAGCCTGTAACCGTTGGCTACATCTACATGCTCAAGCTCTCGCACCTGGTCGACGACAAGATCCACGCCCGCTCTATCGGGCCGTACTCGCTCATCACCCAGCAGCCGCTGGGCGGCAAGGCGCAGTTCGGTGGACAGCGCTTCGGAGAAATGGAAGTCTGGGCCCTCGAAGCCTACGGCGCAGCCTACATTCTCCAGGAGCTGCTCACCGCCAAGTCTGACGATGTCTATGGCCGCACCAAAATCTATGAGGCCATCGTCAAGGGCGAGGCAGCCATCGAGCCCGGCGTGCCCGAGTCGTTCAACGTGCTTATCCGCGAGCTGCAATCGCTCTGCCTTGACGTGGAGCTCATCAAGATGACCGGCAGCGGCGAAGCCAAAAAGCTTCCCCTGCCGACCGTCGCAGCCGCCGACTGACAGCAGCCGCCCGCTTCTTAAAGAAGCGGGTGGCCGCGCAAAAAGTTTGAGCGGCCTTCAGGAAACATCGAAGGCCGCAGGCAAAGAACTGAAGTAAACCGCAGCGCAAAAACCATTGGCTAATGGCGATTGGCTGCAAGGAGGAACACCTTGTACCGTTCCAGTCCATTTGAACTGACCAGCCCGATCACCGACTTCGACGCCATCCGCATCCAGCTCGCGTCTCCTGAAAAGATTCGCAGCTGGTCCCATGGCGAGGTCACCAAACCGGAGACCATCAACTACCGCACCTTCAAGCCTGAGCGCGACGGCCTCTTCTGCGCCCGCATCTTCGGCCCTACCCAGGACTGGGAGTGCCTCTGCGGCAAGTACAAGCGCATGAAGCATCGCGGCGTCATCTGCGACAAGTGCGGCGTTGAAGTCACCGTCTCCAAGGTCCGCCGTGAGCGTCTCGGCCACATCGAGCTCGCCTCGCCCTGCTCGCACGTGTGGTTCTTCAAGGGCCTGCCTTCGCGTATCGGCCACCTGCTTGATATCTCCCTCCGCGACCTCGAGAGCGTGCTCTATTTCGAGAGCTACGTCGTCGTCGATCCCGGCGACGCGCCTGTCAAGGAGCGCGAGATCATCAAGGACGAGACCCGCTTCCGCGAGCTCGACGCACAGTACCGCCCCGCCGGCTTCAAGGGCATGATGGGCGCCGAGGCCATCAAGGAGCTGCTCAAGCGCGTCGATGTCGAAGAGCTTTCGACCGAGCTGCGCGAGCGCATGAAGGCCGAGACCTCGCTCCAGAAGCGCCTCAAGTACTCCAAGCGTCTCAAAGTCGTTGAGGCCTTCCGCAAGTCCGGCAACAAGCCGCAGTGGATGATCCTCGACGTCATCCCGGTCATTCCGCCTGAGCTGCGCCCGCTCGTGCCTCTCGACGGCGGCCGCTTCGCCACCTCGGACCTCAACGACCTCTATCGTCGCGTCATCAACCGCAACAACCGCCTCAAGAAGCTCATGGACCTCCATGCGCCTGAGGTCATCGTGCGCAACGAAAAGCGCATGCTGCAGGAAGCCGTCGACGCCCTCTTCGACAACGGACGCCGCGGCCGCGTGCTGCGCGGAGCCAACAACCGCCCGCTCAAATCACTGTCCGACACGCTCAAGGGCAAGCAGGGCCGCTTCCGCCAGAACCTGCTCGGCAAGCGTGTTGACTACTCCGGCCGTTCGGTCATCGTTGTCGGCCCTGAGCTCAAGCTGCACCAGTGCGGCCTGCCCAAAAAGATGGCGCTCGAGCTCTTCAAGCCCTTCATCTATCACCGCCTTGAGCAGACCGGACACTGCACCACCATCAAGCAGGCCAAGGAAATGGTCGAGCTGCAGGAGCCGATCGTATGGGACATCCTTGAGGAAGTCATCAAGGACCACCCCGTACTGCTCAACCGCGCTCCAACCCTGCACCGCCTCGGCATCCAGGCCTTTGAGCCGGTCCTTGTCGAAGGCAAAGCCATCAAAATCCATCCGCTCGTCTGCACCGCCTTCAACGCGGACTTCGACGGCGACCAGATGGCAGTCCACATCCCGCTCTCGCCGGAAGCCCAGGTTGAGGCCAGCGTGCTCATGCTCGCTTCGCACAACATCCTGTCCCCGGCATCGGGTCAGCCTATCACTGTGCCTACGCAGGACATGGTGCTCGGCCTTTACTACCTCACCAAGGCCAAGGCCGGAGCCAGGGGTGAAGGCCGCGTCTTCGCCAACATTGAAGAAGTGCTCATGGCGCTCGAAGCCAGGGAGCTTGAGACGCTCACGCCCATTCGTCTGCGCTACACCGGTCCTGTCCTCGACATGACCACCGCCTACGACGATCAGGACATCACCCACACCGAGCCGACCGAGTACGACAAGCAGTTCATCTCGACCACCGTGGGCCGCGCCATCCTGAACGATGCGCTTCCCGAGGGCATGCCCTACATCAACGGCCTGCTCAAGAAGAAGGGCATCGGCCAGCTCGTCAACTACTGCTACCTCAACCTCGGCCTTGAGATCACCGTCAAGATGCTCGACCGCATCAAGGAGCTTGGCTTCCACTACGCCACCCGCTCCGGCCTGTCCGTCGGCCTCGATGACATGGTCATCCCGGAGACCAAGTACCCCGTTGTGCGCGACGCGGAAAAACAGCGCTTCGCCGTGCAGCAGCAGTATCTTGATGGCGCCATCACCAACGGCGAGCGCAACAACAAGGTCATTCAGCTCTGGTCTGCAGTCACTGAGAAGGTTGCCGACGAAATGTTCGACAACATGAAGAAGGCTGACAAGGCCGGGGTCATGAACCCGGTCTACATCATGGCCGACTCCGGCGCCCGCGGATCAAAGCAGCAGATCCGTCAGCTCTCCGGCATGCGCGGCCTCATGGCCAAGCCTTCGGGCGAAATCATTGAGACCCCCATCACGGCCAATTTCCGTGAAGGGCTTACCGTGCTCGAGTACTTCATCTCCACGCACGGCGCGCGTAAGGGCCTTGCTGACACCGCTCTGAAGACCGCCGACTCCGGCTATCTCACCCGCCGTCTCGTGGACGTGGCGCAGGACGTCATCGTCACCGAGCGTGACTGCCGTACCGTCGAAGGCATCTACGTGACTCCCATCGTTGAATCCGGCGAGATCATCGAGCCGCTGCGCGACCGCATCATCGGCCGCGTCTCGCTTGAGAAGCTCAAGGACTTCGAGGGCAACGTCATCGTCGACGTCAACCAGGAGATCAACGAGGAGCTGGCCTCGGCCATCCAGGCTGCCGGCATCGAGCGCGTCAAGATTCGCTCCGTGCTCACCTGCGAGTCCCGCCGCGGCGTCTGCGTCCTCTGCTATGGCCGCAACCTCGGCTCCGGACGCATGGTTGAGCTTGGTGAGGCCGTCGGTGTCATCGGCGCGCAGTCCATCGGCGAGCCGGGCACGCAGCTCACCATGCGTACCTTCCACATCGGTGGAACCGCGTCGCGTGTCTCTGAGCAGTCGCGCCTCGACGCCCGCAACAACGGGACCGTGCGCTTCGTCAACCTCGCCACCGTGCGCTCCAAGCAGGGTGACCTCGTTGCCATGAACCGCTCCGGAGCCGTCGCCGTCATCGACGAACGCGGCCGCGAGAAGGAGCGCTACCAGATCGTCTACGGCGCCAAGCTCAAGGTCGAGGAAGGCGCTGCCGTCCAGGTCGGTCAGGCGCTTGCCGAGTGGGATCCTTACACCTTCGCCATCCTCACCGAAATCGGTGGCACGGCGCAGTTCAAGGACCTGCAGGAAGGCATCACGCTCAACGAAGAAGTCGATGAAGTCACCGGCCTCTCGCGTCTCGTGGTTGCGGAAGCAGCCGACGAAAAGCGCCAACCGGCCATCATCGTCAAGGGCCCCAAGGCCAGCAAGCGTTACCTCATGCCCTCCCGCGCTCACCTTATGATCCAGGACGGGGACGAGGTGTTCCCCGGCGACATCCTTGCCAAGATCCCGCGCGAAACCACGCGCACCAAGGACATCACCGGTGGTCTGCCCCGCGTCGTTGAGCTCTTCGAGGCCCGCAAGCCGCGCGAAACCGCCATCATCTCTGAGATTGACGGCGTCGTGAAGTTCGGCGAAGTCTCCAAGGGCCAGCGCAAAATTTACGTCACCGCCGACAACGGAGAAGAGAAGGAATACTCCGTGCCGCGCGGCATCCACGTCAACGTGCAGGAGGGCGAGCGCCTCAAGGCCGGCGAGCCTCTCATGGACGGGCCCCTCAACCCGCACGACATTCTTGCCGTGCTCGGTGAAAAGGAGCTGCAGGCTTACCTGGTCAACGAAATCCAGGAAGTCTACCGCCTCCAGGGCGTGGCCATCTCTGACAAGCACATTGAAACCATCGTCCGGCAGATGCTCCGCTGGGTGAAGATCGAAGACGTAGGCGACACCAACTTCCTGCTCGAACAGCAGGTGGACAAGTTCCGCTTCCGTTCCGAGAACGAGCGCGTGATCGCTGAAGGAGGACGCCCGGCCATCGGCCGTCCGCTCCTGCTCGGCATCACCAAGGCCTCGCTCTCCACTGACAGCTTCATCTCCGCGGCCAGCTTCCAGGAGACCACGCGCGTGCTCACTGAAGCCTCCATCAACGGGGCCATCGACAACCTGCGCGGCCTCAAGGAGAACGTCATCGTCGGCCGTCTCATCCCCGCCGGTACGGGCATGGAGTATTACCGCAACATCCAGCTCTCACCCGAGCTCGAAGCGGCGGCCCAGCGCGTCCAGCAGGAAGTCCAGACCGCCTACGAGGAAGCCGAGCGCGAACTGGAAATGATGCGCCAGGAAGGCGAAGCCGAAGAAATGGCCGCCTCCGAGTAACGCATACCAACTCAAACCAAAAGCCCGGCCTCGCGCCGGGCTTTCTATTTCTCAAATTAGGGCTCCGCTGTTACGCTGTCTGAGACTTAAACTGCGTTCGCATTCGCTATGGCGTACTTGAATAAGGATGAGGTTGTGGCCATGCTAAAAGAGCGTCGCCACCACGAAGTTATCGAAGACCACCTGATTACGGGCCTGCCGTTCGTTTTCCAAGCAGAAGAAGCGGCATACGAAGTTTTCCGAAATACTCTCGGAGATCATCTGCGAACACCACCCGAGGACATCTCAATCATAGGCAGCGCGAGGCTCGGCTTCAGTCTTAGTCCTGAGAAATTCGGCGCAGCCTTCTCATCTTCATCTGACATCGATACTGTCGTTGTCAATTCTCAGATGTTTGACGTTGCATGGCTGCAACTATCTAGAATCGGCCGCAAGAGACTCTCTCTGCCAGAAAAAGTACAGACAGCGTTCAAGGCCCATAAAGGGAACAACCTCTTCTTCGGGTTCATTGAACCAAACCGGCTTCCCGGAATCGTAACGCTCTCGAATCATTGGTTCAGAACGTTTCAAGGGCTCGGACGGGTCCCCAGCCTTTCAAAATTCCTGATCCAAGGACGGCTCTATCGAACATGGGACCACGTAAAGACGCACCAGCTTTACACATTGGAATGCATTACAGATAAATTTAAGCTTTAGTGGGTGAGAGATGAAATATAACGCAAGTCAGCAGACGCTAGCGTGGTTCAAAGATCGATATTTGGAAGGGACACTAGAGATTAGGCCTCCCTACCAACGCCGCCCCGTTTGGACAATACGGCAAAAATCCAACCTTATTGAATCAATCCTTCTAAAGCTCCCGGTGCCGGAAATCTATGTTCACACAGTCACCTCTGAAGAGGGTGAAACAACATACGCCGTCGTTGACGGCCAACAGCGTGTGAGGGCAATACTCCAATTCATTGGAATCGATAAGGATGCGGCAGAGGAAGATGACAATAAATTCTCCTTAGAAGAGCTGTCTAACGATTCGAAATGGAGAAACACGGCATTCGACGATTTGACTGCGGAGCAGAAGAAGCAGTTTTTTGGTCATCAACTGGCTGTGAGGTTCCTGACAGACTCCACGGAAGAAGAAGTACGCGACTTATTTCGCCGCCTCAATACTTATTTAACGAAACTCAATGATCAAGAATTGCGAAACGCGACGTATTCCGGGCCGCTGATTCAACTGGTGGCTGAATTAGCCGATGACGACTTTTGGGCTGAAAACGGCATTGTCTCGGCAGCGTTAATTCGGCGAATGAAGGATATGGAGTTCGTGAGTGAGCTGATTTTCGGCATTATGGATGGACCGCAGGGCAGCTCGGGAAAAATTATTGATGAATACTATTTCCAACTTGAGCCATATGATGAGGAATTTCCAGGCCAAAAGACTACGAAGCGTATCTATCTACGAACGTTATCGACAATTAAGGGTCTGTTTCCAGACATTCGAAAAACGCGATGGAAAAATCGAACAGATTTTTACACGCTGTTCGTTGTCATCGGTGAAATTTTGAAAGGAAATGTACTTCCACCATCGCAGCAGCCAGCGACCAAAAAGGCACTCACGGCCTTCGCGAACGAAGTTGACGAGTGGATCGGCGACAACAATTCAAAAGTCTCGAAAGGGGCTGCTGATTACGCCCGAAACGCGATTAAGGGGAGCAGTGATCGATCTCGACGAGTCATACGGCATGAAGCTCTTATGAAGGCGGTAAAGGGAAATTTCAGGCCAATATCGAAAGCGAAAAGGATAGGCGGGTAGTCCAGGTCTGAAGAACATAGAGAACGTTGAAACGTCATGCTTCGCTCTTGAGACCGGGGTACGATCGAATCCCCACTTACCAACCTCTCGCCTCGCGCCTGCGAGGCCCGGTAGAAGCACCGGGCTTTAGCCCGGTGAATAAGCCCCGTCAAATAGGAGGGGCTTTAGCCCCGGCCCCCGGTCTCGCCTTTGAGACCGGGGAGAGAGGAGTCTCACTCCGCGGCGCGGTTTGAACCGCGGTACACTCTCGGTCTATGGAACCTTTAGGCAAGAAGGAGACGAGACGCAGCGTCGCCTACTGGGTAGCAACCGCCCTGCTTGAGTTTGAGCTTGTTTTGGGAGGGATATGGGATGTTTTGCAGTTGCCCCAAGCTCGAGGAGTTGTTGTACGGCTGGGCTACCCCGGCTATTTCCTCGTCATTCTGGGCACCTGGAAGCTCCTCGGGGCTGTGGCGTTGGCAGTTCCACGATTTCCCCGACTCAAGGAATGGGCCTACGCCGGCGTAGTGTTCGACTTCACAGGCGCGATTGCCTCGCAACTGGCCTCACGTCAGATTGATGTCGGCCCGCTGATATATCTGATAGCGATGTTGGGCATTACAGCAGCCTCATGGGCGCTCCGCCCGCCCTCGCGCCGGGATTTCCCCCGGGCCTCACTTTAATTGAGATTTTGCGGTCAATCGGGCGTTTGATCTGGGGAACTTGATTCGGCCGGGAGATTCTGAAAACCTCTGCCCATCACCCTTGCCGCTTGTCAAGAGCAAGATTGCGTAACATACTTATTTACATCAGCCTACAAATGCATTTGAATCATCCCAACCTGCTACACTGGAAATAGAGAGGAAATCGATTCCCCTCTATGAGACGCAGATCACTGCGTCTCTTGTCATTTCGGAAACCCGAGTCCATAACCCCTTTATTTAGACCATAATACGTGTAACATGCGTAGAATGAGCGGCGTGGCGCGCAAACCCCCGTAAACACAATAGAATCACAAGCTTAATTTTCTGCCATGGCGCACGCCAGAGGCCAAACTGGCCCGCGGAATTGCACCGCGGATCGCTGCGCCCCACAAGTCGGAATATGCACTGTACCTAATCTACGCACCAAAATAGAATTCAGTGCATAATAACAATATGAGAACCAGAGCCAATATCCACCTCGACAATGATGCATACGATTTTGCGTACGCCTATGCCCATGCCAAGGGCATCCCGTTAGGCGCCGCCGTCAGCGAGCTCATCCGCCGCGCCGAGCAATCGCCTGAGCCGCCGTCATCCCGCCTCAAGAGGGACCCTCACGGCTTTCTCGTACTGGCAAAGACTGGCAGAGTCGTTACCCCAGAAATGGTCAAAGAATCTTCAGAGGACGATCTTGACTGAATCGCCGTGCTATTTACTGGACGTGAATGTTCTGATTGCTCTTCTCGACGAAGACCATATACATCATCAGGTCGTAATGGACTGGTTTGTCGTCCCCGATCGTCAATGGGCCATTTGCCCCTGGAGCGAAGCCGGCTTCCTTCGCCATGCCACTCGTACAGGTAAGGGGAAAGCTACTTTCAGCGACGCCACAGCAGCATTGGAGAATCTCGCCAGCTACCCGGGCTATCACTACCACCCCATCGCCCACAGCTGGAGCACTCTGACCAGACCCTTCTTCCACCGCCTGCACGGCCACAAGCAAGTCACGGATGCCTGGTTGCTTGGCATGGCCATTCAGGACGGATTGGTGCTCGCTACCTTCGACCAGGCAATTCTCCACATGGCCGGAGACTATAAGTCCCATGTACTCCTTCTGCCGGGTTCATAATCGAAGCAGGAGCAGCCGGCCTTATGCCCATAACTCTTACTCTCGATCCCTCCACCACTGCCCGCCTCCAGCAACTGGCCGACTCGCGCCATCAGTCGCCGGAAGCCATCCTCCACGAAGCTCTCAGCCAGTATCTCGACCGGCAGACAACCGCCGCGGCACCCTCGCCCGAAGGCAGGCAATACCCCTCCCGCCATCCCGTCGGCGGAATCATAACTCCTGTGTAATGTATGAGGTAGAAAAAATAAGCAGAATCAGCCCTACATCAGCCGCCGCCGAACCATGTCCAGCGCTGTCTGCGCCGCGTAGCTCCTCACTCGACTCCGATCGCCCGTGAACCGCCGCTCCACCACGTCCGTAGTTTTCCCATCGCTCACGCTGATGTAGACCAGCCCGACCGGCTTCTCCTCAGTCCCGCCCGTCGGCCCGGCAATCCCCGTCACGCCCACGCCCAGCGTCGTATCGCACCGCTCCCGAATCCCCTCCGCCAGCGCCTCCGCGGTTTCCTTGCTTACCGCCCCATGCCGCTCCAGCACCGACGGCGGCACGTCCGCAAACTCCATCTTCAGCTCGTTCGAGTAAACCACCGCTCCACCATAGAACGACCGCGAGCTGCCGCTGATGCTCGTCAGCCGCTCGGCAACCAGCCCTCCCGTGCAGCTTTCCGCCACTGACAGAGTCGCGCCCTTCATCTCCAGGTAGTAAAGAACAATCTGCTCCAGCGACTCCCCGTGCGACGAATAAACAAAGTCGTCCAGCTCCTCTTCAATCCGGCTGGCCAGCGCATCCACCCGCGCCTGCGCCATATCCATCGCTGTCTTGCCGCATATCAGATTGATCTGGATGTCCCCAAGATGCGCCAGAATCGTCGTCTCAACGTCCGTGAACTGCTTGTAGATGGGCGCTATCCGCGCGTCCGCCTGCGATTCCGGGATCAGCGCCGCCTTCAGCACCCGGGTCGCAATAAACCGTCGCGGCAGCGCCGCCTGCAGCCGCGGTATGCATTCCGCTTCGAACATTGACTCCAGCTCCGACGGAGGTCCCGGCAGCAGCATCACCAGCTTGCGATGCGTCCCATACACCGTATCCAGCCACTGCCCCGGCGCCGATCCCTTCGGGTTCTCCAGAATCTCCGCGCCTTCAAGCACATCCGCCTGCTTCTCGTTGTTGCGGGGCATCGTCACGCGCTGCTGGGCCGCGCGCGCATACATCTGCGCGATCAGGTCATGATTCCGCTTGATCTCTATCTTCAGCGCCTCGGCTGCGGCCTCGCGCGTCAGGTCGTCTTCCGTCGGCCCCAGCCCGCCCATCACCACAATTACGTCTGTCCGCCGCACAGCGTTCCTGATCGCGTCAACCAGATGCTTCGGTCTGTCCCCAACAATGGTCTTGAACGCAACAGAGACGCCCAGTGTATTCAGCCGTTCGGTCACGAACAGCGAATTGGTGTCCTGCCGCCATGGAGTCAGCATTTCTGAACCGATGGCGATAATTTCTGCGTTCATTTAGTTAGTGGTCCGGTGCGGCTCAGGGCCGGTATGGGCCTGTCATGCAACCGGCTAAACCACGCGCCAGCCCTCCACGCCCAGAGCAACATCATAAACGCTGGTTGCAGTCGCCACGAGTACGTTTCCTCCCGGCACGAACGCCAGTCCCACAATGCCCGATCCGGCAATCGCCAGCGATACCTCACCCGCCTGAGAAATGCGCACCACGCCGCGCCGGCCATTGAGCGAGGCCGCCACATAAATGGCTCCGGAAATGTCTACCGCCAGTCCCTGCGGGCGCCCCAACCCGCGATACAGAACCGTTGTATCTCCATTGCGGTCAATTGCATACACGCTCTCGTAGCTTGAGGTCGTCGGACCTGTCACATACAGGGTGCCGTCAATTCCAAACGCCAGATGGTAAGCAGCCACGCTCGGCTCGAGGGTCGCAAACACAAAGATTTGCCGGTCCGGAGCGATCTTGAAAATCGTCCCGCTGCGGTCACCTACATATAGGTTATGGTCAGCGTCAAAGGCAATGCCCGTCGCAATCCCCATTCCTTCCGCATAGACCTTCGCGGCTCCGGCGGGCGTAACCTGGTAAACCGTACCTTCCTGCCGCGACGATACGTACAGGTTCCCGTCTTCGTCCACCGCCAGCCCTGTGGCATTCATAATGCCGCTCAGGAACGGACGCATCTCTCCATTGCGCTCAATGCGGAACACTGACACCGGCGTCTCCTGCCCGCGCGAGCCCGAGAGCGTCACATACATATTTCCTGCGGCATCCACTGCTGGATTCGCGACCGCGTGCACGCCCGTCGCCAGCATCGTAGCTACTTCCACCTTCACCGCATTGCTCTGCGCGCCATTTTGCAGAATCCGGAGGTTCCCACCGACTGCTTCTTCCGGAACCTGCAGCAGCAAGCGGCGGGTGCGGCTTATCAGTACCGGAGCCGCCAGGTCGCCCAGCATCGCCACAGGCCTGCGAAACGAGACCGGGCCCAGGTTTGCGCCTTGCACCTCAACCGCGCCGCCCGGCAGCGCCGCATTCGGCTCGACGGCGTCAATGCGCGGCGCGTGTCCCAACTCGGGTTTGAGCAAAGAAGGCATTTCTCTCTACCACCAATGGTGCACAACAAGGCCCAAAAGAAGTGCGTAAAGCCCGGCACCCACGTCATCCATCATGATACCCACTCCGCCGTGTAACCGCTCAAGCTGCCGTACCGGCGGCGGCTTCAGAATGTCAAAAACCCGGAACAACGCCAGCGCCAGCACAGCATGCCCGATGTCGGGCGGAGCAAACATCAGCGCCACAAGCTGTCCCGCAACCTCATCGATCACCACAAAGCCGGGGTCCTGCCTGCCGCTCTCTCGCTCAACAATTCCCGCTGCCGGAATCCCGATGACCGTTGCCGCCACAGCTGCAATCAGCGTCCCCACCACCAGCCAGGTCGTGCCCGGGTGCGTCACCCGTACCGCTACATACCAGACGGCCGCTGTTACCAGTGCTGCCCACGTTCCCGGTCCGCCCGGCAAATGACCAATGCCGAAAAACGTACCTACGACCCACGCCCAGCCGGTCTTTGCCTGCTCTCTGTTCGTCATCTCTTAGCTTGCTTCTGGGTCGTCATCATCGTCTTCTCTGGGTCTGCGGCTTACTTCTTGCAATCCCTCCAGCACCTCGGGATCCAGAACCGGCGACGATATTCGATACGCTCCGCTCGCCCATTTGCCCAGGTCAATCATCCGGCAGCGGTCGCTGCAGAAAGGGAAGTATTCATCGTCCTTTGTCACCAGCGTACGGCATGTCGGGCACCGCAGCGCCTTGTTCGCACACATCGCACTTACTCCCTGATCACGCGCGCCACAACGTCATAGTCGTGCGCCTCGGTAATCTCGCAACGGTAAAAGCGTCCCGCAGTCAGCTCTTCATTTGGGCCAAAGTCGTTGATGTACACCGTGCCGTCGATCTCCGGAGCATGCATCTGCGAACGGCCCTCCCACAGCAGCGGAGTCTCTTCACTCTCACCCTCCACCAGCACCTCGACTTCGCGGCCCACCCACTCCACTTTGGCTTTCCTGCTGATCCGCTGCTGAATTTCCATCAGTTTGCGCTTCCGCCGTTCAATCGTCCTTGCCGGAACCTTGGCTTCCAGCCCGTAGGCCTTCGACCCCTCTTCATCCGAATATCCAAACACACCCAGCCAGTCGAACTTCGCCTCGCGCACAAAATCGCACAGCGTCTCAAAGTCCTCTTCCGTCTCGCCTGGAAAGCCGACAATAAATGACGTCCGCAGCGCAATCCCCGGAACCTCTGCGCGGACCTTCGCAATTGTCTTCAGGAAGATCTCCGCGTTCGCACCGCGCTTCATGCTCTTCAGCACCGGTCCAGACGCATGCTGTAGTGGAACATCCAGGTACTTGCAGATGTTGTCGTGCCTCGCGATGGTCTCCAGCAGCCTGCCCGTAATCTTGTTCGGATATGCGTACAGAAACCGCAGCCACACCAGCCCCGGAATCCCCGCCAGCCGGTCCAGCAGTTGCGCCAGCCCGTCCTTCAGGCCCAGGTCTTCGCCATAGCAGGTCGTGTCCTGTCCAATCAGCGTAATCTCGCGTGCGCCCTGCGCCACCAGGTTCTCCGCCTCAGCCACAACTGACTCAAACCGCCGTGAGCGGAACTTGCCCCGCAGGTTCGGAATCACGCAAAAGCTGCACGGATGGTCGCAGCCCTCGGCAATCTTGATGTACGCTGACGCTTTCCTGGTCGCAAGCAGTCGTGGCGTCGTATGGTCGTAAAGATACTGCGGAAGATGTGCCTCCGCGCCATCCCACTCCGTCCGCGAGAAGCGGCCTTGCTGCTCGCGCAGCTCGCCCTCGGCGCGCGCCGCCTGCGCCCCGGTCAAAATCGTGAACGGCGACAGGTCCTGAATTTGCGGCTCCGGAGCCTCAAGACCAGCAGCGGTAAGAATCTGCTCCAGCTCGCCGGTTCCGACGACTGCATCGACTTCCGGGATATTCTTCCGAATCTCGTCGCGATACCGCTCCACCAGGCACCCGGCCACAATCAGTTTGCGCGCCGTCCCCGCCATCTTGTGTTGCGCCATCTCCAGAATCGCGTCGACTGACTCCTGCTTGGCTGCGTCGATAAATGAGCAGGTGTTCACTACCAGAATCTCCGCCGCTTCCGGTTGCGAGGTCATTTCTGCTCCGGCGCGGTCCAGCAATCCCATCATCACCTCGCTGTCCACCAGATTCTTAGGACAGCCAAGCGAAACGAAGCCGACCTTAGGCCGGCTTACATGAACAGCGGATTTTTCGGTTGCGGCGAGGCCCGTTGCCTCGTCAATCAGAACTTGCGTCACACTTCTATTCTAGTCGATGAACCCTCTCCGACACGGTTTGATGCCCCTCCGGCTGTCATGCTTCGCAGCCGGTTTGAGTGCTAGAATGAATCATGTGCCGGGTCCTACGCGGCGCAATCCCGCCAACCCCGCCAGGTCCGGAAGGAAGCAACGGTAACGGGCCAGTGCGTGCGCAGTAGGTTGCCCGGTACACAAGAACGAAAGCGCCCTCCTCTTTACATAATCCTTACAAGCCCTTGATAGACAGCCAGGGAATTGCTCGGCGACAATAGCCTTTTGTACTTCAGCCGTTGTGGAGAAACTCATTGAGCCTCATTGAGCGTCCGCGTGCTTCTCGACGCGCGAAAATAAGTGCCTTGGGAACATACGTTCCACCCCGCGTACTTTCCAATCAGGACCTTGAAAAACTGGTCGACACCTCTGACGAGTGGATCTTCTCCCGCGTCGGCATCCGCGAGCGTCATATTGTCGGCGAAGGCCAGGCCACAAGCGACATGGCCGTCGAAGCGGCAAAGAAGTGCCTTGCGGAACGCGGCATCGGCGCCGACCAGGTCGAAGCCATCATCGTCGCCACCGTCACCCCCGATATGTTTTTCCCTGCAACCGCCTGCCTCGTCCAGGATCGCCTCGGCGCAAAGGGCGCCTGGGGATTCGACCTCTCCGCCGCCTGCTCAGGCTTCATCTATGCTCTTCAGGTCGGCGCTAAGCTCGTTGAAAGCGGCGCGCACTCCAAAGTCATGGTCATCGGTGCTGACACCATGTCTTCCATCATCGACTTCACCGACCGTGCCACCTGCGTTCTCTTTGGAGACGGAGCCGGAGCAATCCTCATCGAACCCGCCGCGGAAGGCGAAATCGGCTTGATTGACTTCATGCACGAAATCGACGGCTCCGGCGCACATGCTCTGAACATGCCCGGCGGCGGCAGCCTACATCCTTCAACTGCCGACACCGTCGCACACAAAATGCACTACGTCCATCAGGACGGCCAGACAGTCTATAAATTCGCGGTCCGCAAAATGGTGGAAGCATCCGAGGCCGTGCTCAGCCGCAATGGAGTCTCAATTGATGAACTGGGCTGCTTCATCCCCCATCAGGCCAACAAGCGCATCATCACCTCCAGCGCCGAACGCTTGAACCTTCCCCTGGAGCGCGTCATCATCAACATCGATCGTTTCGGCAACACCACCGCCGGGACAATCCCTCTCGCCATGCAGACCGCACGTGAAGAAGGAAGGCTAAAGAAAGGCGACCTCGTACTCGCCACAAGCGTTGGGGCTGGCTTTACCGTCGGTTCAACGCTTCTGCGTTGGGAAATCTGACCAGCCCGCACAGCCGGAACCGGCAAATGCTCCTGTAACCCCTCGTTATGCGGATCGTTGCCTCGCCGCATTCTGGTCGTGCCTGTATTTCCATACTCCAAGCAGCGCCACGGCGACGAGCAGACCGACAAAGCTCCAGATGATTACATCCGCCCAGCCGGCGAAGTATTGCGACCATTCTTCAACTACCACACGGCCGTAGGTTGCTCCCAGCCAGGCCAGTAGTCCATAGCGCACCGCGCGCGCAATTCCCAGCGCGGTCATATAGCGCGGACGCGGCACGCCCAACGCTCCCGCCGACAGCAGAAACGGCATCAGCGGCAGCGGCGGCGGCAGAATCGACGCGATGCTCACCGTGAACATTCCATTCCGCTTCATCCATCGCTTGATGCGCCGTATCAGCCGGTCCGAGCCGTAGCGCTTTAGCATCGCCTCGCCGCCCGTCTTCCCGGCAGTCCATGTATAGTATCCGCCCACCAGGCTGCCCAGCGTTCCGGCAAGCGTCGCCAGCCAGGGGTTCCCGCGATGCGCAGTAAGCAGCAGGACAAGCAGATCACTGCTTCCCGGCAATGGGAGTGGGATCACCGAGGCGTCGATGGTCGCGACCGCAAATATTCCGAGCAGGCCGAAATGGATCAGCCAGCCCGGAATCAGGTGCCCATGCAATTTGTGCCGGAAAGCGAGGTCCACGCAATCTTTGGACGCTCGAAATCGAAGCCGCGTCGTGCAAACCCATTTCTTTTCACAGAAAACGCAGCTCCGGGACCGCCTGCAAGGCTCCGCACTCGACCGCGTAACGATAGAACAGGTTCAGCCCCTCCAGGCACGCATCGTCGAGAAAGTAGTAGATGTTCTCGGTAAGATAACTCCGCAACAACCCTGACGGTAACGGCACGCGCCCCGCCCACTCCCGCGCCAGTTCACCAATGTGCGTTTCTCCGTGATTGCGCGACTGCATAAAATCCTCCACCAGTTGCGCGCGCGATACCGTCTCCGGCCCGAACGCGGCCTCCCGCACCGCCCAGAAGGCCGATACCCACGGGGTTCCAGTCCACATATGCCACTCATGCGCCAGATCGATATACTCCAGCCGCTCGCCCGTCCGCGCCGCGCGTGCTTCGCGGTCCTCCAGCGCCAGCAGCGCCGGATCGCCAATCAGCAGCGCAGCATCTGCCACCCGCAGCATCGCCTCCAGATCAGGCGCATGCTGCACAAACTCCGGCGCTGTCTTCCACAGCTTGCTGAAAAAGATTCGAGTAAAGGTCGCCGACGTAATCGACGCGGTATCCAGCGCCACGCGCTTCACTCCGCGGACACTCTTTGCATGCCGTACCACCAGCAGGATCGATCGCACATGGTCGAGCGACGCAATCGCACAGCCCGGCACAATCCTCGCGCTCGGCATCTGCGCATACGCCGCAACCGGAACCAGCCCGATGTCCGCCGATCCCTCCTTCAGTCTGCGCGCACACTCTGACGGCATCAGCGAAACAATCTCGTACCGCTCCAGCAGTTCGTTCTTCAGCGGTGCGTGCTCGAAATCCCACATCAGCGGCGCAGGATTCGCAAAATCAATCGCAGCAATGACCAGCTTTTTCGAAATCAGGCTCACCGGCCAGTGTAACAACGGTAACGGCGACGGGCATAGTTTCCCTTGACTCACCTCCTGTCCGCCGATACCCTCCGAGCAATCTCGCTGCATATCCAACCGCGCGGAGTTCCATGTCCTCTCCCACAATCTCTTCGTCCATCGGCTCTCAGCCGAGCCCCGCGTCTGCACTCACTGAGGATCGCCTCGCATGGCTCGCGCTCGCGCTCACGCCGCAGCTCGGCCCCCGTCGCATTCTTCGTGCCGTTGAGCACGCCGGCTCGCCGGCCCGCATCCTTTCGCTCGGCCTCACAGAACTTGAGTCGCTGCAGTTTCCCGCCGAGAGCGTGCGCTTCATCTTTGAAGGGAACGCGCGCCTTGCTGTTGATCAGGAAGTGGAGACCCTCGCCAAAACCGGCGCCGGCTTCATCACCTTCGCTGACGATGTCTACCCCGACCGTCTCCGTGAAATCTTCGATCCCCCCATACTCCTCTGGGTGCGCGGCAACGCCGATCTTCTCGCGCGGCCGTCCATCGCCGTCGTCGGCACGCGCCACCCCACGCCCTACGGATCAGGTATGGCCGAAATGCTCTCCCGCGATCTCGCTGCGCGCGGCCTCATCATCCTCAGCGGCATGGCCCGCGGCATTGACACCGCTGCGCACAAGGGAGCCATGGCGGCAAAGCGTCCTACTATCGCCATCTGGGGGACCGGTGTCGATGTCGTCTATCCCAAAGAGAACAAATCCCTCGCTGAGCAAATCATCGCCGGCGGCGGGGCCATCATTTCCGAGTTTCCCCTCGGCACATTTCCCGCTCCGCAAAACTTTCCCAAACGCAACCGCATCCTAAGCGGAATCAGCGTTGGAGTCCTCGTCATCGAGGCCGCCGAGTACAGCGGCACACGCGTCACCGCCCGCTGCGCCCTTGAGCAGAATCGCGACGTCTACGCCGTTCCCGGCAACGTTACGAATAAGAATGCATGGGGCCCTAACACACTCATTAAACAGGGCGCAAAGCTCACCGCTACATGGGAGGACGTCTGGGAAGACCTGCCCTCTCCAGTCCGCGTTCAACTCACCGCGCAGGGCAGCCCTGAATCCAATTCCACCTCTTCTGCATCATTATTTGATCAGGAGCCTTCAGAGCAGGCGTTGTCACCCCACGAAGTTCGCGTAATGAGCGCACTCCGCCATGACGAAGCGCTGCAACTTGACGAGATCATGGAAAAATTGGAGCCTGAACTAAGCTCCTCAGAGATCTTTACAGCGCTCTTTGAACTGGAGCTTGCAGGGCGCATCCGGCAACTTCCTGGAAAAAACTACGTCAAAAGTCTCTGAAAAGAATTTCGATCCGTCATCGAAAACTCAGCACCGCGGGCAGAAAATGTATATTCTGTTCGTCTGTGTCCGAACGCGGTTTTTTCGCGTCTGTTAGTATGCGTCTCGGTTGTAAAGGAAAAGAATGAGCAAATCACTGGTGATCGTAGAGTCGCCCACGAAGGCCAAAACGATCAATAAATATCTCGGGAAAGACGACTTCATCGTTGAAGCCTCGTCCGGCCACGTCAAGGACTTGCCGAAAAACAAGATCGGTGTCGATCTTGAAGACGGCACCTTCGAGCCTGAGCTCATCGTCATCCCCGGTAAAGAGAAGGTCATCGAGCGCCTCCGCAAGCTCGCGAAGGGCGCGGAAAATGTATACCTCGCCCCTGACCCTGACCGCGAAGGCGAAGCCATCGCCGCGCATCTGGCTGACGAACTCAGCGGTGTCGTAAAAAAGAGCGCCATCCATCGTGTCACCTTCAATGAAATTACTCCCAAGGCCGTCAAGGACGCCTTTGCCCACGCCCGCAATGTCGATCAGCACCTGGTCGATGCGCAGCAGACGCGCCGCGTCCTCGACCGCATCGTCGGCTATCAGATCTCGCCGCTGCTCTGGGACAAGGTCCGCCGTGGACTCTCTGCCGGCCGCGTGCAAACTGTCGCCCTGCGTCTCATCGTCGAGCGGGAGCAGGAAATCAAGGCATTCAAGCCCGTCGAGTACTGGACGATTGACGCAATCTTGAAGCTCACTCCGGACTCCGGCCCCAAAGGCGAGCCCGCGTTCATCACCGCGCGATTCATCGGCATCAACGGCGAGCGCGCCAAAGTCGAAACCGTCAGCCAGCCCGCAGTCCCCGACGAGAAAACCGCCCGCGCCATCATTGACGCCGCCACGCGCGCGCAGTGGTCCGTCGACTCCGTCGAGAAAAAGGAGCGCCGCCGCTCGGCTCCGGCCCCGTTCATCACCAGTAAGCTGCAGCAGGACGCCGCAGCCAAGCTCGGCTTCAGCGTCAAGCGCACCATGGGTGTTGCGCAGCGGCTTTACGAGGGTGTAGAAGTCGGTAAGCGCGGTGCTATCGGCCTCATTACCTACATGCGTACTGACTCCACGCGCGTCGCGCCGGAGGCGATTCAGGGCGCGCGCGAATACATCGGGTCGAAACTCGGCAAACAATATCTTCCGGCAGCGCCCAATGTCTTTAAGTCCAAGAAGGACGCGCAGGACGCGCATGAAGCCATTCGCCCCGCCGACCCCGATCTGCACCCGGACGACATCCGCAAGTCCCTCTCCGACGAGCAGTACAAGCTCTACAAGCTCATCTGGCAGCGCTTCATTGCATCGCAGATGAATCCTGCGATCTACGACGTCACCACCGTCGCCATCAACGCAAAGAGCGACCAGACCTACAACTTCAGGCTTACCGGAACGGTCCTCAAATTCGACGGATATCTCAAGGTCTATCAGGACGAAAAATCCGGCGACGGCGACGACGAGCAGGAGCTGCCGCAAATTCACGAGGGCCATGCCCTTGCCCTTGCCGGTCCGGAGCACCTTCATGCGCTTGCCGTCCGCGCGCGCGAGGCAAAACACGAAGACGCGCGCCGCCAGTACCGCCAGCAGATCGCGAGAATTGAGGCAAAGAACGAACAGGCGGGGAACGGTCCGCATACCGATGTTCCTGAATTCGTCGAGCCCTCCATCGATCTTGTCGAGCGTACCGCCGTAGCTGCCGTGCAGAAGTTCACTCAACCGCCTCCGCGTTATAACGAGGCCTCGCTCGTTCGCGAGCTTGAAGAGCGCGGCATCGGCCGTCCTTCCACCTACGCGTCCATCATCAATACCATTCAGGATCGCGAGTACGTCGCCAAAGTCGGCGGCAGACGCGGCCCGTTTGTCCCCACCGAAATCGGCACCGTCGTCACAGACCTTCTTGTCAAGAATTTCCCCTATATCTTCGACACCAACTACACCGCGCGGCTCGAAGAAGAGCTCGACGACATTGAGGACGGCAAGGAGAAGTGGACCGATCTGCTCAACGGCTTCTATGGCTACTTCAAGGACGAGCTGAAAGACGCAGGCGCCAACATGGAAGACATCAAGCGCATGGAGAAGCCCACCGATCAGGTCTGCGATCTGTGCGATTCGCCGCTCGTCCTCAAGTGGGGCAAGTTCGGCTCCTTCTACGCATGCAGCGCCTACGACAAAAAGAAGCCTGGAAGTTGCAACTTCACCAAGGAAAACTTCGACGCAAAGCCCAACCTTGCCGCGCCCAGTGAGGACGGGGAGCAGGAAGAGGAATATTGCGAGAACTGCGGCCGCGTCATGGTGCTGCGCAACGGCCCGTGGGGCCCGTTCATGGCCTGTCCCGGCTATAACGAGGATCCTCCCTGCAAAACCGTGCGCCGTCTCAACCAGAAGCAGCAGCAGAAGCCGCCTGTTCCACTTGATGAGAAGTGCCCCAAGTGCGGTGAGCATCTCATGCTGCGCAACGGCCAGTATGGAGAGTTCATCTCCTGCTCCGGCTATCCCAAGTGCAAATACATCAAGCAGAACACCATTGGGGTCAAATGCCCCAAATGCCACGAGGGAGATATTGTCGAAAAGAAGGCCCGCCGCGGCAATCTCTTCTACGGCTGCTCGGAGTATCCGAAGTGTGACTTCACTGCCAACTACAAGCCGGTCGATAAAAAGTGCCCGGAGTGCGGTAGCCCCTACCTCCTTGAAAAGACCCTGAAGTCCGGCGTCTATCTCGTCTGCCCCAACAACAAAAAGCCTTCCGCCGACGAGGAAGCCGCACCGAAGAAACGCGCAAAGAAGGGTGACGCCGACGGCCAAGTTGCATGCAGCTATACCAAGCGCATCGGCGACGCTCCTGCGCCGCAAGAAAAAAAGCCCATGCCGAGCGCAAAAACCCACGGCCCGGTCATCGAGCAACCAGCTTAATATCAGCCAGCATTGCGCGTAGGCGGCGAATGATAATCTCAGTGTGAGCCATGAGATTCACCGCCTTTCTTTTTATCAGCGCATTGCTGCCCGCTCTCGCCCTCGGGCAGAGTACCCAGCAGCAATGCTTGCTCAGCTCGCTCAAGGTCTGTGCAGTGCACGTCCTCCAGGATGAGGGAGGGATCATTTCCAGTCCTGCCAGAACCAAGCCCAAAGATCTCCTCTGGATCGTTCCCTTCGGTGTCGCAACCGGCCTTGCTCTCGACTACGACGCGCACGCCATGCGCTCTCTGGGCGTCGACCAGCAGCGTCAGGATCACTTTGAGACCGTATCCAACGTCGGCGGCCTTTATGTGCCGTACGCCGCTTCCGGAGCCGGATATTTCATCGCCGACTTCACCCATAATGATCTCCTGCGCGAGACCTCGGTCCTCTCTGCCGAGGCCATGGTCGACGCCACCATTCTCAATCAGGGCTTGAAGTACGCCATTGACCGCCAGGATCCGCAGCAGGGAGACGGAACCGGCCGCTTTTGGCCGCATGGCACCAAGACCTGGCCTGATGGCCAGTCCATGCCCTCCGAGCACGCCATGAATGTCTGGGCTTTCGCCCATGTCGTCGCCACGCAATACAACAGTCCCGTCACCAAAGCGGTGGTGTATTCGCTCGCAAGTACCGTTTCGGTCTCTCGAATTCTTGCGCGCGAGCATTTCCCGTCGGACGTGCTCGTCGGCAGCGTCTTCGGATACCTCATCGGCGGATATGTCGAACACCATCGTTCCCGCGAAGTCGGCCGCCTGTCGTTCTCCAGCGTATCCACTCCAAATGGACGCGGCCTTCAGCTCTCCTACAATTTTGCGCGCTAAGCGTTTTCGGAAATGCCGTAAGCGCGCGTCTCCGCACGCTGTTCGCGCCGTCCTTTATACTGCATAGTCGCAGCATTCAGGGATTCGAGGAGTACCCATCATGTCTTCTGCCGCCGTTGATTACGCCCGTCAAAACTATCCCCGCTTTCTCAGCGAGCTCAAGACCTTCCTTCGCATCCCGTCCGTCTCCACGCTGCCCGAGCACAAATCAGACGTTGCCGCTGCCGCCGCCTGGCTCGCCGAAGAGATGAAGCGCATCGGTCTCGAACATGTTGAGGTGATCAGGACGGAAGGCCATCCGCTCGTCTACGGCGACTGGCTCCATGCGATGGGCAAGCCCACGGCGCTCTGCTACGGACACTATGACGTCCAGCCGCCCGACCCGCTCGACGAATGGAAATCGCCGCCCTTTGAGCCGACCGAGCGCAACGGGAACCTCTATGCGCGCGGCGCTGTCGACGACAAGGGTCAGATGTATATTCACATCAAAGCTCTCGAATCCCTCTTCAAGGCACACAGCGGCAAGCTGCCCATCAACGTCCGCGTCATTCTTGAGGGCGAAGAGGAAGTCGGCGGAGAGCAGATCGCCAGATTCGTCCGCGAACACCCCGAACGACTCAAGGCAGACTTCGCGCTCGTGTCCGATACCGAACTCTTTGCCCCCGAGCTGCCCACGCTCTGCGTTGGTCTCCGTGGCATGATATATACCGAGATCGAAGCCCGCGGCGCCATGGTCGACCTGCACTCGGGCATGTACGGCGGCGCCGCGCCTAATCCCTTCATCGCGCTCGCGCAAATCATCACCCAGCTCAAGGATTCCTCCGGGCACATCCTCATTCCCGGCTTCTATGACGACGTAGAAGCTCCGTCCGCCGATGAGCTCAAGGCCTGGAAGCAGCTGCCCTTCGATGAAGAGCACTATCGCAAAACTGAAGTCGGCTCGCCCGTGCTCACTGGCGAACCCGGCTACTCCGTTCTTGAGCGCACCTGGGCACGCCCCACCCTCGACGTTCACGGTATGCCCGGTGGTTTCATTGGAGCCGGTGCGAAAACCGTTATCCCCGCAAAGGCCGTTGCCAAGGTCAGCATGCGGCTCGTGCCGAACATGATGCCGGAAAAGACCTTTGCTCAGTACAAGAGCTACGTCCAGTCGCTCACGCCGGCCGGCATTACGCTCGACGTACGCCTCATCCACTCTGGAGAAGCCATTGTCATTGGCACCGACAATCCCTACATCGAGGCTGCAACCCGCGCGCTCAAGCAGGTCTGGAACAAGGACACCGTCTTCATCCGCGGCGGCGGCTCCATTCCCATCGTCGGCGATTTCGAGCGTCACCTCAAAATCCCCTCCGTCATGATGGGCTTCGGTCTTCCCGACGACAATCTCCACGCACCTAACGAGAAGTTTCACCTTGCCAACTTCTATCGCGGTATCGAGTCCGTCATCGCCTTCTTTGAAGAACTCGGAAGATGAATGCGTTTGTTTTGGCCGGAGGAGCAAGCACCCGCATGGGCCGCGACAAAGCCTTGCTTCTGCTCAACGACCGTCCTCTCATCGAACATGCTCTCGATAAACTCCGTGCCATCGGCTTTGCGCCGCGCATCGTCGGCTCGCGTCCCGACCTCGCATCATTCGCCCCCGTCATTCCCGACAACTTCGCTCACACAGGCCCGCTCGGCGGCATCCAGGCCGCGCTTGCCGTCGCCAGCACAGAGCAGAACCTCTTCCTCGCAGTCGATCTCCCCGTTCTGCTCGCATTTTTTCTTCAGTGGATCGCTGCCCGCGCCGCAATCACCACGGCGCTTGCTACCATACCTTTGCTGCAAGGCCGTCCGCAGCCGCTCTGCGCCGTCTACAGCCGTGCCCTCCTGCCCCATATACAGGCCTCGCTCGCCGCTGGCGACGCGAAGGTCACGCACGTCGTCGAATCCGCCGCCCGCGCAACTCACGCGTCTATCGACTTCTTTAACGTTGAATCCGTTGCGTCCGCCCAATGCTGGCCGCAACCCTTTCAGCTTCATCTATGGTTCCAGAACATCAACACCCCCGCCGACCTTGAAAAGCTAGAGACTGCGATTCACTTTAGGGTGTGTGGCGACCGGAGCACTTCGCGCGCATCAAAATAGGGTTAAATAAAACAAGCAGATTTATGTTCCCGGGAGAATGAACGCTGGCCACGCACGAAATCCAAACCGTCGTCGAAAATCGCCCGAACGGCGCGCCGGCGCACTATATCGCCTTCGAGCATGTCTACAAGTCCTTCGGCGACGTTGTCGTGCTCGACGATGTCAGCTTCTTCGTCAATCCCGGTGAGACGCTCTGCATCCTCGGTCGCAGTGGCGTCGGCAAGTCCGTCTCGCTCCAGAACGTCATGGGCTTCCTCAAACCTGACTCCGGTAAAATTCTCGTCGCCGGCGAAGACATCACCGGCTTCAACGAGGAGCAGTTGCAGGCCGTCCGCCGCAAAGTCACCATGGTCTTTCAGAACGGCGCGCTGTTTGATTCGCTCAGCGTCGGCGAAAATGTGGCCTTTCCGCTGCGCGAGCGCTCGGTGCTGGCTGAAGATCAGATCCAGCAAATCGTCCACGGCCTTCTCGAAATGGTCGGCGTCGCCGGAATGGTCGATCTTCTTCCCTCCGACCTCTCTACCGGCATGAAGCGCTCCGTCGCCATCGCCCGCGCGCTCTCGGCTCAGCCCGAGTGCATCCTGTACGATGAGCCCACCACCATGGTTGATCCGCTCATCGCGCACCTGCTCGGCGACCTCATCCAGAAGCTCAAGCGCCAGCTTCGTCTCACCAGCATCGTCGTTACCCACGACATGCGCTTCGCCCAGCGGCTCGCCGACCGGGTGCTGTTCCTCCATCAGGGCAAGGCGCACTTCTTCGGCACCATGGAGCAAATGAAGGCCTCCAGCGATGAAGTTCTCCGCCAATTCCTTACCCTTGACGCTCTGGTATTGCCCACAGTCTGATGTCCACTCACGCTACCGCAGCCGACTTCGTGGGGACCTGGCGTCTCCTTAACTATTCATTCATCCATGAAGACGGCACCGTCGAGTACCCATGGGGCGCCGAAGTCCGTGGTTATCTGCTCTACTCGGCCGAAGGCTATATGAGCGGCAACCTTAGCCCCGCCCGCGACTGGAAGCACCGCCGCGCCCGCCTTGCCACGACACTCAAGCCGCACGACAGTGCGGCCCCGCTCCGTATGGCGCGCCGCGCCGGACGCCGCGACTATATTGCCTACACCGGCCGCTACACCGTCGAAGGCAACACGATCACTCACCACGTTGAAGTCAGCCTCTTCCCCAACTGGGTTGGACGTCCTGAGGTTCGCTACTACAACTTCGAGGGCAACACGCTTACTCTGCGCACCGGTCCCATTCGCTCCGGCATTCACACCATCGTTGCCGAGCTCGTGTGGGAGCGCATACCTGCCTCGTGCGCGTAAACTTGTAATTGTGAAGATCGCGCTCGCCCAGATCAACCCTACCGTCGGTGACTTCGACGGAAACGCCCGAAAAATCCTCGATTTCGCCCAGCGCGCGGCGCAGGGCAACGCCGATCTCGTCCTCTTTCCCGAACTCGCCGTCTGCGGATACCCTCCTGCCGACCTCCTTGAAAAGCCTGCCTTCGTTGCCCGTGCCGGACAGGTCATCGAAGAAATAGCCGCCCAGACCGTCGACAGTAAAACTGCCATCATCTGCGGCTACGTCACGCCCGCCCATCACAACACCGGCAAGCACGTCATGAACTCCGCCGCGCTCCTCCGCCACGGACGCGTCGAGTTTGTGCAGTCCAAAATGCTCCTGCCCTTCTATGATGTATTCGACGAGCAGCGCTACTTTGCTCCTGCGGCGCGTCAACGTCTCATCTCGCTCGGCGGCGAAAACATCGCGCTCACAATTTGTGAAGATGCCTGGAACGACAAGAGCTTCTGGGAAAACCGCCTCTACAACGTCGATCCCATCAAGGAACTCATGTTCACCGGCGGCTCGCTGGTGCTCAACATTTCCGCGTCGCCCTACTGGTATGGCAAGCGCCGCCTCCGTCAGGACATGCTTGCTGCCATCGCCCGCCACCACTGCGCTCCCGTCCTCATGGTCAACCAGGTCGGAGGTAATGATTCGCTGATCTTCGACGGCTCCAGCATCGCCCTCTCGCGCAACGGAGACGTCATCGCGCAGGCAAAGTCCTTTGAAGAAGATTTGATCTTTGTCGATACGCACTCGCTCGCAGGCGACATCCATCCCGGCCCCGACAGCGCGATTGAAGCCACTTTTCGCGCCCTTGTGCTCGGTACCCGCGACTACGTCAGAAAATGCGGCTTCTCCAAAGTCATCGTTGCGCTCAGCGGTGGAATCGACTCGGCTCTCGTCACCGCCATCGCCGTTGAAGCGCTCGGGGCCGAAAACGTCCTTACCCTCGGCATGCCCAGCCCCTATTCATCCCCGGGTTCTGTCGACGACAGTCGCCAGCTCGCCGCCAACCTCGGCGTCCGATTTGAAGTCCTATCCATCAACGCTCTGTTTGATCAGTTCAACCAGACCCTCGCCCCGCTCTTTACCGGACTCCGGCCTGACATTACGGAGGAGAACATCCAGTCCCGCATTCGCGGCACGCTGGTCATGGCCGCGTCCAACAAATTCAACGCGCTCGTGCTCACCACCGGCAACAAAAGCGAAATGTCCACCGGCTACTGCACGCTCTATGGAGACATGGTCGGCGCTCTTGCCGTTATCGGCGACGTGCTCAAGACCCAGGTTTACGCGCTCTGCCGCTACATTAACCGTGACCGCGAGATTATCCCGAACGCCATCCTCGAGAAGCCGCCCTCAGCCGAGCTGCGCCCCGGTCAAGTGGACACCGATTCGCTGCCGCCATACGAAATCCTCGATCCCGTTCTCGAAGCCTATGTCGAGCGCTATGAGACGCCCGAGGCCATCGCCAAAACTCACAACGTGGACATCGCTCTTGTGCGCCGCATCGTGCGCCTCGTCGAGCGCAGTGAGTATAAGCGGCAGCAGGCCGCGCTGGTCCTCAAAGTCACGGCCAAGGCCTTCGGAATGGGCCGCCGTTTCCCCATTGCCGCGCGGGTTGAGGTCTGATGTTGCCGCGGCTCACCCAAACATCAGCACGGATAACAAAACTCAACGTCATCCGTCACACCCCTTTACACTGGAAATGACACGCAATACAAGATAAGAGCGAATCTCAATTCTCCTTCAAGGACACCGAATGCGCCTTCGCACAACCATGAAGCAGCTCCTCATCGCGACGCTCGTAGTCGCAACTGCCTTCTCGTCTTCGCTGCTGGTATCCGCCCAGCAGGACTCTTCGTCGGCCAGCAAGCCCTTCACGCTTCCCACTCCGCCGGCCACAAATTTCGACGCAGCCTCGCCCTCACGCGCCACCGTCGACGCCTTCCTCAAGGTCCTCTGGGGATACGACCCCAACCGTGAGTGGGAGGTTTGGGCGATACAAAAAACGCCTGCGCCCGGCGTCAGCCGCGTCGTTGTTGAAGTCACCCAGAAGAACGACCCGCAGCACCACCTCGTCAGCGCTTCATTTCTCGTAACGCCGGACGGCAAGCACCTCATCGCCCCCAATCTCGACATGGAGTCTTTCGGTGCGCATCCTTTCACCGCAGCCCATCAAATGCTGCTTGCGCGCGCCGATGGCCCCAGCAGTGGAGCCGCTGGCAAACAGCTGGAGCTGGTTGAGTTCGCAGATTTTCAGTGTCCCCACTGCCGCATCACGCAGCCCGTCATCCAGCATCTGCTCACGGATTTCCCTCAGGCGCACTTCGTCTTCGAGAACTTTCCCCTCGTCAGCATTCACTCTGAGGCATTCAAGGCCGCGGCCTATAGCGTGTGCGTCGCTCAGGAGGCCGGCGATGCCGCCTTCTTCAAATTTGCCGACGACGTCTTCGCCAATCAGGACCAGCTCGCGCCTGACACCTCCGATATGGTCCTCGGCAACGCCGCTGCAAAAGTCGGCCTCAGCGCCGCCAAGGTCGGGGCCTGCTCCTACAGCGCCGCTACAAAAGCCGCCGTCAACGCATCCATGCAGCTCGGCAAAGACCTTGACGTCGATGAGACTCCCACGCTCTTCGTCAATGGACGCTCCGTTCCAGTCGGTCAGGTCGCCAGCGGCCAGATTCCGTACGACACTCTGAAGCAAATCATCGACTACCAGATCAAGCTTGACAGCACCAGCGCGGCGCAATAAGAAATCCCCGCACTTCCAAAGCAGCAAAAAGCCCGGCTCGTAGCCGGGCTTCTGCTTTATTAGGAATCACTCTTTATGCCGTCACCGGCTGCTCCGCATTCACCTTCACCGGCGTCAACCAGCCAAAGCGGTCCGGGCGCAGCCCGTTCGCGATGCTGATGAACTCATCTGCGAGTTGCTTGGTGATCGGCCCAGCGTTGCCGTCGGCAATCTGAATCCGGTCCACGCTCCGGATCGGAGTTACCTCCGCCGCCGTACCCGTAAAGAACACCTCATCGGCAATGTACAGCAGTTCGCGTGGCAGCGCCTGCTCCACCACCGGAATCCCGAAATGCCGTGCCAGCGTCAGCACGGAATCGCGGGTGATGCCGGAGAGCACTGAGTTTGCCAGCGGCGTCGTGTACAGCACACCATTGCGCACCAAAAAGAGGTTCTCGCCTGAGCCTTCTGAGATATACCCGTTCACGTCCAGCGCAATCCCTTCCGCATAGCCATTCGCATCCGCTTCCATGCGGATCAGTTGCGAATTCAGGTAATTGCCTCCCGCCTTCGCCAGCGATGGCGTGGTGTTCGGGGCCGAGCGGTTCCATGACGACACGCATACGTCCGCTGCGTCCCCGGCCACATACTTGCCCCACGGAAAGTTCGCCATATACACCTCAACCGGCGAGTTCTTCGGGTTCACACCGATCTCGCCGTAGCCCCGAAACGCAATCGGGCGAATGTAGCAGGGCGCAATCTCATTGGCCTCAATCAGTTCCACTACCGCGTTCGAAAGCTGCTCCAGCGAGTACGGCAGCGGCATCCGGTAAATCTTGGCTGAGTCCAGCAGCCGCTGCATGTGCTCCGGCAGGCGAAACACCGCTGCCCCCGAAGGCTGCGCGTAGCAGCGGATCCCCTCAAAGACCGACGAACCGTAATGCACCACATGGCTCATTACATGGATGGTGGCCTTCTCCCAGGGGATCAGATTACCGTTGTGCCAGATCTTGCCGGTAGGTTGAATGGGCATTGAAAAACCGCTCCTTTATTCACGAATCCTGAACCTTTAATTATAGCTGCCACAGCGCGAGGGCCACACCGGCTTCTGCACCCCGTATCAATAACGTTTATCCCGCGTCACCTAAATGTATATGTATGCGTAATGATGTCCAGACGCAGCATCGTCAGCGTTCCTGAGGCCGGCAGGAACGACCACCTACCCGTCTGCCGATACGGGAAGCGCTATTGTCTTGACGGCCAGTCCTAATCCGGCGGCGGAGACGCTTTTCCCGCCAGGTCGCATGCGCGCCACAGGTACCAGCTCGCCACCGACCGCCACGGCCTCCAGCGCTCGCCGCGCCGCAGCATATCGGCGGGCTTCGCCAGCATTGATGCATCAAAGGGCTTCCGCTTCGGCAGCCTCCCGAAGGTCAGCGCAAATCCCTTCCGAACGCCATAGTCGCTCACAGGCAGCACATCCGGCCTTCCCAGACGGAAGATCAGCAGCATCTCTACCGTCCAGGTCCCAATGCCGCGCACCTGCGTCAGTCGTTCTACGATCTCGGCATCGCTCATCCGCCTGATCTGCACCAGCGTCGGTACCGTCCCGTCCAGCGTCTTCGCCGCCAGGTCGCGCAGCGCCAGCAGCTTGCTCGCGGAAAGTCCGCATCCCCGCAGCCGGTCCTCAGGCGCCGCCAGCAGATGTTCCGGCGCCGGATGCAGCTCTCCAAAATGGGTCAGCAGCCGCTTCAAAATCGCCGCTGCTGCTTTCCCGTGCAGTTGCTGGTAAATAATCGACTCCAGCAGCGCCTCAAAAGGGGAGTGCTGGCTCTTCAGCCGCAGTGTGAATGGTCCCGCGCGCTCCATCAGCCGCCCCAGCACCGGGTCGGCTTCTGTCAGGTCCTGGCTGGCGCGCGCGATGTCGTAGCGGGGAATACGCCGTCCGTCGGTCATTGCGTCAAAGGGTTGTAGCAGTCACTAAGGTACCAGCGGCCCGCTTTCTGCGCCATACGCGGCCCAACGCGCCCCATCAAATGTCCGCCAAGCCCACTCGTAGAGCGCATCCGCCGTTCGCCTGCTCAAGGGCTCTCAACTTATTCAATCTGGAACAAAAATAATCAGATCGTTTCTTAGGCTCTTGCGAGTGTCGATTCCGCCCGGTATATTGTTGCTTCATTTTTTAACCAATGGATTCGGGGCGCGAAATTTTCCCCCGGGTAAGAGCTGCGAGCAAGCGCAGCGCGGTAGCCGACTAACCACTAGGGACTTAAGAGGGGAACAGAGAGCATTCATGGCGCAGATTTTTGACCGCAGCTCCAACGCGCTCGCACGGATGAGTCTGGTCTTATCAGGATTGATAATCATTGCCTTGGGAGTTACGCTCAACGAACTCCAGCGTTCACCATGGGTAACGCGCCAGGGCCAGCGCGCCGATCAACCGGTCCCGTTCAGCCACAAGCATCACGTCGAAGGACTGGGCCTCCAATGTCAGTACTGCCACGTCTCGGTTGAAAAATCGAGCTATGCCGGCATCCCTCCCACCCGTACCTGTATGAACTGCCACTCGCAGATCTGGACCAACGCCGCTCTGCTTGAGCCGGTCCGTCACAGCTGGGCCACCGGCGAGTCCATCGTCTGGACCAAAGTCCACGACCTTCCCGATTTTGTCTACTTCAATCACGAAATCCACGTGAACAAGGGCATCGGATGCGAAACCTGTCATGGACGCGTCGACGAAATGCCCATCATGTATGAGCAGAACACCCTCCAGATGGAGTGGTGCCTCGATTGTCATCGCAACCCCATCAAGAATCTGCGCCCGACTGCGGAAATCTACAACATGGATTGGAAGAAGCCCTCCGATCTCAACCCCGTCTGGTGCACGGCCACCAACGTGAAGACCGGCACGCCAACCTCGGAATCGGTCAACTGCACCACGGTCGACCCAGCCACAGCATCGGGCACGCAACTGGCCTCGCTGCATCTGGTGGAAACCGTCGATGCGCAGATCGCCGGCGCGCCGGTCTCTGACACTCCGGCCGGGATGCTCGCGCCCAGCGTGAATTACATCAAGTTCACAAGTCAGGATGCGCTTGGCGGCTTCCTGTTCAAGCACTATCACATCCGCTCGGCACGTGAACTCTCGAGTTGTGAGGTATGCCACCGGTGAGGGACAGCATAGAAAAGCAACAGAACAGCGTGGATGAGGATATGCAGAAAACACACGCAAAGCTGACTCTGGCCGAGGTTCGTGCCAAGCTGGCCGGGCAGACGGGCAAGAAGTATTGGCGCTCCATTGACGAGTTGGCCGGCACGCCGGAGTTCGAGCAGGCTCTGCGCGACGAGTTCCCGCAGCACAGCTCCGAGTGGATCGATCCTGTCTCGCGCCGCGGCTTCCTTAAGATCATGGGCGCATCCCTGGCTCTCGCCGGGCTTTCGGGTTGCACGAAGCAACCCGACGAGCCCATTTACCCCTATGTCAAGGCGCCGGAAGATTTGGTGCTCGGCAAGCCGGTCTATTTTGCAACCGCCTTCCCGTTCCCCACCGGCGCCGTGCCCGTACTCATCAAGAGCTATGCCTACCGTCCCATCAAGGTCGATGGCAACCCCGACCACCCCTACAATCAGGGCGGCTCCGACCCCATCACGCAGGCCACTCTGCTCGATCTTTACGATCCCGACCGCTCCAAGCATTGCCTTTATCGCGGCGAAACCAGCCCTTGGCCGACCTTCCTCGCGTCGTTCCGTTCCATGCTCGCCGACAAAAAGCCGCTCGGCGGTCAGGGTGTCTACTTCCTGAGTGACACGGTCACTTCACCCACTCTTGCTGCGCAGTGGAAGAAAGGCCAGGCGGCCTTCCCCAACGCGAAGTTCATTCAATACAGCCCGGTCAATCGTGACTCGGCCTATGCAGCGTCCAAGGCGGCCTTCGGCGAATATGCGGATGCGCAATACCGCCTCGCCGACGTCGACATCATCGTTTCGCTCGACGCCGATTTCCTCTCCGGCGCGCGTCATCCCGGTTTTCATCGCCTCGCAAAGGACTACGCCAATCGCCGCAGGCTGGACGCGACGCTCAAAGGGACGGCTTCCGCCAATTACTCCATGAACCGGTTGTACGCGGTCGAAAGCATGACCAGCACCACCGGCATGAAGGCCGAGCATCGCCTCGCCCTCCGCGCCAGTGACGTTGAAGGCTTCGCTGCCGCACTTGCCGCGGCGCTTGGCGTCGGTTCCGCTCCCTCCGGGTACACTTGGTCGCCGGAAGCGCAGAAGTTCCTCGCCGCTCTCGTTGCCGACCTCAAGTCCAGCCGCGGGCGCTGCGTCATCATACCCGGCGAACAGCAGACGGTCGGCGTCCATCTTGCCGCCATGGCCATGAATGACTCGCTCGGCAACGTCGGCAAGACCGTCGTTTACACCGACACCGTCAATCCCATGCCCTCCAATCAGACCGACGATCTCAGGTCGCTCGTCGCCGACATGAACGCCGGCAAGGTCGACTGGCTGGTCATCCTCAACGCCAACCCCGTCTACTCTGCGCCCGCTGATCTGAACTTCGGCGACGCCATCGGTAAAGTCGGCACCATTGTCCATCTCGGCAATCATCTTGACGAAACCGGACTCCAGGCCCACTGGCACATCAACGCGGCTCACTACCTCGAGTCCTGGACCGACGCCCGCGCCTACGACGGCACCGTCTCCGTCGTCCAGCCCATGATCGATCCGCTCTATGGCGGACACACCGCGCACGATATAGTGCAGTCTCTCTCGTTTGATAACCCCGATGCCTCTGCCTACCAGCTTCTCCGTCTGGCCTGGGGCGATCAGGCTGCTACTGTGGTCAAGCCCGCGGGCGGCGACGCCGACTTTGGCTGGCGCAAGCTGCTGCACGATGGCTTCCTCAGCGGTTCCGCTTACACGCCCAAAACGCTGACCGCCAAAGTCACCATTCCGGCTCCGCCTCCGCAGTCACCCGCTAACTCGCTCGAAATCATCTTCCGCCCCGACCCGCACGTCTACGACGGCCGCTATGCCAACGTCGGCTGGCTCCAGGAGATTCCGCGCCCCATTACCAATCTCTCCTGGGACAACGCCGCGCTCATGAGCTACGCCACACTCGACAATATGGGCGTCCACGAGCATCAGGTCATTGAGATTCACCTCAACGGCTATAAGGTCCTTGCTCCTGTGCTTGCTGTTCCCGGCCATCCCGACGGCGCCATTACTGCGCACCTCGGCCAGGGCCGCTCCACCGGACGCGTCGCCGGCGGAACCGGCTTCAGCGCTTATCAGATACGACCCTCCGCCACGCCGCTCTTCGCCTCCGGCGCCACCGTGGTAAAGACGGATCGAGAGTGGGGTCTTGCCGTTCCCAAGAGCCACTACATCGACCACCGCGCTACCTACGTCGGAGGCGACGGCAGCGGTACACACTCGCTCGAAGGCAATGAGGCCATTGATCGCGGCATCATTCGCTATGCCACCCTCGACCAGTTCAAAAAAGAGCCCGGCTTCGCCCAAGAAGGCTACGGCAAGGACACGCCTCCGCCCGACGAAAGCCTTTTCCCGGCCTATCGTTACGACAAGAACGCCTGGGGCATGTCCATCGACCTCAACTCCTGTGTCGGCTGTAACGCCTGCGTCGTCAGTTGCTATGCAGAGAACAATATCGCGGTCGTCGGCCAGCACCAGGCCACCATCGGTCGCATCATGCAGTGGATTCGCATTGACACCTACTACGAGGGCGATCTCGCCGCGCCGCGCGCGCACTTCCAGCCCATGACCTGTCACCAGTGCGAGAACGCTCCCTGCGAGCAGGTTTGTCCGGTCGGCGCCACCGTTCACTCGCCCGAAGGCCTCAACATGATGATCTACAACCGCTGCGTGGGCACCCGCTACTGCTCCAACAACTGCCCATACAAGGTGCGCCGCTTCAACTTCCTGCTCTACTCCGACTACACCACGCCCAGTCTCAAGCTCATGCGCAACCCTGATGTTACCGTGCGCAGCCGCGGCGTCATGGAGAAGTGCAGCTACTGCGTGCAGCGTATTCAAGAGGTCAAGATCGAGGCCGACAAGAACAACCGCCCCATCCATGACGGTGAAATCTTCACTGCATGCCAGCAGGCGTGCCCCACGAATGCCATCATCTTCGGCAATATCAACGACGCAGACGCAAGGGTCACCAAACTCAAAAAGCTGGAGCGTACCTATGGCGTGCTCGCGGACCTCAATACCCGTCCGCGCACGACATACGTAGCGGAAGTCATCAATGTGAATCCGGAACTCACCCCTGACGTGGGAGCCTGAAGCGGGGAAGTTTCGCAACCATTGGCTGCGCCGGAAGAGAGGACAGCCGAGCTAAGAGCAAAGAGCAGAGGATAGGCAAGAGGTCGCAACAATGGCAACCAAAGACGTACCAGTCAATGACCCGATGCTCGACCCCGTAACCGGGGAATTTGCGGTCATTGCGCCTGGACATACCTTCAAGTCGGTCACGGAAGAGGTTTCGCGCATCGTCCTCACGCCGCGCACCCCGCTCGGCTGGTTTTTTGGATTCACGCTCGCTGGCGGTTTCGTCCTCATGCTGCTGGTTGCGCTCGCATGGCTCTTGGTCAAGGGGCCCGGCATCTGGGCGGTTACCATCCCCGTTGCCTGGGGCTTCGCCATCGTCAACTTCGTCTGGTGGATCGGTATCGGTCACGCCGGAACCCTCATCTCCGCCATCCTTCTGCTCTTCAAGCAGGGCTGGCGCAACTCCATCAACCGCTTTGCCGAAGCGATGACCATCTTCGCCGTCATCTGCGCCGGCATGTTCCCACTCATTCACGTCGGCCGCCCCTGGCTGGGATACTGGCTTCTGCCTTATCCCAACACCATGAACGTGTGGCCGCAATTCCGTTCGCCTCTCATGTGGGACTGCTTCGCCGTATCCACATACGCCACCATATCCGTTGTCTTCTGGTATATCGGCATGGTTCCCGATCTCGGCACGCTGCGCGACCGCGCGCAGACCCGCCTTGGCCAGTATTTCTACGGGATGCTCGCAATGGGATGGCGCGGCTCCGTCCGCCATTGGGCGCGGTATGAGACCGCTTCGCTGCTGCTTGCCGGCCTCGCCACTCCGCTGGTGCTCTCCGTGCACACCGTCATCAGCTTCGATTTCGCTGTGGCCCTGCTGCCCGGCTGGCACACCACCATCTTCCCGCCCTACTTCGTCGCGGGCGCCATCTACTCCGGATTCGCCATGGTCATCACTCTGGCCATCCCCATCCGCAAGTTCTATCACCTTGAAGACCTCGTGACCCTGCGCCACATCGACAACATGGGTAAGGTCATGTTGGCTACCGGACTCATAGTCGCTTACGGCTACTCAACCGAAGTCTTCATGTCCTACTGCTACTCGGCCAGCCACTGGGAATACTTCATGATGTGGAACCGCATGTTCGGGCCTATCGGCTGGTCTTATTGGGTCCTCATCACATGCAACATTGCGTTGCCGCAGCTGCTCTGGTCGCGCAAGCTGCGCCGGAGCGTGCCGTTCATGTTCATCATGTCCCTCATCGTGAACACCGGCATGTGGTTTGAACGTTTCGTGATCGTCATCACCAGTCTCACCCGCGATTACCTCCCGTCTTCCTGGGGAACCTATCGCGCCACCAAATGGGACTACGCCACCTTCGCCGGAACTCTGGGGCTGTTCACGTTCCTTTTCTTCCTCTTTATTCGCTTCCTGCCCATGATCCCCATGTCTGAGCTTCGCCTCATGCTTCCTCAGGCCAAGGTTCACAAGGAAGCCCAACCCATAGCGGAGGCGGGTGACTGATGCCTGTACGCGAAGGAACCTACGGCCTGCTGGCCGAATTCGATAGCCCAAGCCAGCTCGTTCGCGCCGCCGATGGCGCCTACCAAGCCGGTTACCGGCGTATGGACTGCTACACGCCGTATCCGGTGGAGGAGGCCGCCGCGGCCATCGGCTTCCACAAAAACACCGTGTCGCTCGTTTGCCTCATCGGCGGGCTGCTTGGCCTGGCCACCATGTTCGGCCTGGAAACCTGGATCTCTGTCTGGGCCTTTCCGCTCAACATCGCCGGCCGCCCCTACTTCTCGTGGGTCGCCTTCGCCGTCCCGGCCTATGAGTGGACCATTCTCTACGCCGGCCTCTCAGCCGCCTTCGGAATGCTCTTTCTCAACGGTCTGCCGCAGCTCTACCACCCTCTGTTCAACGCACCCAACTTTCGCAGCGGCGCAACGACTGACAAGTTTTTCCTTTGCCTGGAGTCGACCGACCCCAAGTTCGACCTGACCGAGACACGAGGATTCCTCGACCGTTACACGCCGGTCTCCGTAGTGGAGGTGGAGTATTAACCCGATGAAGACCTTCCGGAAACACTCCTCGCGCCTGCTTGCTCTCGGCTCTGCCGCGGCCCTGCTGCTCATCGCCGGCTGCCGCCAGGATATGCAGAACCAGCCCAAGATGGTTCCGCAGCGCGGCTCCTCTATGTTCGCAGACCATCGCTCCGCGCGGCCGCAGGTCGTCGGCACCGTCGCCCGCGGCCAGCTCTACGAAGATCAGTACTTCTACACCGGCCTCATCGACGGCAAAGAGCAGAACGCCATGCCGTTCCCTGTCACGCTTGAAGTTCTCGAACGCGGACAGGAGCGCTTCAATGTCTACTGCACGCCCTGCCACTCCCGCGTGGGCAATGGAGACGGCATGATCGTCCAGCGCGGCTACAAGCCCGCCGGAAATTACCACGACCCGACCCGGCTCGCTCAGCCCCTGAGCCACTACTTCTATGTCATGACCAACGGCTACGGCGCCATGCCCAACTACTCCGCACAAGTCACCCCCATCGACCGCTGGGCCATCGCCGCCTACATCCGTGCCCTGCAATTGAGCCAGAACGCTACCATCGCCGACGTCCCTACGGGCGTCCAGGTACAGAACCTTAAGGACATTGCAATCAAAGAAGGCCTCCCCGCCAGCTATGCCGGCCCGTGGCCCATTGCTGAAGACACAGACGCAAACGCCGAACCGCATACTGCAATCTATGCAGGAGCTCCGGGCCTGGGAGGTCCGTCAACCAGTCAGCCAGTCAAAGCTGCCGAGACCAGAGTCGCGGGTAAGAGGCCCGCGTCGCATTAAGGAGTGCAGAAACAAGGCATGGCACAACACTCGAATTCGGAACATCACGCGAAGACACTGCCCGCTGATCTGAGCGCTCCGGCATTCGTCGATACATGGCGTACCCGCGCCCTGATCATCGGCTGTATCTTTCTTGCCCTCGCCATCATTCTCGGCTTCCTCAGTGGCGATCACTGGAGCCACTTCCTCCGTGCCTGGCTCCACGGCTACATGATCTGCTTCGGCTTCTGCTGCGGCGGCATGGCGCTGCTTATGGTTCAGTACCTCTCCGGCGGCAAGTGGGGACTGATCATCCGCCGTCCGCTCGAAGCCATGACCCGCACTCTGCCTCTTGTCTTCCTCTATTTCCTCCCTGTCGGCATCTTCGGCATGACCTTCGGCCGTCTCTACATCTGGTCTAAATATGCTGACTGGGCCACCGCTCTCAAAGAGCACCTGATCACCATTGATCAGGCCCACGCCATCCACTTTAAGCACGCCATCCTCAACCCCGTGGGCTTCTGGTGTACTTCGCTCGTTGTTTTCACCATCATCGGGACCTACGTCTTCTTCCTCAACAAACTCTCGCTCAAGCGCGACGCCGACCCCGAGCCCAACTTCCGGTACTGGCAGGTCAAGTTTGAGAACATCAGCGGATTTGGCGTCCTGCTCTATGCCATCATGCTCTTCATCAGCGTCATTTATTGGGTCATGTCACTCGACCCCAACTGGTACTCCACCGTTTACGGATTTCAATTCCTGGTCGGCGAAGCCTACGGAGTGTTGGCGCTCTCCATCCTCACGCTCATCGCACTTTCCAAGGCCGACCCCATCAAAAGCACCTTTCGCGTGACCGAGCAGCACGACATGGGCAAGCTCTGCTTCGCCTTCGTCATGCTCAATATCTATCTCGCCTTCGGGGCCTTCCTGATCATCTGGTCCGGCAACTCCCCTGAAGAGATTCCCTGGTACCTCGATCGCATCCGCGGCGGATGGGGCGTCATCGCCACACTTGACTTCGTCTTCCACTGGCTGCTGCCCTTTACGCTGCTGCTTTCCGCCAACCTCAAGCGCATCAAGTCGCGCCTTGCCGTTGTCTGTTGCATCATGATCTTCGCCCGTTACTGGGATATGTTCTGGCTCATCGAGCCCAACTTTAAGGATGCTGCACGTAACCTTCACTTCAGCATCGGCATCCTTGAGTATGCCACCCTGCCTGTTGCCATGATTTCGTTCTGGATGGCCTACTACTTCACGCAGCTTAAGAAGCGGCCGCTCATCGCCGTCAATGACCCGCACCTCCCGCAGATTCTGGAGCCCGAACATGCACACGCCTAATCCGCACGAGTCGAAAAACAAAGAAAGCTCGATACGTGAAGGCTACGAAGTCACCGACGTCAGCGTCTCCGGCATCGTCGTGTTCCTCGTCGGCCTGTTCATCTCCGTCGGCGTCTTCTTTGTCTTCTGCTTCGGAATGGGCAAGGTCATCAACAACGCGCTCATCAAGCGTGACGGCCCGCCCGACAAATGGCACGCCGCGCAACAGCCCGAAGAATTCGAGAACATGCAGTCCAATCCAGCAGGCGAGCAAAAGCAGTTGCAGCAGCTTACCCAGAGCTTCCCAACTCCGCGCCTGCAAAACGACAACGGCGATCAGGATCTGGTCGATCTCCACCACCGTGAGGACCTTCTGCTCGATCACTACAGCTGGGTCAACGAGTCGCAGGGCAAGGTACGGATCCCCATTCAGCGCGCCATGGAGTTGATCGCCCAGCGCGGCCTGCCCGTCGAAACCCAGACTGGACCCAAAGAGCCGCTCATGTTCGGTGATTCGGTTCCAACCATTCGGGTTCCGCTCACCAACGGATTCGCACGCACCACCTTTGAGCAGGAAGAGGAGACCGGCTCCAAGCTTCCCGGCGAACAGGTGTCCACCAATGCAAATAGATAATGATTAGAGCAGCAGACAAACAGTAAGAAGAGGGAGCCAGAAGAACTCGGCAGTAGAGCAAGAGAAAGCAGGCAGGGAACGGGTTTTAGCGGTTATGAACAAACTGGTGACAATTCGGAGAGTGGCCCTCGGCTTCACCCTTTTAGCCCTCGGCCTCTGCGGCGCAGCCAGCATGTGCGCACAGGTCACCGACTGGGGCCAGAAGGAAGCCGGCCCCATCCGCGACGTGACCCCCCAGCTCATCAAGCGCGTCCAGATCACGCAAAATCTCAACCACCAGATTCCCCTGAACGTGCCCTTCCGCGACTCCACAGGCAAGACCGTCACCCTCGGCGACTACTTCGGCAAAAAGCCCGCCATTCTGGCCATGGTCTACTACCGCTGCAAAATGCTTTGCCCCGAGGAAATGGATGGCATTGTCGGCGCGCTGATGATGGTCAAGTTCGATCCCGGCAAAGACTTTAACGTCATCTTCGTCAGCATTGACCCGACCGAGACTCCAGAGCTTGCGGCCAGCGAAAAGGCGCTCTATCTCAAGCGCTACGGCCGTCCTGGGACCGCCGATGGCTGGCACTTCCTCACCGGCCCGCAGTCCTCTATTGATGCTCTCGCCAAGGCCACAGGTTTCGGCTATACACGCGTGCCTGGCCCAGACGGCAAAATGACGCAGTTTGCCCACGCCAGCTCCGTCGAGCTGGTCACTCCCTCCGGGAAGCTGGCCCAATACTATCTAGGCGTCGAGTATTCGCCGCGCGACATCCAGCTCGGCCTAGTCGAAGCCTCCAACGGACAAATCGGCTCCATCGTCGACGACATTCTCACTTACTGCTATCGCTACAATCCACTGCTTAACCGACACGATCTGCTTATTGCGCGCATCGTGCAGGCAGGCTGTCTTCTCACAATGTTGATTCTTGGAACCTACATGGTAGTCAATTTTCGGCGTGATGTTCGGAACGGGCGTATTCAGGCCGCCCGCAAATCGGCAAACGGGTAAAGGGAACGATGCATTATTTCATCAGTCCGGTACTTTGGCAGTTTCTCGTTAAGTGGCTCACGCACTTCGAGCTCTTCCCGCCCGAAGCGTCGTCGATCGCTCCCTACGCGGATGCCCTCTACTTCTTTCTCGTCTTCATCTCGATCATCGGGATGGTCGCGGTCGCCGCCCTGGTCGTCGGCTTCTCGGTCGTCTATCGCCAGGAGCGCCACCCCGTAGCCACACAGATCGAAGGCTCCACGCTGCTTGAGGCAACCTGGACCATCATCCCGCTCGCCCTCTTCATGATCTGCTTCGTCTGGGGCGCGCTGCTTTATTTCCGCATCTACAACCCGCCGACCAATGCCCTCGACATGTATGTCGTCGGCAAACAGTGGATGTGGAAGATCGAGCATCCCGGCGGCCAGCATGAAATTGACGCCCTGCACGTTCCCATCGGGCGTCCCGTCCAGCTCACCATGATCTCGCAGGACGTATTCCATAGCTTTTCCATCCCCGCATTCCGCGTAAAGCGCGAGGTCATTCCGGGCCGCTATACCACGGTATGGTTTACCGCCACCAAGCCCGGCAGGTACCACCTGTTCTGCACCCAGTACTGCGGCACGCTCCATTCCCAGATGATCGGCTGGGTCTACGCCATGACGCCCGACGACTATCAGAAGTGGCTGGCCAGCTCGACCAGCGGCTCCTCACTCGCCCAGAACGGCGAGCGGCTCTTCGCCAGCCTCGGCTGCAACTCCTGTCACTCAGGCGAGGCCTCCGCCCGCGGCCCCAACCTTGCCGCAGTCTACGGAACCCGCATCCAGCTTGCCAACGGGTCCTATACTACTGTTAATGACGCCTTCCTGCGGAACGCGATCCTTAACCCAGCCGTGAACGTCACCGCAGGATACGCGCCTATTATGCCGACCTATCAGGGCCAGATCAGTGAAGATGGATTGATCGATCTCGTGGAATATATCAAGCATCTCCACAACAATGAACGAGTTCAGCAAACACTGAACACCACCCAGGTGCAGACTTCCGTTCCCGCACCTGGCGCAGGCAGCATAGCGCAGCCTCAAACGTCGCATTCAGCGTCGAGGATGGTGAATCAATGAGTACAATCGTCAGTCTTCCCGACCAGTCTACGGCAACGCTACCCAAGCGGACGTACATCAACAATGAGTACGGCCTCAAGAGCTGGCTGCTCACCGGTGATCACAAGCGTATCGCGATCCTCTACCTGATCTCGATTACCTTCTTCTTCTTCATCGGTGGCGCCATGGCCGGCCTCATCCGCCTGGAACTGCTCACGCCACAGACCGACCTCGTCGCTGCCGATACCTACAACAAGCTGTTCACCATGCACGGCATCATCATGATCTTCCTGTTTCTGGTGCCTTCCGTGCCCGCCACCATCGGGAACTTCCTCATTCCCATCATGGTCGGCGCCAAAGACCTCGCCTTCCCCAAGATCAATCTGCTGAGCTGGTACCTCTACATCGTCGGTGGCGGCCTGGTCCTCGCGGCCCTGATCTGCGGCGGCGTCGATACCGGCTGGACCTTCACCACTCCCCTCAGCACGCACTACCTGAATACCCACGTCATCACCGCCGGAATGGCGATATTTGTCGCCGGCTTCAGTTCCATCTTTACCGGACTCAACTTCATCGTCACCATCCACCGCATGCGTGCGCCAGGCATGACCTGGTTCCGCCTGCCGCTATTCGTCTGGTCGCACTACGCCGCCTCCATCCTCATGGTGCTCGGCACGCCCGTTCTCGCCATCACCCTGGTTCTGGTCATCCTTGAGCGCACCATCGGAATCGGCGTCTTCGATCCGACCAAGGGAGGCGATCCGCTGCTCTTCCAGCACCTCTTCTGGTTCTACTCGCATCCCGCCGTCTACATCATGATTCTTCCCGGCATGGGCGTCATCTCCGAGGTCATCAGTACCTTCTCGCGCAAGCGCGTCTTCGGGTACACCGCCGTTGCCTTCTCATCCGTCGCCATCGCCGTCTTCGGCTTCTTCGTCTGGGCACACCACATGTTCATCATGGGCGTCTCCAACTACTCTGCCTTGGTTTTTTCGCTGTTGACCATGCTGGTTGCCGTGCCTTCGGCCATCAAGATCTTCAACTGGGCTGCCACTCTCTATAAAGGTTCCATCACGTTTGAGACGCCCATGCTCTACGCCTTCGGCTTCATGGGTCTGTTCACCATCGGCGGCCTCACCGGCGTCTTCCTCGGCTCGCTCGGCATGGATATCCACCTTACCGAAACCTACTTCGTCGTGGCCCACTTCCACTTCGTCATGGTCGGCGGCATGCTTATGGCCTTCCTCGCCGGAGTCCACTTCTGGTGGCCCAAGATGACCGGCCGCATGTATCCCGAAGGGCTCTCCAAGCTCGCCGCCGGTACGACCTTCATCGGATTTATCCTCACCTTCTTTCCACAGTTCATCGTTGGATACCTCGGCATGCCGCGCCGCTACGCCGCCTATCCGCCGGAGTTCCAGGTGCTCAACGTCCTCTCTACCGCCGGGGCCTCAGTCCTCGGCATCGGCTACCTGCTACCCATCCTCTATCTCACCTGGTCGCTGAAATACGGCAAGATTGCAGGGAACAATCCCTGGCAGGCCACCGGGCTTGAATGGCAGATCCAATCTCCGCCGCTGACAGAAAACTTTGTGGAAACGCCGGTCGTCGACTACGAGGCTTACGACTACGAATGGCTGGCAAACAAGACGAAACACGAGGTGCAGACCGTTGGATAGCCAGGCCATCGCAACACTTCCCGAACACGATCAGCCCGCGCACGAGCACCCGGAGTATGTGCGTCATCACTTTGCGAATGCCGAACAGCAGCGGGAGACCGCCAACTTCGGCATGTGGCTCTTCCTGCTTACGGAAATCATGTTCTTCAGCGGCATGTTCGCCGCCTATCTCATCTATCGGAACTGGTACTATCCTGCTTTCGTCGCCGGCAGCCATTACATGATCATCTGGGCCGGCACCTTGAACACGGCCGTGCTCATCTGCTCCAGCTTCACCATGGCCATGGGCGTCTACTCGTCGGAAATGCGCAACCGCAAGGCGCTGCTCCGCTGGCTCAGTCTCACTCTCCTCCTGGGCTTTGTCTTCCTCGGCATCAAGGCCTATGAGTGGCATGCCGAATGGGTCGAGCAGCACGTACCTGGCCTCAACTTCAGCATCGAAGATTTCACCCACGTCAATCCGAAGTACCCGGACGACAGGCCGCTCTCGCCCGACATGGCAGAGAAGACACAGGTTTACTTCTCCCTCTACTTTGCCATGACCGGCATGCACGCGCTGCACATGTGCATCGGCTGCGGCATCCTCATCATCCTGCTCTTCCAGGCCTGGGGCGGTGCCTACACCAACGGGCACATGAACACAATCGAGAACTTCGGACTGTACTGGCACTTCGTCGATATCGTGTGGATATTCCTGTTCCCATTGCTCTATCTCATAAGCCGACACCAATGACCGCACCGTTCAACCAGGTTTTGAGGAAATTCGATGTCTGAACCGACACACCACGCACACAAAATAGTTTCGCCGAGGGTCTACCTTGCCATCTGGGCGTCGCTGCTCTTTTTCACCGCGCTCACCGTCGCCGTGTCGTATCTTGAACTGGGTGTCTTCAATGCGATTGCGGCCATCGGCATCGCAGTCATCAAGAGCACTCTCGTTGTGCTCTTCTTCATGCACGTCCGCTACAGTTCCAAACTAACCAAGCTTACGGTCTTCTCGGGAATCTTCCTCTTTCTCGTCCTCATTACCATGACCCTCACCGACTACATCAGCCGCGCCTGGGGTATGTGGTAGTCATCTTTCATCGGGGCGTGGCATGGGCTGCGCCCTCTTCCCCGTTTTCATCCCGCCGAAAGCATCCCTCCTGTAGTCCCGGTTTCCGCGTCACGGCCAGCGCTCTCCCGCTACCATGAAGTCCTGAGATTACTTCATGACCGCGCTCCAATCCGAAATCCCTGCCTTCCTGCAAAAACTCGCCCAAAATCCCCGCATCACGGTTCGTAGGCCCGGAGCGCCACTCAAAGGCAGCAAATGCATCCTCTACTGGATGCAGCGTGCCCAGCGCTGCCTCGACAACCCTGCGGTCGATCTCGCCGTCGCCATCGGTAACGAACTCGGTCTTCCTGTCATCGCCTATTTCTCCGTCATTTCCAGCGTTACGCACGCCAACCTGCGTCACTATGCCTTTCTCAATCAGGGTCTAGCTGATATTGAAGAGGACCTAGCTGGGCGCAACATTACCTTTGTCGTTCGGCGCCCCCCGAATAATTCGCTGGAGACGTTGCTCAACGAAGTCCGCGCCGCCATGGTCATCGGCGATGAGAATCCATGTCGCGAACCGGAGCGCTGGCGCAAAGTTCTCGCCAAACGGCTCAGACTCCCCTTTTGGACCGTCGACGCCGATGTAGTCGTCCCTTCGTCTCTCTTTCCCAAACATCAATACATGCTGCATATCATGCGTCCGCGCCTCAACGCCGCGCTGCCCCAATACCTCAAGCCGCTTCCAAATCTCACCGCCGATCATGCATGGCCTGCTCCGCGCAACTTTGAACGCTTTCCCGTCCGTAACGACATCACACAAGGTTGGCGCGAACTCGACCGTACCATTAAGCCCGTCGACCACTTTACCGGCGGAACTCACGCCGCCCTTAAGCGCCTTCGCCATTTCGTCGACCACCTTCTACCGGGCTATGACACGCAGCGCAACCATCCCGAAGTTGACGGAACCAGCCAAATGTCACCCTATCTCCACTTCGGTCACATCAGCCCTCTTACCGTCGCGCTCGCTGTCGACAAAGCCTTAAAGCAAGGCGGTGTCTCACAAACCGCGCGCGACTCATTCATTGACGAGCTCATCGGATGGCGCGAGCTATCCGTCAACTTCGTCAAATACGTCCCGAACTACGACTCAATTGAATGTGCACCGGAATGGGCGCAGAGGACCCTTCGAGAGCACGCCTCTGACCTACGTGATCCCATCTATACCCTCGATCAGCTTGAACGTGCAGAAACATATGACAAGCTATGGAATGCTGCCCAGCTCCAGATGGTCCGCACTGGCTGGATGCACAACTACCTCCGCATGTACTGGGCAAAAAAAATCCTCGAGTGGTCCCCCAATCCCGCCAAAGCATGGGAGTATGCCGTCATTCTCAACGACAAGTATGAGCTCGATGGTCGCGACCCCAATGGCTATAGCGGAATCGCATGGGCAATCGGCGGAGTCCATGACCGCCCCTGGTTTGACCGTCCTATCTTTGGGACCATCCGCTACATGTCCGGCGCGTCTACGGGCAAGAAATTCGATTCCAGGCGTTACCTCCGCCAGATCGCCGATCTGGCCTGAGCGCCCCGTCATAGTCCCGCATCTTTCGCACAAGTCAACTTTTGAACAAAAGTAATCTGTCGCGTCTCCATACCCCGTCCCATAATGGGCCAACAAGACCCTTTCTGAAACTGACGCTGTAATTCTCTTCACTCCAGTCTCATGCGCGCCTCCGTTCGCATGTTGAATGGACCTGAGATCGTTGGCTTTCGACCGACAAAGTGGCGCAAAAATGCACACCCATCGACCCAAACTCGTCGTCCGGTTCGCCGTCAGTTTTCTGGCCTTCATGCTCCTCGCGCTCACATCTGTCGCTGCGGCTGCGCAGCACCTCAGCAATCGCTTCACCGTCAATCCTGCCCTCGGCAATGAACTGCTCGCCCGGCAACGGACGGCAAAGTTCCTCGCCGAGCGTGGGATCGCCCTTCCGCCCGGTGTACATTCCCGCTTCGCACTCAGCCCTGCGCAAATGCTTGCTCGTGCGCGCGGCCTCTATCGCGCTCAGGTCGCTGCAAGCTCAACTTCCGGCTCGTCCACTCCGGTCTGGCAACCGGTCGGCCCGGCGAAGGTAGTCACTTCGGCCTATGGCAATGTCGCGGGCCGTGTGACCAGTATTGCGGTGGATCCCTCCGACTCTACCGGAAACACCGTCTACGTCGGTACCGCCTTCGGCGGAGTCTGGAAGTCCGCCAACGCTGCGGGAGACTCCTCCTCAGTCACCCTCGTGCCGCTTACCGATTCTGTCTACTCGTCCATCTCCGGGTTTGACTCTGCCCCTTCGCTGAGCATCGGTGCCGTGAGCGTGCAGCCCGTCTCTGCCGGAACGGCCCCGGTCATCCTTGCTGGCACCGGGGTTCCCAACGATACAACCGCATCCTATTTTGGCGCGGGCATCCTACGCTCTACCGACGGCGGCAATCACTGGACCCTCATCACTCACTCCAATGATCAGATCAACGGCGCCAACAACAACTTCAACTTCACCGGAAATGGTTTCGCCGGCTTTGCCTGGGGCACAGTCAAGGGAAACCCTGTCGTAGTCGCGGCTGTATCTCAATCCGAATCGGGAGTGGAAACCTACGCCACCGAAGGCCAGAACAGCGTCATGGGCATCTACTACTCCACCGACCTCGGGCAGACATGGTACATGGCCACCATTACCGATCCCGGTGGGGCGGTGCAGTCGCCGCAGACCCCCTTCACCCCTTGTGCCATTTCCGGCTCCCGCTTGCCCTGCGGCAACGCTGTTACCTCCATCGTCTGGAATCCCATCCGCAAGGAGTTCTTCGCCGCCGTTCGGTTTCACGGCTACTATCAGTCGTCTGACGGGCAGAACTGGACGCGCCTTGCCAACCAGCCCGGCGCCAATCTCACCACCACCATGTGCCCGCCAAATCAGGGTTATTCCGGCTCGCAGGCATGCCCCATCTACAACGCGGCCCTGGCCGTACAGCCCGTTACAGGAGACACCTTTGCGCTCACCACCGACATCAACAACCTCGATCAGGGCCTCTGGCAGGACTCCTGCAACCTTGCCTCAGGCTCCTGTGCCTCATCAACGTTGTCCTTCACGCAAATACCCGACTCCGCGCTTGACGCCGGTTCTCTCATTGATCCTTCTCAGCCAACGCTCATTCCACAGGCCGACTATGATCTTTATCTCGCCGCCGTCCCCGCCGTCCAGAGCTCGCAACCCGATACGCTTCTCTTCGCCGGTACCGCCGACATCTACCGCTGCGACCTCGGCGCTGGATGCGCCTGGCGCAACACCACCCACGCCCAGTCTTCCGACTGCAACTCCGCGAACGTCGCTCCCGCGCAATACGCCATCGACGCCACCTTCGGTGCCAATGGCCTCCTCTACTTCGGCAACGACGGCGGCCTCTGGCGCTCCACCGACGACGTAGACGAGCAGGGCCAGCAGTGCTCATCAACCGACGCCACGCATTTCCAGAACCTCAACTCCGCCTTCACTAGCTCCATCGCAGAAGTTGAGGACATCGCACCAGATCCTTCCAGCTCGCAGACCATGATGGCTTCGCTCGGCCCCCTCGGCACCGCCGCGCCGCTCAGTGGAACAGCCGTTTGGCAGCAGGTTCTCAACGGAGAAGGGGACTATGCCGCCATCGATCCCGTCAATCCGCAGAACTGGTACGCCACTTCGGAATTCGGCATCGGCATAAACTACTGCTCGCAGGGAACAAGCTGCAGCATCGCCGGATTCGGCCTGCCCGTCATCTCCAGCGCCGACGCCGGGGACGACGGCTACGGTCAGATCATCCCTGCTCCCTGGATACTCGATCCGCAGAACACCTCCAACCTTATCCTCGGCACCTGCCGCGTCTGGCGAGGCCCTGCCTCCGGAGGCGCATTGACCCAGCTCAGCACCATGCTCGACGGCGACAACGGCCCATACTGCGACGGCAACGCCGAGGTCCGCTCCCTCGCCGCCTCAGGCGAATCTACTGACGCCCCTGGCACGGCCGAGCTCATCTACGCCGGTATGGCCGGCCTCTACGACGGAGGCGCGACTGTGGCCGGGCACATCTTCGCGCAGTCCATCAGCTCCGGTTCGTCTGCATCGTCATGGATCGACCTCTCCAACAACCTCAACGGTTTCAACCCTTACGGTTATGACATCTCCAGCATCTACGTCGACCCGCACTCCTTCGGAGGCCAGACCATTTACGCCACCGTCCAGGGCTTCAGTACGGCAACCATCTACCGTTCGACCGATGGCGGATCCATCTGGCAAAACATCTCCAGCTCACTCGTGAACGCTCCCGCCAACAGCGTCATTGTCGATCCCAATGACGCCAACACCGTCTTCGTCGCCACTGACGCGGGCGTCTTCTACACTCAGGACGTCGCCAGTTGCGCGCAGGCCTATTCCGCTTGCTGGAGCGCCTACGGCGCATCGCTGCCCAATGTCCCCGTCGTGCAGCTGCAGACAGAAAGCACCAGCGGCGGTCCCGTTCTTCTCGCCGCAACCTTCGGCCGAGGAATCTGGCAGGTTGCTCTGCCCAACATTGTGACCTCGACCGCAACCGTCACGCCGCAGTCACTCACTTTCGGCAATGAGGCGGTTGGGACCGCCAGCGCGCCCAAACAATTACTCGTCACCAATACCGGCGCCGTCCCCTTGCAGATCAGTTCGCTCGCCATCACCACAGGCTTCACCGAGTCCGATACGTGCAGTGGGCAGTCCATCGCGCCCGGTAACGCTTGCGTCATAGAGGTCGCCTTCGTGCCCGCCGTGATCGGGGCGAACACTGGCTTACTTACGATCTATGCCAATCTTCCCGACGGTGGTCAACTCACCGTCCCGCTCAGCGGAACCGGAACGAAGGGTGCGGCCGTCACGCTTACTCCCACCTCGCTCTGCTTCCAGGCTACGCTCATCGGCCAGACCACCTCGCAGTCTTGCCAGTCCACCGGCGCGCCCACGCAGGGCGGACAGACCGTTCAGCCCGGACAATCCATCGTTATCGCGAACACCGGCGGGGCCACTGCAACCATCACTTCCGTCACCCTCACCGGTGACTTTGCCTTTGTCGCCAACACCTGCGGCAAGTCCCTCACCGCGGCCAACACTCCTGGCGACAGTTGCACCGTCAGCATCACCTTTACCCCCACCGCCTCTGGCCCGCGCAACGGCGCGCTCACCGTCGTGGACAGCACTGGTACGCAGACAGCGCTGCTTACAGGTACGGGCATGACTCCCGCAACCGATCTGCTCGCCCCATCCAGCCTCACCTTCGCTTCTCAGACCATCGGGACTGAAAGCATTTCGCAGCAACTCACGCTCACCAACAACGGCGACGCAGCGGTTCAGGACATTGCTGTTCAGTCCTCAACTACAGACTTCATTGCCTCCAACAACTGCGGCACAACCCTCGCTGGCCACTCCAGTTGCGCTATCCTTGTCAGCTTCCTGCCCAGCGTCATAGGTCCTGACAACGGCGCCCTCACTGTCAGTGACATTGTGACCGCGGGATCCACCCACACGCAGCAGGTCGCCCTCACCGGTACGGGCGTCGCTCCCTCCGGTATTGCTTCCGTGTCGCCGTCGTTCATCAACTTCGGCTACTACGGCGTCGGTGGAACCAGCCCTGCCAAAACCGTCACCATCACCAACAATGGCTCGTCCAGCATCACCGGAATTCAGACCGCCTTTGCCGGCGACTTCTCCATGCAGACTGCATCCAGCAATCCCTGCGGAGCAAGCCTGTCCGTCGGTGCAAGCTGCAACATCGGCGTCGTCTTCTCGCCCAAACAGGTCAACCAGCGCAGCGGCAGCCTCACCATCACCGGGACGAATCTCGCCACCCCGCTTGTCGTTGCCCTCACCGGCAGCGGGGCTGGCTTCACCATCAAGATTGACGGCTCCTCGTCGCAGGTCATCACCGGCAACCAGACTCCCGCACCTTTTCAAGTTGAAATCGACTCCGTCAACGGCTCCACCGGCCCCGTCGCGCTCACTTGTGCGGTTGTTCCGGCCACTGCGGGCTGCTCTGTCTCGCCGGCGAGCGTCACTCTCACAGGCACCTCAACCCAGCAGGCCGCTCTCACCTTCTCTGCCAACCAGACTGCTCATGCCGCCCAGTCATTCTGGAAGACCACCGGCATGGCGCTGGCCATGTTTCTGCCCGTCGGGTTCCTCGCACGCCGCCGCAGCCGTTGGCCGCCGCTCACATTCTGCGTACTCCTGGTCCTGCTGTTGCCCATTGGTTGCGGTGTCAACTCCAGCGCGGGCAGTCTCTCTTCCTCAGTAGGCTCATCGGCCACGGCAGGGCAATACACCATCACCGTTACCGGCACCATGCCTGGACTTACGCAGTCCGCAACCACGCAGGTGACCGTCCAGTAACGCAGTCTTCTTCTGGATTGCGGAGTGCTCCCACGCGGCAATGCCGTAAAATCATCACGAAGAAGAATCGCGAACCCTTGCCGTCCTCCAGGGAGCAGAAATCCCGCCGGATAGGAAGAAGCATATGAACAACACCATCCTGGTCACCGGCGGTGCGGGATTTATCGGCTCAAATTTCGTTCTTCAGTGGATCGCAAACGCCGATGCCCGTGTCGTGAATCTCGACCTGCTCACATACGCTGGTAATCGCCGCAATCTGCAATCCATCGAGCATCACTCTCGCCACGTCTTCGTCCACGGCGACATCTGCGATGAATCCTTCGTCGCCTCTCTGCTCCGCGAGCATCAGCCGCGCGCTATCGTCCATTTCGCTGCCGAGAGCCATGTGGATCGCTCCATCGCCGGCCCTGCCGCCTTCATACGGACCAATATCACCGGAACCTACGAGATGCTCCAGCAGGTGCTCCGCTACTGGCAGGCCCTTCCCGAAGGCGACCAATCCGCTTTCCGCTTCCTGCATGTCTCCACCGATGAAGTCTACGGAACCCTCCTACCCGGTGAACCCGGCTTCAAGGAAACAACACCTCACGCGCCCAACAGTCCCTATGCAGCCTCCAAGGCATCGTCTGACATGCTTGTCCGCGCCTGGCATCATACCTACGGACTGCCCGTCGTCACCACCAACTGTTCTAATAACTACGGCCCCTGGCAATTTCCGGAGAAGCTCATCCCGCTCATGGTCCTTAACGCGCTCGAGGGCAAGCCGCTCCCCGTCTATGGCGACGGCCTCAACGTTCGCGACTGGCTCTTCGTCGAAGACCACTGCGCGGCCATCCGTCGAGTGCTCGAAGACGGCCGCATCGGCGAAACCTACAACATCGGCGGCAACAGCGAACGCCGCAACATCGATGTTGTCACTGCCATCTGCGACATCCTCGACGAGCTCCGCCCCGACCCATCCATCGGCGGTCGCCGTAATCTCATCACCTACGTCAAGGACCGCCCCGGTCACGACCGCCGCTATGCCATCGACGCCACAAAGATCGCCCGCGAGCTCAACTGGGTGCCCGCGCAGCCCTTCGAGAGCGGCATCCGCAAAACCATCGAGTGGTATCTCGCGCATCTCGATTGGGTCAATGACATCCGCACCGGCGCCTACCTCAACTGGATCGAGCAGAACTACGCCGAAAGGCTTGCGCAATGAAGGGAATCATCCTCGCCGGCGGCTCCGGCACTCGCCTTTACCCGGTCACGCACGTCATCTCCAAGCAGCTCCTGCCCGTGTATGACAAACCGATGATCTACTACCCGCTCTCCACGCTCATGCTGGCGGGTATCCGCGACATTCTCGTCATCTCCACGCCTCAGGACACCTCGCGCTTCGCCGATCTGCTTGGTAATGGAAACCGCTGGGGCATCGACCTCAGCTACGCCGTGCAGCCCAGCCCTGACGGTCTTGCCCAGGCCTTCCTCATCGGTAAAGACTTCATCGGTAACAGCCCCAGTGCGCTCGTCCTGGGCGACAACATCTTCTACGGCCAAACCCTCAGCCGCCAGCTCCAGAACGCCGCCGCAAAAGACAAGGGCGCGACCATCTTCGCCTATCGCGTCAATGATCCTGAACGTTACGGTGTCGTCGAGTTCGACTCCGGGGGCCGCGCCATCAGCCTTGAAGAAAAGCCGCAGCGGCCCAAATCGAAATACGCAGTGACGGGCCTCTACTTTTATGACAACAACGTGTCTACCATCGCCGCTTCACTCAAGCCCTCGACGCGCGGCGAGCTCGAAATCACCGACCTCAACCGTCACTATCTCCAGCAGGGCACGCTTGAGGTTGAGCTCATGGGGCGTGGCATGGCCTGGCTCGACACCGGCACGCACGACTCGCTCTTCGAGGCAGCCATGTTCATCCAAACCATCGAGCGCCGCCAGGGAGTCAAAATCGCCTGCCCCGAGGAGATTGCTTATCGTCTCGGATATATCTCTGCTGCCGATCTTGAGGCGCTCGCCCACCCCGTGCACAAGAGTGGCTACGGTCAGTACCTGCTTTCCCTCATCTCCGAGGTGCCGTCCCCGCAGGAGAACCGCTGACATGAACATCCAGCTCACCGCTCTCCCCGGCGTGCTTCTCATCATTCCTAAAAAATTCTCTGATGCCCGTGGTTCTTTCTGGGAAACCTATAACCAGCGTATCCTCCACCAAGCTGGTCTTCCCACTGACTGGAAGCAGGACAACACATCTGTCTCGTTCAGAAACGTCGTGCGCGGCATCCACTATCAGATCACGCAGCCCCAGGGCAAACTCGTCCGCGTCACCTATGGGGCCGTCTACGATGTCGCCATCGATCTCCGCCGCAGCTCCGCCACCTTCGGCCGGTACGTCGGCTTTGATTTGTCTGAGGAGAACGGCTCCATGCTCTGGATTCCTCCCGGCTTCGGTCACGGCTTTGCTGTTCTTAGTGAGCGCGCTGGCTTCGCATACAAAGTCACCGACTACTACTTGCCCTCCGGCGAGCGCACCATCCTCTGGAACGACCCCACCCTTGCCATCGCTTGGCCTGTCGCGGAAAAAGATGCCATCGTCTCAGCCAAAGACCAGCAGGGAAGTCGCTTCTCCGAAGCAGAGGTCTTCTCGTGACCCGCTTTCTCATCCTTGGCGCGAAGGGACAACTCGGTTCGGCCCTGCAGGCTGTCTTCGAGAGTGAGGGTCAGGTCATCGCCCTTGACCGCTCCAACTGCGACTTCAGTGATCCCTCCAGTATCCGCGCTGCAGTACGCGCCACGCGCCCCAGCATCATCCTCAACGCGGCCGCCTACACTGCGGTTGATCGTGCTGAGTCGGAGTCCGATCTCGCCATGCGCATCAACGGCGAGGCGGTGGGCATCCTCGCCGAAGAAGCAAAAAGTTGCGGCGCATTGCTCGTCCATTACTCCACCGACTACGTATTCGACGGCACAAAGTCCGGTCCCTGGCTCGAAAGTGATCCCGTCCATCCGCTCAACGCATACGGAGCCACCAAGCTCGCCGGGGAGCGCAATATCCAGCAAATCGGTGGCCGGTATCTCATTTTCCGCACCAGTTGGGTCTTCAGCCCTCAAGGAAACAACTTCCTGCGCACCATGCTGCGCTTGGGCCAGGAAAGGGAAGAGCTGAAGATCGTTGACGACCAGAAGGGTGCGCCCACATCGGCTCTGGCGCTCGCCATGGCAACCCGCAGCATTCTCACTGCAGACCCGCTGCCGAACTTCTCGGAAGTTGCCGGCATCTATCACATGACCTGCTCTGGAGAAACCACCTGGTGCGGCTTTGCGCAGGCCATCTTCGCTCGCGCAAAGCCTGCTAAGCCCTGGGCCGCAGTAAAGTGCATCCCCTCATCGGAATTCCCCACACCGGCCGCACGCCCGGCCAACTCCGTCCTGTCGAACGACAACCTGAAGGCCACGTTCGACGTTGAGCTTCCATCCTGGCAGTCCGCATTGGATACAACACTCATGACGTTAGGCATTTTTGCGTCTGACTTCGCACGGCATAATTGAACTGGTTCCTCCCGTCGGAACCTTTTTCTGCGCTGGCAATTCCTCGCGATTTTCCGCAAACTGGTTAAGTCTTGGCCTCTCAATTGCCAATTCTCAACTCGGCATCGCATCCCCACGAAGCCTTCCGCGACGCGCATGAGCTTCAGGCGCGCCTTGCCCGCGCCATCCGTGGAGAGATCCGCTTCGATCCCGGCACGCGCGCTCTCTACACCACCGATGCTTCCAATTATCGTCAGGTCCCCATCGGCGTCGTGATTCCTCGCGATGCCGACGACGTCATTGCTGCCGTCTCAATATGCCGTGAGCTCAACGCACCCATCCTCTCCCGCGGAGCGGGCACCAGCCTTGCCGGTCAGTGCTGCAACGTCGCCGTCATCCTCGACTTTTCCAAGTACATGCGCTCCATCCATGCGCTTGACCCCGACGCCAGACTCGCCACCGTCGAGCCCGGCATCGTCCTTGATCGCGTTCGCGAGGCCGCCGAGCGGCATCACCTCACCTTCGCGCCCGATCCCGCCACGCACTCCCGCTGCACGATCGGCGGCATGATCGGCAACAACTCCTGTGGTACCCATGCTCTGATGGGCGGCAAAACCGTCGACAACATCCGCTCCCTCGAGGTTTTGCTCTACGACGGCACACGCATGACTGTCGGCCCTACATCTGGAGATGATTTCACCCGCATCCTTGCCGCTGGAGGCCGCCCCGCCGAAATCTATTCTGCGCTCGCACGCCTCCGCGACCGCTACGCCACGCTCATCCGCGAGCGCTTTCCGCAAATTCCCCGTCGTGTCTCCGGATACAACCTCGACTGGCTGCTGCCTGAAAACGGCTTTCACGTTGCGCGCTCGCTCGTTGGCAGCGAAGGCACTTGCATTACGGTCCTCAGTGCCGAGCTTGAGCTCAAACCCAGCCCGCCACACCGCCGCCTCGTCGTCGCCGCATTTCCTGACGCTTTCATCGCCGCCGATCATGTGCCCGCAATCCTTGAACACCACCCCATCGGGCTCGAAGGCTTCGACGCAACCCTCACCAACTCGATGCGCCGCAAAGGCCTTGCCACTGACGACCTCCCCTTGCTTCCCGCAGGGGGCGGCTTTCTCCTTGTCGAGTTCGGGGCATGGACCCCCGACGATGCCGACGATCAGGCCGCCGCATTCGCCCATGCTGCCGCATCGTTTTCCGTCCCGCCCAACATCGACCTTTACTCTGACCACGATGCTCGTCGCATCTGGCGCATCCGCGAGTCCGCCCTCGGGGCCACCGTCTTTGTCCCCGGAGAGCCACACGGCTGGGAGGGATGGGAAGACGCCGCCGTCCCACCAGAAAAGCTAGGCTCATATCTCCGTCAACTCTTCGCGCTCATGCGCGAGTATGGCTACCACAGCCCCATGTACGGACACTTCGGCCAGGGCTGCGTTCACCTCCGCATCAACTTCGATCTTGAATCCGCCCCCGGCGTCGCCGCCTTCGGCGAATTCATTGACCGTGCCGCCGACATCGTCATCGCCCACGGTGGCTCCATCTCGGGGGAGCACGGCGACGGACAGGCCCGCTCTTCACTCCTGCCGAAAATGTTCGGCCCCGAGCTCATCCAGGCCTTTCGTGAATTCAAGGCCATCTGGGACCCCGGCAACCGCATGAATCCCGGCAAGCTCTCCGGCCCCGCAGAAATCTACTCACCCACTGACAATCTCCGCCTCGGTCCCAACTATCACCCTGACCAGCAGCCCGGTTTCTTCCAGTTTCCCAACGACAAGGGTTCGCTCGCCGAAGCCACCCTCCGCTGCGTCGGCGTCGGGGCCTGCCGCAAAGTTGACTCCGGCACCATGTGCCCCAGCTACATGGCCACCCGTGAGGAGCGCCACTCCACCCGCGGCCGCGCCCACCTCCTCTGGGAGATGCTGCAGGGCAACATCCTCGAGCGCGACTGGTCCTCAAAGCCCGTCAAGGAAGCCCTCGACCTCTGCCTATCCTGCAAAGCCTGCAAAACTGAATGCCCCGTCAACGTCGACGTCGCCACTTATAAGGCGGAGTTCCTCGCTCACTACTACCGGCGCCGCCACCATCCCCTGCGCGACTACGCGTTCGCCTTTATGGACCACTGGGCCTCACTCGCCTTCACTGTCCCCGGCGTCACTCCGCATCTTGCCAATCTCTCGCTCCGGATCCCCGGCCTCAGCCGCGTCGTCAAAGCCGTCCTCGGAGTCGCTCCCGAGCGTACCCTCCCGCAGTTTGCCCAGCGCAGCTTCCAGAGTCTTTACCGCCGTTCACCCCTGCCCGGCTTCGCCCCAAACGCTCTGCCCGTCCTGCTCTGGCCTGACACCTGGAACAACTACTACCATCCGCAAACCCTCTCAGCCGCGCATTCTGTTCTCGTCTCTGCCGGATTCGCCCCACGCGTCCCCACCCACCACCTTTGCTGCGGCCGACCCCTCTACGACTTCGGCTTCCTCGATGTTGCTCGCGCCTACCTTACTCGCGTCCTCACCGCCATCGCGCCCGAAATCGACTCCGGCTTGCCCATCGTTTTCCTCGAACCATCCTGCGCCTCAGTCTTTCGCGACGAACTCCTCAACTTTTTCCCCTCCGATCCCCGCGCCGCAGCGCTAAGCAACCAGACGGTTCTCCTCAGCGATCTTCTCGCCCGCCACGCGCCTCATTACCAACCCCCCTCGCTCGTTGGCCAATCCATCCTGCTCCACGGACACTGCCACCACAAATCCACCTTCAAAATGAACTCGGAACTTGACCTGCTCCGCCGTACTGGCGCCTCGGTCACCCTCCTTGACTCAGGCTGCTGCGGCATGGCTGGCCCCTTCGGCTTCGAGCGCGAGAAATACACCGTCTCCCAGACCCTTGCCGAGCGGTCCCTGCTGCCCGCTGTCCGCGCCGCCTCCGCCCAAACCATCCTTGTCACCGACGGATTCAGTTGCCGTGAGCAGATAGCCCAAAACTCCCGCCGCCGTGCCCTCCACCTAGCCGAAGTCCTCGCCCTTCACTCCTGACCTCCACCTGACCGCGCACTTTTTTCTCTGCCTGCCCTGACAAAAGTGCATGCAGGAAATTTTTACACTCTTTCGTGGCCAGCTTCGAGCTGCAACTTTGGTCAATAATTTACGTTTAATCAATGACTTATACAGAATTATCCCTATCCTTCATCTTTGGCATACCAACTGCTCCATAGTCGGACATACAGGACGCTGCGCATCCTCCTGAAGTGTGCTCTTCATACATAAAGAATCAAGGATCAAATCGCAATGACACAATCAAAGAGCAAATTCAAGGCACTTCATGTCCCAGCTGCGGTTCCGGCTCTTATAGTGGCCGCCGCTTTGGCCTCCCCGGTCTTCGCGCAGCAATCCACGACCCCTCAGGTTCAAACCGGGGCAACGGCCGCGAACGAGAACCCAAGCAATAACAACACTTACGCTACTGGAAAACCCCTTCCGGTCACGTCCAATGAGGGCTTCTGGGGCCACCTCAATCCCTTCGCGCGCAAAAAGTGGGTGCATCGCCAAATCGACCCCGTTAAGGATCGCCTCAACGAGCTCGACCAGCTCCAGGCCAAGAACGCACGCGACATTAAGGATGTAGACGCCCGTGCGCAGGCTGGCATCCACCAGGCTGAGGCCACCGCTGGCCAGGCGAGTGAGACGGCCACTGCGGCCAACACCACCGCGAACCAGGCTAACCAGCTCGCGCAGCAGGCCAGCAGCCAGACCGCGCAGCTTGACAATACTGTCCAGACTCTCGACCAGTACCACAAGGTCAATGATCTTGAGATCCGCTTCCGTCCCGGCCAGACCGTTCTGAACGATCGCGCCAAGGATGCCTTGTCCCAGCTTGCCTCGCAGGTTCAGGGACAAAAGGGATACATCATCGAAATCGCCGGCTACTCGCACTATCGTGGACAGGCCGGTATCAACAATTCACAGCACATGGCCGACGCGGTTTACCGCTACTTGGCCGAGCATCAGGTTCCCGTCTATCGCATGCACCATGTGGCGATGGGCAATGCCCCCATGAGTGATGACGAAACCCTCGCACGCGGCAGCGTCGTGCAGGTATCCGTCATGGAAAACAGTTTAGCGGCCTTGAACACGCCCTCAGCAAATGGCGGTTCACCGATTGGTGCGACGCAGCAGTCTTCCGCGCAGCCCTCCCCTCAGGGTGCTGCGTCGCAGCCAGCGGGCAATCCTCAATAACAAGAACAAGAACGCAGGTCCGCATCAAGCTCTCACACAACGAGAGAACCAAGGCAGATTGGCCCCTCACCCGAGGGGCCCTTTTTTTGCCGTTGCGAGCGGCATAGCCCAACCCAGAGTCAGCACAAGCCTATATAGGGAGCGGTAGCCGAACGAAATAAAGAAGGACCGTGGAAGGCATTCTGCCGTTCACCCCACCCGCCTGGTGCTGCGCTTGGAACAGGCTCTCGAGCCCCCATTTTCCTCGCTGCCCAAGTGTTATCAGATATTTGCCGGCTGACGTTTAGCAGAGAGCAGGAAGTGTGCCATCCGTCACACCAACGGTATAGGAAGCCGCTTCGCGATGCAGAACCGTTAATTCGAAAGATACTGTTCATCATTGTGGCTTCAGCGCGCCCGAATGGGAGTATGATGACCGCACCAAAGATGGATCATCCCCAAATTGTGCCCGGGTGCGAGGCCGGGCCGTGCAAGAGGACTCCACCTTAGCAAGGCACGGATGGATCAGCAAATGAAAGATACCAGGGCAACAGATCTGCACCCTGCAGTATCGGCTGTAACCTTCCGGTGGCTTGCATTCTCTCTCGCAATTGCTGCTGCGTGCACCTTGGCAGCCTGGGCTGCGGAGCCTGACACCCTCACTACGCTGCATGCCGTTCGTGCCCTGCCGATGGCTGAGGCTCGACGCGGACTGCCCGTCGCCTTCGAGGCCACGGTCACCTATTACAACCCGAGCGACGTTGATCTTTTCGTTCAGGATGGCAGCGAGGCCATCTATGTAGAGACGAAACGAAACGAAGGCCTGGTTCCCGGCGATCGGGTTCTGGTACGCGGAAAAACACGGAACAGCTTCAACACGGATGTGCTCAGTGACAACGTGACTGTTCTGCGACATGGTGCCCCACCCACTCCCGCTGCAGCCGACTTTGAACAACTCATCCGCGCGGAACGCGATTGCATGTGGACCTCTGTCCACGCCACCATCCGCAGTGCGGACATAGTGAACTTCGGCAATGTGCACGGCATCTATCTCAAATTGCTCATGGACGGGGGCATTGTTGATGCGACCGTTGTGGGAGCCGCCGACGCAAGCACGCTCAAGGGGCTGCTGGACTCCGAAGCGGAAGTCACAGGGGTTGTATCGGGAAAATTCGATAGCAAGATGCAGCTCATCGGCATCCTGCTCGAAGTCCCTTCGCTTGCAGATGTCAAAGTTTTGAAGCGTGCGCAGGTAAGTCCGGATTCGCTTCCGTTCACCCCCATGAACCAGGTCCTGTCGAGTTCCTACGTGAACGATCTCACCCGCAGAGTCCGAGTCAGGGGGACGATCACCTACTATCAGCCCGGTTCGGCAGTCGTGCTTCAGAACGGCGCCATGAGCCTCTGGATATCAACTCATTCAAGCTACCCCATGCGGATCGGCGACTTGGCCGAGGCAACCGGCTTTCCGAACGCGAGCAAAGGCTTCCTGTCCCTGTCCGACGGCGAAATCCGGGACACTGACATCTTCGAACCGATCAAGCCCCAGCCTGCCACATGGCGTCAGCTCGCCGTCTGGAACAGCGGCGATCCTGATGGCCATCAGAGCGATCTCGTTTCGTATGAGGGTACGGTGGCGGCAGCGGTCCGCGAGGAATCGCAGGACAAATTTGTGCTCGCCGCCCCAAATGGCAAGCTCTTCACTGCGATCTATAGTCATCCCCCTGCCGGCATGCCCCCTCCGCCCATGATGCAGATTCCGGTCGGAACCAGAATCCGTGTCACGGGCATTTGCACGGCCGTGCAAGCCACCTCCATTAACCCCACCGAACAGGAAGTGCCCTTCAACATCCTGCTGCGCTCCTTCAGCGATATTTCCATCGTCGCCAAGCCCTCATTGCTCAATGTTCGCAATCTCATCCTTCTCGTCGGATTGCTACTCATGTTGCTCGTCCTAGCCATCGTCAGGGAATGGCTCAGGGAACGCAAAGTGCGCTACGAAAACGCTACCTTGGCTTATATCGAGCAACAGCGCGGCCGTATCCTCGAAGACATCAACGGCTCTCGTCCTCTCGCTGAGATCATCGAGAACATCACACAACTGGTTTCGTTAAGGCTGCGTGGGATTCCCTCCTGGTGTCAGGTCCTCGATGGAGCGCAACTCGGAAACTGCCCGGCTGACCTCACTCCTTTCCGTGTCATCCAGGAGCCGATTTACTCCCGCTCCGGACCCCCGCTCGGAACAATCTATGCCGCGTTAAATCTTGATAGCAAACCCCAGGCAGTCGAATCTCAGATCCTGTCCAGGGCGGCATCGCTCGCCACTTTGGCCATTGAAACCCGGCGGCTTTACTCCGATTTGGTCCACCGCTCCGAGTTCGATATGCTCACCAATATTCACAACCGCTTCTCGCTGGAAAGCTATCTCGATCAGCTCATCGAACGGGCGCGACAGAATGCGGGCATTTTTGGCTTGATCTACATCGATCTCAATGACTTCAAGCGGGTGAATGATACCTACGGCCACCAGGTCGGAGACATGTATCTCCAGGAAGTGGCGTCCCGCATGAAAAGGCAGCTCCGCGCAGCAGATATGCTGGCCCGGCTTGGTGGCGACGAATTTGGTGTCCTGCTGCCCAACGTTCGCAACGGCGCTGAGGTCAATGAGGTTGCTCAGCGGGTTGAGCGCTGCCTTGATGAACCCTTCGCCGCCGAGGGTTACACCGTCCACGGTTCAGCCAGCGTCGGCATAGCCCTCTATCCAGAGGATGGTACAACCAAGGATAGTCTTCTCAGCGCCGCCGACGCCGCCATGTATGTAAACAAGCAGACCCGCCACGAAAACACATGAACTTCAGACAGCCGGCACCTGCCCACATTCCATCCGCTCCGCAAATCCTAGCCACTCCGCGGGCCGCAGCCATCACAAAATCCCTCAGTTCTGGCTTTTAGTTCGTCGAGCCTTAAGTCGAGGGGTCAATTCACGCTCCAAGGCCCCAGCCTGGGTCTCCCGTTCCTGTTCAGACTGCGCCACTCGAAGGTGTTCTGCCATCAGCTTCCGCGCTTCCGCCCCGTTCTTGCTCCGAATCGCCCGGTAGATCTCCCGGTGCGTCTCCGCAGATTCCTTCAGGTTCCGTGCATACTCCACCGTCTTCCGCCGTTCCTCATAAAGTGTCGAGGTCACCGTTTCCATCAGTGCTGCCAGAATCGGGTTCCCTGAGGCCTGCGCAATCGTGCGGTGAAACCGCACATCGTGGATCAGATACTCCTGCGGATCATCCACTGTCGCATACATCTCCGCTACCTCTTCTGCAAGAACCGTAAGATGCTCTTCCTTGCCGCGCTCCGCCGCCAGCGCTGCCAGACTGCTTTCCAGCAGCAACCGCGCCTCAAACATCTGCCATGGCTGGAAGCCGTGCAGTGCCCCCATCAGCCCCAGTGACGCCTTCCCGATCTCCGGCGGCCCATCGGCTACAAAAGTCCCCACTCCATGCCGGACCTTCATCACCCCCATCGCCGCCAGATATCCGATGCCCGTCCGCAGGCTCGCCCTGCTGATCTTCAGCATCCGCGCAAACTCACGCTCCGGTGGAATCTTGTCCCCCGGTTTCAGCCTTCCGTCTTCGATCATGGCCCGAATGTGGTTGACCACCTGCATCGTCAGGCGTTCTTCCCGGCTTCGCGCCGTCTGGTTTCGCATGTTACCTGGTAAGACGCGTCCTTTCACGCAGATTTGCCCAGCACAGCGAGATTAGCACTCAATCTCATTCCTTTCTTAGGTTGTTCTTAACCAGTCATGTTGAAATATAGCTATGGAATGGTTTCCGTGAGGTCTGACCTCTCTGCACGATAACAGTTACAATGGGGCTTTCGTTCCAATCGGATCGAGGATCTTCAAGCTGTGACCTTACTTCATGAAGACCGGCTTTTTCCGCCAGACGCCGCAACCCGCGCCATCGCCAAACGCCTCTATGCATCTATAAAAGGCCTGCCCATCGTCAGTCCTCACGGACATACGCAGGCCGCATGGTTCGCGCACAATCAGCCATTCCCCGACCCCGCCAGGCTCTTCGTTCAGCCCGATCACTACGTCTATCGCATGCTCTACAGCCAGGGCGTTTCCATGGACGACCTCGAGATCGGCGTACCCGAGCTCAAAAATCCGCGCAAAGTCTGGCGGCTCTTCGCCGAGCATTACTATCTCTTTCGCGGAACCCCCACTCGCCTATGGCTAGACTATGCCTTTCAGGAACTCTTCGGCCTCACCGAGCGCCTCTCCGCCAAAAATGCAGACCACCACTACGACGTCATTGCTGAAAAGCTTCGCACGCCCGAATTCCTACCTCGCGCCCTCTATGAGCGCTTTCATCTCGAAGTCCTCGCCACCACCGACTCGCCTCTGGACTCACTCAACGACCACCGCATCATTCGCGACTCCGGCTGGCACGGCCGCATTCTGCCTACCTTCCGTCCCGATCCCGTCGTAGACCCCGACTTTGCCGGCTTCCGCGACAACGTCGCCAAACTTGGCGCGCTCACCAGCGAAGAGACCGCCACCTGGTCCGGCTACCTCCGCGCTATCGAGAAAACCCGCGCCCGGTTCAAACAACTCGGCTGCATCGCCACTGATCACGGTCATCCCAGTGCGCGGACCGCCGACCTCTCTCAGGAAGAAGCCGCGAGCCTCTACTTTGCCATCCTCAGCGGTGCCGCCAGCGCCGACCAGCGCGAGCTCTTCCGCGCGCAAATGCTCACAGAAATGGCTCGCATGAGCGTCGTCGACGGCCTTGTCATGCAGATTCATCCCGGCAGCTTCCGCAACCATAATCAGCAGATCTACGAGCGCTACGGCCGCGACACAGGCGCCGACATTCCCACTCCCACTGACTACGTCTACGCGCTTCGCCCGCTGCTCAATCGCTTCGGAAACGAGGCCAACCTCACCATCATCCTTTTCACCCTTGACGAGTCAAGCTACAGTCGCGAACTCGCTCCACTCGCCGGGCATTACCCCTGTCTCCGCCTCGGTCCGCCCTGGTGGTTCTTCGACAGTCCCGAAGGCATGCTGCGCTTCCGGGAAGCGACCACGGAAACTGCTGGCTTCTACAACACCGTTGGGTTCAACGACGACACCCGTGCATTTCTTTCCATTCCGGCACGTCACGACGTGGCCCGCCGCATGGACTGCGCTTTTCTGGCTCGGCTCGTCGCCGAACATCGCCTCGATGAAGAGGAAGCCTTCGAGGTCGTTCGCGATCTGGCCTATAACCTGGTCCGCAAGGCATACAAGCTCTAGGATTCACCAACGCTCAATGAGTCAGGACACTCATGGATCCAATCACTACAGAACCTGAGCAGGACGAAAGCGGTTTCAGCAGCCCGCGGCTCGGACATGTGCGTTGGACCATCTGCGCCATGCTCTTCTTTGCGACCTCCATCAATTACATGGATCGCCAGGTCATCGCCATCCTCAAGCCGACCCTCCACCACGCCATAGGCCTGACCGAGGTCGATTACGGCTACATTGTCTTCGCATTCCAGCTCGCCTATGCCATTGGCGTGTTGGGCGCGGGGCGGTTAATCGACAAGCTCGGTACCCGCATTGGCTACTGCCTGTTCATGGGCCTTTGGAGCCTGTCCGCCATGGGCCATGCTCTGGCCGGCTCCGCCCTTGAGTTCGGCGTCGCGCGCTTCTCTCTCGGTCTCGGCGAATCCGGCAACTTTCCCGCCGCCATCAAGACCGTCGCCGAGTGGTTCCCGCAGCGTGAGCGGTCGCTTGCCACCGGCATCTTCAACTCCGGCGCGAATGTCGGAGCTATCCTCGCCCCGGCTATCGTGCCCTGGGTGGCGCTGCGCTACAGTTGGCGAGCAGCCTTCCTTATCACCGGAACCTTCAGCCTGCTCTGGATTATCTGGTGGTACCGCAACTATCGCAAACCAGCAGACCACCCTACTTTGACCGGCGCCGAGCTGCGCCACATCTATGAAGAAGCCGCCCAGCAGATGGGCCCCGGCATGCAGTGGCTGCGCCTGCTCGCCTATCGGCAAACCTGGGCCTTCGCCGTCGGTAAATTTCTCACCGACCCCATCTGGTGGTTCTTCCTCTTCTGGCTGCCCTCATACTTCAGCAGCCGCTTCCATCTCAGCCTTGCTGGCTTGGGGCTTCCGCTCATCGTCATCTACACTGCCTCCTCAGTGGGAAGCATCTTTGGCGGATGGCTGCCTTTGCCTTTTCTCAAACTCGGCATGACACCTCCACGCGCGCGCATTGCTGCCATGTTCGTCTGCGCCTGCGCTGTCGTTCCCGTTTTCACCGCGGGCAGTCTCCACTCCGAATGGACCGCCATCGCCCTACTCAGTCTCGCAACCGCCGCGCACCAGGGATGGTCCGCCAATCTCTTCACCACTGCCTCGGATATGTTTCCCAGAAGCACCGTAGGCGCCGTGGTCGGCATCGGCACCAGTGCAGGGTCCATCGGCGGCATGTTGGTTGCCACCGCCGCCGGCTGGATTCTCCAACTCACGCATAGCTACGTCAGCCTCTTCATCGTGGCCTCCTGCGCCTATCTTGTCGCATTGGCTTTCATCGTCGTGCTTGCACCCAAACTCCGCAAAGTCGAGGTCCCCGCATGAAGACCCTCCCCAAATTCTCCCTCGGGGTAGGTGACCGCTTCGCGCATCAGGCAAAGGCTCAGCTCCAGGCGTGTGTTCTTGCCTCCGAGCAAGGTGTTGAAGTAGCTCCCGTCTGGAACAAGTCCAACCGCGAGCACACCATCATCGGCTCCAGCCCGTCTTCTGTCCGCGTTGCTGCCGACGCAGCCGTCAAGACCCTCCACTGGGACAAGCCCTACTTCTGCGACGCCGACCATATCAACCTCACCAACGTCGATCGCTTTTTAGAACCCTGCGACTTCTACACCATCGACGTCGCGGACTATATTGGACGCCCCGCCGATCCCGCCGCTATTCAGGCCTTCGTCGCCCGGCACTCCGAACTCATCGGTACAACGCAGCTTGGCGGAGCCGGCGAAACCATCTTCATCACCTCCGGCCATCTCTCCCGCACCGCCGTCAAGTTCCTCCTCGCCGTGCAGGAGGCCGGCAAGGTCTACCGCAGAATCGAATCCGCAAAAGGGAAGGGAAACTTCATCGCCGAAATCTCCATGGACGAGACCGACTTCGCGCAAGCGCCCGAAGATTTGCTCGTCATCCTCGCCGCTGTCGCCGATGAAGGTATCGCTCTTCAGACCATCGCCCCTAAGTTCAGCGGGCGCTTCAACAAGGGCGTCGACTATGTCGGCGACCTCGCGCAGTTTGCGCGCGAAATGACCCTCGACATGGCTGTCATCCAGCACGCGGTTGCACGCTATGGCCTGCCCGCCAACCTCAAGCTCAGCGTGCATTCGGGCAGCGATAAATTCTCCATCTATCCGGTCATCCACCGTTGCATCAAACAGTACAACAGCGGCGTTCACCTCAAAACAGCCGGAACCACCTGGCTCGAAGAGCTCATCGGCCTCGCTGAAGCCGGAGGCCCCGCACTCGCCCTCGCTAAAGAGATCTATGCCGAGGCCTACTCCCACCGCGACAAGCTCTGCGCGCCTTACTTCACCGTCATCGACATCGCCGCTGAAAGTCTTCCCGCACCCGCCGACGTGAACACATGGAACTCGGAGAAGTTCACCTCCGCCTTGCGTCACGATCAGTCAAATTCCGCCTACAACCCCAGCTTCCGCCAGCTCCTGCACGTCGGCTACAAAATCGCCGCCCGAATGGGCAAACGCTACATCGACCTGCTCGAAGCCAACGAAGCCGTCATCGCAAAAAACGTCACTGAAAATCTCTACACTCGCCACATCGTCCCCGTTTTTCTGGGCAATCGCACAAAGGATAATAAATAGAAGGAAGGCCTATGCCCTACGCACCGCTCAGCCTTGAAGGTAAGACTGCCGTCGTCATCGGAGGCACATCCGGTATCGGACGCGCTCTCAGCCTCGGCCTCGCCGACGCCGGAGCCGACGTCGTTGCCACTGCCCGCCGTCAGGAAAACGTCGACTCCACCGCCTCGGAAATCGAGCAGCGTGGCCGCCGTACCCTGCGCATTTGCACCGATCTCGCCGACCGCGCCTCCCTCGACAAGCTGCTCGCCGCATCTCTCCAGGCCTTTGGTAAGGTCGACATTCTGATCAACTGCGCCGGACGCATCAAGCGCGCCCCCACTCTCACTTTTCCCGAAGACGAGTGGCAGGCCATCCTCGACACCAACCTCACCGGGACCCTGCGCGCCTGCCAGGTCTTCGGCAGGCACATGCTTGAGCGCGGCTACGGACGCATCGTGAACATCGCCTCGCTCAACAGCTTCGTTGCGCTTAGCGAAGTCGCCGCCTACGCCGCCAGCAAGGCCGGTGTCGTGTCGCTCACTCGCTCGCTTGCCGTCGAGTGGTCGAAGAAAGGCGTCCTCGTCAACGCCATCGCACCCGGAGTCTTCCGCACCGCCCTCAACGCCGACCTGCTTGACAACACTCCGCGCGGCCAGGAGCTGCTCATGCGCACGCCCATGGGCCGCTTCGGCAAAACCGAGGAAGTCGTCGGTGCTGCCATCTTCCTCTCCTCCGATGCTGCTTCCTTTGTCACCGGCCAAACTCTTGTCGTCGACGGAGGCTTCCTCTCGAGCGGCGTCAATCAATAAGCTACGGAAGCTCTCACAACGGAGAAATAGAAATGCCGTGGTACACCATCGAAGCCGACGCTATCCCCGAGAGCGACATCAAAGCTGCCGCCGTTCTCCTTGTTGAGGAAGCGCAAAAGCGCGTCTCGCCCAGCCTCAGGCGCGTACTTCTTTTGCCCCCCGATCTCACCCGCGCCCACTCCGGCTCCGGCAAGGTCACCGAATGGATCTATCAGGAGATCATCCGCCGCGAGCCCAGCGCCCACGTCCGCGTCATCCCCACTCTCGGCCAGCACCTGCCGCACACTGAGGCGGAAAACAAATGGATGTTCGGTTCCATCCCCAACAACATCATCCTGGCGCACAACTGGCGTAACACCGTCTCGCACGTCGGAGAAATCCCCGCTTCGATGGTCAGTGAAACCACCGGCGGCGCTGCCGACTGGCCCATCCCCGTCGACCTCAACTCCACACTCATCAACGAACCCTGGGACCTCATCGTAAACATCGGCCATGTCGTGCCGCACGAAGTCCTTGGCTTCGCCAATCACAACAAGAACTACTTCATCGGCCTCGGCGGCAAAAACACCATTTGCGCCTCGCACATCGCCGCCGCCGTCTACGGAATCGAAAACAACCTCGGCTGCCTCGTCACGCCTCTGCGCGCCTGTTTCAACTGGGCCGAGGACGCCATGCTCCAGAACCTTCCTGACGTCTACTTCCAGATCGTCATGCAGCGCGACCTCGCCAGTCGCCTCGTCACCAGCGGACTCTACATCGGCGACGACCTCGACACCTACCTCCAGGCTGCCCGCCGCTCGCGTCAACAGAACATCACCGTCTTCGACAAGCCCATCAAAAAAGTCGTGGCCGTCATGCAGGCCGACGAGTTCCGCGCCACCTGGGTCGCCAACAAGGCCGTCTACCGCACCCGCATGGCCATCGCCGACGGCGGCGAACTCCTCGTCATCGCGCCCGGCGTCGAGCGTTTCGGCGAGCAGCCCGAGGTCGACGCCCTCATCCGCAAGTACGGATACAAGGGCACCGAGCGCACCCTCAGCCTCTACAAAACCGAGGCCGACATGCAGGCCATCCCGCACGGCGTTGCCCACCTCATCCACGGCTCCAGCGAAGGCCGCTTCTCGATCGCCTACGCCCCCGGCCATCTCACCCGCAAGGAGATCGAGTCGGTTGGGTACGGCTACGCCGACCTTGCCGAAGCCCAACGCCGCTACCACCCCGCAAAGATGAAGGAAGGTTGGAACACTATGCCCGACGGCGAAGAGGTCTTCTACATCAGCACCCCCAGCGCCGGACTCTGGGCCACCGACGCCAAGCTCAACAACCCCGCCCGCCGCGACCTCGCGAAGCAGTAATTTCGATCAAGTTGTCTTAATGAACTTTGGAGGCGCGGGTCGGAATCGAACCGACGCATAAAGGTTTTGCAGACCTCTCCCTTACCACTTGGGTACCGCGCCTCGAACCGCTTATCTTAATTCAGGCTGGGATCGAAAAACCAGTCAGCATCCTGGGCTGGGCGTCTTCGCTGACTGGAGCGGGAGACGGGACTTGAACCCGCGACCCTCGCCTTGGCAAGGCGATGCTCTACCACTGAGCTACTCCCGCTTGGTACTTCCTGAGTATATCGGTTGCTTTCGCGCAAGGTCAACGCAGGCAATGCCCTACCAGCGGTGCGCCCCAACCGCGCCTTTGCCCTGCTCCACTCCTGTAATCGCACCGTCCCGCATATGCAGAATCCGGTCTCCAATCATCGCCGCTTCCGGGTTGTGGGTAATCATAAGTACCGTCTGCTTGAGCTCTCGGTTCGATCGCCGCAGCATGTCCAGCACCGCATCTGAATTATGCGTATCCAGGTTCCCGGTCGGCTCATCCGCAAGTACAATCGATGGCCGAGTGATGAGCGCCCGCGCAATCGCCACTCTCTGCTGCTCGCCCCCTGAGAGCTCAGACGGCCGGTGGTCGAGCCGCGCCGCGATGCCCAGTAACTCCGTCAGGTGCGCAAGATACTTCTTATCCAGCGGTCCGTCCAGTCCTGAGATTTCGTACGCAACCTCAATATTGGCTCGCGCCGTGAGCATCGGCAGCAGATTGAACTTCTGGAAGATAAAGCCGATCTTTGACTTCCGCATCTTCGTGCGTTGCGCGTCACTCAGTGCCGCAAAGTCCACGCCATCAATCACAATCCTGCCCGACGTGGCCCGTGTCAGCCCGCCCAGCAGGTAGAAGAGCGTCGACTTTCCGCTGCCGGAAGGCCCGACAACGCTCACAAACTCTCCCGGCTCGACAGAAAAGGAAACATCTACAAGCGCTGGCACCTCGAGCTTGCCACTGCGATAGATTTTGCCGAGGTGCTCGGCGTCAATGATGGGCTGCACTCGCTTATTGTACCTGCCTCGTCACTGCTAGGAGGCGACAGCTGACTGCGCGCTGTCCTCGTATGCCGTTTCATAGCTCCTGTGATATGCAGTGCGCGCTGTCGCTTTCTTCGGCCCGCGCTTGCGTGCAATCATCACGCGAATCCGCTCCAGCATCTCCACCGGCGTGCAGGCTCCTTTGGGCAAGAACGCGTCCGCATGGCAGGCCCGGTCAAATGCCTTCACTGTCCCGCTCAGCAGCATCATGGGTACCTCTGGCGCAATCTCCTTCATCCGCTGCACCATCTCATTGCCGTCCATCTGCGGCATGATCAGATCTCCCAGCACCAGATCCACTCCGCCTTTGCGAAAGATCTCCAGCGCCTCTTGGGCTGTGGTTGCGGGCACCACCCGGTATCCTCGTGTCTCCAGGAGAAACTTGCGAACTGCCAGGGCTTGTTCATTATCGTCAACGCAAAGGATTGTCTTCTTCGGCCTCATAACTTCCTTACTGCTTCGTACATGCGCGAAGCCGCGTTCGCGCGGCACATGGAGTATCCGTGCCCCGCTTGGTTGTAGGTTGCCCGCATCCTGGTTCAGCGCGGTCCCAAAAGGGAATACGGCTCCAACCACGCCAGCGCGACAGTCGAATGATTCCGCTGCTCGCGCTTAGGCGCGGGGCCGCGATCCGGTTCGAACCAGGATGCGGAGAGCAAAGAAGCTCTGCGACGGTTGCCTGCGCCGCAATCGTCACCGTGCGCGTCCGGTGTCCACTCCGGCCACGATAACGTGCATTTCATGCGCTCGTCGGGGAGGGCTTCCTGCTCTAACTCAAGTTGTGTTTTTCAATAGGCGAAATTACGTTCAAACAAATTGAACGTTGCCAAGACTACGAACAGCCGGGCGGCCTGTAAACAGGGAATATCCGGCGAAGAGAGCAACAAATTTCCGCTCGCGCTTCCACCGTGTTGCGCGCAAGCCCCGTCAATACTGACGATCTTTCCCCTCGCCTCTGTTGAAACTATGTGCATCACGCAAGGAAAAATCGTCCTTTTGCAACACGAACTGTGCTGCCCCCTACGCGGACTTCGCCGACCTTCCCGTCCACCACATTCGCGGAGAGGTAAAGATCGCTCGGTCGCCCCATCTCAATGCCCTGGCGAAGGTGCACTCGCTGCCCTCCCGCGCAAAGCCCATGCTTCACTAGGTACGAAATCGCGCATCCCGCGGCCGAACCCGTCGCCGGGTCCTCGCCGTTATAGAACTGCATTCTGGCCCGCCACTCATCGCCTTCCGGCGCCAGCACGTAAAAGAACTTCGCGTCTGAGTCTTTCACATACCGCTCGCTCGCTACCAGATCCAGTCGCAACCGTCCCAACGCCTCAACAGACCTCACCAGCACAATGCAGAACGACAATCCGGTTGAAACCGTCTCCGGGGCGATCTCAGCAAAGTCATCCACTCGCAAGCCCAGCACCGGAGCAATCGCGGCAGCCTCATGCGTCGCTCCAAACAGCGGGTCCCGCTGCGCCATCTCGCCAAAGACCGCATCACCCGCCGCCTGGCTCTCAGCAAAGCTCACCGCAACTTGTCCGGCATTCAGGTCCAGCACAATCCTCTCTGCATTCGCATATCCCGCTGGCGTCTGCCGGATCACAGTCGCAGTTCCCAATGTTGGATGCCCCGCGAACGGCAGCTCCTCCTGCGTTGTAAAAATCCGTACCCCTACACCGCGCCTGCGCTCAGTCTCCTCGTCCCGGCGCAACACAAACGTCGTCTCCGAAAGATTCATCTCCCGCGCTATTGCCTGCATCTCACCGTCGGTCAAGCCCTCTGCATCGGTGAAGACAGCAAGCTGGTTGCCTTCAAGCGGCTTCCTCGTAAATACATCGCACCGCTGGTATTCAAATTCGCGCATCATTCTCGTCTCCTCTGCAAAGTATCGCCGCTGTCTTCATTCGCAAATCTCCGTATCAAAATCTTAAAGAGCGAATGCAAACCGTTGGGGTGATGCTGCGGCCGTTTGACACGACCCGCCCCCCGTTCTATCCTCATCTCCAGAATGAAGAACTTCGCTCCCTCCCGTATGTGTATGTGCTGCTGTCACTGCGGCTCAACGCGGGTGTGTCCCTAGAGCGGAATCAACGGTTTTAATCGCACTGGCCCACCCGCAGAAGCCCTGACGAGGTGGGTTTAATTTTTCCAGAGGATTTTGTCTGGACCAACAGCCAACGGAATTCATCAGCACAATAACGAGGCAAATCGACATGTCACTCCGCATTAATGACGTAGCTCCTGATTTCACGGCAGAGACGACTCATGGCGCCATTCGCTTCCACGAGTGGATCGGCGACAACTGGGCTGTGCTCTTCTCGCACCCCAAGGACTTCACTCCCGTCTGCACCACGGAGCTCGGCGCCGTAGCCGGGCTAGAGAAGGATTTCGCCGCTCGCGGAGCCAAGGTCATCGGCCTGAGCGTCGACCGCGTCGACGACCACAGCAAGTGGCGGCAGGACATCAAGGATGTCAGCGGACACGAGGTCAACTACCCCATCATCGGCGACCCTGAGCTCAAGATCGCCAAGCTGTATGACATGCTGGCAGCCGACGCAGGCGAGAGTTGCGAAGGCCGCACTCCCGCGCTCAATGCGCCCGTGCGCACCGTCTTCGTGATCGGGCCTGACAAGCGGATCAAGCTCACGCTGTCCTACCCTATGACCACCGGCCGCAACTTCGATGAGATTCTCCGCGTCCTCGACTCCATGCAGCTCACCGCCAGGCACAAGGTTGCAACCCCGGCAAACTGGAAGCAGGGCGACGACGTTATCCTTACCGGAGCTGTTTCAAACGAGGAGGCGGATAAGCTGTTCCCCGGCTATAAAACCGTCAAGCCTTACCTGCGCACTGCTGCTCAGCCCAGGTAAGCTTGTTTTTGGATTACAACTCTGCTGCGTCGGCGCGCCCGTCCGTGCTGGCGCGGCCCAGTCCGAGCACCGGTGGCGAAGTGGCTAACGCGCTGGTCTGCAAAACCAGTATTCGCCGGTTCAATCCCGGCCCGGTGCTCCAAAAAACATTTCCTCGCAGCAAATCTTCAAAACCTCGGGCCCCAAATAAGCCATTAGAACCAGCCCATTCCGCGCGATCCCGGACGAATGAAGCGGAGATGCTGCTATTTGCAGTGTTACCCTATGATAAATAACGGCTTATGGAATCTTATCTTTAGAAGCTAAGAAGTACGCTGGGTGGAAGCAAAATAAAGGGGGCAAAAGGCGGGGAATATTGCGGTTGCGAGTACAAATTTTGATGTAACATGACCCCATATCTTTCGGAGTAGCCACCTGCGGAAAACGCACCTATTGTTCTGGTTGGTAGTCGTGTCGGCACTTATGCTGGGTTTGCCGCGCTTTGCTTTGCGAGAGGGTGCTCAGCACTATCCGACCGCTGCCAATTTCATTCGCTCCGCGCGCAGAATCAGCCTTGCGAGTCCCCACAGACCGCTCTCGGGAAGGAGCGGCTTTTATAGTTCGACCCGGCTGGGCCGCGGCAGCGGCGAAATCAACCTTTCGCATCATCGCTCGCGGCAGCCGGATCTCGATGCCGCTTCAGTCTGCATTGCACCCGCACTGATTCAGGTCGCAGGCTTGAACGGCCTAGCGGAACAGTCCCCACACTATTTGCCCATCCCGTCCTCGGGACGTTCCCCTCCCTCCATTTGACCGCTCCCCGCGATACGCTCCGCTGCTGACAGAAAGACCAGGCGGTATTTGAACGATTGCCGTATACGTGTCTTTCCCGGCTGAACGCATCCAGAGCACTCTACGCCACAGATTTGTATGGCGCGGGAGTCTCTCCAATGCCGGTCGCAACAGCTGCCCCCTTTGGAGCTTTATGTCTTTGGGTCTGCGGCTCGGCCGCGGCGCAAACAGTCTAATCGACCAAACCAGATGGACGCCGATGCAAAGTGCATTTGCGCACAGAGGAAAAGCTGATCCGTGATAACTCACTCGCCGGAGGTTCTGAGTACATGCTGACCCGGAATCGGAACATAGTCGTAACATTCGCTGCGCTGGCGCTGTGCCTGCCGGGCCTGACCGCCCGAGCGCAGCAAACCACCACCCCTGCCGTGCGGCAGTTCACCGTCCAGCAGGCCGTGGATTACGCCCTCGCCAACTATCCCGCCGTGCGCGCTGCTCTTGAGCAGTACAACGCAGCCAGTGCGGGCGTGGGCCTGGCCGAGACCAACTATCTCCCCCGGCTCGACGGTGCATGGCAGGGCGACCGGGGCTCCCGCGAAAGCGTGCTGGGCGTGCTGCTTCCGCAAAGCCCTAATATCCTCACCGGAACCCAGGGCAGCGTCACCCCGCATTCCAACCGCCCCTTCTGGACGGGTGGCGGAGGATTTCTGCTCTCCTGGGAGCCGTTCGATTTTGGATATCGCCGCTCGGAGGTGCGTTCGGCGCAGGCCACCGCAAGCCGTACTCAGGCGCAGGTGGTCCTGACCCGGCTTGGAGTGGCGACGGCTGTCACGGAAGCATCTCTGGCAGTGCTGGCCAGTGAGCAGCGCGTAAGCGCGACTCTGGCTGATGTGGACCGGCGCGAGGTGTTTGCGAAATCGGTGCACGCATTGGTGGACGCGCATATCCGGCCCGGCGCCGACGCGTCACGTGCCGACGCGGAGCTGGCGGCTGCGCGGACGCGGTTGATCCAGGCACAGCAGGACAGCGACGTGGCGGGGATCACTCTTGCACAGATGCTGGGACTGGCAGGTACGGCGGTGCAGGTCAATCCGGGGCCGTTCCTCGAGCTTCCTCCAGATGAGAACTGGGCGACGGCGCAGCTTGCGGACCATCCAGCAGCAGTGGTGCAGCAGCGGAGGGTCGATGAAGAGAAGAGGCGCATCAGCGTGCTGAACCACTCTTATTATCCGCACTTCACAACGGAGTCATTGATTTCCGCGCGTGGCAGCTCCCAGACCTCGACCGGGGCGATCAAGCCCGGGGTCTATGGTCTTGGGTTTCAGGCTTACAACTGGGAGGCTGGCCTGACGGCGCAGATGGATCTGACAAGCATCTTTTCGATCCGCGAACGCAAAAAGGTGGAGATAGCGAACCAGCGACGTGAAGAGGCGGTGTACGCGGAGACCATACAGATGCTGACCAGCCAGCAACAGACTGCACTGGCGGAGCTGGACGGCGCGCGTCGCGTGGCCCAGAACACGCCGACCGAGCTGGCTGCATCGCGCCAGAGCGAGGCCCAGGCGCTGGCACGCTTCCATGCAGGGCTGGGCACGATTGTGGACGTGGCCGAAGCGCAAAGCCTGCTGGCCCAGGCCGAGATGGATGATTCGCTCGCGCGGCTGAGCATATGGCGCGCACTTGCCGGGCTGGCGAGCGCGAACGGCGACCTGACTCCATTCCTCAGCACAGCCAACAGCATGCCTGCGAATGTGACTACAAATTCGCCCGCGGGAGGGAAATAATCATGTGGCTCGTTCATGCCGCCTTGCGGCGTCCAATCACCGTACTCGTTGCGGTCATCGCCATCGCGCTCTGCTCCATCCTTGCGCTCTCGCGCATGCCCGTGGATATCTTCCCCAACCTCAACCTGCCTGTCATCTACGTCGCTCAGCCTTACGGTGGCATGAGCCCCGCGCAGATGGAAGGCTACCTCACCTACTACTACGAATCGAACTTTCTCTACATTGCCGGACTCCAGAGCGTTGAGTCCAAATCCGTGGAGAACTTCGCGCTGCTCAAGCTGTCGTTTCTGCCCGGCACAGACATGAACCAGGCGCTTTCGCAGACCGTCGCTTATATCGAGCGCGCCCACGCCTACATGCCCGCCGGCACTGTGCCGCCCTTCGTGCTTCGCTTCGACGCCGGCAGCGTTCCTGTAGGCTACGTCGTCTTCTCGAGCAAGACCCACAGCGTCGACGAGCTGCAGGACCTCGCGCTTAACCGCGTCCGTCCGCTCTTCACCACCCTGCCCGGAGTCTCCTCACCCGCCACGTTCGGCGGCAGTTCCCGCACCATCGTGATCCATGTCGACCGCGATAAGCTGAACAGCTACAAAATGTCCACGGGAGAGGTCGTCAAGGCGCTGCTCGCTGGCAACGTCATCGCCCCTGCGGGTGACGTCCGCACCGGCAACCTGGACCGGATCACTCCCACGAACGCGGTGGTATCGGACATCCGCGACCTCGCCAATCTTCCCATCCGCGCCGGGTCCGGCCCCACCGTCTTCATGCATGACATTGGAACTGTGGAGGACGGCAGTGACATCACGCTTGGCTACGCCCTCATCAATGGCCGACGCACCGTCTACCTGCCGGTAACCAAGCGTGCCGACGCTTCAACGCTCGACGTCGTCAACGAAGTCAAGTCCAGCATGGGCCGCTTTGAGAATGTGCTGCCGCCGGATGTGAAGGTAAGCTACGAGTTCGACCAGTCAGGCCGCGTGCGCCGCGCGCTGGGATCGCTGATCTGGGAAGGCATCATCGGGGCCGTACTCACCGGGCTGATGGTCTTCCTCTTTCTGCGGGAGTGGCGCAGCTCCTTCATCGTGGTCGCGTCCATTCCCTTCGCTCTGGTGTCAGCAGTGGTTGGGCTCTGGCTTGCGAACCAGACCATCAACATCATGACGCTGAGCGGGCTTGCACTGGCGGTGGGCATTCTGGTGGATGAAGCGATGGTGGCGATCGAGAACATTCACCGCAACCTCACCATCACAGACAATATTCCCCAGGCTGTTCTGGACGGAACCCGTCAGACGATGATTCCGCGTCTTCTTGCCATGCTCTCCATCCTCGCAGTCTTTGTGCCGTCGTTTCTCATGGTGGGTGTCACACGGGCGCTCTTCGTGCCGCTCTCGCTGGCCGTGGGCTTTACCATGTTTGCCTCCTATCTGCTCTCCAGCACCTTCGTTCCGGTGCTCTACATCTGGCTCAACCGCCGCATGCACCGCAGCGAGGAGGAAAGCACGGGCCGCAGCCATTTCGATCATTTCCGCGACAAATATGCGCTCTTTATCCGGAAGCTCCTCGGCCGCCGTACGCTGGTCATCGGAACATACATCGTCGTCGCCGCCTGCATCATTCTGCTGGTTGGTCCACAACTCGGCCGCGAAATCTTCCCGCACGCTCCGGAGACCCAGTTCCAGCTCCGCCTGCGCGCCCCGGCCGGTACGCGTATTGAAGTCACCGAGCAAATAGCGCTCAAAACTCTGGATGAGGTAAAACGTCTGGCTGGTCCCGGCAATGTCGAGATCAGCATCGGCTACGTCGGCACCTATGCGCCCAGCTACCCTGTCAACCTTGTCTATCTCTGGACCAGCGGACCGCAGGAGGCCGTGCTTCGCATTCAGTTGAAGAAGAGTGCCCACATTCACATCTCCAAGCTGCAGGAACAGCTCCGCCCGGTCCTCGCGCGCGACTTTCCTGACACGGCCTTCACCTTCGAGTCAGGGGACATCGTCGACCAGATCATGGACTTCGGTTCGCCCACGCCGATCGAAGTTGCAATCCAGGGCTTCAATCTCTCCGACGACCACGCCTACGCCGAGCGCGTCCGCGCCGAGCTCGCTAAAATCAGTCACCTGCGCGATCTGCATTACGCGCAGCCGCTCGAATATCCCAGCCTCAACGTTGACATCGACCGCGTCCGCACCGGTCAGCTGGGCCTGACCGTCGACCAGGTGGCGCGCTCTGTTGAAACCGCTACCTGGTCCAGCCGCTTCGTCTCGCGTAACTTCTGGCAGGATCCGGCCACCGGCATCGGCTATCAGGTGCAGGTAGAGGTCCCCCAGAACGAGATGAAGTCCATGGACGATCTCGCCGGCATTCCTCTGATGGACGGCGGGCCCTCCAGTCACCCCAATCTGGGCGATGTCGCTCATCTCTCCTACGGCCAGGTCACGGGTGAGTTCGACCGCTACGATATGCAGCGCATGATATCGCTCACCGCCAACGTTGAAGGAGAAGACCTCGGCCGCGCCGCCGACCAGGTTGATGAGGCCATCCGCCGTGCCGGCCCCCCGCCCCGTGGCGTCGAAGTGCAGATTCGCGGGCAGGTTGTGCCCATGCGTCAAACGCTGCACTACCTGAGTATTGGTCTGCTCTTCGCCATTGTCGCCATCTACCTTATGCTGGCCGCCAATTTCCAGTCCCTGCGCCTTGCCTTCGTCGCGGTTTCTACCACACCGGCCGTGATCTGCGGCGTAGTCCTCATGTTGCTCTTCACGGGAACCACTCTCAACCTCCAGTCATTCATGGGCGCCATTATGGCCCTCGGCGTCTCGGTAGCGAACTCCATCCTGCTTGTCACCTTTGCTGAGACCCATCGTCGCAGCAGCGACGACACTTCCACCGATGCTGCCATTTTCGGCGGCAGCACCCGCCTGCGGCCCATTCTCATGACCAGCATCGCCATGATCGTCGGTATGGTTCCCATGGCGCTCGCGCTCAGTGAGGGCGGCAGCCAGGCCGCGCCCCTCGGCCGCGCCGTCATCGGCGGACTTGCCGCTTCCACCATCGCCACGCTCTTTATCCTGCCTGCCATCTTTTCTGCGGCACAGGAGAAGGCGTCCAAAGCCTCGGCGTCACTTGACGTCACCGACCAGAACAGCCCGTACGCTGCGCTGTGATCCAAGGAGAACCATCATGATCAGAGAACGCTTTATCCATCCTCACTCCCGGCGATCTCTCCCGCTCGCTTCCGGAATTCTCCTTGCGGCGGCGCTCGCTTCCTCGCTTGCGATCAGCGGGTGCAGCGCCTCGCTCCAGCGGTCGTCTGCCTCTGCCGCTGTCTCTCAGACGCCTCCGCCAACTCCGGTTGACACCGTGCGGGTCATATCCCGCCGCCTCGACATGACCATCAACCTGCCCGGCGAACTCCAGCCTTATGAAGAGGTGCGCGTTTTCCCCAAAGTCAGCGGCTTCGTCAAGTGGATCGGCGTCGATCGCGGCTCGGTCGTGAAGAAAGGCGAGCTCATCGCCGTCCTCGAAGCGCCGGAAATCGTCGCGCAGAAAGCGGAGGCGCAGGCCAAGGTCTTCAGCGCGGAAAACCAGCGCATCGCCGGCGAAGCCCGGCTCGCTGCCGACCAGAGCACCTATGAGCGCCTCATGGCCGCGTCCAAAACCCCCGGAGTCATCTCCGACGAAGAGCTTGAAACCGCAGAGAAAGCTGCCGAAGCCGACCGCGCCCGGGTCATCTCGCTGCGCAATACAGCCGACGCCGCACGCGCCAACCTTCGCTCCGCTGCGGAAATGGAAAGCTACCTCCGCATCACCGCGCCCTTTGACGGTATTGTGACCAAGCGCAACGTTCACCCCGGCGCGCTCGTCGGCCCCGGCGGCGGATCGGGGTCGCAACCATCCATGCTGCGCATCGAGCAAATCGCTCACCTCCGGCTCGTCGTCGCCATTCCGGAGATCTACGTGGCCGGCGTACAGCAGGGAGCAAAGGTCAGCTTTACTGTGCCTGCCTTTCCCGGTCGCACCTTCAGCGGTACAGTCGCCCGCCTTGCCGACTCCATGGATGTCGCCACGCGCACCATGCCCGTTGAGATGGATGTCTGGAACCCTAGCGGCGAGCTGCATTCGGGCATGTTTCCTGAAGTGCTCTGGCCCGTGCACCGTCTGCAGCCGACCCTCTTCGTCCCGCAGTCGGCCGTGGGCCGAAACATGGATCAGAGCTATGTCATCCGCATTGTCGACGGCCATGCCGAACAGGTCAGCGTAAAAACCGGCGGCGCGGTGAACAACCTTACAGAGATATTCGGCCAGCTCAGCGCGGGCGACGAAGTCGCTCTGCAGGCCACGGATGATCTGCGCTCAGGAACGGCTGTCTCCGCGCACCTGATCAATTGAGGGAATTCGCATTCCTCAATTTGACTCTTTCAGGCGCGAGTGAGTTTGAGCAGTCATTGTTCCGCTAGACAGCAAAAGGGCAGGCCGCTTGTGCCTGCCCCTGCTTAAAAATGCTCCAAACTTACCATCGCACGCCAAAGGTCAACGGGATCAGCGATTCCGTTCCCTCACCATCTTGTGTGGAGGTTGCTTTTGGAGAATCGATCCATTTGTAGCGCACCTCGGCATACAGCTTTGCACTGCTGTCCTCGCCGAACGCCTTCCAGTAGAGGCCCCCGCCGACGTCGAATCCGGGATTAACACTGGAGAAATTCGAGACCGTTTCGTTGGAATAACCGTAGTAGCAGAAGTAGTAGCACTCTTCTACCTCTTCAGGTTCGGTAAAGTTCGTCACCTTGCGGTAAAAGCCCGTCCCGGCAAGTCCGTAAACTCCCACTGTATGAGTGATCGGCTGGTACCACACCGGCTCCACAATCAGCGAATGGGTATTGATGTTGCCGCCCGGAAACCCCGCAGCAGCCAGCGTCGCGCCTGGGATCTTGTTCTTGTTGAATTGGTACTCGAGCAGCACTCCAAGGTGCTTGTTAAAGTTCCAGCCGCCGCCAACCGTGAAGTTGTAGCCATAGGTCTCATAGTTGTCGTTGGCTGCAGTGCCTACCGGAGACGTAAGCCCGCCGCCGACTTCAAGCGCAAGGTGGCTCCAGCGGCTGGTGTAATACGGATAGCGATTATTACTCTGCCCATATTGTCCAAACCGTCCCGAGGAACTCGCCTTTGGCGTGCCGTCATAGTCAAATTTTGCCAGGACGGCCTTCCAGTCCGACGAACTCGAATACTGCTGGTTGCTATCGGACGAAGTACTCGCAGGCGATGGGCCGGCAGGTGAAGCACCCGGCTCCGCCTGTGCGGCGTACGGCAACAACGTAATTGCGGCGACTGAGGCGGCAATGGCCAGGCGGCTCCGAATCTTCCGCGAGAAAAAAAAGCTGGAAACCATAAGGCGTAACTCCTTTTTAGGCTTAAGTTCTCCGAACAGCGCACGGATGCGCCTTAGATTAAACACGATACCCATAATTTAGACTCGCTCCCGGTTACTTTTGTTTCAACAGCCGCTGTGGTTGGCACCATTTGCAGCCGAATCAAAGCTGCCTCAATGCCCGGGCAGGTCAACTCCCTCCGTCCTGCAATCGACCGCCGTTGCAACATCATGTTTAGTCATTCTCCCGAAAGACCAATGTGTCCAGCGAAAAACGGTTATATCTGCGCAGCCCCAGCAGCGCCGCGTAAACGGCTGCATAAATAAGCTGGATTCCTGCTACGTTCCAGTTCTGGCTCAGCGCTGATCCGAACGTCAGCGTTGCCAGCAGCAGCAGTCCCAAAGCGTAGGCATACCGTGTGCAGAAGCCGAACAGCAGCAGCCCGCCTAACACCGTCTCGGCGATGGGCAGCGTAAGGCCAAAGGCATACACCAACGGAGCCGGCAGCGGTGTTTTCTGGAACTCGGGCAGCAGGCTGTTTGCAAAACCGGCCGTTCCCGCAACGATGCGGCTGACGCCGTGCATCAGGATATTCACGCCAAGCACCAGCCTCAACAGCGCATACGCCAGCGCACGATCGGTCCTCTCAGAAGACTCAGCTGAACTCACAACTCCCTCCTGAACTGAGTCTAATCAACCTTGGCTGTTCATTCCTTTGAAGAATCCTGTAACCTTTTGGCTCTTCGCGGTTCTCTGTTAATGTGGCAGTGCCAAAATTCGGTAAGGCGGGGAGCAGTTTCACCTTGAACGCGCAACCAGCAGCACCGGCATCCAGCGCAGGCAAGGAAGCCCTGCGTATTGCCTCGATCCTCGCCGGAAACACGCATGAGTTCCACGACCTCATCCGCCCCCACGAGCGCAGCGCCTATGTCATGGCCCTTTCCATGCTTAAGAACGAAGCTGACGCCGAGGAGGTCGTCCAGGAAGCTTTCCTGAAGGCCTTCCGCAACCTCAACAGCTTTCGTGCGGAGTCGAGATTCAGCACATGGCTGATGAGCATCACTCTCAATGAGGCCCGCAACCGGCTCCGCCATAGAAACATCATCAAAATCGAATCTCTCGACCATCCGCCGGGCGACCAGGAGAATATTTCGCCGGCGCTGCTGCGCGACTGGCGTGAAATCCCTTCTGAGACCCTTGAGCGTATGGAGGTCCGCCAGATTCTGCGGCGGGCCATCGCAGACCTTCCCCCCATCTACAGGGAGGTCTTCGTCCTCCGCGACGTTCAAGAGCTGAGCGTCATCGAGGCAGCCGAGTCTCTCGGCATCTCCGTGGCATCCGTAAAAGTCCGCCTTCACCGCGCCCGCATCATGATGCAGAAAATGCTTGCGCCGCAGCTCAAGCAGTTCAATCCCAAACGGAGGTGGTTCTCGTGGTTATAGATTGCAAGCACGTATGGGATCACATCTCCGCCTATCTCGACAACGATCTTGCGCCGGAGATTCTCAAGCAGGTCCAGGAGCACCTCGACCACTGCGAAATCTGCTCGGCAATCCTCGACTCTACGCGCAACATCCTCATCCTTACCGCCGACGAGCGTGTCTTCGAGCTGCCCCTCGGTTTCAGCGAGCGCCTGCACGCCCGCCTCGATGCGGAAATCAGGGGCATGGCGTCTTCCCCGCCGGAGGGAAGCTAGCACGCGCCGGGCTCTCGCGACCGCGCGTTAATTTTTCATGCGCACAAAGCGCTTGCCCCAGGGAGATGTTTCATATGCCAGCAGCACCAGCAGATCTCGAATCCACACAGCCACTGCCTGCCGAGCACATACGTGCTCGCGGAGCTCTCGCCTGGTCCAGCTTTGTCTTTGCGTTTCTGCAAAGCATCTGCACGGCAATCATCGCGATCAACGGAGTCCGCCTCGGCATTGGCATCGGCGCGCTGGTTCTTACCTCCGGGGTCGGCGCAGACATGGTCCGATTTCACACCGACTGGCTGCGCATCCCAATGCTTGCCCTTGCACTGGTCGGCTCGCTCGTGAACGTTGCCATCCTCATCCACGCACATCGCCTGCGCAACCGTCCGTCCGCTCAATGGCGCCGCAAACCACTCACAGCGCACCAGCTCCGCATGGAGAGGCTGCAGTGGGTTCTTTCAATCGCAACGTTCATCCTCATCGCCATCGAGGAATACCTGCACGTCCACCTGCATCACAGGTACTAGTCCGGCAGTGACTCTTGTGTTTCCTCCGGCTTTTCCAAGCGCAGGCAGGCATCAAGGTATGCCTGTAGTTTGTACCCGGCCTCCGCAATCGTCTCCCGTGCATGTTCCGCCGCGGCCTCCGCTTCCAGAACCCCGGCCAGCGCGTCCGCATTGGGCTCCGCGCACTGGAGCAGAGCTGGCAACTGAAGCCAGTCCGTTAATCCCTCAAACTGTTCCTTGTTCACATATGTCACGCCATCGGTTTTATTCACGCCGGACAGCCACCGCACGTCCCCATCGCTCCAGAAGCTGCGAAGATCCGGGACATCAGCTTCCAGTAACAGCACCCGCACCTGCGCCGCCGCGCGCCATGCGCTCTCGCCTTCCATGCCGGACGCGGAGAATATTTCTGCCAGCGCCTCCCGCAGCTTGAGCGCGTCAAACACCTCCAGCCGTTCAAATTTCCACGGAAGGCTTCCCACCACAATCCACGCAAGCACGATCGCCCACCGCTCATCCGAGTGTGGGACAGCTCGCGCAACTACCGGCCACTCTGCGCCATACTCCTGCTCCAGCAGCAGCAGCCGTATTGCGGCGGAAGCCATCTTCTCGCAGCCTTCGCGATAACTCTGCGCTGCCTCCTCCTCGCCCATCGCCGACGCAACTCTCGCGGCCAGCTCACGGTTCTCAATTGGAAGGCCAGCTACGACTCGCTCATAGATGGTGGCACACTTCTCAACAAACTCCTGCACCTGCCGTGCCGTCGGCCGCCGCGCCTCCATGCGCTGCTCCGCTGGCTGCATGCCGGTTCCACCTTCAATCGCTCCCGCCGTCTCCGCTTCCGCAGCCACTCCTCCTGCAACTTCGGCAAGGGTATGCGCGTTCTCCGCGCTCACCGCTGCCTGCAGCGCCTCATGCAGCGGACGCAGCCGCAGCATCGACAGCGCCGCATCCACGCTGTGCACGCCTTCTCCGTGCAGCGCATCGCACAGCCGGTCCCACGGATACTCCGCCGAAGGGCGCAACTCCCGCCAGTCCAGCAGTACCGCATGCTGATACCCGCGCAGCCCGATCGTCAACCCGTGGTGATGGAAGTCGATCCCGCGCCGCAGATACTCCAGCCCCGTCGCATAATCGCGATAGGCCACCACCGTGTCGTACCCTGCCAGCCCCAGCCCATCGCCCAGCCGCGTTTGCCTGAGCGTCCCGGTCGCCTTGTCCATTGCCGCCGCCGAGACATGGATCGTTCCATGCGTCGTTCCGTAGCTGTTGTTGTACAAAATCAGTGCTCGCTGGTCGCCCGCCCGGTTCGAATACGCAAACACGTTCTCATCCACTGTCCCGTATCCAGTCCAGTAGTCGTACAACACAAAATGCGCGCTCTCCGCGAACAGCCACCGTCGATACAGCAGCGGAGCAATGTAGCGCTGATGCCTGGCCACCAGATCCTCGTTTGGCCACTCCTCCATGCGCGCCTGCTTGAACTCCATGCCATAGCGTTCCGTAAATCCTTCGATCTGCCCATGCCCGAACATCGGCAGACCGGGCAGCGTCGCCAGCATTGTCGCTACGCCGAAATACTTGTCTCCTGTGCCGAACTGGTCAATCGCCGTCCGCTCGTCCGGATTGCTCATGAAGTTCACATACCGCTTCATAATGTCCGGGTCGAATTCGATTGTCTTCTTCAGGTACGACCGGTACTTCGCGTTCTCCTCATCGCGCAGCATGTTCATAAACGCGCTGTTGTACACGCGATGCATGCCCAGCGTGCGTACAAAATAGCCCTCCAGCAGCCAGAACGCCTCCGCCAGCAACAGCGTGCCCGGGACCTCCGCCGCTACCCGGTCCACGAGCTCGCGCCAGAACTCATTCGGCATCAGCGCGTCGAACTGCTCCTGCGTCATCGCGTTCTCCGCCCGCGACGGAATCGACCCGCCCGTTCCCGGCAGCGGAAACCACAGTCGCTGCACGTGCCGCTTCGCCAGCACCATCGCCGCGTCAAACCGGATAATCGGCGAGAGCCGCGCCACATGCAGAATCGTCTGGATTACATGCTCCCGCACGTGCGCCTGGGAGTAATCCAGTTGCGCCGTATCATTCCATGCAAAGCTGGTCCCGTCATTCCCGTGATACACATACCGCGTCGCGCCGTCATGGTGGTGTCGCAGCCGGAACACCACCGCGGCATCCGACTGGTCGTAGTAGTGGTCCTCGATCTTGATTTCAACCCGGCTGTCATTCGACAGGTCCGGCCCGTTGAAACTGTAGGACGGAAACGGATCCTCCCAGCGATACAAAAACCAGTCGGGATGCTCGATCACCCAGTCTGAATCAATCCCCATGTGGTTCGGCACCATGTCGCTCGCCATCCGTATCCCGAACCGCGCCCCACGGTGCTTCAGGTTGTCGAACGCCTCATACCCGCCCAGGTCCTGCGCAATGTCGTATCCCTTCAGCGAGTAGGCCGACGCTACAGCATCATGCTGTCCGCGCAGTCGTTTGATCGTTCGCGACGCCGTGCTCCGCTCCCACAGCCCGATCAACCACAGCGCAGTAATCCCGCGCTCGGCCAGCAGCTGCAGCTCCTCATCGGGAATCTGGTCCAGCCGGTGAATGTGGTACTTGTACTTCTTTGACAACTGCTCCAGCCACACAAACGTGCTCTTCGCAATCATCACCACATTCGGCATCCACGCCTGGTCGTGGCTGAACGCCTCATATTCATGCAGCGGAGCCTGGTAGTCGTGGGCATACCGCCTCCGTCCAAACTGCTCCTCAAACCCGATGAACTCGTCCCCAACAAATCCTGCCATCCCCCAGGTGGGCGCGGCGTGCCGGTGCCAGTCCGGCCCCGGCGGATGAAACCGCAGCCAGATCGCCACGTCCTCTTCGCGCACCACATCAATCGCCAGCAACACCCGGCGCAGGTCATCGCCGAGGTGTATCGCCCACTTTTCGCGAATAAACTCCAACTGCCCCGTCAGCGAGTCAGGAGAAGCCAGCATCGGCGCACACAGCACGTCCAGCAAGCTGCCCACCTCCGGAGCCAGCGGAGGCCGCGTGCTGAAGTAGCTTGGGAATGTCTCCGTCACGCTCCGGTAAATCGTCTTTTCCCTGAGCCCCGCATCTTCAAATAGCTCGCGAAAAGGCTTGAACGCCGGATTGATGTTTGCCAGCCACAACATCAACAACTCTTCCAGCGCCGCCTCGCGGTTCGGCATCCCGTTCGTCGAGCCTTTCAGCCAATCGGCCGCAGTCACTTCGCCGCGAAAGATCGCAGTGTTCGGAAACTCCTGCGTAAATTGCAGCAGCAGCCGGTCAACCTCTTCCGGCTTGGCCTGCGCGCCAAACCACCGCACCGCCTCAGCCAGCACCCGCGGATCCACCTGTCTACGATACAGCGCCGCCAGCGCGTGGTTCAGCTCGTCAATCAGCCCCATCGCAAACAGCGCGCCGCCATGGATCGTCCGCTCCGGGTCGGCCTCCGTCCCGCGCACCTCGTTCAGCTCTTTCGCCAGTTTGCGGCTCGCGGCCACGTTCGCGAAGATGACATTTCCCGTGTAGCTGAAAATCAAATCGTCCAGCTTCAGCCGTTCCCGGAACGCGCGGTGGATATGAAATTCCATGCAGCAAATGCCTCGTACGGATCCTGGTCGTACAAATCCGTCCCTGCCATCCTATCTCGCCTGAAGGGAATTGCACGAGGGGCCGGAATCTTTTCCATCAGATGGATAGCGCCTGCGTCGAGTACCGGCAAAATTCAGGGAAGGGAATCAGTGCGGCATCGCCCGCATCGCCACGTCAATCCAGTTGAGCAGCAGGTCCGGGTAACACCCCAGCACAACCACCAGCAGCGCGATCGCACCGATGGTGGCGCGCATCAACAGCGGTGTCCGAACATCCTCGTCCTCCACCGTCGAGTCCAGCACGTAAATCTGCTTCAGGACCTTCAGGTAGTAGTATAGGGAGACCACGCTCATGGCGATTGCCAGCGCCACCAGCCACAACAGCCCGCTGCCCGCATGCAGAGCGGACGAGAAGACAAAAAACTTCCCAAAGAATCCCGACAGCGGCGGAATCCCTGCCAGTGACAAAAGAAATACCAGCATGCAGAAGGAGAGCCACGGCGCCCGGCTCGACAGCCCGGCAAGGCCCTCCATCTCGTCCACTCCTTCCTGCTCCAGCGCGGCCAGCACTCCGAACGCGCCTATCCCTGCCAGGCCGTACGTAATTACGTAATACAGCAACGCCCGCAGCCCCATTTCGCTGTTCGCCAGGATTCCCAGCAGCATGTAGCCCGCATGTCCAACCGCTGAGTACGCCAGCAGCCTCCGCACGCTGCTCTGCACTATGGCCGCAAGGTTGCCCACCACCATTGAGAGAGCCGCCACCACCTCCACCAGCGGCGTCCACGCCGCCACGGGTCCGTGCCATGCGCTGCCGCTCGCCGTCAGTCCCAGCGTAACTACCGTTGCGAACAGGAAAAAGCTGGCGATCTTCGAGCTTGAGGCAATCATCCCCGCACTCGGGGTCGGCGCACCCTGATATGCATCGGGCGCCCACAAGTGGAACGGCGCCGCCGCAACCTTGAAGCCCAGCCCGGTCACAATCATCACAATCGCAACCACCCACAGCGGCGTTACCGGTTGCGTCTCCAGCGCGCTCGCAACTCCAGTCAGTTCAATCGAACCCGAAAGCCCATACAGCAAGCTGATCCCGAAGAGGAAAAATGCCGCAGCCATCGCGCCGAACAGGAAGTACTTCAGCGCGCCTTCCGCCGATCTCCGGCTGCGCTTGTTGAATCCCGTCAGGATGTAGAGTGAAAGGCTCAGCAGCTCCAACGACGCAAATATCACCAGCAGGTTCTGTGTGCTCACCAGCACCATCATGCCCACCGTCGCAAACAGCATGATCGCCAGATACTCTCCAACATTCTGCGTAAAGTCCGAGTCAACCGACAGCAGCACCGCAAGAATCGCAAATCCGGCCAGCACCGCCTGCACCATCTGCGTCAGCGGAGTCACCACCAGCATGCCGTCGTACAGGCTTGCCTGCTCCGGCCGCAGCACCAGCAGCACAATCGCCACCGCGCACCCTGCGCATGCCGCCAGCGCGCACAGCTTCCATCGCACCGCAGGCGTGCGCTGCTCAAGAACAATCAGGTCCAGAGTCAGGGCCAGCAGTCCTGCCAGCGCGACCACAATCTCCGGAAGCGTGAGCCGCAGCAGTTCCATGAAGTTCATCGCCACAGCCCCTTCCGCAGCCCGTCAAAGAGTGGCGAATTGAACGCCGGAAGAATCAAATCGAGCAGCAGCCTCGGATACAGGCCCACCGCCACCGTCGCAGCCATCAGGATGCCAGCCCCCGCGCGCTCCGCCCAGGTAATCGGAGGCAGCGTCACCACCCCGGCACTCGCCGTTTCGCCAAAAAAGGCCTTCTCCAGTGCACGCCAGGTAAACGCAATCCCTACCAGGATTCCCACTCCTGCCAGCACGGCCAGCGTTGGATACGCCCGCCACGCCCCGATCAGAATCTCGAACTCCGCCACAAATCCGCTGAACCCCGGTAGCCCGATCGAAGCCATTCCCGCCAGCACAAACGTCAGCGCTGCAAACGGGATTGCCTTCGCCAGATGCATGGGCCCAAGTTCGTTCAGGATGCGCGTATGTGTGCGGTCGTAGACCATCCGCCCCACTACAGCGAACAGCAGCCCGGCAATAATGCCGTGCGAAAACATCTGCAGCACCGCGCCGTCCAGACCGATCTGGTTCAGCGTCATCAGCCCCAGCAACACAAAGCCCATGTGGCTCACACTCGAGTAGCCGATCACGAACTTGAAGTCCTTCTGCACCAGCGCCACGGACGCGCCGTACACAATCCCGATCAACGCCAGCACTGCGAACAGTCCGCGCCACGAACCAAGGCCCAGCACGTGGAATCCCCACGCCTCCATGCCGCCTGGAAACAGCATCATCGCCACGCGCAGGCATCCGTACGCGCCCAGCTTCATCACCACGCCGGCCAGCAGCATTGAGGCCGCGGTCGGCGCAGCCACATGGCCCGTCGGAGCCCAGGTGTGGAACGGCCACAGGCCGGCAAGGATCGCGAAACCGACAAACACCAGCGGGAACACCCACATCTCAAAATGCAGCGGGAAGGGATACCGCGCCAGCGTCGCCAGGTCTGTCGTCTTCGCGCCCGCTTCCACGTATGCCGCGATCACTCCAATCAGCACCATCGCGCTCCCGGTAAAGGAGTAGAGCGCCAGCTTCATCGCCGCATACTCTTTCCGCGTCGAGCCCCATATCGAAATCAGGAAATACTTCGGAATGATCGCCAGTTCGTAAAACACAAAGAAGAGGAGCAGGTCGAAGCTAAGAAACACGCCGTACACAGCGCCGATCAGCAAAAGAAACAGCGCAAAGAACTCCGCTGGCCGCTTCTCCACATTCCACGAAAACAGCACTCCGGCAATCGCAACAATTCCCGTCAGCAGCAGCAGCGTGAGGCTTATCCCGTCCGCCGCCAGGTGATACTCAATCCCCAGAGATGGAATCCACGGCACGCGCGCCACCTCTAAAATCTCTCCCGGCGTAAACCGGACCCACGCCGCAACTGTCACCGCAAAGCCGGCGATGGCCGTCACCAGCGCAATCACCCGCGCCGCGCGCGCGTTCGCCTTCGGCGTCAGCATCAGAACCGCCGCACCGGCAAACGAAATGTAAATCGTCCACGCGAGCATCAGTTAGAACCTCATATGCGGACCCAGTTGCGATACCATCTTCACCACCGTGCTGTTCACCGCTCCCACAATCAGTTGCGGATAAAACCCGAGCACAAACATCAGCGCCACCGCCGGCGCCAGCGCCAGCCGTTCTCCCATACTCAAATCGCGCAGCCCGGCCCACCGCTCATTTACCGGCCCGTAGAACACGCGCTCCAGAATCACCAGCAGAAACACCGCCGTAATCAGCAGCCCGATCACTGAGAGCGCCGTTGCCCACGTCACCAGTGAAAACGCACCCTTGAAGATCAGGAACTCGCCCGGAAAACCATTCAACCCCGGCAGCCCCAGCGACGAAAACACCGCAATCCCCATCAGCCCGCAGAACACCGGCGCAACCTTTCGCAGGCCGCCAAAGTCGCCCAGGCCGCGCAGTCCGCCGCTGCGCCGCTCCAGCATCGCCACAAACCAGAAGAGCGCCGCAGCGGTCAGCGCATGGTTAAAGATCTGCAGAAGTGCGCCGTCCAGCGCCGCTGCCTTCTCGCCCGCCAGCGCGCCTCCCGTCCACTTCACCACAACCAGAACGCCCAGCACGCAATACCCAAGGTGGTTCACCGACGAGTACGCAAAGATGCGCTTCAAGTCCGTCTGCGCCCAGGCAACAAACGCCGACCACACCACGCTCGCCACCGCCAGCCATAGCAGCAGCGTCAGCGCGTGCTGCATCTGCTCCGGAAAAATCGGCAGTAGAATTCGCAGCAGTCCATACAGCCCCATCTTTGACATCGCGCCCGTCAGCAGCATCGTCGTGCCCGACGGGGCCTCCGCGTATGCCGAGGGCAGCCACGTATGGAACGGCACAATCGGCACCTTCACCGCAAAGCCCAGAAACGCCGCCCAGAATATCCAGCCCGTAATCTGGCCGCCGGTCCAATGGTTGCAATGCAGCCCCTGCGCCAGCGCCGGTCCAAGCTGCCCGCTCTGCGCCATCTGCGCCAGGGCGATAAAGTCAAACTTGCCCGTCGCCAGAAAGATTGCCAGGAACGCCAGCAGCAGCCCTACGCTGCCCACCATCGTGTACACGAAAAACTGCGTCGCCGCCCTCGCCCGTTGCGGCCCTCCCCACAGCCTGATCAGGAAGAACGCCGGAATCAGTCCCAGCTCCCAGTAGAAAAACCAGTGGATGAAGTTCAGCGCGGTAAACGTCCCAAACAGCCCCGTCTCCAGCAGCAGCACCAGTGCAAAGTACAGCCGCCCCTGCTCCTGGTTGCTCCATGACGCTGCCACCGACATCAGCACCACCATGGCCGAGAGCAGCAGCATCAGCAGCCCCAGCCCATCGATGGCCACGTGGTAATCCACGCCCAGCGCCGGAATCCAGGCGTGCCGCTCCTGAAACTGCAATGCGCCTGACGCGGCATTGAACCCGTGCCACAGCCGCAGCACGATCGCCAGTGAAACTCCGCTCGCCGCCGCAGTCACGATGCGCGCCGCATTCCTGTTCTTCCCTGTCAGAAGAACCAGAATCGCGCCCACGAAGGGCGTCGCCGTCAGCACGCTGAGCCAGGGAAATCCGTTCATCCCTTGCGGCTCCAGAGGAGGAATAGAACCAGCGCGATCAGCGCAATCCCCAGCACCCGCAAGTAGCTCTGCACGCGGCCGCTCTGGGTGCGCGTTACCAGCCTTCCGCCGTGTTCCACGCCTTCGCAGCAGCCGTCAAATCCTGTGTTGATCACCGCAGTGTCGAGCGACGAGTCAATCCACGCCACACCGGCCACCAGCTTCGCAACCAGTTGCACCGCGCCGTTCCAGACCCAGCGGTCCATCCAGTCCATCACCCGCGCGGAGAACTGCGCCAGCCGGATCACGGTCGCCCCGTACAGCTCATCCACATACACGCGCTTCGCCAGCACATGGAACGCTCCCGGCATTATCTGCTCCAGCGCGTCCCTAGCCTCGGCGCTCTCAATTGGTTTGCGCCCATACAGCCACCACGCCAGCCCCAGCCCGGCAAATACAATCAGCGACGACGTCACCATCAGCGGCAGAATCCCGTTCCCCGCGAACGCGCCAAAATCCAGCGCCGCATGCCGGCCCTCAAGGAACGCCTGGAACCACGGCCATGCCGGCGTTCCCACAAATCCCAGCAGCGCCGCAAACAGCCCCAGAATGATAAGCGGCACGGTCATCACCGCAGGGCTCTCGTGTACCTCGCCAACCCCGTCTGCGCCGGCTCCGTGTCCGGCCGCTGCATCATGCGCTGCAGCCTCCGCGGTCTCCCGCTGCTTGCCGAAGAACACGTAGTACACCTGCCGGGTCATGTAGAACGCGGTCAGCAGCGCGCCCGCCGCGCCCAGGTAGTAAGGAACTGCCGACACATTCCACCCATGCGCGGTATGCAGAATCTCGTCCTTGCTCCAGAACCCCGCAAACAGCGGGACCCCGCACAGCGCCAGCATGCCCGCTGCATAGGTCGCAAAGGTAATCGGCATCAGCTTACGCAGCCCGCCCATCTTGCGGATGTCCTGCTCGCCGTTGCAGCCATGAATCACTGACCCTGCTCCCAGAAACAGCAGAGACTTGAAAAACGCATGGGTAATCAGGTGGAACATGCCGATCGCCACGCCGCCCACACCCAACCCCAGCATCATGTACCCAAGCTGCGAGACCGTCGAGTACGCCAGAATGCGTTTGATGTCGTCCTGGGCCACGGCAATGAACGCCGCAAACAGCGCGGTAATCGCGCCCACCCACGCCACTACCTCCAGCGCCTGTGACGTGCCGCCGTTCGCCGTCGCCGCCATCAGCGGATACATCCGCGCAACCAAAAACACGCCCGCCGCCACCATCGTCGCCGCATGGATCAGCGCGCTCACCGGCGTCGGGCCCTCCATCGCATCCGGCAGCCACACATGCAGCGGCACCTGCCCCGACTTGCCCGCCGCTCCGCAAAAGATCAGCAGCCCGATGCCGCTGGAAGCCGTCAGCCCCAGCGCGGCCGCATGCGCTGCCATCGCGCTGACCGCCGCATGCTCCAGGCATCCCGCGCCATGGTCGTAAAACACCAGCGTCCCGCTCAGGCTGTACAGCCACAACATCCCCAGGAACAGCCCCAGGTCCCCGATGCGCGTCACGATAAATGCCTTCTTCGCTGCCGCTGCTGCCGCCGGCCTCTGATACCAGAACCCGATCAGCAGATACGAAGTCAGTCCCACCACTTCCCAGCACATGAACAGCAGCACCAGGTTGTTGGCGATCACCAGACCCAGCATCGCGCCTGCAAACAGCGCCAGAAAGCAGAAGAACCGCGTGAAGTTCTCATCATGCGCCATGTAGCCAATGCTGAAGATGAAAATCAGCAGCCCCACAAACGAGACCATCACCAGCATCAAGGCCGCCAGCGGATCAAGCAGCCATCCCAGCCTAAGCCACTCCGCGCCAAACTGCAGCCACCCGAAGTTCACATACTCCGCCGCCGGATGCGCCAGCATACGCGCAAAGGCAATCAGCGACAACAGCAGCGAAATTCCCAGCGCCCCGATCGCCAGCACGGCCGCCAGCCTGCGCTGCGCCTGTCTGGAAAGCGCAATCACCGCCGCAGCGGCGCAGGGCAGCGCGGGAATCAGCCACAAATTGCGTATGATCCAGACCATTCCTGCCGTTTATCCCTTCATCGCATCCAGCTTGTTCACATCCGTGGTCCTGGCGTGCCGGTATACCGCCTGAATCAGCGCCAGCCCCACCGCCGCCTCGGCTGCGGCAATCGCAATCGAGAAAATCGCAAACAGCACTCCTGTCAGGGCCTCCGGATGCGGCCCATACCGCCAGAACGCAATAAAGTTCAGGTTCGCAGCGCTCAGCATCAGCTCAATGCCCACCAGCACCAGAATGGCGCTGCGCCGCGTCAGCGCGCCGCCAAGGCCAATCGAAAACAATAATGCGGAAACAAGCAGGCAGCCATTCAGAGGAGTCATCGTGCTTTCTTCCTCTCCTCCATCGCAATCACCACGGCTCCAATCAGCGCCGCTGTCAGCAGCAGTCCCACCACCTCCAGCGGAAGCACGTACTGCTGCATCAGCGCGCCGCCCATCTCCTTCAGCGGCGCCTGCGGCGCCGGGCCTGCGGTTGCGCCAATCGGTGCGCTGCTCGCCGTTACCGCCCACGCCAGCAGGGCAAACACCACCGCGCTCACGCCCAGGCCGGCAATCCGGGTCCACTTCGTCTGCGCAGGCAGCTCATCATGCCGCGTCAGCAAAATCGCAAACACAATCAGGATCACCACCGCGCCCACATACACCAATATCTGCACCAGCCCCACAAACTGCGCGTTCAGGTCCAGATACAGCCCCGCCAGCCCCACAAAGCACACCGCCAGAGCCAGCGCGCAGTGCACCAGCTTGCGCAGCGTCATCGCCGCCGTCGCTCCGCCAATCGTCACCACTGCCAGAATCACAAAGGGCGCCGTCATCTCAGCTTCGCAGCGGCTGCGCCGCTCTCCTTTCACTCGGCATACCGGTATACTCGGTCCTCAATTTTGCGTTCGCTCTGCAGCACGCGGCCCAACACAACATACAGCCCCGCGATCGGAGCCGCACAGATTAGCCACCGCAGTACCCCCGAAGGCAAGAACTTCCACAATCCCGCCGAAAAAATCACCATCAGCGTCATCGGCAGCATGAACTTCCACGCAAAGTTCATCAGTTGGTCCATGCGCAGCCGCGGCAGCGTCCCGCGCACCCAGATAAACACCGCGACCAGCGTCAGCAGCTTTCCAAAGAACCACATCCACGACGGGATCCACGTCAGGAACGAAAACGGCGCGGCCCACCCTCCCAGAAACAGCGTGATCCCCATCCCGCTGATGGCGAACATCCCCAGATATTCGCCTAGAAAAAACAGCGCAAACTTGAACCCCGAGTATTCCGTGAAGTACCCGGCAATAATCTCCGACTCGCCCTCCGGCAAATCGAACGGCGACCGGTTCGTCTCCGCCGTCGCCGCAATCATGAACAGCACAAACCCTGCCATCCCCCACGGCGTCAGCACGTACCAGTGGGGCCAGAATCCGCTGTACCCCGCCTGCTTCTCGACGATCGTCACCGTTGAAAGCGACCCTGCCGCCATTGCCACCGCCACCGACGACAGGACCAGCGGGGCCTCATAGCTGATCATCTGCGCCACTGCGCGCATCGCTCCCAGCAGCGAGTACTTGTTCCGGCTCGACCACCCCGCCATGAACACTGACATTTCCGCCGCTGCGCCCACTGCGAAGAAGAACAGCACGCCGCTGTCCATATCGGCCATCACCATGTTCCGGCCCACGGGAAGCACGGCATACTCCATGAACACCGTCACCACCAGCAGCACCGGTGCGGCAAAATGCACCAGCTTGTCCGCCGTGCGCGGAACAATGTCTTCTTTCGTCAGCGACTTCACCGCGTCCGCCAGCGGTTGCAGCCATCCGAACGGCCCCACCCGGTTCGGGCCGTACCGGTTCTGGATGCGCGCCAGCCCCTTGCGCTCCAGGATCGTCGTCACGGCAAACAGGGTGGGGAAAACAATCAGAAGGGAAACGACAGAGATCAGCACCGATACCGCCGGCTGTACCGCCGCCGGAGAATGGACCACCGCCCAGTGCTTGAGCGTCACGAAAATCTGGTCCAGGCCTTGCGTCATCGTGCAGCCGCGCCTTCCGCCTGCGCTGCCGCCGGAACGTGCTTCTCCTCGGCCTTGGCTTTCTTCTCCGCGAGCTGCTCATCCACAGCGGCCGCTTCTATGGGATGGATCTGGTGGTAGTACTCGTTCGGTTTGGCCAGCCGTTCCTTCGGCCAGTGCAGCCCGCCAAAGCGGTCGTCGGTACTCAGCTCAAAGGCCGTGTCCATCTTGATCGCCTCGAAGGGACAGACCTCCACGCAGATCTGGCAGCTCATGCATACCGAAACGTCAATCTCAAACTTCTCCGGAAAGAACTGCGGCTTGCCCGTAAAATCCGGCTTCTTTTCCGTGCTCTTCTCAATCGTGATGCACTTCGGAGGGCACTCCACTTCGCAGATCTTGCATGCCACGCAGCGCAGCCCCTTCTCCATGTCATCGGTGTCATACACCAGAAAAGGAAACACCCGCGCTGCCTCGGCCTGCGGCAGCCGCTCTTCCGGAAACTGCACCGTCGTCAGCCTGTCCTTCTCCGCATAGCTGCCGAAAAAGTTCCGCGCGGTTTCAGCCAGTCCCTTGACGATGCCCTCACCCAGCATGGCTCACCTGCCCATCGTGCTTCGCAATCCGAATTTCCGTTCTCCGTCTCAAAATCAACTCCAAATCTGCACCGCTGCGTGGCGCCTAGCGATCCACTTCGCCCAAAATAATATCTACGCTGCCCAAAGTCACCACAATGTCCGCCACGCTCCGTCCCAGACACATGTCTTCCAGCACCGTAAGGTTAATCATGCTCGGCGGCCGCACCCTGTATCTATATGGCTCCGGCGTCCCGTTGCTGATTAGAAAAAAGCCAAGCTCGCCCTTCGGCGACTCAATCCTCCCATACGCCTCGCCGGCTTTCGGCCGCAGCCCGCGCAGCCGCGCCTTCGGGTCCATCGCCGGCCCCTCCGGAATTTCCCTGAGCGCCTGCTCAAGAATCTTCACCGACTCCCGCATCTCGAGCATCCGTATCATGTACCGGTCATACACGTCGCCGTGCTCGCCCAGCGGCACACGGAACTGGAACCGGTCATAAATCCCGTACGCATCCACCTTGCGAATGTCGTAATTCACGCCACTCGCCCGCAGCATCGGCCCGGTAACGCCCGCATTCACTGCCAGCTCGCGCGGCAGCACGCCCACTCCCTGCGTGCGGCTCATCAGGATTTCATTCTCCCTCAGCAGTTGCTCAAACTCATCCAGAAATGCCGGAAACCGCCCCACCAGCGCCTCTGCCTCGGCAAGCCACTCCGGCGTCGGATCCACCCTGACCCCGCCGAACCGCATGTAGTTGCACATCATGCGCGTGCCGCTCAACTGCTCGAACAAATCCAGAATCTTTTCCCGCTCCCGGAACGCATACATCAGCGGGGTCCCGCTCGCGCCCATGTCCTGCATGAGAAATCCGATCAGCGACACATGGTTCTGCAGGCGCGTCAGCTCGGCTACGATCACCCGCACGTACTCCGCGCGTTCCGGCACCGCGATCCCGGCGAGCTTCTCAACGGAGAGAGCGTATGCCCAGTTGTTCGTCATCGAACACATGTAGTCCAGCCGGTCTGTGAAGGGCATCGCCGCCAGATAGCTTCCATTCTCAGCAATCTTTTCGTGGTTCCGGTGCAGGTAGCCGAAGACCGGCTTCAGCTTCATCACTCGTTCGCCTTCCAGCTCCACGTTCATGCGGAACACGCCGTGCGTCGACGGATGGTGCGGCCCCATCGAAACCTCGAGCAGCTGCCCGCTGTCCACGTCGCCCGTCAGCTCCACAATCCGCTCCTCCACCGCGCTCATCGCCCGCCCTCCCGCGTAACGGCGCCTGCGGGCTCGTCCTCATCCGGCGGAGCCACATAGTCCTTCCGCATCGGATGGTCTTTCAGCTCGTCCCACATCAAAATCCGCCGCAGGTCCGGATGCCCCTCAAACACAATCCCGTACAGGTCAAATGCCTCGCGCTCCTGGAATTCTGCGCTGCGCCACACCGGTGTAAGCGACGGCACCCGCGCACCCTCGCCACGGTCCTGCGTCCGCAGCCGCAGCACCACCGGCCCGTGCTTCTTCTCCATTGAAAACAGGTGATAGACCGCCTCCAGATAGCCCGGCGTCACTGACTTCCTGGTCTCCTCGACTTCTTTCTCCGCGCCGTCGACGAGCTTCCAGACCTTCACCTTTTCCGTGACTTCCTTGTCCAGCCAGTCCACGCCTGCCACATCCGAGCAGTAGTCCAGCCGCAGCTCAGGGTTATCGCGTAAAAACAGCGCCGCTTCTACCGCATGCTCGTTATCCAGAATCAGAGAGTGTTGCCCCGATGGGCTCCCGTTTGGCAGAATCTCAACCCGGCAGCCCCGCACGGCAGCCTCAATCGCCGCCTTCACCTTCTCCGTGTTGATTGTTTCTGCGCTCATATTCCCTTTACTGAAGTACCTTCAGCGGATTCCAGACCTCTTCATTTACTGGCGGCTCCAGCCCGTGCTCGCCATACTTCGGCACCGTGAATTCGCTCGGTAGCTCCGCATGCAGATGCCTGGGCCTTGCCTCGCCCGTCAGTTGCTGCTCGCTGATCTTCTTCTGCAGCGTCATAAACGCATCAAGCAACGCCTCAGGCCGTGGCGGACACCCCGGTATGTGCACATCCACCGGGATATACCGGTCGATCCCCTTCAGCACGTTGTAACCGTCCCGAAACGGCCCGCCGGAAATTGCGCACGCGCCCATTGAAATCACATACTTCGGCTCCGGCATCTGGTTGTACAGCCGAACCACCATCGGAGCCATCTTCTTCGTCACCGTCCCCGACACAATAATCAGGTCTGCCTGCCGCGGAGACGCACGGAACACCTCCGCCCCAAACCGCGCCAGGTCATACCGCGCCATCGTCGTTGCAATCATCTCGATCGCGCAGCACGCCAGACCAAAGGTCAGCGGCCATACGGAGTTCTTCCGGCCCCAGTTGTAGATCTCCTCGAAGGTCGTCGTAAAAACCCCATGCTTGCTCAGTTCGGCCTTCAGCTCTTGCACGGATTTTTCACTCTGTTCCATCGCACCATCCATTTCTTTGCGTCGCTAGCTCCACTGCAACACGCCTTTCTGGCAGGCCCACACCAGCCCTTCCACCAGCAGCAGCAGAAACACCAGCATTGCCACGCAGGCCCCGGCCGGTAATCCCGCATAGGCCACGGCAAACGGCAGCAGAAACACCGCCTCAACGTCAAAAATCAGAAAAATGATTGCATATAAGTAATAGGACGCCTTGAACTGGATCCAGGCATCCCCGGGCGACTCCAGTCCGCATTCATAAATTGAATTCTTTTCTTTGCCGGGCTTGGCGGGAGAATACTTCACCGCCCACAGCCAGGCCAGCGCCAGGGGGGCCAGCCCGAATGCCAGCGCCCCCACCAGCAGCGCCACAATCGGTGGCCAGGGATTCGTGCCTGTCATGAACAGGTTCACAGCAGAAATCATCAGGAAGTCAATCCCGAATCTCGCGTCCGTAACCGCCAGATTCTGCAACAAAAACATCCTCGCATATCTCTACCAGAAACTAAACCGATTTCCTGTATCCCTCGTCACAGCAGTGTGCCGCGTACCACAACGGGAATACCATATTGCGGATGAGCGTCCGCAAAATTGTCCATATAGATATGGACGCATTTTATGCCTCTGTAGAGCAGCGTGACGACCCGCAGTTGCGCGGACGCCCTGTCGTCGTGGCCTGGAAAGGCAATCGTTCCGTCGTTTGCGCCGCCTCCTATGAGGCCCGCGCCTTCGGTGTCCGCTCCGCCATGCCCGCCCTTCGCGCCGAGCGTCTCTGCCCCCAGGCCGTCTTTATTCCGCCCGATTTTCCCCGTTACCGGGCCGTCTCGCGCAGTGTCCGCGAAATACTCGGCCGCCACACCGACCTCATCGAGCCGCTGTCACTCGACGAAGCCTACCTTGACGTCACTGAAAACAAAACCGGCCTGCCCACCGCCACCCGCGTGGCAAGCGCCATCCGGCAGCAAATCCGCAACGAGCTTCAACTCACCGCCTCCGCAGGCGTCGCTCCCAACAAATTCCTCGCAAAAATCGCCTCCGACTGGCGCAAGCCCAACGGTCTCTTCGTGATCCAGCCAGAAGAAGTCGAAGCCTTCCTCACGCCGCTCCCTGTAGGTCGTATCCCCGGCGTCGGCAAAGTCACGGAAAAGCATCTTGCCGAGTTGAGCGTTCGCACCGTCGGCGACCTCCGCAGTCTCGCTCTCGCCATCCTCGAAGACCGCTTCGGGCGCTACGGCCGTCGCCTCTACCAGCTCGCCCGTGGCATCGACGACAACCCCGTCGTCTCCGACCGTCCCACCAAATCCATCTCCGCGGAAGACACCTTTGAGCGCGACCTCCCGCTCGACGGAACCGAGCCCATGATCCGCCGCCTCGCCGAAAAAGTCTGGAATGCCTCGCGCAAGGAGTCTCGCGTCGCCCGCACCGTGGTACTCAAGCTCAAGACCAAGGAATTCAACACCCTCACCCGCAGTCACACTGCGGCCGTCCCGCCCACGTCATGCGATGAGCTGACCGCCATCGCCCTCTCGCTCTGCGATCGTGTCGATCTGGGCCCTCAGCAGCGCTACCGCCTCGTCGGCGTCGGCCTCAGCAACTTCCGAGACACGCACGATCCCGGCAGCGACGTCCTCGCCCAGCCCATGCTCTTTTCGGAGTAAGTTGCGAGCGCCCCTCAATCCAGCCGCGAAAGAGCGCCCGCTTATGGTTAGATCTGCACCGCGTTAAACCCGCCGACTACGATCTTCGGCTTCTCGCCGCGCGTGTCGATGTTGTTCAGCTCTGTCGTGATGGTCCGCTCTTCGCCCGGCATCAGCGTTACGTAGTTGTCGCTGTAAATCGCCGGCAGAATCCGGTCGCCTGACCGCTCCCGCACCGCCTTCAACCTCAACTGCAGCGCCGGAAAACTCGACGTATTTTTTACCTTCGTCGTCAGCCGCCACAAGTTGCCCTCGTGGTCAATGCTCGTAGAGGCCGCAATCTGCGCCTGGGCCAGCTCGCGGATCGCGCGGAAGTCATTCGCGTTCTTGCTGCGCATGTACAGGTTCCTCGAAACCGTGTTCCCGCCCTGCGTCAGCTTCAACCGCAGAAAGTGCACATCGCTCAGCCCCGCCGGAAACTGCAACTTGAAGCACGGCGTCGTCGAGTCTTCCTTGCTGTCCAGCGTCGACGTGTTCGTCCACATCGGGCTGCCGTCCATATTCAGAATCTCCGCTCCCGCCGTCAGCCCCGTCTGGTTGCCGCCGCTGTAGTTCACCACTTCAATCGCATCCGTATACCGGTTCCATTGGATGTGCAGCGGCTCGCACGCGTTCTTGCACCCGTAATACGCCGCTGTCGGCTCAAAGTAGTAGTCATACGTCTGCCACACAAACGACGGCCAGCACGGATGGCTCATCCACAGCAGCAGACCCATCCGGTACTTGCTCTGCGCCTCGAACATGGCCTGGTATCCCTGGTAGTTCACAAACTGCGCCAGCGTCACCCACTCCTCGGCATCGTTCGCGCCGCCGTAGTTGTTCGCAATCATTGACAAGAACGAGGTTCCACCCTGAGCGCCATGCAGAGTAAAGTCATGCAGGCCCCAGTCCAGCCCCTGCGGCCACATCGCCTTCTCCGGCATCATCAGTTGCAGGCTCTCAAACGGAGGAATATTCGGCATGCCCATCTCGCTGTGCAGCTTCGGGTCCGGCCTGCGGAAGTAAGACTCCGGCGGCAGCGCCATGTACGGCCCATGCCCGCTCACCACATCGTCCGCCGAGCTGCCGATGTATTGGATCTGCGGATGCAGCTCCTTGATCGCCTGTATCAGTCCCGTCTGCAGCGCTGCCGGAGGATACCCCTCGTTCCTCCCGCAATACAGTCCGATCGAAGCATGGTTCCGAATCCGCAGCAGCAGGTCGCGTGCATTCTTCATGAACATCGCATCGTCATTCGGAACCGGCCCGTCCCACGGATTCGCCAGCCAGAAGTCCTGCCACACCATGATCCCCTGCCGGTCGCAGGCCTCATAAAAGGCTTCATCGCCCACCTGGCCCACCCAGTTACGGACCATCGTAAAGTTCATCTCGCGGTGGTAGCGCGCCGCCACGTCATACTCGCGCGCCCGGTACCGCAGCATCGACTCGCTGAAGCCCCAGTTGCCGCCCTTCGCAATCAACCGGCGGCCGTTCACCCAGATCCGCAGCTCGCCGCCGTCTTCGCTGTAGGCCATCTGCCGCACGCCGGCCTTGAACGCCTTCTTATCCGTCGTCTTACGGCCGTTCCCCTCAAACCAAAGCTCCACGTCATACAGATATGGCTCGCCATAGCCAGCCGGCCACCAAAGCTGCGGGTTATCAAGGTGCAGCCCCGGATGCGTCGACGAATCCAGCGTCACCGTCTTGGTTGCCGACCCCTCCACCTTCACCTTCTGCTCAAACGTCGCGTTGCCGAACCGCCCGCGCAACACGCCCGATACGCTCTTCGGTTGATGATTCACCAGGTCAACAGCGATATTCACATCCGCGCTCGATGTGTTAGGCAAGGGAAGCGTCGTGGTTACAAACGGATTCTCTACCGTTACCGGCCCTGTCACAGTCAGGAACACATCACCCCAAATGCCCGTGTTTCGCCCGCGAATCGTCGGAATCCAGTCCCATCCAATCGACGCGTGATAGGTCGGATTGTCCGCGCCGAGCGCCCCGCCGTTCCGGCCTGTGCTCTGGTAGGTCTTCTGCTTGCAGCTTCCCGGCGTTGCGTTCTTTTCAATGCGGACCGCGAGCGCATTCGTCTTGCCCGGCAGCAGCTTGTCCGTCACGTCAAAGCGTCCGCGCATAAATCCGCCCTCAATGCGCCCCAGCTTCTCGCCGTTCAGGTAAACATCGGCCTTCCAGTTAATGCCGTCAAAGTTCAGCCACGCCACATCGTCCTTGCCCAGCGCCGGACTCGCAAACTCCCGCCGGTACCAGAAGTCTGCGTAAAAATACGAGTCGGAGATATACAGCTGGTTCTGTCCAAAGTTGGGATCGGGAATCGCCCCCACGTTGAAGTACGACGTCAGCACCGTCCCCGGAACCGTCGCCACCATCCAGCTTCCATCCGCATACCCGCTCTTTGAAAGCGCCTCGCCGCCATCCTGCACAAGGCTGTCGCGCTGCAGCCTCCAGTTGCCTCCGGCAAGGTTCAGGCGTCCATCCTCCTGCTCCATAACAGGAGCGTGCGGCTGCGCCACCGGCCCTCCGCGCCCGTAAACCTCAATCTCGCTCAGCATGTACCCGTTCGGCCCCGCCGGACGAGTCATCAGCACGCGCACATACCGCGCCTGCGACGGAATCGTAAGCTGAAAATCATCTACCTGTCCCGTCCGCCCATCCAGTGACAGCATGTCCTTCCAGTTCACCGCATCGTCCGAAATCTGCACCGAGCCCGCCGCCGCGCGCTGCACCCAGTACAGCGCCACACGGTCAAAGCTGCACCGCGCGCCCAGGTCTACATACACCCACTCTTCGCCCGACCCGGCGCTCATCCATGCACTGTGAAAGCTGTACGGCCCGCCCACCTGCACGCGCTCGCCGTTGCGATAGAACGCAACCTGCCCCGCCCGCCATACGGAGACAAAATACCCCCGCATGTTCTCCGGAAGGTCTGCCGACAGGTCAATCTTGTAGTACTGCTTCCTGCAGGGAGCGCTCAGGTTCACCGTGGCGTTGTACAGCTTGCCCGACTTCACCATATCCGGCGGATAATTGGTCCCCGGAACTTCCGTGGGCGAAGTCCTGCTGCCCATCTCCGCCCATTTGTACCCATCGTCGGATACAGAAACAACCGCCTGTATCGACGCCCCGCTCACCGCCGGAGGCATAATCAGAAACACATCCACGCGATCGATCTCCGGCACCGCGCCGCCATCCATCTCAATCTGAATCGAAGGCTTCTCGCCCGGAAGCTCCGTGATCGTCGCGGCCCAGTGGTCCAGCAGTCCTTCCCGCTCATATTTTGGCAGCGGTTCCAGAGGACTCAGTGACACTGAAACCCAGCTCGGCATTGCCGCGTCCTTGATGCCGTCCGTTACCAGTTGCGCTGTCAGGTTGTAGTCATAGCTGCTTGAGTGGTACGCCGGACGCAGCAGCGCAAGGTTCCTGTAGGTCGAGGTGTCAAACTCAAGAATCGGGCTGAAGTCCTCGCTCGGCGCTCCCGGATACACCCCGATCCCGCGCGTATAGCCCCCGCTCGCAATCTCGTTCATCTCAGCAGAGGCGTCAGCCTGCGGCATTCCCGCATCCGCGCCCGTCGCGGCCCGCGCCGTCATGGGTGGAAGCGCTGCGCTCGCGCCAGCAAGAATCGTCGTCTTCAAAAAATCCCGTCTCGATGTCGGCATGCCACCCTCCCGAGCTAGTGTTCCTGCAACTCTCTTGTCACTCAGCAGTCGCGCGGTCCGCGTCCTCTGCTTAAACGATTTTCGTAAAGCCTTCCCCGTGCACTTATATCAAGTTCGCACAGTCAATTCAAAAAGCGCCCGTCGATAGCCCATGGCATGCTTGCGCCATACACTCATCGCAATGCGGTTGCGAAATTAGGCTGTTATGCCTCACATAAATTGGTGCGGCCCGGCGCGTTGCGGCTTACAGTACTCTCAGACGAGGATTCCAAGCAGATGACGGTCCTTCCCCCATGGCCGAACCATTGGACGGTGAAACGGAGCCTGCTTCTGCTGATCATCGTCGTTCCCATGGCGGCATGGGCACAGGTTCCACCAGGTCAAGCTCTCGCCTTCAATCATCCTGCTGCGCCATCGCCGGCTTTGTCGAAGGCTCAGTTGGCGCAAAGGGCCATCCGCCTCAGCAGTCCATCGTCTTCTGCTGTCGCTATTGCGGAAGCGATGGCAGGAAGAGACATGGCCGGCTGCCGTGTCTATAAGGTGACGGATCTTCCCGGCACTCACAAGTTCGCGAGCGATTTTATTGAAACAATGGTCACCGATCCCGGTCGCGGAGCTAAAGATGGCGGTGTCGTATGGGCGCTCACTGCCGACCTCAGCTCCGGCGTCCCCGCCCGGAAACAGGCCATCTACCTGTCAAAATCGACAGACGGCGGCAAAACATGGACCCAGTTAGCGCGCCTCGCTCCCAGATATTTCGACGCGAAGATAGCCGAGGGACAGCGCAATGGCCTGAGTGTCTCTCCCGGTGGAACTGACTTCGTCATCACTACGCAGGAAGGGGCCTTTCAGGTCTTTCCTACGTCAAATCCCTCCGCTCCTATCGTGAAGTCCATCTGGGGCCCCCGCGTTCCCAGAGTGCGTCCCGACGTAACCATCGCCAAAGAGACTGGCGATCCGGTAAGGGCTGGCGTTGTCGTCATGACCGCCGACGGCAAGCACCTGATCATTGGCTTCGGCTACTTTGACGATAATCCGCAGCTCTTCACCTATCACCGCGATGACCGCGGCGAGTGGGTCGAAGACGGGATGCTCCCTCATCTTCCCACTCACCTCGACATGTTCTCCATGCAGTACGGTGACCCGAAGAATCCGCATCCAGGCTCGGTCTATGTAGGAACGGGCGATCAGATCTACCGTCTCGACTTCCACACCATGCAGTGGACCATGGTTGCTGGAGTCGGTCCGGATTCCGCGATCCATGCCATCAACACCGTGGGCGGTCTTCATCTGGCGGCGTGCTGGGGAGTGTACATTCCCGTGAACGCGCTTCTTGTGAAGCGAGTAACCACTGCAAGGTTTCTTTTGCATCGGGGCAGGGACGAAGTCGGTCCCAACATTCGTGCCTACGACATCGTCGTTGATCCATTGAGGCCGAACCGCGAAGTCCTGGCCGCGATCACCGGCGTGTATATAAGCAGAGACAGCGGGCAGACCTGGAAACGGCTCAATAACCTCCCCGAAGGAGAATTCCATTCCGCCCATTTCAATCCCGACGGAACCATCATCGTCTCCGGATACGTCGGGACCTTTCTGGTCAATCCATTCTCAGATGCCTGCTATCCCCGCCTTGAAACCCGGCCCTGAAACCCAGCACTGACGGCCGTGATCGAAGTACGTGTCCCGGCAACCGGACCTCAGCCCAGCAATACCGGCAGAAGAATGCCGAGGCCGAGCACAAACATCCAGAGCGCGGGAGCTGGAGAATAGGGAATCGACGCGTCTGCCTGCGGCTTCCTTGTTCCCGGGACGCCTCTGCTTCTTCGACTGAATTGCCGTTCTATGGCAAGAAATACAAACGCCGTCACCCCGCCATAGATCAAATGTCCGACCGCGGAGGGCAGAAGACTTCCGGCGGTGCTCGGCCGCCAGTCAATCTCTCCCGTCGACAGAAGCGGCAGCAGTGTCATGGCGCCGGCGTACCACCACATCAGGCCAAAGAGCCATCCCCACCCGATCCCTACGCCGATGTTCGATGCCTCATCGCGAAACAGGAGTCCAAAGTTCATCCCGATCAGAGCGCTGACCAGCAAGTGAACGACCAGACCCCCCGCGAGAGCGTAATGCGCGCGCGGAAGCATTCCCGTTGCGATCATGACGGGGCTGGACACCACCCCGCCCGCCAGGCCCGCCGCAATCCCCCATTGCAGCGAGCGGATTATGCGAAGGCCGGGGCCCTCGGGCTGCCGATTAAGAGGATCCGACTGAATGAAGAGGCGCACCCAGATGCGATCGAATGTAGCGTAGCTTACGCCGAGAATAAGGCCGTATAGGATGTGGCCGACGAGAGGGCCGAAAAGATCGCTCGCGTGGTCCGCCGACCAGTTCAGCGGAGCATGTCTCACAAGCGGAAAAAGAAAGAGCGGCCCGGCGAACCACCACAGCATCGTGTACCCTACGCCCCAGCCCATGCACGAGCCGTATCCATGAACATCGCGCTGAAACAGCAGGCCGAAAGTCGCGCCAATCGCGAGCGCCACGCCAAATTGAGCGGCGGCGGCCATCGTTCGCGAGTGGAACTCGCCCAGACCCGCAAGCAGCGGGAAAAAATCACCCGCGAGCATCCAGTATCCAAAAATCAGGCCGCTCACAACTCCGGTAAACCCGCCAGCGACGATCGCGCGCCACCAGCGGAATGGCGGCCCGGCATTTTCGTTCTGCCCGGCTCCCCTAAGCCCGAGCAACACGCCGACGGGCAGCCCTAAACAGACAAGATCGGCCACCAGTTCAGGAAATCGCTGGCGAACATCCTGAAGCATCGGCAGTGAAGATTCGACGCCGAATTTCAAAAACGATTCGCCAACCTGCGGCAGCATCCACAACAGAAACGCCGTGCTGACGCCCCAGATAAGTCCCGCGCCCGGGCTTGTGGCCCGCGGCATAAGGAAGAGAGCGAAGAAAATGCCGAAGCCTGCGCCGATCAGAAGACCGTGAGGTAGAGAAGCATCAAGGCAAAGGCTCCGGACGGCCCCTCCGGCAAGTCCCGCACACAGCCCCAGCACCACATTCATGCGCTGCAAACGCGCTTTTGCTGCTTCCTTCGACACTGCCTCGCTCACCTTTCGCTCAGATCAATGGTTTGAACGCTGTCGCGCGGGAAAAACAACTCCAGAGTCCACGCCGTCAGCACGCGTAATTTGCGTTCCGGGCCGGGCAGCTTCATCAAATAAATTCCGCGCCACATGCCCCACGCCAGTAGGCCCGAAAAGCGGAAGGATTTTGACCGTGCAAACGGGATGCTGATCTCCGCGCACGCCGTTTGATGGCCGATCACGCACAAGGCTCCAAGGGAGTCGAAGTGAAATGGCTCCACGGGCCGTCCTTCGAGGGAAGCATGTATGTTCCGGGCGAGCACTGCGGCCTCTCGTATGGCGAACTGCGCTGTCGGCGGGCAAGGCTTTTCCGTGCGTGCATCGGTTACGGCGGCACAGTCCCCGATGGCCCAGACGCCGGGGTGACCGCGAACAGCAAGGGTTGATTCAACAATGACCGCGCCGCGCTTGTCGGTTTCAAGCGGCAGCTTTTTCAACAATGGATTCGGAATTGTGCCTGCTGTCCAGATCAGCGTCTCTGCTGCAATGTCTCCATCGCTGAGAACAACTTTGCCGGGGCCTGCATCGGTCAGGCGGGTATTCAGACGAAACACTACGCCGCGCTCCGCCATTTTTTTCAGCGCGTAGCGCGCCAGCCCTTCGCTCAGCTCCGGGAGAATACGATCGCGAGAGTGCACGAGGATGATCTGGAGATCTTCCTTGTGCAGATTGCGGTAGTCGGCGAGGATGCTGTGGGCGAAATCATTGAGCGCGCCGGCCAGCTCGACTCCGGCGAAACCGCCGCCGGCAACCACAAAGTTCAGCAGCCGCCTGCGGATCTCTGCATCGGACTCCTTGTCCGCGCGCTCAAACATCTCAATGACGTGATTGCGTATGCGGATGGCATCCAGCAGTGTCTTGAAGTTGAAGGCGGTCTTTTCGACATTGACCATGCCGAGATAGTTCGACACCGCTCCAAGCGCAAGCACCAGCTGATCGTACTTCAGCTCATGCCCGGAGCCGTTTTTTCCCATCCGGTCGATCACCGCCGTCCGGTTCTCCAGATCAATTGAGCTGACAGATCCGCGAACCACCTGCGTGGACCGAAGACTTGTGCGCAGGGGAGGGCTTATGTGGCTCGGTTCCAGGCTGCTGCCCGCCACTTCGGCCAGCATGGGCGTAAACAGCAGCGCATTGGTTTCGCTGACCAGCGTGATTGCTACAGACGGGTCGCCGGCCAGCCTCTCTTCAAGCTCTTCCGCGGTCTTCATCCCGGCAAAGCCGCCGCCCAGGATCAGGATGTGTCTGGAAGCCACGGGCGGTGATGTGTTCTCTTGAGCCTCCTCACCCCATATCCGCTGAACACCATCGCTGCCGAGCTGAGCCAGAAGGCCAAAGAGCACGCCGAAGAGAATCCACAAAAACAGGTCGGGAAGCCGCTCCTGCATCGACGCAAGACCGGCATCCATAAACCGGCCGCCCAGCGCGGGGAAAAGCACAATGTTCGAAATTCCCCACAACGGAAGCCCGAACGAACCCGCTGCCATGATGGAGTCAATGTATGCGTTCTTTCGCGGAGGCATAAGCACCGCATAGCCGAGGCCTGCCACGGCGCCAAAGACATACTCTGCAATGGGTTGGGTTCCGGCTTTCAGCAACACCATGCCTGCAATGCCGGCGGCCACCAGGCCAATGGATGCGCGTCGTACGATCGGGCTCATCAAGGCCGTCCTCTTCAGGCATGTTCTCTTTCAGCCCTGACTCATGAGAGTGAATCCGCCCGATGAAGGTTACAAACCGTCGGCCGGGAGGATTGAACCGTGCCAATGGCCCTGCTGGAAATGAGCGGTTCCGGGCCTATTCTCATGTAACTTCGCTGACGCAGAAAGAGTCTCATTCTCGGCTAATCAGAAAGTCAGGATTCAGGCCGGAGCAAACATGATCGAGTTTGGTGAGTCAGCCTGTCGAGATCTCGCCACAGCGAAAAAGCGCGAGTGGCTTGTCACCAATGGTATCGGCGGCTACTCGTCCTCAACCGTGGCCGGAATGAATACCCGCCGTTACCACGGTCTGCTGGTCGCTGCCACCAAACCTCCGCTGGGGCGAATCGTGATGTTGTCGCAACTCGAGGACGCCATACTCGTCGACGGCAAAAGGTTTGACCTGTCGACCAATATGTACGCGGGCAGCGTTGTCCATCCCGCCGGCCACATGAATCTGGCCCGGTTTCAGCTGGAGCCATTTCCGGTCTTCACCTATGCCCAGGATGACTGGGAACTCGACAAATCGATCTTCATGGTTCATGGAGAAAACACCGCCGTCGTCGAATACACGTTCAGGAGAAAATCGCCGGGGCTGAGCCTGTCACTGGAAGTAAGGCCGCTGATTGCCTTCAGGGACTACCACGGGACGACCCACGAAAATTCCCAGCTCAACCGGACGGTGGAGCAGACGCCGGAATATGTTGAAGTTCATCCTTACGAAACCCTCCCCCGGCTGTATCTGGCCCATGACTCCGCCATCGTTCAGATCGACGGCTACTGGTACAAAAATTTTGAATACGAACAGGAGCGCGCGCGCGGTCTCGACTTCATAGAAGATCTCTTCAGCCCGCTCATCTTCAAAGCGGACATGAAGGAAGGACGCTTTGCCCTTGTGGCCTCCACCGCTCCGCGATCGACGGCCCAGGTAGGGGAGTACCGCCGCGCAGAGTTGGCGCGCAGGTCCATCGCGCATTTTAACTACCGCGCTAATTTTGGAAGCTCCGACCTGATCCCGACTCTGTACCGTGCCGCCGAACAATTCATCGTCACGCGGGCGCCGTATAAAACGCTGCTTGCCGGCTACCACTGGTTCAGTGACTGGGGCAGGGACACGATGATTTCGCTCCCCGGGCTGCTTCTTGCGACAGATCATCCCGATCTTGCCCGGGAAATCCTGCTAGAGTACGTCCGCTACATCGACGGCGGAATGTTGCCGAACCGGTTCCCGGACTCCGGTGAAACTCCCGAATACAACACTGTGGATGCAACGCTCTGGTTCTTCGAGGCGGTTCGCCAGTATCTGGCCTATCGCAAAGATGACGAGTGGCGTACCCAGGCCCTCCAATTGATCCGCGAATCTCTCTACGCCCCGCTGAAGGGCATTGTGCGCGCACACATCGCAGGTACGCGGTTCGGGATTCGCGCGGACGAGGAGGGATTTCTCTGGGCCGGCGACGGCCAGATCCAGCTTACGTGGATGGACGCCCGGGTTGGCGACCTGTCGATCACCCCGAGAGCGGGCAGGCCCGTGGAGATTCAGGCGCTCTGGCACAATGCTCTGCGGGTTCTGGAAGACCTGGGCAGGATGCTGGGCGACAATATCGGAGCAGACTCCTGTGCGGAGCTTGCCGGAAAGCTGCGGGCCGGCTTCGAGCGCGTCTTCTGGCTCGATCAGCAAGAGCATCTCCGCGATGTCGCCGGCCTGTCGGAACACGACAACTCGCTGCGCCCCAATCAGATCTTTGCCGTCAGCCTCCATTACCCTTTGCTCAAGGGAGATCGCGCGCGCAGCGTGGTCAGCACCGTGGAGAATGAGCTTCTCACTCCCTACGGTCTGCGCACGCTCTCGCCAAAGGACGAAAAATATCGCGGGCGCTATGGGGGCGACACCTGGAGCCGCGATAACGCATACCACCAGGGGACGGTGTGGCCATGGCTTGCCGGGCCCTTTTTCTTCGCCAAGCTGAATGCCTGCGACTCTGTCGATGAGGTGCTGCCGCAAATCGACGCATGGCTCGATGCATTCGCCGTGCACCTCCGCGACGCCGGGCTGGGACAGATCTCCGAGATATTTGATGGCGACTATCCGCATAGCCCGCAGGGCTGCATCGCGCAGGCTTGGAGCGTGGCCGAGATTCTTCGCCTGGCAAAAATGGTTTCCAGACATCCCAGCAGAAAGCGATAACCCAGATTATGCGTGGCATTCCAATTCCGATGATCGATCCAGATAACTTCACAACGAAGCGAGGCAACTGAATTGCTCCCGGCACTGTTCCGTATGAGCTGGCGCAACCGATGGGCGCTGGCGGCTTTGCTTGTCTTTCTTGGAGTGCGCACACCGGTCCTGAGCGCCGCACCCGTCTCGGTGACACAGTGGCACTCCGGCTTGGTTGAACTGAATCAGGGCTGGCTCGAACACGACGGCGACAACCCCGAGTGGGCCCGCGCCGAGTTCGATGACAGCACATGGAACACGGTGGACCTGGAGGATCTGGGACCCGCTCTGCAAGGCTGGCACTGGTATCGCCGTCGCGTGAATTTTGGACCCGATGAACATGATCTGCAGCTGCTGATTGCCGGGGGCGTTGGAACCTACGAAGTGTTCATTAACGGAATCCGGGTGCCGGGTCCGACCCTCCGTTCCTCTGTTTTCGTCAGCAGGCCCGTAGAGGCCGTTTTCCCGGTCCATTCCTCCGATGGCGTTTTCGAAATCGCTCTAAGAACGCGGATTCCTCCCGGCTATAGCGCCTGGCATCTGCCCCAGTTCACAAGTGTGACGATGGGACTTCCCACCGCCATCGAATATGAAATGCAGGCCCTCGAGAGCCAGCGCCTATACGGACTCGGGCCTTCCGTTTTTATCAATCTGTTGCTTTGCATTGCGGGCATATGCGCCCTGGCCCTCTACACTTTCCAGCCAACCGAGCGGGAATATATTTGTCTGGGGCTTTACCTTTTGCTGGTGGGGATCTCGAACGGTCTTTCCATGCTCCAATCCTCCGGACTCGTGCCGCTATCTGCAAATTTCCTGATTGCCGATCCCCTCATTTATGCATGGGTCATCGCCCAGATCGAATTCACATACAGCTTTGCCGGCCGGCGCGTGGGCCGAATCTGGCGGATCTACGAAGCGTCTCTTCTCATCGGTCCGATACTTGCCGTTCTTGTCTGGTCCGGTCGATTTCCGAGCGATACCTACGCGTTGATTGAAGCAGCCGCGACAGCTCCGGTCGGACTGCTGTTATCCATCCTGCTGTTCATCTGGTATCGCAAAGGCAACCGCGAGGCCGGCTGGCTCATTCTTCCCAGTCTTGCTCCTGCAGTTACAACCGCCCTCTTCGACCTCGGGACGGCGTCGATCACCCTGGGCTGGCAACCGTTCAATTTCCTGGTTGAAGCAATCCGCATAGGGCCGATGGGCCTTCAACTGGTCGACACGGGATCCCTTGTGTTCTTGCTCTCCATAGCTGCTGTGATGTTCTTCCGCTTCTGCCGCGTAGTCCGTGAGCAGGCGCGCACCGCGGCGGAATTGGCTGCCGCGCGCGAAATGCAACAGCACCTCGTTCCGGCTATGCTTCCGTCCCTGCCAAATTATGAGATTGAGGCGGCCTATCTTCCCGCCCGCGAAGTAGGCGGTGATTTTTTTCAGGTCCTTCCTCTACCCGACGGATCCATTCTGGTCGTGATCGGAGATGTCAGCGGCAAGGGGCTCGGAGCTGCAATGACCGGGGCCTTCGCGATCGGCGCGCTCCACGCGCTTGCGGCTGAAATCTCGGATCCTCCACAGCTTCTTAGCCTGTGGAACCGCGAGCTCCTGCGCGGAAAAGACAACGAATTCATCACTTGTCTTTGTGTCAGGCTCACTCCGGATGGGCAAATGACAATTTCAAACGCGGGCCATTTGCCTTTCTATAGGAATAGCGAAGAGCTCACAAGCGAAGGCGGCCCTCCGCTGGGCTTGTTCCCCGATTTGATTTATTCGGAATCACGCTTTGAATTCAATTGCGGCGACAGTCTCATTCTGCTGTCCGATGGAGTCGTCGAGGCCAGAGATGCAAACGACGAATTGTTTGGATTTGAGCGAACTCAGGCACTCGCCGGTAATTCCGCTCACGAGATAGCCTCCGCCGCACAGCAATTCGGTCAGGAAGACGACATAACAGTTCTCAAACTCAGGCATACTCCGATCGAGCCCTGCGCCGTTTAGCGCCTCGGACACAATCTTAAAATCCGACCGTCCGGCCTCTTGGATAGTCGGAGTACCGAAGCAAAGCCACCTTCCTGGCACACAACTTCCGGCTTGCCGGCGATCCTTCAGGACCCCGCCTAACGCAAAGCCCAGCCTTGCGGCTGGGCTTCCGCTTTCTGATCACACTCTAAGATTTGTTGTACCCGCCACGTCAGGGCTTGACGTTGATCGTGATGGTCGCAGTGGCCTGAGTGTAATCAGTGGTGTCGGTTGGGAAGAAGGTGACCGAAAGAGTGTTGCTCCCTTCGGGCAGGACGGTCCCTGCATCGGGTGAATAGACAAAGGTGCCGGGCACAGAGGCAGTGGCGTCGAGCTGAACGCTGCTGAGCGGAGTGCCGTACTCGATCGCGCCCGGCTTCAGCCAGGTGATTTTGGGAACGGCCGGGTTGACCTGCAGATTGACCGAGCCCGTTGCTGAGGTGTAGTTGCTGGTGTTCGACGGAGTGAAGACCACGGTAAGCGTCTGCATGCCCGCGCCGAGCACCATGCCTTTGGCCGGTGTGTAGGTAAAGGTGCCGGGAACTTTGGCCCCGTTGAACATGGCGGTGGCATCCAGTTGCGCACCGCTCAGCGCGGTTCCGTAGGTGATGGCCGCGGGCGTTGCCCAGCCGATGACCGGGGTGGATGTGGTGACCAGGATCGAGACGGAAGTCTTCGCCGCGGTGTAGTCAGTCGTATCGGTTGGAGTGAAGGTCACTTTCAGGATCTGGGTTCCACCAGCGAGCACTGTGCCTGCCGCAGGCGAGTAAGTAAAGGTGCCGGGGATGGTGGAAGTAGCATCGAGCTGGCCGGCGCCCAGCAGTGTGCCATAGGGGATCGGCGCAGGCGCTGCCCAGGAGAGCACGGGCGTCGCCTCGTCAACCTTGATCGTAGTTGTCGCCGTCTGCTGCGTGTAGTCGGTCGAGTCAGTCGGAATAAAGGTGACGGAAAGCGTCTGAGCTCCAGCGGTCAGCACCGTGCCTGCCGCAGGCGAATAGACGAACGACCCGGGCACAGATGCGGTTGCGTCGAGCTGGGTGCTGCTGAGTGGCGTTCCGTAGGTGATGGCTGCGGGTTTATTCCAGGTGACCTTCGGCGTTGCCTGGTTCACCTGCAGGATGACCGATGCAGAAACGGGGCTGAAGCCGACGGTGTTCGAAGGCGTGAACAGCACCGAGAGCGTCTGCGCCCCCGCGCTCAGAACCGTTCCCGCAGCGGGCGTATAGGTGAAAGTCCCCGGGACCTTCGTGCCGTTATAGGAGGCGGTTGCGTCCAGCTGCTTCCCGTTCAGCGCCGTTCCGTAGGTGATGGCTGCGGGCGCCGGCCAGGTGATGACGGGCGCGGGAGGTTCCGCGGTCGTGGTTTGAGTGAGCGTAGCGCCGAGATAACTGCCCTGTGCCGGCCAGGTCGCGGTCAGCATGCAAGTGCCGCTCGGCGCGGTGATTGTAATGGTCGTGCCGCTGTTGCTGCACGCGCCGCTGGCGCTGATAACGGGCGTGGCGCCGGAGTTGGTAGTCGCCGAGACGACGAAGGTGGAGTATTCCGGAGCGGTGGCCGGAGCGCCGGTGAAGGTGACGGTGGGCGCGACCTGGGGCGCGAAGTTAGCAGTGATCGACTGTGGCCCATCGATGACCAGAGTCAGCGGATTGCTCGTGGATGTTGTCGTGCCGGTGAAATTAACAAAGTAGTAGCCGGTGTCCGGGGTCGCCGTCACAACGGCGTCCGTCCCCGCCGGAATGTACCCGCCCGCGCTGACCGTGCCTCCGGCTCCGGCCGCCGTGGTAAGCAGATAGGCGGTGGAGAAGGTCGCCGAGTAGACAGCGGAAGTAGAGGGAGCGGTCACCGAGTCGGAGGTGGAGGTGGTGCCGTCCTGCCATTGGGTCAGCGTGTACTGGGTGCCGGTGGGGCCTTGCGGAGAAACGACGCTGAGGGTGCAGGCGCTGTCCGGCGTCCAGACAAGAGTGACGGGAGTGTTGTAGGTGCCCGGAGTACAGCCGGTACCGGCGGTGGTCACGGCCAGGCCGGAGGGCGAGGTGGTAATGGTGGCGCTGCCGGCCGGCAGAGACGGCGCCAGGGACACGCCCTTGAAGTTGGAGTCGGGTGGTGCAGTGTCAAGAAGGGTAAACGACGTGCCCGGATTGGTCGTGGTGCTCAGACTGTCGGTGATTCCGTACAGATACGTCGGGTCCAGATCGGAGATGGTGTAGTTGGTTACGTAAAGGTAGACATTGCCGCCGGAGACCACCCCGGCCAAACCATAAAGGCCCGAGGTGCCCGATGTGTCGGCGGAATTGACCTGGGGGTTCTCGACCAGATTGAGGCCCTGGTAGAGCGTATACGCGAGTGACCAGGTTCCAGAGCCGTCCGCCGCGCTGTTGATCCACTTCTGCAGGCCGCCATCGCCGACGTGATTGCTGTTCGAAGTATTCTTGGGGTTGCCGCTGTCGGTCACGTACAACACCGAGGGGCTGGCAAAGAAGTAATTCACCGGGCTCAGGTTGGTCGACGCGCCTGCGTTGAAGGCGTTGCCGTTGCTGGTTGCGCCTGAAGTGAGCGTCACCTTGCCCGTGCCGCCTGTATTGCCCCAGCCGGACAGAAGATTCGGGCCGCCCGTGTCTCCAGTGGGAGGAGTGGTTGGCGTAAACAGGCTCGTCGCCGGAGGCGTGCCCAGCGTTCCGATCAGGGAACGGTTATCGCTCTTGCCTTCGGTGCTGTCGATGGAGATGTAGAGAGTGTTGTTGTAGATCTGTACGTCACGGGTGTCCTGCGCAATGTACGAGCCGGTGTAACCCGTACCGACACAGGTGGACGTGGGAACGGCGTCACCGCCGGTAATCGCAGTAGGAGCGTTGTTCGGCGTGCCCAGAGGAGTATAGAAGACGCCACCGGTCAAATCGCAGCCGCTTCCCTGGCCGGAAACATACGCATAGGTTAGGCCGTCGGCGGTATAGATGCTACGCGGGTTGTTCGTATTGAAGATGTTGTAGAGGGCGGTCGAGGAATTTACGTTCCCGTAGGGATCGATAAGCGCGATCACCCGCGGAACCGCCGTGTAGCTCTGCCCGGTCAGGCTGCCGGACTGGGCGAGTGCGCCCGAAGGGGCGGCTCCGTAAGGGTCCAGGGTGAACCCGGGGTAGTAGGCGGCGTCGAAGGTTGGGGCGTCAATCCCGTAACCCATGAGGGTGAGATATTGGCCGGTGCCGGAAAGCTGCAGGGTGCCTTCAGAAGAAGACCCGTACTCGCCGGAGACGGGGAAATTGGCATTGGCGGCCGCCTGCGGGAGGACGAGTGAATTGACGAAGGTTACGCTGGACGTGCCGCTCGGCGTGTACTGGAAAAGAGTGAGAGGCGCCGCCTGATTGTCTCCGTAGCCGCCGTAGGTGCTGTTGCCGGAGCCGGTTCCGGTACCGTCGGTGACGGAGGTGCAGGTGCCGCCATGTACTCCGCAGCCCTCGACCACGACGACGAGGTTGCCGGGGGTGAAAAACGGCGTCTCCTGGGCAAATATGCTGCGCTGGCCGATGGCAAGCACGGGCAACAGGGCGAGGGACACGAGTATCCTGCGGTTCAGTTTGAACATGTGGATCTTCCTTGACGCTGAAATTCGAGGCCGGATGACGTCAGAGATTATCCGCAAATGCGGGAGAGGCGCGGGTCAACAAATGATGAATTCTTCGAGCATGTTTCATGGCCGCCCGGCTTTGGATTCATGCAGCGGTTCGCTACGGGAAAAACACCAGGGCCTGTCCGTGTAACCGCGGCAATCGCGCCGCGTCGCTAGATCTATGAATTGCCCGACTCTCAACCCCGCCTCGGCGCCAGCAGCGCCATTGCCGGAAGCAAGATGCAAAGCCCATACAGCATGCCCAGCGTCCAGTTCAACCACTTCTTCTCGGCGTGATTTACCCAGTAACACAGCAAAGCCGAGAGCAGCAGCGCTTGAGGCACAACCTCCAGATACCCGCGCAACTGGTCCAACGTCGGAAACGTCCGGTAGATAAATCCCTCCAGCGATCCCGCCGGCGCGGCAAACGTTCCCAGAATCCCGATCCCGATCAGCATCCACGCCATTCGCATCCAGCCGCTCTTAGGCCCAAATAACTGCCTCCGGAACAGATAGAACACCGACGCAAACAACACCCCGCGAAACACCTGCAATGGCGCTCCAAATATCACCCAATAGCTCGTAACCGGCTTCATCCCCGAGCATGGATTCTTGATCACCGCCGCATAGTTCAGAAAGTGGTACGCCAGCGCGCCCATCATCATGTAGGTCACCGTGTGGCACACCACCGTCCTGGTGGCCAGAGACACAAAGCCCGGCCGCGACTCTGCATAAGGTTCACCTGTAGTTTCTGCGATTGACTCCTTCATTTCCGTTCCCTCTTTCCTCGCTCGTACAGCGCAATCGAATTCCTGGCCCACTTCAGCAGCGTCTTGTACTCCTCCATGCCGAACTCCAGAGCCAGCCTGCCCGAAAGCGGCATCACACTCCCCTGCGTCGCCAGATACCCCCGCAAGTCCGGGAGATAATCCTCGACCTGCGCGGCCAGCTGCTTAAGAAACCGAACCGCATGCTCCGCGCCCAGCGACGAGTCCATGAATGCAAACCGCAGCATCAGGTGGTTGCTGTGCCGGACGACATCGTCACGCGTCACCGGTTTCTTCAGCCACGCCCTGAAGGCCGCCGCACCTTTCGGCGTTACCCGGTAAACGCGCTTCGGCCGCAGGCTCGATGGCCCTTCCAGCGTCCCCCGCACCAGCCCGCTCTTTTCCAGCCTGCCCAGCGCCGGATAAATCGCCCCCGGACTGTCGCTGAAGCTGCCCATTGCCGAAGTGGCAAAGATCTTCCTCAGGTCATAGCCCGACATCGGCTGGGTTTCCAGCAGCCCTAAAAGCGCAAAGCCAAGAATCGTCTGTTCGGCCATAGTACGCAACGTATTATTACGTATCGTACTATCGCCGTCAACCTGAATCCCAGCCGCTCCCAGGCATGGATCGCACCCTCAACGCCCAAGCTGCTGAACTTAATCGGCCAGACTGTCCCGCCTTATCGCATAATTGAGGTACTCAGCAGAGCACGCAGTGATAAGGAACTGTGTGATGGACTCGCCAGACGAGATCGTGCAGCAGTTGTTCGGAGAAGCGCTCGACCTACCGCGCGAACGCCGCGCTGCCTATCTGGACAAAACCTGCGCGGGTCGCCCCGAGATACGCCGTCAGGTCGAGGAGCTGCTCGAAGAAAATGACCACCTGAGCGGGTTTCTCTCCAACTCACCTTTGGACCCTCCCCGCAACGGCAGTGCTTTGAGCGCGGGAGACCGCATTGGACGCTATGTGATCGTCGAAAAGCTCGGCCGCGGCGGCATGGGCGTCGTCTATAAGGCCGAGGACATAACCCTCCGCCGCTTTGTTGCCCTCAAGTTTCTGCCCGACGACGTCTCCGCCGACCCGCAGGCGCTGCGCCGCTTCCGCCGCGAGGCCCGCGCCGCCTCCATGCTCAATCACCCGAACATCTGCACCATTTATGAAATCGGCGAAGACGCGGGCCGTCCATACATCGCCATGGAGTTTCTTGATGGTGAAACCCTCAGCCATCGCATCGCGGCCAAACGGCTCGAACACGACCTGCTCCTCTCGCTCGCCACCGAAATTGCCGACGCGCTCGACGCCGCGCACACCGCCGGGGTCATCCACCGCGACATAAAACCCGCAAACATCTTCGTCACCCGCCGCGGCGCAAAAATTCTCGACTTCGGCATCGCCACCGTTCTGTCGCCTTCTGGCGCAACCGCCGCGGACCGCACAACCATCGCAGCCGATAGCATCACCCAATCCGGATCGTTAGTCGGCACCTTCGGCTACATGTCGCCCGAGCAGGTGCGCGGCAGGGAACTCGACGCCCGCAGCGACCTCTTCTCCTTCGGCGCTGTGCTCTACGAAATGGCAACCGGCACACAGGCGTTTCGCGGAGAGAGCCCCGCCGTTATCTGCGACGCCGTCCTCAACCGCGACCCCGTTCCTCCTGTTCGCCTCAACGCGGATGTTTCCCCGGAGCTCGAGCGCGTCATCACCAAAGCTCTTGAGAAAGACCCGAACCTGCGCTATCAGCACGCCGCCGATCTGCGCACAGACCTCAAGCGCCTGCAGCGCGACAGCGCGCGCACCTCCCGGGAAGCCATGGCCTTGCGCCACACGGAAAACAGCAGCGTCGGCACAGCAACCGCGCCCGCTCCGCCCGCCGTTCGCCCAACCCGCTGGCTGTTCTACGCAATCGCCGCAACCCTTCTCGCCCTGCTGGCTGTGGCCTCAATTGTCTGGTTGCGCCCGTCGGCTCCAGGACTCCCGCCCGCCAGCAGCCAGTGGGAGCAGCTCACCTTCTTTACCGATTCCGCAGTCTATCCCGCCCTGTCTTCCGATGGGCGCATGCTCGCCTTCATCCGCGGAGACGATCCCTTCATGACCGCGGGAAATATCTACGTCAAAATGCTTCCCAACGGCGAGCCCGTGCAGCTTACCCATGACGCGCGCGTCAAACTCAGCCCCACATTTTCCCCCGATAACTCCCTCATCGCCTACAGCGTCTTCGTGCCCTGGGACACCTGGGAGGTCCCTGTCCTCGGAGGCCAGCCTCAAATGCTGATGCCCAACTCCTCGTCGCTCACATTTATTGATGGCGGCAAGCGCCTGCTATTTTCTGAAATCAAACCGGGCTCCGGCGTCCACATGGGCGTCGTCGTCACCGACCCCAACCGGGCCAACAGCCGCGACGTCTACCTCCCGCCCGGCTCCCGCAGCATGGCGCACCATTCGTATCTCTCTCCGGACGGCCGCTGGGTCCTTATCGTCCAAATGGATAATCAGGGAGAGATAATCCCGTGCCGCGTCGTCCCTTTTCGCGGAACCGCCCCGCCTGTGGTCGTCGGCCCTTCCGGCTCCTGCATCGCGGGCGCATGGTCTCCCGACGGCAAATGGATCTACCTTAGCGCCATGGCCAATAGCTTTCATGATTGGAGCAAGCATCTCGACGACTTCCACATCTGGCGCCAGCGCTGGCCCGGCGGCAAGCCCCAGCAGATCACCTTCGGCCCCACCTCGCAGCAGGGCATCGCCATGGCTCCTGACGGAAGGTCGATCCTCACCTCCGTCGGCTCCGGCGACGAATCCGTTTGGCTGCACGACAAACACGGAGACTACCAGGTCAGTTCCGAAGGAGACACCTCCGCGCCGCAGGTCTCGCCCGATGGCCACAGCCTCTATTTCCTCATGTCCCAGGGCCAGTCCGGAAACATGCAGCTGTGGGTCAGGGACCTCATAACGGGCAGCATGAACAACGTCCTTCCCGGCGTCTCCATGCTCGCCTACGCCATCTCTCCTGACAAGAAGTACGTCGCCTACGTCACCAAAGACGCAAGCAACCTGCAAAGCCTCTGGATCGCCCCTACCAGTCGCCGCTACGCTCCGGTTTGTCTCGCGTCCGATGCCGATTCCCCCTGGTTCATGCCTAATGACGATTTGATCTTCCGCTCCAGCGAGGGCGGCTTGAACTACGTGTATCGCATCAAAGCCGACGGCTCCGATCGCCGCAAAATCATATCCCAACGCATTATCGATATCGTCGCCGTATCGCCCGACGCTCGCTGGGTCGCAGCCTTAGTGCCCAGCCCTAATGAAGAAAGGACAGCGGACGTCAGAGTGCTTGCGGTCGACGGAAGCGCGTCCGTGCCCCTATGCAGCGGCTATTGCACCCTCAACTGGGACACAACCGGAAAGTACATCTACTTCAGTTACCCTGAAGTGCTGGGCGACGGCACATTCGTAGTCTCGGTAAAGGACGTCGTAAAGCTCCCCACCGGAATCATGCTCGCCGATGACCTGAAAAATAAGAAGGTGGCAACCGTCCTGCCCTCGGATGTGGAATCCAGCATCGGCACATCAGTCTACGCCTACGTCAAACAGACGCAGCGCAGCAACATCTACCGCATCCCGCTGCAATGAAATTAAGAAGGCTTGAACCCGTCCTTCACTCCGTCACAGTCTGCACCGGTCCCAGATAGTGATCCAGCCATCCCAGGACTTCCTTCACCAGCGTCGGACGGTCCTGGCTCACATCGTGCGGCGTGTCCATCACTACATGCTTCTTCTCGTCAGCGGGCGTGCCCAGCATCTGGAACAACGGGTCCTGCGCGCTCTCCAGCGGAAAAGTATAGTCATAGCGCCCATTCACCATCAGCACCGGCTTCTTCAGGTGCGGCGCAAAGTCGGCTTGGTCCAGCCCGGGCGGTACCTTCTGCAGGAAGTACCCTCCGTCCAGAAAAATCACCGTCTTCAGCCTGTCCTGCAGCAGCGTTGCAATAATCACGCCGTCTGCCGACCCCATGCTCACGCCCAGATACGCTATCCGGCTCTTGTCTATGTCGGGCCGCGTGTCCAGGTAATCCAGGGTCCGCGCCGCATCCTTATACCAGTCAATGGGCTGATATGCCTCGCCGTTTGGAAGCGTCTGGTCTGACCGCCGCTCATAGGTGTCCTCATAAATCGGATACACCACCGCCCGGCCGCTCTGAATAATGTAGTCAACGTAATTCAAATCGCCCAGCTTGCTGCTGTCCGGCGGCAAAAACAGGACTCTCGCACTCGGGAAAAACAGCACCGTCTGGTACGGAGGCTTCACTCGCTTCGGGAAAAACAGGTATGCCGCCATCCGCTCCCCGTTGTATGCCGTGTCAAACGTCACCTTTACCTCGCGCCAGTCCGCCGTCTGCATCACCACGCCTTCCACCTTCGCGTTCAGCGGAGTCTTCGGATAGGCATACAGCAGTTTGTACGCCTGGAACACCGCATCGCTCACGGGCTTGTACGTTGCAAAGTCCCGCGTTACCCGGTGCACCGTCGCCGCAGCTGCCTCCGGTATCGCTCCCAGGTTGCGCACGCAGCGGAACCCGTTCGTATCCGAGCGGTCGTAAGGTGACAATGCCTCCGGGCTCGTATACAGATAGCTCGGCGACCGCCACGATCCGCCCAGAATAAAGCGCACATCCCTATCCACCGGATTCGCAATCCACTCGCGCACATTGCCGGCCATGTCATATGTGCCGTACCGTCCCATCCCTTTATATGTACCTACCGCTGCCGCGCCCTTGCTGCTAAGGTTGCTCATCTGCGCTGTGTACTCGGCAATATCAAAATCGGCCACCTCATACCACTGTCCCAGCACCGGCAGCGACTTGCCCGCATACGCCGCATATGCCGCGGCCTCATACCAGCTCACGCCAGCAACAGGAAAGGCCGCTTTCCCTTCGGGGTAATGTCCGCCTGTCCACGTCGACGGTCCGGGGCGTCCCGTGCTGTCGCGGAACAACTCCATCCCCTCTCTCCACGTCAGCGTCTTTCCGTCTTGTTCAAACTCCGCAGGCCAGTACTTTGGATTCTCATAACCTCCCTGGTCCACAAAGTCCTGATACTCGCGGTTCGTCACTTCATACTTGTCGATGTAGTAATTGGGAAATAGATACGGTCCGAGCCAGCCGATAAAGAACTCGTAGCTTGTCCAGTACCCTCCGCGCACATACACCATTCCTGGCGGAGCTGTCGCATTGCGGCCTAAATCAAAATCAGTCGCCTCCCATGTTTCGGGCGCCGCCACCATCTTGCCCGCTCCCGCCTTTGCCACCGTCCAGCGGAAATATCCCTTCGGAATCCGCACATCTTTCAGCGGAGTTGCGCCCAGCTTCATCACCGGCCCATCCGGCGTCAGATAGTCCTGGATCGACACCTGCGCTCCCGCCGGATCGGAAGCCACGCTCACCAGATGCGTATTTTCATTCCATAGCTGCCGCAAATGCGCATCGTCCGGCAGATATTTCCTTGCCCGTTTTAACACGCGGAACGCCGCCAGCGGTCTGCGCGCCGCGAGCAGGCCCTCAATCTGCGGAATTGCATCTTCCTTCGCCCAGGACCGCTCCGCCACGCGATGATACAGCCACCACCCCGCTGCGCCGCCCGCAAGCAGCAACAATAGCAGCGCTGCCGATAGCGCCCTTAGAAATCGCGTAGAGCGCTGCTCAATTGCGGAAACAGGAACCGTCATCCGAGTCAAAAGCTCTGATAGGTCACGCGTCATTTCTTCCGCTGTCGCGTACCGCTGTGCAGGATCTTTCTGCATTGCCTTGTTGACAATGCGCTCTGCCTCTTCAGGCGCATCGGGCCGCGCCTGACGCACTGGCATGCACCGGTCCGCAACCACCGCGCGCAGCACTGCTACACTGTTCTCTCTCTTAAAAGGCGGACCGCCCGTCAGCAACTCGTAGTACAGCACGCCCAGGCTCCACAAATCGGTGCGCTTGTCTACGCTCTTGCCCAGTGCCTGCTCCGGCGACATATACATCGGAGTTCCGATCACTCCCGAAGCCTCTGTAACCGAGCGCGAACTGTCTGTGCCTGCAAGCAGCTTCGCCACGCCAAAGTCCAGCACCTTGGCATTGCCCTTCGGCGTAATCATTACGTTTGCCGGCTTCAGGTCTCTATGGACCACTCCGTGCTCATGTGCCTCTTCGAGTGCTTCCGCAACTTGCTGAACAATACGCGTCGCCTCGGCCACCGGCATTGGGCCGCTCTTCAGAGCCATCCGCAGCGACCGCCCCCGCACGCACTCCATCACAATGTAGTCGGTCCCGTCCTGCTCGCCTGCGTCATACAGCGCTGCAATGTGCGCATGATTCAACCGCGCCAGCGCCAAAGTCTCGCGTCGGAAATGGCTTCGCGCCTTTTCGCTCACCAGCACGCCGGGCGTCAGAATCTTGATCGCAACCACGCGGTCCAGCTTCTCGTCGTGCGCGCGATACACCATGCCCATCCCGCCCGCGCCCAGTTGTTCCACAATTACATACCGCCCAAGCCGCGCGCCCGGGCCAAACCCTCTGCCCGGTACGGCAGCCACAGTCGGCTGCTCCCATGGAGAATCGGAAAGAAATCCGCTCAGCCGGTCATTTTCTTCCAGTAGTTCCTCAACTTGTCGGCGTATCTCCGGGCGGCCGGCGCAGGTATCGTCCAGAAAGGCAGCGCGGCGCTCGCGCGGCATGTCGAGCGCCTCTCCGAACAACTGCTGCACCATGGCATCTGGACTGTTCATCCCGCAGCCCTCCGCTTTTACAACAGAACGAACCGGTTTTCACAGTACTATGCAGTTAGCAGGGGGAAGTATGGAACCCGGCAGCAACGAAATTACGCAGCTGCTGCATGAGATGCAAGGCGGCGACCACAATGCCGCCGAAAGACTGTTGCCCCTTGTATACAACGAACTGCACCGCCTCGCAAAGGCCTGCATGCGCCGCGAGCGCCCCGGTCACACACTGCAAACTACCGCCCTCATCAATGAAGCCTATCTGCGCCTTGCCGGAGACGACGTCACCTGGCAGGACCGCGCCCACTTCATCGGTTTCGCAGCCAACGTCATGCGCCAGGTCCTTGTCGACTACGCCCGCGCGCGCGGTGCGCAACGCCGCGCCGGCCACATGCACCGCGTGGAGATGCGCGACGACCTCGCCGTTTCCCCCGAACGTCTGGATGAAGTTGCCTTCGTCGATGAAGCCCTCTCGCGCCTCGCTGCCGCCAATCCCCGCCAGGCCCGCATCGTCGAGCTGCGCTATTTCGGCGGCCTATCCATCGAGCAGATTAGCCAGGTCCTCAACCTCTCGCCCCGCTCCGTCAAGCGTGACTGGTCCCTCGCGCGTATCTGGCTCTTCCGCGAGCTCAATCCGGACGCCGCGCTCCCTCCAAAAGACCAGAAATAATTTTCTTTTTCGTTGCCCCTTTTTCCGGAACATTACGCATTCCTCAGTGAAGGCGGTTGTAAGACGCCTTCCACGGGAGGAACCAAAATGAAATCCAATATTCGCGCATTCGTCGTCACCGCCCTGTTCGCTGCTACTTCGCTCGTGCCCGCAGTGCATGCCCAGACAGGGACGGTCGTCAAAGTCAACGTACCCTTTGCCTTCGACTGCGGTCCAAGCCACTTTGCGCCCGGAACCTACACGCTCAACATGATCCGCATGAACACCATGCTCGTGCGCAGCCCGCATAACGCCGGATTGGTCATGACCGAGTCGGATTACAGCCTGAAACCCAACAAGACCGGAATCGCCGTCCTCAGGAAATATGGCGACCGTTATTTCTTGGAAGAGCTCTGGCTCCCCGACAGCACCACGCACATCAAGGTGTACGAATCCAAATGGGAACGGCGCGCCGCCACGGAACTGGCGAGTGAGGGCCGCAATCCCTCCACCATCGAACTGGCCCTTCTTGACGTATCACAACCCACGGATCGCTGAAGGGGGCCGTCCTGGCGCAGTGGGCAACTGCGCCAGGACATCAACAGTATGCATCATAGCGACACAATTTACTTCGATAACCGACTGCTTCAGTTCAAAAACATCGTCCTGTACAGCGTGTCCCGCTGTACAGGCTTGAACCCCGCATCGCGAATCACCCGCCGCAGCTCTTCCTCGGTCGTGCAGTTCGAGGTTCCCGCGGCCTTTACCACGTTCTCCTCCAGCATCACTGATCCAACATCGTTTCCGCCGAACCGCAGTCCCAGTTGCAGAACCTTCAGCCCCTGCGTCACCCAGCTCGACTGCACATTCTCAATGTTGTCCAGATAAAGACGCGAAATCGCCAGCACCTTCAGGTACTCAACCGCCGTCGCCTCGTCCCATCCGCGCCCGCCCAGCGCCGTGTTGTGCGGTTGAAAGCTCCACGGAATAAACGCCGTAAATCCGCCCGTCTCCTCCTGCAGCCGCCGCACCTGCTCAAAGTGGTTCACGCGATGCTCAAACGTCTCGCCCACTCCAAACATCATTGTCGCCGTCGTGCGCATGCCCAGCTGGTGGGCCGTCCGGTGCACCAGCACCCAGTCATCCGTCGAGCACTTCAGCCGCGCAATCCGGTGCCGCACCTCGTCGTCCAATATCTCCGCGCCGCCGCCCGGAATCGAATCCAGCCCCGCGTCCCGCAGCCGCATGATCGTGTCCCGCACCGTCAGGTCGCTGTACTCCGCAATCGCCAGAATCTCCGACGCCGAAAAGCAGTGCAGCCATATCTGCGGAAACCGCTGCTTGATCCCCTTCAGCAGCCGCTCGAACCACTCAATCTTCAAATCCGGATGCAGTCCGCCCTGCATCAGTACGCCCGTGCCGCCCATCTCGATGGTCTCGGCAATCTTCTGGTAGATCGTCTCAAAGTCCAGAATGTATCCTTCGCTCGCCAGCTTGCCCTTCAGCGGGCGGTAAAACGCGCAGAACGTGCAGTACTCCGTGCAGAAGTTCGTGTAATTAATGTTGCGGTCGATGATGTACGTCACCACGCCTTCCGGATGCAGCTTCCGCCGCACCGCATCGGCATCCATCCCCAACCCAATCAGATCATCAGAGCGGAAGTATTCCAGCGCCTGCTCGCGTGATATCGGCATATCTAAATTCTAGAAGAAATCGCGCGCTGCCGCCTACCGATGAGGAATTAGCCCTGCCAACTCGATGAAATCGACCACAAGCGCCCATCAAAATTCGCTCGCCTCAGCCCTCATAGCTCAAAGCAATCTGCATCTTACGTCGCACAGACATTTTTGTGCCGAAGTATCCAACTGCATCCCAGGGGGCCTATTCCTACATGCGATCATCCATCAGACTCCAGCTCATCTTGTCTGCAGTGGTTCTCTTCTTTCTCCTTCTTCCAACCCACGCACGCGCCGCCGCGCCAGCGCCGCAAAAGAAACCCACCGACACTCTCGTCTTCACCAACGGGGACACACTCACCGGCACCTTCGTCCGCGAAGTCGGCGGCAAGGTCACCTTCCACAGCGACATGCTCGGCGACCTCGATATCCCCTGGAAGAACATCAAAGAGATACGCACAGGAACCACCCTTGCCGTCATCAAAAGCGGCGTCGTCCTCAGGCGCGGCCACATGCCTGCCAATCTGCCCGTCGGAACCCTCGCTGTCAGCAACGGCTTCATCACCGTGCACCCGGCCAACCACGCCATGATCCAGCCCATCCCCATAAAGAGCGCAGCGTACATCATCGACGAAGCCTCGCTCCAGAAGCAGATCGTCGGCCGTCCCGGCATCACGCAGGGCTGGAACGGAGCCGCCACCGTAGGCCTCACTCTCGTCCAGGCCACGCAAAATCAGTACGCATTCTCCGGCTCTGTCGCGCTCGCCCGCGTCGTTCCCACCGTCAACTGGCTTGCGCCGCGCAACCGCACCACCGTTGACTATGCTCAGTCCTACGGCAAAATCACGCAGCCCGCCTACACTGACCCAACCGGCACCTTCGTTCCTGCCACCTCTACCAAGACCTCCATCTTCCACGCCGATGCCGAACGGGATGAATACCTCTCTCCCCGCATCTACTATCTCGGAACTGTAGCCTTCGACCACAACTACAGTCAGAGCCTCGACCTCCAGCAGATCTATGGCGGCGGCATCGGCTACACCATCCTTAAGTCTCCTGTGCAGGAGCTCGACGTAAAGGCCGTCGTGCAATATGAGCGTCAGGCATTCTTCAGCGCCACACCGCCTCCGCCGCCCAGCCAGGACCTCATCGCTTCCACATTCGGCGGAACCTACGTCCGCCACGTCACCAAGGGCATCGTCTTTACGCAGAACCTCGACTACATCCCCGCATGGAACAACCTCCACGCGTACTCCTTCAACGAGAACGACACCCTGGCTCTGCCCGCATACAAAAATTTCAGCTTCTCGCTCGGCACGCTCGACACCTATCTCAACGACGTCCCGCTCACCTATCCGCCCACCAAGCGCAACTCCTTCCAGTTCACCGCCGGAGTCACCTACAGCATCAAGTCCAAATATTAAAAACGCTGCCCCACACAAGCTTCTGCTGCTTGTGTGGGCAAGCACCACCCCTCCCGAACCAAACTCGGTACGTCTGCGCGTGCTCAGCTCGTCACTTCCACATTCTCACCCGCCCGCTCGCGATAAAATAAAAACAACCCACACAAAATCACCTCGACGCTCGCATCGTCTGCGTCGCAGGACCCTTTCGATTCACCCATAAGATTTGAGGCCAAACTTCATAGCCCCCGCGGGCACCAATTTCACGGAGCCGAACGATTTGTATGCAACCTAAAGCGACCCTCCGCCTTGCCTTGTTTTCTGCACTCTTTGCGCTGTTCGCTGCCTTGTGCGCCCCATCGTTGTTTGCTGCCGACTCGCCCACCCTCTTCGGCGGCCACAAAACCAAGGCCCAGAAGCCTAAGCCGCCCCAGACGCCGCCTCATGACGTCATCGTCTTCACTAACGGTGACCAGCTCACCGGCGTACTCCTCCGCGAAGTCGGAGGCAAGGTCATCTTCCACAGTGAAATCCTCGGCGACGTCACCATTCCCTGGTCAAAAATCAAGTCTCTGCATACGCAAACGCAATTGGCCGTCCTTAACAAGAGCATTACCCCGCGCCGCGGCCAGGTTCCTCGCCAGTTGCCGATGGGGAGCCTATCCGTCGCTGACAATCTGATCACTGTGCACCCCGTCAACCACGCCATGATCAAGCCAATCCCCGTCAAGGACGCCCAGTACATCATCGATGAAACCACCCTCGAAAAGCAGATCTACGGCCATCCTGGTTTCTTCTCCGCCTGGAACGGCGCCGTGACCGCTGGCGCTACCGTCGTCAACGCGACCCAGAAGCAGTACACCTACAACGGCGCCATCGCCCTCAACCGCACCGTCCCCACCCTCTCCTGGCTCGATACCGTCAACCGCACCACGCTCGATTTCAACGGCTCCTACGGAAAAATCACCCAACCCGCGTATACGTCTGAGGGCGTCTTCTATCCCTCCACCAACACCAAAAGCGCCATCTATCACGGCGACGCCGAGCGCGACGAATACTTCTCCACCCGCTTCTACGTCCTGGCCCAGACTTCGTTCGACCACAACTATAGCCAGGGCCTCGACCTCCAGCAGATCTACGGCGGCGGCCTCGGCAGCACCGTCATCAAGCGGCCCAAGCAGTCGCTCGACATCAAGGCTACAGTCCAGTACGAAAAGCAGCAATTCATCAACGCCACCGACGGCGTCAACCAGAATCTCGTCGGCTCCACATTCGCCGGCGTCTACGCTCTCAAGTTTCCGCGCGGCGTTGTGCTCAATCAACAGTTAGCCTACGTCCCTGCCTGGAACAACCCCCACGCGTATTCCGCCAACGAGTCCGATACCATCGCCATCCCCTTCTACAAGTTCCTCAGCTTCTCTCTCGGAACCATGGACAGCTACCTCAACAATCCGTCGCCCGCCGTCCCGCCCACGCAGCGCAACTCCTTCCAGTTCACCTTCGGCGCAACCTACCAGTTCAAGACGAAGTATTGAGCTGCCTCGTGCCCCACAAACCCCGCATCCTCCGTTATTATGGGAGCTACCTCAGCAGTACCCCTGTCTTACAACCTCGAATCAGCGGAGCGCATTTATGCAGCTCACCCTCGAACCCGACACTGTCATCTGGCCTGAAACCCACTACGTCTACGTCGAGAAATCCGGCCCCTTCATGACCATCGCCCCCGCCGCCTGGCACGAGCTCCACCAGCGCATCCCCGAGCTCGAAGCCCTCAACTACCAGATCACCGGCTACCACAGCCTCTACAAAATGAATCCGAACCTCTACCGCGCCGGAGTCGCGCTACCCGCGCGCCCCGACGACCTTCCCCTTGGCCTTCACTACGAGCACTTCCACGGCGGCCCCTATCTCCGCTTCACCCTCCTCGGTTCCTATTCGCAGCTCGGCGAAGCCACCGGCCGCGTCTGGCAATACGTCGAAGACAAAGGCATCGCCATCCGCGACGACTTCGCCATCGAGAACTACGTCAACGACCCCCGCACCACCGACGAGTCCCAACTCATCACCGAAATCCTCCTGCCCTCTGACTAGCTCTGCCTAGTTCGGTGGTCCGTTCACTCCTCCGCACTCCGCCAGCGGAGCCAGCTGCAGTGTTTTTCCATTTACCTTGATTCGCCCCATCTCGCCGGTCAGGTGTGCATCAATTTCGGCCCATGACTCCCCGCCCGTGTCTCCCTTGATGTTCAGCGCCTTCGTATACCCGCACACCTTCATCGTTTCCAGCTTCTCGCCCGGCAGCAGCGCCTGCATCAGCGCCGGATCACCCAACTCCGGCTTGCCGCCCACCACCACCAGACTCACGCTTCCCGGCTTCGCCTTCAGCAGCGCCATCGCCGCCGGATCACCCTCTGCGGGATACACCACAATGTCCGCGGCCATCCCCGCCTTCAGTGCGCCAATCTTGTCGTCCGCTGCCGCCAGCTTCGCCGGATTCGCCGTCGCCATCTGCACATAATCGTCTGCGCTGAACAGCCCCGGCGCATGCTTTTTCTGCCACGCCCACGCATACTGCATCTCCTCCACCATCCCGTCGCTGCCGCTCGGGCTCCAGTCCGGAGCGATCGCCATCGTCACGCCCGCCGCCTTCGCCGCCGCCACATCCGCCGTCACGCCATACAGCGCATAGTTGCTGTGCGGAGACCAGATCAAGCCCACGCCGTTCTGCGCCATCGCCTCAAAGTCAGCCTTGTCGAGCGCCACTCCATGAATCACGCTCACACCTGGGCGCAGAAACCCCCGCGCCTTCAGCATCACAAACTCCCGCGCCGCGCTCGCGTCCTTGCCCTCCGCCACATGCAGAAGCAGGGCCTTTACCTTGCCCGAGTCCATCTCCGCCCGAATCTGCGCCGCCTCCGTATACGAAATCTGGAACGGAAACACCACGTACATCACCGGCTCCTCATTCAGCGCCGTTCCATATAGCCCTGACGCCGTATCCAGATTCCGCGCCAGCCCTCGGTCGCACGCATCCCGCTCCGGGTCCGCCGGACTCGGCCCATAACTTCCCACCACTGACGTTGCGCCACCGAGCATCGCCTTGATCTCGGCATACCGCTCCATGTCGCATCCATCGCCGCGGTCTACCATTTCCTTCTCGGGATCGTTGAGCGCCGCCAGATATGCTGGCATCGCCTGCCAGTCATACCGGTCGCCCACCGCATGCGGTGGCACCCACCGCGGAAACACATTCCATATAAGGTGATTGTGCAGATCAATCAGCCCCGGAAAAATCACCCCGCCCGTCTTTATCACTTGTGTGTCTTTGGGCAGAATCAGCCCTGCTCCCACCGCCTCAATCGCCCCGCCGCGCACCACTACCATCCCATCCCGCACCACGCCCGCCGGAGTCACCACCACCCCCTCCAGCGCATACGTCCGCAGCGCCTGCCCCTGCGCCCATCCCATCCCCGCTGCACACAAAACTGTGGCCACCACCAGTCCGATACTCCGCCTCATGCCCACCCCTCCAAGTTGGATAACTGATAATAATAGCGATGTCATTCTGAGCGAGCGCAGCGAGTCGAAGAACCTGCGGTTTCCCCGAGCGCCAGGTGCCCCACACTTCAGTTAACGAACCACCGATGGGCGCGCCCCATTCTTCGCGCTGCCGTTTGCGCAGAGAGTGGAAAAGGCAAACTCCGGCCAACGCCGCATCCATCGCGTAGCAACGCGAGTCGCGGTGGAAACTCCAGCTGAAACTCTCGACCTGCCTGCCCCGTCTCTGAAGAGGCATCAAGTGGAGCTTCCATGCGTGGACGCTGTCTGCTTCTTCTACCGATTCTTTGCTTCCCATCCCTCGCTGTTTCTCAGAACGCAGCCTCGGCGGCCACCGCTTCCGGACAGCAACGCATCGCCACTCCCCAGTTGCTCAAACGCCCTCCTGCAGCACCTGGAAGCCTCGACGCGTCGGGAAAGAAAATACGGCGGATTACACTCGAGGTCAACGTGACCGACGCGGCCGGGAAGCCGGTCGCAGGCCTCACCCCGGCTGACTTCACGGTCCTTGATAACGGTCGGCCCGCAAAAATTCTCTCCTTCAGCTCGGTGGATGACGCGTCCCCGGCCAATCCCGTACAAATCGTCCTGCTGTTGGATTCGGCGAACAACACCTTCCAGGGTGTAGCCATTGAGAGGGACCAGGTCGCAAAATTCCTCAGTCGAAACGGCGCACACTTGCCCGTGCCGACGTCCATCGCTCTCTTTTCCGACAGCGGAATCAAGATCGACCAGCCCACCCTCAATGGAAATGTCCTGATCTCGGCGTTGAAGAAGATGCCGATTCCGGTTCGGGCCATCAGCGCGGCGGCAGGTGGTGAAGGAGCAGCGGAACGGTTCCAGTTGTCACTTAGGACGCTGCTCCAGCTACTCGCCTACGAGGGTCCGAAGCCGGGAAGAAAGTTGTTGATATGGATCGGGCCAGGATGGCCAATGCTCTCCGGGGCCAGGGCCATCATGTCCGAGCGCGACCAGCATTTGCATTGGGGTTCAATCGTTTCGTTCTCGACAGATTTGCACGAAACGCGCACAACACTCTACAGCGTCGACTCGCTCAGCTCGGAATCGGGCCTCGGATACACCGCCTTCTACAAACATTTCCTGACGCCGGCAACCGGCGTCAAAGATGCCAACCCTGGCGATCTCGCGCTGCCCGTGCTGGCCTTGCAGAGTGGCGGACGGGTGCTGTACGGCTCCAACGATCTCGCTGGCGAGATCGCGAGTTGCGTTGACGATGCCCGCACCTTCTACACATTGGCAATTCAAATCTCGCCCTCGCAGACCGTGAATGAATATCACACGCTCAACGTGAAAATTGCGCAGCCCGGGCTCACCGCGCGCACCAGCGCCGGTTACTACGGCCTGCCTTAAATCAATTCGTCGCAGTCCGAACCGCCCGGCACCACTCCACACACTCAATCGCCCCTCCGGAGATGAGCACCATCCCGTCCTTCGTGCGCCTTTGCGCGAAGGACGGGACAGGCGAAGCGAACGCTCTACCGCCATCCCACCGACCGATTCTTAACTAGCCGCTTCACCAACTGACCGCTCCTTAACTGTAGCCCTGTCAAGAGTAAAATCGTCTAACTACCACCCCATCAACGGCTTCCAGATGCATGTAACGATACCCTGATTTGCTATCCTGAAAGAAAGAGAGAGATTCTCCCCAATTTGAACGCATGCGAGGCGCAGCCTGCCAAGCCGCGCCTTTCGCTTTTTCCAGAGGCCATGTGGTGCTAACTCGTTTATTAAGACGGTTATACGTATAACCCTATTGTTTCGACGATTCTGCCGCCGAAAGTCCCGTAACCCAAACAGAATCAGGAGCTTAATTTTCTCGCGATGACCCCCCAGCCCAGAAGCACCTCCGCTACACTAGCCCCATGCCCACCAACGACGAACTCTGCGCCCGCGCCCGCAAAATCAAGCTTCTCCTCATGGACGTCGACGGCACCCTCACCGACGGCGGCGTCTGCCTCATCTCCACGCCCGGCGTCGAAGGCGTCGCCGAAATGAAGGTTTTCAATTCCAAGGACGGAGCCGGCCTCAAGCTCGCCGGCATCATGGGCATCCGCACCGGATTCATCACCGGACGCAGCTCGCCCGCCGTTCAACGCCGCGCCCGCGAGCTCTCCGTCGATTACGTCTACCTCGGCCAGTCCACCAAAATGGCTGCCTTCGAGGAGTGCGTTCAGAAAGCCGGGGTCACGCCCGAGGAAACCGCCTACCTTGGCGACGACCTGCCCGACATCCCTGTCGCCGCCCGCGCCGGGCTTGCCGTCGCCGTTGCCGACGCCGCGCCCGAGGTCAAGGCCGCCTGCCACTACGTCACCCAGGCCAAAGGTGGCGAAGGCGCGGCCCGCGAAGTCATCGAGCTCATCCTCAAGGCGCAGGACCGCTGGGAAGAAGCCATCCCCCGCGCCATCGCCTGACCACCTCACCTGCGCCAAGTTCAGCCTCCGTCCCTGGGCCGTTGACTCTTCTCTGTCGGCTCTTGGCTCTTGGCTGTTAGCCATTGACTATTGGCGATTGGCTCTCATCATTTATCCTCGCTGTATGCGTTTTGGTTACCGTCTAGCCGCAGCTCTCAGCCTGCCGCTCTTTGCCGTCGTTCTCTTCGCCCAGACCTCGCAGGATCAACAGCAGTCCAGCCCCCCAACGCCCACCGGCCCGGCGCAGCAGGCCGAGCAGACCTCTCCCTCAGAGGGAACATCCACTGCGCCTCAGGGTCCGCCCGCACCGCTGGTCCTGCATAACATCGCTCCCGAACCGCACACGCCCACGCCCGCAGAGCTTGCCGCCCAGCAGGCAGTGCGCGTGCGACTTGCTCTGAGCCGGCTGGCGAGTGTACAGGCCAACTGGGGCAAAGCCGAGTCGGCCCCGGGAATGTCCCTTACCCTCAAAGAGGTCGGCAGCAAGCAGACCCCCACCGGTACCGAGCTGAGCTACAACCTCATCGGCGCCGGGTTCACGCCGGACATGCAGCTTACCCTCCTGCGCTGGCCCCTCGACCACCCCATCGAGCAGGTCATGTCCGGCATCGTCGTCAATGCAAACGGCACCGCCGTCTGCGGCATCGCCGCACCCGGCCCCTCGGCTCCGACTGACGCTCATTCGACGCCGGCCACCGAGGCGGCAGCAGCCAGGGTCCCCTCCTGTACCACGATCATGAAGCCCGGCACACCCATCACCATCACCACCACGGCGGCCAAAGGTGAGGCCATCCGGGTAGCGCTCATTGCTTCGGACCACAAGCACGGCGCCTCCGGCAGCATCGTTCCATTTCCCATTGAGGGACAGGACAAAGGCTGCAAGCTCGATGTGATTCTGGGCTCGAAGAACGGCGACCTCGTGCTCGTCGAGGGCGACGGTTTCAAGCAGGACAAGACCTACACTCTCGGCTCCGAGTCCTATGGCGAGAAGCACGGCCTCGGCGCCACCATCGAACCGGACGGCCACTTCATCACCGCGCTTCTGCCCATGATCCCCGGCCACACCCAGGGCAGCACCGTCATCTATTACCAGAGCAGCACTTGCACCCCAACGGTCAGCTTCGACTGGGGCAACGGCTCCTACAAGGTGCAGTAGGGCAACGTACAATAAGCTTCTATCGTCCAGCGGAGGAACGACCCTGCTTGACCCTTTAGCATCCGTGACGGCCGCACTCAGCGCCCTGGGTTCCCGGGCGCAGTCGCTCGCGCTCTTCCAGGAGCGCAGCGGCATCATGCATTACCTCCGCTACCACTACGGCGACCACACCTTCGAGCACCTATATCAATGGAACTGGTTCGATGCCTCGCTGCTGATCCCTTACTTCGCCGTAATGATCATCCTGGCCTTCTACGGCATGCACCGGTATCAGCTCGTCTGGCTGTATTACCGGAACAAGAAGAACGCCACCAAAGACCCGCCCCGCCACTTCGACGAGCTGCCACGCGTCACCGTCCAGCTGCCCATCTTCAATGAGCAGTTCGTCATCGACCGGCTCATCGAGGCCTGCAGCAAGCTCGAATACCCGCGCGACCGCATCGAATTCCAGCTTCTCGACGACTCCACCGACGAGACCAAAGAAGTCGCCGAAGCCATCTGCGAGCGCTACCGTGCGCAGGGCATGCCCATCGTCTATATCCACCGCGTCAACCGCCATGGATACAAAGCAGGCGCGCTCGACGAAGGTCTGAAGGTTGCCACCGGCGAATTCGTCGCCATCTTCGACGCCGACTTCGTGCCTCCGCCCGAGTGGCTCATGCAGGTCATCCACCATTTCGCCGAGCCGGAGATCGGCATGGTGCAGACGCGCTGGACGCACCTCAATCGCGACTACAGCTTTCTTACCCAGGTTGAGGCCATCCTGCTCGACGGCCACTTCATCCTCGAGCATGGAGGCCGCTCCCGCTCCGGCGTCTTCTTCAACTTCAACGGCACCGCCGGCATGTGGCGCACCAAGGTCATCGCCGAGGCCGGAGGCTGGCAGCACGACACCCTCACCGAGGACACCGACCTCAGCTACCGCGCCCAGCTCAAAGGCTGGAAGTTCAAATATCTGCCTCATGTAGTTTGCCCAGCCGAGCTGCCCATCGAAATGACCGCCTTCAAAACCCAGCAGGCGCGCTGGGCCAAGGGCCTCATCCAGACCTCCAAAAAGATCCTCCCCAGCGTCTTTCGCAGCGACGCCAGCTTCCACACCAAGATCGAAGCCTGGTACCACCTCACCGCCAACCTGAGCTATCCGCTCATGATCGTACTCTCCGTGTTGCTCATGCCGGCCATGATCATCCGCTTCTATCAGGGCTGGTTCCAGATGCTGCTCATCGACTTCCCGCTCTTCATGGCGTCGACCTTCTCCATCTCGTCCTTTTATCTCGTCTCGCAAAAGGAACTCTTCCCGGGCCGCTGGTACAGGACCTTTCTCTACCTGCCGTTCCTCATGGCATTGGGCATCGGCCTCACCATCACCAACACCAGGGCGGTCATGGAGGCCCTCTTCGGCATCCAGAGCGCCTTCAAGCGCACGCCTAAATACCGCGTCGAGAAGCGCGGTGAGAAATCGAAGGCGTCAAAGTATCGCAAACGCCTCGGCATCGTTCCGTGGATCGAGCTGGCTATTGGCTGCTACTTCGCCATGACTATCTGGTACTCGTGGACGAACGACAACTTCTTCACCATCCCGTTCCTGCTGCTGTTCGTCGTCGGATACTGGTACACCGGCCTGCTCTCGCTCTTCCAGGGCCGCTTTGAACGCTGGCGCTCCGGAGCCAACTTCGACGAGTCCTCGCCCAAGCCCTTTCCTGTGGGCGTGTAGCGGATGAGCCCGGAAACAACAAACGACTTTAGGCTGGCTTGCTGACCAGGCGTTTGATGGCCGGTTTATCGCTGGCCGCTTTTAGCTAACTTCACAGATCAGGCACTTCAAATACTCCGTCTCCGGAATCGTGAGCACCACCGGGTGATCCGCTGCAGCGCCACGCCGTTCGATCAGCCGCACGCGCCTTCCCGCATCGCCGGCCGCTGCAGCTACGACCGCCGTAAAGTCCGCCAGCGAGACATGGTGCGAGCAGGAACACGTTACCAGCACCCCACCCGGCCGCAGCATCTTCATCGCCCGCAGATTCAGCTCCTTGTATCCGCGCAGCGCACCTTCGACCGCCCGCTTTGTCTTCGCAAACGCCGGAGGATCGAGCACGATCGTGTCATACTGCGTTCCCGCTTGGCTCCAGTCCTTCAACAGGTCAAAGGCATTCGCTTCCACCCAGTCCACCTCGATCTTGATCCGGTCCTCATTCGCCTCCAGGTTCTTCTCTGCGACTTCAAGCGCCGCCCGCGAAACATCCACGCCCGTCACACGCGAGCACGCGCGGGCCAGATGCAGCGCAAACCCGCCCTGATACGTGCACACGTCCAGCGCCTCGCCGTGCGCATAGCGGGCCGCAGCAGCATAGTTCTCGCGCTGGTCAAGAAAAGCCCCCGTCTTCTGTCCCGCGGCCGCGTCATAGTGGAACCTGAGCCCGTTCAGCAGAAATTCCGTCTGCAACTCCGGTTCGCCGCGCGTCCCGCCACGGCTGTAAAGCGGCGCCGCATCCAGCGCCACGCTCAACTGCTCCAGTTCCCGAATCCGCGCGTCCGGCCGCTCCACAATCACCGCAGGATGCAGCTCTTCCTTAAGAACGTTCGTCGCCACAATGCGCACCGCGTCGTTGTCCAGCGCCTTCGTCAGCAGTTGCAGCACAATCACGTCGGCGTACTTGTCGGCAATCAGGCCGGGCAGTGCATCCGCCTCACTGAAGATCAGCCGGCAGGCATTCGTCTCCGCGCCCGCCAGCACGCTCCGCCGGGCGGCAATCCCGGCCCGCATCCGGCTCTGCAACACCTGGAGCCACTCCGCCTCACTCGCAATCGCCTCCGTCGACACCAGCCGCAGCGCAATCTCCGATGCCGGGCTATAGAGAGCCGTGCCCAGCATCGCGCTATGCGAGTCAACAACCGGCAACAGCGCCGGGGGCTCCGCTCCCAGCGCTTCTTCGGGTATTGCCGTTACATCTGACCGGTACACCCACACGTGCCCCGCCCGCAATCTGGCCGCTGCCCTCCGCGTAACCACCGCCGCGTCCGCGCGCCACGGTACCTCAGCCTCGGACGCCTCCGGCGCGGGCCGCTTCTTTCCGGGCACCTGCTTCATCCATTGTTTGTCAGACCGATTTGCCGCCATCGAGTCATCTTCGCATAGAGTTGCGGCACACGTTTGTCACAACGGGTAGAATAGGATATGGCGGTTACACAGAGCTCTGCGGTCAAAAACCCGGCTAAACCTGCTCCTGAAGCGCTCCCGGACGGCGAACTCTTTGCGGACAAGTTCCAGAAGCTCCTCGCCTCGGTCCGCGCCAACCGCCCCAACGACGATCCTGAGATTATTCGCAAGGCCTGGCACTTCTGCCTGGAGCACCACAAGGGCCAGCTTCGCGCTTCCGGCGAACCCTATGTGCTTCACCCTCTGGAAGTTGCGCTCGTGCTCTCGGAGATGAAGCTCGACTCCACCGCCATTGCCGCCGGACTGTTGCACGACGCCGTCGAAGACACCCCGGTCACGACCGAAGACATCACTCAGATGTTCGGCGAGCAGGTCGCCCACATCGTTGACGGCGTCACCAAGATCGACAAAATCCAGTTCGCCAACCGCGAGGACCGCCAGGCCGAGAACGTCCGCAAGATGCTCCTCGCCATGGTCAGCGATGTCCGCGTGGTCCTCATTAAGCTGGCTGACCGCCTGCACAACATGCGCACTCTCGAGCACCTTTCGCAGGAGAAGCAGCAGTCCATCGCGCGCGAAACTCTGGACATCTACGCCCCGCTGGCTCACCGGCTCGGCATGGGCAAGGTCCGCGGCGAGCTCGAAGACCTGGCCTTCCGCTACGTCGACCCCTTCAGCTACGAGCAGGTGCACGAGGCCGTCGAAGCGCGCCGCAGCGAGGGCGAGCAGTTTCTCTCCGGCGTAGAAGCGCTCCTCAGGGAAAAGCTCGCCGAGCATAACATCAAGGCCCGCGTCGAGTGGCGCATCAAGCGCCTCTACAGCATCAATCAGAAGATCATCAAGTCGCGCATCTCCGTCGACCAGGTCTATGACCTGCTCGCGTTGCGCGTCATCACCACCAGCGTGCAGGACTGCTACGCGGTCTTCGGCCTCATCCATAGCGTCTGGCGTCCGGTGCCCGGCCGTATCAAGGACTTCATCGCGATGCCGCGGCCCAATCTCTACCAGTCGCTGCACACCACGGTCATGGGCGAGGGCGGCCACCAGTTCGAAGTGCAGATTCGCACCGAAGAAATGCACCGCATCGCTGAGGAAGGCATCGCGGCGCACTGGAAGTACAAGGACTCCGGCTCTCCCATCAGCGCACGCGACGAACAGCGGCTCGCCTGGGTGCGGCAACTCGTCGAGTGGCAGCGCGAGATGACCGACCCCAACGAGTTCCTGTCGACCCTCAAGATCGACCTGTACCCGGAGGAGGTTTATACCTTCACCCCCAAGGGCAAGGTGGTCGTGCTTCCCAAGGACGCGACGCCGCTCGACTTCGCCTACTCCATCCACACCGAAGTAGGGAACACCTGCGTCGGCGCCAAGGTCAACGGCCGCATCGTCCCGCTTCGCTCCAGGCTTCGCAACGGAGACATCGTAGAGGTTGTCACCCAGAACGGCCACACGCCCAGCCGCGACTGGCTCACCTTCGTCAAAAGCTCCCGCGCCCGCAACAAAATCAAGCACTGGCTGAACGAGCACCAGCGCGAACGCGCCATTGAGATCGGGCGCAAGCTGCTCGAGCGCGAGGCCCGCAAGTACAAAGTTTCCCTCGCCAAATTCGACGAGGTCGACTACGAGCGCGTTGCCGCTGACTATAGCGTGGCGACCCACAATGACCTCATGGCGGCCATAGGCTTCGGCAAGTATTCCGCGCGGCAGGTGCTCAATCGGCTGAGCCCCGGCATCGCTACCCAACCCGGCGCCGAGTCCGAACAACCAGTCGCGGAGGTCTCAGACGCTGTCCGGCGTGTCTCCATGACCAGCGGCACAGACTCGCTTCAGGTCGAAGGGCACAATGAGTTGCTCGTCTACCGCGCACGCTGTTGCAACCCGATTCGCGGCGAGGAGATCATCGGCTACGTCACGCGCGGCAAGGGCGTTGCCGTGCACGCCCGCAACTGCCCCAACGTCCAGAACCTGCTCTACGAGTCGGACCGTCGCATCGCCGTCGAGTGGGCGCGGCCTGCTGACGAGACAGTCACCCGGCGACAAACCTATCCCGTGCGCCTCACTATCTTCTGCGACGATCGCACCGGCATGCTCAAGGAGCTGACCGCCGTCATCAGCGACGAGAACACCAACATTCGCACGGTGGACTCCCGCCGAGGGCATGATGACGATGCCATCGTCGAATTTGTCGTCGAGGCCGAAGACGTCTGCCATCTCACGCGGCTCGTGCAGGGCCTGCGCCGTGTCCCCGGCGTCCGCGACGTCCAAAGATCGCAGAAACTGTAAGATACGAAGTCGGGCCCCGGAGTAAAATAGCTACATGGATCTGGTTCAACTCGCTCGAAAGTTGGCGGAGGGTGCGCGCGCCAAGGTTGACGAAGAGGAGAAGCGCATCGACGCTATCATTGCCGCGCGCAAGATCAGCGACGCGAAGCAGCAGTCGACTCCTGTACGGTGAGTAAGCCGACCTTTACGCTCATTGCGGGACCGAATGGCTCAGGCAAAAGCTCCCTGACAAGTGGTAATCGCGAGTTTTTCTCCACATATCCACTGCTTGATCCCGATGTCCTCGCGCGAGCAGTACAGGCGGATCCTGCGAATATCAGCCGTATCGAGGCGGGCCGTGAGGTCCTGAAAAAAGATCGCAGACTATCTTCGCGATAATGAGAGTTTCGCAGTTGAAACCACGCTTTCGGGGAAAAGCCACATCGAGACGATGCGGCGTGCACGCGATCTTGGATTCGCGGTTCAGCTTGTCTATGTATGCACAGAAGATGTGGAGATAAATCTGACGCGGATTGAAAGGCGAGTGATTGGCGGAGGCCACAGCGTGCCTGAAGCTGATGTTCGGCGTCGGTATACCAGAAGCCTGAAGAATCTTGCCATCGCTGTCGGTATCGCAGATTATGCAATCATATTTGATAACTCAACGCGGCACGGATACCGGGAAGTAGCGATATTTGACACAGGCTTATCTCGCTGGTTTGAACCGATTCCGGCGTGGGCGATGCCGCTGAAGACCCTTTACAACAAATAATGAATCTCGGGGCCATTTGCCTGTCCGCGGAATGGCAAGGCACAATCAAGCCATGAAGAAAGTAGTCTCCAGTCCCCAGGCTCCTGCGGCCATTGGGCCGTATTCGCAAGCCGTCAAATCAGACGATCTACTGTTCACTTCGGGGCAAATTGCCCTCGATCCGGCAAACGGCCAGCTTGTTCCCGGCGGAATCGCCGAACAGACCGCACAGGTGCTTGAAAACCTGAAGGCAGTACTGGCCGCCGCCGGCTGCGGCCTTAAGGACGTTATCAAGACCACGGTGTTCCTCAAGAATATGGGCGACTTCGCGGCTATGAATGAGGTCTACGGGCGCTATCTCGCACCGGAAGATACCGTCGCTCCCGCCCGCTCCACCGTTGAAGTGGCGCGGTTGCCTAAGGATGCACTCGTTGAAATTGAAGTCATCGCACGGCTGTAACAATTCGGGCTGAAATTCATCCAATAAGCTGAGAGTTTGGAGGAAGACGCATGGCCGACACCAGGACTGAAGCCAGAACGGACAAGATTGAGAAGACCGATGCCGAGTGGCGCGCAGAGCTGACTCCTGAGCAGTACTACATCACCCGGCAAAAAGGCACTGAGCCTGCATTTTCCGGGGTCCTGTATCACAATCACGACGCCGGAACCTATCACTGCGTAGCCTGCGGCGCAGAACTGTTCAAGTCAGACACAAAGTTCGACTCCGGCAGCGGTTGGCCCAGCTTCTGGCTTCCCGCTGACCAGAGCGCAATTGAAACCCATGAAGATAATAGCTACGGAATGCGCCGCATCGAAGTTACCTGTGCACGCTGCGGCTCGCACCTGGGACACGTGTTTCCCGATGGCCCTAAACCCACCGGATTGCGTTATTGCATCAACTCCGCTGCCCTGACCTTTGATAAGGAAAAGTAAACCCGAATCCGCAATTCCCGCGCACCGTTCAGGTCCGCTGAACCGGCGGCAGTTCTGCGCCTTGCTTGCTGCGGCCGCCGGAGCTTCGATCTTGCCCTTCCATGCCGGGGCGCAACACTGGCCTGATCACGGTGATCGGCATCACTGGGGGCCGCCATGGCGGCAGCCTGTGGCTTCATCGCGGACAATCGAGGCCGGTGGTGCACGCATTCAGTTGGATTTCTCACCCGGCCCCCTCGATCTGCCGCCGGCCACCATCGTGCAGTGGGTCCAGAGGGCAGCGCGCGCCGTGACCGTCTACTACGGCCATTTTCCTGTGGACCGCGAGCGCATCCTGGTCCAGTTCGTGCCTGGCCAGGCCGGAGTTTTCGGTGGAACGACCTGGGGTGGCGTGGATGGCTTTCCGGCCTTCACTCGAATCCATGTGGGACAGCACACAACCGTGAAGCAACTCGTGGCTGACTGGATGATGACACACGAAATGGTGCATACGGCCTTTCCCTCTCAGGTGGATTCGCACCACTGGATCGAAGAGGGGCTGGCGACTTACATTGAGCCGGTGGCACGCGTCCAGGCTGGCTTTCTTACCGCGGCGAAGATCTGGGGCGATATGGTTCGGGATATGTCGCAGGGCGATCCACAACCCGGAGATGAGGGGCTCGACCGGACACACACCTGGGGGCGCACCTATTGGGGCGGCGCGCAGTTCTGTCTGCTCGCCGATGTGACGATTCGCAAGGAGACGGGAAACCGTAAGGGCCTCCAGGATGCACTTCGCGCCATTGTGAACTCGGGAGGAACAATCAATACCAACTGGCCGCTTACCAAGGCTCTGGCCGTAGGCGATGAGGCAACAGGTGTCACGGTCCTGATGGACCAGTACAACCGCATGAAAGATACGCCGGTGAAGATTGATCTTAACGCGCTGTGGAGAGAACTGGGCGTAGAGCATGCCGACGGCGGAGGGGTCATCTTCAATGCGGCAGCACGCTTGGCATCAATCCGCAGAGCGATTACACGGGCTCCAAAGGCGGCAGACAGGCAGTAAAATGCCCGGGCAAATGTGCACCCGGGCTGGTCAGCGATTAAGCCTTCGCGACTTTGCCGCTCTTGATGCAGTTGGCGCATACGCGCAGCCGGCGCGCACCGCCATTCACCTTGGCCTTGATAGGACGCAGATTGACGTTCCAGCGACGACGGGTCACGTTGTGCGCATGCGAGATGTTGTTGCCGAACTGCGGACCCTTGCCGCAGATTTCACAGACCTGTGCCATTGCCTGACTCCAAAAAACTGAAATGTTCGTGCGTACCCGGCCCGCTGCGTGCGCCGTATTGTGGCTTGAACGGGATAGAGCAGACACGGGATGCGTATCTGGCCAGACGCCGAATCTACAGTGTAGACGATTTTACGCTGGTGCATCAACCTGGAAGCTGCTTCTCTACGCCTGTCCCTCCACGTCTGTCCATTGACCCATAACCCATATTCCCGGTAAACTTATCTAGTTTGGCGATTCTGCCTTTCGCTTCGTAGGGCACCCCGCTCACTCCAGAGAACCGAGTTCGAGCATAAAGCATACGGGCGAGCATGTATCGGCCCAGCCTGAGAGAAGTTTGCGCGCCTGCGGTGGTGGGCGCTCGGAGGAACTATGTACGCGGTGATTCGCACCGGTGGGAAACAGTATCGCGTCGCTCCCGGCGACGTTGTAAAGATCGAAAAGGCAACTGCGGGCAAGAATGGACAGCTCGAGTTCAGCGACGTGCTTTCATTTTCAGGCGATGCCGGCTCCGTAATACAGCCTGCCGGCGCCAAGGTGCTTGGCACGGTCATGAACGAGGGCCGTGGCGACAAGATTATGGTCTTCCACTTCAAGCGCAAGAAACAGTACAAGAAGCTGCAGGGCCATCGCCAGAGCTACACGCAGGTCCGGATTGATTCGATCCACGTAGACGGCAAGAGCTACAGCACGTAAGCAGAGATTCGAGCAATAGACAGAACAAGGATTCGAGACAATGGCACATAAAAAAGGATTAGGAAGTTCAAAAAACGGCCGCGACTCCAATGCACAGCGGCTGGGCGTTAAGGCCTTTGGCGGCCAGCTGGTCACCGGTGGTTCAATTATCGTGCGGCAGCGTGGAACACCCCTGAAGCCAGGACAGAACGTGGGACGCGGCAGCGACGATACGCTGTTCGCGAAAATTGATGGCCGGGTGAAGTTCGTGGATCGCGGGCGGCTGGGCCGCTTTGTCGCTGTTGAGCCGGTCTCTGCGAACCAGGCGTAGACACCGCGGGACCAGATTTCGCACGCTCTGATAGCTAGGTGAATCGAGCGGGAATTCAGAGTATCAATCGTCAAAAGGCGCAGCTTTAAGCTGCGCCTTTTGCTTTTGTGATTGAATCCGGGAAATTCGGGACCAAGAGAACCGCAGGCATTCTTGTATTTATGACTTCAGCACTTCACAGGGTTAGGGCCAGCGCGCGGAGCGCCAGCGTCTTTAGTTTGGGGCAGGGATTGGGATAATCCCTGCCCCCAGCTAAGCAATTCGGTTATGAACTCTTGGATAGAAACTTGTCGACAACCTGTTCAACATCCTGAAGGAAGAAGGATGAGGAAGCAGTGCCGAGAGCAACGTGCGCCGGCCGCTGGCCCAACGCGCTGGCAATGTCATTCCAACGCAACAAGGGCGAAGTGACCGGAAGAGTGATCGGTTCGCGTTCCTCGGCTGGCTCAGGAAGAACGAAGTAAACCGTCCAGATGGTCAGGGTTATCACGGACGCTGACATCAGGAAGAGGTTTGCGAGAGACCAGATAGGACCGGGTTTGGAAAACATGAGGGAATTAATCAAGTCACCACATGCTTCCAAGCCGAAGCCGAGTCCGATACCGAAGACGCGGCCACGGAAAGAGCGGCCCAGGCTGTGAACCGAGAGCGCCAGAAATGCCATCAGGCAAATTTCCAAAATGCTGACGCAGCGCATTAACTGGGCGGACAAAGTGGCGAGATAGACGTCACTTCCTGCATTTTTATGGATCGGAAGAGTGTTCATTCCGATTACCACGACCACAGAAACCACTGTCACCCAGCGAAATGCAATAAGGCCAAGACGCTGTAAACCAGGCACTGGCTCCATGACTGCCTTGAAAACTTCCTGCAGCACGAAGAAGATCGCCACGGCACCGAGTGCGTAGAGGATCCAGTAACTATATACATAGGTGAGAGTCTGGGTCTGGACACTGACCGAAAAGAAGTGCTGCTCTTCGAGGATGAAGTAGAGAAACCCTTCGGTGAATGTCCTTAGAGCAAGGTAGCAAGTCATCGCCGGAAAGCGGCGGGACAACCCTGCACGTAAGAGAACCATCAAAGCTACGACATCAAGCCACGGTTCAATGTAAACCATGGCGTGTCCTACGGTTGATATCCAGTTCATGGGTACACCTTCCGTTACAGGCTACTATCATAGCCTCGCTCGGCGTACCCGGCAAGAAGAATTTGTTGCTTTTTGTAAGAGTTTCAGGCACTTGCCTGAACTGCTTTACTGCCTAATCTGGCACGTGCTCGGCCCACATGTGGGGTTCGGCATTCCGGCATTGATGATCTGGTGGCTCAACGTGGCAGCCTGAACTGTAGCCGAAGGATGACCGGGAGCGAAACCAGCAACGAGACCCGCCACAGCAAGGGACAGTACAGAAGCGCGAACGAAAAGTTTCATGATCAGTAACCCTCATTAAATTACTAAAATTATTGTCTGGATGTTCCCGACAAAGAGGAGTATAATCGTATCTTGGGTTTTTCTGCACATATTAGATAATATACTAAATATGCAATAGATTTAGTACCTGAGTAATACCATCCAACCTACGTACCTTTCCCAGGCTTCACTGAACTCCTCGATTCGCTCTTCCAACAAGCGCACCTATAATCTGCGGGTTATCTTCTTGTCCGACTAATTGAGGCCGGAGCGCTTCATAGTGACATCTGAGGCGGGCGACGCAAGAGGGGTGTGAGTTTCAGCAGCGAATCACGCGAACTCCACGAATCATCGAGTATGCAGGCTGTTGCATACGAGGGCTGCGATTGGCAGGTTTGGGCGGGTTTTGGGTTACTTCTTTCTGGATGGGCGTTACCAGATTGCCGGGTGTTCGCGGGCCTGAAGAACCTCGTGGTAATGGGTGTATATCTCCTCAAAAATTGAGTCCCAGGAGGCCTGGAGGGCGTGGGTTCGGGCTGCTGTACGCATCCGGGCATGGAGGGATGGGTCGCCGGCGATTCGGAGTATGGCGTCGGCGAAGCCCGCATCGGGGGCGATGAGGCCGGTGCAGTTGTCGCAGACGATCGAAGCGGGACCACCATCAGGGGTGACGACGGCGGGGACGCCTGAGGCGAGGGCCTCAAGGACGGCGTTGCCGAAGGTGTCCGTGTGCGAGGGAAAGACGAAGATGTCCATATTGGCGTAGGCCTGCGCCAGGGCGGTGCCGCGCAGGACTCCGGGGAATTCGGCCTGTGGGAGGTGCTGATGGAGCCAGGCCTCTTCGGCACCCTGGCCGAGGATGAGGAAGCGGAAGTCGCGGAACCCCCGGTCCAGGAGCTGCTGATGGATGGCGGGGAGCAGCGCGATGTTCTTTTCGACCGAGAGGCGGCCGGCAAAGCCGAGGACCAGAGCGGTGTCGCCGGGAGGGCGATTCCGTCTGGATGGGGTGAAGAGGCTGGTGTCGACCCCGCGCTTCATGAGGTAGCAGGGCCGGCGGGCGTGGCTCTCAAGCAGGTGGCAGAGCTCGGGGTTGGGCGCGAAGAGGACCACGGCGTGGGAATAGAACCAGGCGAAGAAGCTGAAGCTGGCGCCCTCAATGAACCCTTCGACGTGGGGCTGCGCGGGCGGGGGCAGGCGGCGGGTGAGCCAGTTGGCGCGGGTGGCGGCGTACTGATGGAGGTTGGTGTGCCAGGAGGCGGCCATGGGCAGATGCAGGTAGTCAGAGAGGACGGCACCGATAAAGCCGATCTCGCTGGGCCCGGTTATGTGGATAATGTCGGGCTTGAAATCATTTAGAATCTTTAATATGCGCGGAAAATAACGGACCAGGGCGGGGTCGAGGCGGAGGTCTTTGTCGAGGTGAAACGAACGCGGGCCGCGGGGCAGCTCAAGGGTCCAGAGCTGGTCTTCGATGAGGAGATCCGGGATATGCAGGTCGCGGGTGCGGCTTCCGGCGCGGACGCAGAGGAACGGCAGACCGCGGCGGCGGGCGAAGGCCTCGAACTGGCGGCTGGTATGAGCAACTCCGTTCACCTCGTGGAAGGAGTCAGGAAAATAGGCGACGCGCATCAGGGAGAGGCTACGTCACCATTATTAATATCCTGCAAAGGTGCTGCCCTGCCCCTTCGACTTCGCTCAGGGCAGGCTCCTAGGCAGACGCGGCTTCGCGGCCATGCTCGGATGAGATTCGTGGCTGCTTCCGTTGGTGTGGACGTGTATTCTTCGCCGAGGTGAACCCGCCGGGCAGCCGAGGCATCTGATGAACACTGGGTTTCTGATGCGAGCAAACGAGTTAAGGAGAACGATTGATGAAGATTGTGACGATCATTGCGCGGATTCTGATGGGGGTGATTTTTATAATTTTCGGAGCGAACCTTGTTGATCCGTTTCTGCACCTGCCGATGCCGACGGGGCCGGCGGGACAAATGATGACGGGGCTGTATGAGACCCACTTCCTTATCCTTATTGGGCTGTGCCAGGTGATCGGCGGACTGCTGATGCTGATCGGGTTGTATGTGACGCTGGGCCTGGTGATTCTGGGGCCGGTGCTGGTGTGCATCATCTTCTACCACTTTGTTGTTGTGCCTTCGGGGATTCCGATGGCGCTGTTCATGACGCTGCTGTGGTGCCTGGTGGCGTGGGCGCACAAGCACCATCTCGCGGGGATCTTCTCGCGGACGGCGTGAGCGGGCGAGTCAACGAATCAACGGGTCAGCTCCGGAGCGGACGGCGGGTGTAGTCCGGGGTTTGGCACGCCCGTGCCCAATGCGAGAAACTTAAGATCGTGATTCGGTTAGGGTTACGGACACCTCTGCTCTAACCGGCGGCAAAGAAACGGGTTAACGCTACTACCGTCAAAATAAAGGGTTTACAGGCCGGTTCGAAGGGCGTGCACTGAAAGCGCGATGAGCTGTGCTGTCATTCTTTCCTTATATTCAGGATAGCAAATTGGGATGGTTCAGATGCATTTACAAGCCAAATGGAATGTGTGGCTTATGAAATTTGCCACTTGACAGAGTTTTCGACTCCAACGCGCATGGACCGCGCGTTGGCAGGCTCCGGGCACTTCGATAAGGGCAGGCTATGGTGCACCTGACATTTTTGGCGCGCGGACAAGGTGCGGCCCTGTCGGGCCGGTCTACATTCGTCGATCTGTGGGTCGTTTCGTCTGACTCCACCCCAGCACGTAAAGACCGCGTGCCGGGGGCCCCGGATCGACTCCACTCCGGTCCTTCGACTTCGCTCAGGACAGGCTCTGCGGCAGCAAGGTGCGGCTCTGCGAGCCGAGATTTATTCCCCGACCTAAAAATCACCCCAACGCGCATGGACCGCGCGTCGGGGGCCCCGATTAGTCGGGGCTTCCACCGGGCCTCGCTCAAGCGAGGCGAGTGGTTGGTAAGGAGAGGTTCGATCTTTCCCAGGTCTCAAAAGCGAGACCTGGGGCACCCGGCTGTGCGGTAGGGGCAGGCTATGGGGCTCGCCATCCCCCTGTCCCCAAAAGCGAGGGATCGGGGGCACCCTCAATCTGGATACAATCTCACTTGAGATCGGGGCCACCCGCCAGCAGGTTGCGTTAAATTCAACGCGGGACAATCATCCCCCTCAACATGACTCTAAACGCACGGGTAGTTACAAGCTGGGTGGTACGCAGTGGCGCCTTGGTTCTCCTGTCTGCGTCTCTTTTTGCTCAACAAGCGCCTCAGCCCATCGGTGCAAGGCAAACGGTGTCTCCGTTAGATACAGAAGTTAGGCACATTGGAACTGCCGAGGTGAAGACGGTTGTTAACACTGGATATTTTCCTTCTCGGCAGCCCGATGTCTATTGGCATGATCCGGAATGGAGTATCGACCTGGTAATACCTCCGACGAATGCTGCTGATGACTCCTACTCATTAAATATCCGTTCAAGTCATGGAACCGTGTCAACGGTCAAAGTCCCCGAAATCTATGGATTAATCAATTCAATTACACGAACCCCTGATGACAAGGTGATCCTTGATGCAGATTGCGGAGGAACATGCACCGGATTCCTTATTGTCGATCTGAAACAAGCAAAAGTAATAGATAATATCGGGGCCGTAGATATTACTATTTCGCCCAATGGACGGTTCATCTTATATGACCGAGGATTTCCACCCCACGATACCGACTATGAGAATGTATATCAGCTCTACGACACGTTGAAATCCCCGCTGGAAAATGTGTGCGGATATCTGCCTAACGACCCAAAACATAAGGTGCTTGTTGAAGATTGGCGCGGCTTCCAAGTCTATCCTCAGAAGCCAGGACAGGTTCTTTGCTCGGAACCGGAGGATCTCAACAATGACAACATGGGTTCAAACTTCACATGGTCTCCCGATTCGAGCAAGGTCGTCTTCGCGGATGTGAAGAGCGGCGTCATGAGCCTGATTCTCGTGACCATGCCTATAGGGGCGAATGATTTGCCAAAGACCTCAACCTATCCTCTGGTCGGCGCGGAGAACGTCTGCGCGGGAGCAACCGATGCCGCAGGGCAGCCAAACTGCGACTATCACGTGATCCAATCTCTCGGCTGGGACGGCGACACGGTGACTGCGGTGTTCAATCATCGATTCGGCACAAAGCTGAACCTTAAAATGACAATTCCTGTCTCCAGGTTCACGCTCATTGGAAAGTAGCCGACCATGCCCACTAAAGCGACGCTATGCCTGTTGCTGGTTTGTGGCAGCGGATTCTGCACTGTGCCAAGCATTAGTGCAAGCATGCTGCTGGCTCAACAAGAAGCGACGCCCGGATCTGCATACAGGGTGAAGGGTGCGGCCGACGGGCGGGTTCAAATGCCGCGACTGAGTGCACCGATGAAATTGGGGGAGCCGAACGAGATTCCACTCCAGCTCCATGGTTATAAAGTGCATGCAGCGGTTGCTACATTCCATTACTACCGCGATGATGGAGTTCTAATACCGCCAGACGGTTCAACGGAATTAACCGTTATGTACCATCCCGATGGCAGCGCATATGTGAATATCACACCTGAAAAGCTAGGAAAGCTGCAACTCCACATGGCGGTATTTTTTGAAGATGGCAAGGTCGATGCGGCAAACCTCGATACTGAAGTTACATTGCCGAACCGAAAGCCCGCACAGCTTTATTTAGGGGCCTCAATGGACATCTCTAAGGTGTCTGGAACCATCTACATGGGGTTGTCCGAGGCAGCTACTAGGCATGCGTGACTCAATCCAGTCGTTGTTTACAATGATGCTCCTGGTCCTATTTCCATTCCATCCAAGTATGTCCACTACAGAGTGATAGAGGGCACGCCAGGCACCCCGGCGATCTCCCTTGATGAAACGACCGGCATAATCACGGCAATTCATCGAGGACACGTTCTTGTAGTGACCACGTTTGAAGGTCTTACAACACTAACTTGCGTGGACGTCATGCAATATGCCAATGACGGGAGCGACCGAACAGTATGCCGCGAGTTAGTCCCTCCGAACATGACGCCCCCGCCAACGGGGTTTGAGAACATGGCTCCTGGGCCGCAGGTAAAAGCACATCAAGGGTCACATTAGTCAAAAAACACAGCATGAGCGTGCCGCCGCTAGTTTCCGGCAGGGGCTAAAGCCCCTTGATCGCATGGCCCTTTCGGCACGGCTGAAGCCGCGCCCTGATACAAGGCGTGGCGGGGATGAGTGAATAGCAGGTTCCTTCGCGTTGCTGAGAGCAAGCTATAGGCACGCGGCTTGCGCTGCGAGGGCGATCATTGGCCTTTGGTCTTGGCTCCCATGTTGCGCGGAATGAACTCCTGGATCACATCGGCAACCATGGTGCCCGCGCAGTCGACAAGGGCAATGCCGAACACGACGGCCGTCCCGCGATTCCTGGCGGGATAGTAAGTGTTCGCAATCGCGCCCGAAGACAGGTCTCCGCCCACGCTGGAGAAGTTCGGCTGCCAATGCCCGTTGTCTCCCTTGGCGATAAACGGCCCCGACAGGGCATGCAGCAGGCGCGAGGTCTTCGAGCCGGTGCCCTTGTAGAAGTACCTTGGATCCTGATGCAGCACGGTGGGCAGCACAGCCCCGCCAATCATGATGTCCGTAGAGCCGCTGGCAAAGTCGGCGCCTACGCGCTTGGCATAGCCCTGAAACCCCTGTCCGTACTGAGGAGTATCGTTGGCCTGGTGGACCCCGGCCAGGAAAACGTCGGCGCCAATGGAAAATGGATCGGTCGCGGTGCGGAAGGCAAGCCTGAACTTCAGCTTCGCGCTCAGCGGCACAGGGTGGGGATCGTAGACCGCATAAAACATGGGCATAATGCCGAGGGCCCGCTGCTTCATCGCTACATCCACCTGCTGCGTCGCGATCTCCTCTTTTGATACGACCGCCCGCGCCGTAATTGTATCTGTCACCGCGAGGACAATGCCGGTCAGGTCCAGGTATTGGCCAGGCTTAAGCGTGACGCTGGGCAAGCTCCAGTCTCCAAAACCCTTGGCGCTCACGGTGAGCCGATACGAAGTCCCGGGCGTCACGCCGGTAATCTGAAAGAAGCCATTTTCGTTTGCCTGAGCTGTATAACGATTGCCGGGGGCAACGCCTTGAAGGACCACGGTAGCGTCAGGAATGGTGCCGCCGTTCGTATCGGTCGCCGTGCCGACAATTGTTCCGGGCTGCGGCGCTGGCGCAGAAACACGTTGTGCCTCGGCTGTGCCCTGAGCCACCGCGCAAACCAATAAGAACAACTGAACACAACACACCAGCCGGATGCGCACCATACATAGATTGAGATGCCGGGGCAGGCGCTCCGATGCGCTTAATTTGCGGTCCGGCGGCCTGATTACGGGGAATGGGTCGTTCTCAATTTAAGGCTGCCGGTTTCCTGCATTTCCAGAGGTCGAAATTCCGATCCATCGACGGGATTTGCTGGTAGTGCTTGAGAAAGGTCAGGCGAAACGAATCCGGATAGAGCTGTTTTCCTGAGGTTGGGTGAACCAGAAAATAGGGGTCCAGATAATACAGAGCGTCCATAGAAAAGGGTTCGCCTCCATGCGGCAGGATCCAAAGACTGATTTCGCAATTGCGTAGGGCCGCCATTACAGGAGCGGATACCGGCCTGCCGATGAGGCCTTCCTCATTGCGAGCATCAGGATCAATAAACAGAGGACTGCCGTAGATTTGAAGCAGAGGGCGCACAAAGGTGAAGTCATAATGGCGCGTGTCGCTGTATCCCATTTGCAGCCGCTCATTTGGATATCGGCGGATGATCGCCACCAGGTCCTTTTCGAGCTCCGGCATCGATACTGCGGCATATTGCGGATCTCCGGTATGGCGCAGCTCCAGTCCAATTTCAAGCTGTCTGGCTGCACTCACGATGAGGACGAGCGCAATCGCGATCAGAACGCCACTCCGGGAATTCTCAAAGAGCTGCGCGAATCTGTGTGGTGGTGGCGCGGCGGTGTGCCAGATCTCCACGTTGATGAAGGCGAGAGGGATGGCCAAGGCCATGCAATGCCAGGGTCCCGCTCCGTTTTTCGATCCGGTGCTGACGGCAACAATCAGGGTGATGCCGGTCAGAAACAGATAGCTCCTGCGACGTTTGAGCCATTTGTAAAGGCCGGCCTTGCCGTCCTGCGCGAGGAACCAGAGCAACCCGACGGTGGGCAGCAGCATAACCGCAGCGAATTTTATATTCTCGGCCAAGAGGGGCGAGGAAAACCCATGTCTGGTTGCATTCAGCAGCTGTGCTGAATATTCCGACAGGGAAATACCGGGAACGGCGAATGGCGCCAGGGCAAGCAAGGGGATTGAGCAAGCGCTGACGATGGCGGGGAATCGGTACTCGCGGTCTCTTTCCCATAAAAGGACCACGGGGAGAAGCGCAGCCGGCAATAGTGTGGCCTTCAGATCAATCAAGAAAGCTCCGGAGAGCGCCACAAGCGCGGCAGCGCTCCAGCGAGGCAGACGCAGCGCGGCAAGCAGTGCTGCCGCACTAAAGAAAAGAATCCAGACATCACCCTTAATGGCCCATTCATTCTGGTTGGTGAAATCGATGAAGATGGACAACAAGGCTGTTGCGCAAAGTGCGGGCAGTGCTCCAAAGGCGGGCCGCACCGAACAGTAGAAAACGATAAGCGTCAAGGCAAGAGCTGCCACCACCCATAGCTGATACATTCCGATTCTTGCTGCACCCATAAGCATTGGAGGAAGGTACGCAAGATACGTCGATGGGCCATAGAGCAACGCGTAATCTACAGGAGCACTTTGGGGCGGGTAAATTGGCTGTCCATGCCAGAACGCAGCTGTGGTCGCAAGAACAGTTGCCTCATCGTGAAAGATGATTCGCTCAGTAGACGCCGCATAGACTCCACCGGCAATAGGCAGCATTACTAGGACGACGGCAAGAATCGCAACAACCCTGCGGAGGGGACGACTGCGGTTCTTCAGTGCTGTCGCGACTTGCCTCGACCGCAGCAGGACCACAAGAACCGGGCAAAGAAGAATAGCCAGTATCAGCGTCTTCAAAGTTGCGGTCTCCTCGGATCGGGTCGAACCCGTCGCAGCCATTTGCGATCTGTGGCTCCATGCACGTGGGGTGGGAGGTCGCTATAAGGGCAGAATCGCATCGGATTCAAGACCTGACGGGTACGGCGGTAGAGCAGGACCGCCTTCCACAATGGTCTTCACGGGTGAATCTGATGAATCCTATCAAAGCAGCTTTGCGGGCGGCCAATAAAACTGGCGCGCTTCAAATTTCGGTAGGGATAACGGTAGGTTGAGTCGGGGGTTTGATCCGTTCCCATCCTTGCCGCGAGGGCTGAGGCAAGGATGGGAGCACCGAGCAGGTTGGCCCTGAAGGGTAGGCTACTGCTGGGGGACGGTGAGCTGTTTGCGCGGCGGGGGTTGGGAGGTGTTGTCGTTGGCCGTGGCCTGCGCGCTGGACATGGCGGCGAGTTCGGACTTGGTGTATTTGGGTGAGCTGACGTATCCGTGGATGTGGTTTTTGCTGATGTCGTTGATGACCAACTCGACGGGCTGAGGGCTGTCAGGCGTATAGAACATGACGGGCTGGTAGAGGTTGACGTGCTTCTGGGTGAGATCGCGGTCGTCTACCAGAAGCTGGAGGTCGGCGTACTGATGCTTGACGTTGGCTTTGCGGAGGCGGATGCCGACGTCGGCGTGGTTTTGAAACTGCTTCGACTTGAAGATGTCGAACTCGGAGTAGTTGCGCTGGCCCTTCTTCTCAAGCAGCACAAGCTCGGTGTGATTTTTGGCGATGGAGCCGGTGAGCTCGGTGCGGGTGCTGGCGAGATCGTTGCGGGTGTCGGCGATTTCCTTACCCTGGGCATCGAGCTGCCGCTGAAGCCTTGTGTAGCGGGAGTCCACGTGGCGGGCATGAACACGGCGATGGCGGGCGGTGATCGGGCCCTCCGGTGAGGGCTTTGCGATGGGAGCGGGCGGAGGCTGCGATTCGCGAGCAACCAGTTCGTTGACGGTGGCGGAGAGCTGCTTGAGCTGGTCGCGGTTGGCGTTGAGGCTGGCGGTTAACTGGCTGTTCTGGGAGGTGAGGTTGCGGGTGAGGTGGTGTTCGTGAAGCGCGTATCCAGCGAGGGCCAGGCAGAGGACGCCTGCGGCCAGGCCGGCGAAGAGTCCTTTGGAAGGACCAGAGTGCAGCTGGTCCAGATCGTCGTCGTGCATGCTTTCCTCCTGAAGAAGGTAAGAAATCGGATGAAGTAGTAAATAGCGTGCACGTCGCGTTCCCAAATGGAAGTGCCGGGATTGCAGGAGTTAGAACGCGAGTGAAGGGCGGAGGATGGAAAGGATTTCCGGTGAGGAGGAAAAGATTACATAGGGGTGGAGGTGGTTGGGATGGAAGAACCGCAGGTTCTTCGACTGCGTTTGACGCGCGTTGGCGCGTCAAACTTCACTCAGAATGACAGTCGTTATCTATTCGCTATTTTTAGTCGTCGTCATCGTCTTTTTGTTTTTTGTGCTTGATGAGGAGCTGGGGTGGGACGGGGGCGCTTCCGCGGGCGTTTTGCCAGAGGATGACGTTGAGCTTTTGCCAGTCGGCGCGGTCGGCGTGAGAGAAGTCCATCTTCATGGAGGCGCGCTCGCCAGCGGCGGCGACGGGGTCGTTGCGCAGGGCGCTGAGCGGAGGGTTGGCCTTGTAGATGAGGCGGTTCTTCTCATTGGAGTAGTCGGCGTTGAAGGGCGGCTGCGTGCCGGGACCGGAGAACAGCGACGCGATGACAGGGCTGAAGGCGTCGTCGTTGTTCATGGGCGGCAGGCCGAGGATGGCTTCCATGGTGCGGATGATGGAGACGGTGGTGTAGAAGTGGCTGTCGACGTAGGGCGAGCCGTCGGGGTTGCGGGGCGAGTACTTGCTGATGATGAGCGCGGGGCTGCGGTGCGCGTCGACGTGGTCGGCCCCGTTCTGCGCGTCGTCTTCAAGGATGAAGAAGGCGGTGTCGTTCCAGTAGGGCGAGTGGGAGATGGCGTCGACGGCGCGCCCGACGGCTAGGTCGTTGTCGGCGACGGAGGACTCGGGCGTGGGGCCGCCGGGGCGCGTGCCGGCGGTGTGATCGTTGGGCAGGCGGAGCTGGATGAAGGTGGGCATGGTGTCGTGGCCGTGCTCGCGGCCGTAGACCCACCTCTTGAGATGGCGGAGGAAGATGTCAACGCGGATCTGGTCGGGGATGTAGAGGTTGAAGTCGGGATACTCGGGCGCGAAGTGGCCGACCAGCTCAGGCTTGGTGGCGACGTTGCGGGCGAGCAAGGGGATGGCCCAGGGCCACTTGTTGATGCCTCCGCCCCAATTGGCGGGGATGGGCGCGCCGGGAGGGATGTCCTTTTGCGGGCAGGCGAGCTGCGCGCCAAGCATAGGGCCCTGCTCGGGCAGAGTGGGCTTGATGACGACGTTCTTGTCGTTGCAGAAGGTGGAAGAGATGTACTCGGCGAAGTGGTAATAGGTTTTGTGGTGGCGGGCGAGGTTACCCCAGATGTATCCGCTGTCAGGCTCGGCGACGTCGGGGATGTGCTGGAGGAGCGGGTAGCCTTCGGCGACGACACCTTCGTAGTCGTAGGTGCGCTCGTCTCCGCGGTAGTTCTGCTGCCAGGTCTTTTCGAGGTAGTCGGAGCCGATGGCGGCGTTGGACCAGACGTGTCCGTCGCCGGAGACCTCACCGGAGACGAAGAAGTTGTCGAGGACGCCGAACTGGAGGGCGAGCTCGTGTGCGTTGGGTGTGACCGAGTCGCCGTACATGCTGAGGCTGGGGTCTCCGTTGCCGACGGGACGACCCTGCCAGCTGAGATCGCCGAAGATCTGATCGTAGGCGCGGTTTTCGCGAATGATGTAGATGATGTGCTTGATGGGGTCCGGCTCGTGGTCGTGGAAGGTGATGGTTTGCTGAGCGGCGGCGTTGAAGTTGGAGGCGATGACTTCGGCGGTCCAGGGCGCGAGGTTGGTGCGGATGGCGCTGAGGTCGATGCTGGCGAGCGAGCCGTAGATGAGAGTGGCGATGTAGGCGAAGGGGCGACGCACGCTGCCATCTACGGCGCGCGCGGCACTGAGCGGCGGAACGAAGTTATTGGGGCCGGAGCCGCGGCCCTTGTCGGTGGCGATGTAGAGCTTGCCGTCGTCGACGGCGAGGCAGGTGGGCATCCACTCGGTGGGGACGAAGCCGATGGGTTCGATCATGCCTTTCTTGGCCGCGTGCGGGGTGAGTTTGGTGGTGTCGAAGACGGCGACGGAGTCGGACGCGAGGTTGGCGACGTAGAGAGTGCGGCCATTCGGTGAGAGCGTGAGGGCGTCGGGTTCGGCTCCGAAGTAGGTTTGATGGGGCAGACGGGTGTCGTAGTAGCCCTTGAGCGCGAAGCTGCCATCGGCGATGTTGACGGCGGCGACGGCGTCGCGATTCGAGAGCGCGACGTAGAGGGTGCGTCCGTCGGGCGAGATGGCGAGCGCGCAGGGATGGGAGCCGGGCGAGACGGGATCATCCGGACGCAGGAGCGGAAGTTTGCGCGTGATGGTGTTGTCAGTGAGGTTGAGCTCGACGACTTCGCTTGCGTTCCAGAGGGCGACGAAGGCGCGGGTGCCGTCAGGGGTAACGGCGACGGCAACGGGATAGGTTCCGGGGACGGCGTCGCTCTCAGAAAGATCGAAGCGGTGGAGGATGGCGCCGGAGTCTGCGTCCATAAGGAGTGCGTCGTCGGAGAGGTTGTCGGCGATGAGCAGCTCCGGATGCGAGGCGGGGCCGGTGACGGCGATGGCGGCAGGATAGGGAATGCCGAGGTCGCCGCGCTTGTCGCCGATGAGCTTGGTGTAGCGGCCGGGCGCGAGCGGCTGGAGGGGGATCTTCATCATGCGGAGCGGGGCGATTTGGCCTTGATTGAAGCTGTAGACGGCGATGCCGGAGCCGGTGTCTCCGGGATGTAAGCCGGTGGGGTCGGTCATGCTGTCCATGCTGGCGTAGAGCAGGCTGCCGTCGCGGCTGAAGGCGAGTCCGGAGTAGAGCGTTTGATGGGCGCGGCGCGGGGTGCGCAGGTCGGGCACATTGGTGACGGCGTGCGTTTGTACGTTATAGACGGTGAGCGACTGCATGACGCCGTAGACTGCGCCTCCGAAGCCGGCGTCGACGGTGACGACGTAGCGATGGTCGGGGCTGACGGCGATGGACATGGGGAGATTGTTGATGCGCTGCGGGCTGCCCGGGACAGGCTCGTAGAGGCGCTTGCTGGTGGGCAGATTGATGACCTGCGCGGCGGCGGTGACGGAGAGCGCGAGAAGAGCGGCGGCAAGAGAGCGGGTGCGCATCATGCCAACCACTTTAACAATTTGTGGTGGCGGGAGTGTGAACAAGGGATGAGATGCGGGGAGATTGGGGATGCGATAGGCTCAGTTGGGGCAAATTTTGCTGAGGAGCTGAAGGGATGATGAAGCGAGTGGGCGTGGCGGCAGCGATGATGGCGTGCGTTGGGATGGTGATGGCGCAGACGGCTACGAGAACGGGACCGGAGAAAGACTCGAGTGTGATTGACGCGCAGGGAACGGCGCATGTGACGCGGGTGGTTCCGGTGCCGGAGTACCTGAGCCCGCAGGCGCGGAAATGGGTGGGCAGACCGGAGTCGGATGCGGAGAAGCCGGAGCCTGTGGCGGAGATGCGTCGCGGCACGGATGCGTGGCAGGAGCGCGCAGGGGCGCAGGCGAAGCTGATGTATCCGGTGAATGTGACGATGGGGAAGATTGTGGGCGTGCCGGTAAGGATTATTACGCCGCTGGAGACGCCCGCAGACAAGCGCGACCGGGCGCTGATCAATGTGCATGGCGGAGGGTTTGAGGTGGATTCGGGATCGCTGACAGAGACGATTCCGATTGCGAACCTGACGCAGACGAGGGTGATTGCGGTGCTGTACCGGCTGTCGCCGGAGAACAAGTTTCCGGCGGCGGTGGATGACGCGGTCGCGGTGTACAAGGCGCTGCTGAAGAAATACAAGCCCGAGAACATGGCGATTTACGGGACGTCGGCGGGCGCGATTCTGACGCCTGAAATTGCGGTGCGGCTGCGTCAACTGGGGCTGCCTCTGCCGGCGGCGCTGGGTGTGTTTTCGGGAATGGGGGACTTCAGCCGTCCGGGTGACTCACAGGCGATGTATGCGCTGGACGGGCTGTCGGGGTATCTGAGCGTGCCGGACGCGGGGACGCAGAACAAGTACTACGTGGGGACGACGAATCCGCGGGACCCGGTGCTGTCTCCGCTGTTTGCGGATGTGAAGGGGTTTCCGCCTACGCTGTTTCTTACGAGCACGCGGGACCTGCTGCTGAGCGGAACGTCGATTCTGCAGCGGCACTTCTATGAGTCGGGAGTGACGGCTCCGATGGTGGTGTTTGAAGGGCTGCCGCACGCGTTCTGGAACAATTTTGATATTCCGGAGTCGCGGGAGGCGTTTGAGATACAGGCGAAGTTTTTTGATAAGTATTTAGGGAAGTAGGAGGCGGTCATAGATCTTCAGGTTTCAGGCCGGTGTGCTTTGCGATGCGGGCAAGCATTTTAGGGCCGATTTCTTCTGAATCACGAAATGCCCAAATATAGTTTGGAAAGTCGGAGCGGGTGAGCTTGAGATGGGACCCACCTGCCCGGCTTCCACCCATCCAATCTTTTTCAGCGCTTTTAAGACAAGTCGAGCGCGAGTGCTTGGCCAGATGCTCACGCGCAGGCGAACTCAACACTGGATTTGAGCGATTCGTGCTGGCTCTCAAGACGGTCAGCGAGAACTCGCAGGGCAATCGCTTCAACTGCGGCGAGTGCCTTGTCGCGTGTTTCGCCGTAGGCCATAGCTCCGGGAAGGCTAGGGATTTCGGCGATCCAGCGGCCGTCTTCTTCATGGTCGAATTCGACTTCAAATCGCATACGTGCTCCGTATAAGAATTCTACATAGTCCTGCACAGATTGGAGGGGTTTTCCTATGGAGAAGCGGACTCAGTGATCTGCGATACTGGGCTTTGGTGAAGTTGTATGCCTGAAGTTTGCGAGAAGTGCGAAGGGATGGGGATGCGCGTGGTGCGGCGCGCCGATGGGAGTTCAGTGGCGGAGCCGTGCGAGTGCCGGTATGCAACGCGTGTAATGGCGTTGATGGAGCGGGCGCGGATTCCGCGGCGGTATCAGCACTGCTCATTCGACAGCTATGAGGCGAGCTTTCCGGGAGCCGATCCGTCGCTGGCTGCGGCGCACCTGATGGCGCGGCGTTTTGTGGATGGGTATCCGGCGACGACGGAAGGACGCGGACTGCTGCTGACGGGCTCGATTGGCGTGGGGAAGACGCATCTGGCAGTGGGGATATTGCAGGCGCTCATTATGGAGAAGGCGGTGCGCGGGCTGTTCTGCGACTACCGCGAACTGCTGAAGGAGATTCAGCACTCGTACAATCCGCAGGTGGCGACGACGGAGCTGGAGATTCTGCGTCCGGTGTTCGAGGCTGAGGTTCTGGTGCTGGATGAACTGGGCGCGGCCAAGCCGACGGAGTGGGTGTGGGACACGGTGGCGCACATTCTGAACACGCGCTACAACGACAAGCGCACGACGATCATTACGACGAACTATGCGGACGCTGCGCCAGGTGGCGTGGCAACAGGGCCGCGGGCCGCGATGCGCGAGGAGACTCTGGGCGACCGCATTGGCGAGCGCATGCGTTCGCGACTGGCGGAGATGTGCGTGACGATCAAGATGACGGGCGCGGATTTTCGGCAGGGCGTAGGGCGCGCGCGGTTCGGGTGAGGACTGATCATCGGGACAATATGCCCAGGAGCCCACGCTGCAGAAGTAGATTTGTGCATGGTGTTTCAACTCCGCAAGGACTTTGTTGCATGATCTGTTCTAGAGGGCGGGTTCTTCGCCAGCGGGATTGCGTTTGCGAGCGGAGCGGCGCATGTGGAGCAGAATGGTGAAGGCGACGAGCGGCGGGACAGCAAAGAGGAGAAAGCCGGGCTGGTAGCTTCCGGTGGCGTCTTTGATACGGCCCATGAGGTAGGGGCCGACGAAGCCTCCGAACATGCCGATGGTGTTCATGGCGGCGATTCCCGCGGCCATGGTTTTTCCTTTGAGAAACAGTGGAGGGATGGCCAATTGCGGGCCCTGTAGCGCGCCGTTGGCGATGAGGGCGGCAGCGAGTGCGGGCACGGCCAGCCAGGGCAAGATGCAGGTGCCGGCGATGATGAAAGCAAGGGCGATGATCAGGTAGGGGATGGCCGCGTGCCAGTATCGCTCGCCGGTGCGGTCAGAGCGGTGGGCGATGACGAGCATGGCGAGTGCGGACGCGACGCTGATGGCAGAGATGAGGTAGCCGGTGCCTGTGATGCTGAAGCCGGTGAGATTGAGGAGGATGGTGGGAGCCGAGAAGACAAAGGCATAGAAGCAACTGAGCATGCAGAAGAAGACGATGGCGACGAGCCAGACACGGCGGTCAAGGAGCGCGCGTCCGATGTCGTGGGTGTGCTCGCCGCAGGCGGCGTCGGACTCGATCTGTCCGATGAGCCAGGCGCTTTCGTCGGGCGTAAGCCATTTGGCGTGAGCGGGCGTGTCGGGAAGATGGAGGAGGAATACAACGCCGAGGATGAGAGCGGGGAGCCCTTCGACGAGAAAGAGCCATTGCCAGCCCGCGAGGCCGAAGTGTCCATTGAGGTTGAGAAGCGCGCCGGCGATGGCTCCCATGAAGGCGGAGCTGAGCGGGAATGAGATGTAGAAGCGGCTGATGGCGCGGGCGCGCATGTGCGGCGGGAACCACTGGGTGAGGTAATAGATCGTTCCGGGAAAGAAGCCGGCCTCGGCCATGCCGAGCAGGAAGCGAATGACGTAGAACTGGGGCGCGGTGCGGACGAACATCATGGCGATGGCAAGGAGTCCCCAGGTGAGCAGGATGCGGGAGAGCCAGCGGCGTGGCCCGAAGCGACAGAGGAGCAGGTTGGATGGGACTTCGCAGGCTGCGTAGCTGATGAAAAACAATCCGGCGCCGAGGCCGTATATGGTCGCGCTGAAGTGGAGGTCACGGTTCATCTGGAGCGCAGCGAAGCTGATGTTTGCGCGGTCCATGAAGGCGGTGCCGTATCCGAGGGCAAAAAGAGGCAGCAGACGCCAACTGGCTTTGCGAACGGCGGAGCGCGCGATCTTCGAATCGGATGTGTGAAGGGTACCGGGCTGATGTGCGGTCAACCCGGGTTTGGTGGTGGACATTGGCGGGGGGTCTCGCGTTCCTTTATTTGGCGGAGGCGGTTTGGTTCTGGAGGACGGCGGGTTGGAAGTCGGGATTGCCGAAGTTCCAGTAGAGGAAGGTGAAGTAGTCGGTCCAGTCGGAGACCTGCTGATGGATGGTGTCGGTGAGGCCGTGTCCGGCGTCGTAGTTGACGCGGAAGAGCACGGGTTTTCCGCTGGCGGTGTCGGCTTCGAGGCGGGCGGCCATTTTGGCTCCCTGCCAGGGATCGACGCGGGGATCGTTGGCTCCGGCGGTGACGAGGACAGCGGGGTATTTCACGCCGGGCTCGACGTGGTAGTAGGCGCTCATGGCGTAGAGGGCCTTGAAACCGGCTTCCGTCTTGGGTGAGCCGAATTCAGGAATGTTGGGTGGGCCGTTGGCGCCGGTGACCATACGGATCATGTCGGAGCAGGGGACAGTGTCGAGGGCCGCGGCGAAGAGATCGGGGCGCGTGGTGATGGCGCGTCCGATGAGAATGCCGCCGGCGCTGCCGCTCCAGATGCCGAGGCGTGCGGGCTGCGTGTACTTGTGCCGGATGAGATATTCGGCGCAGGCGATGAAGTCATTCCAGGTATTGGCTTTGGTGGGGCCTTTGCCGGCGAGGTGCCAGGCCTCGCCGAGCTCGCCGCCGCCGCGGACGTGACCGACAGCGAGGACGCCGCCGCGCTCCATGAATGCCATGAAACGGCGTTCATAAGCGGGCATTATGGCGTCGCCGTAGGCTCCGTAGCCGATGAGCATGGTGGGGTTGTCGCCGTTGAGGACGAGGCCCTTCTTATAAATGATGGACAACGGAATCATGGTGCCGTCGGCGGCGCGGGCTTCGACTTCATGGGCTTCGAGATTGGTGGGGTCGATGCTGTTGGGTGGCTGGAGGCCGGTGGCGACGGAAGTGTTGTCGACTGGGTTATAGCGGTAGTAGTCGCCGGGCTGGGTCCAGGACTCGAGATCGAGGAGCGCGCCGGGGGCGCTCTGCGTGGTGGAGACGCTATCGACCTGCAAATCGCCGGACTGCGCGAGCATGGTGACTTTGGGGTTGGAGCCATAGGGAACGCGGAGGACGCGGCCCTGACCTTTTTGAATGACGCGGAGGTAGAGAGCATCCGAGGCTTGATGGACAACATCGCTACCGATGAATCCACCGCTGAAGACGAGATCGCTGGGCGGAATGATGACTTTGGCTTTGCTGAGGTCGGGGTGGGCGGCGTTGACGAGGATTAGCTTGCCGTTCATGGCGCCGTCGAAGCTGACGAGGTAGAGGTTGTTGCCCTGGAGGGCGAAGTCAGAGACTTTGTCCTTGAGCCCGGCGACCTTGGTCCAGCCGGTATGGGTTGTAAGCGCGCTGGGTAGACCGATGTAGTAGGTTTGATAGACGCCGGCGCCGGGGATGACGATGGCCATTGCATATTTTGATTTGGGGAGTGGAATGGCGACCGCGACGCTATAGTCGGGAACAGGGATTTCCGCTGAGACTCCCTGGCCAATAATGGGCGTGTCGGTGGAAACGGGTGTGCCGAGAACGTGACGGTACTCGATGGGGCGGCGGTATTTGTCAAGCGGGGATTCTCCGGGAGCCATCTTCTGCAGCTCGACGATGTAGAGGACCTTGTTGTCCGGTGAGAATGCGCCGCCTTCGTAGCGGGGGAGCTGTTCAGGAAGCTCGCGGCCGGTGGCAGTGACGATGATGTGCGCGGTCTGGAGTTCCGAGCCTCCGGGCGAGAGACCGACGGCGACATACTTGCCGTCGAAGCTGGGCGTGTACTGGTCGAGGGAGATGTGGTGGCCGGGCTTGCTGAGGGCTTCAACATCGAGGAGCAGACGGCCGGGGCCGCCGGAGGCCTTGCGGACGTAGAGGCTGGGCTGGTTATCGGTACGACGGCGCATGCGGTAAAAGATCCAGGGACCGGCGAGTTGGACATCCTCGATGGTGACGTCGGGCGCGTTGATGTAGCGCAATTCTTCGGCGGCGAAGGCTTTGCGGCCGGGCATACTGTCGAGCACGGCGCGGGTGTAGTCGGCCTGGCCGCGCATCCAGGTTTTGACCTCGGGAGACTTGAGGTTTTCGAGATAGCGGTAGGGATCGACGACCTTCTGTCCGAAGTAGGTATCAGTGACAGGGCGGACGGGCGCGACGGGCTGCTTAGGCGCGGATGTCGTTTGCGCATTCGTGGCCGGCACAAGCGCGGCGAGGGCGAAGGCGAGGGGAAATGTGAGTGAAAGGCGCGTGAAATGCCATTTGGCGTGCATGGGCGAGAGCATACTCGTGGGAAGAGAGGATTCCAAGAGAAACTGCGGCGAAATTAAACCGGCGTGAGGACGTTATTCGAGGATGGCGTCGGCGTCGACGTGGCCGGTGGTGGTGAGGACGATGGCGGCGGTGAGGATGAGCGCGCCTCCGAGCCAGGCGGCGGGGCCGAGTTTGTCACCGAGGACTTCGACGCCGAGGATGGAGCCGAGGGCGGGCTCGATGTTGAGGAAGACTCCGGCGCGGGATGCCGGGACGCGGTGGATGCCCCAGTTCCAGAGGAAGGTTGAAGCGGAGGTGCAGAGCAGGCCGCCGGCAGCGCAGGCAATCCAGACGTTTGTGGAGAGGCCGTGGATGGGCGGCAGACCGCCGGTGGGGATGATCCAGAGGGCGAGCATGATGGTTCCGGCGAAGATGGTGTAGGTGGTGATGGTGATGGGCGGATGGCGGTGCATGAGCTCGCGGCTGATGAGGACCCATCCGAGAGCGATGATGAGGGAGAAGACGATGAGGAGGTCTCCGGTAAGCGAGGGGCCGTGCGCGGAGGGGTGACGCGAGCCGCTGAGGGTGATGAGGGTGACGCCGGTGGTTGATCCGGCGAGGGCGAGCCAGCCTTTCCAGTCGAGACGCTCGTGGGTGAAGATGACGGCGCCGAGGGCAAGGATGACGGGCATGGTTCCGACCATGAGCGCGGCGTGACTGACGGTGGTGAGCGAGAGCCCGTAGAACTGGATGAGGAACTGGAGCGGAATGCCGAGGAAGGCGGCGACGAGCAGGAGGGTCCAGTCTTTACGGTTGAGGCGCGCGGGGCGGAGCATGGGCGCGAGTCCGAGGCAGGCGAAGAGGAAGCGGTAGAGGACCATGTGGTCCACGCTGAGCTGGGTGAGGGCGATTTTGCCGAAGAAGAAGCCGGTGCCCCAGAAGCATCCGGCGAGGGCGCAGGAGCCGTAACCTAACAGAGCGGTGGCGGTGGGCGTGCGGGATTGAAGCTCAGTAGGCATAAATCTACTTTAGATATAGATTCGGTTGAAGCGGGCCCGTACTCAATATTTGAAATTGCCGGGCGAAGCACTGAGAATGTTGCTGATGGGCAGGCGGGACGAGCGCCGGCGATGGAGGGCAGCCGCTGTAAGCGCGGTGGTGCTGTGGGCCTTTGCAGCGCACGCGGCGAAGTCCAATGAGAAGAAGACGCCGGCGGAGGTTGCGCCGGTTCCGGCGGCGCGGATTGCGGTGGCGCCTCTGGGCTTCCTGCCGCCGAGCCCCGCGTATCTGCATTTGCGCCTGTCATGGGCGTCGCTGAACTTTATCGACAAGAACCACCTGCTGTTTACCTTTCACGTGAATCAACTTCTGCAGCGGAGCCCCGAGGACATGGCCGGCGGCAACGACCAGATGATTCGCGCGGACGTGCTGGATATTGCGACCGGGAAGGTGCTGCAGACAGCGGAGTGGCGGATGTTTGACCGGGGGCGGTACATTTGGGGGCTGCGTGACGGGAAGTTCGTGGTGCGGCGCCGGAATGCGCTGTACCTGATGGACAGCAGCCTGGATTTGAAGCCGTACCTGATGTTCAACTCGGAGTTGCAGGGGCTGGAGATTTCTCCTGAGCGAACGCTGATGATGCTGGAGGTGAAGAAGGTGCTTTCAGTGGCAGAGGGCGATCGCGAAAAGAATGCACCGTCACTGCTGGAGCGGGGCGAGAGGCCGACGGGGCTGTTGACGCGGACGGAGATGGTGCTGTTGCATCCGGGAGAGCGAACGGTACTGGCAAGGGCCGAGTTGAGGCTTCCGCAGGCGCTGCCGCTGATGGACGACGGGATACTGGAGTCGATTGAAGGGAGCAGCTCGAAGCAGTGGTTGATTGAGAAGGAGGGCCCGGGCAAGAAGCTGGAGAAGGAGGGCAACGTGCTCTCGGCATGCGCGCCGCAACTTCAGCCGCTGAGCGGGGACGTGGCACTGGCGGAGACGTGTCCGTTGAACGGGGAGAACGGAAGCACGGTGGTTGCGATGAAGATGGGCGGAGAAGTTTTGTGGTGGGACAAGTGGCAGTCGAGGTACATCTGGCCGACGTTTGAGTACTCGGAGGACGGGAGCCGGTTTGCGTATGAGTCGATGCAGGCGGACCGGGACATCGGCACGATGGACGAGTTTGGCGAGGCGGACATTGTGGCGCAGCCGGTAGGGGTGTTCGATACGGACACGGGCAGGCTGGTGCTGGTGGAAGACGCGACGCCGATTTTAAGCGAGGGACAGAACTTTGCCCTGTCGGCGGACGGGCGGGAGTTTGCGATTCTGCGAGGCGGCGCGATTGAGGTGTATGATTTGCCGGCGGTGGAGAAGCAGCCAGCCGGCAAGTCAGCGAGCGAGCGGGTCAGCAAGTCAGCGGGGCATCGGTAAATAGAGATCGCTGTTCCCCAGACATGCAAAGGAAGCTTGTGTGGGCCACCTGTGATGCTCATCTGCGCTGAAATCAAGTAGCATTTCGGACATTCTGAAAGGAGGCCCAGAATGAGCTGGATGCGAGTCGCTGCCATCGTAATCGGCAGTGGCTTAGTGACGTCGCTTACCGATTGGTTTTTCGCGGGAGACTGGATCCATCGACGGTTTACCTATCCTGAAGTTTGGCGTACTGGCGCAGAGGGTAGGGCGATCGCGCTGACCAGCCCCCTTCCGTTCCTGACTTGCGCGATATTTGTTCCCATTGCGGTTCAGTTTGGCCATCACTCGGCTCTCAATAACTTTATGCTCGCTGTGGAGATCTGGCTGATTGGTCCATTGCCGCTGATCCTTACGAATGCAGCCTTTATGAAGCTCCACCGCGTATTTGTGGCATTCTATGCTCTCGGGTGGCTAGTGAAGCTGCTGATTGCTGCAGCCGCATTGAGCGCGTTCCTCCACTAGGCATTGCCGCAAACGGGTGATCGAGGTCGTTGGACACGCTTTCGCACGTCAAACTCCGCTAAAGATGACAATGTTGGTTGAGACGCGATCGATCTCACCCTTTGTGCAAAAAAAACGCGAAGAATGGGGCACTTGGAATCGTGATTGACCCTGTGTTTTTGGGGACCTTACACTTTAGAGAGAGGCGATTTCCGACTGCGCAAGGCGGCGGGAGCGCGCGATTCTCAAGCGAAGATGTCAAATAAGCTTCAATCCGGCGATGGACGAGCGAGCGATGTGAGGATTGGTGCGCGCGAGCGGCTGGTTCTGACCAGCATCATCGAGAGCTACATCGCCACGGGCGAGCCGGTAGGGTCGCAGACGCTGGCGCGGCAGTTCGGCAACCAGGATGGGATGTCGGCGGCGACGATTCGCAACACGATGGCGGCGCTGGGCGAGGCGGGATTGCTGGAGCAGCCGCATACTTCGGCGGGGCGGGTCCCGACGGCGAAGGCGTTCCGCTTTTATGTGGAGCAACTGGCCGGGATGATGCGGCCGCTGGGGCTGACGGCGGAGCGGCGCGAGCAGATTGACGAGAGCTTTGCGGGCGTGGGGTCGAGCCAGCAGTTCCTGGAGCGGACGTCGCATGTGCTGGCGCTGGTGTCGAGTGGAGTGGGCGTGGCGCTGGCGACGGCGCGCGAGGCGCAGGTGCTCGAGCATATCCACTTTTCGCGGCTGAGCGCGGGGCGCGTGCTGGCGGTGCTGGTAACGACGTCGGGGATGGTTCAGGACCGGGTGCTGCTGCTGGACCGCGATATGCGCGCGGGCGAGCTGGAGGCTTCGGGCCGGTTTTTGAACGAGAACTTCCACGGATGGTCGATTGACCGGGTACGCGAGGAGCTGGACCGCAGGATTGAGACGGAGCGGCTGGAGTACGACCGGCTGCTGGCGGCGGTGAACGAACTGTATCGCAAGGGCGCGCTGGAGAGCGAAACGCCGGCCGGGCCGGTGATTTTTGTGGAAGGCGTGGCGAACCTGCTGGCCGGGGAGATTGACCGCGAGCGGCTCCGGGTGATGCTGCAGGCTCTGGAGGCAAAGCAGAGACTGATTGAGCTACTGAATGCGTATGTGGATGCGCGGCAGCAGACGGTGCGCGTGGTGGTGGGGCTGGAAGAGGCGATTCCGGGGATGCAGAATCTGGTGCTGATTGGGTCTCCGGCGCGGCTGGGCGCAGAGAATGTAGGCACGGTGGCGGTGATAGGACCGACCCGGATGCAGTATGAAGAGACGATGAGCGCGGTGGCGTACATCGCGCAGTTGTCGGGGAAGATATTCGACGTTCCTGCCAAGTGATGATCTGCACGGCGCGAGACGGTGCGGGACAAAAGCATTTGAAAGCAGCAAGGGGCGTAAAGCTCCGTTGTGTCCGCTGAGTCAACTGAACACGGTAAACTAGTAGCAGCAAGTACTTTTATGAGCCGAAGAATTTTTGTCGATAAGAAGATGAACGAGCAGATGTTAGAAGCAACGCCTGAAGTTGAGCAGAAGAAGGCGCAGCAGGGGCAGGTTGAATCGAATGACCCGGCTGCGGAATCAGTAAGTGAGGCGAAGACGGCGGAGGGTGCGCCGGATGAGGCGAAGACTGTTCTGCAGGAGGAGTACGAGAAGCTGAAGCAAGAGCGGGACTCGCTGCTGGACCGGATGGCGCGGATGCAGGCGGAGTTTGAGAACGCACGGAAGCGCGAGACGAAGGAGCGGGCGGAGTTCCGCGACTTTGCCGTGGCCGGAGCGGTGGAGCAGTTTTTGCCGGTACTGGACAACTTTCACCTGGCGCTGAAGTCGAAGGGATCGGTGGAGCAGCTGCGCGAGGGCGTGGAGCTGATCGTAAAACAGATGGAAGAGGTGTTAAGGTCGCTGAACGTGCAGCCGGTGGAGGCCGTGGGAACGGAGTTCGATCCGCGGGTGCATGAGGCGATTGAGATGGTGGAGAAGCCGGACGTTCCCGACCATCAGGTATTGGAAGAGGTGCGCCGCGGCTACCGCATCAAGGATCGGCTGCTGCGTCCGGCGATGGTGCGCGTCGCCAGCAATTCGCAACAGAAGGAAGCATGAGTACAACTGCCAACGTGACTAAAGCTGACTACTACGAAGTATTGAGCGTGAGCCGCACGGCCACGGACCAGGAGCTGAAGACTGCATACCGCAAGCTGGCGATGCAGTATCATCCGGACCGGAATCCGGGCGACCACCGGGCGGAAGAGAAGTTCAAGGAGTGCAGCGAAGCGTACCAGGTGCTGAGCGACCCGGACAAGCGCGCGGCGTATGACCGCTACGGCCATGCAGGCGTGTCGGGCGCGGGCGCGGCGCAGGGCAATCCGTTTACGGACTTCCAGGACCTGGGAGACATTTTCGGCGACCTGTTCGGATTCAACATTGGCGGCATGGGCGGCGGCGGGCGCAGACAGTCGCGCGCGCAAAAGGGCCGCGACCTGCGCTACGACCAGACGATTGAATTTGAAGAGGCGGTGTTCGGCAAGGAGACGGAGATTTCCATTCGCCGCCTGGAGGCGTGCGTGGACTGCAACGGCTTGGGCACGGCGAACGGGCGCGGACCGGCGACGTGTCCGCAGTGCCAGGGACGCGGGCAGGTGCGCTACCAGCAGGGCTTCTTTTCGATTGCGCGGACGTGCAACACATGCAGCGGAACAGGACAGGTGATTACCGAGCCGTGCAAGATGTGCCGCGGCGACGGGCGCGTGGAACGCGAGCATACGATTCAGGTGAAGATTCCGGCGGGCGTCGAAGACGGAACGCGGATCCGCTACCAGGGCGAGGGCGATGCAGGGCGCACGGGAGGGCCGAGCGGCGACCTGTACATTGTGCTGTCAGTGAAGGCGCACCAGTTCTTCGAGCGCGACGGGTACAACCTGCACTGCCATATTCCGATTTCGATTACGCAGGCGGCGCTGGGCGCGGAGATCATGATTCCGACGCTGGAAGGCGATGTGGCGCTGAAGATTCCAGAAGGGACGCAGAGCGGAAAGGATTTCAAGCTGCGCAACAAGGGAGTGCCTTACCTGAACGAACATGGGCGCGGTGACCTGATTGTGCAGGTGGCGGTGCAGACTCCGAAGAAGCTGACGCGGGTACAGAAGGAGCTGCTGCGGCAACTGGGCGAGACGCTAAAGGTGGAGAACACTCCGACGCCGCATGGGCTGTTCGAGCGGGTGAAGGAGATGTTTTCGTAAGGGCAGCCGATAAGGCAGCCAATAGAAAGCCAGTAGCCAATAGCCAGTAGCCAATAGGGCAGGCAATAGCCAAAGGGCAGCCAGTAGCCAATAGCCAGTAGCCAATAGGAATGCGGAAAGCTCAGGGTGATGCCCTGAGCTTTTTGTTTGAGCGCGCGAACTTACTCGAGTATGGCGGCGGTGACGGCGAGGGCGGTGATGGCGGCGGTTTCTGCGCGCAGGATGCGAGGGCCGAGGCTGACGGGCTTCCAGCCTTCGGAGTCGAAGAGCGCTTCTTCGTCGCCGGCCCATCCGCCTTCAGGGCCGACCGCGAGCTGAATCTCAGGCAACTCATCGGTCCGGGAAGCGGATTCATCCAATGTTTGAGTGAGCGCGCCGGTGAGTGTGGTGGCTCGCTCCTCTTCGGCGAGAACGAGGCGCACGGCGCGGCTTTCGCGTTTGACGGCGGCGCGAAGCGAGATGGCTTCTTCAATAACAGGGATGTCGGCGCGGCGCGACTGCTGCGATGCTTCGCGCACGATGCGGCGCCAGCGCTCGGTGCGCTTGGGCGCGGCGTGGGCGAGATGTTTCTCTGTGCGGCGGGCGATGACGGGGATGATGCGGTTGACTCCGAGCTCGGTGGCTTTCTCGATGGCCCACTCCATGCGGTCGAACTTGAAGACGGCAAGCAGGAGGGTGACAGGGAGCGCGGGCTCGGTGGGAACGTCGGCGACGAGGTTGAAGCGGACGGTGTCTCCGGTGATTCCTGCAATGACGGCGTGGCATACGCGGTCCCCGGCAACGATGTCGTACTCCATGCCGGGCTGCGCGCGGAGGACGCGAATGAGGTGAGCGGCCTGCTCGCCGGTGAGGGTGGCGGTGGCTTCGTCCCAGGTGTCGGCGATCCAGCGGCGTCGTGTCATATTTCTATTGTCGCAAATGAGGGTGAAATGGGAGTGCGCGCGAACACCGCATAAACACTGCGCAAAAGCACTGAGGGGAACGCGATTGCGTTCCCCTCAGTGTTGCCTACTTCGGATTGCTTACTTCTTCTTCGCGGCCTTCTTTGCAGGTTTCTTAGCCGCTTTCTTGGCTGCCTTTTTCGTTGCCATAGTTTTCTATTCTCCCTTTTCTTCTGCGACTCAAATGCCGCAGTTAACGAATGTATAGAAGCAACCAAATAGAGTGTCAAGAAAAAAATGGAGGGTACGGGCAATTTTTTCCGGGAGCGGAGAGCGCGTTCCGGAGGGCACGATTCGATTTGCTTCAGAGCAGGCGAGCATGTTTTGCGACGGCGACGATGATTCCGGTGATGGAGTCGTGCCATGCGTGCGCGATCATACCGGCGCGCAGACTGCCGCGATAGATGGCGAGTATGCAAAACATGGCTCCGTATGCGGTGATGACGATCATGCCGCCGATGCCTTCATATCCGTGCGCAGCGCCGAAGAGCAGCGAAGACGCGATGACGCCGATGCAGAGATTGAAGCGCGCGCCGCCGATGATGCGGAGTGAAGAGAACTGCTGGAGCAGATAGCCGCGGAAGACAAACTCCTCCACGATGCCGGCGGTGATGCAGAGCAGGAGCCAGACGATGACCTGCGCAAGGTTTTGCGGGACGATGGCGGCGACGACCTTCTGCGCCGGCATGAGGTGAAGGATGCGGAGCAGGAATGCGATGGCGCCGAGGGCGACCATGGCGACGATCCAGAAGGCGATGGCAATGGCGAAGTCGAGTGCGAATTGCCTTAAGCCGCCGCGGCGCGCGCCGTAGATCTGGCGCAGCGGCGTGCGGCGCAGGCGAAGGCCCCACAGGGTGAGGAGCGCGAGGGCCCACTCCCACACAATGGTGATGACGTAGCGTCGGATGTGGCCGCCGCCGGTCCCGATGGCTTTTGCATGCATGCCGCTGAGCACGGAGACGCCGATGATGATGGCGGCGATGAGCGCGGTGTGCCACCAGGGAGCTACGGCTTGCGTGCGGCTGGGCCATTCAGGCTGGGGCGGAGCGGGTGGTGCTGGGGTGGTGTTCTCTGATACCTTCATGAGTTCGCTCATAGAGTCTACTCGCCGGGTGGGCGCATCGAAAAGTTAGATGAGGTGGAAACTGGAATGGATGAAATTGTAATTGTGGCGGCGGCGCGTACGCCGGTCGGGAAGTTTCAGGGAGCGCTGGCAGGGCTGAGCGCGACCGAGCTGGGCGCGATTGCGGTGCGCGAGGCGGTACGGCGCGCGGGGATTGATGCGACGAGCGTGGACGAGTGCATTATGGGCAATGTTGTGTCGGCGGGGCTGGGGCAGAATCCAGCGCGGCAGGCGGCTCTGTATGGCGGGCTGCCGCCGGAAGTGAGCGCAATGACGATCAACAAGGTCTGCGGGTCGGGGTTGAAAGCGGTGGCGCTGGCGGCGCAGTCGGTGCTGACGGGCAATGCTGAGATTGTGGTTGCGGGTGGAATGGAGTCGATGACGAACGCGCCTTATTTGCTGCCGCAGGGGCGCAGCGGGTTCAGGATGGGGAACTCGGTGGTGGTGGATTCGATGGTGCATGACGGGCTGTGGGACGTCTACAACGACTACCACATGGGCGTGACCGGCGAGAACGTTGCGGAGAAATATGGGATTACGCGCGAGGAGCAGGACGCATATGCGTTGAACTCGCATAAGAAGGCGGCGGCGGCGCGGCGCGAGGGACGGTTTGCGGCGGAGATTGTTCCAGTGGAGGTTCCGGCAAAGAAGAAAGGGCAGACGGCGACGGTGGTGGATGCGGATGAGTCAGTGCGAGAGGACGCGAGCATCGAGGCGCTGCGGGCACTGAAGCCGGCGTTCAAGAAGGATGGGACAGTGACGGCGGGGAATGCTCCGGGAGTGAATGACGCGGGGGCGGCGCTGGTGGTGATGACGGCGGCGAAGGCCAGGGCGCTCGGGCTGAAGCCGATGGTAAGGATTGTGGCGCAGGCGACGAGCGGGGTTGATCCGAAGTGGGTGATGATGGCTCCGGTGACCGGCGTGCGCAAGGTGCTGGAGCGCGCGGGGTGGTCGGCTGACAGCGTGGATTTGTACGAGCTGAACGAGGCGTTCAGCGTGCAGTCGATTGCGTTGACGCGGGAGCTGGGGTTGCCGCTCGAAAAGGTGAATGTGAACGGCGGCGCGGTGGCGATCGGGCATCCGATTGGCGCGAGCGGCGCGCGGGTGCTGATAACCCTGATCTACGAGATGATGCGGCGCGATGTGAAGCGCGGCGTGGCGGCGCTGTGTCTGGGTGGGGGAAATTCCGTGGCGCTGGCTATTGAGAGATGAAGTCGACGGAGCGGTTTTCGACACGGGTGGAGGCGTATCGCGAGTTTCGTCCGCGATATCCGAAGGAAGTGGTGGAACTGCTGCGGCGGGAGTGCGGGCTGACGGCGCAGTGGGTGGTTGCGGATGTGGCGGCCGGGACGGGGCTGCTGGCGGAGATTTTCTTAGAGAACGGAAACCGCGTGATTGCCGTCGAGCCGAACGGGCCGATGCGGGCAGCGTGTGAAGAGCTCATGGCGAAATATCCGCGGCTGGAATGCGTGGACGGAACGGCGGAGGCGACGGGGCTTGCGGACGGCGTGGCCGATCTGGTGACGGTGGGCCAGGCAATGCACTGGTTTGATTTGGCGCCGACGCGAGCGGAGTTTGCGCGTGTGCTGAAGCCGCATGGGTGGTGCGCGGTGGTGTACAACCACAGGCGGATGGGCGGCGACGGGTTCCACGACGGGTATGAGCGGCTGCTGGTGGAGTACGGCGGGGACTATCGCGCGGTGCAGAGCAAGCACATGACGGACGACAAGCTGGCGGGGTTCTTTGCGCCGGGCGCGATGCGGTGCGCGGTGCTGCCGAACTTTCAGGACCTGACGTGGGAGGGTCTGGAGGGGCGGGTGCTCTCGTCGTCGTACATGCCGCAGGAGGGTCATCCGCGCTATGCGGTGATGATGGATGCGATTGCGGATCTGTTTGCGCGGTATGCGACGGATGGCGTGGTGAGGATGGAGTATCAGACGGCAGTGGGGTGGGGGCGGTTGGGGTAGCAATTTCCCACATCTCTTCGAGATGTGGGGCACCCGGCTCTTCGCGTCAAAACGCCGCTCATTCAGAGATACAAGGATGACATCTTCTTAGAACGTGCAGTGTGATAGAAACTGGATGATGTGGCTGAGTCAGCAGAACCGCAGGTTCTTCGACTCGTGTGACGCGAGGCGTCACACTTCGCTCAGAATGACAAAGCTATAAATTCGATTGATCTAGCACTCGATGATGTTGAGGGCGAGGCCGGCGAGGGAGGTTTCCTTGTAGCGGGATTGCATGTCGAGGCCGGTCTGGTACATGGTTTTGATGACCTGGTCGAGGGAGACTTTGTGCTCCTCGGTTTCGCTCATAGCGATGCGGCAGGCGTGCACGGCCTTGACGGCGCCCATGGCGTTGCGCTCGATGCAGGGAATCTGGACGAGGCCGCCGATGGGGTCGCAGGTCATTCCCAGGTTGTGCTCCATGGCGATTTCTGCGGCGTGCTCGATTTGTCCGTTGGTGGCGTCGAGGGCGGCGGCGAGTCCTCCGGCGGCCATGGAGCAGGCGACGCCGACTTCTCCCTGACAGCCGACTTCGGCTCCGCTGATGGAGGCGTTTTCTTTATAGAGAATGCCGATGGCGGCGGAGGTTAGGAAATAGCGCACGATGCCTTCATCGCTGGCGTTGGGGACGAAGGTCTGGTAGAAGCGGGCGACGGCGGGGATGACTCCGGCGGCCCCGTTGGTGGGTGCGGTGACGACGCGGCCTCCGGCGGCGTTTTCCTCGTTGACGGCCATGGCGTAGACGGTGACCCAGTCGAGCGGGGCCAGGGGATCGGTGGATGGCTGGCCCGATTTTTCCTTTTCACGGAGGCGCGCGGCGAGGCGCGGGGCGCGGCGGCGGACGTTGAGTCCGCCGGGAAGGATGCCCTCAGTGGCGATGCCGCGATCGATGCAGTCCTGCATGACGCTCCAGAGGCGGGCGATGCCGGAGCGGACTTCGAGGACCGGATCGGTGGCGAAGGGCTTGAGGACGCACTCGTTCTCAAGCATGACCTCCCAGATGGCAAGGCGTTTGTGCGCGGCGATGGCGAGCAGGTCGGCGGCGCTGCGGAATGGGTAAGGAGTAGCGGAGAAGTTGGGGCCGGGCGAGTTTACGGCGCGGGCGGCGGGCGTAATCTCCTCGCCGTCGGCGATGATGAAGCCTCCGCCGATGGAGAAGTAGGTGGCGGTGGAGAGGACCCGCCCGTCGGCGTTGAAGGCGGTGAAGCGGATGCCGTTGGGGTGCTGCGTTTTTGCGCCGGGAGGGAACATCTGGTCGCGGTGGAAGATGAGGTCGGTGGACTCATTGAAGGGAATGACGCGGACGCGGTACAGCGGGAGCGAGTGCGAGTCGCGGATGGCGGCGAGTTTGGCGTCGATGGTGGCGGGGTCAATGGTGGCCGCGGCTTCTCCGCTGAGACCAAGGAGGACGGCGCGGTCGGAGCCGTGGCCGAGTCCGGTGAGAGCGAGCGAACCGTAAAGCTCGGCGCAGACGCGGTTGGTGAGGTCGATGAGGCCGTAGTCCGAGAGGGACTGGGCGAAGGTGCGGGCGGCGCGCATGGGGCCCATGGTGTGAGAGCTGGAGGGTCCGATGCCGATTTTATAGAGATCGAAGAGGCTGGTTTGCACAGAGTAGTGTACGGCGAATTGGGTGGTTTTGCTGAAGCGTTACTTTAGGCATGGGCGCGCGGACGCGTGGAGCGGATTGTGCGAGTGCAATGGGCGCTGCGGGTCCTATACTTCAGGCAATCTTCCGGAAGTCTGCGACTTGATTCCGTAAGTCCTTGCTGGCTACCTTCAAAAGATTCTGCTGATTGTTCTCTATGCTATTCAAGGCCCTGAGCGCCGCTGTTTACGGCATTGACGCGAGCATTATTGATGTTGAGGTGGACTTTTCCGGGCGGGCGGCGGACCAGGACCACTTCCATACGGTGGGGCTTCCGGATGCGGCGGTGCGGGAGAGCCGCGACCGGGTGCGGGCTGCGATCAAGAATTCGGGATTCGATATTCCGCCGACACATATCACGATCAATCTGGCTCCGGCTGATTTGAAAAAGGAAGGCTCGGGGTTTGACCTGCCGATGGCGGTGGGGATTCTGGGCGCGTATGGCGCGCTGGAGCTCAACGACCTGAGCCAGTTTCTGCTGGTGGGCGAGCTGGGGCTGGATGGAGGGTTGAGGGCGGTTTCGGGGATGCTGCCGGTGGCGGTGGCGGCGCGCGAGCGTGGGATCAGAAACCTGGTAATTCCGAAGGCGAATGCGCGCGAGGCCGCGGTGGTTGAGGGCGTGAATGTATATCCGGTGGGGTCGCTGACGGAGGTGCGCGAGCTGCTGAACGCGGCGGGGAATGGAGGGATCCATACGTCGCCGTTTCGCGTGGAGGCGGAGCATGTGCTGGATGAGCAGCAGCACTTTGCGCTGGACTTTGCGGACGTGCGCGGGCAGCAGACGGCGAAGCGCGCGCTGGAGGTTGCGGCGGCGGGCGGGCACAACATTTTGATGATCGGGCCGCCGGGGTCGGGCAAGACGATGCTGGCGAAGCGGCTGCCGTCCATATTGGCTCCATTGAGTTTTGAAGAGGCGCTGGAGACGACGAAGATTCATTCCGTCGCAGGCGTACTGGACGCAGAGGCGGGGCTGGTGACGCAGAGGCCGTTTCGCGCGCCTCACCATACGATCAGCGATGCTGGGCTGATTGGCGGCGGGGCGGTGCCGCGGCCGGGCGAGGTGTCGCTGGCGCACAATGGCGTGCTGTTTCTGGATGAGCTGCCGGAGTTTCCGCGGAACGTGCTGGAGGTGATGCGGCAGCCGCTGGAGGACCGGAACGTGACGATTGCAAGGGCATCGATGTCGCTGAGTTTTCCATCGGCGTTCATGCTGGCGGCGGCGATGAATCCGTGTCCGTGCGGGTATTTCAACGACAAGTCGCGGGAGTGCCACTGCACGCCGCCGCTGATCCAGCGGTATGTGGCGAAGGTGAGCGGCCCGCTGCTGGACCGAATTGATATTCATATCGAGGTTCCGGCGGTGCAGTATCGCGAGCTGCGGAGCGGGGCGGCGAGCGAGAGCTCGGCGGCGATACGCGCGCGGGTGCTGGCAGCGCGGGCGCGGCAGCGGGAGCGGTTTGCGAGCGCGAAGGAGAAGATTTATTCGAACGCGCAGATGGGGACGCGGCAGATACGGGCGTTCTGCGAGCTGGGCGCGGATGCGGAGAAGCTGCTGGAGCGCGCGATGCAGCAGCAGGGGCTGACGGCGCGGGCGCATGACCGGATACTGAAGGTGGCGCGGACGATTGCGGACCTCGAGGGGTCGGCGGGGATTACGGTTCCGCATATCGCGGAGGCGATCCAGTACAGGACGCTGGATCGGAGTTACTGGTCTTAGCTAATAACCAGCAGCCAATAGCCAATAGCTAATAGCCAATAGCCAACAGCGAATAGCCAACAGCGAATAGCCAACAGCCAATTAGCCGCCAGCGAGTCAGCGAGAGATCAGTTCGCTTCGCTCACGGCGTAAATTAGATTTCGGCGCGGTCGAGGATGAGTTGGGCGGCGAAGGGGAAGGCGAGCATGACCAGGGTGCGCGCGATGATGCCGGCTGCGAAGTTGCCGGAGAGCTGCGGAGATTCCTGACGGCTGAAGTCGAAGACGTTCATAACGAAGCCGGGCAGGTGCACGGATGGGAAGTAATGGTGCAGAACGGCGCGGAGGATGAAATAGGCGAGCAGTATGCCCGCGCCGAGCATAACTCCTGTGGTGCGCTGGATGAGGATGGTGGAGAAGTAAGAGATGCCGTAGATGAGTCCGGCGACGAGCAGCACGCCGATGCTGACAAAAAGCATAAGGGCAGCGACAGAGACTGTGCCGCCGGACGCGTCGATGGGAATGGCAGCGGGAACGTGGAACAGCATCAGGACGCGATCGATGGAGAAAAGAAAGATGAGATTGGTGACAGCGACGATGATGGCGATCTGCGCCATGGTATAGCCCCAGTCGCTCCAAAGGAACCAGGCACGGCGGCGCGGGCGGGTGAGCAGGAACGAGCCGCTGTCTTCGCCGAGGTTCTTGCCGACACCGATGCCAGCGGAGAGCCATCCCCAGAATGAGACGAGGATCGACTCGGAGTAGAGAAGTCCGGCAGCGAACCCCATAATGCCGCCGTAGATCTGCTGCGGGTCAGGGTGCTGCATCTGCGCGGTACTGAGGAAGACGTCGAGCCTGAAGACACCGAGGAACAGCAGAAGAAGAGCGACTGCGGCGAGGATGGTGAGGATGCGGCCTTCACGCCATAGCTTCGACAGATACATTGTTTTTCTCCTTTCCTACCAGCTCGACGAAGATCTCAGACAGGTTCATGGGGAGGACTTCGAGGACGGTGGCTCCATTGTTGCGGAGGTCGGCGAGGAACTTTTCTTCTCCGGCGCAGAGGACGTATTCGGTGACGCCCTCGGATGCGTGGCGGGTCAGGATTTCGGGCGAGGTTGCGGGAAGCTGTTCTCCGGCGACGCGAATGCGGCGGTAGCCGGCGCGGATGTCGTCCAGGCGGGCTTCAAGGAGCAGATGACCCTGTTCGATGATGCCGACCCAGTCGGCGACCTTCTCGACCTCAGACAGGTGATGTGAAGACATAAAGATGGTGCGGCCGTCGTTGGCGAAGTCTTCGACGAGGATGCGAAGAAGCTGATCGGTGACGACGGGGTCGAGGCTCGATGTGGGCTCGTCGAGGATGAGCAACTCGGGGCTTTGCGCGAGGGCGAGGAGCAGGCAGAGCTTGGTTTTGTTGCCGTGCGAGAGCTTCTTGAATTTGCGGTCCATGGGAATCTCAAGGGCTTCGGCATAGCGGCCGGCGAGCGTGTCGGACCAGGTGGGGAAGAATCCGCGATTGAAACGAAGCAGGTCGCGACCCGTCATGTAGGGCAGCAGCATTTTGTCGATCACAAAGCCGGTGCGCTCAAGGATGGCAATGTTGTCGCGTCCTGCCTCGAGCCCGAGGACGTGCGCGGAGCCGCTGGTGGCCGGAGCGAGTCCGGCGAGGATGCGGATGGCGGTGGTTTTGCCGGCTCCGTTGCGGCCGAGAAAGCCATAGATGGAGCCCCGCTCGACGTGCATGTTGACACGGTCGAGGGCGGCGAGCGAGCCGTATTGCTTAGTGAGAGCGTGGGTTTGAATGGCGAGATCGGTCATGGCGTTTTCCTGTAGTTCAAGACTGCCTCTCCAACTGGTTCAAAGATTCGTCGAGCAGGCGTACGACATCTTCGCGAGGGAGCAGGAGCTGGTGCGCTTCGACGGCCAACTGCATGGCAAGGGGGCGGAGACGGCGGAGCTTTTCGGGCTTGAGGAGCTTGGGCGTCTGGCCGTTGACGTAGCAGCCGCCGCCCTGCACGGTACGGATGACTCCGTCGCGCTCAAGGTTTTGATAGGCGCGGGCGACGGTGTTGGGGTTGACGCGAATCTCGGCGGCCAGCTTGCGCACAGGCGGGAGCGGGTCACCCTCGTGGATGGCCTGCGCGGCGATGGCGTGCTTGATCTGCGATTCGATCTGCAGATAGATGGGAACACCGGAGGCGGGATGGACCCTGACAATCATAGACTGGCCGTCCAGGCGAAAGCTTCGCGTGGCCACTCCCGCTGGTCGTGGGTCGAAGGGAGTGTCAACGTTGTATTAGTACAATAATACAATTTTATGACTTGTCAAGGGAAATTGCGACTGATTCCTGTGGCAGAGGCTGAACAGAGCTGCTAAAGATCACGTATATTGGGCAGTTGCGGAAAATTGGGGGGAAGGCGAATGAAGAAACTGAATTGTATTTTTATGTCGGCGCTGATGACTGCGGTGCTTCCGGCGATGGGAGGGGGTGCGGCACGGGCGCAGACGGCGAGCGCGGAGGCACCGAAGCCGCTGCCTCCGGGGCTGGACACGGAGTGGATGGACACGAGTGCGAATCCGTGCACGAACTTTTATCAATATGCGTGCGGGAACTTTTTGAAGCACAATCCGATTCCGGCGGACCTGCCGATGATTGCGCCGTACATCCTGATTTATGTGCACACCCAGGCGGTGGTGCATCAGTTGCTGGAGCAGGCGGCGGTAGACAGTCCATCGCGGACTCCGGACGAGCAAAAGATCGGCGACTACTATGCGACGTGCATGGACACGCAGAAGATCTATGCGGAAGGGCTGAAGGGACTCGATCCGGGGCTAAAGAGAATTGCGGACCTGAAGAGCAAGAACGATCTGACGCCGTTACTGGCGCACTTCCAGCTGACGAACGTGGGCGCGTTCTTCGACTACAGCGAGCAGCAGGACTTTAAAAATGCGCAGGACCAGATTGCGGTTGTGGACCAGGGCGGGCTGGGATTGCCGGAGCGCGGGTACTATTTGCGGACCGATCCACATTCCGTGGAGACGCGACAGAAGTATGAGCAGTATGTAACGACGATGCTGCAGCTGGCGGGCGAGCCGGAGGCGAAAGCGGCAAGCGACGCGAAGACGATTCTGGATTTTGAGACGGCGCTGGCGAAGGTCTCAATGAGCGTGACGGAGCGGCGCGATCCGAAGAATGTTTACCACATCATGACGGTGACGGAGCTGGCCAAGCTGGCTCCGGTGATTGACTGGACCGACTTGATGAAGCTGACGAATACGCCGCCGGTTACTTCGCTGAATGTGGCGAACCCGGATTTCTTCAAGGGCATGCAGGCGCTGATCGAGTCGACGGACCTGGCGACGATCAAGACGTATCTCAAGTGGCAGTACATTCACGCGCAGCCGAGCTGGACGCTGCCGAAGGCGATGGATGAGGCCACGTTCAACTTCTACGGGCGCTACCTGCTGGGCCAGCCGGAACAGCAGGTGCGCTGGAAGCGCTGCGTGTCCGCGACGGACGGCGCGCTGGGCCGGGCCGTGGGCAAGGTGTATGTGGAGAAGAACTTTACGCCGGAACAGCGGGCGTACATGGTGACGATGGTCCATGACATTGAGGCAGCGATGGGCCAGGACATCGAAGACGTGAGCTGGATGAGCGCGGAGACGAAGGCAAAGGCGGAAGCGAAGCTGCACATGGTGAGAGACAAGATCGGGTATCCGAACCACTTCCGGGACTACTCGAAGCTGACGATTGTGCGCGGCGATGCGATCGGAAATGTGATGCGCGCGGCAGAGTTCGAGAACCATCGCGAGCTGAACAAGATCGGCAAACCGGTGAACCGGGATGAGTGGGGGATGTCTCCGCAGACGGTGAACGCGTATTACAACCCAAGCATGAACGATATCAATTTCCCGGCGGGATACTTGCAGTCGCCGGAGTACAACCCGGACTCGACCGACGCAGAGAATTTCGGACACATCGGCGCGACGGTGGGACATGAGCTGACGCACGGCTTCGATGACCAAGGACGGCTGTTTGACGGGCACGGCAATCTGATCAGCTGGTGGACCCCCGCAGATGGGGAGCACTACAAGCAGCAGGCATCGTGCATTGTGGACGAGTACAGCAACTTCACGGCGGTGGGCGATCTGAAGGTGAACGGCAAGTTGACAGAAGGCGAGAACATTGCCGACAATGGCGGACTGCGGCTGGCGTATATGGCGTTTCTGGCAGACGCACAACGCAAGGGCATCGACCTGAAGAAGAAGGACGCGAATGGGTTCACGCCGATTCAGGAGTTCTTCCTTGCGTTTGGCCAGGACTGGTGCGGGGAGATGCGTCCGGCTCTGACGCGGCTGCTGGTACAGACCGATCCGCACGCGCCAGACCGGATTCGCGCCAACGGCGTGGTGCAGAACATGCCGGAGATGGGCAAGGCCTTCGGCTGTAAGGTCGGCGACCCGATGATGCCGGCGCATCCATGCCGGGTGTGGTAGGACTGGCCGGATAAGCGATGCCTCCGGCGGCGGGACTGGCCGTCCAGGCGTTGGGCTTCGCGTGGTCACTCCCGCTGGTCGTGGAGTTGTGAGGCGGCGGTGCTGAGAGAAAGGTAAGGGAGCGCTGATGGCGCTCCCTTCTTGTTTTTTTGTGGCTTCAACTATTCGACGCGGAGGGCGGCCATGGGATCGAGTTTGGAGGCGCGCTGCGCAGGGATCCAGGTGGCGAAGAGGGCGACGATAGCGAGGATGATGGGGACGGCGATGAAGACGAGCGGGTCCCAGGCTTTGACTCCGTAGAGGAAGCTGGTGAGGAAGCGGGCGAGGCCGAAGGCTGCGCCGGTTCCGATGACGACGCCGATGATGGCGAGAAGCATTCCCTGGCGGACAACGAGGTTGCGGATGCGTTTACGGTCGGCGCCGAGGGCCATACGAATGCCCATCTCCTGCGTGCGCTGCTGGACGGAGTAGGCCATGAGGCCGTAGATGCCGATGGCGGCGAGGATGAGCGCGGAGGCTCCGAAGATGGTGAGCAGGAGCATATTGAAGTCCTGACTCGCGGTGGAGTGGATGACGATTTCGTCCATGGTGCGGACGCGGGCGACGGAGAAGCCTCCACTGGCCTGACGAAGCTGGCTCTTGATGGCGGTAATGTACTGATGCGGGTCGCCTTTGGTGCGGACGAGCCAGGCGATGGGGCCGATGCGGTTATTCAGAGCGGTGACGCCGTCAGTGACCTGCGATGAGGGGACGATCATGAGCGGACGCGGGTTGCGGTCGAGGCCGCCGTCGCGGATGCTGCCGACGACACCAATGATCTGGCGGGCAGGCTCATCGAATTCGGGGCCGACGCCTTTGCCGATGATGATCTGCTGGCCGACAGGATTCTGTTTGGGCCAGTATTGTTTGGCCATGGCCTCGTTGATGAGGACGACGCCGGGCGCGCCGGTGGTGTCCTGCGTGGTGAAGGCGCGGCCTTCAATGATGGGGATTTTGAAGACAGAGAAGTAGCCGGGCGAGGCGCTCATCCAGCCGGCGCCGCCGGTATAGGGGCTTTTACCGGTAGGGCGTCCGACGATGTTGAAGGGCAGGCCGAATCCGCCTTCAAGCGGAAGGCAGCAGCTTGCAGCGGAGTCTTCGACGCCGGGGATGGCGTTGAGGCGCTGGCGCGCGTCTCGGATGAGCTCGGCGACGCCGGCGGTCTTCTGGTATTTGGGGCCGGTGAGGGACATCTCCATGGTGAGGACGTGATGCGAATCGAAGCCGGGGTTGACGTTGCGCAACGCGACGTAGGTGCGGATGAGCAGAGCTGCTCCGATGAGCAGGACGAGGGCGAGTGAAACCTCGCTGATGACCAGCAGCGAGCGGCCCTTGCTCTGGCGAAAGCCGGTGCCGGAGCGGTTGCTGCTTTCCTTGAGGGTGGTATTGAGGTCGGGACGCGCGGCTCCTATGGCGGGAAAGAGGCCGAAGAGGATTCCCGTGAGGATGGAGACGCCGAGGGTGAAGAGCAGAACGCGGAGGTCAAGGCCGACGGCTGCGCCGTGCTCACCGATGCGCGGGATGTTGCCGGGGTTGATGACGAGCAGAGCGCGCACGCCGACGAAGCCGAGGATGAGCCCGAGGATGCCTCCGGCGAGGGCGAGCATGATGCTCTCCGTGAGCAACTGACGGATGATGCGGGCGCGTCCTGCGCCCATGGCTGCTCGGATGGCGAACTCGCGGCGTCGGCCGGTGGCGCGGACGAGGAGCAAATTGGCGACGTTGGCGCAGGCGATGAGGAGGACGAATGCGACGGCCCCGAGAAGGATGAAGAGCGAGGAGCGGACATCGCTGACAATGGCGTCACGAAGAGGCTCGACGCGGAAGCTATCCTTGGGGCCCATGGTGTTGGGATAGAGTCGCCGGTATTGGTCGGCGGCGAGCTTGAGCTGCGCGTTGGCCTGGGTGATGGTGACGCCGGGCTTTAGGCGGCCGGAGACGAGGAAGTAGTGGCCCTGATCGCTGCTTGTGGGCTCGAACTGGAAGGGGAGCCAGAGGTCGGCCTGAGGGTCGGTGTGGAAGGATTTTGCGATGACGCCGAGGATCGTGTAGGGCTCGTTGCCGAGGGAGAGAGCTTTACCGACGATGTTGGGATTGCCTCCGAAGAGGCGCTGCCAAAGGCCGTAGCTGATGACGACGACGTGGCCGCCGTTGGGGCTGTCCTCCTGCTGGGTAAAGGTGCGGCCGAGGAGGATGGGCGCGCCAAAGAGGGCGAAGTAGCGCTGGGTGACGTGGATTCCGTGGACTACCTGGGGACGGTCGCCGGTGATGTTGAAGCCGGGACCGGCGTAGTCGTAAGCGGCGACGTCCTGAAAGACGCTGGATTGCTGCTGCCAGAGATGGAATTCGGGGACGTTGGCGCCGGCTCCGCTGCCTTGCGGCGAAAACTCTTCAAAGAGCATGATGCGGCTGGCGTCTGGATAGGTGAGCGGTTTGAGCAGGACGGTGTCGACGACGGAGAAGATGGCGGTATTGGCTCCAATGCCGAGGGCGAGAGCAGCAATGGCGGCGAGGGTGAAGCCGGGGTTGCTTGCGAACATGCGCAGCGCATGCTTGACGTCGTTCCAGAGGTCGGTCCAGAGTTCGCTCATTGGGAGTGCTCCTGCCCGGGAGTGATTTGAACAGAGTATTTCGGCCTTGCGGTTGAGACGTTTGCGAGGGCAATTGGTGATACGGCCTAATTGCGTGACGGGTTCCCTGAGGGGGCAGAGATTTTGCGGCGAATGGGGCAGCCAATTCTCTATCGTGTAGAGTGGATGCCCATGAAGTATCTGATGGGAATTCTGGTTTGTACGCTGATGTTCGGGCCGGTGGGGCACGTGTGGGCGCAGGCGGCGCAGGTTGCGCCGCAGAAGGTGATCATTGATACCGATATCGGCGATGACATTGACGATGCGTTTGCGCTGGGGCTGGCGCTGGAGAGTCCTGAGCTGAAGGTTTTGCAGGTGAACTCGGACTTTGGCGACACGGCGCTGCGGGCGCGGCTGCTGGTGCGGTATTTGAAGGCGGCGGGGCATGCGGATATTCCGGTGGCGGTGGGCGTGAAGACGGCGGCGCGGAGCACGTTTACGCAGGCGCGGTATGCGGAGCGGGTTCCGGCGAGCGAGGTTCCAAAACTCGACGCGGTGGATGCAACGCTGGCGCTGATACGGAAGTATCCGGGGCAGATTACGCTGATCGGGATTGGGCCGTTCGTGAACATCGAGGCGATGATCGACAAGGACGCGGCGACGTTCAAGAAGCTGAAGCGCGTGGTGGTGATGGGCGGGTCGATCCACGTGGGGTATGCGGAATATGGCGTGAACGGCTACACGAAGCTGCCGGGGCCGCAGCCGGAGTGGAATGTTCTGAACGACGTGGCAGGAGCGCGGAAGCTGCTGGCATCGGGGGTTCCGGTGTACATGATGCCGCTGGACGCGACGCAACTGAAGCTGGATGAGGTGAAGCGGGAAGAGCTGTTCGGGCACGACTCACCGGTGACGGACCAACTGACTCTGCTGTATCACCAATGGGGGCAACCGACGCCGACGCTGTACGATCCGATGGCAGTGGGGTACGCGATCGATCCGGGGCTGTGCCGGACGACGCCGATGCGGATTCGCGTGGACGACAAAGGGAACACGATTCCGGAGGCGGGAAAGCCGAATGTGAATGTGTGTCTGAAGTCGGATCCGGAGAAGTTTTTTGATTTTTACATGGGGCGGCTGCTGGGGAGCAGCCAATAGCCAATAGCCACTAGCCAACCTTCTGTGTTGCCGTTAATTCGTCTGGAACACGCGCGAGTTCGTTTACCGCTTTAGCCAAGCCTCGTATTGCTGCCAGTCGCTGTCAATGGTCTTGCGTAGTTCGTCCGCAGGCACTTGCCTAACCCTAGCCCATCCTATCTTGCTATAAGCAGGGTATTCAGCAGCAGCCAGAGTATCCCGGTAATCACGTTTGGCTGATTCAATACAGGCTCGCAGCCGCGTCGTACTCCCATTGGCCAACTTTAGCGCTGCAAGTCGAACCCGTGTTGGCTCGCTGTGCCACTTCTCCGCCCCGTACTCATTCAGAATGTCCATCAGGGATGTGCGCTCTTCGACTGGAAAATCTCTGCGGACGATCCTTTCCACGTCGTTTGCGGCGACTTCAGGAACCCGTTGTGTACGGGGAGTCTGTGACAAGGCATCGTTCGCTGGCTTCATTTGAATGATCCGCCTGAACAGATTCGTGAGACGCATTTCGTGCCGATTATAACTTCAACTCTGCTGGCTGACCCGGCCAAATGCTTTGACTCTCGCGAACAGGTCTATGCGCGCGGCTTGCGATTTCTCGGTTCATTCAGAGCTTCGCGCGGGTTCTCGGCAATCCGGAGGCATGGGCTTGGTAAACAACAAATCGGTTCGAAGCAATAGGGGAGAGCCTGATTGGCTCTCCCTTTTCGTTTGAGGCGGTGGTGTGGGTTAGTGGCTGAGGTTGAAGGTGGCGGTGAGGGGGGTGTCGGCGGAGGAGGGTCCGGCGAGGATGGTGTAGGTGCCGGGGATGCGCTCCATGACGTCGGTCTTGGTGTTGTAGATGGACTCGCAGAGTTGGTTGAGCGGGATGGTGACGGTTTTCGATTCTCCGGCGGCGAGCTTGACGCGGTCGAAGCCGACGAGCCGCATGTAGTGTTCGCCCGCTGATTTGGGAATCTTAGCGTAGACTTCGGCGATCTCGGTTCCGGCGCGCGAGCCGGTGTTTTTGACGGTGAGGGTGGCGGAGGTGCCGTCACTGCTCACGGAGAGACCGGAGTATGCGTAGGTGGTGTAGGAGAGTCCGAAGCCGAAGGGGAAGAGCGGCGTGAGGTGCCGCTCCTCGAACCACTTGTATCCGACGGCTGCGCCCGCCTTGTTGTAGTCGACGGGGAACTCGGGTTTGTCCTTCTCGGTGTGAGAGATCTTTTTGCCGTGGACCATGTAGGTGGTGGTGTGGGTCACGTCCTGAAGGTTGTAGCCGGGAACTTCAGGATGCGGAAGCTGCGCGTCGTCCTTGGCGAAGGTAGCGGGCAGCTTGGCCGTGAAGTTCACCGTGCCGAAGAGCAGGTTAGCGAGGGCCTGCGCGCCGCCGATGCCGGGGTACCAGGCTTCGACGATGCCCTGCACGCTGCCGGCCCAGGGCATGGAGACTGGGCCTCCGGTCTCAAGGACGACAATTGTGTGGGGATTGGCGGCGGCGACAGCGGAGACGAGCGCGTCCTGATTGTCGGGCAGGGACATGGTGGGGCGGTCCATGCCTTCGTGCATGGGCTGGTTGACGAAGACGATGGCGATGTCCGCGGATTTGGCGAAGGCGGCGGCAGCGGTGTCGTCGGTGCCGGAGTTGAATTCCACCTTGGCGTCGGGTGCGTGCTCACGGATGTACTTGAGCGGCGATGAGGAGAAGTAGACGGTCTCGCCCCAGATCGCCCCGCCGGGGTGGGGGTCGATGACGTTGCCGCCGGGCGCGTCGACCTGCGCGGAGCCGCCACCGGAGAGCACGCCTACGTCAGCGTGCGAGCCGATGAGGGCGATGGTCTGGCGCGTGGAGGCGTCGAGCGGGAGGATGCTGCCTTCATTCTTGAGGAGCACGATGCTCTGCTCGGCAATGTGCTCAGCGTCGTCGCGTCCGGTGAAGGGATTGACGACGGAGCGCGGCATTACGGGGTAGTCGATGACGCCGTCGGCGAACATGCTGCGCAAGATGCGATGGTCCATGTCATCGAGGCGGGACATGGGGACCTGACTGTCCTGGACGGCCTGTTTGAGGTTGTCGCCAAAGTAGTGGTCGCCGGGCATTTCCTGATCGAGTCCGGCGAGTGCGGCCTTGACGGTGGAGTGGGTCGCGCCCCAGTCTGAAAGAACAAAGCCCTTGAAGTGGAAGTCCTTCTTGAGGACGTCATTCAGGAGCCAGCTGTTTTCGCAGGAGTAGTCGCCGTTGACGCGGTTGTAGGAGCACATGACTCCAGCGGGATGGCCGATGTCGATGCCGATTTCAAACGCGAGCAGATCGCTTTCGCGGGCGGCGCGATGGCTGATGATGGCGTTGTAATAGTTGCGCCCGGTTTCCTGGTCGTTGAAGGCGTAGTGCTTGATGTCGCCCATGATGTGCTCGCCCTGGAGGCCCTTGATGAGGTTTCCGGTCATGGTTCCGGCGAGGAGCGGGTCTTCTCCGGCGTACTCGAAGTTGCGGCCGTTGCGCGGGTCGCGCATGAGGTCGACGCCTCCGCCGATGGACATGTTGAAGCCCTGGGCGCGGAGCTCGCGTCCGATGACGTCACCGTAGAGCTGGGCGGCCTTGGGGTTCCAGCTGGAGGCCGCGCCGAGCGTTGAGGGTAGAAGGGTGGAGTAGCGGCCCATGAGCGCGGAGAGGCGGACGCCGACGGCGGAGTCCTGCAGGTTGACGCCGGGGATGCCGAGACGCGGGATGCCGGGCACGTAGCCTGCTCCCCAGTTATTGCCGGGAAGGATGGGGCTACCGGGGATAAGCGCTCCCCAGCCGGTGCCGTGGACGAGTTGAATCTTCTCGTCGAGGGTCATCTGCTTCAGGACCATGTCGGCGCGGACGTCGGGCGAGAGGGACTTGTCGTCCCATGGGCGGTGTACGACTCCGGGCTTCGGCATTTGGGCGAAGAGAGCAGGTGCGGAGAGCGTGAGACAGGCGAGAAGTGCGGCTGCAGACAGCAAATGGAGTCTGGACTTCATTGCGTAGGGCTTTCTCCTAAAGAAGATTGAGGCGGGCAGACGGCAGGCCGCTCAACAACCGAAGCAATGGTAAGACGCGGATGATGCAGTAGTCAAACGTTTGACTGAAGAACCGGGAAAGGCAAGGCCAAGGGTGATCGGGATGAGAGTAGGATTCTGGAATGAGATTTCGCAGAGGCCTTTTTCTGATTGCCGGAGGATTGTTGGCGCTGAGCGCCTTGCCGTCACACTGCTATGGACGCAGCAAAGTGCCGCAACCACTGCGCTCTCCGTGGGACAGTTTATCAATTCAGGCAACCGACGCGCCGTGGCGGTGCCCGGCGCCACCCGCGTTTGTAAAAACATTCAATGCGGAGGGGTATTACATTGACGCGCACCACTCGGTCATCGATCCGGTGCGAAAGGCGATCTATGACCGGCTCGAAGCGGGGCCGGAGGGCCTTTCAGATGATGTTTCGCGCGCGGCGGATGATTATTTAAAAACCGGCAGCCGCTCCGCGGCGGCATGCGTGTATTCGCTGCTGGACGCAGCGGCCAAGGCCGGCGCATGGGCGGGCACGATGCCGCACAACCAGGGCGTATATGACCAGAACTGGATGCTGAGCGGGACGGCAATTCCGTATTTGAAGGTGCGCGACAGCGGCGTGGGCACGGCGGCGCAGACGGCGGATATTCAGAAATGGTTTCGCGTGGTAGCGACGCAGGTGCGCGACTACTTTGACAAAAAGCATTTCCATCCCAACAGCGATGCGTGGAACAACCATATCTACTGGGCGGGGCTGGCGGTTGCAGCAGAAGGCATTGCAGACAATAACAAGAACGCATTTGAGTGGGGGATGGCAGGGTATTCGCTGGGGGTGGATTCGATTGAACCGGACGGGTCACTGCCACTGGAGATGAACCGCGGTGAGCGCGCGCTGCATTACCAGCTCTATGCGGCGGCCCCGCTGGTGATATTGGCGGAGCTTGGCGAGGCGAACGGCATTGATACCTACGGAGAGAAAAAGGGCGCGATTCACCGGCTGGTGAATTTTGATGTTGCCGCGCTCAAAGACCCATCGATTCTTGAGAAGCGAACGGGTGTTCGACAGGTGGTTCCGGCGAAGATTTCAGGCGCGGTGATCGGGTGGGCGGTTCCTTACGTGAAGCGCTTCCCCAATGCGCAGCTTTCAGAGTGGATTGCGCAGTCTTCATCAACACGATTCTGGCAATGGGGTGGGTTGCCGCCGGGATGAGCGAACAAAGCATGGAGATGAGTTTCCGCCGATGGTGTCTGATTATCGGAGTTGCTGCTCTGGTGGCGATATGTGCTCCTGCGCAGCGGTTGCGGTCGCCGTGGAATGGTGAAACGGTGAAGATGACGGACGCGACATACACTTGTCCGGCTGCGCCAAAGTTTGCGCGGACGATGGATCTGGACGGCTATTACACGGACAAGAAATATTCGATCATCGACCCGAAGAAGCTGGCAGAGTTCAATGCTGTCTCCTCGGGGCCGACACATCTAGGGCAGTACGCGTCGAAGGCAGCGGATGCATACAGAACAAGCGGCAGCCGTGCAGCCGCGGAGTGCGTTTATTCGCTGTTGGATGCGGCTGCGAAAGCGGACGCGTGGGACAGTAAAATGCCGAAGCTGAATGGCGTTTACATCCAGAACTGGATGCTGAGCGGGACAGCGATTGCGTACTTGAAGGTGCGCGACAGCGGCGTGGGCACGGCGGAGCAAGACGAAGAAATTCAGAAGTGGTTCCATTTGGTGGCGGAACGGGTGGTTGCGTATTTCTCTATGCAAAGGGAGTACCCGGGCAGCGATGCCTATAACAATCACATGTACTGGGCGGGGCTGGCGGTTGCGGCGGAAGGCGTGACGAACAACAACAGACGGGACTTTGCATGGGGAATGGACGCGTATCGCATGGGCGCGGATGCGATCGAGCCGGATGGAACACTGGCGGCTGAGATGGCGCGTGGACAGAGGGCGATGCACTATCACCTTTACGCGCTAGGGCCACTGATTATGTTGGCAGAGTTTGGTGAAGCGAATGGAATGAATTTATACGCCGAAGATGACGGGGCCATTCACCGGTTGGTGGCGTTCAGCACGGCTGTGCTGGATGATCCGGAGGCGATTGCAAAACGGGCTGGCGCGGCGCAAGTCTATTCGCGGCCGTATAACGGATTGGATATTGGGTGGGCGGTTCCATATGTGAAGCGCTTCCCGAAGGCGAAGCCGAGCGCGGCGCTTGCGGCGATGCTGACACAGGCTCAGTGGACGGGCTTCTGGCAATGGGGCGGGCTGCCGCCGGGATGAGTGCGGGCTAACACGCCAGCATTATTATTTGCCTGACGGCGCTGATGTCGACGCGGACGAGGGCGCAGGCACGGAGACAGGCTCCTTGCCTTCCTGCACGAGCTTGACGACAAGATTGCGGACGTCGTCGTAGCTGGGTTTGCCGTTGAAGAACATATAGAGAGACTGGGCGACCTTGCCGTCGGCGGCGCGGGAGTATCCGTCGAGAGAGAAGCGTCGCTGACCGGCTGCGGCCAGCTTGGGATACTGCTTGGTGAAGAGCGGTTGGTCGGAATCGTCGGACTCGAGGGCAATGAAGCTCTGCATGTGCCCGGTGGCGTCGAAGATATTAAAGCGATAGTAAAAGTGGAACTGGCCGGAGGGCGTGTAGAACTCGGCGGCCTGAACGGTTTTGTCGCCTACAGGGATGGTCTCGATGAGGAAGCTGGGGATCTGGGCAAAGACAGGATGCTGGCCGTCGTCGTGATAGCGGCGCAGGATGGCGACCTGCTGATCGCGGTGGACCTTGTCTCCCGACTCGGCGTAAGCCTGGAGCAGAAGCGCGTTGACGGTGGGGTCGTCGGGAGAGAGCCGGAGCGCGATTTGAAAGTAAGGGAGCGCGTCAGCGGCATTGTGCTGGTCGAGCAGGACGACTCCGACGAGCTTGTTGGCCTTGGGACTGTCAGGATTGTCGGCGACGATGGCTTTGGCTCCGGTAAGAGCAGCGGCGAAGTCGTGGGTCTCAAGGTCGGCGATGACCTTGGCTTCGGCCTGCTGGTTGATGCCTGCATCTGGATTGGGCGGCGGCGCAGCGGGCGTAGCGGACGGTTTCTTCGCAGTTTGCGTGGGGACGGTGAGTGTTTGCGCGCGGAGTGAGGGAGCGGAAAGAGCAAGCGCAGCAACGGCGATCAGGGAAAGATGACGAGAGCGGTGGACCAGCATAGGGCTCCTAAGAAGCTTCCTTGAAAGAAATATACCTGTGCGGAGGCTCTTCTGGTTAGACGGCGATAGTGCGGAAGCCGAGAGACGCGGCAGCATGGAGCAGGCGTTGATCGCCAGAGAGAAAGGGACGGTTGGCGGGACGGTGCATGGTCCAGATGGAGGCGGCTGCGAGCTGGAGCGAGTCGGCGGCGCGGAGGCCGAAGCGTGCGGGGAATTCCGCGGCGAGATCACGGAGAGATGAGGAGGGTTCGATTTCTTTCCAGCGTTTCTTGAGATCGTTGAGTTGAACAATTCCGTCCATGCTGTCCTGAGGTGTGATCTGCCCCATACGCTGAAGGCGAGCGAGCGCACTGAGAACTTCAATATCCGCTGTCCACCAGACGACGATCTCATACTCCTGAAATAGGCGGTCTGTGTGCGGATTTGCCTGAAGGTCAATGCAGAGTGGAGCGAGCGCGCTACTATCCCAAAAGGCTTCCAGGCCTGTTTCGGTGCTCAATAGCCTTCCTCACGCTCATCAAGGATTGCCTGGATGGCTAGACGGCCAGGGATTTTGGGAGCAGGCCGAGAGCGGAAGCGCTTCAGAAATTCCTCGCGGGGTTCGGTGGATTTAGGCGGGGTCATCTGGCCGGTGGCGATGAGGATGCGGTGCTGCTCCTCAATGCTGTCGGGGACGTAGGGGATGATTTTGGCGACGGGAATATCTCGGTCCTGGATGAGGATCTCTTCGCCTCGGCGGACTTCACGGAGGTATCCGCTGAGTTTGTTTTTCAGCTCGCCGATCTTGACGGATTTCATGGCCAAATTATAGCAACTTAGCCAAGTTTATACTACTTGGCTAAGTCGAGGCTAGATGGTCGAGGGCGGTTGGAACTGCTCGTTCATCCAGTTGGCGAAGGCGTTGGTGGATTGGGAGCGGCCGAGGAAGTGGTAGACGATGTCCTTGCCGGGGAGGGAGCCTCCGGGTTCGAGGACAGTGCGGCGGTACTTCATGGCGATGGGGTCGTCGAGGAGATTGGATCTGGAGAATTGGGCGAAGAAGTCGAGGGCGATCACCTTGTCGTACATGTAGGTGTAGTAGTTGGAGGAATATCCGACGAGGTGGGTGAAGGCCGCGTACATGCGGTTGCCCTCGATCCATTGATAAGGAAGGAAGCGGGTGTAGAGGGAGTGAAAGAGCTGGTCGAGGTCGAGCGCGGCGGGGTCTTCGGTGTGGGTCTTGAGGGAGCAGGTGGTGTAGTAGAGCTGGGTGCGGACGCCGTCGGCGCGTCCGAAGGCGGCAGCGCGGTTCATTTTGTGGACCAGCTCGGCGGGGATGGGCTCGCCGGTTTCGTAGTGATGGGCGAAGGTGGCAAGCAGGGCGGGGTCGCGGAAGAATTCCTCAAGCATTTGCGAGGGGACTTCGACGAAGTCACCTTCGGTGGCGATGCCGCTGATGCCGGCCCAACGCTGGTGGCCTCCGAGAAGCGCATGCATGAGATGGCCGAACTCATGGAAGAAGGTGACGACATCGGAGTGCTGCATGAGGCCGGGGTCTCCGGGTTTGCCGCCGGGGAAATTGCAGATGAGGGCGGCCTCGGGGATGCGCGTGCCTGAGGGGTGGTCTGCGATGCCGGGAATGAGCGGGTGAGCGGAGAACCACTTGTCCTTGCCTTCGCGAGGATGCATGTCGAGGTAGAAGCGGCCGGAGTGTGTGCCGTGGTCGAAGACGTCGAAGGCGGCGACGTCGGGGTGCCAGGTGGAAGCGTCGGGCGCGGGGTGGAATTCAACCTGAAAGAGGCGCGCGGCGGTGGCGAGGACTCCCTGCTGGACGCGGTCGTAAGGGAAGTAAGGGCGGACGGATTGGGAATCGAAGTCGAAGGCGGAGCGGCGGAACTGCTCGAGCCAGAAGCCACGGCTGCAGGCGTCAATTTGCGATTGGCCGGAGAAGCTGAGGAGCCGGGCGTACTCTTTTTCGGCTCCGTCGCGGGAGGCGGAGTCCAACTCGTCGAGGAAGGCCTGCATGTTGGCCGCGGACTCCATCATCTGATCGGCGGTAGCGAGGTTGGCCCAGTTGGAGAAGCCGAGCAGGTTGGCGATTTCCTTGCGGATGGCGAGGAGATCGACGAGGACCTGCTTGTTTTGCGGGAAGGCGCGGGTGTTGTAGGCGAGAAACATGCGGCGGCGCAGGTTGTGGGAGCGCGCGAACGTCATGACCGGGAGGTAGTCGGGGAAGTCGGTGGTGAGGGTGATTTTACCGTCGGGAGCGGGCTGGTGCGCATTGAGAAAGTCGGGCGGGAGGCCGTCGAGTTCGGAGGGGTTGTCGATAGTGACGGTATTGCCGCCCTCCTGCACATTGCGGCTGAAGGTGAGCGCGAGGAGGGTGGCCTTGTCCTGCAGCTCTTTGAGGCGGGCGCGGGTGGGCTCGTCCTTGTCGACTCCGGCGAGGCGGTACTGGAGGAGGGTGCGGTCGAGGTAGTGGCGCGTGGCGGGGTCGGCGGCGGCGGCGTCGATGGCACTGAGGGCGTCGTAGACGGGGCGATTGAGGGCCAGCTCGACGACGACCTGGGAGATCTTCTGGGCCTGGGCCTGGGCGGCGTCGCGGACGGCCTTGTCGGGGTGGACGCTGTTGAGCAGGCCGATGAGGGAGCTGGAGGCGGCGAGCTCGAAGATGGCGTCGTCGTAAGGGCGGAGGGTGTTGCCGGGCGTGCGCGAATCGGTTTCAGCGAGGACCCGGTTGAGGGCTTGATGGTGAAGGTCGAGGCGTGCGTTGACCCAGGCTTCGAGGGCTTCCGGAGTGAGGCCGGTGGAGGCACTACTGGATGTGCTTTGGGGCGTGTTCCAGGGATGAATCGGGGTTTCAGTCACGGATACGGATCCTCGTTGGGAAAGTGGTTTTCGATGAATGGGAGCGCCGGAATTGATGGCGCGGACTGCTTTTCGAGCCTACGGATTGATTTTAGTGGAGGGGTGAATCTTATTGGGCTCTGAGGCAGGCGTTATACACCCAAGATAAGGGCAAAAACATCTCAGAGTTAGCGTAAAGATGAGTCAAAGATGGAGCTCGCGGGGGGCTGGAAAGTGACTTTGGGAACCGGCTTAGGGGGAATTGCTGCGCATTCGGGAAAGAGAGGTTGCATACTTGCTCAACTCCCGTTAAGATGCCGCAATTGTAGGCGTGTAACTTATGCGCTATGAAAGCCGTAAACAGACATGAAAGCAACACGTAAAAGCCCGCCGGCGACGGCCGCGGCAACCGACCGGGTACTAAGTGCCCTGTCTCCACAATTGATTCGTGCGCGGATAGGCAAAGTATGCGTTGCGATCATCGGTTCAACCCCGGCGGAAATGGTGGAAAAGGCCATGGAAGCGGTGCGGGAGAACACGTTTCTCGAATTCCGGCTGGATTATCTGGCAAAGCCGCTGGCGGCACTGCCCAAGCTGAAGCAGTTTTTGCACGAGCGGAGCGAAGTTACCGCGATTGCGACGTGCCGCAGGGCCGCGACAGGCGGCAAGTTCAAGGGCACGATTGCCGCCGAGCTTGAGGTGCTGGAAAAGGCGGCCAACGCCGGATTCCATTTAGTAGATGTGGAGCTGCAGACGGCGGAGGCGTTAAAGAGAGGACAACTGGACAAGCTGCGGGCACACGGGGCGGCGCTGATCATCAGTTACCACGACTTTGCGGCGACAAAGGACCTGGGCGGAATTTTTGAGCGGATCCAGCCGTTCCAGCCGGAGTTCGTGAAGGTCGTTTCGACGGCGAAGCATCTTGCGGACAACGTGACGATGATGCGGTTCCTGGAGCGGACGCGCGATCTGACCAGCGTGGTCGGGATTGTGATGGGAGAGCAGGGGATCATCAGCCGGGTGCTGGGACTGCGAGCGGGATCGGTATTTACGTTTGCAGCGGCGACGGTGGGCGAAGAGACCGGCCCCGGCCAGATTGCGGTGCGCACACTGAACGAGACTTACAGGATTGACCAACTCGATGCGGCGACGAAAGTCTATGGCGTAGCGGGGAACCCGGTGAAACATTCGCTTTCGCCGCTGATGATGAATACAGCCTTCCGCCGGGAGACGGTAAACGCGGTTTTCCTGGCGCTGCAGACGAGCAAGATGAATGACCTCCTGACGCTGGTGCGAGAGGTTCCGGTGAACGGGCTGGCGGTGACGATGCCGCTGAAGGAAGAGATTCTGAAGCATTTGGAGCGGACGGACCCGCTGTCAGAAAAAGTGGGCGCGTGCAATACGGTGGTGCGCTCGGCGGAGGGCAAGCTCTACGGATTCAATACGGATGTGGCGGCGGTGGTGCGTCCGCTGGAGCGAAGGCTGCCGTTGAAGGACGCGAAAATCCTGGTAATGGGCGCCGGCGGGGCGGCACGGGCAGCGGTCTTCGGCCTGAAAGAAAAGGGCGCGGAGGTGTTCGTGATGAACCGCACACCGGAGACGGCGCAAAAGCTGGCGCGGCAGGCCAAAGCTAAGACTTTCAAGCGGGACCAACTGGCCAAAACGAGCTTTGACGTGATCATCAACGCCACGCCTGCGGGCATGTTGGGGGTAAAACCGCAGTCCCTGCTGGAGCCTAAAGAAATAAATGCGCGGCTGGTGTTCGATTTGGTCTATAATCCGCTGGAGACACCACTCATCCGGATGGCACGCGAGAAGGGAATTCCGGTGGTGACCGGGATTGAGATGTTCGTTCACCAAGGTGCCCGGCAGTTTGAGATTTGGACGGGTAAGCCTGCACCCGAGGAAGAGATGCTGCGAGTAGTGATCCATGCCCTGCGGCAGCAGGCGGAAGCAACGAGAAGCGAGTAGGATAAGTAACGGCGAACAGTTCAAAGATCGTCCATCACGGGGTACTCCCCCCTCAGACCCTTTCCCTCCTGCGTTATTTGCTCATAGCTAATTGGATACGGGAACGTAAATACCGGTCAGTTCCGGTACATTTGCTGTCCCATATCCACATCCAAATTGAATGCAGGTGCGGCAATGAGAGACAGTTTGATGAGGGACAGGATAGCCGATGAGGGTTCAGCCGATGGTTCTGTGGATAAATCTGTCGTGAATTGGTTGATGCAGGTCATTTCCGGTAAGCCTCCGGTGGAGCTCGGGATCAATGACGCCTCAGCGAAGGCAGCCGAGGCCGTTGAATCGGGCCCGAAAATGGTTGTGCGCCGCGAAGAGGAGCAAGGGACGGCCGAACCCCTAGAGCCGGGATTGACGATTACAGCGGAAGACTTATGCGGAGCGCCGGTGTTCCCGGTGGCTGCGGAGGTTCCGCCGGCCATGAATGAGATTTTCGGACAAGACTTCAGCTCGATTCTGAAGGATCCTGATGCCATGTCGGACCAGAATGGTGCGGGGAATGTCCGGCGGATGATGGGGCCCCAACTGGTAGGCGGATCCAAGCCGACGGGTGCGTCTACATCGAAAGAGACCGAAGTGGTCGCTGATGTGTTTCGCGAAGGCGTGTACTTCGAGCATACGCCGTTGTCGACGACCACAACGGCCGAGGAAAATGTGCACACCTTGAAGCCCCGGCCTGCCGAAGCAGCGGCGGACGAGGTTTCTGTGTTGGAGATTGTCCGAGATCCGGAGAAATACGAAGCGAAGATGCGGGCCGACAAGGCCGTGGCGGATGAGGTTGACTGGATTCCGACAGAGACGCCAGCAGCGGAGGGAGTGACTGCGCGTGACCCATTTGCAGGCATAGATATAGCAGAACCGCTGGCTGGCCAGGATCCGACGGCGTGGAACATGTTTGTGGCTGAAGCTGTGCCAGAGGCGGCTGTGCCAGAGGTTGCAGTCGCAGAGCCCGAGGTTGTGGAGGTCCCTGCGCTTGAAATGGGCGTTGCGGAGCCGGAGGTTTTGGCCGAGCCGGAGATCGCCGATCAACCTGTGGTCGAGGCCGAACCAACTGTTGTCGAGACGGAAATTCCGGCGTTGCCCGAAGTCGCTGCAAAGGCCGAAGCAGAGCCCGTTGTGGAGACGGCCGCAGCGGTTACTACGCCGGAGCCGAGCGCAGAGAGTGTGCCGGCGGTGAGCGGATTCGATGCAATATGGGCGGCCGCGGCGGCACAGCGCGATACGAAAGATGGCAAGTTTTCGCTGGATGAGTACTACCGGGAGCAGTTGCTGAGCCAGCCAGCAAAAGCAGAGGTGGAAGTGGGTAAGGCGAAGGGGATGGAATTGAAGCATGAAAGCCTGAAGCCGGAGAGCCCGAAACACGAGAACCTGATGGTCGAGAATCTGAAGTCTGAGAACCTAAAGCCAGAGAACATGGAGCCGGAGAACCTGGCGACGGCGCTGAAGACTCTGGCACAGCTTGGCTCGGTCCTACCACTTGCGGCGCGGATGGCCCCGATGTTTGAAGGCAACGGAGCCGGAGAGCCGGCGACGGGCAGCAATGCGGAGGTGCGGCAGGAGGTTTCCGGTCTGCGGTTGCTGCAATACGAGATCAAGACGACGGTGCAGGACCATTCTTCCCACCTGAGGCGGCTGGAAGATCAGCTGACGCAGATACGGGAGTCAGTGGAGGGCGATTCGTCAGAGAACTCGGCCGTGATCGAGGACATGAAGTCAACGGTGAAGCTGGTGCGGGTAATGGGAATCGGCCTGGGGTTCATGCTGATGGTGCTGATTCTTATGGTTGCCGTGATGCTGGTACACGGCCACTAGTCGACAGCAGGATACATTTTTTGCGGGCAACTTCTAATAATGCCCGCAGCACGAGGCAACAGGCGGGCCGAAGACGGCCCGCCTTCGTGTTGTAAGGGCATATGTGACTCTCTGCCTGTGGCCGAAGGCCAGCCTGGGCTGGATGGGCGGGGAGTTTTATTTTGTGGAAATCATTTTTACTTATACAAAAGTCAATTTGCCAATTTCGGCTAACTTTGCAACTGATGTTGAAACGAGGGTTGCCAGTTGTTTCCTCGCGGGACTAGCATACGTGGCAGTTAGATAAGCAGAGCGATGGCGGATGCGCCGCGTTTTGGATGCAGACAACCTGTTGTAGCAATGCCTAATGTTCCAACCCTACCTTCAAGCCAGAGCGGAGCAATCTTGATATGGCATGGTACGCCTACTGCATAAGTGAAAAGCAATCGTTTCCTGAACTCCTCAGACACCGCAAACCCGTTCCGATGGAGTTGGTTGCGGGGATCCAAGGGAACCAGGTCTTCCTATACCCGGCCAGTGATCTAGCAGTCATCGTCAGCGAACATTCCCCACACGAACCGCTAAACCAAAAGGCCGCGATGGACCACGCAAGGGTAATTGCGGAGTGCTTCAAGACTTCGACCGTCCTTCCTTTCAGGTTTGGGACGGTTTTTTTAGATGATGAAGCGCTGCGGCGGTCGGTCCGGTCGAACCAGCGGCAATTTATGACCAATATTGAACGTCTGCGAGGCAAAGCCGAGATGCACCTGAAGGTGACATTGGACGACTGTTGCCGGGAGCAGATGCGGCGTGCGATTCCTGACCCGGGCACAGTGGGACGCGAATATCTGTCAAACCTGAGGGAGAGCGCTTCCCTACAGCGGGAGCGGCAAACGAAGGCCAGGGCAGTGTCCGTTCAGATGCACCGGATGTTTGCACCTCTGGCGGAGGAAATCACCTGCAAGCGGACGGAAACGGGCAAAATGTTGTTGGATATTGCTCATTTAATTGATCATAAGTGTGTTGAGCGGTACCAGAACAAGTATTCAAGCGCGAGCGTGCAGCTGAAGGACTGCCAGATGCAGCTCTCAGGGCCGTGGCCGCCGTACCACTTTGTGCATCGGCTGACGCGGGGAGGCCAGGCGCAGGCACATACGAACCACGCTCAGGCATAGGCCGGGCCAACGAAAGGCAATTGCAGAGATAAGGGCTGGGCGTGACCCAGCCCTTTTACTTTGCAGAGGTTAGGCTGCAGTAGCGTCGAGAAAAAGAAGCCCCGGCGGACCCACGAACCGCCGGGGCTTCTTATGTCGAGGAACGGACGGGGGAAATCTCAGGAAGAGTACCCACACGAACCTCTGTGGCTTATGACGTATGAAAGGGCGAAAAAGGACGCAGCAAGGACAAAAAAAACGATTGTCCTGGCCCAATGGGGCACCGGCAGTGATGTGTCGAACGCTGCGGGCGGATGACCGCTAAGGTCCAGGGGCCAGTGTTTTCGTGACGACGCAGTGAATCGGCTTGTGGAGAGACGTGTTGTGGAGAAACGCGGATAGCGGCGATTTTGCAGGAGCCGCTTTAACGTTGGCGAGAGCGCCAATTGCGTTCATAACGGAAGAGGGCCGCGGAACTGAGTTTCCCGGCCCTCTTGCGTTCGAGGCTGCTTCTTTTCAGAACAAGGTGGTTATCGATGTCGATGGGGTGATGCGCGTTGCGGCCAGCAGGCCGGAGAACCATACGCCAGGTTTCCCTGAGGCGCCGTAGGTACGCAGGGTGAAGGTTCCGGTATATGAATTGCCGTAGGGGCTCAAGGTGATGTGCTCGATAATTTGAGCACCACCCTGGGGGTTGCCTATGCCTGACGGGGCATTTGTAAGGTCATTGCCCTGCCAGGGAATGTGGTTGAGGAGATACTGGCGTGGTGCGGTGTGTTCCCAAACACCCAGGCAGAAATTTCCATCCTGCGCGGGGCGGTCGGAATTCATGATTTCTGTTCCGTCGTCGTGCCAAACAACAACGGCATTGTCTACCACAGTGGCGGGAATCGGCTTTCCGTTCATGGTGTGGGCCTCGAAGACCACATGCCACATTCCGACGATGGGGTCAGCCGGATAATCATCGCCGAATGCAATCGATTCCAGCATCGCCGTCCCGTTCCCGGGATGCCATGCCATTGGCTTGATGGGCTTGGTGGGCAAGCCGCATGAGGCCCTGGCGCTGGAGGACGCGAAGAGAAGGCAGATCAGGGTGAGTCCCAAGAGCACGTGGTGAAACATCAGGTTGCGGAAGGGGATTTCCGGCGCGCGCAAAAAAGACGCCGTTGGCTTTTTCATAAGCTGGGTCATGGTAGTGCTCCTTTTCGTATCTCTCAGGCCCGAGAGCCAAAGCCGAGCCCCGGAGGGCATAAGCCGGCTCCCGCGCCTGCTCGCGAGATGGCGGGGAGTTTGCGACACGAGACAAGCACATGCAATGCCTGTGAGGTGGATTGTTTGTCCCCGGATAATTGGCCTGATGCCAGCGCGTTAGGAAGATTTGTCCCTCAGCGAAGGAGCGCCCTGACTGTAAAAACGCAGAGGCTTTGGTTTGCGGTCCGGTGCTACACTCGGTGCTAGTCGGCCCCAGGGGGGTTCGATGTGACGGTTTCTACTTCCAGGAATCTGTTTCGCTTTGGTCTGTTCGAACTCGACGCGCGGTCGGGACAGCTTCGCAAGAACGGAACGAGGATCCGGCTGTCGCAACAGCCGTTGCAGGTCCTGCTTGTGCTTTTGGACCACCAGGGCGAAGTGGTGACACGCGAGGAGCTTCGCCAGAGGCTGTGGGCGGAGGATGTTTTTGTCGATTTTGATCATGGGCTGAACAAGTCCGTGCAGAAGCTGCGCGACGCGCTGGGAGATTCGGCGGATTCTCCACGATATATAGAGACAATTCCACGGGTGGGATACAGGTTTCTTGCGCCGGTGAGCGAAGTTGCGGATGCATCGGCGCCCGATGCGATGGGCGTTGCACCGGCGGTGAGCGGCAGGGGTGTTTCGACTGTGGACGAGGCGCAGGCTTCTGCAACCGTGGCGCGGTCATGGCGGGGCAGGTTCTGGTGGTTGCTGGCGGCAGGAGTGATTGTTCTGCTGGCAGTGGGCGCAGTGGTGTTGCACAGCAGGCAGTTGCGGGGAACCCGGATTCATTCGATCGCGGTGCTTCCTTTGGAAAATCTGTCGGGCGATCCGGACCAAAACTACTTTGCCGATGGAATGACGGATGAGCTGACGACGATGCTGGCGAAGGACTCGACGCTTCGGATCGTGTCGCGAACGTCGGCGATGCAGTTCAAGGGAGCGCGCAAGCCGCTGCCGGAGATTGCGCGCGAGCTGGGAGTGGAGGGCATTGTAGAGGGATCGGTGGAGCGGGTTGGCGACAACGTCCACATGAACCTGCAACTGATCCAGGGGGCAACTGATACGCATATCTGGGCGGACAGCTACGACCGCGATGCGAGCGATGCGGCTACATTGCCGGACGAAGCGGCGATGGCGATTGCGAAGACAACCAACAGCGCAGTGGCAGTGCATCCGCGGCTGCGCTACGTGAATCCGGAAGCTCAGGATGCGTACTGGCATGGGAGGTATCTGTGGTTTGGGGAGCGCAACGATGAGGCGGAGAAGTACTTCCAGAAAGCCGTTCAACTGCAGCCTGACTATGCGCTGGCCTGGAGCGGCGTGGCGGACTACTACCTGGCCGGCATAGCATCGGGCGAATTGGACCCGCGGGAGGCCAGCAATCCCGGCATAGCGGCTGCGAAAAAGGCGGTTGCACTGGATGGATCGTCGGCGCAGGCACACATTTCGATGTGCGCGGCGCTGTTCTTTGGGCGGTGGGACCTGGCGGGCGCTGACCGGGAGTGCGAGCGCGCCATTGAGCTTGATCCGGAGTTTGCGGAGGCCTATCACCTGCGGGCCAAGGTGCTTTCGGCGATGAACCGGCCCGAAGAAGCGATTGCGTCGCAAAAGAAAGCAATGGAGCTGTCACCATTTTCCCGGGTATGGGGGCTGGTCTACGTATATGTGCTTGCGCGGCAGTATGACGCGGCGATTGCGGAGGCGAAGCAGCGGCTTGAGTCCAATCCGCACGACGCCTGGACGCTATACATCCTTGCCGATGCATATCGCCGTAAGGGGATGTATGCCGAGTTTGCGAAGACCTTTGAAGAAGGTCTGACTGCAGATGGCGATGCTGTGGATGCGACAAGCGTGCGGCGCGCGTTTGCGCAGGGCGGGTTTCGGGCGGTGGTCCTGTGGAGCATAGCCAGCATGAAGAAGAAAGCGAAGACGCATTACGTTGCGCCCTCCGATATGGCCCTGCAATACGCGGAGCTTGGTGATCGGGAGAAGGCGCTGAGTCTGCTGGAAGAAGCCTATCGGCAACACTCCGGGCTATTGCTGGAGACGCTGCAGAACGATCCTGCGTACGATTTTCTGCACAGCGATCCGCGATACCGAGAGTTGGTGCGCAAGATTGGGTTGCCGCCAGCCTACTAAACGCGGATTTACTCGTTCAGAATTCACGGCGGCTGGAGCGCCTGGAGCAGTCTGCGCCAGATTGCCTGACGCGTGAAGCGTTCACGGTGGAGATGATTACAGCATTTTTCTGAGTGGCCGTGGCCTTCTTGCATGGTGCTGGGTCACCGCTTCCTGCTTGGTCGCGTTGACTTTGGGCTTTCCGCTTCGAGACACACCAACTCAGAAAATGCGTTATCTGCGTGTTTTTTCCGGCGGATACATAGGGGAGGATACGGGCCGGTCCGGATTCGTGCGGTGGGTTGTATTTTTGTCGGCGTACATGTTCCGATCAGCCGCGATGCGGAGGGACTCGGCGGTATCGGCGTCATCGGGAAACATCGCGATTCCGACACTGGCGCCCACGGTCACGGTGTGATGTTCCAATTCCACGGGTTCCTTCAGCATCTGGATCAGAGCATCACCCACAAGCTCTGCGGCCTCGCGGCTGGTTGGTTCTTCGAGGATGACGCAAAATTCGTCGCCGCCGGTTCTCGCCACGGTGTCAGAATGGCGAACCCGGCCCAGGAAGACGTTGCTTACGTGCTTCAGCAGCATGTCGCCGACGTGATGTCCAACCGTGTCGTTGACCCTCTTGAAGTGGTCCAGATCGATCAGCAGAAGAGCCGTGTGCGATCGGTTGCGGCGGGCGCGCTCCAGTGCGCTGGTCATGCGGTCCTGGAAGAGACGACGGTTGGGCAGCCCAGTCAGCTCGTCATGCAGCGCCAGATACTTGTTGTGCTCGATCTGGTTTTCGAGCAGGAGCAGAATCATGCCGACGGCGACCACATACTTGGGCAGGTTCCACACCTCGTCCTGCACATGCAGCGCGGGCATATACGCTTCCAACAGCGGTCCGACCACAAATACAGCGGCCCAGGCGAAGAATCCGGCGATGGTGATCAATGCGCCGGTTGTGGCGCGACGGTAGGCATACCAGAAATGAATGCAGCAACCGAAATAGACCGTAAAGATCACGGCATTGATCGCCAGGTCTCCGCCGTTGGGCACGCGTTGCTGAAAAGCCAGGAGGAACACGGAGAGCCCCGCGTAGAGGGCCACCAGTGCCCAGCGCAGCGGATGGCCAAACCGGTGCAACGCGAGGAGTGAGAGGAGCGTGAGCATCAGCGGCAGCGCGCCGTAAAATACCGCGGCGGCCACCAAGGCCCAGACAGCCTTGGGACAGATCGTGAGCAGGCCGAGATACAGGGTATTGGTTCCCAGCAGCGACACAAGCATCCAGCGGCTGGAGCTCCTGTTGCGATAAGGCACACATGCCCACATGAAGAGGATGCCGCCCCAGACAAGGGCATCGACGCTGATCATGGAGGTCAGAGTTCCCAAGGTCCCGGCAGCGTTTTCGAACATGGAGGCGGCAAAGTGGAGGGCGATCATCGCCCAGCCGACGAGCCACAGGCGCGAGACAGATGTCTGGCCACGATGAGCCACGGACCCGAAGGCGCAGAGCAGCAGCGCCACCGCTCCCAAGTCCGGTAATTTGGTCCAGTCCATCACGCTCAAGTCCACCTTAAATGCCATCAACCGCTGAACCAGGAGTTTTCCGCTTCATCGGAGCTTTATTAGAGATTTTTGCTGCTTTTTGGGGGATATTACGTGACAACAGCCGCTTCTGCAATCTGGAAATGAGGTACTCTCGCGCCGCTCCGTCCCTGATTTGTAATCGATGATGTTCCTGCCCGATATGAACGACATTATAGCCCGCTTCCTCTGTTCGCCTTTCGATTCAGTTGCTTGGCTGCCTGTTGCAGCGGCTGTAGGCCATCGTGCTGGACAACCCACAGCAGCGATTGATGATGGATGGAATTTGAGGTTGGGAGGCGGCAGGTCAAATCAGACGGCGACCGGGCTGGAGGATGTTGCGAACTCGATGCCGACCACGGTGATGTCGTCGATCTGGCCGTAGTTCAGCGCCTCAAGGGCGACGGCGAAGGCTTGCAAGCTGCTGATTTCGCGGGTGCGGTCGAAACCGAACAACTCCTTCTCCGAATTTGTCGCCTCGACCACACCATCGGTGAGGAAGGTAAGCCGGTCTCCAGGGTGAAGTGTGAAGGGCAGATTGGGATAGTCGACTTCGGCGTCTGCGCCGAGAGGGAGCGATCCCTCGATGTTCATTTCCTTTCCGTTTAAGTACGGAGGAAGGTGTCCGGCGTTGGCGACGCGCATGCTGCCGTCGGGTTGGATCTCGGCAGCCAGGCAGGTGGCGAAGTGGCCGCCGGAGCGGCCGACGAGGCGGCGGTTAAGAGTGGCGAGCATGGCCGCGGGATCGAAGGAGGATTCGGCCTGATTGCGGATGGCCCCGACCAGTACGGCGACCAGCATGGCGGCGCTGATGCCCTTACCGGAGACATCGCCAATGACGATGAGCAGGGTGCCGTCAGGGCGGGTGAGGGTCTGGAAAAAGTCTCCTCCGACGGTCTGCGCAGGGTGGTAGGCGGTTTGAATGTTGAAGTAGGGCGAGCGGATGTTCTCGGGGATGAGCACGCGCTGCTGGAGCTGCTGTGCCTGTTCGAGGTCCTGGGCAATGGCCTGACGATCCAATTGCTGCTGGACCTGAGAGTGCAAAAAGCGGCGGGCGACGAGGGTGGCGATGACGAAGACCATCAGGATAGACGCAATGGCCGTGGTGCTGATGCCGATGCCGAAGGGATAGAACTGGTTGGAGATGCCGAAGCGTCCGAGAAGGAACTGGGAGAAGCTGGCTAGCTCGGTGAGAAGGATGGGAACGACAGCAGCCAGCGCGGCGACGCGATCTTTGCGGAAACCTTCGATGAGGATCATGAGGAGCAGGACGCCCAGCGCAGCCAAAATCAACGCCGAGGCTGTGCTTAGCGAATTGAGCCATGCATGGGGGACGACGTTGACGTTCATGGTGGGCAGGCGGAGGGTTTCCTGCACGAGAATTTCCGCAATGGTGAGGGCCCATGCAGCGCGGGGAATCCATCGCTCGTTTTCGAGGCCAAACCAGTGCCACCAGAACATGGCCCAAATGAGGAGCGAGAATTGGCCAATGAAACCGCTGATCCAAACATTGCCGCCTCCCAACGTCATGGCAGACGAGAGGTCGAGGAAGGCAATATTGAAAATCCTCTCGAGGGGGAACAGCAGAGCGAGGAATAGCCAGAAGTAAGCGCGATCGCTACGGTTCTTGAGCCAGGCCCAGAAGGCCAAGGGTGCGAGGAGTATGAAGAGAATCGACTGAAAGAGAGTGCCGAGATAATAGTGGAGATTGGCGTCGTCGTCCGCTGCCTGGAGCAGGCGAATGGTGGAGGCGAGCCCGATGGCCGGAGGCTGGTGCATGCCGCCTGCGTCCGTGGACTGGAAGAAGGTGCCGCCGGTCATATAGAAGCGGAAGGCGAGCACGAGAGTGCCATCCGGTCCTACGGGAGGCAGCGGGAAGGAAATGGAGCGGGCGGAGTACGGCTTGACCCCGTGCGAGGTAAAGTCTCCGAAGTTACCCACGTAGTGCCCGTTGGCGAATACCTGGTAGGCGTCGTCGATGTCATTGGGCATTTTGAGCCAGAGCGACTTGCCGGAATCGTTGATATGGATGCGCAGGCGGTACCAGGCAAAGCCGTAGAGGTTGGGAAAACCTTGTTTTGTCCAGCCGGGGACGAAGCCGGGTGTGCCGTAGGAAGGATCAATGGAGCCGTTCTTCGGGGCGACGTCCATTTGGGCCCATTTGCTGTCATCGAAGTCTGGCTGTGCCCAGAGCGGAGCACCGCTGACGACGGGTGAGTCGCCGGGCGCGAACTTCCAGGGACCGGGCAGGTTGACGGCGGAGTTGTCTAGGGTGATGACTTCGGCCGGCTGCGGTGCAGGCGCGGACGGAGCCGGAGCGCTCTGGCAAAGTGCGAGGGGAGCAAGCGGGATCCAGGCCGAGATCCAGGCAAGGTGCAGCAACAGGCGCGGAATCTTCATCGATTGCGAGAGTATCACCGGGCAAGCAATGAAGACGAAGGATTTTTTGCGGGTGCGGCTATCTGTTAGCGGGTGAGGCGGCCTCGATTTCGAGCAGGCGCTCCTTGCGGTTGATGCCCCAGCGGTATCCGGTGGGGGAGCCGTTGGAGCCGATGACTCGGTGGCAGGGGATGACAATGGCTGCGGGGTTGGTGGCGCAGGCGCGGGCGACGGCGCGGACGGCGCTGGGCCGGCCGATGTCGCGGGCGACCTGCGAATATGTGCGGGTCTGGCCGCGCGGGATGCTGCGGAGGGCCTGCCAGACGCGCATCTGGAAGGCGGTGGCGCGGAGGTCGAGGGGAAGATCGAGCGCGGCAGGATGCTCGGTAAGCTGCGAGACGACCTGCGCCAGCATAGGCGCGAGCCTCGGTTGCGAATGAAGGTGGGCGGCGGGGAACTGCTCGGTAAGCTCGGCGACGGCTTTGCTTTCAGAAGAGGTGAGGATGACGGAGCAGAGTCCGTGCGCGGTGGCGGCGATGAGGAGCGTGCCGAGCGGGGACGGGCCGGAGGCGTATTCGATGGACTGGTCGAGGCCGCGGTTGCGATAGTCTTTGGGCGTCATACCGAGGGGCTGACCGGTGTAGGCCCGGGACGAGCTGGAGTACCCGGCGTCATAGATGGCGTCGGTGATGCGGGACTCGGGTTTGGCGAGGCTGCGGCGGAACGAGGCGGCGCGCTGGTGCGACTGATATTGGCTGGGACTTACGCCGAGGACGCGCTGGAAGAGACGCTGCACGGTAAAGGGCGAGAGGCGAGCGATGCGGGCCAGCTCGGCGAGCTTGACGTTGCGGCCGGTGTTCCGGTTGAGGTGGGCGCAGAGGGTCTGGACGAGCTGGGCCTCGTGCTGGATTCCGGCGGGGTTGCAGCGCTTGCAGGGGCGGTAACCGGCGCGGAGGGCCTGGATGATGTCCGGGAAGAGTTCGACGTTGGAGCGGCCGGGGCGGCGGCTGGCGCAGGATGGCCGGCAGAAGACGCGGGTGGTGCGGACTCCATAGAAGAGATGGCCGTCGGCGCGGGGGTCGCGGGACTGGATGAGGGCCCAGGCTTCGTCGGGTGTGGGACGGGGTAAAGACATTGCGCTGATCATTATGGTATCGCTCCTCAATGGATTGAGGATGTCATGGCGGGGATGCGGGGACACTCCGAATATTGCCGTCAAAGTGCCCGGGCGGACAAGTGGAAAAATCCCCAGATTTGTGGGCTGTTGTGGAACTGTTGCGGGGTGGATTGCGTTTCGGTAATATGTGTCGTATACGACGCGTCGTATTCGACAGATATGGAGGGGCGCGATGGATTGGATTGGCGAAGCATGGAGGGTAATTGACAGCCTGTGGCTGGTGATGATTCTTGTGTGGATTGCCGGCGCGATGATGACGAAGCGGACGATGCGATGGCAGTCGCCGTCGTCGCGGCTGTGGCAGGCGGGAATCGTTGTGTTCGGGTATTGGCTGCTGTTCAGCGGACGCGTGCATACATTGTGGATGGATGTGCAGCTGTATATGCCGGGGCGGCGCGCCGCTATGGCCGGAATTGCACTGACGGCGGCGGGGATTGCGTTTGCGATCTGGGCGCGGCTGACGCTGGGCGGGAACTGGAGCGGCACGGTGACGCTGAAGGAGGGCCACACGCTGGTGCAGCGAGGGCCGTACCAGTGGGTGCGGCATCCGATTTATACGGGGCTGCTGCTGGCGTCCGTGGGTACGGCGGTGGTGAGCGGGTCGCTGCATAGTATGGTGGCGCTGCTGGTCATCCTATTCGGCTTCTGGCTGAAGATTGCGACCGAAGAGAGCCTGATGGTGCAGACGTTCGGGGCGGAGTATGTGGAGTACATGCGGCGGGTGAAGGCGCTGGCTCCGTATTTGTTTTGAGAGATGAGGGAAGATTGAGCGGGAAGGTAAAGAGTGGGCCGGAGCTGAAGCGGGATTTACGGCAGGAGGCCAAGCGGATCGAGGCTCAGTTGCAGGCGATTCGGCGGATGCTGCGGCAGCGGCTGGAGGCGGAGTTTGCGCGGGGGGAATTGACGGCTCCGCAGCGAATGGTGATGGGCGAGCTGGTGCGAGTGGACGGGATGAGCCTGAAGGAACTGAGCGCACGGGTGAGCCTTGCGCATAGTACCGTATCCGGTATTGTGGACCGGCTGGAGAAGCAGGGGATGGTGGAGCGCGCGGCGCATGCGACGGACGGGAGGGTGACGGTGGTTCGCGCGTCGGGCGCGGTGCGGCGGTTTATGAAGACGAGGATGCCGGCGCTGACGCTGACTCCGCTGCTGAAGGCGCTGGAGCGTGCGGATGAGAGAGAGCTGCGCGAGGTGCAAAGGGGGCTCAATACGCTGGAGAGGCTACTGGGGTAGCTATTTTGCGGGTGGCGTGTAGGCGGGGTCGCGGCGCAGAAGGGTAAAGCTGTAAGCGGGGTTCTGATGCGCGGGGCCGCAGAGGCTTCGGTCGAACGGGATGCGGAGGGTACTGGTGTCCGAAGCTGCGGGGCTGAGGTGCAGGATGAGGACGGCGGGCGAGACGCAGTTGCCGGCCCCGTAAGCGTCGACAGCAACCCAGCGCATGGCGGAGGTGACTTCGGCTTCGACCGGAATGACAACAGGGCCGGGCTGTTTGCCTTCGAGCGGTTGAGGCGAGATGGCTACGGGATGGTGGGCGGCGTCTTCAAAGGTTAGGCGCGGTCGCGCGGGCACGGTGCAGGCAGACGGGCCGAGGTTGCGGAGAACGAGGAGGGTTCCGGAGTGCGACATGCCATTGAAGTATCCGTTCTCGTCGTCGAGGGCGATGGAGAGCTGCGAGGCGGCGCAGGACGCGATGCGGGGTGAGGGCGATTGCGCGCGGGTAAGTGCGGGTGGCGCGAGGGTGAGGGCAAGCAAGACGATGAGAAGCGGGCGCATGATTGGCCTCCAGCAGGTCTATATCTATATTGTGCGGCTATCATAGCCAGCTCGGTGTGGAGTTTTCGGGAGGGGTGGATGGGCAATCGCAGGGCGTTATCGAATCTGGGAGTGTATGCCTATGGAGCGGGTGCGGTGGCACTGGGCGTGTCCGGGCTGGTGTGGCGCGACTTTGCGGTGAACTGGCAGCGCGTGGAGGGAAACTTTGCGCATCGCGAGGCGCTTGCGATTCTGGTTGCGGTGTATGAAATTGCCGCAGGCGTGGCCATTGCCTGGCCGCGGACGAGGCGCGCAGGCGCGGCAATGCTGACGGTGCTGTATGCGGTTTTTACCTTGCTGTGGGTGGTGCAGGTGGCTCGGGTTCCGCTGGTGTACGACGGGTGGGGGAATGTGTTTGAAGAGCTGTCTCTGGTGATTGCGGGGATGGTTGCGTTTGCGTGGGCTTCGCCTGACGAATCGCCTTGCGCGAGGCGGCGGAAGCGGGTCAGCAGGGCGTACGGGATATGCCCGATCTCATTTGGGGTAGACCACTTTGTTTATCTTGCAGGGGCGGCGGCCTTTGTTCCGAAGTGGATTCCGCCGGGTCAGACGTTCTGGGTGGTGACGACGGCGCTGTGTTTTTGGGCTGCGGCAGCGGCGATCCTTTCAGGCATTCTGGCCGGGCTGGCGGCGCGCATGCTGACGGTGATGATTGTGGGGTTTGGGATTCTGGGGTGGCTGCCGAAGCTGGTTGGCGCTCCGCATGCGCACTTTATGTGGTCGGCGAATTCGGTCAACCTGGCGATGGCGGGAGCGGCGTGGGTGGTTGCGGATGCGCTGGTGAGGGAGCGGGGACGGAAGAGCGCCGTCGGCGAATAGCGGGCTTTGATCACCGGACTAAGGCCCGGTGCTTCTACCGGGCTTCGCTATAGTG